>Ga0172371_10000014_pt1 | contig 222741 bp, 197 predicted proteins | sample Lak12m_FD_114543 | JGI IMG/M metagenome (GOLD analysis project Ga0172371, IMG submission 114543) | Freshwater microbial communities from Kabuno Bay, South-Kivu, Congo - kab_022012_12m | ecosystem: Environmental > Aquatic > Freshwater > Lake | place: Democratic Republic of the Congo...
CGCATCCCAACTCCCTCATTTAGTGCCATTTTGCAGGGTAAACCCTATCACATAGAGGCAGATGAAGATAGAGAGCTGAGGGTGATCGGGGACTGAGATGGGGACTTTTTCAGCAGCCTGTTAGTGGACTGTCGCTCCCGGCTGCGGCGACGTGGTTGAGATGATGGACTTCAACGAGCGCCGCCTTGAGACGGTCGGGCAGAAGCTCACCTGCGTCGCACCCCTCCACCTGGCATCGATTCCCCCATGCCTTCAACACAAGTCCTCTCAATCGCTGATCGCGCTCCCAGGCTGTGTATTGGCGCCGCCGCCTGGCTCCTGACGGCGCACCCGCGAGGTTGCGCATGGTTGCCTGTAGGGCGGATTCCCGAGCAGAAGCGTCTATTCTTCCAAGTGCAACAACTTTGAGGGACTTGCCGCGGCCTGACCGGCGGAGTACAACGTTCACGGGCTCGTTCCATCGAACCCACGTCTTTATCCACCCAACCAACTGCGCTCCGCCGATGTAGGGGTTTTTCGGGTTCAGCTTGAATCTCCCGGAGACCACCCTGCCGTCCGGCAGGGCCAGCACACAGTCCTCGTCATGGTCAGGCAAATGGGGTAGTTGCGCCGGCGTGAAGCGGACCATCGTGCCTGTGTGGTGTACGAGTTTGGCAGGTAGTTCGTCAGCATTGCGAAAGAATGCCATGGTCAAGCCTCCTGACTCCTAGGGTAGCGCCGCCTGAAGCACAGGCAAAAGTTCGCGATTGACCGAATACAAGTCGAGTACTAGACAGTTCAGCGTCCATTCGAGCGACGGTAGCTGCACGGTTTGCCCTGCAGCCTTTGCGGTCTCGATGTCAGATGAGACCCTGCCTAGAGCTACCCCGATGGTGAGCGTGGAACCGTCTGAGAGCACCGTCTCCCGTTCAAGATCAGATCGTTCAAACAGGGGCAGATTGCGTAGGTGCTTCACTTTCACCTGGGGGAATACCCTCTGGTTTGAGTCCGTGAATTGTGACCGATGCAGGAAGCTGAACAGAGTCGAATTCAACAACGCTACGACGACACCACAGGGCACGTCAGGAACACCGCGGCACGCTAGCAAGCTGTTTCGGAAGTAGGTTGGCGATCTGTGAAGAGCCGCGATCGGGCGATTGGCTGTCTGCCTGACGACAATTGGGATCCCGCAGTACACGTCCAGACTCCGCACGCGGCAGTATTGACCGCTGGAGAGCGCGGGATCGGTCCACAGCCACTTGCGAGCTTCACCACAGTAGAAAGCTTCGATGTCACGACCCTCTCGAACGAGCGCCCACTCACCCTCGGGGTCGCCTGGGGTGTCGCGGATGATGAGGCTCGAGACGTTACCCGTGTGGACACCCGGGTCGGAGAATGACTCCTTGGGAAACCGAGGGCGCAATGCGAGCCCGGCCAACATCGCCAATAGTTCGCCGTCATCGGCGACGACGATCTCTTCTCCCGCGCTGACCCTCGCGGACTCGGCCAGCCAGGGAGCATTTTTCGCAACCCAGTGTCCCCCTGCGCTACTTGTTGACCCGTGTCTATCGATGCTTCCCGTGTAGAGACCGACAGGTTGATTCACGCCAAGAAAGGCGTCCTCACCAGCGTCCACGACGCCCAATGGCTCGTTGGTAGATCGGTCGATTGCCTGGCGAGTCGGCCCGTACGCGTCCAGATGACTCACCTGTAGTGGCAGCACAAGGCCAACCCCCCCGCTAGGTCGGACAAGATCGGTCGCAAGCAGAAGGAAAGCCGAGTGACTTGCTGGCCAGCGCGCAATAGGAGGAAAGAGATGGTCGAGGAGAGTCATCTCGGCCGGGAGCAGTGCCACCTTCTGCCGTCCGGTAAACGACAACCACGGCGGGTTCCCCAAGACCACATCGAAGCCCCCACTCCAGCCCGCCGCGTCGTTTTCCGCACACGCATCCCGACCCAGGGTGCGAAAGACATCCGGAAAGGCCAGGTGCCAGTGGAAGAAGCGGTACTCGTCGGCTAGGCGCTCGATCTCGTCGCCGATCGTTGTAGGTACACTGCCCGGATCCTCTGCCAGGCGGAGGAAGACGTCGTGTGTAACGGCCGGTGGGGCACCCGGGCTCTTGCGGCAGACGAAGGCCGCGCACCAGGCATCGGCCGCCAGCTTGGCCCGCCGGAACTCGGCCGAGGCAGCAAGGCCCCGGTAGCGCTCCTCCTTGGCGTGGACGCCGACCAAGGAGTCGTCGGCCAGGTGGTCGATGCCGGCCACGGTCTCCGCCAGGGCTCTGGTATCGAGGACCGGGGTGGTACCGGCGAATAGCGTGCCCCATCCAGCTCGCTCGAGCTTGTTCCGCGCACGAAGCGCGGAGACCACCTTCTTATCGTCGCCCTCGAGGGGTTTGAAGGCCTCGTCCGGCACCCCGGCCGCCAGGAGTGCCGGCGTGGCCCCCAGCAGGCTGTTGCCGCAGAGGATGCGGTGGTCGAGGAAGGAGAGGGGCTTGCCGGGCGCGAGGGCCTCCATCCACAGGCTCACTTTGCAGAGCTCGACGGCCACGGGGTTGAGGTCGACCCCGTAGAGGCAGTGGCCGATGACGTCGCGCAGGGCGGTGCGCTGGGCTTCGGGGGAGGGCTCCTCTTCCCCGGTAACCACGGCGGCCAGGCGCTTGGCCAGGCGATGGGCGGCCGCCACTAGGAAGTGACCGCTCCCGCAGGCGGGGTCGCAGACCCTCAGGGCCAGGAGGGCGGCTTCGGGGTCGGGGGCGCGCAGGGCGTCGGCCACCACGGGATCAAGCGCCGAGTCGAGCAGGCACTGGATGAGGCTGGTGGGCGTGTAGTAGCTGCCGGTGGTCTTGCGCTCGCTCCCCCCGGCGCTCGCCAGGACGAAGGTGCGGGCGGGGACGTTCACCTCGGGGTGCAGCTCGAGCAGAGCCTCGTAGACGCTGCCGAGCTCCTCGCTCCCCAGGTTGCGGTAGTCGATGGCGCGGCGAACGTTGCCTTCCGCAGTGAAGGCGAGGCCTCGGACGGCGGCCAACAGGTCGCGGTTCGCGATCTCGAGGGTGCCGAGGGCGGCCGGGCCTTCGTCGGAGAAGAGGAAGCTCCCCAAGGCGGGGAGGGCGATCTCCGGGCAGCCACGATCGTCGCCCAGCCTCCCCAGCACCAGGCGGAGACCCCGGTAGAGGTCGGCGTGCCGGCTCCCCCGGCGGCGCTCGGCCAGGCGACGGAGTCGGGCGGTGGAGTAGAAGCGGGTGTAGAGGGCCTTGGCTTCGGCAGAGGCGCCCGGATCGAGCAGGAGCCCGCGGTCTTCAGCCACGAAGACGAAGAGCAGCCGATAGACCAAGCGCAGGAGGTCGCGGTAGTAGTCCTGGGTGGAGAGGGTGCCGTCTTGGAGCTTCTGCCGTAGCTCGGTGTTCCCCGGATGGGCGATGAAGCCCGTCCCCAGAGCGTCGATGGTCTCCTCCACTCCCTTGCGCAGCTGATCGAGGGCCCGGGTGCCCTGGGCCTCGGCCGCGCGGCTCCAGCATTCGAGCCAACACTCCTCCGGCCGCTCGGCCTCCACCCGGCTCTGGTGGCAGAGCAGGTAGAGGAGGGCAAAATCGGCGTAGGCCTCGCCGGTCATCATGGCTTCGAGATCGAACTCCACGAAGGCCTGGCGGGTGAGGCTGCGATTGTCGCGCAGGATGCGTAAGGAGAGGCCGTTGGAGACGAAGCCCCAGAGGTGCTCGTCGGAGCGGTTGAGGAACTCCTGCAGGAGGGAATGCGGACTCGCCTGGGCAGCGCCGGCCACGCCGGGCGTGCGCCGGTCGAGGTCGACGTTCAGGCCGACCAGGTGGATGGGCACGTGCCCCCAGCCATGGGACACGGCGTAGCTGCGACCGTCGATCTCCTGGGCCTTGGCGGTCGGGAGCCGGCCGTAGCCGAGTTCCTGGAAAAGGGGGAGCAGCCACTTCTCCCGGGTGGGGGTGGTGCCGGGGTCTGACGCGCGGGGTGCGGCGGTGCGGGCGCCGCGGCCGATCGCCACGTCGCCAGAGATGCCGCCGCCACCACCGGAGCCGTCGCCGTCGCGTAGGGTGCCGGTCTCGCCGCGGAAGGCGACCCAGGCGCCTTGGAGGCGGTTCCAGGCCCGGTTCGTCGCCTCACCAAGCTTCTCGCCCGAGAGATGGTAGTCGTCGGGGGTGAGACCGCCGAGGTCCTTGTCGAGGGCGGCGATGCGGGCCAGGAGATCGCGCGGCAGGATGGCGCCCTCGGTGCGGACAGTTGCGAAGCCGTCGCGGTGGCGGGGGGGCATCAAGTTCCCTTTGGCCCACGTCGGATGGCAAGGGTGAGTATGCCCACCCTTGATGCAGGCACGACTACCCTTCCACTGCCTCGACGAACTCGGCTACCGTCAGCCCCGCCGCCCGGATGAGAGAACGCAAGGTCCCCTTCGCAACGACGCGATGATCGGGCACCGACAGACTCGAAAGGTGCCCGTCCTTCACGAGGATCATATGGCTCCCCCGCTGCCGCACGAACTCCCACCCGAACGACTCGAGCGCCTTGACGACCTCGCGACCGCTCATGGCGGTGAGAGGAGGCATCTAGACCGCCACCTCGACCTGTTGTGTCTCCACAGTAAGCGGCATGCCGCGCTCGGCCCTCACTTCGAGACAGGCCGCAATCGCTTCGCGGACGTTCTCCAGCGCCTCCTCCCTGGTTCCCCCCTGGCTGACGCAGCCTGGGATCGACGGACACTCGGCGATCCAGACACCATCCTCGTCCCTGTCCAAGGTCACGGTGAACTTCATGGTCACTCCCCTGGTCGGCGGTTACCTTCAATGGTACCCCCTGACGCCCGGCGTGGTCAGGTACTTGGGCCGCAGGAGCTTGAGGTCCTTGTGGCCAGCGGCCAGGCGCACTCGCCACCTGGACCGACTACTCACGATTGCGCAGGCCGATCCGAATTCGCTCCATCACGACCTCCCACGGTTCGCCGCCCTCTGGGTTGCCCTCGTGGTCGGCGATCCGCTCGTCGAGCAGCGCCCGCATCTCGGGCGTCAGTGGCCAGTTCTCGCGGTCCGGGTCCATGCCGTCCCAGAGGCTTTGAGCCAACTCGATGCCGTGGGAGACTTGGGCGAAGTCTATGTCAGTCGCTGTGACGTCGATGCTCACGTCCACTAACTCGGCCGCCCGGCGCACGCCCCGCTCCGCCAAGACCTCAAGGCAGGCTTCTATCGCCTCGCGGACGTTCGCGATCGCCTCATCCCGGGTGGCGCCCTGGCTCACGCAACCGGGTAGGGCGAGGCACTCGGCGATCCAGATGCCGTGCTCGTCGGTCCAGAGATTGACAAAGAAGTCCACGTCAGGCCTGCCGTCTCAGGCCGCGTACCGCACGATCTCCACCTCATGATGGCGCTCCAAGGCCCCATCAGCCAGGGCGTAGACGCGCTCCGCGACTGCGTCATTGAGGTAGTACTCGCCGCAGTCGTCACAGACTTCTGCGGGCACGTCCTTGACCACGACGATGGACTCCCCCCGCTGCAGGGTGACGGTCACTCTGTCTGGACTGGTCTCTCCGGTCTTGCAGATCGTGCATTTCATGAGTGCCTCCGGGCCTTGAAGTCGTCAGTCCACACTTTGGGATCTGGTTGATACACCGTGACAACGTGACACAGACCGGATTCCGGCTCACGCGCGGCCACCACGTGGATTGCGCGTCCTTGATGTTCACCAAGAATCAGACAGCTCGGAAACGGTGTGTCATCAGGGTACTCCATGATCACCTCGCCAGAGCGGATCACCGAGCGCACCACCTGCGGAGGGAGGCCACGTTCGAACATCCTTTCTATCGCGTGACGCGAGAACCAGAAGTCACGACATTCCACGAGCTAGACCTCCCCGCCCCACGTCGGTTCCCACTGGGACGACCAATCTGAGGATACAATGAAGCCGCCCAGTGACCGAGTGCCGAGGGAGCCCATCATGCAGGGCACATTCACCGCTGTCGTGAAGCACGAGGCCGGATGGTGGATCGGTTGGATCGAAGAGATCCCGGGTGTGAACTGACCGCAGGATCTCCCGCGACTTGGGGATTCCCTCGATACCGTAGACACGACTGGCTCTCGGTCAAGCGCTCCCCGCAGGATTCCCTAGTTGCCATCTGATCGCCCGCGCCTCTCACCCCACCACCGCCGGCACCACGACCGATTTGCCCCTCCATATCCGACAGTCCTCACTCATGCGACCTTGAGTGGCTTGATCCGTTCCACCTCGGCACCGATCGCCTGTTCCGCGTCCCAGAGGTCGACGGCGCGCTGCGCGTTCAGCCAGAACTCCGCCGAGTTGCCGAACAGGCGGGCGAGACGCAGGGCCATCTCCGGACTGAGGGAGCGACGCTCACGCAGTAGCTCATTGACCGTCTGGCGGGAGACCTCGAGCGAGGCAGCCAAGCCGGCGACACTCAAGCCGTAGTCAGGCAGGAAGTCCTCCCGCAACATCTCACCGGGATGCGTGGGCCGGATCTTCCGCTTGGTCGTGTTCGGGATGCTCATACTGGCTCCTCTGCTTCAGTGATAGTCCGTGATCTCGACTTCGAATGCATCGCCGTCCATGAAATGGAAGCAGACGCGCCACTGGTCGTTGACCGAAATCGAGTACTGGCCTTTGCGGTCTCCTTCGAGCGCATGAAGTCGATTCCCGAGCGGTGCACGCAGGTCCTCGACTCGGGTCGCCAGATCTATGTACTCGAGCTTTCGCACGGCCCGCTTGATGATGTCAGGCGGCAATCGACGCGATCGACCGGTCAGATAAAGAGACTGCGTCTCGGCGTCGACGAAGGACCTGATCACCGGTCAAATGTACTCTGTCACGTGACACATGTCAACAAGAAGCCGCGATCCACCCGCCGCCTCCACTCGCGGTGAACAACACTCGGGCGACACCATCTCCGATGCGCGGCCCGATCTCCCCCAGACCCGGCTCCAGCTTGCGGACAAGCGGCATCCCGACCGACCTCAGGCTGCAGTCTCCGACCATGGCCTGATGCGAGCCAATTCGTCGGCCAGGGCCGCCTCGGCGACCTCGGTGTCGTGGGCTGCCTGCGCGCGCAGCCAGTAGCCGCTGGAAAGGCTGAAGAAACGGCACAGGCGCAGGTCGGTGTCGGCGGTGATGGCACGGCGTCCGGCGACGATCTCGCTGATGCGCTGGGCCGGCACGCCGATCTCTTTGGCTAGGCGGTACTGCGAGATGCCCATCGGCACGAGGAACTCCTCGCGTAGCAGCTCTCCGGGGGTCACAGGCTTGAGCTTGTCCATGGGAGCGCTCCTAGTGGTAGTCCACGATCTCGACGTCTTCGGCGCCGCCTGCCGTCCAGCGAAAGCAGACCCGGTACTGGTCGTTGATACGGATACTGTAGTGATCGGCTCGATCGCCCTTCAGCGACTCGAGCCGGTTGCCGGGTGGCACGCGGAGATCCTCAAGTCGACCCGCGATCTCCAGCTGGCGGATCCTGCGGCGAGCAACCGCCTCGATGTTCTCGAACCGCTTCACACGACGGCCGCCGGCGAGCGCCTCCGTGTCGCCGTCCTTGAACGAGACGATCATGGGATGATAATAACGTTGTGCGTGAATAACGTCAAGCGTGATTAGACGGCGCCACGAGGGCACCCCCTCCACTCGGACTCACCGGCAGGAACACATACAACCCCAAGACATCCGCCGGCAGCTCGGGGGCCACGGTGGTCGCCCGGCCGCCCGCCCGCGTCCACGCCTGGCGCACCCGCTCGTGGGACCCGGCCAGCGCCGCCGCCCGCTCCTCAGCGACAATGTCGAGGCGGGGCTGCAGGTGGTCGAACCCATCGATGATCCGTGCCAGGGCCTGCTGTGCCTGGTCGGGGGCAATGTTGCCGCTGGGCTGTGCAGTCAGTAGTCGCTCGACTTCGCCGTCGGTTAGCCACTCCGCCTCCGAGGGGGCACCCCTGAAAGCCGCCAGGCGACACTCCTCGGCCAGGAGAGCTCCCGAGCGACCGAGGGAGTCGGTGATGTGGAACCGTAGCCGCAGGAGCATCAGGGTGGTACGTTTCGCGACGTCGCTCGTGCGAACGACACCGAGGCGCTTGGCGACTGCCTCCTCGAGGGCGTCCAAGGCGGAATCAGCCACGTGGGTGGCCAGGCCCTCCACCACCGGGTGGGTACGCGAGAGGTAGAGTTCCCCATCCCCAACCGGAAGCTCGAAGCGTCCCCGGAAGCGGGTCGCATCCAACAACCCCATCGCCTCGCGCAGGGCGGGCGGAGACTCGGCCAAATCGACGGTCACAGAGCCGTCGCCGGCCACCAAGGCTTTGTGGGCCACAAGGGCGTCGAGCACGAAGCGTTCCACGTCGAGACCGCTGCCGATGGCGGCCCGCACTTCAGCCAGCCCCCCCCTCACCTCATCCACCTTGATCGACTCCTGGGCGAACATGGTGCGCGAGCGTTTCTCCCGGTCGGCGGCCGCCTCCCACTGCCGGTGGGCGTCGTCGCGCTTCCTCTCGGCGAGATCACCGAGGTCCAGCATCAGCTGATCGGGTCGGCGTCCGGCCTGCTCGCGGAGCAGAAGTCCCTCAAGAAGGGCCTCCACCAGCTGCTCGGTATCCACCGGCACAGGCACCGAGATGCCCAGGGAACCGCGGATGGCTTTGTGCTTGCGCAGAAGCACGTCGAGCACGATGCCGTCGATCTGGTTGTCGGTGCCGTAGTAGGTGAGCACGCGCACGGTGGGGTTCTTCTGGCCATAGCGGTCGACGCGGCCTTCGCGCTGCTCGTGGCGGGTGGGGCTCCAGGAGAGGTCGTAGTGGACCACGGCGTCGAAGTGCTCCTGCAGGTTGATGCCTTCGCTCAGGCAATCGGTGCAGACCAAAACGCGGCGCTCGTGCTCCCCAAGCGTGGCGACCCGCTCCTCGCGCTCGGCCGGCGGGAGTTGACCGGTGACCGACGCCACCTCGGTGTCCTTGAGGACCTTGCGCAGGGCGTCGGCCACGTAATCGGCCGTATTGATGAAGCGACAGAAGACAATGGGTCGGTAGCCTTGCTTCAGAAGGTCGGCCACCAGGGTGATGGCCTTCTGCAGTTTGGCATCCTTGGCTCCTTGCAGGGCGTCGGCCTCGCGGGCCATCTCGAGCAGACGGCGGCGGGCAAATGCGTCGGCGGTCTGGTCGGCCTCGTCGGCGTCGGCTCCCGGGATGAGGTCGGTACCTTCGGCCGAGTCGGCGTCCATGAGGTCGAGCACCGTGCGACGACCGATCTCGTCGGCTTCTTCAGCTGTGGCGGTGTCGGCGGTGGCTGCCCGGGTTCGCATGGTGGCGGCTGCGGCGGCCGGACTTGAGGCCAGGGAGCGCAGGAGGGCAAGCGCCGACCACCAGCGGACCCGTTGGCGGCGCTTGTCGGTGGCGGCGTCGGTGACCGTCTCGCGCGCGTAGCGCAGCACCCGCTCGAAAAGCTTCTTGTACTCAGGAGAGAGATGGTAGGTCTCTTCCAGCTCCTCCCGGTCGGGGAAAGGGGTGGCCTCGTCGAGGTAGCCACGAATGTCACCCCGGCGGCGCTGCACGAAGTGGCGGGCGAGACGTTGGCGATGGGCCCTATTCTGGTCGCCCCCGAGCTCCATCGGCAGCTGGAGGAAATCCTGGTCGAGGAACCCCAGCAGCGAGCGGAAGGCTTCCTCCTTGCCGCTGTGGGGCGTGGCCGTCACCAGGATCAGGTGACGCGCCGGGTCGGCCGCCAACCCGGCGACAAGTCGGTGGCGCTGAATCTGCGCGCTGCGGCCGTCTACGGCGGAGGCGCAGGTGTGGGCCTCGTCCACGATCACCAGCTCGGGGCAGGCGTTCTTGAACTCCTCCACGTGGCGGGGCGACTTGATGAAGTCGGTCGACACCACCACGAAGGGATGGCGGTCGAAGAGGGACTCGCTGATTCCGAGGCCGCGCTCCAGGCGGGCGGCGGTGGAGGCAAGCACCAGCTCGGCGTCGATGTGGAACTTGTCGGCAAGCTCCCTCTGCCACTGCTCGGCGAGGGCCGGCGGACAGAGCACGGCCAGGCGCTCCACCTCACCCCGGGCGAGCAGTTCCTTGGCGATCAGCCCGGCCTCGATGGTCTTGCCGATGCCTACGTCGTCGGCAATCAGCAGGCGCACTGGGTCGAGCTTCAGCGCCATGAGGAGCGGCACGAGCTGGTACGGTCGGGGCTCGACGCCGATGGCGGCGAAGGAGCGGAACGGCCCGGCGCTCGAGCGGAACCCCAGGCGCACGGCGTCGCGGAGAAGTCGCGCCGAGCGGTAGTCGCCGATCTGGGCGGCGTCACGAGGGTCGGGCAGGGCAAAGGTCGCGGACTCCACCGGCTCGAGGGCCTGCAGGATGCCGGCCACCTCGTCCTCGGTACCGCCGAGCGGCCGCAGCACCAGCAGGTCGCCCTCCGACTCCGGCAACACCACCCACTCGCGCCCGCGGGCGCGTACGAGGGAGCCGACGGCGAAGGTCATCGTCCGCCTCCTACGGCGCCGGGGCGAGCGGCGACGGATTTGTCGCCCATCCGTGCGACGCTAGCGCGGTTGTGGCTCAGATTAGGCACGATATGATCCACAAACACGGTTGACGCTCACCTGTTCCTCCTGCGTGGTCAAGGGCGCAAGCAAGACGCCGGGATTGTGGACGGCAGAAAGCATGCCGTCGTACCGCGCGACCGCTGCCGAAGCCGGGCCGATCAGGGGGATCAAGGCCGACCAGTCCAGAGCATCAGGAGGGAAAGCGCCCTCGTGGTAGTGGACCGGCATCACGCACCTCCTCTCGGCGACACAACGGCACCGGTCATGACCGACCTCCGAACACGTACGGGTATCGATCGATGACGGCCCCCCAGTCGTCGTGATGATGGAACCGAATGACGGTGAACCCGGCGTCATCCATGCACACATCCCGCGCCGCGTCGCGGGCCTGACGCTCAGGATAGTCATGCGGTGGGCCGTCGATGTAGACAGCGGCTTGGTACTCGTCGTAGAAGAAGTCGGGCCGGGTGGAGCAGGCCTCGATCAACCGCTGCGCCGACGAAGGCAGGCGGAGTCCCCGTTCCTCCAGGAAGTCGAGCCAGCGACGCTCCAGCTCCGAGCCGGCCAACCGCCTGAGCTCGGTCAGGTGCTGGGCACGCGGTCGTGCGGACGGAGAGACCGCCACCTGCGCCCCCGCGAGCCGCAGCAGCAGATCGCGGATGAGCAGCCGGTCAAGGAAGCCGTGGTAGCGCTGGTTCTGGTAGCTCAGCAGGCAGTCGTAGCAGGCGGCTTCGCAGTCCTCGGTCGAACCCAGAGCGCGGCGCCGGTCGGCGCCGGTCACCGGGTCGAAGTGACAGATCTCGAGCGCCTCGCGGGCCACCTTGGCCACCGCATCGGGCGAATCCAGCAGGCGACGTAGCGCTCCCGCCCCGCCCTCCGCCGCTTCGTAGATGAGGATGCGCCGGGGGTCTTTGTCGGAGGGCAGGCTCTCCACCGCCAGCTCGCCATCCTCCAGCTGGTAGAGGGCCTGGATCGCCCGCTTCAGCGCCGCCTGCAGCGAGAGCATGAGTTCGGGGTCGACGGACTCCGCCAGGTCGATGACCAGACAGTTGCGCCGATCGTCCACGAAGGGAATGACTCGGGCCGTTCTCGCGGAGAGAGGATCGTCCTCATCGCCCTCGATCGCGTCTTTCTCACTCGCCCAGTAGCCTCGCTCGGTGTCCAGGACGAAACCGAACTGATCCTTGTTCTTCCGTCGGGCCAGCCCGAGATTTGCCCGCCAGATCGTGGCCGCGTGGCCGTAGGTAAGCGTCGCCAGCACCGTACCGCCGGTCTCGACCGTCGATCTGAGGAACTTGGCCTCTCCCCCGCGCTCGGCGAAACGCATGCCGGTGAGGAGCTCGTAGCCGTAACGCATCCGTTCCTCTTCGTCGGAGTTGATGTGATCGCGGCGCTTTGTCGACACGTTCTGCATGCGGAAGAGATTGCGGTAGGCGTGGCCGAGAGGCGTGCCGCAGCTCTCGCAGAGGTCGGGACCGTCGCCTTCGGGGATCTCGTGCAGGTAGCCACAGTGGCCGCAGAGTTTGGCTTTGCGGGTGATGACGTCGTCGTCTCCCACCGGAAGAATGGCTTTGTTGATGGTATAGCGGGACCCCTCATGGTAGACGATGGCCCGGGGACCGAACTCCGAGATCGCCAGGAAGCGGGGGCGCGAGAGGAACTCGTCCCGTTGCCTTCCCCGGAACCGGCGCCCGGGGATGTAGGCGGAGAGGGGCAGCCGCGGAAAGCTGTAGCCGGGCAGAAAGCCTTCGCTCGCAAAGTAGCGGTAGCTGTAGAAGTCGGACTGAGCCAGGGTGTCGACCTGAGTGAGCAGGTTCAGCTGCTGCACAGCCTCGGCGCGCAGGCGGTGGGCTTCGTTCTTGGCCTGCGAGGTAGCGGACGCGTCGACGGTGATCTTGTGCTGAGCGTCGGCCTGGGCGTGGGCGCTCCGGTAGAGGTCGCGCCAGCGTTGGCAGGCCCGGTCGAACTGCCGCACCACCTGACCCAGAACCTCGTCGAGCCAGCCGTCGGTGTACCAATCGGAGTCCTCGAGCTCGTCGCGGAAGGTGGCCAGTATGGCCTCCGCCCGCCCCCGTGCCCGCGCTCGGGCGGATTCCGAGGAGAGACCCTCCAAGAGCTGCTCTTTGATCGCGAGCGTGGGATCTTCCCCGGCGACATCAAGAATGTCGACCAGCGACCGGCCCAGGGATTCGCCGGTCTCAGCCAGCCAGACGGCGTGCACGTGGGCACGCACCAGATCCTCGTTTGCCAGATCGATGCGGGGAGGCGCCACCGCACCCGAGACCATCAATCCCGGGCGACGGAAGAAGTACTGATCGTGTGGACTGCCGGTGGAACAATAGGTGTAGACCAACGCCGGCTGACCGCTCCGGCCCGCACGGCCACTCCGCTGGGCGTAGTTCGCCGGGGTGGGCGGCACGTTGCGCATGTTGACCACGTTGAGTTCGGCGATGTCGACCCCCAGCTCCATGGTGGGCGAGCAGAAGAGGATGGGCAGGCGCCCTTCTCGGAAACGGTCCTCCCGCTCCTGACGGTCGCCGCTCGTCACCTGCGCGGTGTGCTCGCGGGCCTCGAGGCCAACCATGCTCTGGGCCCCCTGCCGGTAGAATTCGACGAAGAAGGCATTGGGCGGAGCGCCCTCGTCCGGCGCGTTCGGCACCCGGATGAGATCGTGGGGCACGCAGGAGCCGTCCCCCGCCCGCCAGAGAAGCGCGGAGGCGGGAACCTGGTAGCCGGGCGCGTCGCCGTCGGCACGGGGTGCGGCTACCTCTTCCACCAATCCGGCCACACGCAGAGTCTTCAGAAGGTCCCTGATGATCGCCTCGGTCTCGGGCACTTTCAGCCTTCCGCCGGAGTCGGGGAACGTAGCCGCACGACGGAGGAACCGTGCGAAACCACTCCGCGACGCAAGGTAGGCCGCGCCGAAATCGTCCCCCTTCGCCTTCGCGCGCGGATACAGGATGACACCCTTCTCGAAGGGCTCCTTCTCGTCGATCGCCCACGGCGGACACAGTCGCTGATTGCTCTGCTGGACGAGTCGCTCCTGGAAGCCGGCCTCGAGGTAGTCGACCTTGATGGCGAGTTCCCGGCGCATGAGGTCGAGCAGCGCGCCCGCGACCTTCGCCCGCGTCTCGGGCGTGGCCGTGGCCAACACCGGATGCACGTCGGCCCACTCCTCCTCCGCCGCGGATAGTTCGTCCAACGACTGGTAGCCGAACGTCAAGAGGCCACACTGCTCCAGGTTGGGCAGCGTGATGCGCCACCCCCGCTTGAGATCCCGGTAGAGGCGATAGCCGAGGACGTTGCGGAGGGCGGCCTGCGTGTCGTGAAGGGCGGCGAACTTCACGTCCGGGTCCTGCGCATAGATCGCCGTCGGCAGCGCCAAGGCCTCGAACACTTTGCCCGCCAACTCGTCGTGACGGAGGCCATCCGAACCGACGGCGGCCGCCGCTCGATAGAGGGCCGATCTCAACAGACCCACTTCCACGAAGTCGTTGAAGTGACCCGCCTGCAGCGACGCGTCCTGCCGGTTGTCGGTGAAGCTGAGGAGCTTTCTCGCCTGCTCGGAGAGGTCGCTGTCGCGCAGGGTCCGGATGGTCGAGAGACCCATCACCGTGGTCGCCGAGCTGCGGCCCCCGGAGCCCAGCTGCCCCAACTTGCCGAAATCCGACTTCACCGTGAAGGCGTAGGAGACCCCGCACGAGAGGCAAAACCGGAAGGTCCCCGGGATGAACGCGGCCTCCGCCCCATCCTCGCTCTCGCGGCCGTCGGGGTCGATGCGGATCACTCGCGGCAGAGACTTGACCCGATCCTTCCTCAGCTTGGGTTCACCGTCCGCACCGACCTCCAACCAATCGTCGGGCACGCGCCCCAGGACCTCCTGAGTGTCGACCGGCCAAGGCTTCGCGGAACTGATATAGAGAAGGCCCGCTTCGGGCCCGCCACTCGCGCCGTCGACGCCTGCGAGGCGATCCGATAGTTGGCGCGGCGCGTAGGTACGTCCGTCGAGACTTCCTTGACCCGACGTCACCGCCGCGTAGTACTCCTGACCGCATTCGCGACAGAACACCAACGGCAGGAAGACCCGGTCGCGCTCTCCGGGCACATACTTCTGGCCGTACAGCGAGATCTCCCGCCGGTCCTCGGGCTCGGGGGTGGCGTAGACCGTCTCCCCCCGGCCGACGAACTGGTGCAGGCGGAAGGCGAACACCGGGAAGCCGGTCTCGGGGTCAAGACATCCATAGGCGCCCAGCAGCAGCTCCTCGAGCGCTTTCGCGCACACCTCCTGGGGAACACCGCTCAGCATCTCGAGTTCGGCCGCCGCGCCGTTGGCGCCCCGGATGCTGATCGGTTGGGCCCGCACCAACCTGCCGGTCTCAGGATCGGGGACGACGCCGAACGTGCTCTCGACCCAGGACGCCAGCGGGTCGGCGACGAAGTCGGCGTAGGCCATCGCCGCCGCCCAGCCGTCCCGCGCGACCTCCTCTACCCGCGCCTTCAGCAGGCCGACGAACGCAGTGTCGCTTCCGTCGCGGGCGGGCGTCGCCCGGCGCAGGGTCTCCCCGATCACCCGCTCAGGCATGACCGGCGCGCCGAAGATCTGCGTGGCCACTTGCGCAACCTCCGCCCGTTGCTCGTCCAGCGTGCCACCACCCGCCAGGGTGGCCGAGGTGCCGACTACCTGCAGGTCGGCGGCCGCGAGTCGGTCGCGAACGCGCCTCACCAGCAGGGCTACGTCGGAGCCCTGGCGTCCCCGGTAGGTGTGCAGCTCGTCGAGCACCAGAAACCTCAGGCCCTGCGCGTTCTTGATGAGGCTCTTCTCGCGGTCGCGGGTGAGGATGAGCTCCAGCATCACGTAGTTGGTCAGGATGATGTCCGGAGGATTGGCCATCGCCTCCACGCGGGCTTCGTCGCTTTCCTGACCGGTGTAGCGGGCGAAGGTGACCGGCCCCTTGCCATCGGGATAGCCATGGCAGAGGAACTTCTCGAGCTCCCCCAGCTGACTGTTGGCGAGGGCGTTCATGGGATAGACCACGATGGCCTGCACGCCGCGCCCCGACCCCAGGCGCAGCACGTAGTCCACGATGGGGACGATGTAGGCCAGGCTCTTGCCCGAACCGGTGCCGGTGGTCAGCACATAGTTGGCGCCGGTGCGGGCGGCGCGGATGGCGTCCACCTGGTGACGGTGGAACTTGAGCGGGCGGCCCGGTGCGCCGGTCGCGGATGCGCCGTTGGGCGCACGTGCGGCGCTTCCGAAACCGTTGGCGCCACCGTCTCCCTTGCCGGTGCGGAAGATGCGTCCACACTCGGGGTGCAGGGTACCGTCGGCCACCAACTCGTCGACGGTCTCTGCGACTTCGAACGTGGGGTTGAGCTGCACCAGCGGCGCCGGCCAGAGGAGTCCGCCCTCGATGGCATCTTCCACCGTCCCCCGGATGCGCTCGTCCTTGATCCGGATGAAGCTCTCGACGTACTCCCGGTAGTCCAAGATGAGTTCGTCGCGCAGGTGGAAAACGTCCACTCAGCTACCTCCCCCGCTACAACCAAAGTCCAATGGATGCGCACGCGGAGACGTGGCATGCTCGCGGCACGAAGACCCTGCAACGCCTGGAGTATGATGGGAGGGCACATCGACGAAGTCATCTGGAGCGTGGCCATGGAGCCCGAAGAGATCCAGAAGCACATTTCTGTCGACCCGCAGGTCTGCCACGGGCAGGCCTGTGTGCGGGGGACCCGCGTACTTGTGTCGGAGATCCTCGACGCACTCGCGGCCGGGGAGACGACCTCCCGTATCCTGCGAAATTACCCGGGGGTTACACAGGAAGGCATTCGAGCCTGTATTGCCTACGCGGCCCTGCTCACACACGAGCAGGTCGTGATACTGCAGCCCTGATGCGTCTGAAGACGGACGAGAACCTCTCGGCCGAGATGGTCGGGCTCCTTCGCGCTCGCGGGTTCGATGTGACGACGGTGCGGGAGGAGGGGTTGTCCGGCGCCCCCGACAACCTGGTAGCCCGCGCTGCCGCAGCGGAGTCGAGGGCCCTGCTGACACTCGATCTCGGTTTCGGCAGCCCAGCCGTGGCCTCGACCATCCCATCAGGCGTCGTGGTATTGAGATTGAGACATCAGGCAATCGACAATCAGGTGCAGTCCGCGGCACGGCTCGCCGACCACCTTGACGCTCGAGACCCCGCCGGTGAGGTCTGGCTGCTGCAGGAGGATAGGCTGAGGATCCATAGACATTCCCCCGGGTGAGCCGGATGCGCTCGTCCTTGATCCGGATGAAGCTCTCGACGTACTCCCGGTAGTCCTCAACGAGTTGCTCGCGCAGGTGGAAAACGTCCACTGCGTCTATCCCCCCTGTGGGTACGAATGCCGGAACGAGTCGCCTGCTCGGTCGGTTATCCACAACTATGGGTGCCATCCTACAACTTTGGTCGGACGGAAAGGAAATGAGCGGGCGCAGACCATGGGGTTCACGTGGTGGTTGCACCAACCTCAAACCAAAGACCTATGGCACCCTTCCGGCCGCTCTGACAGACTCAACTCCACTCGACGGAACGAGACACAGGCAACCGGGCCTCTCGACTGGCTCCCCTAAGCGGCGCCATACCCCAGTCGCCGAACGGATGCCTAATCGCAAATATGCTAACATTCGAGATGAATTGGGAAATCGCTTACTACAACGATGAAGTCCAAGAAACCATTGATGGCTGGCCGGTAGGTATCCGTGCCTACTATGCCAGACTAACTGAGCGCATGTGCATCTTTGGCCCCAACTTGGGCATGCCCTTCACGCGCAGTATGGGGCAAGGCCTTTTCGAGATGCGGGCGAGAGGCAAGGAAGGCATTGGGAGAGCGTTCTTCTGTACGGTGGTTGAAGGCAAGATCGTCGTCCTCCACGCCTACATCAAGAAATCGCCGAAGTCGCCGGCACGGGAAGTTGAAGTCGCACGCAGGCGCTTGGCCGATATACAGAGACAGAGGGGAAAGTGAGAGCGATGAAGACTCACGACGAAATGATCCGAGAATGGATGCAGGACCCGGCTTTTGTCCGAGAACACGACGAGTTGGAGCAGGATTTCGCGCTGTTCGACGAGCTGCTGCGCGCACGGAAAGAAGCCGGAATGACCCAGGCCGAGGTCGCCGAGAGGATGGCAACCCAACCATCGGTGGTGGCACGCCTGGAAGCGGGCGGGGGCCGTCGGAAGCATTCGCCTTCGATTGCCACCTTACAGAAGTATGCCGAAGCGGTCGGCTGTCACCTCGAGATCAAACTGGTGCGCGTACCATCGCGCCCCACACGAAAGCAGCGCACCACATCGCCGAGCTGACGGTCTACTCGGCCCACCCCGGTGTTACGGCGGGAAAGCCTGAACACCCTCAGGTACACTTCGCCGACACGAGCGGACCGTGCACCCGTCCTTCTTTCCGGCCATATATAGCTATTTCAGGCTATAATGGGATATGAGAACCGTGACCATCGCCGATCTGAAGAACAATCTGAGCCGCTACCTGCGCGAAGTCCGGCGGGGCGAGGACATCACCGTATTGAGCCGTGACGTCCCCGTGGCTCGGCTGATCCCCGTCGAGGGAACGGGCAACCCGCTCGCGACCCACGCCCCTGATCCGGCGGGAGCCAGACTCCACGACGTGCCTCTACCACCTCCGCTTGCGATCGACATCGACATCGTGGAATTGCTGCTGGACGAACGAGGCGAACGCTGATCGCCTACCTCGACTCCTCAGTCGTGTTGCGCGTCCTCCTCGGTCAGGAGAACGCCCTCGCCGAATGGGCAGACGTCGAAGTGGCGGTCACCAGTGCCCTCACCGAGGTGGAGTGCCTCCGCACCCTCGATCGCCTGCGGGTATCTCGGGGCATCGCGGAAGAGGAGGTGGCGCTCCGCCGGGAGTCCGTCGTTGCGCTGCTCCGCTCCGTTGAGACGGTCGATCTGTCGACCCCCGTATTGCGCCGGGCGAGTCAGCCGCTGCCGGTCACCGTGGGGACTCTCGACGCCCTACACCTGGCCACCGCCCTCCTCTGGCGGGACTACAACGGAACCGACCTCACGATGGCCACCCATGACGCCGCACTTGCTTCAGCCGCCAGAGCCATGGGCCTCGTCGTGGTGGGGGCTTGAAGGAACGGAGGGAGACTGTCGACGCAGCGGTTCAGCGCCTCGCGGCTGCGGCTACGCCTCTCTCAAACCCGGCGCCAACCCCTCGTAGAAGTCTAGGCACTCCGGATTGACCAACGCGTCGCGGTTGGTGACCGGACGCCCGTGCACCAGGTTGGTCACCGCGGTCTCCACCTTCTTCATATTGAGCGTGTAGGGGATGTCCGGCACCGCGATGACCTTCGCCGGCACGTGGCGCGGCGAGGCGTTCTCGCGCAGTGTGCGGGCGAGCTTCTTGATGAGTTCGTCGGTCAGTTCTACGCCATCGGCGAGTTTCACGAAGAGGAGGATGCGCTGGTCGCCCTCCCAATCCTGACCGATGGCCAGACTGTCGGCGATCTCCGGGAGCTTCTCCACCTGGTTGTAGATCTCGGCCGTGCCGATGCGGACCCCCGAGGGCTTGAGCACCGCATCCGAGCGCCCGAAAAAGGTGATGCCTCCGGTGGTGCCGTCGAACTCGACATAGTCTCCGTGCCGCCACACGCCCGGGTAGACGTCGAAGTAGGCATCGTGGTAGCGCTTGTTCTCAGGATCGTTCCAGAAGTAGAGAGGCATCGACGGGGCGGGGGCCTCGCACACCAGTTCTCCCACCTGGTCACGCACCGGCCTGCCGGCCTCGTCGTAGCACTCGATCTTCATCCCCAGACCCGGGCCCTGCAGTTGACCCGCGTACACGGGCTGGGTCGGACTGCCGATGGCGAAGCAACCGTTGATGTCGGTGCCGCCGGAGAGCGAGTTGAAGTGCAGATCGGCCTTGATGGCCTCGTACACGTAGGCGAACCCGTCGGGCGAGAGGGCCGAGCCGGTCTGGCAGATCTCGCGCAGGGCCGACAGGTCGTAGTCGTCATTGGGCACCATGCCCTGAGCCTTCAACAGGCTCAGGTAGCTGGCGCTCGTACCGAAGACGGTCACCTTGAGATCGGCGATCAGGCGCCACAGTGCCCCCAGGTCGGGGTAGGCGGGGTTCCCGTCATAGAGGACCACCGTGGCCCCCGTGCCCAGGGAGGAGATCAGCCAGTTCCACATCATCCAGCTGGCCGTGGTGACGTAGAAGATGGTGTCGCCGCGGGTAAGGTCGGCATGCAGAACCAGCTCCTTCAGCTGGTTGATCAAGATCCCGCCGCCGCTCTGCACCAGGCATTTGGGCTTGCCCGTGGTGCCCGAGGAGAACATGACCACCGCCGGATGGTCGAACGGCACCTGCTCGAACGCCACCTCGCCTACGGCCTCGTCGGCGATGAAGTCGCTCCACCGGACCGCGCCCCGGATAGACGACAGGCCGGCGGCCGGGTCGCCCGCGTAGTGCGCCACCACCACCCGCTCGATACTGGGGATACTCGCCGTTACCGCGGCGGCGTTGGGGATGCAGTCGAACACCCGATTCTTGTAGCGGTAGCCGTCGACGGCGAATAGCACCTTCGGCTCGATCTGGCCCAGCCGATCCGCCGCTGCCTCCGGACCGATATCGGTGGCGCAACTCGACCAGACGGCGCCCAATGCGCTGGTGGCCAGCATCGCGACCGCCGTCTCGATGAGGTTGGGTAGGTAGCCCGCCACGCGGTCGCCCCGTCCGACGCCCGCCGCCCTCAGGGCGCCGGCCACGCCGGCCACGGTCCGATGGAGTTCGGCGTAGGTCATGCGCACGGGCACATCGGTCTCCCCTACGAAGACGAAGGCCACCCGCTCGTCGCGATAGCGCAGGAGGTTCTCGGCGAAGTTCAGTCGGGCCCCGGGAAACCAGCCCGCCCCGGGGAACCGAGTCAGATCGTCGACCGCCGCCGTGTAGGGCGCCGAGGCCTGGATGCCCAGGAAGTCCCACGCGGTCGCCCAGAAGCCGGGGATATCGTCCACCGACCACCGGTACAGCGCCGCATACGAATCGAGATTCCGGCCGCACCGCTCGCCGGCGAACGCGGCAAAGCGCGTCATGTTGGCGGCGGCGATACGCTCCGCCGATGGTTCCCACAATAGCCTCGTCACCAACATCCTCCTCGGTCGTTTAGTCCCTGTCCAACAAGAGCCGAGCCATGTCGGCGTCCCTCTCGTCCCCAGCGCGACCGAGGACGACCTATCGCGCCTCCCAGTGCGCTTCGGCCGCCGGGACCTCGTTTTTCAGCAGCCTCCTGGCGCTTCGTCGGTCCACCGCTCCACCTCGACCAGGCACGAATTGGCGGCCATGGCGTGGGACTTCGTGATCATCATACGGCTGGGCGTGAGCAGGTTGATGCACCCGCCCCGGTCGGGGGAATAACCCGGCGCGCCGATGGGATCGTATGTGGCGGACGATTCGTAGGAGTGTACCGTCCCCGGGCGGACGCGGGCCGTCAGTTGCGCCGCGCAGATCACCGCGCCGCGGTCGTTGAAGACCTTGATCAGATCGTGCTGACCGATGCCGCGGGCGGCGGCGTCGGCAGGGTTGAGGCGGGCGATCCAGTAGTAGTAGCCGTCGACGAGCACGCGGTGGTCGCGGACGTCGTTGATGGTGCTGTCCTTGCCGTCGCTCATGGTGTGGAACGTGAAGCGCGGGTGCGGCGAGACCAGATGCAGCGGATAGCGCGCGAAGAGTCCGGAGGCGTGCGGACCTTCCCACGCGGGCACGTATTTCAAGATGGGTGACCGCTCCGGATCGTCCGGGGCGAACCGTTTCAGGCTCGAGGACTCGAACTCTATCTTGCCCGACTGCGTCTGCAGGCCGTACCGGAACTTCTCCGTGTAATCGGCGGGCAGAGGCGTCAGTTCGGGGGTATCCTTGGGCCGATCCTCGGCGAACCAGCGGCAGGAGACGGGATCTCGGCGCTCCACCGACGGAGCCGGGACGACGTAGTAGCCCTTCTGGGCGAAGTCCTTCCACGACAGGGCCTTGGGTAGATCGGTGGCGTCAAAAAGCCGCCGGCACCAATCCAACTCGGACATGCCCTCCGAGTACACCGCCCCCAGCCCCAGCCGGTTGGCGAGGTCCAGGAAGATCTGGTAGTCGGAACGCGACTCTCCCAGGGGCTCGATGCACTTGTGCTGCATGACGGCCACCCGGTGGTTGCACTGCGTGAACGAGTGGTGGATGTAGCCACCGCAGTTGGCGAACTCGCTCATGTCCCAACGCTCGAAGTTGGTGCAGGCCGGCAGGATCACGTCGGCGTACGCGGCCTCGCCCTCGAACCAGATCGACTGGTTGACCACGCACTCCAGCTTGTCCGACACGTACATGCGCGCGTAGCGGTTGGTGTCGGTCATGGTGCCGAAATGCGAGCCGCCGTACTTGTAGTAGAGCTTGACCTCGGAGTGCCCCGGCGCCGGATACTCGTAGCGCAGGAACTGGCCCTCGATGGTGCGCGGTTCGGTGGGGTAACCCTCCACGTGGCCGTCCATGACTGCCTCGGGGATCTTCAAGCGCGGCACGGCCTGATGCACGCTGTTGTGCGTGGCCAACTGCGGCATGCGCTGGTACATGTTGAGGCTGAGAGCGGTGTTGCCCAGGTCGCCCGAGAAACCGCCCTCGGAGTATCCCGGGAAGAAGAAGCGCGTGTCGAGCGGCGTGCCCTGCTGCATGCAGCCCATGTTGACGCCCGGTTTCCCCAGGCCCTGCATGGCCATGAGGCACACCATGCCCCGGGCCCAGTCGTTGCCGGTGGCCGTACGGCAGGCGCCGCCGAACCCGATGATGCCTCCCGCGGCCAGATAGGTCCGTTTGCCGCCCCACTCGCGCGCCAACGCGCGGATGTCCTTAGCCGCGACGCCGGACTCCGCCTGCTGCCACTCGGGCGTCTTGGGTATGCCGTCCTCCTCGCCCAGCACATAGGCCTTCCAGACGTCGAAGCCCTGCGTGCGCGCGGCCACGTAATCGGTGTCGTAGAGCCCTTCGGTGATCCAGACGTAGGCGATGGCCAGCACCATGGCGCTGTCGGTGCCCGGCAGCGGCGCCAGCCACTTGCCCGGAAACAGGGCGGCGGTGTGGTTGTAGTAGGGGTCGATATGCACGAAGGGGATGCCCAACTCCTTCAGCCACTGACGGCGCACCGTGCCCTCGTGCGCCCCGTAGACGCCGCTGGTGGCCTCCGGGTCGGCCGACCAGAAGACCACGAGTTCCGCGTTCTGCAGGCAGTCCTCCACCGTGCTGTAGGTCTCTCCCCCACCCAGCCGACCGCTCTGACCCCAGTGGTGCGTAGCGCCCCAGTGCCACCCCTCCCAGCTGTCGGGATTGTGCGCCACGGGAGTCCAGCCTATGGAGTTGAAGAAGCGCATGCGCGCGCTGAGCCAGTACCCCAGGATGCCCCAGGTGTGGTGCGACCCGCTGCCGTTCATAATGGCGCCGGGCCCGTGCTCGCGCTTGACCCGCGTGATCTCACCGGCGACGATATCCAGAGCCTCGTCCCAGCTGATGCGCTCATAGCCGGACGTGCCCCGATTCTGGGGGTTTCGCTCGCCGTGGGGATCAAAATCAACCCTTTTCATGGGGTAGAGGATCCGGTCGGGCGAGTACACCATGGACTTCCAGGCCAGCGTGTGGGAGTTAATGGTGGTCTTGCGCGGGGGGGTGAAGTCGCGGCCGTGGGCCGTAATGGTCCAGGGTTGGGCGTCGGTGTCGTCGAACTCGATGGGCGTGATGCGCAGGATCGTGTCGTCCTTCACGTAGACGAACACCGGGCCGCCGTTGGTGTTGCTGGTGAAACGCCGGACGCCGTCGCCCATGTCGGTGCCGTACTCAGTGCCCATTGTGAGCATCATCTGCAGCGTCTGGGAGAACCAGACCGTCAGCTCATCGGGCCCGATGAGCGCCATCTGGAAATTCTTGAGGGCGTTGATGAACTCAAGGTAGTCCCGCTTGGGCTTCATCAGCCGCACCGCCACGGCCGCGGTGTCGAAGACCATAGAGATGTCGGGACTCGGGTACACGCCGGCCGCTGAGGTCACCCGGCCACTCCTCAGGGTGAAGTAGCGACCCTGCGATCCGTCTCTGAGGGCGATCTGCGCCACCAGATCGTGTTCGCGCAGGCGGGCGGCGAACTCCGGGTACTTCCGCGCGGTCCTCTTCAGCAGGAAGTCGAGGCCCGCCAGGGTGATCGTCAGCTGTCGCCCGGCTACGTCCATGGCGCCCTCACTCAGTCCGGCCGACAGGTCAGGTGGATGGGCCCCACCGTGCAACTTCTCGCCGGCTGAATGTCGACCTCGGCGGTATCGTAGCCGTCCAGCTCGATCTTCAACACATAGGCGGCCGGTTGGGCGGGCAGGCCGTCGAAGACGAAGTCGCCGAAGGGATCGGTGACGGTTTGAGCCGCGGCGGCCGCGGCCGGGCCCGCCGGGAACGCGGCACCGGCGGAGACGGCGCCGGGAGGGTCGCCGGCGATCCCCCGGTTTGCGGCCACGGCGCCCGCCCGCGGCGTGGCCGCGGCCGCCGCGAGGCGCGCCCTCAGCGTGACCACGGCGCCGGCGGCGCAATCGACGACGCCATCCCGGTCGATCGTGACGGTTCCGCTCACGCGGAACGAGTTCCAACGATGAAGGTTCCGGTAATAGACGCGGGGGGCGGTGCCGTAGTCGGGATGCAGCACTCCCAGGCGGTCTTGTTCCGCCTTCGCTGCCATGGTGGTGTCGTTGGTGTAAACGACCGCCAACGCGCCGGTAGGACAGGCCTGCACGCACCGCGGCTGCGCCCATCCCCGATCCAAGAGATGGGCGCAGAATGTGCATTTCTGAGGCAATCCGGCGTCCTCGTTCCACCAGATCGCGCCGTACGGACACGACGCCACGATGTCGTGGCGGCCGCGGGCCGAAACCGGGTCGATAAGGACGATGCCGTCTTCCCGCTTCCGTACGGCTCCGGCTCCGGCCGCCACGCAGGGCGCTTCGTCACACTGCATGCAGGTGCGCGGAAGGTAGGCGACGTCAATGAGGGGGAAGTCGCCCCGCTCCGTGCGCTCGACGTCCATCCACCGCTGCCCATGCCGCGGCTGCGCCGCCGCATAGCCCGGCCACTCGTTGCCGACGTGCTCGTCCTTGCAGGCCAACAGACAGTTGTTGCAGTCCTCGCACCGCTCGACATCGATGAGCAGCCGCCACCCGTCCATCGGCTATTGCTCGTCCTCGTCGACGATGGCGACCAGCCGCACGATGGAACCGTCGCCTTTGGTCCAGCGAATGGGGAAACCGGCGATGGTCACGCGCTTCCCGACCACCTGAGCCAGGTCGCCGCCCACGTTCTCCCAGCCCATGATGCCGTTCTCCAGCAACTGGTGGTGGCAGGGTTCCCACTCGGGGAAGTCCTCCAGCACGTCACGCCCCGTCTCCCGCTTGTACTCGGCACAGACATCGGGACGCAGTGGGCCGGGGCCGTGCGGGCCGATGGCGGTAGCCAGCGGGTGGTCGAGCGCCTGCTGATCCACGCCGACGGCCTTGACGCCCTTCTCCACGAACCACTCGCCGGCTTCGCGATAGAGACCGGGCGAATAGCAGAAGTACTCCGTGCTGTCGGAGTACTTGTGGTGCCACCCCGTGTGCACGATGACGATGTCACCCTTCTCGATCTTCGGCGTGGCGTTCTCGAGATCCTCCGCAGTGATGACCTCCCACTTACCCTTGGGGATATCGACGATGACCCCGGTGCCGTAGTAGGAATCGAGGGGGATCTCATCGGTGAACATGCCGCCTTCGAACACGTGCGCGGGAGAGTCGGCGTGGGTGGTGCAGTGCATCGTGGTGGTAATCACCTGCGACAGCACGCCCGACTTGGCGTGATAATGCATCCGCTCGATCTTGACGTCGGCGAAGTAGGGCCACAACGGCACTTTGTCGCCGAACGGATGACTCAAGTCGACCAGTCTGATCTTCCCCATTTCTGTGCTCCTCCTGTACCTTCTGATTTCTTTGTCTTGATTCTTAGAATGCTGTGCTTCCGCCCGTGTCGCGCCCCGCCCGCGACGGTCAGCCCCGGTCTTTGACCACCTCGACCAAGTAGGCGAGCAGCCGGTCGCGAGAGGCCTGCGCCTGCTCCGCCGTCCACTCCTGGAATCCGCCGCCGCTCTTGAAGCCGAGTTCGCCCGCCGCCGCCTTCTCCCGGAGCAGCGGCGACGGCTCCGGGGAAGCCTCGATGTGTCTCAGGATGTAATCGTGGATGCTCAGCGTGAGATCCAGACCCACCATGTCGGCGTTCTCCATAGGACCGAGGGTGGGGAGCCGCAACCCGAAACCGTAACGCACGCATTCGTCGACGGTGGCGGCGTCGGCGATCTCGTGCTCCACGATGCTGATCGCCTCCCGCCACAGGGCGTGCTGCAGGCGGTTGGCCACGAAGCCGGGCACATCCTTCTCCACCCGCACCGGGTGCTTGCCCGCGGCGGTGAGCAGTGTCATGGTGCGGTCCATGGTCCCGGTTTCCGTATCGCGTGCGCGCACCACTTCCACCAAAGGGATCAGGTAGGGCGGATTCCAGAAGTGCGTGCCCACGATGCGCTCCCGGCGCTCCGCACGGGATGCGATCTCAGTGATACTCATGACCGACGTGTTGGTGGCCAGCACGGTCTCGGGGGCGGCGGCCGCATCGAGAGCCCGAAAGACCTCCTGTTTCAAGGCGAGGTTCTCGAAGACACACTCCACCACGAAGTCGGCGGCGGCGGCTTCCTCCAGTGAAGCGGTGGTGCTCACCCGGGCGAGCGCGGGCTCGATGGCGCCGACCTCCCCCACGCCTCGTTCCGCCAAGAACGTCAGGGTGCGCCGAATGGCCTGTGGGGCGGCCTCCAGCGACTCGGGTCGGATGTCCTGCAGCACCACGGGCCATCCGCCGGTGGCGAACACCTGCGCGATGCCGCAGCCCATGAGGCCCGCGCCGATGACGGACACGCGCTCCCGTGCCGCATCCGCCCCGCCGGGCAGCCACGGTTCCGACGCGTCGGATGGGGCTGAGCTCACGCCGCCGTGCTCCCGCCGTCGACGTAGAGGATGTGACCGGTCACGAACTCGGCCGCGTCGGACGCCAGGTAGACCGTGGCGCCGATGAAGTCCCGCGGCTCCGCCGCCCGGCCCCAGGGGATGCGCGACATGAAGACCTTGTATAGCTCCGGATCCTGGAGCACCTGTTGCGTGAGCGGGGTCCAGAAGATGCAGGGGGCGATCGAGTTCACATTGATCTTGTACTTGGCCCACTCGGCCGCGAGCTGCCGGGTCAGCAGATGCACTGCGCCTTTGCTGGTGCCATAGGCGGCGTAGCCTCCGGGATGACCCAGCAACCCGCGGATGGACGACACCGTGATGATGCGCCCCTTCCCCCGCTCGATCATGTGCTTTCCGACCGCCTGGGCGCAGAGGAACGTGCCGGTCACGTTGACGCCCATGATGCGCGCGAACTCCTCGGGCGGGAAGTCCTCCGCGGGAAAGCGATTGGCGATACCGGCACTGGTGACCAGGATGTCGACGCCTCCGAACTCCTGCACTGTGCGGTCCACCATCGCCTGCACGCTCGCGGGGTCCTGAACGTCGCAGCTCACGGTGAGTACCCGGTGACCGGCCTCGCGGATCTCGACCGCGGCCTGCTCCAGAACCTCGGCCCGGCGGGCGACGAGCACCACGTCGGCGCCGTAGGCCGCCAGTCCGAGCGCGGCCGACTGCCCCAGCGCGCCGGAGCCGCCCGTGACCACGGCCACGCGCCCGGTCAGGTCGAAGAGGTTGCGTATCTCGTCGAGGGATATCTTCTTGGGTGCAGGGATCTCCATAGCGACCTCAGCTCTCTCTCGGGATCATGGTTCCAGGACTGCTCCCGCGCTCAGTCGGGGTAGTTGATGACGACCAACATGCTGGCAGGCATGTTGGTCGCGTTGACGATCGAAGGGCCTTCGTCCGGACCGATGTACAGCGTGTCGTTCGCCTTCAATACCACTTCGTCATCCTCGGTCTTGACGGTGACCTCACCGTCCAGCACCACGTACACTTTCTCGACCGGCGTGGCCCCGAACTCCGCGCCCCCTCCGGGCAGGAAGTGCGACATCCCCACCCAGAACTTCTGAACCCCCGTCTCTTCCTTCCCCTGCAGCCGGAACGAGGTCACACCGAAATGCCCCGGCGCCTCGTACTGTTTTGCCTCGGATAGCGCCATCTTCTTCATCGCTCTCTCCCTCCCGTGTTCGTTGTCCCGACGCCCAGACCGAAGACGCTGTATCGCGCCGGTCGGTGCGTTCCGGTGGCCAAGGCTTCGATTCTCAACAGCCTCCTAGGACGGTCTCAATCTCGTCGCGCGTGCGCAAGAGGGCCGATGTGACCTTGTCCTCAACGCCCTTGAAACGCGCGGTGGGCATGACTACGGTCACGGCGGCCATGGCGCCTCGGCGGTCCTTCACCACGGTGCCGACAGCCGACATGCCCATGGTGTGCTCCTCCCGGTCGTAGGCGACCCCGTCCGCCCGCACCCGGGACAGTTCCTCCAGCAGCGCGCTGCGCGTCACAACGGTGTTCTCCGTCAGCTTTGGAAGCTCCTCGGGGAGCAGCCGCTCGACTTCTGATCGGCCCAGTTCCGCCAGCAACGCCTTGCCGTTCGCGGTGCAGTGCAGAGGGAACCGCGCGCCTATCTCCGAGACGATCCGCAACCGTCTTCGTGACGTATGCTGGTCGATGAACAACACCTGCCCCCCGTCCAGCACCGCCAGATCGACGGTTTCGTGCAGTTCGTGCGACAGGCGTTCCATGAAGCGGGCGGCCTCGTGCCGCAGGTCACCGCGACCCGCGGCCGCCAGACCGATGAGCGCCGGGCCCAGCTGCAGTGTGCCCGAGGGCGCCGTTCTTACCAGGTCCTCAGCGTCGAGAGCGCTGGCGATGCGGTGCACCGTCGACCGTGGCAGAGCCACCCGCTCGGCGAGCTGCCCCAGGGTCAGACCCTCCGGTGCGTCGGCAAGCACCCGCATGATGCGGGCGGCGCGGGCGATGACCTGCACGCCTTCGCGCCGCGGCTGAGCCGGGGGCGCCGAGACGGCCCCGCCCGCCGGGCCGGCGGCAGCGCCCCCGGTGCCTGCGGCCATATCCAGCTCGGCCTTCACCTACACGAGTTCCCGCGAGAGACCGAGCTTCTCGATCACGGCCTCGACGGTGGCGGGCTCGCGCTGCAGCAGGCGGGCGATGCCCACCAGCCGCTCCACGAGTTCGGCGTTGCCGGCCGCCGGCCGGCCCTTCTCGAGCATCAGCGTGTCCTCCAGCCCGGTGCGGACATTGCCGCCCATTGCCAGGCCGATCGTGGTCATCGCCAGGTTCGCCCGGCCCACGCCGATCACCTGCCAGTTCGTGCCGGGCGGAAGCTGGGCCACCAAGTGCGTGAGCAGGGCCGGTTCCGCCGGCATGCCGCCGCGCACGCCCATGACGAACGACACCTGCAGAGGTTCGACCAGGAGTCCCTCGCGCAGCAGGACCAACCCCATATCCAGGTGGCCGGTGTCGTAGATCTCGAGTTCGGGCTTGATGCTCAGTTCGATCATGCGGGCGGCCAGTTGCCGCATCTGCAGGGGCGGGTTCCGGAATTCCCCCACGCCGAAGGTCATGGTGCAGGGGTTGAGCGTCGCCATCGCGGGCCGCGCTTCGGCGATCTTCATGCGCTCTTCGTACGGAACCTCGAGGCCCGCTCCCGTCGAAAGCTGAACAATCACCTGCGGGCACGCCTCCCTCACGGCCTCCACAACGCGCTGAGCCATGCCGAGGTCGGCGGTGGGCCGGCCCTCCGCATCACGTAGATGCAGGTGGACGATCGCCGCCCCGGCTTCGTACGCACCCTTCGCGCTCGCGGCGATCTCGGCGGGTGAGGTGGGCAAAGCAGGGTTGTCGTCCTTGCTTGCGATGGGACCGGTGAGCGCAGCTGTGATGATGACCGACTGCATCGTGCATCCCCTCCCCTATCCGCATCGTGGGACGACGCGTCCGTAATGCAGTCATCGTGACAGAGAGGGTGGAGCGTGTCAAGTGGGGGCCGCGCGCGTCCCCGTGTGGTGGTTTCGCCGGACGAGCTGAATCGGCATATCAGCACGGTGGTAGTGGCCCCGATGACCACTAAAGGTCGCCCGTATCCTTCTCAGGTTGCCACACACTTGAGGGGCACGGATGGTCAGGTAGACATCGACCGGCTTTGCACGGGGGGTCACGCCTGCACCCCCCGCACCCGCACGGCGGCCTCGAAGCTCACGGGGCAGTTCGCCTCGCAGATGCCGCATCCGATGCAGAGGTCGGCCAGCACCCAGGGCCGCTTCAGGGACACCGTGGCTCCCTTCGGATCGACGACCGACTCCTCCTGCAGGACGATGGCCTTCTTGGGCGTCGGGCACAGCTCCTGGCAGACGATGCAGTCTTTGAAATCAGCCCACGGGATGCAGCGGTTGCGGTCGATATAGGCCCGGCCTATCACCGTGGTCCGCTTGGCCTCCAGGGTGAGCGCCTGGATGGCTCCGGTCGGACAGACTTTGCCGCATTCGTTGCAGCTGTAGTCGCAATATCCGTGGACGAAGCTCATCTCCGGGGTGAACATGCCCTCCCAGCCACTCCGCAGCGAGGGCTGAAGCACGTTCGTCGGGCACACCTTCATGCACTGGCCGCAGCGGCTGCAGAGGCCGAGGAGTGCCGACTCGGCGCCCGCTCCCGGAGGACGTACAAGGTACACGTCGCGCCGCCTGCCTGTCTGGAACCCGTAGACCGAGAACCCGCCCACCACCGCGAGGGCCCCCGCCGACAGCAAGCCACGGCGAGTCGGATCGTAGGTGGCGGTGCCTTCAGTCCGCGTCCGCCGCCCGAATGTGATCGCTCCCGTCGGGCACACGTCCGCGCATTCAAGGCCCAGCTGACAGCGGGTCACATCGGTGGCCACCCCGTCTTCGCGCACGGCTCCCAGCGGGCAGACCTGCCCGCAGCGACCGCACCTGATGCACACGTCGGCGTCGATCCGCCGACCGAAGAGACTCCACCGGCTCACGACTCCCAGCAAAGCCCCCAACGGACACAGATGGCGGCACCAGAGTCGCCGCTCGGCCCACGACGCGGCCAAGACCGCAGCGACCATCAACAGAGCCAACGCCTGCAGTTGGAACGCGAGCGGTCGCGCGAAAATGACCCGCCCCGACAAGAGACCGGTAACGACATCCACCGGCCCGCGGGCGGGCGGCGCCAGGTAGGCCAGGTCACCGAGCAGACGCGCGATGCGGTCCACGGCCGGGTACACCAGCAGGGCCGCGCTCCGGGTCAGCAGGGTGAGCGGATCGAACACCAAGAACAGACCGCTCCCGAACGCCAGCAGCCCAACGCAACCCATGAGCACGAAAAGGGGCGCCTTCCGCACCCATGCCGAGCGATCGCCCAGCCGGCGCTCCCGCCGCGGCCCAAGCAGCTCCACCAGCGTGCCGAAGGGACAGACATAGCCGCAGAACACCCTTCCCAGAAAGAGCGGCAACACGAGCACCAGCCCGGCAAGCAGCATCTCTCGGCGCACCACCCCACCGACGATGGAGTTCAGCGCAATCAGCGGATCGGCCACCAGGAAAGCGCCAAGGAACACCCGGCCCAAAGGCCACACCGTGAGGGTGAGAAGGACGAAGAACAACACCAGGAAGGCAATCTGGATGCGCCGCCGCTGCCGGTGGACCTTCACGCCTGCTCCCGGACGATGGTGAGCTTCCCCAGGTCTATCTCCCCCAGGCCCTGTTCCTGCGCCTTCACCAGGTACTCAAGGTCGGTGGGTCGACGGTCGAAGAGCGTCGACCCGTATGCGTCCACCGACACCGGGCTCACGCCCGCGACGATAGTGTCGAGTTGCTTCACGTCGTTCAGATCGCCGCCGGTGGGCCCGTTAGCGGTGAGGATACGGGTGGCGTCGAGCACCACCAGATGCGGCCGCACCAGAGTGCTGAGATCGACGATCTTCTGGGAGAAGCCCACATGGATGATCCCCCGCGAGCCACCCATGATGCCCATGAGGTTCTTCATGGCCATGGTCAGCCCGCCCAGGCCGTGCGTCTTTGCGATGGGGACGTTGATGAAACAGTCGGCCTCGAAGATGTCGGTGACCAGAGGCCAGCTGCGGAGGACCCGCCCCTCCGGGATCTCTATCTCTTCGAAGTTGCGGTCGGTCAGGTACTTGACCGTCCCCCCGGCATCCTGCACCGCCTGGGCGATCCCCGATTCCGAAAACGCCGGGCGGGCGGCGCTGGTGGGGCGATCAAGGGCGGTGACGGAGGCGGCTCCCGCCTCCAGGCAGAGCCGGGTGAGGGCGGCCATCACGATGGGATTGGTGGTGACCGCATACTCGGGAGCCCGTCCGGTGAGCACGTTTGGCTTGAGCACGACCTTGGCACCTCGCGTGACGAACGTGTCCATGCCACCGAGAAGCTCCACCGCCCGGCGGACGTTCTCGGCGGGGTCGGAGCCCTGGACGACCACCAGATCGGGACGTGGCGCACCGGTGGCCCCCGCGGTCGTGGTCGACGAAGCTCCGCCCTCTGTCGCGATCACCGTCGAGGTAGTGCCGGTCGTCGCCGGCCCGGCAGCCATCTGCCGGCGCGACGCCGTCTGCCGGCCCGCCGACCAGTCGAGGAGCCGCCCGCAGCCCGTCGCCCACGGCGAGACGCCGGCGACCAACGCTCCCGCTCCGACCAGGCGCAAGAATCGACGCCGATCCATGGAATCGGTGTCGCCGCTACCGCGCGGATGGTTGGCCGCACCGTCAGGGTGTCCGCGATCGTCCATCTCTATCGGTGCGCCGACCTCACCCTGCCAGTTCGGGGATGCGCCGCGTGAGTTCCGCCCAATCGTCGCCCACTGCCTTCCGCACGAGTTGCGTGATTCCCGCAAAGACTTCCGGAGGCATCAGCATCTGCCAAGCCCGGGTCATGTTCTCGCGGTCATCGGAGCCCAGCAGAGGGAACAGCCAGGCGATCACATCGGGAAAGCGCTCCCGGGGGATGCTGGTGGACATGAGTCCGACGGCCTTTCCCTGGTCCGCGAGGGAGATGCGCTCCCCGATGAGTCGATACAGGTGCGTGTCTTCCTTATACAGGTGAACGTCAAGATGGAACTTGAAGGCGGAAGTGGCGCGCGCCGTCTGGAGCGCGTCGCCGGCGGAGACCGCAGCGCTCAGGGCGTCGAAGGCGGCATCGAGGCCCCGATGGTCTTTCACGTAGGCCTCGGCGACCAAAGGCGCGACCTCTTCAAGGGCGGGGAAGATGGCGAGTTCCTCCCCACCGGCGTGCCACACCAGCACGTCGTTGAAGAAGCGGAAACGCTCGATCGTCTCCATCAACCCGGGCTCACCGCGCGCCGCGCCGAGTGCCGCGGCGTCGATGGCGGCCATATCCCGCCGGAACGCGTTGTGAACGGCCATGATAGCGTCGAGGGGTCCCGTCATGATCGTTGTGCTCCTTCCATTGGTTTCCCGAAGTGACGCCGAGCGCCGACAGCCAGGCTCCCCTGCGCCCACAGCCGTGTCGCACCCTCATCTTACTACCGCGGGAGGCCGGTGGGTCGGCTGACTTGGACTCCCGGTTCACACCGGTTCGGCATGATTCTCAACCTCTGGGCCGAGCAGCCTTCCCTCAGCTCGCCCACTCCTGGCATGGGCTACTCACGATGGATATCTGCCACTTGCGCCCACAGGGATACTTCGCCACAATCGAACTGTCGATGGAACATCTTTGACGTGGGGGGGTACAGCACATGAGAAGCCTTCACAAGCGCGCGCGCGGTGTCGCGGTCGCCATCGCCCTGTTGGCAGCGGCGGTGTTGCCCGCATCGTGCGGATCAACGAGTTCGACCACCCAGCCGACCGCTTCTCCTTCGAGTACGATCGCCCCTGCGTCCACGTCGGACACAAATGCGGCGACAACAACCTCGACGGCAGTGTCCACGTCCTCAACGTCCGCACCAGCCTCTGACGCGACCGCCACGACCGCGTCCGGCGCTGCACTCTCCGCCGAGGACGCGCAGGCCGTCCGGGACCTTGCCTTCAAGTTCTGGGCGGCGTACAACGCGTACGACCCGGATACGGCCGTCTCCTACCTGGACGAGAGTTACCGGACCACGAAAGAGGAAGTCATCCGGAACGAGATCAGCCGCATCAAGTCCTTTGGCGTCACGCTGGGGATGAGCGAGAAGTCGGCACCCGCGCTCACCGGGCCCGACCAGGCCGAGATGTACCTGAATATGAAAGAGCCCATCGGGACCCGGACGATACTGATGAAGTTCAATAAACAGGGTGACGCCTGGATCATCACCTACTCGGAGGAGGAGCAGTAGGACCCGGGTACGGCGGCCCGCCGGGGTACGGCGGCACCCCTGGGTGCGGCGGCCCGCCGGGATGCTGCGGCCCGCCGGGGTACGGCGGTCCCCCGGGGTACTGCGGCCCGCCGGGATAGCCTGGATATCCGGGGCCCACGTTCTGCGGCGGCGGGCCCTCACGCCCGGTGACGAGGAGCGCGACGCCCGCCGCGACGACCAGCATAAGACCCGCTGCCAGGACCGCCCAACCCCACAGGCGGAGCGCGCTGGTGAACACCTTGAACACGGCGGCGGAGGCATCGTGGGGAATGCCGGCGTCGTCGGTGACACCGAGATAGTACGCGCCTCCCACAGCAATGCCGGCCTCAAGAGCAGCCATGGACAATGCCAGACCCACGCCGACGTACAGGACGGCAGGCAGCCGCCTGTAGGCCACAAGCACCGAGCCCACCAGCAACACGACGGTCACCAGCAGCAGCAGCCAATACAGGTCGTCCATAGCAAGGATGATCGCCCCGGCCCTGGCCAGCGGGCGTGAATCCAGCAGCGACACGTTGCCGGTTGTGAGCGCCTCCGGAAGTGTATCCGGCAGGGCGACACCCGACGTGCTGAGCAGGTCGGTGATGTTCCTCGTCACCCCCGCCAGGTCCAGACCGACCAGTCCGCCAAAGTCGAGGTCGACGTCTCCCTTACTCCGGATGGCCTTCATCAGGATCGGGTGGACGTTCCTGTTGGCGGCGACCCAGAACCCGCGGAAGGTGCTGCTCGACACCGCCTGCAGGGTCAGCCTGTGGGTCAGGTCCTCCAGTTGGGCGCTGAGCGGCCCCGAGATGATGTCGAATTCAGGGGGCAACGCGCCCTGAAGCACCTGGTCGACGTCGAGTGCGCCGTACACCTGGTCCGTTAGGACATCGGCCACCGCCTGCTGGACCGCGGGCTCGTCGGCCACGGGCGTGATGGTGGCCACGTAGCCGTCGACATCCATGATGTTGAGGTGCAGCCACACCCCGGCGAGCACCAGGGGTGCGAGAAGGCAGCCCAGCACCAACAGCATCAAGGCAACCGGCGGTCGCCACGCCCCGACCGCGCGCGGCCGCGCCGCCGGGGCGGGCGGGTACGGCACTCCCCCGTATGGTCCCCCCGGCCCGTACTCGTAGTGGCTCATGACACTATCTTACCAATAGCCACCCGGCACTCGCGACCCGTTCCGCGGCTTTTCCCGCTACAGGAGTAGAGACCGGACGCCGACAGCGGTATGATCGTGCGAGAATTGCGCGGTCGCGACACCGGGGGCCACGGGGAGGACGGAAACCACATGTTCGGTGCGTTCACCATTCAGGGCAGAGACAGGGCCGAGGAGTTCCCGATAACTCTGGCCACGGTCAACATCGGCCGTGCGGGCGACAACGAACTAACCCTGCCGTATCCCACCGTCTCCTTGCACCACGCGCGCGTATCGGCCGACGTCAGCGGCTGTCGCCTCATGGATCTGGGCAGCTCCAACGGCACCCACGTCAACGACGTCGAGCTTCCGGTCAAGGTGGAACACGTGCTTCACGATGGCGACGTGGTGCTGATCGGGCCCTTCCAGTTGCTGTTCCACGCCCGGCCCGCATCGGGAAAGATGGCCGAGAGGGCGCCCATCGGCGAGACGGTTTCCGCGGCAGCGGCGGGTGTGGCGGCCGCCGGCCCCGCACACACCGTCATCCTCCCGCCCAGCCAGCCTCCGCGCCTTATCGTCAGCACGCCCGAGTGGAGCCGAGAGTTCCCCCTGCTCAAGGACGTGGTCACGCTGGGGCGCGAACCGGACAACGACATCACCATAGAAACAGACGTGGTGTCTCGCCATCACGCGGTGCTCGAGAAGCACGCGTCGGGCTACCTTATCAAGGACCTGGGGAGCACCAACGGCATCAACGAAGCGGGACGTCCGTTGCAGGAGAAGGTTCTCGCTCCCGGTGACTACGTCAGCATCGGCCACAGCGTGACGCTGGAATACCGGGGCGCCGAGGATTTGATGGCGGAACTGGCACTCGCCGCGGCGGAGTTGGGCGCGCCCGTCGCTGCCCCCGACGCGTCGCAGCTGCCGGGTATAGCACCGGCACCGGTCTACGACATACCCGAGGGGGAGGCGCTGGTCCTGGGTCGCGGCGCGCAGACCAGCGTCCACCTGGCCCACCCCCAAGTGTCCAACGTGCACGCCCAGGTGGAGCGGCAGGCCGGGCAGTACGTCATCCAAGACATGGGCAGCAGCGCCGGCACCTACGTCAACGGTCAACTGGTGACCCAGCAGGCGCTGCGCGAGAACGACGTCATCCGCATAGGCCCGAACCGGATGGTCTTCCAGGCGGGACAGCTCCGGCTGGTCAGAGAGGAAGGCTCACTGCGCCTGGATGCCTTCCACCTGACCAAAGTAGTGGGCAAGGGTCTGCGCATCCTGCAGGACATTTCGCTCTCCATAAAGCCGCAGGAGTTCGTGGCTATCGTGGGTGGCAGCGGTTCGGGCAAGTCGACGCTGGTGTCGGCGCTCTGCGGCTTCAAGCCGGCCACCGAAGGCGCCGTGTTCCTGAACGGCGTCGACCTGTACCAGAACTTCGATGCCTACCGCAACGAGATGGGTTACGTCCCGCAGGACGACATCATCCACGTGGACCTCACCGTTCGCAAGGCCCTCGACTACGCCGCACGTCTCCGCATGCCGGGGGATACCAGCCGTCACGAGCGCGACCAGCGCATCCTCGAGGTCATCGATGAGTTGGACCTCAAGTCCTGTGCCGACCGGACGATCAAACAACTGAGCGGCGGCCAGCGCAAGCGGGTCTCCATCGGCGTGGAACTCCTGACCAGGCCGTCCCTGTTCTTCCTGGACGAGGCCACCTCAGGCCTGGACCCATCCACGGAGACGGGGATGATGAGGCTCCTGCGCAAGCTCGCCGACCAGGGACGCACCATCGTGCTCATCACCCACGCGACCAAGAACGTGATGGGGTGCGACAAGGTGGCGTTCCTTGCCCGCGGAGGTCTCCTCGCCTACTTCGGGCCGCCGGAAGACGCTCTCACGTACTTCGGGGTCAAGGACTTCGACGAGATCTACGAGCGTCTGGAATCCGGCGGCACCCCCGAAGAGTGGGCACAGCGCTACCTCGCTTCGCCTCAGCTTCAGCACTACGTGGTGCAACCCCTGAACGAAGTAGCTTCGGCCTGGTCCGGGAATCCGTACGCTTCACCGTACGCTGATCCGTACGGCGGTGGGTACGGCGGCCCCCAGCCGCCGGCATACGCCACCCCTTACGGCGGAGGCTATGGTGGAGGCTATGGCGGAGGGTACGCCGCGGGCGGCGCCTACGGTCAGGGCGGCGGGGCGCGTCCGGGCGCGAAGACTCGGCGCTCGTCGTCATGGAACCAGTTCGTGATCCTCTCGAGCCGCTACGTGAACATCATCCGGCAGGACAAGAAGACGCTGATGCTACTGCTGCTGCTCGCGCCATTGCTGGGGCTGATGGACTTCGTCACCTGGAAACGCAACCTGTTCGATCCCGTGGTCGGCAGCGCCACCAAAGTCGTGACTATGCTCTTTATGACCTGTCTCATCGCCGTCTTGGTGGGCACCATCACATCGGTGCGTGAGATAGTCAAGGAGGATGCGATCTACAGACGTGAGCGCATGGTCTGCGTGCGCGTCTTACCCTACGTGGGTTCGAAGGTGGCAGTGGGAGCCATCTTCGCCGTGTACAGCGCCGTGGTGCTCTATACGTTCAAGATGCTCTCAGTCAGCTTTGCGCACCTGACCACCGCCCAGCACCTCAAGCTGTTCGTCCCCTTCATTCTTGGCACGTTCGCCGGACTCATGTGGGGTCTGCTCGTGTCGGCAGTAGCCCCCAGTGAAGACCGAGCCATGCTCTTGGTGATCCTGGTGTTGGTGCCTCAGTTCATCTTCTCCGGAGGCATGATGCCGGTGAAGGACCTCGGTGTAGCGGGCCAGGTTTTCGGAGTCTTCACATCCACCCGGTGGGGATTGGGGGCGATGGCCACGTCGGCCCAGATCAAGACGGGGCCCTGCGTGGCGCCGGACATGTCCGATTGCTCCCTGCCCGGCCTGCAGGGGATGGATACGCCCGAGCAGAAGGTCGCGCTGGTGAAGTCACTCGATAACCAGTACGGGAGTATCTTCAACGTGAATGTGTACTTCTACTGGGTGATGGCGATACTCCTCATCGTAGTCTTGTTCCTCTTGATCTTGTGGCTCCAGAAGCGCAAGGACACGCTCTAGGCGGCTGGGCGACGCCCAGGGGAGTCTTGATGGACGACCTCACCGGCAAGACCCTTGGTCGCTACCAGGTCTTGAACATGGTGGGTCGAGGCGGCATGGCCACCGTGTACCAGGCCAAGGACCCCGGCCTGAACAGAACGGTCGCGCTGAAACTTCTGCACCCCCACCTCGCGGCCGACCCGACGTTCGTGGCCCGCTTCCGCCGCGAGGCCCAGGCGGTTGCCGCGCTGCGCCATCCCAACATCGTGCAGGTGTACGACTTCGACTCCTCTGAGGGTCTCTACTTCATGGTCATGGAGTTCATTGACGGCCCCACGCTGGCGACCATGCTCGATCGTCTCTCCAGGGCCCATCACCGCCTCTCCCCGGTGGAGGTTCTGCGTATCTTTCCGCCTTTGTGCTCCGCCATCGATTACGCGAACGGCGAAGGCATGGTGCACCGGGACATAAAACCCAGCAACATCATGCTCACGCGCAAGGGCGACCCGGTCCTCGCCGACTACGGTATCGCCCGGATCGCCGGATCCATCTCGTATACCCTGCCCGGGACGGTGGTGGGTTCGGCTCAGTACATGTCGCCCGAGCAGGCCCAAGGACAACCGGCCGACAACCGCTCGGACATCTACTCGCTTGGTGTCTGCCTGTTCGAGGCCCTCACCGGCCGCGTGCCCTTCGATGGGGAGACCACCGCCACCATTCTGGCTCAGCACCTCACCGCCCCCATCCCCGCGGCCCGCGCCCTGAACCCCGACCTTCCCCCTGAGATGGAGGCAGTGCTTCAACGCGTGCTCGCCAAAGATCCCGCCGCCCGCTACCAGGAGGCCGCCGAACTTGCCCGCGACCTCGGTGAGGCGTCGCGCCCGAGTATCGCCCCCGTCGGCGCCACCGCGGTGGAGCCGGCGCTCGCCGCACCAAGCGTGCCGCCGATACCCGCCGCCCCGCCCGCACCCCCCTCCCTTGGCCGACGGCCTGTCATTCTGATCGTCGTGGCGTTCGTCGCCGTGGCCTGCGTTGCCACCTTCCTGGTGTTGCGTCCCGAAGGCGGCACAGTCGTCTCCACCACCGGGGTGGGAGATTCAACCACCGCGGGTTCGGGGTCCACGGCGACGACGACCGCCGCCGACGCTGCCGCCCTGACCGCGGCCGACTCGCTCGTGGACGAAGGGAGAATCCTGGAAGCAGTCGCCAAGTACCAGGCTATTGTCGCGACGAACCCGAAGAACGACGCGGCGCAGACCCGGTTGGGAATAGCGTACGCCCTGATGTCCGACACCAAAGAGGAAGGCGAGAGGCAGCTGGTCTCGGCAACGGTAGCCAACTCCTCCAACGCCGAGGCTTGGACCTTCCTCGGCATGGTCCGATTCGACTTGGCCGAGCGGCGGAACGTCACCGACTACGCCGCGGCAAAGGAAGCGCTCAAGAAAGCCCTAGAGTTGGATCCCGACAACGCCCGCGCCCACGCCTTCCAGGCACAGATCTACGCCGCCGAGGACCGCCTGGACGAAGCTCTGGTCGAGGCGAACATGGCCGTGGGCACAGCTCCGGATGACGCGTACACCCTGAGCAGCCTGGGCTACGTGCACGCCATGCGCGAGGAGTGGCACCTGGCTGTTGCCCAGTACGAGAAGGCCGTCGGTGTTCAGCCCAACTGGGCCTGGCTTCAGGGGCTTCTGGCCGAAGGGCTGCAGTACACGGAGACCTATCCCGAAGCGTTGGCCGCGGCCGAGACCTCGCTAAAGCTCGGCCAGGGCTACGAAGCCCGCGCCTACCGACGGATGGGACACATCTACTGGGACGAGGGGGATTCGGCCCAGGCGGAGATCGCCTTCCAGAAGTCTCTGCAGCTGGACAAGACCGACGATTATGCCCAATGGGGTCTCGGAGGCGTCTGGTACGAGAGGGGCGACTACCAGAACGCACTTAACCATCTCATAGCCGCGGCGACGCTATCCCCGAACGACGCAGGCTACCAGGCCTGGCTGGGAGCCTGCTACGAGGCTCTGAACATGTTCCCGGAGGCGCGTGCCGCCCTGGAGAAGGCCCTGAGGCTCGATCCCGAACGCACGGACGCGAAGGAGATACTGGACCAGATGACGGCGGAAGGGCACTGACCGGGCGGACCACCGAACGCAACGCCCGAGTCGGCTACAGCCCGCCTACCTGGCGGAGAGTCCGGCAGGCGATTCGGCCGCCCGCGCCCGTCGCACCCGCGTCAGCGCCAGTAACATCAAACCGGCCCACGTGCAGCCCAACACGCCGAGAACTACCTGCCCGATCGCGAACGCTACGAATATGTTGAACGCCAGCACCGCAGCACACAGCGCGGGTCCGCCGAGAGCGTCACCCGGATAGCTGCGCCACTCACCCCACGTGCGCCGCAGAACGAGAAGGTCCAGCAGCAGGAACAATCCGATGATCGTCCAGCTCACGAGCAGCCATCCGGCGAAGTTGGAGAACGGGACGCCGAAGTAGAACCCTCCCTGCGGATAGTCGTACAGTCGCCCGAGGAACCACTCCTCGCCGTGTAGGGTCACAGGATCTATCACCAGGTCCAGGCCCATCGTCACTACGCCGCCCACCAGCGCCACTGCCGGCAGTTGTCTGCGCGCCGGTGTGGCATCCGCCCAGCGCGCGTCCCACCAACCGCCGGCGCCGCGCCGAACCGCCGCGAATGCCACGCGGGCCGTCTGCAGCCCGGCGAACGTGAGAAAGACGAAGGACAGGCTGCACATGAGGGGCACGCCGGCCACCCATAGCTCCCTGTCCTGGGTGGGACCGTTGAAGTACACGTAGTTCCCAAAGGGGAGGCCGGTGCGCACCGAAGACGCCTCGGCAGCCCACCCCACCCCGGCTCCCAGGACCGCGAACACAGTGGTCCGCCGCCACCCCCAGGCGCTCACGGCGAGTAGCAGGAACCCGGCCAGGAACAGGAACACATACGGCCTCAGGGCCACCGTGCGAGCTAGTGCCAGTGGCACATCCATGCGGTCATCGAACCCGGCGCGGGCGACCTACTATCAGTAGACTATGGGAGACCAGATTGCGAACTCGTCGAAACTGACACTGAAGTCGGTCGAGTCGAACGTGCCCACGTAGAAGCCCATCTTGCCTTCGGAGAACGTGCTGTCGTACACCGGACCGATTCCCACATCGTCCACGTACGCGACAAATGAGTCCTGGACCATGCTCACTGCCAAATGGCGCCAGCCATCGCCTGCGATCGGATCCAAGTAGACGGGCTCGGAGATCTGCGTCCACGAGCCATTGACTCGTTTCCACAGCGTCGCGGTGTCGTCGCCCGTGATGCTCAGTTGGTAGAAGTTGTCTGTGTCCTGTATTCGGAATGCGAGACCGTACTCCCAACTGCCGTAGTCGGGGTACGGATAGGCATCGGCCGCGACGGTTACGTCGTCGAACACGTCACCCCACCACGACATGCTCCAGTAGCTCGAAGTCGATATCGCGATCTCGTAGCTTCCTCCCCAGTAGCCTAGGGTCGAGTTGTCGTACGTGGCTTCCGCCCAGCCGCTGTTCGGGTCGGAGAAGTCGTCGTACACAAGGAGACCCGAGATGGGCGGCTCGGTGGTGGGCGGTACCGTGGTGGGCGGCGCCATCTTCTGCCGCAGCCGCCACAGCATCTGAGCCACCTCGCCGCGGGTGGCCGGAATCCAGGGGTCCCACACGCCGACGGCGTCCTGGCGGATGCCCCACAAAAGCCCGCTGACCTCGGCTATCTGGGCGTTGAGGCCGTGGTTGGGATCATCGAAGAGACGCTGGGTATACCTGGTGTCGGCGAAATACGCACCGGTAGGCTGACTGAGCGACACCCCGGCCATAGGGGCGGCCCGGACGATCATGCTCATGACCTGGGCGCGGGAGATGTTGTCGAAAGGACGGAAGGTGTTGCCTGGGTATCCTTTCGTGATGCCCCGGGCGGCCGCTACGGCCACGTAGTTGTCGGGGAACAGGTCACCCGGTCCACTGACGTCGACGTCTGAGAAGGGGCAGATGTCGCTCTCGGTGGGTGAAAGGTCGAGGGTGTTGACGATCATCTTGGCGAACTGCTGCCGAGTCACCAACTCGCGGGGACGGAACGTGCCGTCGCCCTTGCCGTTGATGATCCCCAAGTTGGAGAGTTCGGTGATCGCCTCGGAGTAGTCATCGCCGGGGGAGACATCGCTGAAGGCGATGGCGAAACCGGCACAGAGCAGAAACAAGACCACGACGCTGGTCCCCAAAACAGACAGTCTTGTCCGAGGCCTCATCATGCCTCCCCCTCTCCACTGCAGCCGTTGTGTCTTACATCAACTAGAGTGACCGAGCCAAGGTCGCGTGTCAAGGCTTCTACCCGGGACCGATCGTGGGCGGCGGGTCGGTGTCCCCCGGACCGATCGTGTCGGGCGGGCTGGTTGGCCGAGTGGTCACCGGGCGTTTCGTAGTCGCCGTCGACGTCCGTGTAGTGGGACGTTTGGTGGTCACAGTCGCCTTCTTGGTGGTTACTGTCGACTTCTGCGTGGTCACCGTCGACTTCTTCGTGGTCGTCGTAGCCTTCAGGGTGGTGGACGTTGTCCGCGCGGTGGTCGTGGTCGACACCGACGTGGTGCTGCTCGATGCCGTGGTCGTGACGACCGTCGTCGCCGTGGTCGTGACGGCGAGTGTGGTCGTGGTCGAGTCTGCACCGCCGCCCCTCAACGCCAAGGCGGCCGCCGTCCCGATGCCGGCCACGAAGACCAGGGCAAAGGCGGCTACGACGATCACCCACGTCCGGTTGCTCCGTCGAGGCGGCGCGCCCCCGCTCGTATCCGGAGCGTTCGGCATGCCCTGATTCGCCACCGCGGGGGCAACGGGCGCGTAGGGATCGTAGTGTCCCGCCGAAACCGCTCCCGAAGGGGGCGTGTTCGGATCGGTCCACACGGCCGCTCCCGGAGGTGGGGGCGTGGACTCCGCCCAGGCCGGCGCGGGGGTAGGTGGCGGCGTTTCCGAGGCCGGCCCGCCCGCGGTGTCGGGAGGTGCGACCGTAGTCGAGAAAGGTTCGACCGCCGGCGGCATCTCCAACGAGGTCGCGCCGAGGGGAGGGCGTTCCACCGTGGTGGAGTACGGCGCCGGTGCATCGGGGGATGGGGTCGACGTGGGAGTGACGGACGGCGGTGCGAGGGAACCTGAGGCTCCTGCGACCACGGCCCCGGCGGCGGCGGTAGCTCCCCACTGCCACAGATCGGCCGAGTCCGTCCCCTGAGTGGTCGGCGGGGGCGCAGACGCAATCGGGGTCGGCGGCGGGGTCGGCGGGGGCGTCGGCACCGGGATGAACGCCGGAGTCGGTGGCGGCCAGGCCGCGGGGGGTGGCGTGGGCGGCGGGGTCGGCGGGGGCCACCCTGCCGGCGGCGTAGGGGGCGGCGTGGCAGGCGCGACGAACTCGGTGACGACCGCGGTGGCCCTGCTCGGCGTGAGCGCGACCGAGAGTTCCTCGGCGAAGATGGCGCCCGATTCGTACCGATCCCGAGGCAGCTTTGCCAGCGCACGCATGAGAACGGGCTCAAGGGCGAACGGGAGATTCGGGCGCGCCGCGCGGATCGACGGCACAGGTTCGGTGATGTGTTTGATCAACACCGTTGCCGTCGTGTCCCCGTTGAAGGGTACGGTCCCCGCCAGACATTCATAGAGCACGACCCCGAGAGAGTACAGGTCGGACCGGACATCACACTCTTGTCCCTGGGCCTGCTCCGGAGACATGTAGTGCGCCGAGCCCACCACCGTCCCCGGCGAGGTCAGCGAAGTCGCGCCGATCATCTTCGCGATACCGTAGTCCGTCAAGATCGGATCGCCGTCGTCGGTCATGATGATGTTCGCGGGCTTGATATCCCTGTGCACCATGCCCCGGCCGGCCGCGTAGTCGACGGCGCCGCAGAGAGGAGGGATGATCCGATAGACCTCGGGGAGCGACAATCCACCCCCGGCCCTTCGCCCCGACAGGACCGTGGACAGAGTCGGACCGCCGATATACTCCATCACCATGAAGTAGAGCTGACCCTCGTAATCGGAGTCCAGCACGCGCACGATGTTGGGATGGCGCAGAGCGGCGACGGCGTGAGCTTCACGACGGAAGCGGTCGACGAAAGAAGAGTCGGTGGCGAGGAACGGGTGGAGGACCTTCACGGCTACGCGCTGGTCGAGGCCGGGGTGGCGGGCTTCGTAGACCGTCGCCATGCCTCCGCCGCCGATCATGGCGGTGAGTTCATACTTTCCCAGTGTGCGCCCGACAAGGCTCTCCATGTGGCCCTCCCCATTGATCCACGCCCTGGCGAAACGTCCTCTCGCGAGGTTATAGTCCTATTGTACCTGCCCGCATATGCGAAAAGCATCCTCTTTTTCGGCAAGGAGTCAGACCGACGTGAGCACCTTCCTCATCGGATTGGATGTCGGCGGGCGCAGCGTCCGCTGCTCGCTCGTGGATGTAGACAGTGGCCACGTGGTCGATGCTATGCGGCCGTGGGGTCCCGTTCCGGTGCCCGAGGTTGGGTTCTTTGCCTTTGCACTCGACACAGATCGATGCTGGCGACTGGCAGGAGAAGTCGTCCGGGAAGCCTTGCGCCGGGCGGGCGCCGCCCCTGACCAAGTGATCGGCATCGCCACCACCGGGATGCGTTTCAGCCTGGTGGTGATGGACCAGAGCGGTGCGGTGCTGCTGGCCTCGCCCAACCGCGACGCGCGCGCCGCATCCGAAGGCATGCAGATGGCCGACGACCACGGCGACGTGTTCAACCAGCGGACGGGCCACTGGCCTTCCCCTATCTTCATGGCGGCCCGCCTGCGTTGGTTGGCCGTGAACGCTCCCGATGTCCTCGCCCGAGCCGCGTGCGCTTTAAGCCTGAGCGACTGGCTCGCCTTCCGACTGACGGGCGAGACTGCAACTGATCGGTCACAGGCGGGCGAGACACTCATGTTCGATCTCGAGACTCGGGACTGGGCCTGGGACCTGATCGACATGCCGGCACTACCGCGACGGTTGTTCCCGGCCGTTCGCGACTCCGGCTCAGTGCTGGGTCCGCTCACCTCCGTCGCCGCCGAGGCCCTGGGTCTTGCGCCGGGCACACCGGTGGCCGTCGGCGGCGCGGACACCCAGTGCGGCCTGCTGGGAGCGGGCGCAATCAGAGACGGTCAGTCGGCCGTGATCGCGGGCAGCACGGCGCCGCTGCAGTTGGTGACCGCGCGTCCGTGCGTGGATCCGCAGGCCCGATGTTGGGCCGGCCACCACGTGGTGCCGGGTCTGTGGGTGCTGGAAAGCAACGCCGGCGCCATGGGCGACACCCTTGACTGGTTCGCGGGGGTCCTCTACCCAGACTCACCCGATCCGGCCGGCCGGTTCACGGCCGAGGCAGGGCGGTCCTCACCGGGGGCGGGGGGCATCACCTCGTCCCTCGGCGCGGAAGTGATGGACGCAAAGAGCTTGGCGCTGCCGGTGGGCACCCTGTCGCTGACACACCTGTCCGCGATTGACGAAGCCTCCGCCCGCGGTGAGCGACGCGGCAACCTCAATCGCGCCGTCCTGGAAGGGATGGCGTTCGCCGTCAAAGCGAACGCCGCCCAGATATCCTCGTTGACCGGTGCTCCCCCGATCGAGACGATGATCGCGGGCGGCATGAGCCGCAGCGGGCTTTGGACGCAGATCGTGTGTGACGTTCTCGGCTCGTCGGTCTCAGTGTCTATGACACCCGGTGCCAGCGGCCTCGGCGCAGCCATATGCGCAGGGGTCGGGGCCGGTGTCTTTGCCGACCTGCCGGGGGGAGCCGAGGCTCTGGTACGCCTCCGCCGCCTGGCGCCCGACGCCGACCGGGCCCCCGCGTACCGCGAGGCCTACGAACGATGGGAACACCTGAGGAAGATACGCTCGCCTGCCGACGCCGTCGCATCGGAGATCGCACTCCAGGCGATGATGGATCGAACGACCGAGCGCGTGCCGACCACGGCTGCCGCGCCTCCGCTCCGCATCCTGGTCACGGCCGACCTCGATGGGTCGAGCCTCTCGGAACTCCGCTGCCTGGGCGAGGTGACCTATTCCAGTTATCGCGATGCCCTCCGCCTCCTAACCGGGGACGCATTGGCCGAGGAACTCGCGGGCTACCAGGTCTTCATCACCGAAGTGGATATCGTCGACCTCGAAGCCCTCAGCCGCCTCCCCGATCTCCGCGTGATCGCCGCCTGCCGGGGTCGGGCGGTGAACGTCGACCTCGCCGCCTGCACGGCGCTGGGCATTCCGGTCCTCTACGCGCCGGGACGCAACGCCGAGGCGGTTGCAGACCTGGCACTGTCGTTCATGCTGATGCTCTCGCGCAAACTGGTGGAAGCCAACGCGTTCTTGCGACTTCCTGGCGGCGAGTCGGGTGACATGGGGCGTATGGGTCAGGCTCACGGTGAGTTGCAGGGCCACGAACTGTGGAACACGACGGTGGGGCTGGTGGGCCTGGGAGCCGTGGGCGGTGCAGTCGCTCGGCGCCTACGACCGTTCGGCGTACGGATCATCGTGCACGATCCGTACGTCGGTGACGACGCCGTCCGCATGCTGGATGCGGAACCGGTCACCCTGGACGAGTTGCTGACCACGAGCGATATCGTCAGCCTACACGTGCCGGTGACCGAGAGCACCCACGGCATGATGGGGCCGAACGAGTTCGCCCGGATGAAGCCGGGTGCGCTTCTGATCAACACGGCGCGGGCGGCGCTGGTACAGGAGGATGCCCTGCTCGATGCCCTCCACTCCGGCCACCTAGGCGGGGCCGGCCTCGACGTGTTCGCCGTCGAGCCTCCAGGCTCGGACCATCCGCTCCTGGCGCTGCCCAACGTCATCGCGACTCCCCACATGGGCGGCAACACGTTTGAGGTGGCGGCGCACCAGGGGCGCATCATCGCGGAGGACCTCCGTCGGATGGCCGCCGGGTCGCCGCCTCAGCACGTACTCAACGCCGAGACCCTGCCGGGCTTCTCCTGGCAGAATGAGCGGCCGACCATCGATGCCGCCACGCTCGCCGCCCTGGCCGGAGGCTCCGGGCCGGCGGTGACCGATCTCCATCCGCACGCCGACATGGGGCTCCGTGTCACCAGCCCCGACGATCAGGCCCCGGCCGCGTCGACCCCCGCCTCGACACGGGACCAGATGGAACACGTCCTTCAGCTGTTCGTGGATCGCGCCGCAGGCGATCCCGTCCTGCGCGAGTTCGCCGCCAAACGTTCCGTGAACTCCCACTACATCGCCAACGATCTCGGCCTCGAGTTCCACATCGGCTTCCGCGAGGGTGGCGTCGTCACCGGCCTGGGTACGCCGTCCCGCCCGGCGGAGGTCAGACTAAAGGCCAAAGGCGAGATACTCGACGCCATCCTCACCGGACATCTCAACGGCAACAAGGCGGCAATGACCGGAAAGTTGAGTTTCAGCGGCGACGTGCGCCTTGCCATGGGCATGCAGAAGATCCAGGGCGACATGGTCCGCCTGTACACCGCGGCACGGGAAGAAGCCGGGGGCATCGACTTCTCGTCGGCGGGCGGCGCCGCATCGGCAGGCGGCGTCCCGCCCGCGGGTGGCGTCTCTTCAGCCGTGGGCGCTCCGGCGGCCGCGGCGGCAATGGCCTCACTCGCGCCGGGGTCGGTCCGAACCGTGGCGGCGGCCGCGCCGGCCGGTCGGACTGTGACACCTGCCGCCCTCATCCTGCGCGACGAGGTCACACAGGTAACCGAGGAACTATTCTCTGCCCAACTCATCACCGCCACCGGAGGCAACATCAGCGCGCGCATCCCCGGCGCCGATGAGGCCTGGATCACTCCAAGCCAACTGTTCAAGGGCCGGCTATCCGCCGACCTGATGGTACGCATAGACCTCGATGGCAACGCCGTCGACCCGGACGCCCCCGCTCCGTCAAGCGAGAGACTGCTCCACTCCGAGATCTACAAGGCCCGCCCGGACGTGGAAGCCATAGTCCACGCCCACGCCGCATACGCCACCATTCTGGGCATGAGCGGCCTGCCCTTCCTGCCCGTCACTACGGAGGCGGCCTTCCTGGCCGACCTGCCCCGGGTGCCGTTCATCATGCCCGGCAGCAGAGAACTCGCGATGGAAGTAAGGCTGGCCCTCGGCGGCGGGACCGCTGTGCTCATGCGGAATCACGGCCTCGTGGTGGCGGCGAGCAGCCTCCGTCGCGCTGCGGACACGGCGGAAGTGATCGAGCGCGTGTCCCAACTCATCTGGGGTTGTTACGCCGTGGGCAAGAAGCCACCGACGTTGCCCAAGGACTTGCTCGCCATGCTCCGGGAGATCGGGTACATGCGGGCTTAGCCGGCTGCTGCGGCGTTATCGAACTCGAACACCACTTTGAGCGCTTTGTGCGGCCCCTTGTGGTGGGCAACCAACAGGGCTTCCCGGCAGTCTGCGAGCGCAAAGCGATGCGTGACGAGCGCCGGGAGCGTCAACCGACCCTGCGCCAGGAGGTCGAGAAAGATCTCCATGGCGTGGAGCCTCCGGCCTTCGAACTCCTCCACGCCGAAGGCGTTCGAGCCCACCAGTTCGATCTCCTTGAAATAGTGCGGCGTCCACTCGAACCGCTTGGGCCGGCTCACGCCGGTGACCACGATACGGGTGCGTGGCTTCGCGATGCGCAGGCCCACCGCGAACGTCTGGGCCGAGCCGACCGTGTCGTAGATCACGTCCACGCCTCCCCGCAACCAGGGGAGTCCGTAGTTGGGCCGCAGGATGCGTTCGCCGGTCAGACCGCCCACCTCGGCGATCAGTCCCCCGGCATCCCGGGCCACGATAACGTGATGCGCCCCCAACTTCCGCGCCAGCCGGACCTGCAGGGGATGGCGCGCCACCACGATGATCTCGGCACCGGGATAGAGCGAGCGCAGGACGGCGACCGTGAGCAGTCCGAGCGTGCCGCATCCATACACCAGCGCCCGCTGCCCGTCGACCGGCGGCGCCTTCAGAACGGCGTGCAGACTGACGCAGAACGGGTCGGCCAGCACGGCCTGATCGTCGCTCACAGAATCCGGGATGGGGATGAGCTGGTCCTCATGCGCCGGGAACAGCGGGGCGAACCCTCCGGTCACCGTGCGGCAGTTGCCCGTGTGCATGCCGGGAGGCAGACGGCCGTCGCTGAAGTGCTCGCACAGGAAGTAGTGCCCGGCCCGGCAGGCCGGGCACGGCGGGTCGATGCCCCGCGGCCCGCACCATAGCCACGGGTTCAAGGCCACCCGCTCACCCACCCGGCGGTCCCGCACGGCCGGACCCACACGCTCCACCACCCCCACCGCTTCGTGGCCCGGCACCGCCGGGAAGGAGATCAGCGCCGTCAACGGGTTATCGAAGTCGGCGTCGACGAAGACCATCTTGGTATCACTGCCGCAGATGCCGCAGAGAGTCGTGCGCACGACCGTCCAGTCGTCACCAAGCAGCTCCGGCTCCGGGATGTCGCGCAGCGTCGCGGGACTCACCGCCGAGACATACGCGCGCGGCGTGACTTTCCCCAGCACCTTGGCGTAGGCCAGACGCGGCATCTTGTACTGGAACACCAGCGCCTTCATGGTCTGAACCTCCCTGTCTATCCTCGTTCCGGCGCAGGAGCATAGCCATTGGCCCGATACCACTCCACCGACTTGCGCAGGGCCTCACGGGCCGGATTCTGCGGGAACCCAAGCTCCCGCACGGCCTTGGCCGAGCTGAAGAACTCGTAGTTCCGCGAGATGCGCACCGCAACCGGGGTCGCCATGGGCACGCGCGCCCGGTTCAGGTGACCCCACGAGACATCAGCGTACGCCCACACAAGCGCCGCCACGCGGGGGATGCGCAGGCGCACCGGGGGAAGCCCCGTCACCTCGGCCAGGATGCCCAGCACCTGCTTCAGCGTCAGATTCTCCCCTCCCAAAATATACCGTTCGCCGATCCTCCCCCGTTCGACGGCCAGGAGGTGGCCCAGCGCCACGTCGTCCACATCCACGATGGTCATGCCGGTCTGCACGTAGGCGGGCATGCGCCCGTTCAGGAACTCCACCACGATCCGCCCGGTGGGGGTCGGTTTGTGGTCGCCCTCGCCCATCGGTGCCGCCGGGTTGACGATGACCACCGGCGCGCCTCGGCGGACGAATTCCCGCGCCATCTCCTCGCCCAAGAACTTGGAGCGCTTATAGGACCCGATCATGTCGGTCATGGAAACCGGCGTCTCCTCGGTGCCGGGAGTCCCGTCTGTGGGGATACCCAACGTGGCGATGGAACTGGTGTGTACGATCCGCTCGGCACCTGCGTTCAGGGCGGCTTCGATGACGCGCCGGGTGCCCTCCACGTTGACCTGGTAGAACTCGTCCCACGAATGACCCCAGAAACTGTACAACGCCGCCACGTGGAACACCCACTGACACCCGGCGGCCCCTCGCCGCAGAGCCCCGACGTCGGCCACGTCTCCGCTTACCCGCTGAACCCGCAGACCGTCGAGCCGGCGGGTATCGGCGCCCGGACGCACCAAGGCGACCACCTCGTGGCCCTCGGACAGCAGCCGCCGCACCACAGCCCCGCCGACGAAGCCGGTGCCTCCCGTCACGAACGCGCGCATGCCGTCCCCTCCATGTCCGGGCAGGATTCATCCCCACCGCGATCGAGATCGTCGAGGAGTGCGCGCACGTAGCACGCCGCCATCCAGCGGCCGGGGCGGCCGCCCACGGCGCCGACGACGACACCGAACAACGCGAGCACGTCGGCGGCCAAGGGGAAGGCATTCTGGCTGTGGACGGCGCGGAAGTTCCGCGTGGTGACCGGCAGTCCGAGTGCCGCCAGACGGCCTGACGCGTAGTCGGCCGCAGCCGCCTCACCCGCGGTGCCGGTTCCTCGGGGGCCGATCTCAGCCGCGAGCGCGTGCACGTCGGCCGACGGGGAACTCCCGGCGGCCGAAGCCGTCGCCCGCATCGGGGCGGCAGTCGGCGCCTCGGTGACAGTCGCAGAAGGCGCTTTCACTGCGAGAGTGCCTGCTTGATCAGATGACCTCCTTGACCCCACACCTTGCCACGCACGTAGGAGGCTTCCATCAGGGTGGCGTCGAAGGCGGAGACGATTGCCCGGACTTCATCGTCTCCTATGACGAGCGGGGGCAGCAGCTTGATAATGTTCACGTCGGGCCCGCCTACCTGAGTCAGGATGTGGTGATCGCGCATCAACGACATCACCACGAGCTGAGCGAACAGGCCCCTCTGCGCGGCTTCCGCCGCCATCCACGCGGCCTTCAAAGCCAGCGAACGTGGCTGACGGAACTCGATCCCGATCATGAGGCCTTTCCCGCGGACGTCGGCGATCATGTCGTGCCGCGTGCGGAGACCGGCCAGATCGTGGAGCAGCCGCCCCCCCACTGTGGCCGCGCGCTCCACCAACCCTTCCTCGTCCAAGACGTGCAGGGTGGCCAACCCGGCGGCCATGGCCAACTCGTTCTCGCCGAACGTGGTGGTGTGAACCTGACATCGGTCCAGCCGGCCGAAGACCTTGTCGTGGATCGCACGCCGGGTGACCGTGGCGCTCACGGGCATGAAGCCACCCCCGAGCGACTTGGACACCGTGACGACATCGGGCTCGAGACCCCAGTGCTCCAGGCAGAGGAACCGGCCGGTACGCCCAATCCCCGTCTGTACTTCGTCGCAGATCAACAGCGCACCGTGCGTGCGACACAGCCGCTGCGCCTCCGGGAGGAAGCCGTCCTCCGGTATATAGACCCCCTTGCCTTGTATCGGCTCGACGACGAACGCGGCCACATCGCCCTTACGCAACTCCTTGTCGAGCGCGTGAAGGTCATTCATAGGCACACTGTCGAAACCCGGCATGAGTGTCCCGAAACCTTTTCGGAACTGATGACCGCCGTTGACCGACAGGGTCCCCAGCATCAGGCCGTGGAAGGCGTGGTCCAGATAGAGCACGCGCGGCCGGGCGGTGGCTGCGCGCGCGAACTTGAGAGCCGTATCGACCGCGTCCGAACCGTCGTTGGCAAAGAAGACGGTGTTCAGCCCCGGAGGCATACGTCGCACCAGCGCCTCCGCCAGCAGTCCGGCAAGAAGGGGACAATCCATCTTGACCAGGTTGGGTCGCCGGAGCGTCAGGATCTCTTCGATGGCCCCTCGCGCGACCGGGTGGTCGCGCCCAAGGTTGAAGACGCTGTAGCCGGAGAGCAGATCGAGATATCGTTCCCCGTCCGCATCCCAGAGGTAGGCGCCCTCCCCTCTGGTCCAGATCTTGTCGAACCCGATGATCCCCTGGACGCGCGTCAGACTCGGGTTGACGTATCGGCGGTAGAGTTCGTATTGGTCACCCTGACGCGTCCGGATGATCTCGGCCAACGAGAAGCCCATTCCCTCCCCCTCTCGCGTGTGCCCGGTCTCTACAGCATATGTTCAGGGCTGCAGCAAGGCAATCCGACGGGCGAGGAGTAGCGGGAGTCGAACGGACTCGACCCTCTTGCGGGGCGCGGTTCTTGAGCGACCCCGCCGACGATCGTCCCCTTGCCGTGGTCTCCTTCGATTCCGATGATGTCGCGCATTCCCTGGACCCACTCGAGCAGGCGGCGGCTACGTGCTCAGAGGGCCGAATCCAGCGAGTGGGTCCGGAACTCGTCCCAGCGTTTGGGCTTGACAGCGCAGAAATACCCGTCCCGCAACCCATGCGAACGGTAGATGGGACAGCTCGTGCAGATACAACCGACAGTACGCACCCGCATGGGACTCAAGCCCCGGGCACAATAGAGGGTCGTACCGTCGTCGGGGCTGCTGGGGCAGCCCGGACAATTGCAGCGAGTGACGTTCTCCTCCACATCTCGGACCGGACTCTCGGATCGTTCGTCGCCCACTGCCGCCTCCTCTTGGTCCGCACCGGCGCCTGCTCGCGCAGTGACGTCCTTCCCGACTCGAACAAGGTCGCCGAATCACCAGCGGAGCGCTCCGGCACTACGCATCTCCCTACATCGGCGGCGCCCCTGCCGGCTCCGGCATCTCGCACCCCTGCAGAACGACCGCGGCCATCACGCCGAACATGGGCTGCGGCACCGGCTGCACGAGCACGTCGAGCACCGCCGGTAGCCCGCTTGCGAAAGCCCGGTCGAGGGCAGGCTGGATCTCCGACACCGCTGTCACGCGCTCTCCATAGGCGCCGAAGCCCCGGGCGATAGCGGCGTAGTCAGGAGCGCCAAAATCCTGGTCGATGCCGTCACACCCTTCGGGTCCGTAGAGGAAGAGCTGCCCCGTCTTGCACATCCCCCAGCCACCGTCGTTGTTGACGATGTTGACCACCGAGAGCTTGTGCCGCACGGCCGTGTCGAGCTCGGCGAGGGTCATCCCGAAGGCGCCGTCGCCGCAGAAGTTCACCACCGGACGATTGGGGTGGGCGAGCTTCAGGGCATTGGCGAAGGGTTGGCCGCAGCCGAGATGACCGCCACCCGCGAAGAAGAAACGCTGCCGGGGCCGGAGGGCGTGGATGTAGGGGAACGCCCACAGGAGGACGTTGCCGCCGTCGATCGTCACCAGGTAGTTTTTGTCCGCCAGGAAGTCACCCACTTCCTTGGCCAACCGCCCCTGAGTGATCGGACCCCCGTCGTCGCCGAGCATCGGGGTGAGCCCGGCTAGGTACGCCTGATGGGCACCCACCAACGAGTCGCGCCACTCGCGGCCCGCGGCCGCCCCTCCCTTGTCCTTGGCCAGTGACAACATGTCGGCGAGCACCGCCTTGGCATCGCCCACGATGCCCACCTCGACCCCGACGTTCTTGCCGATCTCCCGTGGATCAATGTCCACGTGCACGATCCGCTGTTGCGGAGGGCCGGGCATGACCGGTTGCGTACCCAATCCCAGCCAGGAAGAGAAGTGGCAGCCGACAGCCAGGACGACGTCCGCCTCGGCCATTGCCTTGAGAACGCCGTTGCCTCCGAGCCACCCGCCGTCCCCGAAGAAGTGGCTCCGGTCGGCCGGGAGGCAGCCGGAACCCATGGGGGTGGTCGTCGCGGGAACGTCCAGCACCTCGGCCAGAGAACGGAACTCGTCCCACGCCTCTGAGGCGATGACCCCGCCCCCGGCCACAAGCAGAGGTCGCTCGGCGTTGCGGACAAGGTCCACGGCCTGCTCGATGAGCCCGACGTCGGCACCGGGTCTGCCGGCCACGCGGTAACTCTTGGGGTCGGCCGGGTCACCCGCCTCGCCTGTCTGAGCCAGCAGGTCGAGGGGAATATCGAGGTGAACCGGTCCGGGCCTTCCCGTGGTGGCCTCGCGGAAGGCGCGTTGTACCAGCTCCGGGATGCGTCCCCAATCGTGCACAACCGCATTCCATTTCGTGATGGGCGCATAGAAGGCCAGCGAATCCATATCCTCCAGGGAGCCCACGAACGGGTAGGCGCGGAACGACTGGATGTTGGCGGTGATGGCGAGCACCGGGATGCTGTCGGCCCAGGCCTCGGCGAGGCCTGCCGCCTGGTTCACCGCTCCCGGTCCGACGGTCGAGCAGCAGACCCCCACCTCGCCCGTCACCCGCGCCCAGCCGTCGGCCATATGCGCGGCATTCTCCTCGTGACGGGTCGAGACGAACTGGATGCCACCCGTGCTCGTTCGCAGAGCCTCCAGGAGCATGGTCAAGCCGTGCCCGCTGAGGCCGAACACCTTGCGGACCCCCTCCTTCACCAAACACTCGACCAGTACCTCGGCGCCCGTCTTCCGGCTCATCGCGACCTCCCCTTCGATCACAGTCGAGCTTCACCACTGATAGTGGCTCCTCGATTAGATACCGCGTGGCCGGGCGATGTCAAGCGCGGTGAGGCCTGCCCTCTGACCGAACATCTGGAGCCTTCGGCCAATACGCCTCGTATACCTCCAATCGGCCCAGGGTCGCCTGCGGTGCAACCAGGAGCACGTAGTCCTGAACGTCCTCCAGATGGGCCCGGACGGCAACGGCGCCGTCGCCACGAGTTGGGCCCGGTCCATGCCCCCGAATCGCCCGCGCAGTGCTTCCACTACCTCCAAGCGCCGCGCCTCCAGGGCCGGCAGGTGTCCCCCTGCCGCATCCGCTCGCAGAGGCCCGCGCCTCTGGGTCAACACGAAGAGGGCCCCCGAACCAAAGTCCGGGAGCCCTCTTGACCGTCATCGTGCCGACCGATGGATGCTTCTAGGTTACTACCGAGTGGAGGTAACTCCGTATGTGTAGTCGACATACTGCACGGAGCATCTTCTGGCTCATCACAGAGCTGACGGTCGCAACGGACTCGACCACTTGTGGCGACCACCATCGGGTGTATGCATATCGCTCCCGCACGAAAAGCCTGGTCGCTCCGTCCGGCTGATTTCGCAGCACGAAGGCCCACGTGAAGTCATACGGAGGCGCGGTGTTCCCCATCGGGACTCCACCGCTGAGAACGAGCGCCCGCCCCAGCTCGAGTGCGGCCACCACGCGCGGCATCTCGGGCACGATGTGATCTGCGCTATGGATGTCGCAGCTGCTCCTTTCGGCACGCTGCTGCGCTTTCAAGCCCGCCCGCGCTCAAGACCAAGACACTATCGGTGCAGACCAATACACAACACACTCGGGCTTGGGTGATGGGCCGGGGCCTAGTACAATCTTCGGCGCGGGAAGTCGATGAACGGGGACGCCCACAAGGTGAAGTCGCGAGCGGCCTACGACCGCTACGCGCGCGGGTACGACAGCGGCCCACCGGGCAGGCACGCGCGTTGGCTGTATGACGCCGTGTTAGCCTCGGTCGACCAATGCGCCTGCGGGTCGATCCTCGACGTGGGGTGCGGCACCGGGGCGCTCCTGCAGAGGATCCTGGCTCGACGCCCCGACGTCGAGGCCCGGGGCGTAGACCTTTCACCCGAGATGATCGTCGTCGCCCGCGACCGACTGGGGAACGGCGTGGACCTGCGGGTGGCCGACGCCGAAGCCTTGCCGCTGCCCGACGCCGCGGTGGATCTGGTGGTCTGCGTCGATTCGTTCCACCACTACCCAAACGCCGTGGTAGCACTCGCCGAGATGCATCGCGTCACCCGCGAAGGCGGCACACTCGTCCTCGGGGAGTGGAGAATGGCGACACCCATCAGACAGATCATGAACGCTTTCATGGACCGGATGCCCGACGGTGACGTACGGATCTACACGCGACGCGAACTCGAGGACCTCGTCATTGGGGTCGGGTATCAGCCACTGAGGTGGTCGAAGGCCGGCCGCCGCGGGCAGCTGCTCGTCAGTAGCGCGTGACGAGACAGTAGGGTCCCAGCTCGCACTACGGCGCGGGCGGTACCGCCAGGTCGGGCACAACCTCCGACTCGAACAGGCCGATCTCTTCAGCCTTGACCTGGTGCCTGCCCCGCAGGGCTATCGTCACCAGAAACAGGAGGCGACGCGACCTCAGTGCCCTCCTGTTCGCCCTTCTTCGTGCGCCTCAGAGACTTGGCTTCCCGGACCGCCCATCTCCTCGTAGCGGCGGTGCCATCCTTGACTCGGCCCGCAGCCGAAGGAGCTTGAGTCTTGACTGACTCCCACGCTTTGGCCGCCAACGGAGGCCCCTTCTCGATGACCGCTTCGACTGTCTTATCGAGCACCCCAGGGCCGTACTTCCGCACGAGTCGGGTTCCCTCTTCCAGGGCGATGCCGAGCACGATGACCTTCAGCCCTCCTTCCTTCCGCGAGGACTTCTTCTGTGGACTCATGTCGTGTCGACCTCCGATCGATCTGCATGGCGTTGCGACGCATTGGCACGCTGACCCCCATCGCTGCAGCGAGCGCAGCCAGAGGCAAAGTCAGCGGTCGGCCCCACCGAAGTCAGCCGGAGCCAGGTCGGCGTCCCGAGGAGCCCGCGGAGTCATACCGCTACGTCGAGGGTGACAAGACTCACGCTGTCGCTCCTCGGGATCTCTTCGCCGCACTCGAGGCGGTCTTCCACATGGAGCGCGATGGCCTCACGGAGGTCCTCGATGGTCTCCTCATAGGTGATGCCCTGCGTGTAGCAACCCTGGAGTTCCGGGCATTCGCCCCACTAACCGTCCTTGTCATGTCCGATCACGGCGGTGAAGCGGTATTCGCTCACGGCGACCTTGTCAGCCGTAGTCCTCCGGATGATACACCTGGTCCCGCGGTGCAACCGCCTCAGTAGTACATCCGCACGTACCCATACGCCCGGGCCAAAGAGCTCCTGATCCTGGTGGAGCTTGTATTTGAACAGCGTCTTGCGGAGAGCCATCTTGACCTCCCGCTCGCCCGCGTGGGTGCTCTGCCAGCCGTCGAAGCGGACGTAGCGCACGATCTCGTCGATGTCGTCGACGATGCGCTCCACCATCACCGGCGTGTCGGCGTTGCGCGCCTCCTGGAAGAGTCCGGTGAGGGCGGCCTTGTTTCGGCCGGCAGGCCCTCGTAGCCGCTGACGCAGCTAACGCCACAGAGCCGATGCTTGCCAGTCAGGCGGAAAGCCCATGGCCGCGATTGGCACTCCCGGGAACTCCGCAAAAAGCGCAGTCAGCCGCTTCGGCCAAGCGCTCTGCGGGGCGACCCGTTGCAGGCAGTACTGGCAGACAGTGAGCACGCCGAAGAGCTTTTTGTTCTCGATCACTACTGGGGCATGCCAGTCGGCGTACGTTTCGGCTCTCGGAATAAGGGGTTTGATTCCGAGTACCCGGTTCCACAGTCGCCCATGGTGAGCACAGATGTTGCGCACGGCATTCAGGGTGAGCAGCCACGATCCGAGCACCTCGTGTGGCATCCCGAACTGCGATGCGACGGCCTTCTTCACGTGGCGAGGCGACCCGTTGAAGAAGGTCAGCAGAGTGCCAAACGCCATGATCTCGGTCGCCTCCCAGACAGGAAGGCTCTGGTGGGAATCGCCGTACTTGGCGAAGAAGTGCCCAACGAACTTTTCCCGGCTCCTGCCGGCCTCTTCCCTTACGCGGGCGAGAAAGGTGACTCGCTGGGCAGACCCGAGCTTGGGGAGTGTCGCCGGATCATCCGCATAGGCAAACGGTCCATAGGCGTGGGCGTGCTCGTAGGCAAGCCGAGCGCGAACCGCCACCTCGATGCGCTCAATTGCATCTATCACCAGGAGCCGCAGACGCCGGTCAAAGACGTATCGATTCCACACTTCATCAAAGGATGTGCCCGGTGCAAAGCGACCATGTGCATCCTTGAAGGTGTGCCAGTAGCCGCTCAGGCGGTAGTAGTTGACCACTGAGAGGCGAGAGACCATCAAGTCACGGTCTCCAAACATCCCGCGCTCGATCAGAAGGTCAGCCTGCTGGTCGAATCTGAGCGGGGGCTTCGCGTACTGCATCAGGGAAAAGAAATCAAAGAAAAAGCCGTCGAGAGATAGCGTACCTTGCGGCAGAGGCCCGACGGCTGTGCTGGACTGATCTTACTCCCTGCAGACCAGGGACGCAACGCGGCGCCTCCAGCGCACGTAAGCTCCTTGGCTGCCAAGCTTCCTCCCCCGGTCAGTTCCACGGTCACATCTGCGCCGGGCTTGCCCAGGGCCAGCGACCAGCACTGACGTCATATGTTCGGTTCACGCCGCGCACTCATGTCCGATCACGGCGTTTTCCAAAGCTCTTCCATACGCTCAATTCAAGCAGAACTCACGCCACTCAAGACCCGAGGTCGACGAGGATACTGTCTCCTTCTTGCTTCACCGCATAAGTCTTGATCGGCCGGGGCGATTTCAGAAGCCTGCCGGTGGCCAGCAAGATGCCCGTCCAGTCGGTCCAGCGGACAACGTGACCATCGGCGAGGTCGAATCGGCTGTGGTGCCGCGGGCACGTCACGACGGTCCCTTCGAGCGTGCCCCGCGAGAGATCTCCTCCCATGTGTGGGCACTTGTTGTCGGCCGAATAGTAGGTGTCTCCCACTCTGACCACGAGGATCTCCCGGCCGCCCACGCTCACCCGCCTCATGGATCCATCGGCGAGTTCGCCTGCTTTCGCAACCTCCACAAACGTACTCACGATCTGCCTCCTCTTCGTGGCCTTCTGCTACCCCATTACCTTCCCGGGCCCGTGAAGGCGCGCGCTGTGGCTGACCCTATCCAAAGAACGTCTGAGCAACTGCGTACAGGCCTGGCGGTACGGTCTTGACGGTCTCCAGGGCTTCGGCCAGTGGGCACGACTCGATGGAGTCGCCCCTCAGCGCCGCCATGCGGCCCCACTCTCCGGCGTGGACCATCTCCGCAGCCTTCACGCCATAGCGGGTCGCCAGCACACGGTCCCTTGATGTGGGAGTGCCGCCCCGCTGCACATAACCCAAGATGGTGACCCGGGCCTCGATGCCGGAGAAGCGCTCTATCTCCTTGGCGAGCACCGAACCCACCCCACCAAGGCGCACGTGCCCGAATGCGTCCACATCGTCTGACATCAGCACCGTCTCCTCTCGACCCGCCCGCCACGTCAATGTAGCCCCTTCACTCACCACGACGATCGAGAAGCGCTTGCCGCGGGCGGCCCGCTGTTGAAGCAGTTCGCAGATCTCCTCCACCGGCATGGGGAACTCAGGGATGAGCACGATGTCGGCCCCCCCGGCTATGCCCGCCATGACGGCGATCCACCCGGTGTGGCGACCCATGACCTCCACCACCATCACGCGGTTGTGAGCCTCGGCGGTCGTGTGGAGACGATCTATCGCTTCGGTCGCTATTTGGACCGCCGTGTCGAAACCGAAAGTGTAGTCGGTACCGGAGAGATCGTTATCTATGGTCTTGGGGACACCCACCACGTTGAGCCCGAACTCATTGTGCAGGCGCAGGGCGACGCCCAGGGTGTCCTCGCCGCCGATAGCCACCACCGCGTCGATGCCGTGCATGCGGACGGTCTCCATGATCCGGCCGGCGCCATCCGGCACGTTGAACGGGTTGGTTCGGCTGGTCCCCAGGATCGTACCGCCGAGCGGAAGGATCCCCCGTACCCGGGCGAGCGAGAGAGGCGCGAGGTCGCCTTCCACGAGCCCACGCCATCCATTCCTGACCCCACTCACCAAGCTTTCGTGCCCGGATATGGAGCGTCGCGTAACGGCTCGGATGACGGCATTCAGTCCGGGGCAGTCACCTCCCCCGGTGAGCATGGCTATGTGCACTATTCGGCCGCTCCAAGTGCCACCAGCAGCCCCCAGGTCATCTTCGCCGCCTGTCCTCGAGTGGCGTGTCCGTAGGGAACGAAGGTGGTTGCGGTCTTCCCGCTGATGATGCCGTGTTCGTAGCATAGTGCCACTGCTTCGCGCGCCTCCTCTGAGAGACCTTGCAGGTCGGTGAATACGCCTAGAGAGGCGGGGTCGGGCGGGGTCAGCCTCCCGCCGGTCGCCCTGGAGATCATCAGAGCCAGCTGCACCCGGGTGATGTCCTGGTACGGGTTGAACAGACCCCCCGCCCCTTTGACGATACCGGCGGCAGCGGCCTCTTCCACATAGTCGAAGGGATACCGGGCAGAATCGGTCTGGACGGCGGGTTGCGGCACGTCGGAGAAACTGGGATCACCCCAAGCCGTCCACGCGCCATCGTGAATGCCCGTTGCATGCGTGATCACCTTGGCGAACTGAGCCCGCTTGATCGTGCCCTGGGGCCCGAACTGCGTGTCGGTGACTCCGCCGACGATGCGTCGAGCGGCCAGATTCATGATGTGTTCGTAGAACTGATAGGACGGCAACACGTCCTCGAACGAACGCACCGGCATCTGACTGAACGCGGCGTGGAGCAAACGAGGCGCCACCGCGTGCCCGCCCCCTTCCGTCGTCGCGACCTCGCCGACCCAGAAGGGGGCGCCTCCCGGCACCACCGTCTCGACGAAGAGTCGCGAAGGACCGGACGGCGTCCACATCCACCCCATCCCCAACCCCATCTCCCCCGCCGCGCCCGTGACCCAGGTCTCGGTGAACGTGCCCGCGGGATCGGTCAGCAGCGCGCTCGTCGTCTCCGCAGCGAAGTCGACCTGCGCCACCGATATCCAGGCTCCGTCCGGAGACCAACGGGGACGGTAGACGTCGATCTCACCGGGAGTCGCCAGATGCACGGTCGAGACCGCGCGGGATGTCCCGTCCACCGTATCGTACACGTAGAGCGCCACGCGGGCAGGGTCGCCTCCCGCGCTCTCATAGTCCATGTAGGCGATGTACCGGCCGTCGGGCGACCAGTCTCCGTCCTCGCCGTTGGGGATGGTCGCCACCACCTGTTTGCTGACGGCATCGTAGACCTCCAGGTGCATGGTCAGTTTCTCGTCGAGGGGATCGATGACCTCGGCGCCGTACAGCAGCCGGCTGCCGTCGGGCGAGACCCGCGGTCCCCCCTGCACGTCGGCCATGGAGACCCGGATCTCGTGGAGCGTGTCGGCGATCGGCACGGTCACCCGCTCGACGTACTGCACCCAGACCTCGCCCGTGACCGTGTTCTCGGCCAACCAGGCCGCCCCTCGACCGTCAAGTGAACGATGGGGCTGACGGTACACCTGTCCCACAGGCGCACGGCGGAACAGCGCACCCTGCGAAGCCGCCGCCCCATCCCACTGATACACGTCCGCACCGGACACGTAGAGCAACCCCGGCGAGGGCGCCGCCCCCGCGGCGGCCGGCAGAGCGAAGATGACCCCCAAAACCAGCACGACCGCAACCGCGATCACGGCGGCCACCGCGTGAACGGCTCTTACCGCAACCCACGCACTCTCGCTCATGTCGACCCCCCATCGGTCCAGGACCATCGGCGCGCGTACACCCCGCGGTATACTTCGTCCGCGGGAGAAAGAATCCTCATGTATGGAGAGACTACTTCATGCCTCTGGCCTTTGCCACGCTCAACCGCGGAGTCGTACCCTTCGGGTTCTTCAATATTCGGACCGACATGGTACTCCTGGCCGAGTACTTCGCCTTCGCCGGCGACGTGTGCAGTTGGATCGAGGCTCTCGCCGCAATGAGCGACGACGTCCACGCGACCCGGCCCGCATGGATCATCGCCGACCCCGCCAACAGAGGCGGTATCCGCGAGGCGATGGCGGGGAACGATCTGTCCGGTTTCATCGGGGCGGTGTACGCGCAGTTCCCATTCCCGACGTCCCGAGAGGACTTCCGCCAGGACCCTGACGGCTACCGCACCCGACCTGAGATCGAGCCCCTGGTCGAACGATTCGCGCAGCAGCAGCCGATCGAGATCACTTCCCGCGCCGTCGCGGGTACCATCGAGATCGGAGGATACCTGTTCGACGAGCCGGGCTTTGCCGAGTTGGTGCGATATCTGTGGCGGGGCGGTTTCCCTCGCTGGAAGAACGACAGGCGGCCCGCGTACGTGGACGACATGATGGAAGCGGTCCGTTCGTCGCCGTCGTGGCTCTTCCTGGGCGAGCACTGGCCGGAATAGCCGAGTGGATCCCGCCGCCACCACCGCCCTTGAAGGGCACGCGGACCTGGCCGCCGCAGACAACCCCATGGATCTGGTCGCCATCGCCGACACCCTGGTGGCCGAACTCGGCGACCTGACCTTCGGCCCCCCGGTCACCCATGTCTACAATCCTCTCATCTACGCGCGGGCGCCCCACTCCAACTACCTGGTCCGCTATGGGGCCGGCCCCAAGCACGTGTTGCTGGTCGGCATGAACCCAGGCCCTTGGGGCATGGCGCAGACCGGCGTGCCCTTCGGGGAAGTATCCTTGGTGCGTGACTGGATGGGCATCGACGACGTCGTGGGTCATCCGGCGCACGAGCACCCGGCACGACCCGTGACCGGCTTTGCCTGCCGGCGCAGTGAAGTCAGCGGGCGGCGACTCTGGCGGTGGGCACGCGACACGTTCGGTACTCCCGACGCATTCTTCGCACGCTTCCTGGTGATCAACTACTGCCCGTTGCTCTTCCTGGAAGAATCCGGGCGCAACCGGACCCCTGACCACCTGCCGGTCGCTGAGCAGGCGCCGCTCTTCGCAGCCTGCGACCGGGCACTGCGATACGCCATTGAACTCTTACGCCCGCGGCTGGTTGTGGGTGTAGGGCGCTTCGCGGAGGGCCGCGCCCGCGTCGCGGCCCAGGGCCTGCCGGTGGAAGTGGGTCGGATCACGCACCCCAGCCCGGCCAATCCCGCCGCCAACCGAGGCTGGGAGCAGCTTGTCCGCAGGGAGTTAGCAGCTTTGGGCTTGGAGTTGTAGGAGCTCACCATGACACTCGCAGTTGAAACTTTGCTTCACGGGGGGCTCCTTTTCTAGCTGAACCACGCCTCCACTCTCCTAGATCCGCGCCACGCCTAGAAACGCCGCGTGCAACCCCACCACCATGACGATGAAGAGCGCCCGAGCCTGCAGGGACTGCAGCCCCGGGAAGCGGTAGCCTATCTGCGCGTCGCGGCAGCGGCCGACGCAGTCACCGCACAAGGTACACGACGACGCAGGCCGCCGCCGGGCGATATCCGTCGGCTTCAAGGCGTCGTATCGGCAGGGCAGAGCGCACGCGCCGCACTCCGTGCAGCCTGTGCCGATGCGGATGCGGAAGGGGTTGATCCTCCCCATTACGGTGGACAGCACGCCGATGGGGCAGTACGCCGTGCAGTGGGCCATCACCCCGGTACGGCGGGACCAGGCGGCCATCACGGCCACGCCGCCCAGGCCGAAGGCGACACCGACGCCGAGCGCTACCGGCCACGGCACACCCGCCAGCCGCATCCCCAGAGCTACCACTACCGTGCCGAAGAGAATGCCCGTCTGAAGCCCCCGCCGCCACGCCGGCATGGCGGCCGGCCGCCGGCCGCCGCCTCTCCCCGCACCTCCCCGCCCCACCAGCCGCAGGCCCCGGGCGGCGATGTCGTCCCAGGCGCCGATGTAGCAGAGATGGCTGCACCAGGCGGGACCGACCAGGATGACCGTGGCCGTGAAGAGGATCGGCATGAAGAATCCGCTGCCCCGGTAGAGCGGTCCCGCCACGATCATAGCCGGAACCGGCAGGTGCAGCTTCCCGGTCATCAGGAACCGGTCGAAACCCACGAGGCCCAACAGGAGTTGCCCGAAGAAGACGGCCGAGAACATGCGCCAGACGCGCCTGCGCCACAGTGCCGAGACGGCCGGATCGAGCATCGTCTGAGCCAACCAGGCCGCGTAGATGCTCAGCCCGAGCATCTCCAGCCATCCCCCGGTGGGAAGGAACCGCTCCAGCAACAGGCCCGGGGGATCCACCACCAGTTGCACCGGTACCAAGATCCCGAAGGTGAGGAAGAAGGCGCCGACACTCTGCCGCGCGGTGTTGACCCCCTCCGAGTAGCGGCATTGCATGCGCCCCGACTCGAACACGAGGGCCGACAACGCCGTCGCCAGGGCGACGGCGCCGAGTATCGCCAGCATGCGGCCGGCCGGCGCGCCGGCGGCCTGCCGTTCCTGATAGAGCACGACTGCGGTCCGCACCCAGAGGACGCCTCCCGCCACTAGGAACACTTGGTACACCCGGGCCACCCATCGCTGCCGCCACGCCAGCAGGCCCAGCATGGTCAGGCAGGCCAACACCGGCCCCATCGACATCTCCCTGAGGAAATGGGCGGCCAGCACCAGTGTGGACAGAACCGCCGGAGCCAACAGTAGTGCGTTCACAGGGCCACCTCCACCCCGAACGCCCCACTGAGGGCCCGGGCCCGCACGATCAGAGCCCCCGCGCGAACACATGCGCCAGCACCAGCGCGTCGCCCACGAGGTTGTCGATGACACAGTACTCGTTGGGCGAGTGCGCGGTCTCTTCCAGGCTGGCCCACACCACCGCCGGGATGCCCCGCCGGCGGAACACAGCCCCCACCGTGCCGCCCCCGATGCCCAGGGTGCGCGGCTCCACGCCCTTCACGGCACGCACGGCCTCGGCCAGGGCCAGGACCACCGGAGCATCCACCGGAGTCGGCGGAGCAGCGGGCAGCTCCGCCGGGTAGGCGACCTCTATCGTGACCCCGAACTCCGCTTCCGTCTCCCGGACGATCTCGTTCACCGCGGCCTTGACGTCGCCAAGCGCGTACGCCGGCAGGATGCGGCAGTCGAAGTAGAAGCGGTCCTCTCCGGGGATGGTGTTGACGTTCTGCACGTTGGCGTCACGCCTGGTGGGCTCGAAGGTCGAGCGGGGCACGTCGAACACCGGATCCAGGTCCGGAAAGGCCACGGGCAACCGCCGGTCGAGACGCACGACCAAGTGAGCGGCGGCCCGGTGGGCGTTGACGCCCGCGTCCGGTATCGACGCGTGCACCTGCCGACCGTGGACGGTGAACTCGATCCAGAGCGTCGACTTCTCCGCCACCTCGAGCGCCGACCCGTCGGGGCTGCCCGCGTCGGGTACCACCACCAGATCGTCGGCGTGGACCAGATGTGGAGCGCTTTCGAGCAGGTACTCCACGCCGAAGTGGTTGCCGGTCTCCTCGTCGGCAACCAGCACCAGGCCCACGTCGGTGGCAGGAGTGAGACCTTCGTCGTGGAGCGCGCGCAGGGCGAACACGCCGGCGGTGAGGCCCTGCTGATTGTCCTCCACCCCCCGGCCGATGATCCGTCCGTCGCGCACGACCGCCCGGAAGGGATCGCTCTCCCAGAGCTTGAGTTCTCCCGGCGGCACCGTGTCCATGTGGGCGAGCACCCACACCGTCGGCCGCGCGACGGCTCCCGCCATGCGCACTACCAGGTTGGGTCTCCGCCCGGTGGACACCCGTTGGTCCTGGGCGTCGATCTGCTCGATCCGGTCGAGTCCAAAGCCGCGCAGCCGTTCGATGAGGTGGCGGGAACGAAGCCATTCGCCGTCGCCGCCGTTCTCCGGCCCCAGCGCGGTAACCGCGGTCAGCCTGCACTGGAACTCTATCATCTCGTCTCGGTAACCCTCGATGCGGGCAGATAACCGCGCCGCGGTGTCGGCGGATAGCGTCATGTAGGTCTCCTCGTCGGTTCCGGACGGGCCGGCGTCGGGGCCTCCGGCGCCGCCGCAGCTTTCAGTCCCCGGAATGCCGCCAGAGCACGATCGCGGGCCACACCATGATCCACCAACGGGCGCGGATAGCTCTCCCCCACGATGACCCCGGCCATACGCAGCTCCTCCGCGGGCGCCCGCCAAGGTTCGTGGATGTGGCGGGTTGAGAGTCCGCCCAACTCCGGCACCCACCGGCGCACGTAGATACCGTCCGGGTCGAACTTCCGCCCTTGCAGCACCGGGTTGAAGACCCGGAAGTAGGGAGCCGCATCGGCCCCACAACCCGCCGCCCACTGCCAACCCAGTGTGTTGCCTGCCATGTCGGCGTCCACCAGCCCTTCCCAGAGGACCCGCGACCCCGCCTGCCACGGCAGCAGGAGGTCCTTCACCAAGAAGGAGGCTATTACCATGCGCACGCGGTTGTGCATCCAGCCGGTGGCGCGGAGTTGCCGCATGCCCGCGTCCACGAACGGATAGCCGGTGAGACCCCGTCGCCAGGCATCGAGAGCCTCGGGGTCGTCCTCCCAGGGGAACGCGGCGAACTCGGGGCGCAGGGGGCGCGTCACGGTATGGGGGAAGTGCACCAACAGATGGCGGGCGAACTCCCGCCAGCCGAGCTCGGTCAGGAACACGTGGGCGGAGTCCCTCATGGAGGCCACCGCCGGCGCCGACGCGTCCGGAGACGCTATCGGAGGCGGCGGCGTCGACGATGGCAACACAGTCCCTTTGCGGGCCGGAGACCACGACTTCATGCGGACTCCGACCTCGTGCCACACCCGTCGCACCGAGATCTCGCCGACGCTCAGGTGAGGTGAGAGTCGCGAGGTGCCGTCGCGGTCGGGGCGCTCCCGCTCTACGGCGTAGATTCCCAGCCCATCGTCCAGGAAGGCCGCCAAGCGCGCCTGCGCGCCCTTCTCTCCCGGTTCCCAGTAGACCGCCATCCGATCCCCGGAGTCGGTCCCCAGCCCACCCGCCGACCACGCCCCGATTCTCACGCCCGCGGGCCACACCTCCGGCCCAGGGATGACCACCGGCGGAGGGCCTTCGGGCAGCGCGGGTCCAGGCAGCGCGCGGCAGGCACGCCAGAACGGCGTGAACACGCGGAAAGGTCCTCCCGCGAGCGTATGCACGCGCTCAAGCGGGAAGAGCAGATCGCCGTCGACTTCCTCAACCGCCAGACCGGCCGCGCGGAACGCCTCCCGCACCAGATCGGCCTCAGCAACCGCGCTCGGCTCGCGCACATCACCCCACACGATCCCCGTCGCCTGGGTCGATGCAGCGAGCTTGATCAACGCCGAGTCAGCCGGTCCGTCGAGTCCTAGAAGGCGCGAGCCGCGCGCCTGAAGATCGGCATCCAGCGCGGCCAGCGACCGACGCAGCCACCACCGCGCCCCCGCGCCGGGTGCCCACTCCGCCTCGGGCGAAGGGCACACGAAGACCGGCAGCACCGGCCTCCCCGCCCGGAGTGCCGACTGCAACGCCGGGTTGTCCGCCAGGCGGAGGTCGCGGCGGAACCACAGCAGGACCGGGCTGCCGCCGCCGGCTGCCGTGGCCGGACTCCGGACACCGCTCCCAAGCGCTACCACACCAGATCCTGCCGACGGAATCCCAACACCACGGCCACGACCAGCAGCCCGCCGAAGTCCGCCAGTACCCCTTGATGGCTCCAACGCAGGCCTTCTATGACGGGATCGCCGTAGCGCGCGAACACCGAGATGCCGGCCGCCCATGCGGGCAGGTGCAGGAGCGGGACAATCAGCGACCACACGAAATCGGCCACCGCCACCGCGCCCGCAACCGGAGCCCCCCACGACGGCCGCGCCCACACGCCAACCGCCATCCCCAAGCTGACATAGACCACCACCAGCACAAGGGCCGCCACCGCCACCCGGCCGAGCACGACAACCCCCAGAGGCGTTGCTGTGAGGCCGCCGACGATGAGTATCACTGCAAAGGCCACTCCGACGGCCACGAAGGCCGCGACGAACACCGCTCCGATCCGCGAAAGGATTAGTCGGTCGCGGCCCAATGTGGTGGAGAGACTCAACATCGGCAGGCCCTCCTGAAGTTCCCCGGCCCAGCGTCCCACCTGCAGCACCGCGAAGACAGCGAGGGCGGGCGCCACGAACGTTCCGACCATGATCGACGCCAAGAAGCCCGGCCGCATGAGGTCGCCCGCGAACAGCGCACCCAGGGCGCCGGCCTGGTCGATCATGTCCTGGATTGGCTTCCGGACGGTCGGTTCGATGACGACCATCAGGCTCGAGAAGGCTGCCAACCCGAAGGCCCAGCCAAGGGTGACGCCACCCAGAGACCACGCGTCGCGCAGAAGCGGATCGAGCAACCTCCCCCGCGGCCGTGCCGTCCTCACCCGCCGCCCCGACATGAGCACCCGGCGCGTTCCCACCCCCAGGTCCCTGCGGGCGAAGAGCAAGACTGCTACGCCCCACAGTCCCAGTCCCACCACGAGCAGCACCACGAGAGCCGGAATATCCACCCCCCACCCGGGCACCAGGGGACGCGACGCCCGGTAGGCCGTGAAGGGCGAGATCCACCGCAAGGGAGCGAAGAAGGATGACGTTCGGGAAAGATTGGTGATGAGGTAACAGGCGATCATAAGCAGAGCGGCGAAAGCCCTCGCGGCCACCCGACTCCGGGCCCTTTGCGCAATCAAGGCGGCACAGGCACCCCACACCCAGGCTATCAGTCCCACGTTCAGTCCCTGCCAGATGCCGTCCACCGCCCGCAGTCCGCCGCCCCCGAGATCGGCGCCCACCACACCGGCCGCTACGCCGACGGTCCCGATAACCAGGTCGCACGCGAGGAGGGCGACACCCAGCCCGAGCATGAGGCCCGTCCTCTCCAAGGGGGTGCTGAGGGCCAGGTCGGCGGTACCCCGGGCCTCCTCGCCCGCCGTCATGCGCACCGAAAGCAGCAGAGAGAACGTGGCCAAGATGAGCGGCAGGAACCCCAGGGTACGCCACGTGATGAAGCCACCGGCGGTATCGAGGGCCTGCGCATCACCCAAGATCGGTTCAAGGGAAAGCGCCACGGGCCTCATACTCGCGGCGAAGCGGGCGGCATCTTGGGGCGTCCCCGCCTCGGCCACGAAGAAGATGGTAACAAAAGCCACGACGGCCGCCACTCCGATCGTCCAGCCGAGCATCGCCCACCGTTCGCGCCGCAGCCACAAGCGGAGCGTCGCCGTCACGCACGCACCCCCGAGCCGGCGTCCGGCCCCTCGGTGTCGTAGTAGGCGAGGAATAATTCCTCGAGACTGGGACGACGGCTTTCGAAATCGACCAGATCGTACGGCAGAAGGGCCTCCAGAAGCGGGCGGGAGTCGCCCGTCAAGGTGGCGGTGATGACCGTCGCCCCATCCGCGCCCGCCATCGGAGGCTGAACCTCCACGTCGCGCAGCCCCGGAACAGCGGCAAGCACCTCGGCGGGGTCCGCCGAGCGGAACGAGAGGCGTACCAGGTGCACGTCACCCACGCCCAACTCGCCCACTTTCGCCACGCGCACCAGACGTCCCTCGCGGATGATGCCCGCCCTATGGCACATGCGCTCGACCTCGGAGAGCACGTGGCTGGAGAGGAACACGGTGCGGCCGTCGGCCGCGGCCTCGCAGACCAGTTCGTGGAAGACGTTTTGCACCAACGGATCAAGGCCGCTGGTAGGCTCGTCGAGCAGCAGTACCTGCGGCCGGTGCATGAACGCCTGCACCAGGCCCACCTTCTGCTTGTTCCCCCGGGAATACTCCCGGAAGCGGCGGGTGGCGTCCACCTCCAATCGCTCGAGGAGTTGGGCTAAGTAGGCGGCGTCGACCCCACCCCGCAGTCGAGCCAGATATTCCAGGTTCTCGGCGCCGGTCAGTTCGGGCCACATGGCGAGTTCGCCGGGCAGGTAGCCGATCGCCCGATGCACCGCCGTCCGTTCCGAGCGCACATCCATGCCCAGGATACCCGCCCGGCCTTTGTCGGGACGGATCAGGTCGAGCAGCACCCGCAGCGTGGTGGTCTTGCCCGCGCCGTTCGGACCCAGGAAGCCGAAGACCTCCCCTTGGGCAACCTCCATGTCCAGGTCTTCGACGCCTCTGACGTTACCGTAGTACTTGGTGAGTCCCTCGGTGACGATCGCAGCTTCAGTCACGATGCCTCGGCGATATGTGTGGATACGGTCACAAACAGCGTGACGATACCCCCTCCAGAAGATCGCGTCCAGGTGCAATAATCCTGGTTCTCGTGGCGGTCGCTGCAGCAGCGGCCGGCATCGTCGTCACCCGCCGCAGTTCGGCCGCCTTACAACCGCCCCTCCTGCCGTTCCTTGGTGACGTCTTCAAGAACCTTGGCGGCGTGACCCTCAGCCTTAACCTTAGGGTAGGCCAGCACGACCCTTCCCTCTCCGTCGAGCACCACCGTCACCCGATTGGCAGACCGCGACACGTTATCCTTGAGAACGCCGTAGGCGCTGCCAACGCCGCGGTCCTGGTCGCTTGCAAGGGTGAACACAAGTCCATGCTTCTTGGCAAAGCCCTCGAGTACCTTGGGTGTATCCACCGATATTCCGACGACCGAGACCCCTAGAGTAGTGAACGCAGGCAATTCTTGGTTGAACTCAACCGCCTCTGTGGTTCAACCGGAGGTGTTGGCCTTCGGGAAGAAGAACAGCACGACTGGGCCGGAGGCGAGCAGAGCGGTAAGGTCAACTTCGCCCGCAGCGCCGGGCACCTTGAAGCGCGGTGCAGGATCACCCACATGCAGCATCACTCGCCTCCTCGGGTCTCGTTCGCGGGCTGAAAGCCGATCTGGAACGGCGCCTCAGGCGCAGTGTCCACCCGGCCGTGGGAACCCTCGTACTTCGCCAAGTTCTCCTGGAGTGCTCTGACGATGCGCTTCACATGCCCCGGGCCGGCTACGACGCGGGCGACTACCGTGCCCGACTCGCCGACGATCATCGCGAAGTCGATAATGAACTCCTCCCGCGTGTGTTGCACCATCATGCTGTTGGCGTAGACGCCGGCGCCTACCGCCTCAGGCATCCGCACTTTGATCTGCCTGGTCTGCGGACCACCTGCACCCGGACCGCCGGGGCTTGAGCCGGGCACTCTTGCAGCCATAGTGTCGTCCTCCTCGTTGGAATACTCCGGACTCCACTGTGACGTACGCCCGGCGGGGCGTCAACCGGCGGGGGCCGCTTCGAGCCGGTACGCAAGCAGGGCATCGGCCATAGGTATGCAACGTCCGCTGGGGTAGGATATCCATGTCTCGTCCCCAAGCACGGAGACAGGTATGGACCAACCGGACACTTCGGGCGCATCCCCCTCGGACGGGGTACACGCGGCCAAGAGCGAAACGTGCGATCTGAACGACTGCTCGTGCACGGGCAAGAACATCGGCAAGTTCACGTCACCGGCAGCCCTCCTGGCCATCGCCGAAGCGGGTTGCATCAGTGGCTACGATATCGCCGAGCGCTTACGCAGCATGCCCCTTGGCGGCGAGACGGGACCAGACACCGGCGGGCTCTACCGCACGCTGCGCCGCATGGAGCGGTTCAACCTCGTGACCTCCACCTGGGATACCGAAGGCGGGGGGCCTGCCCGCCGCCTCTACACCCTGACCAACCTCGGCGACCTCTGTTTGCATCGCTGGAGCGAGACACTCAAGGCGCACCGGGACGCAATCGACGGCTACCTGGCCGACTACGAGCGTTGTCGCGCCGCCGAACAGGCCGGCGGGGCCGCGCTCAAGAGCGAGTAGGAGACCCGCCGCCGAGTGTTGCAGCAGGTTGCGTAGCTCCAACCTTGGGGGTCGGCAGCGCCGTCACGCCCGGGGTGAGGCCGCGCCCGAGGAGGTCCTGGTACGCCACGGCGGCCACAAGTGCACCGATCAGGGGAGCCGCTAGGTAGATCCACAACGAACCCAGTTCCCCGGACACTAGCGCGGGGCCCAGAGAACGCGCCGGGTTCATCGAAGCCCCCGTCAGCGGACCTGCCCACATAGCTTCCAGCGCGACCACTCCACCGATCACGATCCCGGAGAAACGACGGTTCTCATCCGATCCCGTGACCACCGCCATCACCGCGAGCATCAGGAAGCCGGTCAGCAACACCTCCAGCGCAAACGACTGCCAGATCCCCACGGTCGGGAGTGTAGCTCCTACCGACGCCACCGGCCCGAGGATACCCCGCAATGTCACCGCCGCTCCGATCGCGCCCGCGCACTGGGCCGCTACATACGGAGCCACGCGGACCCACGGAAAACGACCGGTGACCGCCAATGCTATCGTGACGGCCGGGTTGATGTGCGCTCCAGACACGCCACCGAAGACGTAGATGCAGGCCATCACGACCAGCCCAAAGGTGAGCGCGACACCGGTGTGATCGGGCGCACCGGTGGCCGCCGAGGTCATGACCGCTCCCGCGCCTGCGAGGACCAGGGCGAAGGTGCCGAGCCCTTCGGCGAGATACGCCCGGGTGAGATGCGAGAGATGTGTTTGCTCGACGCTCATGCGCCCCCATGCCCGCCTCGTTGGCCGCGGGCTGATCGAGACACCCGCGTGCTCACCTCTATATGACTACGTCACATAGAGCAGGATAGCACCTGCACAGGATGGCGTCGAGAGGGAAAGCGGCCGACGAGCGGTCCCCAATCGAACGCTCCCGGCTCGTGATCCTCCGGAACCAGTTCCTCGACCTCGTTACGCCGTCCGGGGTAGAGCGCGGCGATCTGCCTGGTCAGCGTCCGCGATCTGCGCCGGCCCTATCCATCAGCTCGGCGAACTCCCGGAACAGATAGAGGCTGTCGTGGGGCCCGGGCCCTGCCTCCGGGTGGTACTGCACACAGAAGGCCGGCACGTCCAGCAGCCGGAGACCCTCCACCGTGCCGTCGTTCAGGTTGAGGTGACTGACCTGCACCCGGCCGCTGTCAGAATCAAGCACCATGGCCTCGGGCCGGATAGAGGCCAGGTCCTCCCCCTTCTCCAGTGCGGCCAACACCGTCTGCGGCGGCGACACCGCGAAGCCGTGGTTCTGGCTGGTGATCTCGATACGATCGCGCGGGTAGTTCTTCACCGGGTGGTTGATCCCGCGGTGGCCGAACCTCAACTTGTACGTGGAGAGGCCGACGGCCAGCGCCATGAGTTGGTGACCGAGGCAGATCCCGAACACCGGCACCTGTCCGAGCAACTCGCGGATGCACTCCACCGCGTAGTCCACCGGGGCCGGGTCGCCCGGACCGTTCGAAAGGAAGACGCCGTCAGGCTCCAGGGCCAGCACCTCGGCGGCTTTCCATGTGGCCGGCACCACGGTCACGCGGCAGGCGGCCTCCAGCAGGTTCTTGAGGATCGACCGCTTGATGCCGTAGTCGAAGGCCACCACGTGATAACGCGCTCCCGTAGTGCCGAACTCGATAGGTTCGCGGCAGGTCACGTTCTGTACCAGGTCCCGGCCGCTGAGCGAAGGATAGGCGCGAGTCTCATCCAAGAGTGCGTTCACCTGCAGGTCGGCACCGCCCGCCACGCACGCGGTCATGGCTCCCTTGTCCCGGATGTGCCGGGTGAGTGCCCGGGTGTCGATCCCTCCCACGCCCACCACTCCGCGACCCTGCAACCACCCGATCCACGGCTCGGGACAGGTGCGGTTCCAGTTGGTGTTCTTGATCTCGCGCACGACGATGGCCCGAGAATGCACGCGATCCGACTCCTGCAGGTGGCCCGCGGCCCCGTAGTTGCCGACCATGGGATACGTGAAGGTCACCATCTGCCCGTGATACGAGGGATCGGTGGCTATTTCTTGATAGCCGGTCATCCCGGTGTTGAAGACTATCTCACCGAAGATGGTGCCCGAGGCGGCAAAGCCAAACCCAGTGAAGACGGTGCCGTCTTCGAGTACCACATAGCCCGGCGTGTCGCTTCTATACACCTAGCGCCCCTTCTCCCGTGAGTGATTCTGATCCGCCCCCGGCGTCGGGCGGACGAGACGCTCGCGGGCGAGGCAATCGTACCACTGGCCGCTACATAAGAACTCTCTCATGTGCGCTTTAGGGATGTCTCATGCGCCGCTCGTACGCTGGGTGATATGAGCGTCACGCATCCACGCGCCGCCGCACTGCACGATGAAGACCTCTCCGCCGTGCGCGTGCTGCTCGATGAAGGTGTCCCCCCGCCGCTGACCACGGTCTTCGCTGAAGCCGGCGTGACCGTCGAGCATGCCGTCGCCACGCAGGTCACGTGGTGGCCGGGGAAGAGCATCGTCGTCAGGTACCGAGCCCGATGCACCGGTGCACTCCAAGGCGAATACCAGATCGTCGCGTGCGCGGGCAACATACCCGCCGGCGCCGCCGTCGTCGAAGGTGGCGGGATCCAGATCGGCGTCTGGAGAGTCCCCTACGACCCCGCACTGCCCGGCCTGTCGGCGGCGCTCGATCCCCGCACGGCCGGACGGCTGGTTCACGATCTGGGGATGCCTGATAATCGAGTGCGCACGTTACTCAGAGCCTATCGGCCGGGCCGCAGGGCTGTGGTCGAGGTGAGAGGCGAGCACACGCTGATGTACCTCAAGCTGGTCCGACCGACTGAAGTCGAGAGACTCCACCGGTCGCACGCCGATCTTTCTGCCGACTTTCCCGTGCCCCCCAGCCTGGGTTTCAACCTGAGCCTGGGCGTTCTCGCACTCCACGCCCTGCCGGGCATCACCCTGCGACAGGCGTTCGATGATCCTGAAGCGGCGCTGCCCGAGCCGGAAGATCTCGAATCCCTCCTCCGGCAGCTCCCTGTGCCCCATGACTCCGCGGGATCCTTGTCCCCCCTCGAGCAACTGCCCGCTCTCTCAGGATTGCTCTCGCAGATCGTCCCCGACGAACAGCGACGCATAGAAGAGCTGGTGGAGCGCATCGGCGATGAGACCCAGCCAGCAGCCGTTGCCGCCCATGGGGACTTCCATGAAGCCCAACTCCTTGTTGAACAAGGAGAAGTCGTCGGCATCCTCGACATCGACACATTTGGCCGGGGCAGACGCAATGACGATCCCGCGACAATGTTGGGTCACCTCGCGGTTCTCGAGACCACGTCCGCCCATCCCGACCGAGTGCACGAGTACACCACGAAGCTACTCCGAGGGTGGGACCGCAGCGTCGATCCGGTCGACCTCCGCAAGAGAGTGGCAGCTGTGATCGTCGCCCTCGCAACCGGACCATTTCGCGTACAGCGCGATACATGGCCGATCGAGGTCCGCCGTCGCCTGGATCTGGCTGAACGCTGGGTGGATAGTGCCGACAAGGTCGATGAGAGCTGTCTCATCGCGACCTTAGGAGCATCTTACCCGGCTGCTTCATGATGAGAATCGTCCATAGGAGACCAGAGGAGGACATCATGCAGACGAAGAATCAGTGGAACGGCCCCAAGAATTGGAAGGTCGTGGCAGGCGTGGGAACCGCCGCGGCCCTCGGATTCGCCGGAATCGCGTTCGCCGGCACCGGGGATCTCTCCGGCGTGCCGGACCCGATCGCTCTTCAGCGTCAGGTCATCACGAGTCAGGCGCCATCCACCAGCACCACGTCGCGGATCACGCTTGCCACCACTGCGCAGCCGCAGGCCTTTCCCAGCACCTCCGCGCGGGTCACCCTGACCGCGCCTGAGCAGCCCTCGCCTTCGCCCGCTCTTGCGCGGGTCACGCAGACCACTGTTCAGCAGCCCGTGCCGTCTCCCGCTACCACGGTGCACGTGACGCAGACCGCCGGAGACGACGATCTCAATTCGCCGCTCGACGACATCTCTCCGGACACCCCCGACCCCGTGCCGGACCTCTCTCCGGATACCCCCGATGTCGCAATTGCGGACGTTCCTGATGTCGAATCTCCGGACACCCCCGATGTCGAGTCCGTTGATGTGCCCGACGCTCTCGACTCCGCCGACAGCTCGATCGACTCCTGATCACGGCGACGGCAATGAGTAGGGCAACTGCGATGAGTAGGGGCCGGGCGTCGCCCGGCCCCTACTCGCGCGCTTCATGATCCACGGGCGGTTCTGGTTGTACGCGACTTCGTGCTTCTCGTCCACGGAATCTAGGAAGTTGTAGTATTGGGAGGCAACTCCAGTCGACGCCGGCGGAGCCAGGCGACCAGATATCGACCAGAAGCTGCCGAAGAGTGACGCTTCACCCTCAGGGCGCACTGGGCGGGCGGGAGACACGGACGCCGTATCGCGCCGGCCGGTCCCTTCAAAGGAGCCGAGGCTTCGATTTCGAGCAGGCTCATGAACCCAGGACGGTTCACGAACAGTGAGAGATCGGCTCACATGGCTTGCGGTTCTTGCCGTGGCGGTATCAGCCGCCATCGGGATCTCAGTCGCTTTTTCAGCCCCTGCAACTCCATTGCCCCCGCCACTGACACTTCAAGGGCCTCCTCCGGTTGAGTCTTCATCAACGGCCGACTTCAAGGTTGTCCCGTCGCCGTCCGTCGACTTGACCGAACCGGATCCGACAGGCCCGCCTGAAGGCACATCCGCCACGACGGCCGTGACGCCAACCGTCGCCACAACCACCGTCAAGCCAACCGTCGCCACAACGGTCAAGCCAACCGTCGGAACGACGCCTCCCACGCGACCCACGGCGACCACCGATTCAGACGATGGCCCGGACGATGAGGATGACGAGGACGACACTGCCGATGACGTCGGGGACGACAGTTCCGATGATGGTGTGAGCGGTGTTCCTGATGACGCAGAGGACGGCATTGCGAACGACGAGAACGACGGCGCCGATGACTAGACGTCGACGTCGGTCACCTTCCGCGAGGTTGAGGATCCTCGGCTGGTACGTCGCCCTTCTCGCTATTGCGCTCGTCGCCGCCCTCCTTCTCCAGCGAAGTTTTCTCCTGGCCCAGACCTCGGCCGAAGCCAATCGGGCGCTCGACCAGGAGGTGGCCTCGCTGCGGCTGCTCGCAGGCGGTGTCGATCCGGGGACCGGCAGGCCATTTGCCGGAGATGTGGCCGCCATCTTCGACATCTTCTTGGCGCGAGATGTCCCGCACGACGGCGAAGCAATAGTCACCATCGTCGACAACCGGCCGTACAAGTCCGACGTCGCCGGAGCGGACCTCGCCCGAAGCCGACTCGTCAACGAATGGACGGCGGTCGACGAGTCGATCCGGCGCGAAGTCAAGACCGCCGAGTTCGGACCCGTCCGGTACCTGGCCGTCCCGCTTTCGTTCGACGGCGACACTCTCGGGGTCTTCGTGGCCGCCATCATGATGCGGGGCCGACTCAATGAAGTGGACACCGTCGTACGCCTCGGGGCGTTGGTCTACGGTTCGATCTTCCTACTGGCTTCGGCGCTTGCGTGGATCGCGGCCGGAAGAGTCCTCCGGCCGCTGAGAACGTTGACCGACACGGCCGAGTCCATCGGCGAGACGGATTGGTCGAGGCGGATCCCTGTGGAGGGAGACGACGAGCTTGCCGTACTCGGTCGGACGTTCAACTCGATGCTCGATCGGCTCGAGGAGACGTTCTCCACCCAGCGCAGGTTCCTGGACGATGCCGGCCACGAGCTGCGCACGCCCATAACCGTGATCCGAGGCAATCTCGAGCTGATGGGAGACGACCCCGAGGAGCGGGTGCAGACGGTCGAGTTGGTGACAGATGAGCTCGACCGAATGGCGCGGATCGTCGACGATCTCCTCGACCTCGCAAAGGCCGAGCAACCCGACTTCGTCCAACCTCACCCCTTCGACCTCGCCGACCTTACTCGAGAACTTGCCGCAAAAGGAGAATCCCTCGGCGACCGACCGTGGGTTGTCGATGAGGCGGCGGATGTGACAGTGGTCGCCGATCGACAGCGGATCACGCAGGCCGTCATGAACCTGATGCGCAATGCCCTCGAGCACACGCCTGCGGAAACGCCGGTGTCAGTGGGGAGCCGGGTAGTCGGTGACACGGCTGAGATATGGGTCCGTGACGCCGGACCCGGCATCTCCCCGGAGGACCGAGAACACCTGTTTGAACGCTTCTCCAGAGGAGACAGGGCGGGCCGCACCACGGGCGGAGCCGGACTTGGCCTCGCGATCGTCAAGAGCATCGCCGAGGCCCATGGCGGCAGGGTGGAGCTGGAGACCGCCATGGGAGTCGGCAGCAGATTCGCCGTGATACTCCCGATCGATCGGTCCGCGGAGGAGGCACCATGAGCAGGATACTCATCGCCGAGGACGAGCCCGGCATCTCCTCATTTCTCCGCAAGGGATTCGAGGCGGCAGGTTTCGCCACCCTCACGGTCGGGGATGGTCGGGCCGCCGCCTCCGCCGCCCGAGACGACGACTTCGACCTGTTGATCCTCGATCTCGGGCTGCCGATCGTGGACGGCCATGAGGTGCTGAAAGCGATCCGCCATCGAGGCGAGAGACTTCCGGTGATCATCCTGACCGCCCGCAAGGGTGTTGGAGATACTGTTTCGGGCCTCGAGGGCGGCGCCGACGACTACGTCACGAAGCCATTCCGCTTCGCGGAGCTACTCGCTCGTGTCAGGGCCCGCCTGCGCGACCACGGCACCGCCGAGCAGACCGTCCTCGAAGCAGGAGGCGTGCGACTCGACCTGCTCTCACGCACCGCGGAGGTCGACGGAACGAGCCATGAGCTCTCTGCGCGAGAATTCATGCTCGCGGAGATCTTCATGCGCCATCCCAACCAGGTCCTATCCAGAGAACAACTCCTCTCCCACGTATGGGGCTACGACTTCGACCCGGGCACCAACGTGGTCGACGTCTTTGTGGGGTATCTCCGACGGAAGCTGGGCAAGGACCTCATCCAAACGGTACGGGGCATGGGGTATCGGCTCGTCGACCGCCGCGACTGAAGGGGCAGTCGACTCCTTAAGAGGCTGCTGAAAACGAGGTCCCGGCGGCCGAAGCGCTGGGAGGCGCGATACGTTCTCAGCAGCCTGCTAAGAGACGGTGGCGTCTCACATCGACCGTTCCCGCACGAACCGCCGCGCTCCCTCCACCACGGTCATAAGCACCCTGCCCTGCACCCGTTCTCCCAGGAATGCAGAGTTTCGGCTCTTGCCGGCCAGGTCACCCGGGCCGACCACCCACTTCTCGTCAAGGTCGACCGCACAGAAGCGGGCCGGCGCGCCCGCGGCCAGGCGGGGCGCCTCGATGCCCAGACAACGGCAGGGGCCGGCGGATAGGGCATCAACCAGACGTCCGAGGCCAAGTTGACCGGGAACCACGAGACCGCCGTACAAGGCGGCAAAGGCCGTCTCCAGGCCCACCGTACCGAAGGGAGCGTCCTCGAACGGCACTTCCTTCTCGTGCGACGCATGCGGCGCGTGGTCGGTGGCTATGCAGTCGATGACGCCCTCTGATACGCCGGCCACCAAAGCGTCGCGGTCGGACGAGGAGCGCAGCGGCGGATTCATCTTGTAGTTCTGATCGAAACTCTGCACCCGCTCGTCGGTGAGCAACAGGTGGTGCGGCGAGGCCTCGGCCGTCACAGGCAAACCCTCGGTCTTCGCCTTCCCCACCAGCCTCACGCTGTCCGCCGCCGAGAGGTGCTGGATATGCAGGGGCGTCACACGATTTGCGACTGCGCCCGGCACTGAGGGCGACCCGACTTCACAGCAGGCGTGACGCAGGACCTCGAGGGCTTGGGCAAGCGGCCCCGACTCCGCCGCTCCCGGGATGCCGCGCATGCCCAGACGGGCACTCCACGCGCCCTCGTGCATCGCTCCCCCGATCGAGAGGCTGCGGTCTTCCAGATGCAGCAGCACCGGCCGCCCGGTGCTCCGCAGATAGCGTAGCGCCGTGAGCAAGAGATCGGCGTTGGCCACCGGCAGCCCGTCGTCCGAGAAGGCCACGACGCCTGCATCGACCAACTCGCGCAACTCGGCGAGTCCCTCACCCCGCAATCCCCGACTGACCGCGCCCACCTGGCCGACGAGCACGTCCGCTCCCAGAGCGGCCTGCTCCAAGACCCAGGCGGCCAACGGTCCGGAATCGACCGGGGGAGCCGTGTTTGCCATGCCCACCACCATGACGTAGCCGCCCGCAGCCGCCGCGCGCGCGGCGGAAGCCACGTCCTCCTTGTACTCCTGACCCGGAGAGCGCAGATGCACGTGCATGTCGACGAAACCGGGGAATACCGTGCATCCCCGGTACGCCTCCAACACCTCGGCGCCGTCCGGCCTCGCCGCATCGGGACCCACCGCCCTGATCAGCCCGTCGGAAACAGCCAGGTCGCCCACAGTGTCTAGGCCCAGCGCTGGATCGAAGAGGCGGACGGCCGGAAGAACGAAGCGCTCGACCGGAAGCGGGCGGCAGACAAAACGAGGGACGGCTCCCGCCGACGATGATTGCATCTGAGGATCCTTCCGTCATACGGATACCGACTCCAGATCTTGCGCGGTCATGGTATCACCCGCCTCAGTAGGGGTACCATGCATACGAACAAAGGCGTTGAGGATGCGGGCCGGCGACGCCGGCCGTCCGAAGGGAGAGTCCGTGAGCACGACCTGCTACAACTGCGGCACCGCGAACAGCGCCGCCGACAGGTTCTGCCGCACCTGCGGAGCCGCGCTGGGAAAGCTATCCGACCTGCAGCACTCCGGCGTCCAAGCCGGAGCCGGTGAGGAGCGCACGCTGTGGGAGAAGGGCGACATCACGCTGACCACCCGGGCCGTGCTGATAGGCATGGACAGCGATTCGCCTGACGTCGTCCCCCTCGAGACCATCTACGACGTCGTCCAGGAAGACAGCTGTGTGGTGCTCAAGGTCAAGGACGGCGACGACAAGTACTGCATGCTCGAAGATCCCGGCGAGCTGGCCGCCCTCGTCAAAGATCAGATGTCCCGGAGCCGGCTGGCACATGAGCGGCGCGACGAGGGCTACATTCCGCCCGACTGAGTCGACGCGCAGACACTCTGGCGGGCGTCCGTCTCGCACATGACGGGAGTAGCGGAACCGGCGTCCAGGGCGCCGCGAGTAACCCGCTTCCGATCGGGGCGCAGGAACATGAACCCGACGACCAGCAGGTAGCTCCAGTAGGCCACAACCTCCACCAGGCTGGGCGCAGCACTGTAACCCACCAGACCATGGAGCACCGCCCCCACGCCCGCTCCGTCGTCGAGGATACCGCCGGCGTCCCATAGACTGGCGACACCGACCGGCACGATGCCCACCTCCTGCAGCTCATGAATACCCGCGGCCAAGAGGCCGGCGCTCACGACGATGAGCACGAGACCGGAGACCCGGAAGAAAGCGCCCAGATCGAGGTTCACGCTGCCTCGGAACAGCGCGTAGCCCAGTGCCACCGCTGCGACCAGTCCGAGCATGGCGCCGAGAGCACCCGCCGACGTGCCTGCGGACTTCAGCGAGGCAAAGAGGAACAGAGCAGTCTCGAGGCCTTCGCGCAACACCGCCGCGAAGGCCAGCAATCCGAGAGCCCATCCCGAACCGATCGCCGCAGCGTTGGCCACTATCGCATCGATATCCGCCGCCGTCCGCCCGGCCTGCCGTCGCATCCAGAAGACCATGAACGTGAGCACCGCTACGGCTACCAGACTGGCGACTCCTGCTACCGCCTGCTCGACCTGCTCGGGGAGGCTGCCGACGACGAGTGTGAACACGAGACCCACCGCTAGACTGGCAGCGATGGCCGATACGACTCCGTACCACACCGACCGGGCAAGGCCGGCGACGCCGGCCTTGCTCACGGCGGCAAGTACGAGACTCACGATCAGTGCCGCCTCAAGGCCTTCCCTCAGCGCGATGACGAATGATGAGAACACGCCTGCCTCCATACCGGATACCGGGACCTATATATGGCACTGGTAATGCCCAATATTAGGCTAACCTAATACCCGTTATGAAACAAGCCCCTCTTGAACGGAGATGGGCTCGCCTGGATGCGGAGCGAGCACGTGATACAAGATCGCCATGCGCACCGCGAGACCCGACTCCACCTGGTGCAGTATCAACGATCGCTCATCGTCGGCCACGTCGCCGGTCAGCTCCACGCCCCGGTTGATCGGCCCTGGGTGCATCACCTTCTGCCCAGGACGGAGCCGTTGCGGTGACAGGCCCCACACGCGGCTGTACTCGCGCAGGCTGGGCACGGGAGGCACCGCGCCTTTGGCCCGCTCGAGCTGCATGCGCAAGAGGTAGACCACGTCCACATCGTGCAGCGCATCCAGGTCATGGTAGACGGGAACGCCCCACTGCTCGATGCCCGGCGGCATAAGTGTGGGCGGACCCACCAGACACACGTCGATGCCCATCTTCCGGAAGCCGAAGATGTTGGATCGGGCCACACGGCTGCGCAAGACGTCGCCGACAATGGCCACCTTCAGCCCCTCGAGTCGCCCGTATGCCCGCCGAAGACTGTAGAGATCGAGCAAACACTGCGTCGGATGCTCCCCGGCACCGTCACCGGCGTTGACCACCCGGGCGTTCGTATAGCGCGTGGCCATGCGACACGCGCCCACCCGATCGTGCCGCATAACCAGAATGTCCGGACGATAGCTCTCCAGGGTGAGGATGGTGTCCTTGAGACTCTCCCCCTTGCTCACGCTGGAACCGGACGCCTTTATGTTCACCACGTCGGCCGAGAGACGTTTGCCGGCCAACTCGAACGAGGTCAACGTGCGGGTGGAGGGTTCGAAGAACATGTTGATCTGCGTACGTCCACGTAGCGTGGGCACTTTCTTGATCGGCCGCGACGCCACTTCGAGAAACCCGTCGCTGAGACGGAACAGGGTCTCGATGTCCGCAGCAGAGAGGTCGTCGATGGAGATGAGATGCACTATGCCTCCTCCTGCCCGCTCCGCTCCAGGACCACCTCGTCGATGCCGTCGAGTTCGACCAGGCGAACAATCACCTGCTCCGACCGGCTGGTGGGAACATTCTTGCCCACGAAATCGGGCCGAATGGGCAATTCCCTATGGCCGCGATCAATCAGCACCGCCAAACGGACGGCGGCGGGCCTTCCGTAATCGAAGAGGGCTTCGATGGCGGCACGGATGGTCCGTCCGGTGAAGAGTACGTCATCGACCAAGACGATCGTCCGTCCCGCCACATCGAACGGCAGCAGCGTGGAGTGCACCACAGGCTGGTCGTAAGCGGGCGCTGAGGCGCGGGTATCGATATCGTCGCGGTAGAACGTAATGTCGATGGCTCCCGTGGGAGCGCGAGAATCGCAGAATTCCGCCAGCATATCGGCCAGGCGCTCCGCCAGCTGCACTCCGCGACGCTGGATGCCCACCAAGGCGAGCCCCTCAAGGTCGGCCTGTTCCGCGACTTCGTGAGCGATGCGGGCGAGCGTGCGCTGAATCTGATCTCCGTCGAGCAAGACCTTGGTCACCGGCACCCGCCTCACCTCCCTTCCCATTCGGACCCACTCCACGTATACCATCCGCACGGCACCCCCGTCCACCGTCTGCGGCCGGTCACGGACGAAACCACTTCGAGCCGGGCAGAGCCGCAAGCGAAGCTGCGGCCAGCAGCGATTCCTCGAACACGGGATCGCCGCCGGGATAGTCGAGTTCGTCGGCTAGGAGTTGGTCCTCGGGAAGAGGAGTGACGTCGAAGGTGCGGATGACGACATCGTTGCCCCCCTCGCTGACGCGCACCGCACAGACGCAACCGTCCGGCGAATGCACGACCGAGAGCAGTGCGCCCGGGGCGCCTTCCACCTGGGCTCGGATGTCCACAGTCACACCGACGAGCCCCCCGAGAGGCCCACAGGGATCCTCACTGCGTCGCAGGACCACCAGCACATCGGGCGCACTCCCAACCAAGCCGACGGTGCCGTCCGCCGGCCTCGGACGTAGCCTCACGCCCACACCGTCGCCCAACTCCTCCCACTCACCCGCTGCGATCCAACCCAGACGGGCGGCCAACCATCCCACGAACAACAGTGCCCGTCCAGCCGGCGGGCCCACCTGGAGGTCGGCCCCCCTAGCGGCATCCTGTGCTCCATACGTAACCTCGACATGGCTAATACGCGATAACCACGACAGACGAACAGGATCGTCGAAAAACTCGGCGGTCATGTCCCGCCAGGGCATCAGCCGTGCCCAGTTGAGATCGGCGAGGGCAAAGTTACGGGAGCCGTCGTAGGCCACCCGGGCGACTGCACCGAGTCCCGCGATCGGATCGCGGAACGCGGCCGAGTCGATGATCACCGTGTCCGAGACTTCCCCAAGACGACGGAAGCCGTGACTCTCGAAGTCGGGCTCGCCGGGCCACCACAGGAACGTGGGCAGGTCCGGAACAAGGAGCGACATCGCGGCGGTGTGCAGGTGTCGCGCGGCCTCGCCACGCGCCGGCACGGTGACCTGTTCCCAACACACGTGCCGCCCGCCGTCGTGCGTCAAGTAGCAGGCGGCGGTCACCCACGCGTCCAGGGCGGCCTCGGGAGCAGGACGTTCCGCGGTAGTCTCGTCCGCGGCCGCCGCCGGCGGCGCGGCCTCAGTCACGCGTTCGGCGGCGGCTGAGGCCGACCCGGCACCCGGGAGTTCGAGAAGCACGATCGCGCGGGCCGGGTGACGCTGTGTCAGCCGGGGGATCACGCTGCTCACGAGGTCGGCGATAGCTTCGCCGGCAGCGTAGATGACCAGGTTGAATTCGCGGAGCCGCATGATACTCTCGCCGCCCTGCGCACGCGCCTCGTCGCCCGCCGTCTCCCATAGGCGGGTCAACTCGGCCTCCGAGTCGCGCATCCGCACCTTGCGCGAGCTGCCCAGGGTGAAGATCACGTCGTCCATCGACTGGTCACGCGCGCCCGCGTCGTCGCCCACTGCCGCGTCTGAACCCACGTCGTCGCCTCCCGCGCTCATAGCCGGCGCCACTCTCGGCCACCCTGATCCACCAGCGTCTCCGCAGCCTCGGGGCCCCAACTGCCGGCGTCGTACCCGTGCGGCGCGGGGGCATCCGGGCTGACCCACCGTCGGACGATCCCGTCCACGAACCGCCAGGCGGCCTCCACTCCATCGTCACGCGTGAACAGCGTCGAATCGCCTACCAAGCAGTCGAGCAGCAGTCGCTCATAGGCCTCGGCCGTCCGAGAACCGAAGGAGGTGCCGTAACGAAAATCCATGTGCACTGGGTGCACCCGCGTCGTCGGACCGGGAACCTTCGATCCGATCTTCAACGTGATGCCCTCGTCGGGCTGGATGTGCAGGGCGAGGACGTTGGGCTCCGGAACAGAACCCGTATCGTGCCCGAAGAGAAGAAGCGGTGGTGACTTGAACTGCAGCGCGATCTCGGTCACCCGCTTGGGCATGCGCTTTCCGGTGCGCAGGAAGAACGGGACCCCCGACCAGCGCCACGTATCCACAAATGCCTTCACGGCCACGAAGGTCTCGGTGCGGGACTCAGCGGATACCCCCGCCTCCTCACGATATCCGGCCGCGTGGTCGCCGTGCGAGAGTCCCGCCCGGTACTGACCGCGGACCACCGCTCTGTCCACATCGGCCCCCACGAGCGGCCGCAGACTATTCAGTACCTTCACCTTCTCGTCCCGCACCGCGGCGGCCTCGAACGACACCGGCGGCTCCATCGCGACCAGGGCAAGCAGCTGGAGTACGTGGTTCTGGATCATGTCGCGGATCGCCCCGGCTTCCTCGTAGTAGGCGCCGCGGCCTTCCACCCCCAGATCCTCGGCCACAGTGATCTGCACGTGATCCACGTACTGGCGGTTCCAGACCGGCTCGAATATGCCGTTGGCCAAACGAAACACCAGGATATTCTGGACCGTCTCCTTGCCCAGGTAGTGGTCGATGCGATAGATCTGATCCTCGCGGAACCAGCGGCGCAGCCGCCCGTTGAGTATTCGCGCCGAGGCCAGATCCCGCCCGAACGGCTTCTCGACCACGATGCGGGCCCATCCGGGGAAGTCTTCCTCGCCGGCCAAGCCCGCCGAACCCAACCCTTCGATCACCTGCTCGTACGAACTTGGAGGCACCGCCAAGTAGAACAGGCGATTGCCCGTGTGCACCCGCTCCGCGTCGATGGACCGCATCGTCTCGGCCAGCCGGCGGTACGTCTCCGCATCGCCGAACTCTCCGGAGCTGAACCTCAGACCCGCCGAGAATCCTCTCCACACATCCTCGTTGACCGCTTCCCCCAAGAACTCATCGAGGGAGGCACGGATGTTAGACCGAAACTCGCCGTCCCCCCACGAGCGGCGGCCGACCCCCACGATGGAGAAACCTGCAGACACTGCTCCTTGCGCGTACAAACGATACAAGGATGGAATCAGCTTGCGGGCGGTCAAGTCGCCGGTAGCGCCGAATATGACCACCGTAGAAGGATCGGGCTTGCGACGCATCCGCAGGCCGGCGCGTAAGGGGTTCTCCGCAAGGTCGACCGCGCGCATGTGGGCCCTCAGCCGGCCGCGACGGATGCCGCAATCGCGCCGGTCATCGCGAGGAGAGGGCGACGCGTTTCTCGTCGAGGGCGGTCCATAGGGAGGCGAAGCTGTCGGCGAACGCCTTCACGCCTTCGGCTTCGAGCTGAGCGGTCACCTCGGCCATGGAGATGCCGTGCCTCTCGATGGACGCAAGCTGCGACCGGGCCTCGGCTACGTCTTGGGTCAGGGTGGGCGCCACCACGCCGTGGTCCCGGAAGGCGTCCAGTGTGGCCTGCGGCATCGTGTTCACCGTGTGGGCCCCGATCAACTCCTCTACGTAGAGCACGTCCCTATACGCCGGGTTCTTGGTGCTCGTGCTGGCCCAGAGCGGCCGCTGCACGCGCGCGCCGCGGTCCGCCGTCTCTTCCCAGCGCGGTCCCCGGAAGGTCCGCGTGAACGCCTGGTATGCGAGTCTGGCGTTGGCCACCGCCGCCTTGCCCTGCAGGTTGCGCAGTTCCTGGGCGACCGCCGGGTCTCCGGTCGCATCCGCGAGTTTCTCGAGGCGCGCATCCACTTTGGAGTCCACGCGGCTCACGAAGAAGCTGGCCACGCTCCTCACGCCTGCGGCGCCGGGCACATCGGTGCCCACCTTCCGCGCAGCCTCGAGCTGTTCGAGTCCCCCCAGATAGGCTTCCATCACTTCGTTGTAACGCTCGAGGGCGAAGATCAGCGTGACGTTGATACTCACACCCTCGGCAATAAGCCGGCGGACGGCCTGGATACCGGGTTGCGTGGCCGGCACTTTTACAAGCACGTTGGGGCGCCCCACAAGCGCCCGCAGTCGGTGGGCCTCGGCCACGGTGGCCTCACTATCGAGGGCCAGCGACGGCGCCACCTCGATGCTCACCCAACCATCCTCGGTACCCGATGCCTCCCAAACAGGGCGCAGCAGATCGGCGGCCATGCCCACGTCGCGGGACATCAGAGAGTCGAGGATCTGGTCGGTGGTAGACCCCCCGGCGACGAGAGCCTGGATGTCGGCGTCGTACTCCGTCGACTCGGTTATCGCCTTCTGGAAGATGCTGGGATTCGAGGTGAGACCGACGACCCCGTCCTCCTCGATCATTCGCTGCAGCCCGCCGGACTCCAGCAGCCCCCTGCCGATATTGTCGTACCACACGCTCTGGCCCAACGTCTGCAGTCGGGTCAACGGGTTCTCAACCATGGTGTTCCTCCCTGTTCATCAGCGCCTCGGCCTCCTGGACCACCCGGGCGGCGGTGATGCCCAGCCGAGCAAGAGCTTCCGCTCCCGGTGCCGAAGCACCGAACCGATCGATCCCTACCACCACCCCCTGGGTACCGACCCAGCGCTCCCACCCCATGCTCACCGCCGCCTCGACGGCTACACGGGCGGTCACTTCAGGCGGCAGCACGGCGTCACGATACTCCTGGTCTTGTTCGGCAAAGATCTCCCAGCAAGGCAACGCCACGACGCGGGTGCCCACACCGGCCGCTTCCAACAGCCCGCGCGCTTCCAGGGCCACGGCGACCTCAGAGCCGGTCGCCACGAGCAGCAACCGCACGGCGTCGGCTCCACCTCCCGCCTCCGCCAGCACGTAGCCACCCCGCATCGCACCCACGGCCGCGCCCAGCGCGCCTCGGTCCAACACCGGCAGATTCTGCCGGCTCAGAACAAGGGCGGTGGGGCCATCGCGATGCTCGAGCGCCAGCCGCCACGCCAGAGCGGTCTCGTTGGCGTCACTGGGGCGGACCACCCACAAGTTGGGGATGGCCCGCAACGAGGCCAGGTGCTCGACGGGCTGATGCGTGGGGCCGTCCTCCCCAAGCCCGACGCTATCGTGGGTGAACACGTAGACGACGGGGGCATGAGAGAGGGCCGCCAGCCGTATCGACGGCCTCATGTAGTCGGAGAAGACCAGGAACGTGGCCCCATATGGATGGACCCCTCCATGAAGGGCCAGACCGTTGAGGATGCCGCCCATGGCGTGCTCCCTCACTCCGAAACGCACGTTACGGCCACTCCTCGAATCGCGCTGAAACTCACCGCACGGCGCCTCGCCGCACGCGGAAAGCCACGTGTTGTTCGATGGAGCCAGGTCGGCAGACCCGCCGATGAGCGTGGGGATGGCCGGGGCGAGGGCGTTAAGGGTCTTGCCCGAGGCGACGCGCGTTGCCATCGATTCACCTGCCGTGAACACAGGCAACAGGTCCGGCAGGTCGGCCGGCAGCCCGCCCGCCTGCGCCCGAGCGAACGCATCGGCCACCTCAGGATGGGCCGCGGCGTAGAGTGCCACCCGCTCCCGCCAGGCGGTGTGTGCAGCGGCGCCCCTCCGGGCTACATCCCGGTAGAGGTCGCGCACCTCGGCCGGCACAAAGAAGCGTTCGGCATAAGGCCAGCCGAGCGCCTCCCTGGTCAGACGAACCTCTTCCTCTCCCAACGGAGAGCCGTGAGAATCCGCCGAGTCCTGCTTGTTCGGGCTGCCGAACCCGATGTGGGTGCGCACCATGATCAGCGACGGTCGGTCGGTCACCTCTTTCGCCCGCACGACGGCCCGATCGATCAGGTCGAGATCGGTGCCGTCTTCCACCCGCACGACGTGCCACCCGTACGCGCCGAACCGGTGGGCCACGTCTTCGGTGAAGGCGAGGTCGGTGGAGCCTTCGATCGAGATATGGTTGTCGTCGTACAGATAGACCAACTTGCCCAGACCCAGGTGGCCGGCCAAGGAGGCCGCTTCGGACGAGATCCCCTCCATGAGATCGCCGTCGCTGACGATCGCGTACACGTAATGCCCCACCACCTCGTGCTCGGCGCGGTTGAACGTGGCCGCCAGGAAGGCCTCGGCGATGGCCATACCCACTCCGTTGGCGAAGCCCTGCCCGAGAGGGCCGGTCGTGACCTCGACGCCGGGAGTGTGGCCCCGCTCCGGGTGCCCGGGCGTCCGACTGCCCCACCGGCGGAATTGCTCGATATCCTCGAGCGAGAGATCGTAGCCCGCCAGATGCAGCAGCGCGTAGAGCAGCATAGATCCATGGCCCGCGCTGAGGATGAAGCGGTCGCGGTCGGGCCAGTCAGGGTCGGCCGCATCGTGGCGCAGATGCCGCGACCAGAGGACGTGCGCCATGGGGGCCGCCCCCAACGGCATGCCGGGATGCCCGGACTTGGCCTTCTGCACGGCTTCGATGGCCAGGACTCGGATGGTATCGACCGCCAATTGATCGAGTTCCGTCACTCCGCTCACATACTCCCCTTCGTCATGTCCGAACATCTCACGGGATCACCGGCCAGCCCTCAGCGGTGGCCGTACCCAGAAGCACCGGGCGAGGGTTGACCACCACCGGCCGTCCAACGAGGCGCAACAGGTCGATGTCGGTCTCATGGTCGGCGTACGCGGCACAACCGCCCGGGTCGACTCCCCGGTCTTCCAAGTACCGACGGGCGAACCGTGCCTTCTCAGGGCCGTACAAAGGCCGGCCCTCGATGCGACCGGTGTAGCGGGCCCCGGCTACCTCCAGACGAGTCCCCTCGCAGGACTCGACGCCGATCATGCGGCCCAGGGATCGGACGAGCGGATCGATGGCCGCGGAAAGTACCACCACCGTGTCACCGGCCCGCCGGTGCTCGTTCAACGCCGCCATGGCGCCGGGGTGCAGTCGCGAACGGAGCGACTCCTCCACAAACTCGTCCATAAGGAGATCAATCTCGTCGATCGCCTGCCCGGCGATCAGTTCGGCACCCTTGGCCCGAGCCGCGTCGGTGACCTTGACCAACCCCAGTTTGTAGGCCCCGAACCAGATCCCCACTTCCAGAAGGTATCGCCAACTCACCAGCCCCCGACGGCGTAAGAACGACACCAGAAGCTGCTGGGTCTGGCCTACGACGAGGGTGCCGTCGAGGTCGAAAAAGGCGATGGCCCCTCGGTCCATAGAGGCAGTCTACCACGGAGCCCGCCACCACCCAGCGGCCACGGGCGCGAGGCGCCACAGGTTGCGGAGCAGTCCGACTTTGGTATGCTCTGCCGCGGATGCCCGGTCGCTCTGGAGGAGGCGAACATGACGGTCACGGCCCCCGATGCGTCCACCCTGGAACCCCGGGTGGGGGAGATCGGCAGGCAGATCTTCGCCACTCTCGCCGACCAGCGCCCGCACATCTATCAGAGCGACTGGTGGCAGGGGCAGGCCCTCGAGTGGGCCATGCAGGATGAAGCCTTCAAGGTGAATCTCTTCCGCTTCATAGACGTATTTCCAACGCTGCGGCGCCACGAACAGGTAGCCGAGCACCTCAAGGAGTACTTCGAGCACCCAAGCGGCGGGCTTCCACGCGCCTTGCTCTGGGGGCTGAAGGCGGCTGAACCCGGTCATATGACCACCCGACCGGCGGCCGCGGCGATCGGGCGCAACATCCACGCCATGGCCGAACGGTTCATCGCGGGCCGTGATACCGCCGCCGCAGTGCCGGTGCTCAAGCGACTGCGCGGTCAGCACATAGCCTTCACCCTCGGCGTCCTGGGAGAGGCCTGCCTGAGCCGCGAGGAAGCAGAGGCCTATCAACAACGGTACCTGAAGCTGCTTCAGGAGCTGCCTTCTCAGGTGGCCGGCTGGGAGCCCGACCCCGTGCTTGACGACTCTCCGTGGGGATCTCTGCCCCGCGCAAACGTGTCGCTGAAGATCACCTCACTCTACTCCCAGATCGATCCCATCGACTTCGAGGGGTCCAAGAGCGCCCTCCTCGAGCGGCTGCGCCCCCTGTTCCGCGCGGCTCGGGATCAGGGTGCCTTCCTCAACCTCGACCTCGAGCAATTCCGCTATCGGGACCTCACCTATGCGGTCTTCACCGACCTGCTGCTGGAAGACGAGTTCAGAGCGTTTCCCCACGCCGGCATCGTGGTGCAGGCGTACCTGCGAGACGCCGACGCCGACGTTCGCCACCTCATCGAGCTGGCGGAGCAGCGGGGCACGCCCATCACTGTTCGGCTGGTAAAGGGCGCCTACTGGGATTACGAGACGGTGGCCGCACGGCAGGCGCACTGGCCCGTGCCGGTCTTTGTCAGCAAAGTCGACTCCGACGCCCAGTTCGAGCGCCTGACGCGGCTGCTGACCGAGCGTTCCGACGTGGTGCGACCTGCTTTGGGTACGCACAACATCCGCAGCATCGCCCATGCGCTCGCTACCGTACGGGCGGCGAGAATGCCCGACTCGAGTCTCGAGATCCAGATGCTGCACGGCATGGCCGAACCGGTCAAACATGCCATGGTCCAGATGGGGCTGCGCGTGCGCGAGTACGTTCCCCTGGGCGAGGTGGTCCCAGGAATGGCCTATCTCGTACGCCGGCTCCTCGAGAACACCGCCAATGAATCTTTCCTGCGGCAGACGTTCGTAGATGGCATTCGGCAGGAGGAGCTCCTGGCCGCTCCCCTGGCCACACCCGACGTGGGCGCAGTCGTTCCGACGCGCGCCAACGTGCATCCCACCGACCCGGTGACGCCGACAGTGTTCGTGAACGAGCCGCAGACCGATTTCTCGCGCGAAGAAGCCCGCGGGGACATGCGCGCCGCCCTCGACGCGGTGCGCAGACAGCTCGGCCGGCACCATCCCCTGGTCATCGGCGGGCGCGACGTGGACACCGAGCGGGTGATCACGTCAATCAATCCCGCGCGGCCCGCTGAGGTGTTGGGGACCGTCTCCGGCGCCTCTCCGGCGGAAGCGGACATGGCGGTCGCGGCCGCGGCCGCCGCATTTCCTGCGTGGCGCTCCGCCTCCGCGGCACGCCGAGCAGCTGTGCTGTTCAAGGCCGCCGACCTTATGCGCCGTGAGCGCTACCGGCTGAGCGCACTGATGGTCCTGGAGGCCGGGAAGACCTGGCGGGAGGCCGACGCCGACGCCGCGGAAGCTATCGACTTCCTCGAGTACTACGGACGCGAGGCCAGACGCCTGGGCGAGTCTCGGCGCATCGACGACGTGCCCGGTGAGCGCGACCTGCTGTTCTACGAACCCCGAGGGGTCGCCGCGGTCATCTCGCCGTGGAACTTCCCGCTGGCGATCCTCACCGGCATGACGTCGGCAGCCCTCGTCGCGGGGAACACGGCCATCATGAAGCCGGCCAACTCCACTCCTTTGGTCGCGTGGGAGGTCTTCCACCTGTTCCGCGAAGCCGGTCTGCCCGAAGGCGTACTATCGTTCCTTCCCGGACCAGGCGGCGAAGTGGGCGCGCACCTGGTCATCCACCCGGGAGTGGACCTGCTGGCGTTCACCGGCAGCCAGGCGGTTGGATTGCAGCTGATACGCGACGCCGCCCGAACGCAACCGAATCAACGCAACGTCAAACGCGTGATTGCCGAGATGGGCGGCAAGAATGCCATCATCATCGATGCGGACGCGGACCTCGGCGCGGCCGTGGAGGGCACGGTGACGTCCACCTTCGGCTACGCCGGGCAGAAGTGCTCCGCCTGCAGCCGGGCTATCGTGGTGGGGGATATCCATGATGACTTCGTCGCCCGCTTGGTGAAAGCCACACGCAGCCTGCGCGTTGGCGATCCCGCGGAGCCGGGCACGCGACTCGGGCCGGTGATCACCGCGGAAGCTCGGGACAAGATCAATGCGTACATCGAGATCGGTCTCGGCGAAGCCGACCTTGCGCTGGGCTCCGGCCCGCCCCTGGGCTCGGTTTCGCCCTCGGCCTCAGTCGACGAGTCGGCGGCCACCGCGGGAGGCTACTGGGTGGAGCCTCACGTGTTCGTCGACGTGTCTCCCTCCGCGACCATCGCCCAAAAGGAGATCTTTGGCCCTGTGCTCTCGGTGCTGAGGGCCCATGACTTCGACTCCGCCTTGGAGATCGCTGCGGCTACGCCGTATGGTTTGACGGGAGGCATCTACTCGCGCAGCCCGCTCAACATTCAGAAGGCATACCAAGAATTCCGCGTGGGCAACCTCTACGTCAATCGCGGCATCACCGGCGCCATGGTCGGACGACAACCATTCGGGGGGTCCCGTATGAGCGGTGTAGGCTCGAAGGCCGGAGGCCCCGACTACCTGCTGCAGTTCACCGAACCGCGGGTCGTCACCGAGAACACGCTTCGCAGAGGGTTCGCGCCCTCGGAGGAGGTCATGACGCACATCTAGCGTCCACGCGAACGTCCCCGGGCACCGCTGTCAGCGGCCACGGGATCCGGCGGGCGCGGCGCGGGGGCAGCGGTCGATGCGCCTGCTCGAACCACCCGGCGCGGACGTCACGACGGCGGCTGCGTGCCGCCACCGAGGGTCGCCGGCACGCTTACCCAAGCCGGGTCAGCCGCCGTGCCTCAGCCAACGCAGCTGCCAGATCCTGGGGAAGGGGCGACTCGAACCGCAACGTCTCGCCGGAGACCGGATGGACGAACCCGATCACGGCGCTGTGGAGGAACTGACGACCCACGCCGAGGGTGTCACGACGGGCGTATAAGGGGTCTCCTGCAACGGGATGACCGATGGCCAGAAAGTGGACCCGTATCTGGTGAGTGCGACCGGTCTCGAGTCGCGCTTCCACCAAGGTGAGATCTCCCAGTTCTTCGAGGACGCGGAAGTGCGTGACGGCAGGGCGCGCGCTCACCCCCCCGACGGCCATGCTCACCCGCCGCTGCGGGTCCCGCCCCACGGGAGCGTCTATGGTTCCCAAGACGGAAGCCGGACGCCCGTGCACCAGGGCTATGTATCGCCGTTCCACCTCACGGCGCCGGATCATCTCCTGCAGCCGGCGGTGCACGGACGCATCTTTCGCCACGATGAGCAGGCCGCTGGTGTCGCGGTCGAGCCTATGCACGATGCCCGGCCGGTACGCGTCACCTCCGGCGATGCCCCGCCCGCGCAGCGCGTTCACGAGCGTACCGGTCGCGTGGCCGGGGCCGGGATGTACCACCATGCCGGCGGGCTTGTCCACCACGAGTAGATGATCGTCCTCGTAGGCGATCGTGACCGCCAGATCCTCCGCGAGGGGGGCACCGACCTCAGTCCCGGGCAGACGGACGACCACATGCTGGCCGGTCGACACTCTGTGGCTCTTGGGTCTCTGCACACCATCGACGGTCACAGCGCCGGCCTCGGCCAATGCCGCGGCCTGCGAACGGCTGCCTACCTCCGGCCGCGCGCCGAGGAAGCTATCCACCCGCAGGCCTTCATCCTCGGGCCCGGCGACGTACTCCACCAACCGCTCAGCCGTTGGGTGCGCCCTCGACAGCGCGTGACTCGCTGCCACCCCAGAGAAGACTCACGGCCACCAGAGCTACTCCGACCACGATGAAGATATCGGCCAGATTGAACGTCGGATAGTGGGGGATGCGCACGAAGTCGGTCACGTGCCCCTGTGTCACCCGTTCCAAGAGGTTGCCCAGACTACCCCCGATCAGCAACCCCCCGGCAAGACCGCCGATGATGGGACGAGGTTCAAGGGCCAAGTAGACGAAGATGAGTGCGAGCGCGAGGCAGGCAGCCGGCACAATGACCGAGAAGCGGCCGGAAAGTAGGCCGAACGCCACACCTTTGTTGGTGGTTCGCTGAAGCGATAAGAACGGAAGCAACCGGTACTCGTCGCCCAGGATGCCCGGCTGACCGAGGACCATAGTAGTCTGAACGATCCGCTTGCTGAGAAAATCGAACGCAAGCGCCGCGCCGGCGGTGGATGCCGCAAGTATCCACTTGGTTTTGGTGCTACCGGTCAGCGCCTCCGCTCCTCGCGACGCTTACAGTCGATGCACAGGGTCGCCGATGGAGCCGCGCGCAGGCGATCCTCAGAGATGGGTCCCTTGCACAAATCGCAGACGCCGTAGCTACCCTCCTTCAGCTTGGCCAGCGCACGGTCGATCTTCTCGAGGGCGGTCAGGGCATTCTCTTCCAACGTCAGATCGATCTCTCTGTCGAGTGTGACGGCGGCGGTCTCGGCCATGTGTTGGTCGTATATGCTCTCCTCGGACGAATCCTCGAGAGACTCGCCCAATTCGTCCTCGAACACCTCGACCTCTCTCTCGAGCCGCAGACGTTCCTCCATCAGCCGGCGCAGCACTTCTTCGTGATCCATGCGTGTCCTCACTTGCCTCGGCCTGCACAGCCGGCCAGGGATTCGAGCTGCTCCAGGAGCGTACGTTCGTCGATGCCGGTGAACGAGACGATCTTGTCCTTCTTAGTATGCCCCGCGTGCACGCTCACGGAACCACCGGGCAGCCCCAACCAGCGCGCAAGGGCGGCAGTGAGTTCGGCGTTGGCCCGGCCGTCTTCCGGCGGCGCCGAGACCTGCACCTTCAGGCGGTCTCCATACACGCCCTGCACCCTCGTGACTCTCGCAGACGGAGAGACCCGGAAGCCCACGAGCAGCCCATCTCCCGACGCGCGGACCGTCACCATTCGAAATCGCGGTCTTTCTGTTCGAAGAGCCCCTCGGCATCAGGTTTGTCCCGCTTTCCGAACAAGAACCGACGCACCGACGAGCCTCTGGCCTCGTCGTCGGCCGTCTCGCCACCCGGGGATTCGTCGGCGGCTTCGCCGGCCGAAGGTTCGTCGGCGGACGGTTCGGCGTCGCCCGCTTTGTCATCGGCCGCTTTGGCGGACGGTCCGTCGGCGGACAATCCGTCCACGCGTGGTTCCTCTGGAGACGGTTCTTCGACGGCTGCTTCAGAGCCATCAGACACGTTCTCACGGTCGGGGATCCCGGGGGGATGTCCGCCCAGACCGATCGTGGCGCCCGTCACCACCGCGGGCTCGAGTCGGGGCTCTTCCGAGGCCTCCGGCGGCGCCGATTCTTCCACAGCCGACCAACCACTCAAATGCACCGCGGGCGGTTCCATGCTCACGTCATCCGGTGGTGCGGGCGCCTCATGCCCCACAGCGGCCGCCAGACCCCTGAACCGCTGCCGTTCTTCGGAGACCTCGTCCTCGGACAGCAGGTTGATGTGCGCCTCTAGCAAAGAACGGAACTTGAACCGGAAATCTTCCTCGATCTGACGCAGCTGGATAAGGCTTTGTTGGACTCTCTGCTTCTCCGAATAGGACTCGCTCACGATGCTGCGGGCCTTCAGTTCAGCATCGCGGAGCACGAGTTCGCCCTCCTCGTGAGCGTTCGCCCGCGTCACATCGGCCTGCTGTTGAGCCGAGACCAGCGTGTTGTTCAGGGTCTCCTTGAGCTGCTCGTATTCGGCCAGCTTCTCCTCAAGAAGCTGGATACGCTCCCGGAGTTCGATGTTGTCTTGGTAGCTGCGCTCGAACTCGTCGGCCACTTCGTCGAGGAAGACGTCGACCTCTTCCTCGGAGTATCCACGCATCGCCCGGCGGAACTCTTGGTGGCGTATGTCGAGAGGGGTCAGTTTCATGGCCAGCACACTCCTTAGCTACCGAGCGCCGCTCAACACGCTCTCGATCACGAAGATGACGATCAATCCGATGATGGGGCTCAGATCGAACCCCACGCCGCGCGCACCCAACGACGGCAGTATGCGGCGAAAGAGGCCGAGATAGGGCTCCGTCAATGCGTAGACCACCCCCGTCACGCTCCTCAACAGGTCGTTCGAAGTCGGCGGGAACCACGAAAGAATAGCCCGGACAATGATCAGGTACGTATACAACCGCAGGGCCATCAGAAGGATATCGATCATCGTTTTCGCATACGGAACGGCGAACCGACTCTCCGGCCGATCACAGCTGCCGGCCCCGCTCGGTAGCCGCTTCCACCGCCCTCAGGAGGGCGCCCCTCACTCCCCGGTCCTCCAAGACCGCCAGACCGGCGATCGTAGTACCCGCCGGTGACGACACCCTATCCTTTAGGGCCGCCGCCGAATCCGCATCATCCAGGAGCAACCCGCTCGTACCCCGTGCCATCTGCCGCACGAATGTGCGGGCCACCACCCGCGTCAGACCACCGCGGACGGCACCATCCTCAAGGGCCTCGAGCACCAGAGCCAGGAATCCCGGGCCGCTTCCGCCGACCGCAGTGACCACGTCGAATAAGTTCTCGGGGAGCACTTCGACGGCGCCCAGGCCGACCAACAGGGACCTCACCTCCACCGTACGCTCCGGCGGCGTACCCTCGTCGGGCGCCAGGGCGATCACGCCCTCTCCGGTCGCCACGGCCAGGTTCGGCATGATGCGGTACAGATAGGGTCCGGCACCGAGAGCGGCCCGCAGACGATGGAGACCGGCTCCCGCAGCAGTCGACACGATGGCCTGGGAGGGCCGCGCGGCCAGGCCCACCCGTCCGATCATCTCATCGACATCTTGGGGCTTGAGCGAGACCACCACGACGTCGACACTCTGGACCAACTGTTCCGCCGACTCGGCAACGCGCACACGCTCCCCGAAGCGGGCCGCCAGCGATCCGCAACGGGCCGGGTCATGGTCGAAGATGGTCACCGAATCAAGAAGGCCGACCCTTTCGCCCACACCCGGGCGGAGCCAGCCGGCCACGAGCGCCGTGCCCAGGTTCCCCACCCCGATAACACCAACACGAGTGCCGCCTTCAGTCACGCCGCCACCACCGTCGAGCCTCCTAGAACTGGTTGAAGAAGCCCTTCTCCAGAAGTCGCTGGCGCTCCTCAGCAGATACTTCTACACCTTTCGGCGTGAGGAGAAATACCTTGTCGGCAACCCGCTGCATACCGCCGTCCAGTGCATACGTAAGCCCGCTGGCAAAGTCGATGAGCCGCTTCGACAACTCCGTGTCGCAGGTCTGCAGGTTCAAGATGACCGGGACTTCCGACTTGAACTTGTCCGCGATCAGCTGCGCGTCGTTGAAGTTCTTGGGAACGACCAAATGGACCTTGGTAGGCGACTTGGCCGGCGGAGCCGGGAGCGGCCGGACCACTCCGCCCCGCTGCCCTCGATAGGAATCGTCCTCCGAAAAGATCTCGTCGAAATCGGCGGACGCCGACCGCCGACGGCCGCCACGGTCTACCTTCTTCACGTTCGGCCGCTCCCGGTACGATTGTTCGAGCTCCTCATGAGGAGCGAGAGTCTCTTCCTCGTACACCTCGTCGTCCTCGGCGATCCCGAAGTACACCAAGGTCTTGTGCCACACATCTCCCAAGCCCATCGTCTATCCTCCTTGTGCGCGAGAGAAGAGAGTGCTCCCCAGCCTTACCAGGGTAGCGCCCTCCTCGACGGCCACCTCGTAGTCGTTGCTCGTCCCCATGGAGAGTTCAGTCAGTGGGTAGTGGGGGTCAAAGCGAGGTGCCAAGCTATCCCGGAGTTCTCGAAGCCGACCGAACACCGGCCGTACATCGTTCGCGTCGCGTACGAAAGGCGCCATCGTCATCAGCCCGACGAACCTCACGGCCTTGTACGCGGTGGCCCGCTGTAGAAAAGCCTCCGCATCGGCCGGCAGAATACCATATTTCGTCGCCTCTCCACTGACGTTGACCTCCAGTAGCACGTCCACCGTAGCCTCAGCCCTCGCCTCGATCTGCTGCACGAGCAACAGCGATTCCACCGAGTGGATCAGCCGCACGTAGGGGACCACCTGACGCACCTTGCGGCGCTGCAGATGACCTATGAAATGGAACTCGAACGCATCGCCGTAGGCCCGCCATTTCTTTTCCAGTTCGTCGGCCCTATTCTCCCCCACCAACCGGATGCCGGCCGCCCGCAGTACGTCCATGTCGTCCAGAGACACATACTTGGTCGCCGCAAGCAACCGGACGGCCTGCCCCAAGCCACCGCGCACACGTGCTGCTTCGATGCGCGCGGCCGCTTCAGACACCTCTAACCTGAGTTGTTCGATGAGCAGGGTCATGAGTCCTTCATCGCCCCTGCCGAGGGCACATCGGTCTCACCTGCCGACTCCGCCAACCACGCCACCGCACCGTGCCGACCGGTCACGGCTCCGTCTCCCCGATACGAGAAGAACAGGTCGCGGTTGCAGACCGTGCACAACCGGGGGTTGACCACGCGAATAGCAGGCACATCGACCTCCGCAAGGGCACGTTCGGTCGCCCCCCAGAGGTCGACACGCGGACCCTCGTCCACGACCTCATCGCCGTATCTACACGCGAAGGCCCGAGCCACATCTTCGCCCACCGTAAAACAGCACGGTCCGATACTCGGCCCCACGAAAGCTGCACCGGGTGGACCGGTCATCGCCCGGGCACCTTGCTGCACGACCCCTCCCACGAGTCCGCGCCATCCCGCGTGCACGACGGCCATGTCCACCTCACCGACCAGGATCACCGGCACACAATCCGCGAAAAGCAGCAGAGCCGCCAATCCGTCGTCGAGCGGAGACCGCACTATCAATCCATCGCAGGGGGATCGCACGCCCTCGCGCGCATACTCCGCCGTCCCCGCGACCCGGAGGCCATGCTCCTGGCGGGGAGATATCAGCTCGAGAGGCGACCGGCGACCTCCCTCCAGGGCGGTCAGGGCCGTAGCGACCCGCCCGCGGTTCTTGTCGACCGACACGGACACGTCACCCTGGTCGTGCGACAGGTTGAGACCGGCGAACGCGCCCCCGCTCTCACCCCCGTGACGCGTGGTGAACGCTGCCCGAAAGGGATGGGGAAGATCGGCGACCAGCATGAGGACGCTGTTCGACTCGCGAACCACCAGACGTTTCCGGCTCGAGGGATGCAATCTGGCCCCGAGTGATGCGAGCGGACCTTCCCCGGCCACCGACGCCGTCACCCCCGCACTGTCAGTCCTTGTCGCGAAGGAACGCTGGGATGTCGAGGATGTCGTCGTCCATCTCGAAATGCGGCCGGGTCTCCCTCGACTCCGGCTCGACTTCGGATTCGGGCTCCCGATCCGCCGCATCGACTATCTCGAGCGCTTTGTAGGCATCGAACCCGGTGGCTATCACCGTCACACGCATCTGATCGCCCATGTTGGAATCGATCACCGCGCCGAAGATGACGTTAGCCTCTCCATCGGCCGCGCTCGAGATGACCTCAGCGGCCTCGTTGACCTCGAACAGACCCATGTCGGCCCCGCCGGTGATATTGAGCAAGATGCCCGTGGCCCCCTCTATCGAGGATTCCAGGAGAGGCGAGGATATGGCGGCACGGGCGGCCTCCACGCCGCGGTTCTCTCCGCTCGCCAGGCCGATGCCCATCAGAGCCGAACCAGCATTGCGCATGATGGTCCGCACGTCGGCGAAGTCCAGATTGATCAATCCCGGGACAGTGATCAGATCAGTGATGCCCTGGACACCCTGACGGAGCACGTCGTCGGCGACTTTGAAGGCGTCGATAATCGAGGTGCGCCGCTCAACCACCTGAAGCAGGCGGTCGTTCGGGATGATGATGAGCGTGTCCACCCTCTTCGCCAAGGTCTCGATGCCGGTCTCAGCCTGAGATGCGCGCTTCTTGCCCTCGAACGTGAACGGCTTCGTCACCACGCCGACGGTGAGAGCCCCGAGTTCCCGCGCGATCTCAGCGATGACCGGGGCCGCGCCGGTGCCTGTGCCGCCGCCCTTGCCCGCAGTGACGAAGACCATGTCGGCACCCTTGAGGGCCTCTCGCAGTTCATCCCGACTCTCCTCGGCCGCTTGGCGCCCGACTTCGGGATTCGCTCCCGCTCCCAGGCCCCGCGTGATCTTCCCACCGATGTGGATCTTCACGTCCGCATCGCACATCAACAGGGCCTGAGCATCGGTGTTGACCGCGATGAACTCGACCCCCCGCAACCCGGCGTCCACCATGCGGTTCACCGCGTTGGTGCCCCCACCGCCCACTCCCACGACCTTGATGACCGCGAGGTAGCTGGACCCACTGTCGATCATCGTACCTCTACCTCCATCACCTTCACGCCGGCAGGCTGCCCGCGTACGTTGGTTTCATTTCCTCAACCGTCACTTCAGCCCTATCTTCATAACCATACACTATACCTTGATAGTAGGGCCGATCAGACTCGATCATCTTGCGGCGGCGAGGACGCATCCGCCACCTGCTCGCGGTACACGAAGTTCTCCTACTATGCATAAATGCACGATATCACGGTTTCCTGGGCTTCGCCACCGCCCAACTCGGATCGCGGACGTCGACGTACTCGATTGCGCTGCCTTCTCTAGACTTTCGGTCTATGATGCTCGCTGCTACCATCAACTTCTGCTCTAGACGCGTTGGTTCACCGATCCGGACTTGGGCGCCACTCCCAAGTATGAGGACGACCTCTCCGAAATCATCCACGTCCAAGCGTTTGACCGGGTGTGACGCGGGCCATATCTGTGGATCGTGCACCGCGGCGGCCACGGACAGCGCGCCCACGATCTGCGGCGCCAGCACGCCCCCCGCCTGGGGCCACGACTTACCGCCCGGCACGATGAGGGTGAGGTTTCCGGCTACCCGGCCCTTTGCAGCTTCAAGCACCCGACCGCCTTCCGCCACCAACCACCGGCGGCCATCGCCGGCCTGCACCACAGCGGCCGGCTCGTACTCTTCGAATTCGATCTCCAGCGCATGGGGATAGCGACGATACACCTGCACGGAGCGCACGTAGGGGATGGCCGCCACCTTCAGCTTGACCGCATCGGTGTCGACCCGCAGAAGATTACTGCCGATCGCGCTACCGGCGGCCTGTCGCAACTGGGTCTCCGTCACATGACGCCCGGGAGAAAGGACAAGGGATTCGATCTGGAACGCGTCGGAGGAGCGTGCCCAAACGACTCCAGCCGATCCCGCGGCTATCACCAAGGCAAGGGCGAGGAGCACTAGTCGCCTGCGCCCCCTGCCGACCGAGACCCCTTCCCGGCGTTCCCGCATGCGCGCGTGTGCCATGCCGCCCTTCGAACGCGGGCTGCTGTCAGTGGCGTAGCCCAAGTACCCGCACCTCTCGTTCCAAACGGATGCCACTTCGGCACCAGACGGATTCCTCCATCATGCCCATCAACGCCAGGACGTCGGCGGCCGTGGCATCGCCAAGATTCGTCACGAAGTTCGCGTGCACAGGCGAGACCTGCGCCCCACCGCGCCGCACTCCCTTAAGACCGGCCGCATCCAGTAGGCGACCGGCCGAATCACCCGGAGGGTTCTTGAACGCGCTTCCGAACGACCGCAGACCACGAGGCTGCGAGCGTCGGCGTGCCTGCAGCAACGTCCGGTGCAGGGCAAGGATCTCCCGGCGGTCGGAAGGCGATAACACAAAGCTTGCCGCCGTCACTACGGTGTCGTCCGGGACGCCGCATTCGCGGTAGATCCAGTCCAGCTCGTCGGCCCGCACCCAGGTGCAGCCTTGGGGACCGGCGAGCTGCACGAAATCCACCACATCGGCCATGCACGACCCATGAGCGCCCGCGTTCATCGCTACGCTCCCGCCGACGGAACCCGGGATCGCGCACGCGAATTCGAGGCCGCTCAAACCGGCCTCGGCCACGTGCGCGGCCAGCCGCGCAGCCGGGAGACCGGCGCCCGCCACCACCCGGACCTGCCCTGTCTGAGCCACCGGCTGCGCGCCGTCGACGAAATGGAACCCCTCGTCCAACATAAGAAGCGCCCCGGGGAAACCCGCATCGGCGACAAGAAGGTTGGAACCGCCTCCGAGCAGCGACCACGACATCCCCTGCTCCGAGAGCAGGGCCGTCGCCGCCACCACCGCCGCCGTGGTCGAAGCGGAGAGCAGCAGACCTGCGCGGCCCCCGATCCCGATGGTGGTGAACGGAGCAATCGGGGCGTTGCACCAGACGCGCAGTCCCGGTATCGCCTTGCAGGATTCGACCAAGGACCAAGGGACCGTGTTCATCGACCCTCCTCCAGAAAGCCTTCTCCGACGCGGTGCACATCCCCCGCGCCCATCGTGAGTATGAGATCGCCATCGACGACGATCTGGCGCAGGTAGTCGACCACCGCGGCAAGACGCGGAAGGTACACCACGGGGAAACGTGGGCGCAGACGCAGGATGCTGTCCACTATCAGTTTGCCGCTGACGCCCGGTTCGGGTTCCTCCCGTGCCCCGTAGACGTCGGTGACCACGGCGATGTCGGCCTCGAGCAGTGCACGGGCAAAATCGTCGTGAAGGAACCGGGTGCGCGAGTAGAGGTGAGGCTGAAAGACGGCCACCACTCTCTGCCACTCCCCGGTCCGCGCCGCCCGCAGGGTGGCTTTCAACTCCGTCGGGTGGTGCGCGTAGTCGTCGACAACGCTCACGCCGTCGCGCTCGCCTTTCCACTGGAAGCGACGCACCGCCCCACTGAAGCTGCGCAGTGAGTCCGCGATCCGCGAGGGAGACACACCAAGGTCACTCAGGGTCGCGAAGCAGCCCAAAGCGTTGAGGATGTTGTGCTGACCCGGGACCGCCAGCTCCGCCACCGCCAGACGATGGCCCCGACGCCAGACTTCGAAGCGACTGCCACGATGATGGAACATGACCTCCCGAGCCTGATAGTCACAGCCCGTGCTCAGACCATAGGAGACACAGCGGCACGGCGCGTCGGCGGCCAGGGCACGCAGACGCGGGTCATCCGCCCAGTAGACGAAGCGGCCCTCAGGCGGCAGCGTCGCCACGAAGGTCCGGAACACGTCGACGACGTCCTCCACGTGGAGGTAGTGACTGTGATGGTCGAGTTCGAGATTCGTGATCAAGGCCACCTCGGGACGCAGGAAAAGCAGCGACCCGTCGGACTCATCCGCTTCGCACACCAAATAGGAGCCCTGGCCGTGCCTGGCGTTCGAGCCCAAGTCGTTGAGTTCGCCGCCCACCAAGAACGAGGGATCGAGGCCGGCGTCCACCAAGGCGCGACTGATCATGGACGTCGTGGTGGTCTTTCCGTGGGTGCCGCACACCGCGATGCCGCGCTTACCCTCCATGAGCCAGGCCAGAGCCTGTGCCCGTTTGACCACCGGCAGCTCCCGGCGGCGGGCTTCGGCGAGTTCCGGATTGTGTCCCGGGATGGCCGACGAGATCACCACCACGTCCGGCAGTTCGATATTGGCGGCGTCGTGACCCACGCTCACGGGTATGCCGTCCCGTTCCAGTAGGGCGACATAGCGTGAAGGCTTGAGATCGGAACCGGTGACCTCGTAGCCGCGGCGATGGAGCACCATGGCGATGCCACTCATGCCCGCTCCGCCGATCCCGACAAAATGGAAGCGCTTGAGCGATGAGAAGACGGGTCGATCGGTAGCGGTGTCTGCAGAGGTCATGACGACGCGCTCCGCGGCGCAACGGCCAGCTCCGCTATCTGATCGGCGATGAGAGCCGCCGCTTCGGGCCTCGCAAGTCGCAATGCAGCGGCGCTCATGGCGGCCAGCCGAGTCGGGTCGAGCAGACGGTCGACCTCGGCGGTGAGGCGGCCGGACGTCAGCTCCGGTTCAGGCACCACGACCGCCGCGTCCGCCGCCGCTACGGTTACAGCATTCTTCATCTGATGATCCCCGGTCGCATACGGATAGGGCACGAGGATGGAAGGCACGCCCCGGGCGAGGAGTTCGGCAATCGAGCCGCCCGCACGCGAGACGGCCATGTCGGCCACGGCCAGGGCGAGCGGGAAATCGTCGAGATAGCCGAACACGAGGTATCGCCGATTGGGCCCCGCCTCTACGGCCTCGCGCACGCGGGCCACGTCATGCTCCCCAGCCACGTGCACCAATGAGAACGGCGTCTCGCGACCGGCAAAAGCCTCCAAAGTCGCGGTGTTCAGGCTCTGCGCCCCGAGACTCCCGCCAAAGACCAGCACGACCGGTCTGGTCGGGTCCAGACCGAAACGCGCAAGACCCTCAGCGCGAGTCGCCGCCAGCAGTCCTGGACGAACCGGCCGCCCCGTGTACCGATATTTACCTCCCTCTCCACCCGGCGCGGGGAACGAGAGGCAGACACGGTCGACCAGATGGCTCAAAATGGTGTTTGTCCATCCGACGTGCGAATCCATCTCCACGGCAACCGTGGGCACGCCCCGCACGGCCGCCTCAGCCACCACCGGGCCCGAAGCATACGCGCCCACGCCCACCACACAGGCCGGCCTCAGGCGCCGGAGAATGCTCCACGCGTCCACAGCCGCAACCGGGAGCGAGGCCAAGGTGCGGAGGGTGCTCATTCCCACGTGCCGCGAGAACCCACGGATGCGTACGACGGAGAACGGATACCCCGCGCGAGGTACCAACGTGCCCTCCATACCACGGGGACCCCCGCAGAAGTGGACCTCATATCCGCGTTCGCTGAGCACGTCAGCGACGGCCAGCGCGGGCACTACGTGCCCCGCCGTACCCCCGCCCGCTATCAAGATACGTGACATCCGCCGACTCCAATACTGATTTCGAACTCGAGATGGTACCGGCGGACGACTCCGCCACCGGCCCCCACCGAGCCACCGACATGATGACGCCGACCGCCATCATCATCATCAACAGGTTGTTGCGCCCATAACTGATGAAGGGCAAGGGTACTCCCGTCAGGGGTAGTGCTGCCATGACGCCGCCCATATTGATCAACGCCTGGCCGTACACGAGGAACGCGCACCCCGCCACCAGATAGCGGCCGAAGGGGTCGCTGCAGCGCCGGGCAAGTTGGAAGGCGGACAGGGCAAACAGGGTGAACAGGCCCACCACGACGCCCACCCCCAACAGCCCGAACTCCTCCCCCAGCACCGCAAAGATCATGTCGGTGTGGGCCTCGGGCAGGTAACTGAACTTCTGCACGCTGTTGCCGGCCCCCACACCGAGCAGGCCGCCCCTTCCAAGCGCAAGGAGCGCCTGCCGGACCTGATACCCCGACTTGAGCGGGTCGGCCGTAGGGTCGAGGAACACCAAGAACCGCTGCATGCGGTAGGGCTCCAGCATGATCGCAGCCGCAACGGCCGCCATGCCTATGCCCGCCAGCGCAGCCAGATGTCGGACTCTGGTCCCCGCCACCCAGAGCATGCCCATCATCGTCACCGCCACCACCGCCGCCGTGCCCAGGTCTTTCTGGAGCACGATCACGGCGCACGAGACGCCGGCTGCCAGACCCAGCGGCCAGAGGTCATCGCGATCCATGCGTCCCGCGGCGCGCGCGAGGAGGTGGGCGGCGTAGAGCACAAGGGCGAACTTCACGAACTCGGACGGCTGGATAGTCACCGGCCCGATATTGACCCACCTGGTCGCGCCTTTCACGGTCTGGCCCACTCCGGGGAGGTAGACCGCAGCCAGAAGGGCAAACGAGGCCAGCATGCCAAGAGGGACCGCCCGTCGCCAGACCCGGTAGTCGACGAGGAACGCGATGCTTGCGAGCACGAGGCCCACGGCGGCGACCTGTCCCTGATCACGCAGGTAACGGAACGGATCGCCGTTGTCTCGGGCGAATGCCAGGGCCGCAGAGACACTGTAGACCTGAACCAGTCCGATCATCAACAAGGCCAGGGCCGAGCCCCATATCAGGTGGAAGCTGCGGGGGTAGTGCCCGGTCCTGACCACACCCTTCATCTGGGGACCCGGCGCATGCCCTCGACGAGGGCCATGAAGTGGTCTCCCCGCGCTTCAAAGTCGCGATACTGGTCGAAGCTGGCACACGCCGGGGCGAGGAGCACGGTGTCCCCGGAACGCGCCGCCCGGGCGGCCGCCTCGACGGCCGATTCCAAGTCGCCGCACTCGACGGGAGTGGGCACTCCGTCGACGCCCTCTTCGCGAACCACCCGATCGAATGCGTCGGCGATCAGCGGGGTGGCTTCCCCAATCAGGAAGACGCCGCGACACGTGCCCGGACACGCGCGGGCGACCGGACGATAGTCAGACGCCTTGTCCCTGCCGCCGAGGATCAGGTGGGTGCCTACGGGATACGCACCAAGAGCTTTCACGGTCGCCTCGACGTTGGTCGCTTTGCTGTCGTTGACGTACGCCACTCCGCCTACGACTCCTGCGTGCTGAAGACGGTGTGGAACCCCCGGGAATGTCCGCAGACCCTCGAGGACGGCTTCCCACGGCAGCCCGCGCACAAGGCCCGCAGAGGCGGCCGCCAGGCAGTTCTCCATGTTGTGCGTGCCCCGCAGGGTCAGCTCATCGATCGAGAGAGCACGGCGCCCAAGCAGATACAGGTTGCCCGCCTCCAGATACGAGAGGGCCACATCCGAACCCCGCAGTCGGGCGGCGACCTCGGCGTCGGTGGAGAACCAGGCCAACCGGGGGCCGTCGTCCCGCGTCAGTATCTCGCGCCCAACGGAGGCTACGGCGGGATCGGCGGCGTTGACCACCGCCCAATCCCCCGGACCTTGCTGGGCAAAGAGGGCGGCCTTGCAGGCCAGGTAGCGCTCCATGCTGCCGTGCCGATCAAGATGGTCGGGGGTGAGATTGAGAAGGATCCCCGCCGCGGGACGGAAGTCGTGCACGTCTTCGAGCTGGAAACTCGACAGCTCCACCACCAGCTCCTCATCACCGCTCAGCGATCCCACGAGCGAACTCACTGCCGTACCGATATTCCCCACCACCCGGACGGGCCTGCCCGCGGTGGAGAACATATGGCCCACCAGCGCGGTGGTCGTGGTCTTGCCGTTCGTGCCCGTGACCGCCGTCATGGGGTTGGCCAGCAGAGTGTACGCCAGCTCGACCTCGCTCCACACCGGCACGCGTCGGGCGCGGGCGGCGGCCACCACGGGAGCCTCTTCGGGCACGCCCGGGCTCTTGATGACCAGATCCACGCCGGTCAACTGCGCGACGTCCTGCTCCCCGACGAGAAGATGAGCACCGCAGGCCTCGATTTCGGCCAGACTCGGCAGCTCACCCAGTGGTTTCCGGTCGGAGAGCGCGACGTCACGGCCCTCGTCGAGCAGAGTCCGGGCCGCAGCCAGCCCCGAGCGGCCTGCGCCCAGCACCAAGACCCGCCGAATTGAGTCGGCCAAGCCTGCGCCGCCCGCGCGTGGGCCCCTCGTGTCGCTGTGTGCCGTCACACCGTCCTCCCTAGCGAATGTCCGCATAGAACATGGTGAAGCCCGCGGAGGCGAAGATCACGGCGACGATCCAGAAGCGCACGATGATCTTGGTCTCCGACCAGTCCTTGAGTTCGAAATGGTGATGAATCGGCGCCATCAGGAACACACGACGGTGAAACGTTCGGAAACTCACCACCTGAATGATGACGCTCAAAGCCTCGACCACGAATATGGCCCCGATAAGCAGAAGGAGCATCTCTGTGCCCGTCACCAAGGCCAAGCCGGCCAGCGCGGCGCCGAGGGCCAACGACCCGGTATCCCCCATGAAGATCTCGGCCGGAAACGAGTTGAACCACAAGAAGCCGATACAGGCGCCCATGATGCAGGCCGAAAGGAGGGCCAGGTCCCGCTCCCCCGACAAGAACGTGATGCCTGTGTAGGCCAGCAGGGAGATCGCCACCGTCCCGGCGGCCAAGCCGTCGAGCCCATCGGTGAGGTTCACGGCATTGGCAAAGCCGGATATCAGCAGAAAGGCCACGATGAAGTAGAACGAGCCCAAATGGAACTCCCACTCCACCAATGGCACGTCTACGCCTGTGTCGACACCCGCGTACGAGATCGCCAACCACCCGACGACCGCCACCAAGAGAACCTGGAGTCCCATCTTCGCTCTGCCGCTCAATCCGAGGGAGCGGTTGCGACGGACCTTGGCCAGGTCGTCCAGGAGCCCGATAGCGCCCGAACCGAAGGTAAGCAGAAACACCACCAAGGCGGGAACGGTCATGCGCCCCAAGAGCACATAGGGGATGGCGGCGGCGGCGAGGATCAGCAACCCCCCCATCGTCGGCGTGCCCTGCTTCTCGTTGTGGCGTTCCGGGCTCAGCTCCCGGATGTGCTGGCCGATGCCCCGGGTACGGATCCAGCCGATGAAGCGCGGTCCGGCCAACACAGCGAGGACCATCGCAAGCAGGCCGGCCGCCAGCACCCGGGTCATGTGCCGCTCCCATACCCGGTAGAGGCGTCCGCGACCGCACCTCCGCCCCGCGCACGCCTCAGCTCGGCAACCACCCGCTCCAGCCTCATCGAGCGCGATCCCTTGACCAACACCACGTCGCCGGGGCGGATGGACGCGACGATGTCCGGAAGACCGATCTCCAGATCAGCTACATGCAGACCATCCCGGCCCCGAGGCGCGGACGGCTCTACCCCGGAAGCGCCGAAGCCGTCCAGAATAGATGCCGACAGGGGACCGACGCCGATCAGACTACGGACCCCCACGGCGGCCGCGTAGGCACCGATTTCCCGATGATATCGGCGGCTCTCCGGTCCCAACTCGAGCATGTCACCCAGCACCGCTACCGGGCGTCCTCTCTCTTCACGTGCGCGACGCACCAGGTCGTCAAGGGCGACGCGGGTGGCCGTGGGGTTCGCGTTGTAGCTGTCGTCGACCACCACCACATCGCCCACTCGATACTCGTCACCCCGCAACGGGGTGAACACCGCATCCGGCAGACCCGCGGCGCACGCGGCCACCGGTAGACCCCCTGCGTAGCATGCCGCCAAAGCCGCGACCGCGTTCTCCAACCGGTGACGACCAGAAAAGGGTACCTCTACTTCAACTTTACCTTCAGGCCAGACCAACTCAAGCAGCGAATGAGATTCACTGACGTGAGTCGCCCTCCCCGTCACTTCAGCGGTTGCCGATCCTTCATAGCAGAAGCGGACCACCCTCCTGCCCGCCCTCTCCACCTGTTCTTCGAGTAGAGGTTCATCTGCCGGTATGACCGCCACCCCGCCCGGCCGTAGGGCTCGGAAGAGCTCCCCCTTGGCCGCGGCCACGCCGGCAAGATCGCCTACCAGCTCCAGATGCACCGGACCTATTTTGGTCACCAGCCCCACATCCGGCTCGGCGATGCGCCCCAGCCCCAGGATCTGCCCTCGTCCGCGCATGCCCATCTCGACGATCGCTACCCTCGTCTCGGGCTGCAGACGAAGAAGCGTGAGGGGCACACCCACCTCGTTGTTCTGGTTGGCCTCGGTGGCGATCACCGGGTGGCATCTCTCAGCCGCGGCCCGCAAGAGATCCTTGGTACTCGTCTTGCCGACGCTCCCGGTAACCGAAAAGACCTGCGCCGCCGACTTGCGCCGCACCGCCCGGGCGAGAGCTCCCAGCGCCGTCCGGCTGTCGGGTACCTCGTACAGCCTCTCCGCCGGAAGGGCGAGCCTTTGACCACCATCTCCGGCCGCGAAGGCTGACCCCGATTCGACCACCGCGCCGCTCGCCCCGGCCGCAAAGGCGTCGGCCACAAAGGTATGTCCATCATGCGTCTCTCCGCGAAGGGCCACGAACAGGTCGCCCGGCTTGAGCGTCCGCGTGTCGATCGCCACCCCCGGCACCGGTTGGATCACGCGGACCACCTCGAGAGCGACGGCGGCTTCCTCTGGCGAGAGAGGGATCACAGGCCCTGTCTGCCCAGGTCGGTCTGTCCGTTCGAGTCCCACCGTCGGCCTTCGCCGATCTCCTCCAGGATCTCGCGAGCGACGATCCGGTCGTCGAACGGCACGACACGGTCGGCGAACTCCTGCCCGCCCTCGTGCCCCTTGCCCAGGATGAGCACGATATCGCCGGCTCGGGCGGCGCGAAGGGCACATCCGATGGCCACCCGCCGATCGATCTCGACCAGGGCACGGGCGGGATCTTGCAGCCCCGCCACGATATCGGCGATGATGTCTTCCGGGCGTTCGCTGCGCGGATTGTCCGAGGTGACCACCAGGATGTCCGATCCCTCCTCCGCCGCCCGACCCATCAGTGGGCGCTTCGTGCGGTCTCGGTCTCCTCCGCACCCCACAACGGTGATGAGACGACCGGCGGCAACACCCCGAGCCATGCGCAGGACGTTCTCCACGGAATCGGGAGTATGTGCGTAGTCCACCACGACCGCGAACGGAGCACCATCATCCACGCGCTCCAGGCGACCCGGCACGCCGGGGAATCGGGGCAGGCAATCGACCATGCCGTCCAGTTCGAGGCCGAGACCCACCCCGATTGCCAGCGCCACCAACGTGTTCTCGGCGTTGTAGCGACCGAGAAGACCACTGCGAAACGGGCGTTCCAGATGTTCACCCCTGGTTACGGGGAGCCCCTGAGCCCGCTTGGCGGCCGCCGCAGCGCGGCCGCGCACCACAAGGGTGCCCCGAATGCCGCTGTCGTCGGTAACCAGTCCCACCACCTCGAGATCGGGAGTATGCACCCCCCCCACGCCGCCACACGACACCGTGAGAAGACGGTCAGAGGCCACGCGCTCAGCCAAGACGCGCCCGAAAGCGTCGTCGACATTCACCACAGACACAGGTCGATTCTTTGCGAACCGGGGGTCGATGAACAGTCGGCCTTTAGCGGCAAAGTACGCGTCCATGGTGCGGTGATAGTCGAGATGGTCCTGCGTCAGGTTGGTGAATGCAACCGCCGCGAACGAGATGCCCGCGACCCGGCCCAGATCGAGCGCATGCGACGAGACCTCCATTATCGCGGCCTGATCGCCGGCGTCGACCATGAAAGCCAGGTCCTGCTGGATGTCGATGGGCTCTGGAGTGGTTCGTTCCGCGGGGAACACGACCCCGCCCATCCGTCGTTCGACCGTGCCCAGAAGCCCGGCACGTCTCCCCGCTTGTGCGAAGAGGAAGGCGGTCAAGAAGGCGGTGGTGGTCTTACCGTTGGTGCCGGTGATACCGATCGTGGGCAGGCGGGCGCTCGGATGCTCGTACAGGCAGGACGCCACCGGACCCATCGCCCATCGGACCGAAGGTACTACGATCTGCGTAACCGGCAGGGCAAGCTCACGCTCCACACACAGCGCCGCAGCGCCGCGCGAGATCGCATCCGGCGCGAACTCGTGCCCATCGCGCACGAATCCGGGGACGCAGAAGAACAGGTGACCAGGGCCGACCGTCGAGCTGCGATAGGAGAGCGAGGAGACGTCGAGCAGAGGATCTCCGACGATCCGGAAGCCCTCCACGTCCCTGAAGAGGTCAGCCAGTCTCACGGTGCCCGATTCTACCACAGCCCCCCGAGGCCGCCGCGAGCTTCACTGCGACCCGCCGCTAGGGGCGATCTCGAGATGTTTGAGAGCGAAGTCGGCGATGCGGGCAAAAGCCGGGGCCGCCACGAACGCACCCAAGTGCTGCCTGGCGGGCTCGTCGACGGTCACGAGGATGACGAGGCGCGGCGAATCGGCCGGCACTATGCCGATAAACGACGCCGAGATCCGGTCCTTGTCATATCCCCGCCCCTTCTCCTTGGGCTTCTCCGCCGTCCCGGTCTTGCCGGCCACGACGTACCCCTGCACTCGCGCGGCGGTCCCCGTTCCATCAGAGACCGTGATCTTGAGCATGTCTCGTAGCTGAGCCGCGACTTCGCTGCTGATCACACGGTGGCTCGGTGTCTTGATGTGCTCGTTCTCGACGAGATACGGCTGCACGTACACCCCGTCATTGGCGATGGCGGCGTACGCTGCCGCCATCTGCAGAGGACTTGCCGAGACACCCTGTCCGATGGGCACGTTGGCGATGGTGGTGCCCGACCATTTTTCCGGCGGCGGCATGCTGCCCGCAGCTTCACCCGGGAAGTCGATGCCGGTCTTCTGGGTGAATCCAAAACGGCGGATCATATCCACCAGCGGGAGCTTCCCCACCTTCTTGCCGAGCTTGATCGTACCTACGTTCGAGGACTGAGCCAGGATCTCGGTCACGGTCAGGTCGCGTACCGCGGGCAGGCCTTCGATGTGAGATTCCTCCACGACCCTGTCCCACACTTTGATACTCCGCTCCACCTTCATGTGTGTCTCCGGGGTGACCAGACCACGCTCAAGCGCGGCGGCCACCGTGACCACCTTGAACGTCGAGCCCGGTTCGTATTGGTCGACAACCGCCATGTTGCGCTGCAGGACGGTATCGGTGTTGCCGTACGAGTTGGCGTCGAACAGCGGGGCGTTGGCCATGGCCAGTACCTCACCGGTGAGCGGATCCAACACGATGGCGGTCGCCTTCTTGGCGCCGAACTGCTTAAGCACATCGGTCAGCACCTGTTCGGCCTGCCATTGGATGTCCTCGTCGATGGTGAGAACAATCGAATGTCCGTCGGTGCTTTCGTCGTCCGAGAGGATCTCAAGGCTGCGCCCGCTGCGGTCTCCGATGTAGTCACGCTCACCCGGACGCCCGGCGAGCACTTCCTGATACTCCAACTCGAGCCCGGCGATCCCCTCGCCACCGGTCTTCAAGCAGCCCAGCAGTTGCGGCGCCAGGACACCCTTGGGGTATACACGTTTGGCGGCAGGCATTACCCCCACCCCATCAAGGTGCAGTGACAACACCCGGTCGGCCACGCTCGGTTCCACCAGGGGTGCGAGCACACTGTACCCGCCATCCTTGGTCAGCCCGGCGAGCAACTGCGCCTCGGGAAGACTCAACGTCAAGGCAAGGCTCTTGGCGGTCTTCTGCGGATCGTCCACGAGATATGGAGTCGCAACCACCATGGCCATCCGCTTGGACACGGCCAGCTCGGCACCCTCTCGATCGTAAATGACACCCCGCCCCGCGGGCAGCTTGTTCTCCCGGACATGCTGTTGGTCGGCCGCAGTGCGCAGTTCCGCGGCCTGAACGACCTGGAGGTAGACGGCTCGGCCGCTCAGCATCAGGAAGCTCAGCGCGACAAAGGCTATCGAAGCCCCCAGCCGCCGGTTGGTGTGGCGGAGTCCCATCTAGCGCACGGATTCGCTATCCGCCGAACCGGCGACCCCTTCCACGCCGTCGCCCGCCCCCATATCGAGAAACTCAAAATGCGGTCCAGGAACCATGCCCATCTTCTTCGCCGCGGCCTCCACCCGTTGGTGAGCCGTAAGTGCGGCCAGCTTCGTCTGCAAAGCGGACCGCTCGGCTTTGAGGGCGCTCTGTCGATCCTCGAGCTGGGCAAATCTATACTCAGCGCCTGTCGCAGCCATGTTGAGACTCACCGGTACCAGGAGCCCGAGACCCGCGAGCACGATGAGTCCCGCCGCCCTGAGACTGCGCCACCGAAACCGTGGGAGCACGCTCGGGAGTGGTGCCGGCGCCGGCCGCGGGACAGGCGAAGACGCGCTCCGCAGATGCGTCCTCTCCCGAGAGGCCATGCGCTCGGCACTCCGACGGGCGGCCTCCGACCTATCTTCATCGTAGTGCCAACGAGGGTGCTGCCATGAGCGGGCGGCCGATCCCATCATAACCTCCGAGCCGCCCGCAGCTTGGCAGAGCTGGAGCGGGGATTGAGTTCCAGTTCCCTCGCGCCGGGAACGACCGGCCTGGAGGTCATGATCTCCACCGTCGGTTGCTTCCCGCACACGCATAGAGGAAAGTCCGGGGGACAGGTGCACGGGTGGGCCTGGGCCACGAAGAACTCTTTGACGATGCGGTCTTCGAGTGAGTGGAAGCTGATGATCGCCAACACTCCTCCCGGCTCCAAGAGCGCGAGTGCCTCTGGAAGGGCACGCCGGAGACTCCCGAGCTCGTCGTTGACGGCGATACGGAGAGCCTGGAACACGCGCCGCGCCGGATTCCGCGCTCCGAACCTGGCCGGGGTCGGAATGGCTTCCTTTACCGTGTCGACCAACTCCGAGGTGCGCGTCAGGGGTGACCTGCCGCGCCGGCGAACGATGGCTCGAGCGATGCGACGCGCGTAGCGCTCCTCGCCATACTCCATGAAGATGCGGCTCAGGCGCCCCTCGTCCCAGCCGTTGAGGATGTCCGCCGCCGTTAGTGACCCGCTGGGGTCCATGCGCATGTCGAGCGGGGCATCGTAGCTGTAGGAGAAGCCCCGCTCGACGGTATCTATCTGCATGCTGCTGACACCAAGATCCATGTATATGTGTGTGGCGCTGAGGCCGGCGCGGACCATCTGGGAAAGGCTCTCCGCGAAGTCGCCTTGGTAGAAGCGCGCCGGGACGCGAAGACCAGCCCGCAGTTCGTCGTAGTAGCGATGGGCGATCGGATCTCGATCGCACCCGACGAAGGAACCATCGGGGCCCAGCCGTTGAGTGACGGCGGCCGCGTGCCCTCCCGCTCCGAACGTGCAGTCGATCACCTGACTATCGGGAGCGGGATCAAGAAGCTCGATCAACTCGGCCGTCAAGACCGGCACATGAGCCATGGCCATCTCCAGCTCGAATGCCACTGATAGGACACTAGGAGGCATCTTGCGCCCCGCGCAGGGGTTCGCCCGCTGCCGAACGCTGAGCCGCGCGTGCGGCCCGATGGCGATCGTGAGCGGATGGATGCCAGAGACGCAGATGGTCGCGGTGCCCTGTTATCCGCACTCTGCCCTCGAGACCCAACGTCGCCACGAATTCCTGGGGCACAAGGACGCGACCCTGCTTATCCGGCACCACCCGATACATACTCTCGTACAAGTCGCCGATCTGGTCATCGGCTTCGCGGTCGCCGACCTCATCGAGCGATTCGAGGTACTTCGCATCAAATGCGCGCCACGATTCCAGATCGTAGAGACGAACGTAGGGTTCGCCATGCGAGCTCGGGACGAAATACGCTTCCGCTTCGAAGGATTCGCGGAAAGCAGCCGGCAGGGTGAGACGCCCCTTTTCGTCGAGGACGTGGTCGACGCGGCCGGTGAGGTAGGGTCTGTGCATGGGCATACCATAGACCAAGGTCTCCCAAAACGCAACACTTCCGCCCCATTTTGTCCCACTACACCGTTTCTTGCACTACTCCTGCGTTCGGTCGTTGCACGAGCGTCATCCCACCCGCCTCCCACATTCATGCATGATGCGCTGCATATCGAGCTTATGCAACGCCTTGTGCTTGATCGCAGGCACCATGGTAGACGGCACGGTGGGTGGAATCATCATCGATCAGATCTTCTTGAGCGGGGCATAGTCGACCAACAACTTCTTCTGCTCGCCTGCTTCGGAGAAGAACACGCGCACCACTCCTCCGTTCTCCACGCCGAGCACCATGCCCTCGCCGAACTTAGCGTGCATCACGCGGTCGCCCACGGCGAAACCCATCTCTTCGGCCGGTGTTCGTGACGACCCGGACTTTACCTTGGATGCCGAGATGGACGGTTCCGTAGGCCGCGCCGCCGGACCGGCGCCTGCACGGCTGGGACTCCATTGTGGCGTCTTCCCGGTCCCGGCAGCCGTGTGGCGCCCGTATCGGTACGTCCCCACCGGCTTTGCTCCCCGACGCTCGATCAGTTCCGGGGGAAGCTCGGCGAGGAACCGGCTGGGTTGATTGTAGGCGCCGGCCCCATAGAGCGAACGGCTGCGCGCGAAGGTGAGGAACAGGTGGTCCATGGCGCGCGTGATACCTACGTAGCACAATCGGCGCTCCTCCTCTAGATTCTGCTCGTCGAGCGCCCGAGAATGGGGAAACACCCCCTCCTCCATCCCGACGACGAACACGACGGGAAACTCGAGGCCCTTTGCGTTGTGAAGGGTCATGAGCGTGACCTGCTCGGTGCTGTCCGCCAGACCATCTACATCAGCGTACAGGCTGATCTCCGCAAGGAACTCGTCGAGACCGCCTTCAGAGTTCGAACGGTCGTACTCTTGGGCGACCCCCAAGAATTCCTGCAGGTTCTCCAGGCGACCCTCGGCCTCGAGCGTACGCTCTTCACGCAGAGTCGAGACAAGACCACTCTCTTCGAGCACCGCCCGCACCTGATCAGCCACCGAGACCCGCGGGTGGGCATGATACGACTGCTCCCATCCGGCGAACGCCCGGTCCAGGTCAAGCAGCGACTTGCGGGCTCCGGCAGCGAACTCCTTCCCGTCTTGTGCGGCGCGGCCGAGAGCGCCGCGAAGGGAGAGTCCCTCACCGACGGCACGCTGCTGTAGGCGGGCCTGGGCGACTCCCCCTAACCCGCGCTTGGGCTGATTGACGATGCGTTGCAGTGAGAGGTCGTCCGCGGGATTCACCACGACTCTGAGGTAGGCCAAGATGTCTTTGACCTCGGCGCGCTCGTAGAAGCGGGTGCCACCGACGACCTGGTACGAGATAGCGTAGCGCACCAGGATATCCTCCAGCACCCGGGACTGGGCGTTGACCCGGTAGAAGACCGCGATCTCGCTCGGCCGGCGCCCCTGTCGCAGAAGGGTCTGTATCTCGCCCGCGACGAGGCGCGCTTCCTCGTGCTCGTCGCGGCATTCCATGAGTACGATCGCGGCTCCGGCGCCGCGATCGCTCCAGAGGCGCTTGGGCTTACGACCGCGGTTGTGGGCCACCACCGCATTGGCGGCGTTGAGGATGGTCGTGGTCGAACGGTAGTTCTGCTCCAACTTGACCACAGACGCATCGGGGAAATCCTTCTCGAACTCCAGGATATTGCGGATGTCGGCACCCCGCCAGGAGTACACGGACTGATCATCGTCGCCTACCACCGTGATCTGTTGGTGGCCCTCGGCGAGTAGCTTGACCAAGGTGTACTGCGCATGGTTGGTGTCCTGGTACTCGTCCACCAGCACCTGGCGAAACGCGTTCCTGTAGTGCGCCAATCGGTGCGGAAAGAGGCGCAGCACGTCGACCATGCGCATGATGAGATCGTCGAAGTCCATGGCGTTCAAGTCATAGAGGGCCTGCTGATAGCGGCGGTACACCGCCGACGTCACTGCAAGATAGCCGTAGCCAGCGGAGCCGCCCGCCCACGATCCGCCGGGTTCGTCGCCGTACGAACCGAAGTCGTCCACGTCGACCAGCCGGTTCTTGGCATCGGAGATACGCGCGTGCACTGCGCGCGGCGGGTAGCGCTTCACGTCGTAACCCAGGTCTTCCAAGCATCGCTTTACCAGCCGGACCTGGTCGTCTTGATCGTAGATGGTGAAGCCGGAACGGTATCCCAGCGACTCAGCCTCGCTGCGCAGCATGCGGGCGCAGGCTGAGTGGAAGGTCGACACCCACATCGTGGCGGCTACCGGCCCAACGAGGTCCACCACCCGAGCCCTCATCTCCGCTGCCGCCTTGTTGGTGAAGGTGATGGCGAGAATCTCGTAGGGTCCGGCTTGGCCACTCCGTATCAGATGGGCGATGCGATAGGTGAGTACCCGCGTCTTGCCGGAACCCGCGCCGGCCAACACAAGCAACGGTCCGCCCGGATGATAGATCGCTTCGGCCTGCGCCTGGTTCAGATCGGGCGCCGCGGCATCCGACGGCAGGAGAAGACCTGAGGATCTGCGAACGGTGTGATCGCGAGACGGCATATGGCCATGGTACCAGCCCACCCGGACGAGCGCCGCGGCCCAACGCCCACGGCGGCGGCGACTCGTTCATCGGATCGGAGGGTCAGATACCCGCCCCCAGGTAGAATCCGGTCAGATTCGAGATCTCCTCGTCCAGGCTGTGCCGTTCCTGCACGAGCTTCCGGTGCGGCGGGCACACCTCGTCGAGTTCGTTCTCGAGTTCCACGAGACGGCGCACCACGCACTTCATGGCCTCCGCGACAGGGTCGGGCAGGTGGGTGTAGTCGATGTCGGGGATGCCGACTTTTGTGCCGTCGGTTATCACTGGGCGTCCCGGATTGCCCACCACGGTCGAGTTGGCCGGCACAGTGTGCACTACCACGCTCCCGGCCCCGATCTTGGCGTTGTCACCCACGACGATCGAACCCAGGATCTTTGCGCCGGTGCCGATGACCACGTTGTCGCCGATAGTTGGGTGGCGCTTGCCCACTTCCTTCCCCGTGCCGCCCAGGGTCACCCCCTGATAGATGGTCACGTTCCGCCCGATCTCGGAGGTCTCGCCGATGACGACGCCCGAACCGTGGTCGATGAACAATCCCTCGCCGATGGTAGCCCCGGGGTGGATCTCGATCTGAGTCAACACATGACTGATCTGCGAGATGAGCCGTGGTACGAGCGGCACCTCGCGTTCCCACAGCGCATGAGCCACCCGATGAAACAGAATGGCATGGAGGCCGGAGTAGCACGTGAGAATCTCGACGAGTCCCCGCGCGGCGGGATCTCGCTCCTTGATCACCCTCACGTCCTGCCGCAGCGTGTCGCGGAACGATTTGCCCGGAGCCGTCAGGTAGAGGTACGCCAGAGACGCGCCGCCTAACGCCAGAGCGCCGAGCGATCCCGATCTCTTCCCTTCGCTGCGCATGGTCATACGCCCCCCATCAGATGTAGTACATACTGGCACCGTCACGCGTTGCTTCCCGCTCGGCCAGTTCTTGGATGGTCACGCCTACGAGCACCTCTTCCACCGCCACCTTGGCCTGCACCCAGACGTCACCGACCGAGCATATGGCCCGTCGCTCGCAGGCCTCGGACGTCGTGCACAGCGCCGGCTCGATCGGCCCATCGAGAACCTCGACCACGTCGAGGACGGTGACCTGGCCGGGCGGGCGCTGAAACGTGAAACCCCCGTTCACGCCGCGATGCGACTGCAGGATGCCGGCCCGCCGAAGGGCGGCGAAGAGCTGCTCCAGAAACTGAGTCGGTATCCCTCGAGCCTCGGCCAGAACCACCAACGGCACGGGATTGTCAGGCGAACGGCCGGCGAGCTCCACGAGCGCGCGCACCGCGTACTTGCTCTTCGCTGTGATGTTCATCCGTTGCTTCACCAAAACCTGAGTAGTTCAGTATGCTTTGTAGCATTCTACCAGCAGGCCGGGAAGCGTCAAGCCATCCGCGGATCTACTGCCCGATGTAGCGGGCGTAGAGCACCCGGGCTTTGACCGGATCGTCGACTCCCTTGATGATGGCGCGGCCGTCGGGAAAGACGGTCAAGGTCGTGCCTTCGACCTCCAGATCGAGCAGGAACGGGTTGGCCCGCACCTCACCCACGGCCGATAGACGCCGACGAAGGCTCTCCAGATCCAAGGCGGCGGGCGTGCGAGGTACGATCTGGATCGCGCCGCGACCGCACAACGTGGTCGCCGCGGACTCCTCGTCGGCTTCCAGGAAGGGAAAGCTTCGGCGGCCGCACGCCGGGCATTCGGGGTCCCTGACCACCGGCACGGTCTCGAAGCGCAGATCCCAGAGATCGACGGTCAGAAGCCCCCGGTTGCGCGCCTCCGGGTCCACCAGCAGCTTCAAGACTTCGTTGGCCTCGAGACTGGCCACCACAGCGACGACCGTATTCAGGATGCCGGCGGTGTCGCACGTCGGTGTGGACCCCGGCGACGGAAGATCGGGGAAGAGACAGCGCAGACAAGGACCTTCCCCGGGAACGATGGTCATGGTCATACCGCTTGCGCCTATCACCCCGCCGTACACCCACGGCAGCCCCTGGCTGACCGCCAGATCGTTGACCAAGAACCGAGTGCTGAAGTTGTCGGTGCCGTCCACCACGAGATCGAGACCATCCGCAAACCGCACGATAGAGAACGGGTTGATGTCGGCCACCACCGGCTCGATGACTACTTCACTGTTCATCTCCCGTAGATGGTCTGCAGCGGCGACGGCCTTGGGAATACGACGGGAGACGTCGAACTCCGTGTACAGCATCTGGCGCTGGAGGTTGTTCAGTTCGAGAAAGTCCCGGTCGACCACGCGCAGGAAGCCAACACCGGCCCTGACCAGATGATTGGCGATAACCGAACCAAGGGCTCCGCAGCCCACCAGTCCCACCCGAGCCTGGGACAACCGCTTCTGGCCCTCTTCGCCCATGGGTCCGAACAGCATCTGCCGATGGTAGCGTGACGCGCGCGGGTCGGAGGTCACGTCATGCTCCGGGCTTGGGAAGAGACTCCGCGGACAGGTCTTTGCCCACCACCACGACGATGCGACCTGCCGGCAGGGATTCCTGCTTGACGACCGTACCCTGCTTCAAGACGCTCCGTAGCCGAGCCGCTTCTGCAAGGGTGTCCGGCGCGGCGAAGATGCGGGTCGCCGCAACATCCGGGAATCCGTCGGCGTTCTTCGCCGGCAGCATCGTGTATCCCATGGGAGCGATCGCCTCGATCACTTTCCGCGCGATGTCGACCACACCTGAGCCGTTCTGGACTTCGACGGAGACGGCCTTCTCGGGAGGCGCCGCTCCGAGAAGGCGTCCGAGCGCGACGGCGTCGGGTTCATAGTAGAGGAAATCGCTGCCCTTCACCGTCTTACCCGGCAGAGCGGCCACTACCTCAGGCCCTGCGGCAAGTGCCCGCAACGATCGGCGAACGCCCGCGGCCGCCCTTTTCATCGGAAGGTCGTCCAGCGCCTTCCCGCCGGCGTCGGCCGCAGTCGCCGCGGCGAGTGCGGCGAACGCCTGCGCCACGGTCTCAGCGACCTTTGGCTGAGCGGTACCCAGGCTTTCAGGCCAATCGCCCGACACGCCTGCCGACACCAACGCTGTCCGCAGTGCGGCCCACGTGACCTCAGCCACGCCTGCCGGCCTGGTGCCGACCAGCCGCCCGAGCGCGTCGAGTCCCACTGCCGGGTCGCTCTTCGCCAAGAGTTCGTCCAGGGGTTGGAAACCCACCGTTCCTTCGATCAGAGTCACGGCCGGGAACGCCAGCACCACTGTAGGCCGGCCCTGGGCTCCTACGACCACGTCGGCGGCGACTCCGTCGTCGGCGCCGAGAACGCGCACCACGAACGTGCCACCGTCTCCCACTGCGACGCTGGTATTCGAGGTAGTCGCCGAACCGGGAGAAGCACCCCCTCCCCGATCTACCGCGGACCAACCGAGGACTCCCGCGATCACCGCCGCGGCCGCCACCACCACCGCGACGATCCACGTCGTCCTGCGGCGCCGACGCGATTGCTTGGCCAGGTGGCGGCTGTGCCGCGAACCGGGCTTGGCGGCGGGACCCACAGCATGTCGCGACCGGGCTTTTCCGGCGTAGCCCGCAGAGCGCCCGGTGCGCCGCGCACTGCGCCGGTCCGACGGCAGCGAGGGGTTGTGCGGCGCCGAAGCGTCCTCATCCATCGCTCACCCCGGCGTGGCCCACGGCCGGTGAACCGCCGACCGTCGGATCCGCATAGACGCCCGACTTCTCAATTAGCTCCCCCACACCCTCAGGCACCAGGTACCGGCAACTCCGTCCTTGTGCCAAGCGCGCCCGGATCATGCTGGACGACACGGCGAGCGCGGGGATCTCCATCACGTGCACCCGTCCCCCGTGCTCCAGACCGGCAAGTACCCCAGATAAGCGACCCAGGTCGTAGCCAGGCCTGGTGGCGGCGATCACATCGGCCAGTTCGAGCACACGCTCCGGTTGCTTCCACGTCAAGATATCGAGAACAGCGTCCGCCCCGGTGATGAAGAAGACCTGAGTGCCGGCGGACAGCGTGCGGGCGATGTGCGTCAGTGTGTCGACCGTGTAGTCGACTCCAGGCTCATCCATTTCGTACCGAGACACCCAGAAGTGCGGATGGGTGGCGGTAGCGATGCTGGCCATCAGATGCCGTAGTTCGGCGGACGCCACCTGGCTCGTCTTGTGAGGAGGCGTGCCGGTGGGCATGAAGAGGATCTCGTCGAGAGCGAACTGTTGCCGAGCCTCTTCTGCTGTGACCAGATGACCGATGTGGATGGGGTCGAATGTCCCCCCCATGATGCCCAAGCGAACGCCTGTCCGTGTCCGCATCCGTTCTATCGGATCCATGGGTCCCCTTTAACGTCCGCCACCGCCATTGCGCTCCAGCAACACGAGATAGTCCCGATGGATGGCCTCCGGCGACGCCTGCGGCAGGCTGACGGCCACCTGATCGCTTCGCATGCCTTTCACCTGGTCCAACTCGGCGCACGAGTAGTCCACGACTCCTTTGGCCACCTCTTCGCCCGCTTCGGTCACCACGACGACCGCGTCACCGGCGACAAAATCGCCGCTCACGGCGGCAACGCCCACCGGGAGAAGGCTTCCGTTGCGCCGCAATGCTCGAGCGGCGCCCGCGTCCACCACTACCTGTCCGCGTACGGGCTTCCCATGTAGGAGCCACAATTTGAACGCTCCCAGCCCCAAGTCGCGGGCGGCGAACCGCGTGCCGACCGATTCGCGGTCCGCGCAGGCGGTGATGACCCCGGGTCGTGAGCCCCGTGCGATCATCGTCTCCACTCCGCCGCTGGTGGCGATACGGGCCGCGCCCACCTTGCTCCGCATGCCGCCTAATCCGAACTCGCCTTTGGAGTCGACATCTACATCGGCTATATCGTCGAAATTCTCGACCACCTGAATCAAGCTGGCGGACGGGTCGACGCGGGGATCCGCCGTGTAGAGACCCTCCATGTCGGTGAGCAGAACGAGCAGATCGGCGTTCACCAGGATGGCCACCTGAGCCGCCAGGGTGTCGTTGTCGCCGAACGTGAGTTCGTCCGTAGAGGTAGTATCGTTCTCGTTGATGATCGGGACGACGGCCCACTCCAGTAGTCGGCGGAGCGTGTTGCGCGCGTTCAGGTATTGCGCACGGGCGCTGATGTCGAACGCGGTGAGCAGCACCTGAGCCGTCAGCACCTCCTCATGCCCGAAGAGCTGACTGTAGGTGTGATAGAGGTGGCCCTGACCCATGGCCGCCGCCGCCTGCTGATCGACGACCTCGGTGGGGCGACTCTTCAAGTGGAGGAGGCCCATGCCGGACGAGACCGCCCCCGACGACACCAACACCATGCGGTGTCCGCGACGCTGCAACTCGCATATCTCCGCCACCAGCCCGGCCATCGCACCAAGGCGAAACTTGCCCCGCTCGTCGGTGAGGGTGCTCGAGCCGATCTTGACCACGATCATCCGCGTGGACCGCTTCTCAGCCACCCCGTCCTGCCTCCTGACAGCCGATGAGAGACTGCCTCTTCCTAGTCGAATTCGAAGACGAAGCCGGCGATATGCACTTCATCGCCCGCCGATGCGCCTGCCTGCCTCAATGCCCCGTTGATGCCCATACGATCGAGCCTGCGACCAAGGTACCGGACCGCCTGGTCGTTTTCCAGGTCGTACCGTTTCACCATCCGTTCGACCGCCACTCCTTCGACCACGAAGTGGTCGTCCTCACGGTGTACCGAGAAGTCCTCCTGAGCCAGACCGGCCGGACGATAGACGATGTGTGCGCCCGCCGGGACGTCGGCGGCGTCCGGGCCGCGAGGCGACGGCAGCGGATCCTCAGTAGCCCGGCGCACCGACCTCTCGGACTCGCGGCGGGCGGCAACCAAGTAGCCCACGTAGCGCACGAGCGCGGCCAACCCTTCCCCCGTGGCGGCCGACACTTCCCACACCATCTGCTCCGGTTGAGGCGCTTCTTCGGCCACCGTCCACGAATAGGCAGGATGACCGGCGACACGCAGTTCCTGAACCAATTCGTGGAAACGCCGCACACGCTGCCCCCGCGTCGCGAGATCGATAGCGTCGACCTTGTTCAGCACTACCATCTGTGGCGCACGGCCCAAGGCCGGAGTGTGCGCATCGAGCTCGGAGAGAATCGTACGGAAATTGTTCTCTGGATCGGCTCCATAGTAGCCCGTTGCGTCGACCACGTGCAGAAGCAGGTGACAGCGCTCAAGATGAGCGAGGAACTCGTGTCCCAGACCCACCCCCGCGCTCGCTCCTTCCAGCAGTCCCGGCACGTCCGCCACCGTGAACACCAGATCCTCATCGCCGGGCACCTCGACGACCCCCAGCAGAGGCTCCAGCGTAGTGAACGGATAGTCCGCCACTTTTGGACGCGCGTTGGACAGACGGCGGAGCAGAGACGACTTGCCCGCGTTGGGGAGCCCGGCCAGCCCCACATCGGCCATGAGTTTCAGAGTCAGATCGAGCCAGAGGGACTCACCCTCATCGCCACGCTCGGCGAAATGCGGTGCCTGGCGTGTAGCGCTGACGAAGTGGACATTCCCCAGACCCCCACGTCCGCCTTTGGCCACAAGCACCTTCTGCCCAGGCCGGGTCACATCAGAGATCACTTCGCCATCATGGCGGATCACAGTGCCCAGCGGCACGGGAATCTCCAGATCGGCACCGGCCGCTCCGTCGCGGCGGGAACCTTCCCCGTGCGTCCCACCCTCGGACTTGAAGTGTACGCGGCGAACAAACGGACTGAGGTCCCGCATCTGCGGGTCACCGACCACGTAGATGCTGCCTCCGGGACCGCCGTCGCCGCCGTCCGGACCGCCGCGGGGCACGTGCTTCTCTCTCCGGAACGACGCACACCCCTGCCCGCCTCTGCCGGCAGTCACGTGGATCTTTGCCTGATCGGAGAACATGTGCGGAACGCTCGCGAGCCTAGACGGCTGCTGAAACGTGACGCTTCGCCATCAGGGCGCGATGGGCGAGTGCGGGCCAAGAACGCAGGGGACGTTCGCAGCCGGACGCTCCGGGAGCGCCGGAGGACGACGCATCCATGCCGCCCAATGCGTTCTGGGGGCCGAGGCTTCGATCTTCAGCAGCCTCCCAGACGGCCCGACAGGTGACCCTACTGCGGAACGACGCTGATGCTCCGCCCGGCTTTGCCGGCGGAAAAGACCACGAGACCGTCGATCTTGGCAAACAGGGTATCGTCGGAGCCGATACCCACGTTGACACCGGGGCGGAATCGCGTCCCACGCTGCCTCACGAGGATCGAACCCGCAGTGACGACCGCGCCCCCGAATTCCTTGACACCGAGACGTTGGGCGTTCGAATCGCGGCCGTTGCGCGAACTGCCGCCGCCTTTCTTATGAGCCATGAGAGATCTCCTTAGCCGATCTTGTCGACCGCGATACGCGTCAGCGAACTGCGGAAACCGTTCTTGCGGGCGAAACCGCGCTTCGGTTTGAACTTGAAGACGACGAGCTTGGGTCCCTTGAAGTGTTCAACCACGCGGGCCGTCACGGTGGCGGACCCGCCGTCAACCGGCAGGCTCACTCCATCGTCGCCTGAGACGAGCACCGAATGCAACTCGACCGTCTCTCCTTCAGCGGCACCCAAGCGGTCAACAACCAGCTCTTGGCCAACCTCCGCCCGGTATTGCTTACCGCCTATATCAACGATGGCGAACATGCCTACTCCTCGTATGGTGACTGTCTTGACGCAGCGCCACAGACCCTCCCGGGCGCTGCAAGCGCCCTAGTATAGCAGTGGTCGCAGTCGACGACCACTCGCCGCCGGCGACTGCGCAAGGCGCTCAGGTGGTCCGCAGCGGATGCGCATACGCACACGTGCGGGTCACCTCGTCGACAACGACCGTGATGGTGCGGCCCACGTCGCCGCCGGCCCCTTTGACGCAGACGGGATACCCGTCGAGGCGGGCAATCGCATCCCGCCGGTCGTAGGCATGAGGTTCGCGGATGATGACCTCTATCTCCTGTCCGGCCGCCACAGGGAGCGAGGCCCGGCTGATCACCTCCCGCGCCCCTTCGGCACTGATCGCGGCGTGGTCCGGCTCGACCCAGGACAGACCCTCCAGACTGAACAGCTTACCGGTGGCATCTTCGAGCGAACGCAGGCGCGCATTGCCATCGGCCAGCATCGTACGCACCACTCGCGGGTGAACCTCGATCAGAAAGGCCTCCGCAGCCGACTCATCAGCGAACTGACGAAGCCGCCGCTCAACCATGAGCGCGAGGCTCTCGTCTGAGAGCACCACACCATCCCCGTCGCAGGTGGGACACGGGCGGGTCATGATGCCCCTGATACCGTTGGTGAGGTTCTGTCGGGTCATCTCGACCAGCCCAAGTGGAGAGAGTTCGACCACGTACGTCTTAGTACGATCCTTCGCCAGTTCCTCTTCCAGCGCCGAAAGCACCTGCTCGCGGTTCTCCTTGCGGGCCATGTCGATGAAGTCGATGACGATGATGCCCCCGATATCCCTCACCCGGAGCTGCCGCACCACCTCGCGGCAGGCTTCCAGGTTGTTCTTGACGATGGTGTCTTCCAGATACGTCCGTCCCACATACCGGCCGGTGTTGACATCGACCACCGTCATGGCTTCAGTATGATCGATGACCAGGTAGCCCCCTGAAGGCAGATCGACCCGGCGATGAAGGGCTTTGCCCACCTCATCCTCGAGGCCGTAGACCTCGAAGAGGGGACGGCTACCCCGGTAGATCTCCACCCGGCCCGCGAGTTCCGGAGTGACGGCTTGAAGGAAACCAGAGATGCGTTTGCCAAGCGCTTCTTCGTCGACGAGGATGCGGGTGAACTCCTCACTAACGAGGTCCCTGACGATGCGCACAGGCAGCTCGGCTTCCGTGTACACACCGGCGGGCGCCTGCGCAGTCTCAAGGCGCTTCCGTACAGCCTCCCAGACCTTCTCCAAATAGTGCAGGTCCCGCGTGATCGCTTTGTCACTGACCCCTTCGGCGGCAGTGCGAATGATCATGCCGGCGTCGGGTGGTCTGAGTTCGTGGCCCAGTTTGCGCAGGCGCATGCGTTCGCTGTCGGGAAGACGACGGGAGACTCCGCAGAACGCCCCCCCCGGCAGATACACCATGTATCGCCCTGCCAAGCTCAGCTGTGTGGTCAGACGCGCACCCTTCGTCCCCATCGGATCCTTGATCACCTGCACCGTGATCTCCTGCCCGGCACGAAGCAACTGCGTGATCTTGCGCGGTCGGGCGTCGGCATCTTCCGGCACCGCCACCTCGTCGACGTAGAGAAACCCGTTCTTGGGCAGGCCGATATCCACGAACGCGGCATCCATGCCGGCGAGGACGTTCTCGACCCGGCCCCGATAGATGTTCCCCACGAGCGAGTGCCGGGCGCGGCGTTCGATGTAAAGCTCAGCCGCCCTGTCGTGCTCGAGCAGAGCTACACGCGTCTCACCGGCATCTGAAGACACGATCAGCTGTTTCAATTCTCACCTTTGCTTTCGTACGTCACTCCAGCAGGCTGTTGAAGCATGACGCTTCGCCGCCAGGGCGCGATGGGCGCACGCGAGACACGGGAGGCAAGGAGCGCTCGTAGCACCGCTACGTGCGCGACCGAGCACGCCGCATCGCACCATCCAGCGCGTTCTGAGGCCAAGGCTTCGACCTTCAGCAGCCTCCCACATCGATGGCCGTACGCTCGACCGAACCGACGACCAACTCCATTCCCAGCAGGAGACCCAACACCCGGACCATCTCCTCGGGCCTCACGGTGCCCATCGGCGTCACCCGAGCGCCGAAGTCGAGCCGAATCCCCTCCGGGATCGGCTCGGCCGCGAAACGATCGACGTAGGTTCGGACGTCGATCGGACGTCGCCGTCCGAGTCGGATGCGTTCGACGACCATTCCCTCCAAGCAAGTATAGCGTCTGCATGCATCCTCCAGGGTCTCCCGGTCGATCGTAGGGACGTCGTCGAGCGGACCCCCCGGGTGAAGAGCGACCACCCGGTAACGCACACCGACGACCCGCGCCGCGACCGCGCGCCGGTTGTGATACGACGTGAGTGAGACCAGCGAGAACCCCGGAGGAAGAGCCGCCGCCAAGCGGTCGGTAAAGTCGTCCGACGGGAAATCCGCCAGGGTGAACTGGCAGAGTTCCACAGTGCTCCTGACGCCCACGGCCCGCGGCAAGACCACGGCCAGTTGAGCCTTTGGTCGGAGGCCCTCACTCATTGCCAGTCTGCCCCCCGCCCTGCGGACCGCGCGCCGAAGCAGCTCCACAGTGTCCAGATGCCCGAGGTAGACGCCGCGACCCTCGACCGCGAAGCCGAGGAGATAACTCAGAGGACCGCCACGGACGACCCTACCGCTGCTTTCCGCGGAGAGCCCTCCGGCCACCGGCCGGTCGGCAGCAGCGCCCGAATCCGTCTCCGTCGTGGAGACCCCGGCCAGGTCCGGCGAGAGCACAGTGCCGCACGCGCCGCAGTCGTAGCAGCCCTCCCAGCGGCAGTCCACCGTGGTCTCCGCATTCAGGGCCCGTCGCCATTCCGACGCGAGGAAGGCCCTCGAGACCACCGACCCCGCGACCACGTCCCAGGGCAGCGGGACATCGACCTCGATCGCCGTGGTAGCGATGACCTCGGGGTCCGACCCCGCACCGGCAAAGGCGGCCTCCCAGGCATCGAGCCGGCGCTGATCGGTCCACGAATCGAATCGGGCTCCTCCTCGCCAGGCCTCCTCCACGACGGCTCCGATGTCGTCCCCCCCGCGGGCCAGTGCGGCCTCGATATGGCTCCAACTGATGTCGTGGAGTGCGGGCCGTATCTTGAAGGGGCGGAGGCCGCGCAGCAGTATCTGCTGTCGCCGGGTGAGTGTGGCCCGGTCGGCCATGGCCGACCACTGGAAGGGTGTGAACGGCTTGGGGATGAAATTGGTGACGCTCACCTTCAGCTGCATGCGTCCCGCCTTCGCGCCGAGGGTCGCACGACCCAACGATCGGATCCGCCCGCAGAGCGCGACGATGGCCTCCACGTCATCGTCGGTCTCACTGGGGAGCCCAATCATGAAGTACAACTTCAAGTTGGTATGTCCGGACGCGAAAGCCTCCCGGACGGCCTCAAGGATGTCGGCCTCGCTCACGTTCTTGTTGACCACGTCGCGCAGGCGCTGACTCCCCGCTTCGGGAGCCAGCGTCACAGAGGAACCGGTGGGCGACGTCAGATGCCCAAGACGGACGCCGGCCGAATCGACCCTCAGCGAGGGCAGATTGACCTTCAGCTGCGGGTGCCTGCACGCCAGTCGCTGGAGCACTTCGTCGATACCGGAGTAGTCGGTCGTCGAGAGCGAGCCCAGACTCAGCTCTTGGTGCCCGGTAGCGGCGAGCTCGCGCCCGGCGAGGTCGACGACCTCATGCGCCGACCGCTCTCGTACCGGCCGATACCACATGCCCGCCTGACAGAACCGGCACCCGCGCGTGCACCCACGCATGACTTCCACCCACGCCCGATCGTGCACGCCCGCTGTCAAGGGGACCAAACAAGACTCCGGATACGGAGCCCCCCGCAGTGACGGCAAGACCCTCCTATCCACAGTCGTGCTCACTCCGGGCACGAACACCCCGGCGAGGTCGGCGAGTCGCGCCTTCAAGCCGGCGCGCGAGAGCCCCGCTTCCCGGCCGTCGCGGACCGCCTCCACGATCTCGATGAAGACGTCCTCGCCGTCGCCGAGTACGAACGCGTCAACGAAGCGGGCCACCGGCCAGAAATCGGCGGTGGCCGGACCACCAGCCACCACCAGAGGGTCATTCTCGCCTCGGTCGCCGGATCCCACGGCGATTTCTGAAAGGTCCAGCAATTCGAGGAGGTTGGTGTAGTTCAGCTCGTGCTGAAGCGACACGCCGACCACGTGTGCGTCCCGGACCCGTGTCCACGTCTCGAGAGTCATGAGTGGGATACCGCCCAGGCGGAGCTCCGCTATGGCGTCGACCCACGGCAGATAGACCCGCTCCACACCGACCCGCGGGATCCCCTGCGCCAGGTGATACAGGATCTGCATGGCCTGGTTGGAGATGCCCACTTCGTAGGAGTCGGGGAAGGCGAGCACGACTCGCGTCTCCCCTCCTCGCGCGTCGAACCCTGCACCGGCACCGCTCTCGCCGCCTACTAACCGAGCGGGGTTCTGCACCCGTCCCAGAACCGCCTCAAAGGCCCGACGGGATGCGGCCCCGCCGAGCCGTTCCCGCCCGTCGCTCATCGCTTGAATCTATGAACCATAGAGAGGATGTGTGAGGGCGTCGCCGGGGCTCCAAGCTCGAAATAGCGCAGCGCAGCCTCTCCCATCGCCCGGGTGCCCGTATAGCCTACGGCTCCCTTGATCGCCCAACCGACGCCCGGCACGATATCCAGGGCCTGCCGGGCGAGCGCGCGGAACCCGAACCCCACACCTACGACTCCGAAGAGTTCGATCGCCCGTTCCGGGCCGATCTCCTCGCCGAAAATAGCAGCCATGCTCAGCACCATCTTGATCTGGTTCAACGTCATGACCGGCATGTCCGTGCCCGGCAGGATAAAGACCACACCGATCAGCGCGTTCTGTTTTGATGTATTACGAATCACCCGCTCGGCCGCGAAGTGCCTGAGCGCCGGGTAGCGCCGTCCAATGGCCACGAAGTGTTCGTCGACCGCATCGATCGAAGCACGCCACACCTTCTGCCACCCGTCTTCGGTGTCCGCGAACGATACGCGGGCTATGTGTTTCTCATACCACGTGAGCGCACCCGTAGCCGCCGGCCCGTCGTTGACCACAACGACCCCCGCAACCGCCGGCTGAGCCGCCCGCAAGGAGGACACCGCCGCATCTTCTGCGTCCGGCTCCACGAAGACGAGCAGGGTCTCTGTGGGACCGAGAACGCCCTGGCCGAGCCCGGACACCGGGCCGTCCCAGGCGCGCGCAGTACCGCCCAGGAACTCCCGGGCGCGGACGACGAGGAACGGATCGCCGGCAAGGACGAGTCCCGCAGCCACCTCGGTGGACGAGGTGATCTCCTTCCATACATCCACTAGGCTGGACGGGTCAAGCGGCCATCTGGCCATGAGGCTCTCCTTTGAAACGTCCCGTCACGGGAGCGAGCCGGGAGTGGACATGGATGCTCTGCAGAAGACCGATGGCTATCAAGAATACCACCAGTGAACTCGAGCCGAAGCTGACGAAGGGCAGCGGGACGCCGGTCACGGGCATGATACCGATGGTCATGCCCACGTTGACGAACACCTGGAAGAGCAAGACCCCGGCGATCCCCACCGCTATCAACGTCCCGTAGAGGCTCTTGGAGATACTCGCGATGCGCAGAGTGCGCCAGAGCACCACCAGATAGAGGCCGAGCAACAGGGCCGCTCCCAGGAAGCCCAACTCCTCGCCGATCACCGAGAAGATGAAGTCGGTGTGGTGGGCAGGCAGAAAGTTGAGCATGGTCTGCGTTCCCCGGCCATAGCCCTTGCCGGCGAACATGCCACTGGCCACTGCGATCTTGCTCTGTGACACCTGATACGCAGCGCCGCTCGTGTCCTGCCCGGGGTCGATGAAGACCAAGAGGCGCTGGATCTGGTAAGGCTTGAGCAGGCTGACACCCAGGGTAGCCGGAAGGATGCGTAGCACGGCCACGACCACCAGAACCCCCGACCCGACCAGCACGGCCAGATGGCTCCACCGCACGCCCCACACCAACAACATAGAGACCGTGAAGAAGCCGAACACGAGGGCGGTCCCCAGATCTGGCTCGAGGGACACCAGTCCCGCCGGCAGGGCCACGTATGCCACCGCCAGGATGACGAACCTGAATTTGGAGCGCAACGCGACCCCGTCGGCAAGAAAGCCCGCAAAGGCCACGATCATCGCCATCTTGGCCAGCTCCGACGTCTGTAGGTCGGGCAGCAACGGCAGCGACAACCAGCGGCGGGCGCCCATGCGCTCCGCGCCCACGAACAGCGTGAGCCCTAAGAGGGCGACGATACCCCAGTAGATGATGTCCCGCCGGCGGGAGAACCACGATACATCGACGAGGCTCAGCGCGATGACGGCGACCAGCCCCAGACCCAAGCCGAAGGCCTGCGAGCGCACATAGAACGTGGGTGAGGGCAGCCCGCGATCTCCGCGGGTAGCCGAATAGATCATGAACATGCCGAACACCACCAGCCCTACCGCGGCGAGAAGCAAGACCCAGTCCAAGCTGCGCAGGTAACGTCCCGGCGTGAGTTCGCTCCTCGGCCGCTCGGATGCACGCTGCAGGACACTCATTCGGTCACCGGTGCCTGCTCGGAACCTTGCGGCGCCTTCACGCCGAAATAGGCTTCCATCACCCGCCGCACCATAGGCGCCGCAACAGAGCTGCCGTGTCCTCCCTGCTCGATGAGGGCGACCACGACTATCTGCGGGGCATCAACCGGTGCATAGCCCACGAACCAGGCATAGTCGTCCTCGGGCTTCTTCTCCGCGGTTCCCGTCTTCCCGGCAGTTGGTATGGGGAAGCCGCTGAATGCGCCGTGCGCCGTGCCGTCCGGCTCTGAGACGACGTAGCGCATGCCGCGGCGAACGGCGTCCAGGTCTTCAGCGTTCATCTTGACCCGACTGCGAATCTCGCTCTCGAATTCCTTAAGTGTGTTGCCCGAAGCGTCGGTCACCTTGAGAGCGAGCCGGGGCACGAACACGTCTCCGCCATTAGCTATCGCGGCCGCGGCGACCGCCAGCTGGAGAGGTGTGATCAGCAGGTCGCCTTGGCCGATGGCCAGGTTGATGTCATCACCGGGCTTCCAGATCTGGTCTTCCTTGGTAGCGCCGGTCGCCTTCTTCCAGATCTTGTCGGGCACCCGTCCGGCGGCCTCACCAGGCACGTCGATGCCGCTGGCCCGCCCGAAGCCGAACTGCTTGACCCCATCTTGGAGTACCGAGGTGGTCTGATCGTAGAGCTTCTTCCCCACGTTGTAGAAGTAGACGTCGCACGACTCCATGATGGCCTCGACCAAGTTCACCTCGCCGTGCCCTTCGGGCTTCCAACACTTCCACTTCTGCTGGCCGTACTTGAAGCTTCCGCTATCGAAGAACGGGGTATTCCAGTCGATCAGGTCGGCGGCCAGGGCCATGCTGGCCACGAAGGGCTTGAACGTGGATGCCGCCGGATAGAGACCACTGATAGCGCGGTTGAAAAGAGGATTGTGCGCGTCCTCGGCTTGGAGAGCGGCGTAGTCGGCCTGCTTCATGCCGCCCACCCACGACGAGAGCTTGTAGTCCGGCGCCGAAGCCATGGCAAGGACCTCTCCACTACGCGGGTCTATCGCGACCACGGCCCCCGCCGCCGCGGACGTGAAGCCGTCCGCGCGGGCACGGTCGATGCCTTCTTGGATGGCCCTTTCGGCAGCCGCCTGCAGCCGGTAATCGATCGTCAGCCACAGGTTGTTGCCGGGGAGTGGGCCGACCTCCTCGAGCACCCGTTTCGGCCTTCCCGCTGCATCGACCTCCACCGTACGCCACCCGTCAGTGCCCCTCAGGAAAGAGTCATACGTGGCTTCCACTCCATCCTTCCCGATTCGCGCTCCCGGCTTCACCCCCCGGTACTTCTCCTTGTCCAGGTCGGCTGCTGAGATCTCGCCCACGTAACCGAGCACATGGGTGGCGAATGCGTCACGGGGGTACGCGCGCAGAAATGCCTTCTCGATGCGCACGCCGGGAAACTCCAGACTGTGCTCTTTTAGATACGCGACCGTCGTCGCTTCGGGGACATCCTCCTTGATGGTGGTGACCATGTAGGGATCCTGGGCGGCTTTGTCCAGCTTCGCTCGTATGTCGGCCTCCGGCATACCGAGCACCCCGGCAAGACGGGGTATCACCTCATCCTTGACCTGCAGGTCCATGGGAAGGATGCCCACGCTCAGACCGGGTTTATTTTCGACCAGAATCTTGCCCTTCCGATCGTAGATCACGCCTCGAGGGGCCTCCATCGACACGTTGCGTTCACGGTTGGTGTTCGCGAGTGTGACGTAGTCATCGCCCGACAGGATCTGGAGGAACCACAAGCGGAACCCGAGGAACGAGAAGAGGACGACCACCAGAACGGCCAACATGCCGATGCGTACGCCCATCGAAGGGTCATCGCCGGGCTGCTTCTGTTTACGCACCGGTTCTAGATACATGCCCGTCCTCTCACCGGAACGAGGGCTCGGACGCCCCCGGAGCGGGCAGCACCCGAAGCCGCACCAGGCTCAAGTACAACGGCGCCGCAAGCAGTCCGTCCAACACCGCGGCCGGGAGCATCTGAGACCGTACCATAGCGAACAACGCCCCTTCGGGGCCGGTGGCGAACTGGACGAGCCCGTACACTACTTGTGACGCCAGCGAGACCGCCGCCGTCAACAAGACGATGACCCATGCGTTCGCCAAGCCGAACTCCTCCACATATCTGCCCGCGGCGAACCCGGCGACCAGGTACACCAGGGTCCGCAGGCCCACGGGGTCCAGGAACACCACGTCGGCAGTGAGACCCGCAACGAATCCGAACACCATCCCCGTGACGGCCCCCCGGCTCACTCCAACCAGCACCACAAGGATGAGGAACAGGTCGGCCGTGACCCCCAGGATCCGCAGCCGGGAGATCAGTGCAGTCTGGATCGCGACCGCGGCCACGATGATGAGACCGAGCTTGAAGATATCCAGCAGCCGTGGAGTCAACGCAGTCACGGTGTGGTGGTCCCTGTGTCCTTGCCGGCGGGGTCTTCCGGGATGACCGACGTCATCGATTCCACCCCGGCTCCAACCGTGACAGGCGATGTGAGCACCATCACTTCTTCGAGACTGCTGAAATCGACGAAAGGTCGCACCTCTATCTGCTTGTAGATGTTGACGTCGACTTCTCCGACGGTCTGGACCAGACCGATGGGAATACCTTTCGGGAAGATCTGACCGAACCCCGAGGTGACGACCACCAGCTTCTCCTCCACCGGCTTGTCGCGCTCGACGTAGTCCATCAAGAGGCCCCCTGCAACGGTGCCTTCCACGATGCCCTCGGCCCGGGTGCCTTGGACCACGGCCGCCACGCTCGAGCCGGGATCGATCACCAGTTGCACCTGTGAGGCATGGGCCGCCACCGCTATCACTTTACCCACAAGCCCTTTGCCGGACAAAGACCCGGCGACGGGCATGGTGGCCCCGACAACAGCCTGGTTCAACTTGATCCCCTCCGCGGAACCCTTGTCGATCTGCACCCAGCTCTGCCATTTTGTGGGTGACTTGCCGATGACCCGGGCGACCACGAAGGTGGAATCCTGCGGAAAGATGCCGGCCTGCTTCATATCGAGCAACCCTTTGAGCCGCTCGTTCTCTTCGCTCGCCTCCCGCAACGTCACCAGCTGCCCTCGAAGATCTTCCAGTTGCGCACGAATCTCTCGATTCTCGTCGTTCGCTCGGAGCGCTTGGCCGACCCAGCGCCAGCCGTCCTCGAACGGCTGCACGGCACGCGATGCCAAGGACTGCAGGGGCGAGAGCGCGCCGAGGCCATCCTGCTGGACGCTGTGGAGCGCTCCCGTAGCCGGCTCGCGGAAGAAGACCGTCAGCAAGAGCAACGACACGACGACCAGAGCGGTGAACAGCACGCGCCTACTGGCGACTGGATGGCGAGGCATAGTAACCTCCGCTACCTAGTAGCGGCGCCGTCGTGCCCTTTGCGAAGTCCGGTGGAGCGTCTCGAACTCTTCCAGAGAACGACCCGACCCCACCGCCACGCATGTCAGTGGCGACTCGGCCAGGTGGACGGGCATCTGCGTCTCGTGCCGGATCCGTTCGATCAGGCCTTTCAGGAGGGCGCCGCCACCGGCCAGCATGATCCCTCGATCCATGATGTCGGAGGAGAGTTCCGGCGGCGTCTTGTCGAGGGTGGCCTTGATGGCGTCAACGATCGCCGCCACCGGCTCGGCGATGGCATCCCTCACCTCTTCTGAGGAGATGACCAGCGTTTTTGGCAGCCCGGTGACAAGATCTCGTCCACGGATCTCGGCCTGCTCCTCTTCCTCCAGAGGATATGCGGAACCAATCTCGAGCTTGAGTTCCTCGGCAGTCTGGCTGCCGATCATGAGTTTATACTCCTTCTTGACGAAGGCGATGATAGCCTCATCGAGTTCGTCACCGGCGATACGGATGGATTGTGCGGTGACGATACCTCCAAGCGAGATGACGGCCACTTCGCTGGTTCCCCCGCCTATGTCGACGATCATGCTTCCGGTAGGCTCGCTCACCGGAAGGCCGGCCCCGATCGCCGCCGCCATCGGCTCCTCGATGAGGTAGGCCGCCCGGGCGCCTGCCGTGATGGTGGCCTCCTCGACGGCACGTCGCTCGACTCCGGTCACGCCCGAGGGGACGCACACGACGACTCGCGGATGCGCCCAGCGATTCTGGTGCACCTTCTGGATGAAGTGCCGCAGCATCTGCTCGGTGACGTCGAAGTCTGCGATCACACCATCCTTCAAGGGTCTGATGGCCGTGATGGTGCCGGGCGTGCGGCCCAGCATGCGCTTTGCCTCCGAACCCACGGCGTACACCTCGCCCGAACGCGAGTCGATGGCCACCACCGAAGGCTCAGACAGCACGATGCCGCGCCCCCGCACGTAGACGAGGGTGTTGGCCGTGCCCAGGTCGACCGCCATGTCTCTGCCGCCGAAGCCTGATATGAAGCTAAAGAAAGCGATCGCCGTACCTCCCGCACCCGCGCCGGGAGCCCCCTCAGCGGAGAGCCGACCGGGCGCTCGACCGTGGGATTATACCTGCTGCGCTCGGAAAGGGCATCCGACGCGGCCGGCCGCACGAGGCGGAACTCACAACCAGGTCCTCGTCGCGAGGTCCAAACCCAGCTCTTGGAACATCCGGGCGAGTAGTGCCAGCGGTAGCCCGACGACGTTGGTGTATTCCCCGTCCACGGCCTCGACGAAGAGGGCGGCGAGCCCCTGGATGGCGTAGGCGCCGGCCTTGCCCTCCCACTCGCCCGACGCCAGGTAGGCCTGGATCTGCCTCTGATTCAGAGGTGCGAAACGCACCCCGGTGACAGCATGTGCCACCGCTTCGACCGTCGACCCGCGCAGGAGCGCAACGCCCGAGACCACCTCATGTCGGCGCCCGGCCAACTGCGCGACCATCGCCGCGGCCTCTTCCCGACCAGCCGGTTTTCCGAGGATGTCGTCGTGGACGACGACCACCGTATCCACACCCAGGACGAACGACGCCGCACCGACCGGCTGCGGCAGGACCGCCGTCCGAACCTTGGTCAAAGCGTTGCGTTCGGCGACCGCTGCCGCGTCCGTGCCGGTCAGAATCTCCCGACCGTCCGACTGCACTACCCGGAACGGCAGGCCGATCGAAGCCAGAAGTTCACGGCGTCGCGGCGACTGTGAGGCCAGAAAGAGTTCGAAGCCCGGCGGGAAGGGCCGACCGCTCATGCTCGGCGTACTATGCGGACGCGGCGGCCGGCGCCGTCACCTTTGGCACCGCTACCTATGCGACCAGTTCGTCGGGCCCGAAATACAGGGAGATCTCACGTTCCGCACTTGCGACGCTGTCCGATCCATGGACGACGTTCTCGCCTATCTCAAGGGCGTAGTCGCCCCGGATCGTGCCCGGTGCCGCGTCTACCGGATTCGTGGCACCCATCATGTCGCGGGATACCTTCACCGCCGAGATGCCTTCCACCACCATGGCCACGATGGGCCCCGATGTGATGAACGACACCAGATCCTCGAAGAAGCCTTTGCCCACATGCTCTGCGTAGTGCTTCTCGGCAAGGGCCCGATCGACTATCAACAACTTCATACCGGCAAGTCGGAAGCCTCGCCGTTCGAAGCGCGCGATGACTTCGCCCACCAGTCCGCGGGCGACACCGTTCGGCTTGACCAAGATCAACGTACGTTCCACAGTCGTCTCCTCATGCAAAGCGGCGACCAGGGCCGCCGCTCGTCTCCGGCCCGCCCTCAGGGGCGGGCCCCGTCATCCACACTCACCGAGCCTGGACTACGCCTGGCCTCCGATCAACTCCGTCGCCTCCGGCAGAACCAACGACGAGGGACCGGTGGAAAGGTCGCGGGCGCAATACGGGCAGGCCTTCCACGTGAACTCCACGGCCCGCCCACAGTTCGGGCAGGACGCCCTCAGCCCTTTGCGACATTTCGGGCAGACGAGGTAGTCCTCACGCACGGTCTCCCGACAGTTCGGACACGGGCGGACCGCCCTCAACTCGGCCTCCATCGCCCGGATCTCGAGATCGCGTTCCCGCACGTCCGCGAGGTATTCCGACGGACGAAGGATCGCATACACCAGAGTGCCGATGAAGGGAAACACGAGGGAGGTAGCCATGGCGACGGCGATGATGAGACCGTCCTGTATACGCTTGCGTGCGTCCTTGAGTGTCCAGAAGACGAGGGCAAGCCACAGGATGCCCACGGCGAACATCAGCAGGTACCAGACCAGCGGCCACCCAGTCCAATCAAGTGTGTTCTGGATGCTCTGGAAGGCGTTCTCCACGGCCCCCCCTAAATGACGATGTTCCCTATCGCGTAGCCAATCGCGAAGAATAGCACGATGATCGTGAACAACACGAGTACCATAAAGAGCAACACGCTCGTACCGTCACGCCCTCGGCCGGCTCCCATGTTGCGCCTCAGACCCCTCCCAGCGAACGCTTCAAGTCTGAGACCAGGTAGAGCGACCCGGTCACCAGGATCACCTGGTTGGAGTTCGCGAGCTTGTAGGCGCTCATCAGAGCGGACCGAGCATCTCGGTCGATGAACACCTCGGGGCCCTTCTCGATGTCCTCCAGCAGCGCGGCCAACTCCTCCGCGGCATACGAGCGCGGATTGCTGTTCTCGGTGACGAACACGATATCGCAGCGCGGAGCGAGATCACGAAGCATCTCCAACGCGCCCTTGTCGCGCAGGATCGACACTACCCCGATCACCCTACGGCGATGGAGGATCCGATCGAGAGATCGGACCATCTCGGCCATCCCCGAAGGATTGTGCGCGCCGTCGAGTATGCACAAGGGTTGCGCGCTGATCACCTCGAGGCGGCCGGGGACCTGGGTCTCGAACAGCGCCGAACTCAACTTGGCGTGGTCGAGCCCTCCTCCCATGAAGAGTTCCGCGGCACCGATGGAGACGGCGGCATTGGTGCGCTGGTAGCTGCCCAGCACGGACAGCCTCAGGTTGGCGTAGAAATCGCCCGCCCCGAAGACGTCGAAGGTCTCCTGGCTCGGATCGGCCAGGAGCGACACGTCTTCCCCATACAACCGGAGCTCCGCTCCCCGTTCAGCGCAGATCTCGACCAGTCGGGCTCTCACCTGCTCATCGAGAGATCCGGCCATCACGCGCCCCCCCTGAGGGATCACCGCGGCCTTCTCCTCGAGGATGGCAAGAGGCGTCTCACCCAGTAGCTGGGTGTGCTCCAGTCCGATCGTCGTCACCACCTGCACGTCGGATTGGATGATGCTCGTAGCGTCCCACCGACCACCCAATCCTGCCTCGATGACCGCAACGGCACACTTCTGTTCCTTGAAATGCAGGAACGCGGCGGCCGTGAGCACCTCGAATTGGGTGAGCTTCTCCCCCTCGGGGAAGCCGGCCTCCAAGGCGGCCGCGACCGGCATGATGCGGGCGACCAACTCGTAGAACTCGCGGTCGCTCGTGGGCACACCGTCGACCAGCTGCCGTTCGGCGAGGCTGACCAGGTGGGGCGACACATACGCACCCACCTTGAGGCCGTGGGCCTGCAGGATGCCCGCGATGAACCTCGTGGTCGACGTCTTGCCGTTGGTGCCCACCACGTGCACGGTGCGGTAGGCTCGCTGCGGGTCTCCCAGCTCATGAGCAAGCGCGCGGACCCGGTCGAGCCCTAGGCGCATGCCGAGCATCTCGAGACCCGCGATGTACTCCTGGGCTTCCTCCACAGTGTGCACCGGGCGTTTGCGGCGACTCACTCGACTCACTTGGGTAGATCCTCCCCCACCCGCTCCTGGTACTGGCGCCCGATATCCGCCAGCAGCTCCTCAGCCTGGTCCAGACGGTGTCGTTCCTGTTGCACCACATCCGCCGGCGCTTTCGCCATGAATCCCTCGTTGGCCAGCTTTGCCGCGGCCCGTGTGATCTCAGCGCGGGCCTTGACGGCCTTGGCCAGAAGACGATCACGCTCTCGGTCCATGTCGGCGAACCCGGCCAGTTCGAGGAGGGCGACGACCCCGGGGGCCTCGACGGTCGCGTAGCGGCCGGCGGGCACGTCCTCGCGGCGCTCCACCGACCCCACTATCTCCCCGCCCGCGAGGAGTCGGAAGGATCTCGGCTCACCCGCGAGCGCCTCGACGGCCGACTCCTCGGCGGAGACCAGCCATACCCGGCCCACCACGTCGCGAGGCACCTCGAGTTCCTCGCGTGCCGAGCGCAATCCACCCACGACCGCGACGAACACCTCCATGGCCCGCTCAGCTCCGGGATCGACCCAAGCGGGGTCCACCTGCGGGAATCCGCTCTCGAACAGCCCATTGCGCGATCCCGCATCGTCGTCCTTGCCCACCGCGCGCAGATTGCGGTAGATCTCCTCGGTCACGAAGGGCATGATGGGATGCAGCAGGCCCATCACCCTCTCGAACAGCGCCAGCAGCGTGCCGCTTACCTGCAGACGCTCCCGCTCATCCTCACTGTACAGTCGGGGTTTGACCACCTCGAGATACCAATCGCAGATCTCGTTCCACACGAAGCGATAGATCAACCGGGCTGCTTCGGCGAAGTCGTAACTCTCGTACAGACCGGATAGCTCGCCGATGACAGCCGCGAGCCGACTGAAGATCCACCGGTCGCTCGGCGTGGCCAGGACCACGACCGGTACGGCTGCTGGATGCGCGCCCTGGAGCACCAGGCGAGACGCATTCCATATCTTGTTGGCGAAGTTGCGCCCCATCTCGATGCGCTCGGCGCTGAACCGGACGTCCTGCGCGGAACTCATATACACCAACCCGAAGCGGGTGGCATCCGCGCCGTACTCCGCGATCAGTTCCAGGGGGTCGACCCCGGTGCCGAGGCTCTTGCTCATCCGCCGGCCGTCGGCGGCCAGGATCGTGGGATGCACGATGACATCGTGAAAGGGGACTTCGTCCCGATACTCGATCCCCATCATCACCATGCGCGCCACCCACAGGAAGATAATGTCCCTGGCCGTGGAGAGTACGGAGGTGGGGTAGAAATAGTCCAGGTCGGGGCAGTCGTGCGGCCAACCGAGTGTAGCAAACGGCCACAGCGCCGAACTGAACCAGGTGTCGAGCACGTCCTCGTCCTGACGCAGAGGCCCGCCGCACTCGGGACACGACGTAGGCGGCTCGGTGGCTACTATCACCTTCTCGCACGCATCGCAGTACCACACCGGCAGCTGGTGACCCCACCACAGCTGGCGGCTGATGCACCATGGGCGGATGCCGCGCATCCACTCAACATAGACGTCGCCCCAGCGTTCGGGCACGAAACGCACCCGGCCCTCTTCTACGCACGCTATGGCCGGTTCGGCAAGCCGCTTCATGCTCATGAACCACTGGAGCGAGAGGAGCGGTTCGATCACCGTGCCGCAGCGGTAGCAGGTGCCCACTGAGTGGAGATAATCGTCGGCCTTGACGAACAGACCGTCATGCTGCAGACGGCCGATGACGGCCGCGCGCGCCTCGTCTATCGCCATGCCGGCGAACTCCCCGGCATCGGCGTTCATGCGGCCGTCGAAACCGATGACCGAGAGGGCGGGCAGGTTATGGCGCCGGCCGATCTCCCAGTCGTTCGGATCGTGGCCGGGCGTGATCTTCAGCGCACCCGTGCCGAACTCAGGATCGACGTGGTCGTCGGCGATGATGGGCACATCACGGTCGGTGAGAGGCACCCGGGCCCGTCCTCCGACCAGGCGGCCGTAGCGGGGATCGCGTGGATTCACCGCCACGGCGGTGTCGGCCAGGATGGTCTCCGGACGAGTAGTCGCCACCGTCAGGCCTTGGTCCTCACCCACCACTGGGTAGGTGACGTAGTAGAGCCTGTCCGCGCGCTCGACATGTTCGACTTCCAGATCGGAGATGGCGGAACCACACCGGGGGCACCAGTTCACCAGGTAGACATCGCGATAGATGTCGCCCTTGTCATACAGATCCACGAAGACGCGCACCACCGCCTCGTGATAGCCCTCATCCATGGTGAAACGCTCGCGCTCGTAGTCACACGCGCACCCGAGCTTCTTGAGTTGGTGGATGATGGTCGATCCGTGCTCCCGCTTCCACGCCCACACCTGTTCTTCAAAGGCTTCGCGGCCGAGTTCTTCCTTGCGTAACCCTTCGCCGGCGAGACGTGCTTCCACCTTGTTCTGCGTAGCGATACCCGCGTGGTCGGTACCGACCAACCACATGGTATTGGCTCCCCGCATGCGGTGATAGCGGACGAGCACGTCCTGGATGGTGCCGTTCAAAGCATGGCCCATATGGAGCGAGCCGGTCACGTTGGGCGGCGGGATGACGATGGAGTAGGCCTTCCGGTCCGTGTCGACCTTCCCGTGGAAGGCCGAGCGCTCGAGCCACTCGTTCATCAGCCGCTCTTCCACATCCTGTGGCGCATAACGGGCGGCCATGCTCACGTCGGTCACGCGGCCTCCTTCTGTATGGGCATGGGGCCGAGCACGTGCGCGAGCACCTCGGGGAACTCGGTGACGTAGACGATCTCGAAGTCGCGGGTGAGGACCCTGTTCAACTCCTTCACCTGGGGGCGCACATCCTCAGGCAGGATCACCGTGCGCACGCCCTCGCGAAGCGCGGCCAGCAGTTTCTCCTTGAGACCGCCGACCGCCAGCACGTGCCCCGTGAGCGTTATCTCACCCGAGAGCGCGACACGAGGGTTCAGCGGCACGTGGAGCAGTGCCGACAGTATCGAAACGGCCACAGCGATACCCGCAGAAGGCCCTTCTTTCGGAACGGCGCCTTCAGGAAGGTGGATGCGCACTTCGAGTGCCGAGAGAAGGTCGTGGTCCGTGGGCCCCCCCAGGTCTCCCCCCGGGGACCCCGATGCCGACGGTGGTCCGGCCTCCACGAGCACACCCATCTCTCCCACCCCGGATTCCCCGGCGCCAGACTCCGGCGGCGAGTAGTGGTCGAGCAGGTAGGCTTTCCCCGGGCTCGCGTCCCACAGCGCACCCAGGCGCTCGTCACGAGCGATGGCGGTCTTCAGATATCCCCAGGCTGCGGTGATGCTCTCCTGCATGACCTCCCCGAGCTGACCGGTGATATGAAAGTCGCCCTTGCCCGGAGCGACCACCGTCTCGATGCGCAGGATGTCGCCTCCGGCGCCCGTGTACGCGAGGCCGGTGCTGACCCCCACCAAGGGACGATCGTCGATGCGGGCTTTCAAGAAGGGCGGCGCCCCCAGCAGACGCTCAAGATCGCCCGACCCGATGCGGCGGGGAAGTGGCCGGCTCTCGACCCGCTGCCGAGCCAGCTTGCGGTAGACCTTGCCCAGATTGCGGGCCAGTTCCCGCACCCCGGCCTCGCGGGTGTAGAAACGGATGATACCCTGCAGGGCGGACCGGGTGAAGACATCACCCAAGTCCCCTAGACCGCTCTCCTCAGCCAGACGCGGGAGCAGGTGCCGACGCGCTATCTGCTCCTTCTCCTGCTCCGTATACCCGAGCAGCCGGATGACCTCGAGGCGGTCGTGAAGGGTCTCCGGGATGTCCTCCTCGTAGTTCGCCGTCGCCACGAAGAGCACCTTCGACAGGTCGTACTCGAGCTCAAGATAGGTATCGCGAAACGTGTGGTTCTGGACGGGGTCGAGCACCTCCAGCAGAGCCGCGGCCGGATCGCCCCGCCAGTCGGATTCCATCTTGTCGATCTCGTCAAGCAGGATCACGGGGTCGTCGACAGCGGCCCGCTTGAGCGCGTCGATGATGCGGCCCGGCATAGCCCCCACATAGGTCTTTCGGTGCCCGCGGATCTCAGCTTCGTCGCGCACACCACCCAGACTGATCCGCTGCAGCGGACGATCCAGCCCCTGGGCGATGGCCATCGCAACCGACGTCTTTCCGACTCCGGGAGGGCCCGCGAGACAGAGGGTCGTATTCGGCGGGGTGCCCTGCCTGAGGCGGGCGACCGCCAGGTACTCGATGATGCGGTCCTTGACATCCTCGAGGCCATAGTGGGTCTCGTCAAGAACCCGGGCCACCGCAGCGACATCGGGCAGTTCGGCCCCGGACAACGCTCCCCACGGAAGGCCGAGCGCATTATCGAGGAACGTCTTGACCACGGCCACCTCGGCCGAGAACGGGGGTAGATCGCCCAGCCGCTTGATCTCCTTGACAAGGGCGGCCAATACCGCTTCGGGCAGCTGCTTCTCCGCGAGCTGCTTGGTGTACTGCCCCTGTTCGCTCTCGTCGTCGGCCTCCTCTCCAAGTTCGTCACGGAGGACCTTGAGGCGCTCCCGGAGAAAGATCTTGCGCTGATGGCGCTCGAGGTTCTCGTGGACCCGGTCGGCGATGTCCTGCTCGATGGCCAAGAACTCGTTCTCTTGGATCAGAGTCTCCAGAAGCAACATGAGCCGCTTCTCGACGTCTTCTCCGCGCAGCAGTTCCTGTTTTCGATCGGGCGCGATGGCTATGTGGGCGGCCACCAGATCGACGACGGTCTCGGGGTCCAGCACCGCGTCGAGGATGGTCTCGGCCTCTTCTGGCAACTGAGGCGACTCGCTCACATACAAAGCAAACTCTCGCGCCACAGAGTCGACCAGCGCGCGCACCCTGCCCCTATTGCGTGGCCGCCGGGCGTGAAGAAGCCGATAGTGTACGCTGAAGACGGGTGAGACCGAGGCGAACGATTCTATCGCCACGCGCGACCGGCCTTCGACCAACGCCTTGACGGTGCCGTCGGGCAGACGGTTCAGTTGCACTACCTTTGCCAATGTGCCCACGCGCTCGATGTCGTCCTCGTCGGGCTCCTCTACCGATGGCACTTTCTGGACCGAGACAACCAGATGCTCCCCAGTGAGGTGGGCCTGCTCGAGTGCGCGCACCGACTTGTCGCGGCCCACAAATATCGGCGTCAGCATGCGAGGGAACAGGATGAGGTCGCGGGTGGCCAGGAGTGGCACGGTCCGCTCAGGATCTATCACTGCCGCCCCCGTTACGCGGATTCTTCGTCGAGATCCAGCTCGTCGCGGGTGCTCGCCGTGACCAGAGTGGGATCCAGATTCCGCTCGATGACTTCCTTGGTCACGACGCACTTGGTGACGTCGCGGCGGCTGGGCAGGTCGAACATCACGTTCATCAATGCCGCCTCAATGATCGAGCGAAGCCCGCGTGCCCCGGTGTCACGTACCAATGCTTTGTCGGCGATCGCGTCCAGGGCGTCTCGGGCGAAGATGAGTTCCACGTTATCGTAGCCGAAGAAGCGCTGATACTGTCTCACCAGGGCATTCTTCGGCCCGGTTAGGATCTCCACCAGATCGTCCTTGCACAACTGGTGCACGTTGGAGATCACGGGCAGACGGCCGATGAACTCGGGTATCAGCCCGAATGCGAGTAGGTCCTCAGGTAGCACGTGGGCGAAGAGCTCGCCGATATCGCGTTGACTCTTGCCCTCGATGATCGCGCCGAACCCCACACCCTTCTTGCCGATGCGCCGCTCGACGATCTTGTCGAGACCGGCGAATGCCCCTCCGCAGATGAAGAGGATATTCGTGGTGTCGATGGTGAGGAACTCCTGATGCGGGTGCTTGCGCCCTCCCTGGGGAGGAACACTGGCCGTCGTGCCTTCGAGGATCTTGAGCAAGGCCTGCTGGACGCCCTCGCCGGACACGTCGCGCGTGATGGAGGGATTCTCGGCTTTGCGGGCGATCTTGTCCACTTCGTCGATATAGATGATCCCCGTCTCGGCCTTCTTGACGTCGTAGTCCGCAGCCTGGATCAGCTTCAGAAGGATGTTCTCGACATCCTCGCCCACGTAGCCTGCTTCGGTCAGCGCGGTGGCATCGGCAATGGCGAACGGCACGTTCAAGATGCGGGCCAGCGTCTGGGCGAGCAGGGTCTTGCCGCAACCGGTCGGGCCCACCAGAAGGATGTTGGACTTCGCGAGTTCGACGTCGGACTCTTCGAACGCCGCCATCTGCACGCGCTTGTAGTGGTTGTAGACGGCCACCGAAAGGGTGCGCTTGGCCTCCTCTTGACCGACCACGTAGTCTGTCAAGACGGCGCATATCTCTTTCGGCTTGGGCAGATGATCGAGATCGAGGGTAACGGGAGCCGTGAGTTCCTCATCGATGATCTCGTTGCAGAGATCGATGCACTCATCGCAGATATAGACCCCCGGTCCGGCGATGAGCTTCTTGACCTGCCGCTGACTCTTGCCGCAGAAGCTGCAGAGCAACTGTTCCGATCCGCCGGAAGCCTTGGGCACGAGGAGACCCCCTACCTATGCTCGATGATCTTGTCTACGATCCCGTACTCCAGAGCCTCGTCGGCCGACATGAAGTAGTCGCGCTCGGTATCATGCGCCACCTTCTCCAGCTCCTGCCCGGTATGCTTGGCCAAGATCTCATCCAGGCGCGAACGCAGGTTGAGCGCCTCACGGGCGTGGATCTCTATGTCGGTGGCCGGGCCCTGGAACCCGCCTGAGACCTGGTGGATCAATATCTTTGAGTTCGGCAAGGCATACCGCTTTCCCTGCGCTCCGCCCGCGAGAATCAGCGCCCCCATCGACATGGCGATGCCAACACAGATGGTGGAGATGTCCGGCTTGATGAACTGCATGGTGTCGTAGATAGCCAGACCGGCATAGACACCGCCCCCGGGGCTGTTGACGTAGATGGCGATGTCTTTGTCGGGGTCTTCCGACTCAAGATGCAGCAACTGGGCGACGATCAGGTTGGCCACCTGGTCGTTGATGGGCGTACCCAGGAAGATTATGCGTTCGTTGAGAAGCCGAGAGTAGATGTCGAAGGCGCGTTCGCCCCGTGACGTCTGCTCCACGACCATGGGGATCAATGGGCTCACTCTGCCATCCTTTCGACTCGTCCTCAGAGCCGGCCGAGCGGGTCGCTATTCGGTCGCTGGACCGTCCTCGGTCGACTCCGCCGCCGCGTCATCGCCTCCGTCGACCTCCGGTTCTGCAACGCCGTCGTCGGCGGGCGGGTCTATGGCGACCGCGTGCTGCACTATGAGATCGGCGGCCTTCTCACGCAGCAGCTGCTGACGAACGCTTTGGATTCTACCAGACTCCTCCAGACGCGACCGCACTTCACCCGCATCGAGACGACCGGCAGTGGCCATCTGAGCCACCCGCGCTTCCAGCTCGACTTCGTCCGCTTCGAGTCCCTCCGCCGCCGCGATGGCGTCCAACACGAGACTGGTCTTGACCGTCGCCTCTGCTTCCGGACGGACGTCTGCCAGCATCTGCTCGACCTTGACTCCCGACATCTCCAGATAGGCGGAGAAATCCCCGCCCTGCATGGTCAGCGAGCGGGCGAAGTCCTCGACCATCTCCCGTGCCTGCCGATCTACCACCACTGCGGGGAGATCCGCGGTCGCGGCATCTGTGGCGGCCTTAACGGCCGCTCCCCGGAATGCCCGGTCGGCCGCACTGTCTTTGGCGGCCTGGAGCTTTCCCCGGATATCCAGACGTAGTTCGAGGAGGGTCTCGAACTCGCTCACGTCTTTAGCGAAGTCGTCGTTGAGAGCAGGAAGGACCTTCTCTTTGACCTCCTGCACAGTGACGGCGAAGTCGAGAGTTTCGCCCGCGAGATCCTCGCTGGGATAGTCCTCGGGGAAGACGACAGGCGCAGTCTTCACCTCCCCTGCCGCCATGCCCACGACGGCCTCTTCCAGATCGGCCAGCAGACGGCCGGCGCCGACCTCGAAGGCGTAATCATCGACCGTCGCACTCTCGACCTCTGCTCCGTCGAGCGTGCCCTTGGCGTCGATGGTGATGAAGTCGCCCTTCTGCACGGGCCGGTCGGCGACCACTCTCAGTTCCGCGAACTCATCCCGCAGCCGGTCTACCCGGGCGTCGACCTCCTCGTCGAGCACGACGGGTGCCTGGCGAGGGACTTCGAGCCCCTTGTACGTACCAAGGACCGGCACAGGCATGACCGTTACGACCACCTTGAAGGAGAACGGTCTGCCTGCTTCGGGCTCGTCGTCATAGTCCACTTCCGGCGTGTCGACCGGCTCGATGCCGGCCTCGTCGACTGCGGTTCCGTACCAGCGAGACAAGTAGTCTTCGAGCATCTGGTGGACGATCGCGTGGGAGCCGAAACGCTGCTCGGCGACCCGGAGAGGCACCTTGCCCTTGCGGAACCCGGGGATGCGTGCCTCCCGTGCTAACTGCTTGAGGGTCGTGTCCAGACCCTCCTGCACTTCCTCCGTCGACACTTCGATCTCCAGCCGGACGGTTGTGCCTTCCTGCTCGGCGACGATGCTCTTCACGCTGTTCCTTTCCTGGTCGTACCCCTCACGCCGGCCGGCGGCGCGTCACTGATGGGGCTGGTGCGGGTGAGAGGACTCGAACCTCCACGTCTATGACACATGATCCTAAATCATGCGCGTCTGCCATTCCGCCACACCCGCACGATGCCGAGACACGGCGACCCCCCCGTCCCGCGCACCTCACGCGGAGCTGTGGAGGGTCGCCGTTATCTTGAGGGGTGAACGACGGGATTCGAACCCGCGACCGCTGGAGCCACAATCCAGAGCTCTACCGAACTGAGCTACGTTCACCACGCCCAACAACCCATACCCGAGGCCGTACATCCCGCAACCTCGCCGGGCATTCCCGACCAAACCAGGCGCGCCTGGGAGGATTCGAACCCCCGGCCCACGGATTAGAAGTCCGTTGCTCTATCCACCTGAGCTACAGGCGCCCGCCACCGAGTCGACCGTCGGGTAGGGACCCCGAAGAGCGGGCGACGGGATTCGAACCCGCGACCGACGGCTTGGAAGGCCGACGCTCTACCAACTGAGCTACACCCGCCCGCTGCATCACCTGTGCCGGCTCGGGTTAGGTCGGGACGAGAGGATTTGAACCTCCGACCCTCTGCTCCCAAAGCAGATGCGCTACCAGGCTGCGCCACGTCCCGACGCCCGCGCCTCGACGGCATCGGTCGCGAAAGTATACCGTATCAGGGCGACGAGACCACCGCTTGCGTTTCCGCTCCGTCCACCTTCGGTACCTTCAGAGTAGCTCCATGCCCGTTGCCATCGGCGCCGACGCGCCCTTCGAAAGCCGGGAGGTCCCATGGTCCGCGCATATGTCCTCATCAAGACAGAGCCGGGAAGGATACTCGACATCGCCGCTCTGCTGCGGGAATTGCCCAGCGTCGAGCGCGCCGATGCCGTCACCGGTCCCGCCGACTTGATCGCCTTGGTCAACGCCCCCGATGCTCGGGCCCTGGCCGAGTTCATCTTTCGCTCCGTACAGACCATCGCCGGCGTCAAAGAGACCGACACCCGGATCGTCGTTATCGGCGACTGATACAATTCGCTGCCGGGGGCATGGTCGGCCTTGTGCCTTCCGGCGTCCTATCCCGTCTCGCAGCGCCAGGAGCAGGTCTCTTGAGAATACTTGTCAGCGGAGGAGCAGGGTTCATCGCCTCCCACGTGTCCGACCGGTTCCTGGAACTCGGACACCAAGTCTCGATAGTCGACAACCTGGCCACCGGCAGGCGTGAGAATCTGCCGCCGTCTGCCAAGTTCTACGAGGTCGACGTGCGCGACGCTGCGTTGGACGCCGTCTTTGCTGAGGTCAAGCCTGAGGTGGTGTGCCACCACGCGGCCCAGATGGACGTGCGGAGATCTGTGGCCGATCCCGTCTACGATGCGCAGGTCAACGTGCTGGGCAGTCTGAACATGTTGGAGTGCTGCCGCCGACACGGCACCCGCAAGGTGATCTACGCCGGCACTGGTGGAGCCATGTTCGGCGAAGCCGACTACCTGCCCGTTGACGAGACCCACCCGGTGATGCCGATCTCTCCGTATGGCGTCAGCAAACACACAGTCGAGCACTACCTGTACACCTACTCGGTCAACGCCGGACTGGACTTCACGGTGCTCCGTTATCCCAACGTCTACGGCCCCCGCCAGGATCCACACGGCGAAGCCGGAGTGGTAGCCATCTTCTCACTGCAGCTGCTTTCGGGGACTCGGCCCACGATATTCGGCGACGGCACCAAGACCCGAGACTACTGCTTCGTCGCCGATATCGTCGCCGCGAACGAGTTGGCCTTGGAAGCGGGCGGCGGCGGCCTCTTCAACCTGGGCCGCGGCGTACAGGTCTCCGACCGAGAAGTCTTCGAAGCGGTCCGATCCGCCGTGAATGTGGACATAGAGCCGGAATTCGCGCCCGTCCGGCCGGGAGAGGTCGAACACATCGCCCTTGACGCCTCCCTGGCCCGCCGAGAGCTCGGATGGGAATGGAAGGTCGATCTGGCCGACGGCGTCTCCCGCGCCGTCGCTTTCTACCGCGAACAACGAGAGAGGTAACCAGTGGCACGCAGAGGTGGAGGAGAACGCCGCGACGGTCAGCCTGACCGGGATCGGGACCGCGACCGGGACCGGGACCGCGATCCGTACCACGAGGCCGATATCGGGGAACCGGAGCGCGAGTCGGTAGCGGCACTCAAGGCAATACTGACCAAGGTCGCCACCGTAGTCAAACCTCTCGGTCTTACGCCGGAGGAGTCCACCGACTTGGTGCAGCGCATGTATGAGAGCATCTTGGTGGTCGACACCAGGCTCGCCGAGGAACCCGACGACCGCCGCCGAGGCCACATGGTCGGCCACGTCCAGAGTGCTGAGATACGGCGCGAAGACGACGTACTGGTGGTCGACTACCCCGCATAGACGGCCTCCGCGCGTGTCGTGGGCCCACGACACGCGCGGAGGCCCCCACGGACCCTTCCTATATGCGGGCCCCGGCGAGGGCGGACGCGCACGGGCAGTCTCGCGGATGGTTCAAGGTGGGGATCACGGCGAATAGAAGCTCACGCAGGCGTGCGTTGTTCTCTTCGAAGACCTTGACGACGTCGTGGTGAGTCACCGGGGGCAGCGCGGGATCGTCCGCCACCCCGACATCGTAGTCGGTGATCAGCGACACATTGGCGTAGCAGAGTTCCAGCTCCCGGGCCAAGTAGCCCTCTGGGTACGCGGTCATGTTGATGACGTCCCACCCGCTCGCGCTGAACCATCTGCTCTCCGCCCGAGTGGAGAAACGAGGCCCTTGGATTACCACCACGGTCCCCCGCTCGTGCATAGTGATGCCGAGGTCCTTGCCCACGCCGACGAGCGCCGCCCGCAGGGTGGGACAGTAGGGGTCGGCGGCCGAGACATGCGTCGATATGGGACCGTCGTAGAAGGTATCGCGGCGCGCCGTGGTCCGGTCGACGAACTGGTCGCATACGACGAAATGTCCCAGACCGACCTCTCGCTTCAGACTGCCCGAAGCGCACGGTCCGATGATCTTGGTGACCCCGAGAGCCTTCATCCCCCAGACGTTGGCCCTGTAGTTGATCATGTGGGGCGGATGCTGATGCCGGCGACCGTGGCGTGGTAGGAAAGCCACCCGCTTTCCTCCGATCTCACCGACGAAATAGCTGTCGCTCGGGGGACCGTAGGGGGTCTCCAGCACGACCTCCTCCACATCGTCGAGGAACGAATAGAAACCTGACCCCCCGAACACGCCGATCTCCGCCTGGATCATTCCGGCACCTCCTCCGGGGCGTCGTCCCCCGGGCTCATGCTCTCCTCCGCCGGGCCGCCCTCGTCCCCCTGGCTCATGCTCACCTCCGCCGGGCCGCCCTCGTCCCCCTGGCTCGCGGCTTCCGCCGGCGGGCCGGCCGCAGCCGCCACGAACGCCATCCGCATCTGATGCAGGGTACTCCGGAACATCGCCGCCTCGTCGGTCGACCGGGTGGGTGCCCACACTTCGAGCACCGCCGCGAACGCGTCCACGGCCAGGCGGGCCTGATCCAAGTCGCGGTCTGCCGCCGTCTCCGGCGTCAGACCCAAGCGCTGGAAGGTCATACTCGACAGTGTGATCATCAGCTGAGCCAGATAGTCCCCTATTCCAATACGACGCAGCTCAGCCTCGATCTGCTCGAGGAGTTCCTGCTCCTTCTGTACGCTGTCGCCCTCGTCTGCCGGCATGGCCGCCTCCGCATCGATGGTCTAGGTGCCTCGTGATAGTATCGGAGCGGCTGCGGGATGGTCAACGCCGGCATCAGGGAGAACCATGGACTACAGCCGCCTGATCTCCGACGCATGGCGCGTCACCTGGCGCTACAAGTACCTCTGGATCTTGGGGCTCTTCGCCGCCCAAGGCGGCGGCTGCAGCGGGACGGCCAACTTCAACACGAGCTCGTTCCGGCTGCCCGGCTCCGACCAGGATCCGCTGGGGATGATCGCCGACCTGCAACAGTGGGCGCAGTCCCATTGGGTGTTCATAGGCGCGCTCCTGGCGGGACTAGTCGCCCTCGCCTTCGTCTTCTTCGTCATTTCCATCATAGCCACCGCAGGGCTGATCGCAGGCGTGGACGATGCCGCGGGAAGGCACCCGGAGGCTCGACTCGGCGCTGCGTGGCACCGGGGCCTAGCATGCTTCTGGCGACTCCTCGGGATGTGGATACTCGTGGGCCTGATAGTTCTGGTCGTCATCGCGATACTTGTCGCCATCTTCGTCGTGCCCATGGGCATCAGCGCCGCCAACAACCGCGATGTTGGAGGCGCGGGCGTGGTAGCCGCCGTCCTTATCGGCATCGTCATGTTCTTCGCGCTCGTCCCGGTCGCGATCGCTCTCAACATAGTGATGGAGTGGGCGGCCCGCGCCCTGGTGCTCGAGAACACCGGGGTGGTGGCATCGCTCGCCCGCGGCTGGCGGCTCTTCCGAACGAACATCGGCCCCAGTCTGCTGGTGTGGCTCATCAGTATCGTCCTGTCCATCGGCGCCGGCATCGCCATCGCCGTCGTCGCCTTCGCGGCCGCCATACCGGCCGGCGTGCTGCTGGCCGCCTCCTGGGGCGACATAGGCACGACCGTGATGGCCGCCCTTGGCGTACTGGGGCTGCTGGTAGTCGCGGGGCTGCTCGCCATCAAAGCGGTATGGTCCACCTACTTCAGCGCCTACTGGACCCTGGCCTTCGGGCAACTGACCGGCCCCCGGTCGCCCGCGCCGGCCCCGGCGGGTCCGCCGTACTATCAACCTGGAAGTAACCCCTGGGAGTCTCCGCCACCTCCGCCCCATTGGGCGGCGCCGCCGCGGGAGTAGATCAGGACCGCATGGTCTCCGCGACCATACGTCGGTGAATCTCGAGGATCTCCGCTCCACCACGCCGTTCTTCCAGTTGGCGCTGGGCAGAGTTGCCCTCGGCGATCATGCGCTCCACCTGCGCCAACTCGGGGCCGATGCCCAATCCGACGGCCAAGTCGGCGACCTCGGCGGCCAGCCGACCTACCATCTCCGTCGCCGGAACCTGACACCGCTCTTCCAGATCGATGAGGTTCCCCGCCAATCCGTACCGCAGCGCCCGCCAACGATTCTCTTCGATGAACCGGCCCTCGTAGATGGGCAGGCAGCCCTCGCGGTCGAAACGCTGTAGCAGGCGGGCGATGAGTGCTACCGTCAGCCCGGCCACGGCCATCGACTCCTCGAATCGAGGCTGGGCATCGGCGATGCGGACTTCTATCGTGCCGAACGTGTGGTGGGGGCGAACCGTCCACCAGAACTGCGTAGGCTCCGTCACGGAACCCGAGTCGTACAAGAACTGAGCGTAGTCCGCATATGTCGCCCAATCGCGGTAGATATCCGGGATGCCGCAACGCGGGAAGTTGCGTATGAACACCTGCGCCCGAGTGGAGTGAAGACCGCTCTCCCTCCCCCAGAAGAAGGGGGAACTTGCAGAGAGCGCCAACAACTCCGGCAGGTAGGATCGCACCGCGTCACACACCGCTATCGCACGGTCGGCACCGTTCACACCCACGTGCACGTGCATGCCGAAGGTATTGTTGGTCCAGGCGACATACTGCAGTTTCTCCACGACCTTGCGATAGTGGGGGGTGTCGATGAACTCTTGCTCTTCCCAATGGCTGAAGGGATGGACGCCCGTGGCGCAGAGCTTCAGGCCCTGAGATTCGGCGGCTGCGGTCAGGACGGCTCGGCGGGCACGCATGTCGTCGCGCACTTCCGGAAAACTCGCACACGCACGACTGTTGATCTCCGCCTCGGACTGGATCAGCTCACTGACTACCAGCGGACCCCCGAAGCGGGCGTCGGCGGCCGTCTTGAGATCGTCGAACCGCGGAACCAGGGCGAGGGTGGTCGCATCCAGGATCTGGAACTCCTCTTCGATGCCGATGGTGAGATCTCGTCCGGCCGCGAAGATCTTGCCGACGTCCTCGTAGATTCCCACGTGTTCTCCCCGGTGGCCGGGCGAATACGGCAGGGTCACCGGCCCGTTGCTAGAATGGCTGCCCAATGAGTCTACCAGATGGTCCCTTCAGGCCCGGAGCCGGCGGAGGCCGCTTGCCCGACGACATGCCAACCAAAGACCAAGACGCCGCTCTCGTCGCTCGGGCGAAGATGGGCGATCGCGACGCGCTCCGCGAGCTGTACGAGGCATACTCAGGCCGGGGCTACAACCTCGCTCTCCGCATGCTCGGTAACCCATGGGACGCGGCGGACGTGGTGCAGGAAGCCTTCATCAAAGCCTTCGGGGCCCTGTCCGGTTTCAAAGGCGACGCACGGTTCAGCACCTGGTTTCACCGCATCGTGGTGAACGCCGTCTACGATTACATGAGGCGCCGGAGGGTCGACCCTCTGGAGGACGAGGTGATGGACCGGCTAGCCGGCCCCGGAGGAAGCGCCCGGGTGACCGGAGGCATCCAGGCGGGCGTCGAGCCCCACATGGACGGCCTCTCGGAGCCGCTTCGGGACGCCCTCATGTCGCTGCAGGAAGGGTTCAGGCTGGCGATCGTGCTCTGCGACCTGCTCGGCTTCGACCATTCTGAGGCCGCGGAGATCCTCGGGGTACAGGAAGGCACGATCAAGTCGAGGATATTCCGCGCACGCGCCCTCCTCGCCGCCGATCTGCGAGAGCGGGGCTTCTCCCCTCCAGGTGGTCCCCGGGACACGCAGGGGAACCACGACCACACCGAGCGCGTCCCATGAACGAAGCAGATGAAGAAGGAACAGCGCGATGACGCCTCCCCTCGACATTCATGATGGCCCAACGGCACCTCACTCCCCCCTCGGTCATGTCGAGGAGTGGGAGCCGTCGGCCATCGACTATCTCGAAGGCCGGCTCTCTCTGCAGGAATCCTCGGCGATCACCGAGCACCTTGCCGCGTGCCCTTCGTGCCGAGAGAAGCTCGCTGAACAGAAGTGGATGGTCCACCTGCTCGACGCGGTCGAGGCGGCGGAGGTTCCCCGAGTCGTGGAGTCGGGCGTCTTCGACCATATCTTTCCCGCGGGGGTTCGCCCGTCGCCCACGCGCGCGACACAACCAGGGGTTGTCCGCCGTCTGCTCGAGGGCGCGGCCAGGCGGCCATGGGTTCCCGCCGCCATCGCCGCCGTCGTCGTGATGGTGGCTCTCGCCGGGTCGGCAGACGTCCTCCGGTTCGGCGGCGGAGCCGATTCCGTCCGCTCCGACCTCAACGCTCCGACCGCGGCGGGAGAAGCATCGACTGCGGGCGGCCCAGCGGGGGTGCTGACGTCTTCTCCGCCGTCCTCCTCGGGCGCTCCTCTCGCTGCGCCGCAACCATATGATGACGCCGGCAACACCGTGGCCCCTCGTGACGCGCTCGGTACCGATGCGACCGTCTCCGCGGCGACGCAAACCACGACTTCTCAGACCGATATCGGCGACCAGGGTTCGTCGACCACCATGTTCATGACGGCGACAACGGTAGACGACTCCACTGCCACCGCGTCCGGCGGCCGCCCGGCCGAGAGCGTCGCCCCAACCTCGACGCCCACGATCTGGGCGAGCGCGGAAACGGCAGTCGGCGACGTCTATGCAGCAGCGACGATCGAAGGGGTCACGGGTCTTCGCCCGTTGGCGATGGAATCCACACCCGGCACGCCGATCTACGCCGCGATGATCCGACGGAATGACGTCTACGCGGTCCTGCGGCAGCTCGACGACGCCGGCCTGGCCGTCACCGTCTCCGACGCTCCCCAAGCCCCTCTCGACCGGGCGGCTGCAGAGGGAGTGCAGAAGATCTCCGAGTTGCCCTATCTGAAGCCGGTGTCTCCGCAGGGCGATACCTTGTCGCCCTCGATCGAGAGCCCTGCGGCCGACTCCGACGCCGAGTACGTGCGGCTGGTGCTATCCGCAGTTCGCTGAGGGGGTCCTCGTTCGCCGACCATGCCCTCAAGCGGCCGGTCGCTTCTCGGATCGATAGATCCCTCAGATCAGATGGAAGTAGAGGGCGTAGAGCATCTCTTCGGCCGGGTTGATCGTATGCACCGTGACATCGTCGGGGAGAGACAGAAGCGTCTCGGTGTAGTTGAAGATGATCTTCACCCCGCCCTGCGCCAACTGAACGGCTGCCCCCTGCGCCGCGGCGGGCGGCACGGCGAGCACGCCGAGTATCACTCCAAGATCTCGGCAGCGGGAAGCGATAGCGGCGGAATCCTCGATCACAAGGTCACCCGCCTTCTCGCCTATTCTGGCCGCATCGCTGTCGAAGAGCGCGGCTATGCGGAACCCGTGATCGCGGAAGATGGACGATGCGGCTATCGCACTACCGAGGTGCCCGGCTCCGACGAGAGCGATGCTGTGGCTGCCTCCGCTGTGAAGGATGTCCTGCATCTGGGCGATGAGCGACTCTACTTGGTAGCCCACCCCACGCTTCCCGAACTTCCCGAATGCGGAGAGGTCCCGCCTCACCTGCGTGGGATTGACGCCGGCATACTCACTGATCTCCTGAGAGGAGATGCACTCGACCCCCTGCTTTCGCGACTGAATGAGTATCCGCAGGTAGGTGGAGAGCCGAGCGGCAACTCCCATGGTCAACTTCTCGGACACGCGCCCCTCCTTGGCCACCAACCGATCGATGTTCACACGCCCGGAGCGGCCGGTCCGGACATGACTCCCCACACGGCAGTTATTTGTGAACACTTTCCCATAAATCAGGGTATCGAACAACACACCGATTGCTCCCTGGGCGGCCACGAGAAACGCGGCCCAGGGAGCGGCCGCGTTCAAGTGAGACTGAGAGAGTCGGGGCGCCGGGATTTGAACCCGGGACCTCATCGTCCCGAACGATGCGCGCTACCAGGCTGCGCCACGCCCCGCGGCCCCGTATGTTACACCATACAGAGCTCACGGAGCCAGCAGGCGGTGCAGCCCTCCTTGTTCGCCGGGAAGATGCCGTCGACCAGTCCACGCAGCGTGTCGTCCAGCCGCTCTTCGAGCCCCGAGCGATCCCCGGGACCGTACGTCGTGCTCACCACCTGACCCGGGCTCTCGAGGAACACGAACGCGACCGTCACTGCCGGGGCTCCTGCCAGCAGGCAGGCCAGCCCGTACAACTCTCCCTGCAACCGGTAGGGTGCCGCGGCCACCTCCGTCGTGCGGCCGTCGAGCCGGTTCGTCTTGTAATCAATCACCGTCCACGTCTCCGGCCCGGTGTAGAGCAGGTCTATCGCCCCCGAGACCAGGATGTCTCCACGCGAGAACACAAACGGGACTTCCGTCTTGCCGAACATCGGCGCTCCCAGATCGGCGAGCGGGGAGCGCCAGAAGGCCCGGACAAGCGACACCGCCCGCTCCGAGAGAGCCGGGTCGGGCTCTTCGCCCAGAAGGGCCACCGCCGCCTCGCGAACGGCGGCGCGGACTCCCCGCGAATCGGGTTCGGTCCCCGGGACCAATGCCTCCAAGACCGTGTGAACCAACGTGCCCAGGAGACGCCCACCCGCCTCGACACCGAAGCCGAGGTCACGCGAAGACAGGGCGGAGAAGGACACTGTCGAGTCCTCCGTGGCATCCTCAGGCTCAGCGCCGCCGATCCGTCCGTCTTCCACCCAGCGACCGAGACCGAGAATCCGCTCAAGGAAGTAGCCGCGAGGGCAGCGGCCGTACTCGCTGAGCGACGAGAAGCTGACTCGGCGTGCTCCCCTCCGGCGGGTATCGGCCGGCGCGGACCTCGGCGCGGGACACGCGGGGCGCGACGGTCGGGCGGAGGCAGCAACACGGCCGTCAACCGCCGTGGGCATGGGCGCAGAGGGGAAACCGCACCGCACGGCAACATCGAGGCCGGCGGAAGACGGGGACGCGGAGTCCACCGCGGGATCCCCGCCGGAGAATCCCAGGGCCTCCAGCACCAGCTTCAAAGGTGCGGTCTCGGTCTCGCTCCCCTTCAGAGAGCCGACCAGCACAAGGCGCTCCATGGCCCGAGTCATGGCCACGTAGTACAGCCGCTTCTCTTCTTCTCGGTCGGCGGAATCGAGACAGCGCAGTACGTCATCGGCCGGACCCAGCACAAGTGCCCCGCCGAGTCGCTTGTCGTCCGGACCGGAGATGCGTAGCGACATTCGGCCAGAGCGGTCAGTGGGAAACGTGTGCCGACTCGTGCGGCCGGAACCGCCCATGCCGGCTATGACGACCACCGGGAACTCCAACCCCTTCGCCTGATGGATAGTCATGACCCGCACCACATCATCATCCTCGGCCAATAAGGCTGCATTGCCTTCCCGCGAGGCCGTGAGATCGCGTCGCCCGGCCAGATACCGGATGAACCCCGCGAGATCGGGACCCTCCACGGCCTCGAACTCGTCGGCGAGAAGCATCAGTTTGCGGACATTCGCGTACCGCCGGGGCCCATCCGGCGCCTGGAGGAGCACAAGATCGTAGTCGAACGCCGTCACCGTCGTGTCGATCAGTTCCGACAGGCCCGGCATGCCCAAGCGACGGCGCTGAGTCTCGATACGCTTCCGAAAGAGCGTCAGCCGCTCTAAGTCTTCACCCTCGGCACCGTCCACTTCGTGGTCACGCATAGCCTCCCAGAGAGAGGTGGCACCCAGATCGTCCGCCTGAAGCCGTAGGAGCAAGAGCACGTCATCGCGCACGGCGCCAAGCGGAGACCGGAGCGCCGTGACCAGAGACATGTCGTCGTGTGGGTTCACCAAGGAGCGAAGAAGGGCGAGCAGATCTCCGAGTTCCTCCCGGTCATAGTAGCCGCGACCCTGGACGACGTAGGTGGGCACCCCCTGCGCGACGAGGGCTTCCTCCAGTTCGTGCACGTGGGTGAGCGCACGCAGGAGCACCACGACATCGCGGGGTCGCCAATACTGTTCCCGGACCAAGTCAGCGACAACACCGGCCACCACGTGCGCCTCGTTCTCCTGCCACGTCGTGTCGCCTTCAACGCGGTCTCCGCGGTCGAGCACGACCAGTTCGACTGCGGGTGACAGTTCTCTCCGTTCATGGGGTAGACGGGCCCGGGCCTCTTCTCCTGCCCGGGCCGCGTCAAGATCGGGAAACTCTGCTCCGAACAGACCCGGATGCGAGAAGATACGATTGATCACGCTGAGGACGGATTTGCGGCTGCGGAAGTTGCACGACAGCCGCGTGTGGAAGGCTCCTACCGAGGCATTTCCGCAGGCCGCACGCTCCTGGGTCCGGAAGACCTCGACGTCGGCCCCCCTGAAACCGTAGATGCTCTGGTAGAGATCACCGACCGTGAGGACGGTCGCCACCCCCAGCCTCTCGAGCAGCCTGCATTGCAGGCCGTTCGTGTCCTGGAACTCGTCGACCATGAGGCGGGCCTCATCCGCGTACGGGCGCACACCCGCGTCCAGGAGTTCCAGCGCGCGGATCTCCAGGTCGTGGAAGTCGAGGAGTCCGAGCTCGCGTTTGCGACACAGGTAACCCTCACCGAGCAGTATCAGCAGACGGTCGACCAAGCCCGCAAGGGGCCACAGATAGTGACCGCCCAGCGTGCGGCGGAACTCCTTCAACGACGCGTCCCATTCCTCGAAGATGGGCCGCATAGTGCCGCACCTCATGCCGGGGACGAAGGTCGCCGCCCGCTCCAGATGCTCCCAGGTCGGTGCAGCCTCGGGCAGCCAGGCAAGACACTGCCGAACACGCTCACGGTTGCCCGCGGCCGTGGCCTTGAGGTTCATTCCGGCAGTCGCCGCGATGGCAGCTTCCCCGGCGGCGGCAAGCCGATCCTTCTCCTCTTGGAGGCAGCCGGGTGCCGGGACGACGAAACGGGGTCTGTCATGACCGAGCCCGCGCAGACTGAGGTACAGGCCCACCACATCGTTTCGAACAGCGCTCTGGTGCCGTGCGAGCAGACCCAAGAGATCCTCGTCGGCTTCCTGAACGAGTCTCTCCCACGATTGATCAAGGGCTTCCGCTTGCATGATCGAGGTCTGCGCCTCGCCCGCCACCGTGAACGAAGGGTCGACACCCGCTTGGAGCGGATACACCCTCAGCAGCGACGCGCACAGTCCGTGGATGGTGCCTATGGGGGCAGAGTCCACGGACCATGCAAGGTCCGAGCGACCCGCTTCGAGCAGCGCCGACCGGATGCGGCTCTTCATCTCCCCGGCCGCTTTGCGCGTGAATGTGACCGTGGGAAGCTGCTCGGGATCGAGGCCGTGGTCCAGTACCGCCCGCAGGTATCGAGCCACGAGCAGAGACGTCTTGCCCGTGCCGGCGCCGGCGGCGACGAACACCCGGGGTTCCTCCGCTGCCACCGCTGCCAGCTGCTCCGGGGTCAATTCCACTTAGGCGCCCTCTTCGTTGTGCGGCAGATCGGACGGAAAGTGCACCAGCCGGGGCACTCGCCGTCCGGCTCCGCCGGTATGACGCCCCGCCGGATGCCGTCGGCCGCCGTCCGGGCTATCTCCAGGCAGGCTTCGATCTCCGCATCCAGGTCACACTGCTCGACGTAGCACTTCTCGGATAGCCACGCTCCGACGTAGGTGGCCATGTCTGCGCGCACGGCGCCACGCACCGTCAGACCGCCCAAGGCCGCATATGCTCCTCCGGCCACCTGTACCTCGGGCCACAGCGCACGCAGCGCCGCCAGGTACAGGGGCACCTGGAGCGCCCGGTTCTCCGCGAAGCGGGGGCCGTAGGATTGGGAGCCCGATTTGTAGTCGACCACAAACACAGGTGACCCTCCGGGGGCCGCATCGACTCTGTCGATGCGGCCCGAGATGCGGATGCCGCCCACATCGACACCATCTGCCGGCAACGCGTACTCCAGCTCTTGTGGCGCAGCGGGACCTCCGCGGACGGCGTCGAAGGCAAGCAGCCCCCAGACCAGACGGGAGATCTCCCATCCGAGCAGACGCCGTTCTCCCGGCGAACCGATCGATGCCATGCTCGCCAACCGGCGTTCGAGGTGATGACGTACAAGCTCACCCGCCCGAGGCAGACCGGAGCACGTGAGCGGAGTCAGACCCTCGGTCATCAGAGCGCGGTACACGTCCGCCAGCACCCCATGTGCCGTTGTACCCCGGTGGAGATCACTCAGCCGCTCTTCCATCTCGCCCGGACGCACAAGGCGGCCCATGAACCACGCGAAAGGACACCGCGCGTAGTTCTCAAGATCGGTAGCTGAGAACACGTCGCGCTCCGCCAGACGGGAACATGTCGCAGGCAGACACAGAACCGCGGGGTCGCAGCGCCACGCCGGGGACGTGTCCAAGACCCGCTGCAGCGCCGGCTCCTCAGGACTCAGATCGTGGACCGCACAGGCGCGGAGGTACTCTCGCTGCGACGGAGCCTCGCCGGCGGGGAAGGTGACATCGCGCAGCGTCCGGTGCCGCCAGGGCGCGCGCCCGCCGAGGAGCCGCTGCACTTCGGTCCAAAACGGAGACGGCACCGTCTCCTTCCCATCCTCCTCTGAGTCGCGAGTGGAGAGGTAGAGGAGCTGCCACGGCCGAGAAAGCGCGTGGCTGAACAAGGCCGTCTCTTCCCCCTCCACCGGTTCGGCGAAGAGCTGCAACCCCGCTTTCGAGTTGGCCTGCCGCCTCTGGTCCTCCCCCAAGAGGACCGCAGGCCGCGCCGGCTGGGGAAACTCCCCTTCCACCAGACCCATCAGGAACACCACCGAAACACGTCGTGCCCGCATGCGGGGTACGGCAAGAACCCGGACGACGCCGCGCTCGTCACTGCGACCAGTGCGTACGGAGACACGCTCGAGAACGTGGAGAACAGCATCGACAGAAGGTCCGGCGACCGTTCCTGCGCTTCCTCGGGGGCCCCAACCCGCTTGATGCGCCCGGTCCAGCTGCGCCAGGGCGGCCTTGGCCGCCGCGCCTGCAGCCACATCCTCCTCCAACTCCGTGGAATCGAACGGGCGGGACCGCACCGCTTCCTGAACCATGTCCCATACGAACGACGATATGCCGGCCAGGTCCACAGCGACCAAGCCGTCCTCGCCGGCCGCGAACGCCGCCCTCAAACGGCCGAACGCCGCGGGGAAGGCACAGTTCACCACGTCGATCATGACCAGACCACTCGTGTTCCGCGCGTGACGTAGGCCGGCCTCGAGAGCGTCGACCTCGGCATGTGAGCACCGGTGGTACGGACTGCGCAGGTAGCCCAGCAATGGCACCAGCTCGGCGAAAGCCGCGCCTCGAATACCCTGAGCGAGCGCCTGCCCGAGTCCCGTCTCGAAGAGAGGTACCTCCGCTTCGATCTGATGCGGGATCCCGTACGCGCGGAACACCTGCCCCACTACCCGCCGCCACGGTGCCACGCGGCGGACCAACACGGCGATGTCATCGGGCGCCACCCCGTCGCGTAGCAGGCCGACCACCTCGCTGCCGACCAGTTCGGCCTCGTTACGTCGACCGGAGGCAACGAGAAGCCTAACGCCGTGGCCCAGCCCACCGTCTGATGAGGGTTCCGACACCACGGGAGGGGCCTCACCCATCGCGGGCGCCCACGCCTTGTTGGGCGGATAGAGTCGGTCAAGTTCGGCAAGTTCGGGCGAGGCGAACGAGGGGGACTGCTTGGGCACATCGACCGTCTTGACGGCGAATCGGCGCCACAGAGCCGCCTCCGCGGCCGCGGGGCCGAGAATTGCGCGATCCGGGTCGTGCGCGAGCACCAGCAGAACCGGGACCCGAGCAGCAAGCGCACGGACGAGCAATCGCTGTACCGGCGTGAACGAGCTGAATCCGTACAGTGCCACGGGTCGATTCCACCCCTCGCACGATCCGATCGCCCGACGAACGATATCCGCGGGATCGCACATTTCCGCATCAGACAGGCGGCGATCGTATTCATCCACAAGGCGGGCTAGGTCATCGGCAACAGATCCACCCCCGGCCCGGCGCCACTGCTTGAGCCCGCGTAGGACGTCAGCCGTTTCGCCGGCGCCCTCCCGAAGTTCTCCCACAAGCCGGACCGCTGCCGGCACCGTCCCCGGAAACGCTGAGATCGGGCCCAAGGTATCGAACGAGGTCGAATCGAGGAGGCCTTCCATCAACAGCCCGCGTTCCAGCTCGCTCGCAGCCGGCGGTTCCCCGGCCGAACGACGACCGGTGATGGCGCAGGCGAGTTCAGCGAACGTGCACACCGGCATTCCCCCGAACACCGGCCCCGTCCGCTCCACGATCTCGAGGGTGAGGGGAGCGACATCGGGAAGAGTCGGCACGACCACGAACGGCGATCGCGACGCCAAATGACTCCGCCACCGCACCACCCAGCCGAGCTTACCCGCGTTCGACGGCCCGACCAAGAGTCGCAGACCCGCGACCGTCGCCTCGTCGTCTGACCCGATGAGTTCTTCGCCGTCCATGCTAGGAAGTCTATCTCAGCAGGCGGACGGAACCAGGGTGCGCTACTCTACAAGCATGGCCCGCGATGACGAGAAACTGCTGCGCCAACTGAGTCTGGTATCGCTCCTGCTGGCCCGGCGGCGGCCGGTGACCACCAGGGAGATACGGCAGGTGGCCGAAGGCTACTCCTCCATGAGCGACCAGGCCTTCGCGCGGCGCTTCTTTGACGACAGGGAGGATCTCAGACGGGCGGGCATCGTGGTGGAGAGTACCATCGCCGATGAAGACGGCGAGCTGTACTTCTTACCCGCGGAGAACTACTCGCTGCCGGACCTCTATTTCGCGCCCGGGGAGACCCGGGCGCTCTCTCTCGCCCTTGCCCTCCTCGACGGGCGTTTCGCCTACGCCCGGCCGCTACGCCTGGCTCTGGCCGGCCTCACCCACGGTCACCCGGACCCCCAGCTTGATGAGAGCGATCGGGTTGCAGTCGCGCTCGCGCCTGATGACGAGGCGGGCCGCTGGGGAAACAGGCTGTCGCACCTCGACGACGCCGTGATACGTGGAAAGACCGTGGTATTCCCGTACCGCACGGCACAGAACGTCGAGGGCCTGCGTGCGCTCGATCCCTACGCCCTGATGCGGATCGGCGGACACTGGTACGTCGTCGGGCGGGACCACGGTCAGGACGACGAGCGCATGTTCCGCCTCGGCCGGATCACCGGTCCTGTACGCTACGCGACCAAGAAACCCCGCGACTTCACCACGCCCCCCGATTTCGACCCGTCGGAGTACCGCGCGCGCCCACCCTGGCTCATCGGCGGCGAGGTGGGCATCGCACGGGTACGGGTGGCCGACGACCTGGCCTGGTGGGTAACGCGCTCGTACCCGCGCGTCCGCGTGGAACACGTCGAGTCAACCGGGCACGCGCTCTTGGAGACCCCGTACGCGGATGGGTCGGCTCTGGTCGCGTGGGTGATCGGCCTGGGCGGACGCGCCGAGATCGTGGCTCCCGACGATCTTCGCGCCGCCGCATTCGCGGCTCTGGAGGCGGTGCGGGACGCCCACGCAACTCCGGCCAGCTCTCTTCCCCCTGCCCCTCCTCTGGCGAGCACGCCTCCGGTCTCACACAGAGCGGCTGAAGCAACGCCCATCCGCCCGGACCGTCTTCCCCGCATGCTTGCGCTCCTCGCATATCTGATGGATCCGGCCAACGGCACTCGAGTGCCGCTGGCCAATATTCGCCGCGACCTTGGTCTCTCGGTCGCGGAGACGCAGGCCGACCTGTCGCTCCTCAATCTCGTGAACCATGGTGGGGGCACGTACCTCTTGACTGCAGAGATCGAGGGCGACGTAGTGAACGTGGATAGAGAACCCGGCGGCGAAGCGATGGCCGGCCCGGCCCGACTCCCGCCGCTCATGGCCCGAGCCCTTCTCTTGGCCCTAGACGTGGTCGGCGCCGCACTGCCATACGAGACGCGGGCAGACCTCGACTCTGCGCGCGCCACCGTGGAAGCTTCGCTTGGGGGCGTCGCGATACCAGGGCCGGTCGAGATGGAAGACCTTGTTCGAGCGGACGCGAACATCGTCGAGACGCTCAACCGGGCACTCCGCGATCGACGCGTGGTGAGCCTCGAGTACTACACGCCTTCGCGCGAGGAATTGAGCGAACGTCGCGTGGAACCCGGCCTGCTGTACCACTCAGGCGACGCCTGGTACCTCGAAGCGTACTGTTTGCGTGCGGGCGGTCAACGCACCTTCCGGCTGGACCTCATCCGCTCCGCGGTCGCGACCGAGGACATGTTCGAGACCCGCCCGGAGATGGATCTATCGGCGCACCACGCGGGTCCGTTGCACGTCACCCGGCCGTGCGCTTCCGTGGCCTGGGTACGGTTTCCTCGCCACCGGCAGCATCTGCTCGAAGAGCAGGGGTTCGACGTGATAGTGGAGGATGACAACGCGACAGCGCGAATCCCTTACTTTGATGAGCGTTGGCTCATCCGCGAGGTCATGCGTCACGGGGGTGAGGCCGAGCTGCTCGAGCCCAGGTCGCTCCGAGAGCGAACCGCGGCGACCGCCGAAGAACTCATGTCGCGATACGCCACGAGGAGGGACAATTGAGACTGCTCATCCGCTGGGCGATCAACACCGTAGCCATCGTCCTGGCAGCGTATATCCTCCCTGCCATCTCGGTGGAATCCTGGAAATCGGCACTCGTGGCCGGGGTGTTGCTCGGCATCCTGAACACGTTCGTCCGCCCCATATTCCGGCTGCTGACCCTGCCGATCAATGTCGCTACCCTCGGCCTGTTCGTACTGGTGACCAACGCCCTGATTCTCATGATCCTCGACTGGCTGATGGCCGGCCTCAAGATCGACGGCTTCCTGTGGGCGATCGTGGCGGCGGTGATCATCGCGATCGTCACGTCGATCATCAATATTTTGGTAGGGGACGACAACAAGCAGTCGTCTAAACGGGGCCGTCGCTAGGAAGGCTGCTGAAAAACGAGGTCCCGGCGGCCGAAGCGCACTGGGAGGCGCGATACGTCGTCCTCGGTCGCGCACATAGCGCTGCTATCCGCGCTTTCTGCGTCCTTGTCTGGCGCGTCCCCAGCGCACCTCCGCCGCGAGAAGTCATATTTCAGCAGCCTGATAGCTGTCCCGGCGGCCAAGCGTCACTCTTCAGCGGCCTGCCGGCGGCTTTCTCTCCACGTGTATACGCCCACGCACCCGTCGTCACCGCGGGTCCGCTTCTTCTCGTAGTGCAGTGTGACCCGTGGCTCCAGACCGGCTGCCAGGCCTACCTCATAGCGAGAGAAGCAGCCGCACGGTTGGGATCCCCACCAGTCGTTCCGAGACCACGGACACCCCGGCGTGACCACCCGCGCCTCTTCCGGCGATGTGGAGACGACGCGGGCGCGGATATTGTAGAGCCTGTTCGCCAGGGCAACGACGTGGGCCACCTCCCGCGGATCGCGGCCGTAGCCCAACTGAGAGCGCAGTGCCCTACCCTGTTCCTCTCCGATGCCCTGCAACGTCGTCGCCACCGGCGCCCCCGAAGCTGAGAGACGGGCGACCAACAGGCCCATCCCCCCGCTCGCGGCCCACCAGCGAACCACCGGCGGCACGAGCCGCGGCCACCGCAACGCCACCAGAGCGAGCGCGGCCGGAACACGGGGCAGCCCAGGGACCGCAAGCGGTCGAGACCATCGCAGCGGCAAGTCGACTCAGCTGATGAGAGAGACGTCGTGGCCCCTGGACTGCGCCAGGAGCTTGAAGTCGTGTGGGTTCGTGGCGACGAGGATCGCCTCGTGCAGTGTCACCAGTCCCCGTTCGTAGAGACCCAGCAGACTCTGGTCGAACGTCTGCATGCCGTAGTACTCACCTTCCTTGATGGCCGTCTCGATGTTGTGTGTCTGTTCCGAGTCGAGGATGAAATCGCGGATGCGGCCGGTCATTACCATGACCTCCACCGCCGGGACCCGCCCGGAGCCGTCGGACCGGGGAAGAAGGCGCTGAGAGATGATACCCCGCAGCGAACCCGCCAGCATGATCCGTACCTGCTTCTGCTGGTAGGGAGGGAAGAAATCGATGATGCGGTTCACCGTCTCAGTCGCGTCGATAGTGTGAAGCGTGCTCATCACGAAATGCCCGGTCTGAGCAGCGGTCATAGCCGTGCGTACGGTCTCCAGGTCGCGCATCTCACCGATGAGGATATCGTCGGGGTCCTGGCGCAGCACGTACTTCAACGCAGAGGCGTAGGACTCCGTGTCGAGACCTACCTCGCGCTGGTTGATGATGGAGTTCTTGTCGCGGTGCAGGATCTCGATGGGATCTTCGACCGTTACGATGTGCCGGCGCAGGTTGGTGTTGATATGGTCGATCATCGCCGCAAGTGTGGTCGTCTTTCCCGACCCGGTGGTACCGGTGACCAACACCAATCCACGAGGCTCTAGAGACAGCTTCTGTGCGATCGACGGAAGCATGAGTTCTTCGAAGTCCGGGATGCGGGTGGCGACCTGCCGCAGAGCGATGGAGATACTGCCGCGTTGGCGATACACGTTCACCCGGAATCGACCGACCTTCGGCGCGCTGTAGGCGAAGTCGATCTCGTTGGTCTCGCTGAAACGCCTGATCTGCTTGTCGCTCATCAGCGACGCGGCGTAGTCCTTGGTGTCTTCGGGGCCGCACGCCGGATCGTCGAGAGACCGCAACTCACCGTCGACCCGCATCACCGGCGGGCTGCCCGACTTGATATGGAGGTCGGATGCGCCCGCCTCCACGACTGTCTGCAGTAGTTCGTCGATCGATCTCATTGGACCTCCGGCTCACTTGAACGCAGCGCCGTCCACAAAGCAACTACCCGGCCAAAGCCTCGTCCAGACACTACCCTAGCACGCCCCCCCAGTGCGGCGCCAACGCGTGCCTCGACGCGGACACTGCAGCGAGATCATCCCGGCCCGGCGACTGCCCCTGGAACGGCGCGGGATCGCCGACGACACCCTCCAGTGTGGCCACGACCGCACCGGCGAGAAGGGGAGGGTCGTACCCGCCTTCTAGTGTGCACACAGGACCGACCGCACCCACTTCACGACCGAGCGCCACGAAACGGGAGGACATCCATCGGCAACCTTCACGGCTCAGGCGAAGGCCGCCCAACGGGTCGCCCGCCAGAGAATCGAATCCGCACGAGGCCAGCAGTAACTGAGGCCGATAGGCCCGCAACAGAGGCTCGACCAGGCTCTCGAAGACGGCCGTAGCCGCTCCGTCCCCCGCTCCGGCCGGCAGAGGGACGTTCACGGTGTAGCCCAGGCCCGCACCCGCGCCTATCTCATCCACATGGCCGGTGCCCGGGTAGTGATTGCGCTGGTGCAGACTGATGAAGAGTACGCGCGGGTCGTCGTAGAAAGCATCTTGAGTCCCGTTTCCGTGATGCACGTCCCAGTCGAGAATGAGCACCCGTTGCAGTCCGCACACCTCGAGGGCGTGGGCAGCAGCTACCGCAATGTTGTTGAACAGACAGAACCCCATCCCTCGTCGGCACAGGGCGTGATGCCCTGGAGGTCGCACCAAGAGGAACGCCGGGCCGGCTCCGCTGCACGCGCGATCCACGGCCTCGACACCCGCTCCGGCGGCGAGCACGGCGGCCTCGTACGAGGCTGGAGATACGACCGTATCCGCGTCGAGGTATCCCCCACCCCGTTCCGCGAAGAGCCTCAACTCGCGTACGTAGGCAGGATCGTGCACGCGCTCGATGTCTGTGAGAGAAGCGGGCCGCGGTTCGATCCACTCGAGGTCCAGGTCGGCGGCCATGAGGACATGACGGCACACCACGAGGCGCTCCGCCGACTCGGGGTGCTGCCCGGTATCATGATCGAGAAAGCGAGGGTGGTAGTAGACCGCAGTGCGCGCCACGCCCGCGGCCTCCCTAGAGGATGCGGCGGGCGCCCGCGTAGTTGCTGCGGTCGATGCTGTTGATGCGTACGCTCGACCCGGTATGCGGAGCGTGGATCATGTTGCCGCCACCCACGTAGATACCCACATGGTGTATGGGGCTGCCGAAGAAGACAAGGTCGCCCGGTTCGAGCGATCCGCGCGAGACCGCGACTCCACTCCCGAACTGCGCGCGGCTCGAGTGCGGCAACGAAGCGCCTGCCCGCGCGAACACGTACATCGTGAATCCGGAGCAGTCGAACCCACTCGGCGACGCTCCACCCCACACGTAGGGCACACCCATGAACTGCATGGCTATGTCGATCACCGATCCGCCCACGGCAGACGAAGGCACATTCCTGGACGCCACCTCAGCGACGCTCGCGTTTCCGCTGCTTTTTGAGTGAGGCTTGCTCGCCACTTGTTGCCTGGCTTTAGCGGCGGCGGCGGCTTTGCGCGCCGCCTCCTTGGCCTGCGCCGCCAGACGGGCCTGGCGGGCCTGCTCTTCGGCTTCGAGTTGCGCTACCAGTCGCTCCTTGCCCTTCAATGCGCGCTCGCGCTCAGCCAGCCGTTCTTTCACGGAGGCCAAGGCGGCTTTGCTCTCGGCCAACAACTTCTTCTGCTTGGCCTGATCCTTGGCCAGCGTCGCCTTGCGGGCGGATACGTCCTTCCGATAGGCCGTCACCTGAGCATAGATCTCTTGATCCTTGACTCCGACGCGTTTGAGCAGGTCGAACCGGTTGATCAGGTCGTTGAAACTGCGGGCGCCGAGGACCGCGTCGAGCAGACCGAGACGGCCGTCGCGGTAGAGCCCGTCTATGCGCCGCTTCAGATGGCTCTGGGCGGTGACCAAATCCTTCTCCGCCCGGGTCAGCTTCTTCTGCGTGCTGGCGAGGGAGGCCTCGGTCTCGGCCAATTGGACTTTCGCGTACTGATAGTCTTCCATCGAGGACTCGACGCGATCGTTCAGCGTTTCCACCTGGGAACGGAGCGCAGCTGCGTCATCGCGGGCATCGATGATGGATTGAGGTGTCGCGAGGGCGGGAGCAACAAGCATGACCGTGAGAAACACGGTCAGGAAGGGGACCAGAACTACGAATCCGCGTAGAGAACGCAACCGGGCTTCGGACGCGTGGCCGCTGATAGGGGGCCTCCCTCGTTCGTTGGCACGACGGCGGCCCGGGGCCGCTCTGCGCGAGACTGTAGCACGAGAGGAGCGAAGGGGCAACCGAAGAACCGGCGACCAGAGGGAGGTTAACGTCGCTCCAGATAGGCCTTCACACCCATCAAGATCGCCTCCGCCGCCGCTTCGACGCCCGCTGAAGATGTCAGCAAAGCCCCTTCTTCGGGGTGACTGAGGTGTCCCAGCTCGATCATCAGCGCCAGGCAATCGATCTCGCGCAGACACGCATAGTTGCGCCCATGCGTATGCAGGTCGGGAAGTTGGAGCCGCTCGACCAGCGACCTGACGACGTACCCGGCCAGCCGCTTCCCGGACTCCGAAAAGAACGCGCCGTTGGCGAAATAGTACGTTGCCACTCCCCGCGCCACTTCATGGGGATACCATCCGTGGTGGACGCAGAGATGCAGGTTCGGTGCCCACGCGTTCGCGATCTCCGTCCGCGCATAGAGCCCGACATCACGATCATCGTCTCGTACGATGAGGGCCGACGCTCCCTCGGTCTCGAACAGAGCGGCCAGGACGCGGATCACGCGCAGGTTCGCGTCCTTCTCAAGAACGCCGCCGTATCCGCGCCCCCCAGGATCGCCGCCTCCGTGAGCCGGATCCAGGCTCACCCGCAGTCCCCGAAGAGAAGCGGTGCCCACGTAGCCGTTCATGCGGTCGGGGATCTTGCGTCCCTGACCCTCCGGCTCCGCTTTCCGGATGCGGCGCAGATGCGCGAGCGTGGCCTCGCCGACGATGCCATCGACATTCAAGCCGGCATTGCGCTGAAGGTCGATCAGCGCAGCCTCGGTCACGGGACCGAAGATGCCGTCCTCCGGGCCCGAATCAAACCCCAGTTCACTCAGCCGCCTCTGTAGACCGAGGACGTCGTCACCGCGCAGGTACGGCAGACGAAGATAGAGTAGACGGTCGCCCTCCGCGTATCCCGCCTCCACCAACTCGGCCCACGTATTCTCCCCCACCACCCCATCGGCCAGGATCAACCGGCTCTGCTGAAACCCACGCGCGGCCCGTTCAGTCTTGGGACCGAAGTGCCCGTCGGCTCCTTCACGGCCGAGTGAGTAGCCGAGCGCGCGCAGGCGCGTCTGGATGTCGACGACCTCCTTGCCTCTGTCTCCGCGCGAGACGGGTCTCACAAAGACGGAACCTCCGCGTTCGAGTGTGCATCCGTCCGGCAGTGCTTGGCCGGTCGAGTCCGGTTAGTATACCCTTGGTGTCACCACGGGGACCGCCCGTAGGCGCCTCGATGACGGAGCCGGGCAGACGATGCATCAGACGCATGACCGGATTCTCACCGCGACAGTCGTCGTCGTGTGGATCATCGCGCTGGCGCTGGGCGGCACCTACCTCGTGTCGACACGAGAGGCTCCCGGCCCCGTCGCCTCGAACGGCGTTACGCAGGACTCGGAGTCCTCATCGCCGACGGCGGGCACCACCCTCAAGGCTGCTACGCTCCCCACGACAACGACGCAGACCGCGGCACCGCCCGCCGCCGTGCCCCGCAAGACGCTCACCATCGCCGCCGGCGGCGATACCATCGGCGACCGCGACGTAGGCACCTTCATCGACGAGAACGGCGGCAAGGCCGTTCTCGCCGGCGTGGCGCCGCTGCTTCGGGACTCGCAGCTGGCTTTCGTCAACCTCGAATCTCCGCTGTCCAACAAGGGGACGCGAAACACGGAAAAGGATGTGACCTTCCGCGGCCGACCCGCGCTGGTACAGGGGTTGGACGCCGCGGGTGTCGATGTGGTCAGCCTCGCCAACAACCATGCTCTGGACTGGGGCTCGAAGGCACTCCTGGACACTGTCACCCGTCTCGACGCGGCCGGGATCGCCCATGCAGGGGCGGGTACAAACCTGGACGCCGCCCGAGCACCGGCCCTGCTGAGGACAACCTCGGGCACCGTCGCGGTTCTGGCCTACTCGGAGATCCTTCCGGCAGGTTTCGCCGCCGGCGCCGACCGAGCGGGGGTGAACCCGGGACGCGAACACCACGAGCGGCTGCTGGCCGACATCGCGGCGGCGTCGAAGCAGGCCGACTGGGTCGTGGTCAGCTTCCACTGGGGCATCGAATACCAGGGACAGGCCTCTCGCGAGCAGCGCGCACTGGCCCATGACGCCGTGGATGCCGGGGCCGACCTGGTCTTGGGACACCACCCACACGTGCTGCAGGGAATCGAACTCTACCGGAACAAACTCATCGCATACAGCTTGGGCGATTTCGTGTTCGACCACTACTCGCGGGCTACGGGAGAGGCGGTGGTGCTTGAGATAGTCATGTCATCCGCCGGGCCGCCGTCACTGCGGATCACCCCGGTGTATCTGAGCGACCCGCACGGCATCCCCCATGTCGTCTCAGGCACCGAGGCGCGCTCCATCCTGAGCCGGCTCGCAGGGTTCAGCGACGACCTGGGCCTGAGGCTGAAACTCACCGGCGACCAAGCGGTCTTCAACACCCCGTAAGGCGCACCACCATCACCACGGCATCGTCGGCGATCCGCGCCACAAGGCCCCATACCACCGGGTCCGGTTCCGGGACACCAGACACCACGAGATGACAGAGATTCCCGTTGAGGCGGACAGGAACGACCAACGACCGGATCGATCCCGCCCTCGGGGAACCGGGGGTTCGTACGCGCGGCGGGCGGGTCAGTCCAGCGCGGCGGAGGCATCCGCGGAAGCCCCCACACCCGGAACTCCCGGCTCAGTCAGAGGCAGGGGGTCGAGCAGGCGGCCGAGGGAATCGCCATCGAGCACTCCGAGGCGCACGGCGGCGTCTCGCACGGTGAGCCCTTCCGCCACAGCCAATCTCGCGACCTCTGAAGCCCGTTCGTAGCCGACCGTCGGGGCGAGGGCCGTGGCCAAAGCGTTGTTGCGGGCCAGCTGAGTAGCGAGGCGGGACTCGTTGGCCCGGATCCCACGTACGCAGCGTTCGGTGAACGCCCGCACGCCGTTCGTGAGCAGGGTCAGCGACGTCAGCAGTTCATCGGCCGCCACTGGGGCGAAGACGTTCAGATCGACCTGTCCGTGCATTCCGGCCAAGGAGACAGTCAGATCGGCGCCCATCACGCGAAATGCCACCATGTCCAGCATCTCGGCCATCACCGGGTTGACCTTCCCCGGCATGATCGAAGAACCCGGCTGAACGGCAGGTAGAGTGACATCCCCGAACCCGGCGTCGGGGCCCGAACTCAACAGCCGGAGGTCGTTGGCGAGCTTCGCAAGTTCGACGGCCAGCCCGCGCAGCCCCCCCGAGAACCGCACGAAATCGTCGTGACTCTGGGTCACCTGCACATAGTCGAGCGGTGGGCGGAGATCCCACCCGGTGAACTCCCGGAGGACGGCCACAACGTGCAGTCGATATGCCGGATCGGCGTTCGTTCCCGTTCCTACGGCCGTGGCGCCCAGGTTCGTGGCCAACAACCAGTCGGCGGCCTGGTCGAGGGCGTCGATCGCCTTCTCGACCGTGGTGCGGAAGGCGCCGAACTCCTGCCCCAGGCGGATGGGCACCGCGTCCTGCAGGTGCGTCCGTCCCGTCTTCACCAGGCCGTCGAACTCCCGCTGATTGGCCGCCAGAGCCTCGGCCAACCCCTCGAGAGTCGGACGGAGGCGTTCCCATCCCCGCAGGAGGGCCAGACGGACCATGGCCGGAACGGCGTCGTTCGACGACTGGGACATGTTGACGTGGTCGTTGGGATGCACCGGGCGATAGTCGCCCCGATGTCCCCCCAGCAGTTCGTTGGCCCGGTTCGCCAGAACCTCGTTCGCGTTCATGTTGTGCGACGTGCCCGCACCGGCCTGGAAACGATCGACTACGAACTGCTCCGTCCACGCTCCATCCACGAGGACCTCATCGGCGGCAGCGACGATGGCCTCAGCAAGACGTCGATCCAGACGCCCGGTGCGCATGTTCGCCGTGGCGGCCGCCTTCTTGATGAGGACCGTAGCCCAGACGAAGTCCGGGTGCGGTCCCACACCGCTTATGCGGAAGTTATCTACGGCCCGCTGGGTCTGCGCCCCGAAGAGGGCCTCGTCGGGTACCGCTACGTCACCGAGGCTGTCGTGCTCTATCCGCGTCACGTCGCCACCTCCTCGTCGGACCGGCCGCCTTGCTTCGCGGCGGCCTCACCCACCTGCACCATGATCTTGAACTCCCCGCCCACATCATCGTAATCCAGCAGCGCCCGAAGAGCCGTACCGGCCATATCGGCGGCGAGATCGCCGCCGGCGGCTTCCCCCAGACGCGCCGCCTCCTCCAGACCCCCCATCCCCCGCAGGAATGCTGCGAGAGAGGCGAAGAGCACGCATTCCAGTCCCAGCACCTCACCGTGCAGGTCGAGGGCGCGGAAGTCCACGTCGGCGGTCAGATCCTGTCGCCCGACCGACCGGTAGGGATCGGCGGTGGTCTGGTGGCGCAGATAGCCCCTCAGGGTCCGCCCATGAAGGCGCCCTGTGACGCCCGGGCCGGCCATCCGGTCGCCGTAGTCGATCTGTATCACGCAGATAGTGGGGTACGCAGCGGCCCACTCGGCGAGCAGGCCCCGGACCGCCGGGCGCAGTTCCACCGTGCCATCTCGTGTGAGCACGCGCATCGAACCGGGGTCGCTTCCACCGAAGACGGACTCGAACTCCGCCGCAGCCTCGTCCGAGACCTCCCCCCACTCCTCCTCTAGCGTGACCGCATCCCCTTCCCGCAGCCGGACCCAGGCCTCCCTGAGCGCGTCACCCCGCACGTCCACACGGTGGACAGGCAACGCATCGAGCAACTCGTTGCCGATCACCACGGCGCCTGCCGGGGAGGCTCCCCCGGCCCAAAACCCCGGATCGGGGAAGACGGCGCACGCCGCCACATCCCACCCGGCCTCGTTCGCAGAGGAGAGCGCAGTCTCTTGCCTCACGCGCAACGGCCCACTGAGATCGACGGTGCGATAGACCACGCGCCCACGAAGCTCAGGTCGGTCGGATCCCCAGGCGGCGAGTATCCCCGCGGCGAGGTCGCCCTCGCCCGCCCCGACATCCGCAACCAGAACCCGACCCGACGGCATCGCGTCGACGACGTGCGCGACCAGACGGGACATCGCTCGATTGAAGGCGGGCACTTTGTGGGGCGCCGTGGTGAAATCGCCATGCGGGCCCAGTACCTGATTTCCACGCGTGTAGTAGCCCGATTCGGGCTCCGTGAGGGCCAACTCCATGAACCGGGCGAAGGTGACCCGGCCGCCCCCGGCGCGCACCGCCTGGGCGATCGACGCGGGCACCTGGTTCACGTGGGCCTCACCGGCACCTGGATCTCCACCACCCAAGCCCCGGGTTGCCCAGGAGGGGTCTCGTGATAGATCTGCCTGTGCTCGGGAGCGCTGCGCTGGAGACCCTGCTCGTCGATCCACGCGAAGAGCGCTGTGATCGCGGAGGCAAGCTCGTCTGGGAAGCCGTGATAGGTGCAACAGGCAACCGTCTCGGCCGGCACCTCCTTGATCAGGACCTCGACGTCGGCGGAGTCCATATCCCGGACGCCGGGTGCGAGTGGCATCCACGCTTCCGCCACCACGTCCGCGGCGCCCTCCGGCGTATCTTCGTACACTCCGACGAGCGGACCCCACGACGCCACGTGGTGGACATCCGCCCAGAGGAGCAAATGGTCGAAGGCCTTACCGACCTCCAACGCCCGCCCCCGATAGCGCACACTCGCTACCAGGGCCGATTCGGTAGTCACGAGATTGCACTGCATGTCAAGCCTCCGTAAGGACCGGCATGCTCAGATTATTTCGCGTCCAAATGGGAAGAATTCGGACGTGAACATTCGTCGGCCGACAGCGTAGCGCATAGCGGCCAAAGAGAGGGACTCATGATTACTCACTTGAATTCCGAGAATCGTTCGCGCCGCCGACGGACGATTTTTCTGGGGATGGGCGCGGCTCTCATAGCCATCGCCGTGGTCCTGGTGGGGTGCAGCAGCGGCAGCACGACGACCACGGCCGCTCCCGGCGGCACGCCGACAACCGGCGGAGGCGCGGCGGGCGGCGGGGCGACCGTGCAGGTGAACATGGAAGGGATGGCGTTCTCTCCCCAGACCGTGACCATCAACGTCGGCGACACCGTCACCTGGACCAACAAGGACCAAGCGCCGCACAACGCCGTCGCCGTCGACAAAAGCTGGCATACCAGCACGTTCAGCACGGGCGAATCGGGCAGCGTCACGTTCACGACGTCCGGTACGTTCCCGTACATCTGCACCATCCACCCGAGCATGACGGGCACCGTGATCGTACAATAGGCCGAAGGATCAACCGGGGTCGTGTCGGCGCACGATCACCGGGGGTCACGTCGCGTCTGCGGATGGGGGTCACGTCGCGTCGGCGGCGCGACCCCCATCCGCGACCCCGCCTGGTGGACTACTCGCATCCTGCCGCGTCCAAGAACGCGCCGTACGCGGCCATCTTGGCGATGACACGTACCGATCGCAGAGGTGACGGCAACAACACCGGGGCGAACCGGCCTTCTCCCGGGAAGACCGCCTGGTCGACCGGCGTGAACGATACGTTGACGATGGGCTTCTCGTAGCGGTCCATAAGGTCGCCGGCCAATCGGATGAAGGCCGCCTCCCGTGCTCCGTAGTCCTCCCGTGCCCCAACCTCCGCCGCGACCGCGCACGCGCCGTCTGCCGCCTGAAGGCGGCAGGCCGTCTCCAGAGACCTCTCTCTGCCGGGCCCCATCCCCACCACACCCAGCACGATGACGGCGTCGACCTCCTCGCACCGGGCCACCGCTTCCATCACGCGCTCCGGCGCCTCGCCGGCCAGCGTCCCCACCAGATCCACCGGATTGCCGTGACTCCAGAAATCGGGGAGCACCTCTCCGATTTCGGCGATGACTCCGGGAGGCAACTGTGCGAGTCGCAGTCCCGTGCGCTCTACCTCGTCGGCGCTCAACACCCCCCAGCCACCGCCCATGGTGACGATGGCCACCCGCCTCCCCCGCGGCAACGGCATATACGACAGGGAGAAGGCCAGGTCGAGGAACTCGTCGGGGTCGGTGGTGGCGATGATGCCGCTCTGCCGCACCATGCCCTCGAACACACGGGCCGATCCGGCCATAGCCCCCGTGTGGGACAGCGCGGCCTTGCGCCCGTAGTCGCTGATGGCCGAGCGCAGCACGATCACCGGCTTCTCCATGGTGGCCTTCCGCGCTACCTCGAGAAACCGCCGACCGTCGTCGAAACCCTCGATATAGGCCAGGATCACACCAGTCTGAGGATCGGTGCGAAAGTACTCGAAGAGGTCGGTCGTGTCGAACAGGGCCTCGTTCCCCACACCGACGAACTTGCCGATGCCGCCCTTGCGATCCTCGGCGGCGGCCATGAGCTGGATCCCCATGTTCCCCGACTGGGAGATGAAGCTCGCCGGACCCACCGCCGGGTGCATGATGAGGGCCCCGGTGGCATACAAACGACTCCACGACGACATCACGCCCATGCAGTTCGGGCCGATCATGGCCATGCCCGCTTCGGCGGCGGCGGCGGCCACTCGGTCCTCCAACGCCGCGCCCTCGGCGCCCACTTCTGAGAACCCCGAACTGATAACCACGGCCGCACGCACCCCGACCTGGGCGCACTCCTCCACCACATCCGGCACGTACTTCGCGGGCACGGCCACGAGTGCCAGGTCTGGGATCTCCGGCAGTCCGACCAACGAGGGGAATGCCGGCAGGCCGAAGATAGACCCCCCCTTTGGATTCACGGGATAGACCCGTCCCGGGTACCATCCCGAGATCATGTTGTTGAGGATCATGCCGCCCCACTTGGTGGGATCGGCCGACGCGCCCACCACGGCCACGCTCTTGGGGCTGAAGATGGCGTCCAGGTTTGCGGCAGACACCGGCCGGCGGGCGGGCCGCGGCGGTGCCGGATCGCCGATCGCCACCAGGGCATCGACGGCTACTGGCCGGCTACCGTCGACCAACACCGGGTTGACGTCGATCTCCCGGATCTCCGGATGCTCCAGAGCAATGCGGCCGACCGCCTGGATGATCGATACCAGCGTGGGCCGGTCCACCGCGGGAGCCCCCCGGAACGCCCTCAGCAAGGCAGCGCCCCGAACGACATCCAGCAGTCCTTCGGCTTCCCGATCGGACAGGGGGGCCACCCCGAAGACCACGTCCCCCAGGGCCTCTGTCAGCACGCCTCCCAGTCCGAACATCACCACGGGACCGAATTGGGGGTCGCGGATCATGCCCACCACGAACTCGCGCCCCCGGGGCAAGAGTCGCTCGACCAACACACCGTCAAGCCGTCCGCCTCCTCGTTCTCGGAGCAGAACGTAACCTTTACGCACCTCGTCGTCGTCTTCTACGTCGAGGAGCACCAGCCCGACGTCGGTCTTGTGCAGGATCTCCCGAGATGAGCCCTTCAACGCGACGGGATAGCCCACGTCGCGGGCGATCGCGACGGCCTCGTCCACCGAACCTGCGATTCCTCCAGACGTGACCGGGATGTCGTACGCGGCGAACAGTTCCTTGGCCTGGGATTCGTCAAGGGCGGTGTCGCCCCGGCTGAGAGCCTCCTGGATGAGCCGCCCGGCGCGGGCCGTACCCTCGGTCGGCATGCCGATCCTCCCTCGTGTCGCTTGACCCTTTCTCGACGGCGACGATAGCACAGGGTGTGTGGCGCGGAGCCCGCTCCGAGATCCGGGGCCGCATGCACGAAGATATGGTGGAGGCGGGGGGAATTGAACCCCCGTCCGAAACTCGTCTGGAAAGAGCTTCTACGAGCGTATCCCCTACTACGTTTTCTCGCCTCGCGCCCCCGTAGGAGAAGGGTGCGTCCGACACACCACAAAAGTGTCCCGCATGATGCCTGTGGTCGACATCCGCGGTAAGCCCGTCTGTCTTATGCCGCCACTCTCCCCGACAGGCGAGGGAGGGGCGACAGGCGCTTTAGCTAGTTAGGCTAAGCGGCCAGTGCCAATTGGTTATCGGCAGATGTTGTTTTCCAACCCGTTTAGCGAGAATGGTTGGAATCTCGGCTCGCCACTCTGACTCAGACCTGAGCCCCGTCGAAACCATGTCGCCCCCGTGAGAACCAGAGGCAGACGGCCCGAGATGGACCTGCGTCTGCGTACTGTGAGAAGTATAGCACCGTGAGACTCCGGGGGCGGGCGTCGGCGCCATCGGCCCGCATCGACGTCGACCCGCTGTCGGCGCAGAGCCCACTGTTGAACCAGTCGATCCGCTCGGCTCCGAAGAGCCCGCCTCTGTTGGCCATCTTGGCGAAGAGATCGCCCAGCCGGCAGTGAAGATCGTCTCGTCGCATAGGCTACGCCCGCCAAGCGACGCGGCCCGTTCGGTACACGAGCTACCGATACACCTGCATGCGAACTCGGCTGGGTCATGGTTGGACTCATGTAGACCATCATGTCGAATCGGGACATGCGCCGGTGGCCGGCCGCGCTATCATGAGGCCATGGTGAATCACGCGCCTGAACCCATGCCCGCGTTCGACACCTCGCAAGAGGCAGCGGATATCCGTCGCGGTATCTTGCGCCGCATGACTCTCGACCAGAAAGCCGCGCAGATCTCGGAGCTGAGCGAAACCCTACGCGACACCATGATCGCCGGCGTCCGATTCCGCCACCCCAAGTACACGCACGCGGACGCTCGCTGGGCGACAATTCGGCACCTTCTCGGCGATGACCTCTTCGCCGCCGCGTATCCGGACACGCCTCGGCGCGCCTTCTAGTGAGCGGTCACCGACGGTGACGCAGATCGGCGTCCTCGGCCGTGTCCTCGACGCCCTGGATGCGGTCGGCATTCCTTACATGATCGTTGGTTCTTTCGCGAGCGGCTTCCATGGCGAGTTCAGAGCCACGCAGGACGCCGACATTGTCATCGACCCGACGCCCGAGCAGTTGCAGGCCTTCCTAGCCCGTGTGAGCGGCGAGTTCTACGTCTCTCCAGAAGCCGCCGCGGAAGCCTTTGCCCGGCGTTCTCAGTTCAACCTGGTGCACTTCGACAGCGGATGGAAGATCGACCTGATTGTGCGTAAGGAGCGCCCATTCAGCCGAATCGAATTCGACCGCCGCCAAGAAGGGTCCGTTGGCAACCACCCCGCGGCTATCAATTCCCCCGAAGATGTGATCCTCTCCAAGCTGGAATGGGCCAAGGCTTCGCGCTCCGAGCGCCAAGTCCACGACGCCGCGGGAGTGGTAGCCAGCTGGGGAGACGCGCTCGATTGGGACTATCTCAACCGATGGGCGGAGCAGTTGTCGGTGTCCGACCTGCTGGCCCAACTCCGGCCGTCTACGCCCGGAAGCGGCTCTTGAGGGCACGCTCCACATCGCGCGCCGCGTCTTTCTTGGCAATAGCCTCTCGTTTGTCGTACAGAGCCTTGCCTTTGGCCAAGGCGACCTCCACCTTGGCGCGGCCATCCTTGAAGTACATCTTCGTGGGCACGAGGGTATAACCCGTCCGCTGCACCTTCCCGATCAGGCGACGAAGCTCATAGCTGTGGATCAGCAACTTGCGGTTGCGCAGAGGATCGTGGTTGTTGATGTTCCCCTGCTCGTAGGGGGAGATGTGCGCCCCGATGAGCCACAACTCGTTCTTGTCTACCGCCGCATAGGAATCGCGCAGGTTCACTCGGCCCTGCCGGGCGGACTTCACTTCGGTGCCGGTGAGCACGATGCCCGCCTCGATACTCTCCTCGATGTGATAGTCGTGGAAAGCCTTCTTGTTCTGCGCGATGAGCTTGATACCGGTGGCTCTCATGGTGTCGGGGAGTATAGCAGGAGGCCTTGTGGGGCCCAGCGTGGCTCGCGGGCGATTGTGTTCGTCGACCGAGGAGTTGACCTCCGTTATCGCCGAATGGTTGACCACCCCTGTCAGGTGTCTGCCTGAGCCGCGGATCTCCACATGTATCCCATTTGTGATACGCTAACTACATCGAATAGGAGGTTGGCCATGGCGAAAACAGCTATGATCCGCGCGCGCGTCGATCCGGACCTCAAGGAAGACGCCGAGAATGTGTTCGGCGCCCTGGGCCTCTCTGTCACCCAGGCAATTACCTTGTTCTACCAACAGGTTACGTGGTACCGAGGGCTACCCTTCGAACTGCGGGTGCCGAACGAGGTGACGCTGAAGGTCTTCGAGCAGACAGACGCCGGACAGGATCTCGTACGCTGCAAGGACATCAAGGATATGAGCCGGCGTCTTGGCATTTGATGCGGGCGCCGAGCTACACGCACCAGTTCAAGAAGGACGTGCGGCGAATGCTCAAACAAGGCAAGGATCCGGTCAAGATCAAGACCGTGATGACCAGCCTCGTTGAGGAGGAGCCACTTGCGGAGTCCTACCGAGATCATGTCCTGGCTGGAACCTTCAAGAATCGGCGGGAGTGTCACATCGAACCCGATTGGCTACTCGTCTACAAACTGGCGGGAGATGAGATCATCTTCGAACGCACGGGAACGCACGCCGATCTATTTGAGTAGCCGCAGTGATCTGGCGCCGATTCCGCGACCCAAGTTGCCCGCCGACAGGTGATGCATTCACAATGCACCCGTGTGCAGTGCAGTAGACGCAGTATCCCGGGTCAGTCGCCTGCCAACACCACGTCTATGCGCCCGCGGGCTTCGTCGATGGCGGTGACCCGCACCTGGACCAGGTCGGCCAGCCGGAAGGCCGCCCCCGTCCGCCGTCCCACCAGAGCCGACTCGAGTTCGTTCAATTCGTAGTAGTCGTCCAGCAGCAGGCGCACCGGCAGGAACCCCTCGTACAAGCCCTCGAAGCGCACGAACGCGCCCGAGCGGATCAGGCTCAGCACCAGTCCGGAGAAGATCGTGTCCCATCCTTGGTCATCCAGCCGCCGCTTCAAGAGGTGCGCCAGAGTAATGTCGTCGGCTTTGAGTTCAACCTTGGCGGCTTCCCGCTCCCTGGTCGAGCAGTGCTCCGCCCACTCCGAGAGCGTCGACGTCTCAGGTTCGGGGCCCTGGCCCAGCCGACCCAGGAGCCCTCGGTGTACCAGAAGGTCCGGATAGCGGCGGATGGGCGAGGTGAAGTGACAGTAGGTAGCCGAGGCGAGACCGAAGTGGCCCACGTTGTGCGTCTGATAGAGGGCTCGGCTCTGCGAGCGCAGCAACTGCTGCTCGAGCGCCGGCCTGCCCCGCCCCTGAAGGTGCACCCGCTCGATCGACTCCGCCACCTCGTTGACGGCGCGGCGCACGTCCTGAGCGGTGGCCGTCAAGGCGTCGAACGGCGGCGTGGGCAGATCGAGGCTGGACAGCACGTCGAGCAGGTGGTCCAGGAGGAAGGGGTCGGGCGGCTCGTGCACCCGGTACATGGTGGGCACCCGTTCGCGCTGGAGGTACGTGGCCACCTGCTCGTTCGCCAGGATCATGAAATCCTCTATGAAGTGATGGCTCTCCAGTTCCTCCACAGGATGGGCGGCAGCCACCATGCCGTCTTCGTCCCAGTGGAACTCCGGCTCCGACGAGGTGATCCGCAGGCTGCCGCGTGCCATGCGATTCGCTCGGAGCGTCTGGGCAAGCGGACGGCCCAAGGCGAGGGCCGCCGCCACATCGGGATCGTCCTCACCTCCGCCCTGGAAGATCTGCTCCAGTTCCTCGTAGGCAAGACGCCGGTCGCTGCGGATCAGCGAGCGGTAGAAGTGCGCCTTCTGCACCTTTCCCTGGGCGTCGACCGTCATCTCCACCGTGACCGATTTCCGATCCACCTGCGGCTGTAACGAGCACACGCCGCTGGAGAGCAGAGGAGGCAGCATGGGCTCCACGGCTCCGGGCACATACACCGACGTGGTGCGACGCAGGGCCTCGGTATCGATGGCGCCGCCCTCAGCCACGTAGTAGGAGACGTCCGCGATATGCACGAAGACCGTGACCCCGGTCTCGGAGGCCTGGAACGACAGGGCGTCGTCGAAGTCCCGCGCGTCCTCGGGATCCACCGTGAACGTGAAGAGCTGCCGAAGATCCTTGCGCTGCGGATCGACACGCTGTTCCAGCGCCGATACCTCGGCCGCTTCGGCCAGCACGGGGGAGTCGAATCCCCGTTGGGCCAGTTTCTCGCGTAGCAGAGCATCGAGGACGTCGGAGAGGATACCTTTCTGTCCGATGACCTCCAGCACCCGCCCTCTGCGCCCGTGGGAGTACGTGTAGAGCACCACGTCTCCCGGACGCGGCCGCAGTCCCTCGCGCGCAAGGAGAAGGGATTGGCCCGGTTGGAAGAGCGGTTCCAACTCGAGGAACTTGCCCTGACGCACCACCACTCCGGCGATCGGCCCCGGCTCCGCGCCGGGGATCACGACCTGTGAGAAGCCCCGCTTGAGCTTCGCCCCGGGGCGGTTGGCGCCCGCCTTTGGCGGCGGGCCCTGGATGGGCGCATCGGACAGCGACGCCGCGCGGGCGCGGCGCTCGGCCCGGTTGGGACGCTTGGTGGCCCGCTGCTTCGTCGGGCGCTGCTGCTTCTTAGGGCGGGGCATGCGTCAGAGGTCTGCGTCGGGCCGCAGGTCGAGGGACACCCACTCGCCCTCGTAGATCAGACGGGCCGGCCGCAGGCCGGCCGCGGCGGCCCGCTCCAGCACTTCGGCCTCCTGGTCACCGGCGAGAATGCCCGCCGCAATCAGCCGGAGCACGGGTTCGCCGGCCTGTGGCAGTAGGCGCAACAACTCCCGCACGGGCTCCAGGGTCATGTTGGCGAGCACTGTGGCCCTCCTCAGCCATTCCAGAGGCGGGGCCGCAACATCGCACAGCCTCACCTCGACATCCACCCCATTCGCCGCCGCGTTGGTACGCGTCGCCTCCACGGCGAGCGGGTCGTTGTCGAAGGCGCACACCGGCCGGAAGCCCAGGAGGGCCGCGGCGATGCTGAGGATGCCGGACCCCGACCCGGAGTCGGTCAGCGGCCCCTCCGCTGGCGCGTCCTGCATGAGCGCCAACGCCCCCCTCGTGGTGGGATGAAGGCCGGTACCGAACGCCAAGCCCGGCGTCAAAACAACGTCCAGGAGCGGCCCGTCGGCGGAGGCGTTGCCGGTCTTCACGCCGGGCGGCGGCTCCTCCCACGGTGGACGCACGTAGATGCGCCCGACCGTCAGCGGGCGGAAGTGGTCTTTCCATCCCTCTTCCCATCCCCCGGGGACGAGCACGCGCTCAATAACCACCCGGCTCCGCAGTACACCGTCGGAAGGAAGTGCGGCGAGCAACTCCTGGTCGGAGACATAGCCCGCCCCGTGCCGGAAGGGGTAGAACACGAGATGCGAGTAACCCCCCTCCTCCACCTCCTGATACGGACCGAGAAGGTCTAGCAGGGTGGCGCCCGCGACTTCCGCCCACTCGATCGGGACGGACACGCGGACGGCCGGGTCGGCTCCCATCAGCCGGCGAAAAAGTGCTTGAGGCGCTGGAAAACACCCTCGGGCTTGGCGTCGTAGTGCTCCATACCGCAACACTCGTCGAGTTCTGTCAGCAAATCGCGTTGATGATCGTTAAGGCTGCGGGGGATCATGATGTTCACGATCACCCGCTGATCGCCCCGTCCACCATGGCGCAGGTGCGGTACACCTCGAGAGCGCAACACCTTCACGTCATGCGGCTGCGTGCCGGGTTCGAACTCCACCTCTTCGTCGCCGTCCAGGGTCGGGATAGTCAGACGCGCGCCCAGAGCGGCCTGCACCATCGTCAGATCCTGCTGGTAGATGATGTCGTCGCCCTCGCGCTCCAGCACCGGATCGGGAAGCACGGTCACGTGGATGTAGAGGTCCCCCGGTCTCGCGCCGAGCTCGCCGGCCGGGCCCTGACCCGTCAGGCGGATGCGCTGCCCATCGCTGATGCCGGGGGGGATATCCACCGCGATAGTTTTGGAGCGCACCGCACGGCCCACCCCCTTGCACACGGGGCAGGGATCAGAGATGGTCTGGCCGGCCCCCCGGCAGGTGGGACACGGAGCACTCTGAACGAACTGCCCGAACGCTGTGCGTCGCACGGAGCGTCTGATGCCCGACCCACCACAGTCGGCGCAGGTGTGGATGGAAGTGGGATCGGTGCTGCCCGCGCCGCCGCACTCCCGGCAGGTATCGAGCAGGTCGATCTCGATCTCCCTCTTCACCCCGAATGCGGCCTCGCGCAGGTCTATCTGCACCTCCACGGCCACATCGCCGCCCGGAGCCGGGCCCGCCGCTCGGCCGCCCCGACCGCCGCCGAACAAGTCACCTCCGAAGAAGGTACTGAACAGGTCGGAGAGATCCCCGAAACCATCGAATCCTTGGCCACCGCCCCCTCCGCGCAACCCATCGTGCCCGTAGGTATCGTAGACGCTACGCTTCTCCGAATCGCTCAGCACCTCATACGCTTCGGTGGCTTCCTTGAACTTCTCCTCGGCCAGAGGATCGTGATCGTTGATGTCGGGGTGGAGTTCGCGGGCCAGCCGACGGTAGGCCTTCTTGATCTCCTGGATGCCGGCCTGACGCGAAACGCCGAGCACCTCGTAGTAGTCACGCTTCATTCGTAGCGGTCCTCCAAGAACGCGGATAGTAGCTGCGCGGTGCTCCGCACCGTAGATATGGCAGATTCGTAGTCCATCCGCACCGGTCCCAGCACGCTGACGGCGCCCAGACTACGCTGCGGCAGACCGTAGGAGGCCGTGACCAGGGCAAAACGGCGCAACGAGGGCGGCTCCAGTTCCTCGCCGATCCTGACCACCACCTTGCCGTTGGGGAGCGCGGAGCGGAGCGAACGCAGGAGCTGATAGCGCTCCTCGAGAAGCTGCAGCACGTCCCGGAGTTCCCCCAGATCGGGAAGGTGGGCCTCCGCCAGCAACCTGGCCGCACCGCCAACGTAGAGGGCCTCCTCGGACTGCTCGTCGAGGAGGGCGTCCATAGCCGGCTTGAGCAGGTGCAGGAACTCCCGTTCCTTCACGGAGATCTCGACGCTGTCCAGGGCCCGCCGCACCAGCCGGTCGGTGAGCATGCGCTCGCCGATGACCTCGTTCAAGTAGGTGCGCGCCCACTCCACCATCCCCGGGTCGGCAGGGCCCGGGAAATCGATGACCCGTTTACTGACCCGCCCCGTGGAGAGGATGAAGACGACCATGACCAGGCTTGGCTGCAGCAGGAGCAGCTCTATGTGGCGCACGCGGGCGCCACTCGCCCGGGGCGCGACGACCAAAGCCAGCAGATTGGTGGCCTCAGAGAGGGCCTCGCTGGTCTGTTGCAGCGCAACCTCGACCTCTTTCGCGAGGCCCGACAGGTTGACGGGCGTCGGGCCCGTCTCCCGCCCGTGGCTCACCTGCATCAGGCGGCTGACGAAATCACGAAAACCCTCGTTGGTGGGCTGGCGGCCGCCGGAGGTGTGCAGGTGGGTGAGATAGCCGAGTTCCTCGAGGACGGCGAACTCGTTGCGTATGGTGGATGGTGAGACTTTGAAGCGGGCGACAGAAGCGACATCCTTGGACGAGACGGGCGCTCCGGTGCGGATATACCGCTCGGCCACCATATCGAGGACGTATTGCTGTCGCAGTGTGAGAACCATGGTGCACCGCCCCTTACATCGACTGGTGCTCGCCGGGCAGGCGGAGGATCGCGGCCAAGATGGCATTGGACAGGTCCAGGCCCTCCGGACTCAATGTGAGTGTAGCATAGGCCCCTCGCCCGGAACCCCGACAGGCCCTTCGCACGTAGCCTTGGTCGACCATGAGGCCGACGGCCGCCTGATCCAGTACCGGCGCCGCCTCATCCTCCCGCACCCCCTCCCTTGTACGCAGTCCCAGCATCGCCCGCTCGAAGAGCCGGACATGCGCCGTGAGAGACTCTATCTCGGGCGGGTCGTGCGCCAGGTACCCGGCCACCGTCACCGGGTTGGTTCGCCGGGTGAGGCCCAGGGTGCTCACGGCTGCCGCACCGAGGCCCAGGTAGTCGTCTCCCCGCCAGTAGGCCAGGTTGTGCCGGCACTCATGCCCGGGCACGGCGTAGTTCGACACCTCGTACCGCCGATATCCGGCCGACTCCAGCAACACGGCCGCATCGGCGTAGTGCTGTTCCGCAAAGGCCGCAGCCTCCTCCCGTGCGCACGGGCCGGACTCCGCCCTCACCCTGGCGGCGTACCGCGTCGTGTAGGTGAGGTCATACAGGGAGATGTGCGTCGGATGCAGGGCAACCACGGCCTGCAGGTCGGCCTGAGCCTGCTCCCAGTCCTGACCGGGGATGCCGAAGACCAGGTCGATGTTCCACTCCGCGAACCCCGAGTCGCGCACAGCCGCGAACGCGCGTTCGAGTTCGGCATCGGTGCACCGCCGCCCCAGAGCCCGCCGCAGTTCCGGGGCGAGACTCTGCACACCCAGAGAAACCCGAGTGACACCTGCCTCGCGGAGGCCGGCCAGCACGCGTTGGTCGGCCGTGGTGGGTGTCGTCTCCACGGTGAACTCTCCCCCGGGCGCCAGCAACCGGGCCACGGCCCGCGCGAGGGGGAACAGAAGATCGGCCGGGAGTGTCGTCGGGGTTCCGCCGCCGAGAAAGGCCGTTTCCAGAGGCAGCCTGAGGCAGGGCGACCCGCGTTCGAGTTCGAACCTGAGTGCGGCGACGTACGCCGCCACGCGCCCGGCCCGCAGGTGAGGTCCCACCGGCTCCGAGGCGAAGTCACAATAGGCGCACCTCGAACGGCAGAACGGGATGTGAACGTACAGGTGCCGCGCACCGCAGGCGGGCACGAGCCCCCTAGCTCTTGAGGAAGCCGGCGACCACGAGCACCAACCCCACTACGATGGCCGCGGGCCCCAGGATGACGGAACGCCGCGTGGCCGCCTGCTCACCCGCCCATTGCTGACGGCGGACCCACATCTGCACGATCCCCAGAACGAGCAAGATGCCCCCGCTGATGAAGTACTGCACGCTCACGTGGACCCCTCCATCACTTGTCTCGCCCCTTGGCGTCGAGATCGAGCACGGCGAGAAACGCCTCCTGCGGTATCTCCACGGTCCCTACCATCTTCATGCGCTTCTTCCCGGCTTTCTGCTTCTCGAGCAGTTTGCGCTTGCGGCTGATATCGCCGCCGTAGCACTTTGCGATCACGTCCTTGCGCAGGGCCCGCACCGACTCCCGGGCTATGATCCTGGCGCCGACCGCCGCCTGGATTGGCACTTCGAAGAGCTGCCGCGGGATCTGGCGGCGCAGGCGCTCGACCAGCGCGCGCCCCACGGGATACGCTTTATCCTTGTGCACGATGAGGCTGAGGGCATCGACCACATCGCCCGCTATCAGCACGTCCAGGCGCACCAACTCGCCCGGTTCGAAGTCCTTCATCTCATAGTCCAGGCTGGCGTAACCCTTCGTACGCGTCTTCAGTAGATCGAAGAAGTCGAGCACGATCTCGGCCAAGGGCAGGTCGTAGGCCAGACGGACTCTCTCGGCGGAGAGATACTCCATATCGCGGAAGGTCCCCCGCCTCTCCTGACACAGTTCCATGACGCCGCCCACGAACTCGTTCGGCGTCAGGATGCTCGCCGCTATGTAGGGCTCGCGCACCTCGATGATGCCCGCCGGGTCGGGGAAATCCACGGGATTGCTGATGGAGAGCACGTCCCCGCGGGCCAACTCCACCTCGTAGCGGACGTTGGGCGTGGTGGCGATCAGCTCCAGATCGAACTCCCGCTCGAGGCGCTCTCGAACGATCTCCATGTGGAGGAGGCCCAGGAAGCCACAGCGGAAGCCGAAGCCCAGGGCCTTGGAGGTCTCGGGCTCCCAGTGGAGGGACGCGTCGTTGAGAGAGAGCTTCTCCAGGGCATCCTTGAGATCCGCGTAGTTCTCGCCGTCGATGGGGAACAGCCCGCAGAAGACCATCGGCACGGCCTCCCGATACCCGGGAAGCGGCTCAGCGGCCGGGCGGGCGGCCTGGGTCATGGTGTCGCCCACCCGCAACTCCGCAACCTCTTTGATGCCGGTGATGATGTAACCCACCTCGCCCGGCTGCAGCACCTCGGTCTTCAGCATGTCGGGGCTGAAGATGCCCACCTCTTCCACCTCACTCTTACGCGGGGTGGCATAGGTGCGGAGCTGGTCGCCCTTGCGGAAGGTACCGTCGACAACCCGGACGAAGGCCACCACCCCTCGGTACTGGTCGTAGATGGAGTCGAAGATCAGCGCCCGGGCCGGACCGTCGGGCTCGCCGCTGGGAGGGGGAATTCGCCGGACGATCGCTTCCAGTACCTCCTCCACTCCCTGGCCCGTCTTGGCCGAGATGTGCAAGATATCGTCGGGCGTGCAGCCGATCAGATGCATGATCTCCTCGGCCCGCCGTTCGGGCTCCGCCCCGGGAAGATCGATCTTGTTGAGAATGGGGATAATCTCCAAATCGTTCTCGAGAGCCAGGTAGGTGTTCGCCAGCGTCTGGGCCTCTATGCCCTGGCTGGCGTCGACCACCAAGAGCGCCCCCTCGCATGCCGCCAGACTGCGCGACACCTCATAAGAGAAGTCCACGTGACCGGGGGTATCGATCAGGTTGAACTGATAGTCGCCCCCGTCGCGGGCCTTGTAGTACACACGCACGGCCTGGGCTTTGATGGTGATGCCCCGCTCCCGCTCGATATCCATGCGGTCGAGCACCTGCTCTCGCATCTCCCGGTCGGCCACGGTGTGGGTTATCTGCAGGATGCGGTCGGCCAACGTCGACTTGCCGTGGTCGATGTGGGCGATGATGGAGAAGTTGCGGATGTGGGCGAACGCAGACATGGGTCACGTATTGTACCCCGGAGTCCGGCGACGGCGACGGACGGCGTCGATCACTTCCTCGAGTTCGCTCATCTTGAGCAGACGCGCCCCCAGGGCATACCCGGCGAGGCCGGCCACATATCCGGCACCGACGGACACCAGCTGCGCCGCGACCGACTCCCCCAGCCTACTATCCAGAAGCCACCAGGTCGCATATGCCGCGACCGATAAGAACACCAAAGCCACGGCGGAGTTGAACACGGAAGAGGCCACCCGCCTGCCGTCGATCCCCTCGATCTGCCGGCGCAGCAGAAGGGAGAGGCTCACGAAGTTGAACATGGACACGATCGACGTCGCCAACGTGATCCCCCCCACGCCTAACGGGCGATACAGAAGCACGTCCAGAGCCGCGTTCAACGCCAGATTGACCGCGCCCACCGTCAGGGGAAGCCACGGCTTCTGGATGCTGTAGAACCCCCTGTTCAACAGGGTGTTGGCGCTGACGAAGGCCATGCCGACGCTGAAGCCGGCCAGAGCCCAGGCCATGGCCCGAGTATCGGCCGCAGTCACGTTCCCGTGCTGGAACACCAGACGGACCGTGGGCACGCCGAGCACCAGGAAGAACGCCGTGAAGGGCAGGGTTACGAAGAAGATCTGGCGTGTCCCCGCGGACAAGGTGGCGCGGAACTCGGACACTCTGCCGGTGGCTCCCAGCCGGGAGAGCGTCGGAAAGAGCACCGTGCCGATAGCCACTGCGAACATGCCCTGCGGCAGCTGAAAGAGCCGGAACGCCTTGTCGATCACCGCCGGTGCGGGTTCGCTGATGTAGCTTGCGACCACCGTGTCAATGAACGCGTTGAAGTTCACGATCCCCAGACTCAAGACCACGGGAAACAGAAGACGCCCTATCTGACGCACAGCCGGGTGACCAAGCGCCACCGACCAGATGGGCCCTTCCATCAACCGCCACACGGCAGGCACCTGGATGGCCAACTCCACCACCGTGCCGAGCATGACGCCCCAGGCCAACGCATAGAAGCCCCGGTAATCGACGGCGCCGGCAAGACTGTCCGGCGCTCCGTACCGCAGCCAGTAGAAGACGAGTGCTCCAATGATCACCAGGTTCCACGCGATGGGCGCCAAGGCCGGAAGCGTAAAGTGATCGAGGGTGTTCAGGATGCCCATGAAGACTCCGGCCACACCCAGCATAACCACGCTGAGGAACATGATACGGGTGAGGTCCACGGCCAAAGCGATGGTGCCGGGGTCTTTGAAGCCCGGCGCTACCAGGCTGATGACCTGCGGTGCGAATGCCATTCCCAACAGACTGATGCTGCCCAAGACGAGCGTGGCCAGAAGAACGACGGTTCGAGCTACCATCCACGCTTCCGCACGACGCCCTTTGGCCAGTAGCTCCGAGAAGACGGGTATGAACGCCGCGCTCAACGCGGTATCGGCCAGCAAGGTGCGTACCAGGCTGGGCACCTTGAACGCCACCGTGAAAGCGCCCATCCCGGCGTTGAGCCCCAAGACGGCCAACATGACCTGTTCCCGCACGAGACCGAGGACACGGGACGTAGCCGTCGCCGCCATGAGGAAGGCGGCGAAGGTGGAGAGGCGGCGTGTGGAGTCTTTGCTCACGAGTGGCGGCTATGCTAAACTGCTCCGGCTCGTAAGGGAAGGACGACGACAGAGGGAGGTGATACATGGCTAACTCTCCGCAACAGCGCAAGCGTGTACGCATAGCTGCTCGGCAACGTCTCGAGAACCTCCGCTACAAATCGTCGATCAAGACGCAGCTCCGCAGCCTGAAAGCCTCCGTCGCGTCCGGTGATACGGATGCCGCCAAGAAGGTGGCTACGTCTCTGACGGCGACCATCGACAAGGCTGCCGCTCACAACGCTATCCACAAGAATAACGCGGCCCACAAGAAATCCGCGGTCTCCCGTTTGATGAACACGCTCTCAGCCTGATGACCCGATAGCGGCGGCGCAGTACGACCCGCCGCCGAGGATGCGCCGCCAGGGCGCATCAGCGCAGCAAGAGCAGCCGCCCCAGCATCAACTCGAACTCCAACTCGGGCGGCAGCGTTCCCATCCCTTTCAGATTCGCGTCGGCGTGCGCAAGATGGCCCATGGCCCGGCGGATCGTCTCGGCGTCGTAGGCCTGCGCCTGCTGTACGAGTTTCCGGGCGGCGAAGGGTTTGATCTTGATCTCGCCCTGGACGTGCGCGGCGGCCCAGCCCGCTTCCCGCAGCGCCACCGCTCGGTCGAGATGCTGGTAGTGACGCAAGATACGGTAGAAGAGATTGGTCGGCTTCTCCCCCGCGGCGTACAGATCTTCCACCGCCGAGAAGGCCGCCGCCGATCGGCCGCCGACCACAGCGTCCACCAGATCGAAGATGGATGCCTCGAGTGTTCGGGTGGCCAGCACCTCGATGTCGGCCGCGGTGACCTGACCCCCCCCACAGTACGCGCCCAGCTTCTCGATCTCCCGCAACAGCAGATGCTGGTTCTCACCCGCGCGCTGGAGCAGCAGTCGGGCCTCAGGCACCGCGAGCCAGACCCCCCGCGATCTCGCCTGCTTCACCACCCACTCCGGCAGCTGCGCCGACTTGGGCGCGTAGTACTCGAGCACATCCCCGACCTCCAACATGGCGTGCCGCAGGGGATCGGTGGGTGGGAGCTTCTCCGCCACGAGCGCGAGGCAGGCGTCAGGGGCCGGCGAACGCAGATACGCGACCAAGACGTCCTTGTCCGCCTTCTTCCACGCATCGACACCTTGGACCAGGACCAAGCGGATCCCCTGGAGGAACGCAAGAGTGTTCGCGGCGGACACGACCTCAGACGCGCTCTGGTGTGCGGCCACGAACTGGTCGACGTTGAGTTCCGTGCCGGACTCTTTCACTATGCGCCCGCGCAATCGCTGAAGGGCCAACTCGACCTTCGGTCGGTCATCCCCGAGGATGAGATACGCGGGCTTCAAGGCGCCTCGACCGCTGTCTGATGCCTGGTTCACGGCAGAACCTCTCCCCCCGAGGCGGCGTCGTGGGCCACGCGCACGGCGAGTTCCCCACCGTTCCGCGCGAAGGATATCCATCCGGAGCGATCCGTCCTCACGATGGGCACCCCCGCCTGCTCCAAAGCCTGAAGGGTGTCGGCCGCCGGATGGCCGAACGAATTCCCTTCTCCGACCGAGATGCACGCAAGCGCCGGGTCGATCGTCGCCAGCAACCGAGACGTCACGCCGGCACGGCTGCCGTGGTGAGGCACGAACAGCACATCTGCCGACGGCACGTGACGGCGGGCAAGCTCGGCCGCCTCCGCGTCTCCAGGATCGAGTATAGCAAGGTCGTCCCACCTCACCAGTGCGGCGACGGACGCCGCGTTGATCCGTTCCCCTTCCCATGCTCCCGTGGTGGGGTCGAGGGGATCAGAGGGAGGAAGAAGCTGGATGTCGACCGGGCCGACGCGCAGCGTCTGCCCGGCTTCCGCCCGGCGGTACGTCGTTCCGTGGGCCACCAGTAGACTGCGCAGGCGGAAGTACTCTGCGGCCTCGGCCGGCGGCGGTTCCGCACCCCCCGCGGTGCCGCCGCCCACGACTGCATCGACCAGCACGCCGATAGGCATGGAGCCGGCCAGCCCGACCAGACCCCCGAAATGATCGGCGTGCGGATGGGAGATCAGCACCAGGTCCAGGCGTCGCACGCCAAGAGCTCTGAGCTGCCCGGGGACGCCTGCATCCTCCGGGCCCGCGTCGATGAGCGCCGCATGACCGCCGGGGGTCCTCACCAGGGCGGCGCTGCCCTCGCCGACGTCGAGCATCCGCATTTCGACTCCGGCCGGCCACTGTCGCGCGGCTCTGGCGTCGGCGATCGCACGCTCTGCGGACACGCCGCCCCCGTAGACCACGACCCCAGCCAGCGCGCCCAGCACGAGCAACGCGGGACCGGTCCTCCGGACGACCCGCCGCGCAGGATCGCTCGGTGGCCGTCGGACTGCCGCACGGCGGAGAACATGCGAACCTACGAGCCCGGCCGCCATGGCAACGGCCACGCCGACATGCTCTCGAGCGAGCACCGGACCCCTCGAGAAGAGCTGTGCCATGCTCACCGTCCACGCCAACGGAACCGCTGCCACAGCATCCAGGACGGCACTCAACCTTGGCGAAACCCATCCGGCGAGCATGCTCGCGAAACCCAACGCGGTGACCGGCATGATGACCGGAACGACAAAGAGATTCGCCACCACCCCCATCACCGACGCCTGCCCGAACACCAGCAACGAGACCGGGGCGGTGGCGATGGAGGCGGCCAGCGACACCGCCATCCCCGACGCCGGCGGCCCCGGCAGGACCTTCTCAAGTCGACGCTGTATCTTCTGGGCCATCAGGACGAGACCGGCCACCGCTGCGAACGAGAGCTGAAAACCTGCAGAGAACACGACCAGGGGGTTCGGCGCAAGAACAACGGCGGCTGCCAGCGCCAGGACATGCAGGGAGTCTCGGCGACGGCCGCCTGCCTGCGCGAGCATGACGAGAAACAGCATCACCGTCGCGCGCACAACCGGGGCACCGCCGCCGGTGATGCCGGCGAACAGTGCGACTGCGCCGAATCCCACGGGCAGGGAGACGCTCCGAGGCAAACGGAGCCCTGCGCAGAGCCCAAGCACCAGGGACGCCAGACCGGCCACGTGCAGCCCGCTCACCGAGAGAACGTGCGCGGTGCCGCTGCGACGAAACGCTATAAGCACGTCCTGCGGGATATCCCGCGTCTCTCCCAACACCACCCCACGCAGCAAGGCCGAGTACAGCGGACGCCCCCCGCGCCCCAGATCGACGCACGCCCGCCGCCGCACTGAGTCGAGAACGCCCCCGATGCCTCCGCGATCGCCGACCGCCCGGATATCCGTTGGTGAAGCCAGGAGCGCACAGCTGATGCCTTGCCGACGCAGGTAGGTGCGCTCGTCGAACCCTGAGGCGCCGGAACCCTCCGGCTCCGTCAGGCGGCCGACCACCCGCACCACGCGACCTTCTTCCGCAAACGTCGGCAGATCACCCACGGCCGCCTGGTCGACGAATTGCTTTCGCAGCGTCACCACCAACTGCAGGCGCTCGCCGCTTCCATCCCGTGAGTGAGGCGATCGCTCCCGGAGCACGCGAACAGGCATCCTCACGACCCGCCCTGCCGAGCGCGCCGGGCCGTCCACCACCGCGTCCAACTCCACCTTCTCGCCGAAACGCGCCGCGAACGCTGTGTCGGTGAGCGCGGCCACGCGGACCGCTCCCCAGCCGAGCCCGGAGAACAGCGAAAGAGTCACAAGGAGAATCGGAACGATGGGAGACGCAGGCCGAAGCAGGCGCGCGAGTAGTAGTGCAGAACCGGCCATGCCCAAGGCGCCCAGAGCCCTCACCGGAGAAGGCTCGAACAAGGCCGCCCCGAACAGCCCCAGCACGGCGGCGAACGCCCCCATGCGCGCGACTCCGCCGCGACGAACCAGCCATCCATCGGAAGCCGCGGGGCCGACGGCCTCGATCCCGAGAGAGGGTTGCGGACCTCCGCGGCGCACGAGCCCGTTCAGGGCCGCACGAGATCGCGGAGTCGTTCGACGGTCGCCGGGCCGATACCCGGCACATCGTCGAGCTCCTCCACGGACGTGAACGGACCGTTGGACTCCCTGAAGGCGATGATACGAGCTGCCGTCGTCGGCCCGATGCCCGGCAGCCCGTCGAGCTCGGCCGCGGTGGCCGTGCTCAGGGAAACGGGAGAGGAGGAGCCGTCGGGCGTAGGTGCGAGTGCGGGCGTGGAGACGATGCCGCCGGCGTTCGAAGACGAGTCACCGTCGCCTGCAACGGCGCCGGCCGCGCCGTCCGTCCTTTGGGGCACGAAGATCCGCGTGCCGTCGGCCACCGGGGCGGCCAGCGGCAGCGCCTGCTCGTCGCCATCGGGGCTGACTCCTCCCGCTTGGAGAAGTACCTCAAAGACGCGTGCCCCAGCGTCGACTTCATATACCCCTGGGCGGGCCACGGCACCGGCCACCTGAACGAACACGGTGGGCCGGGCGGTGGTGGTCGTCCCGCCGCCCGCCCCCGAGTCGTCCACACTCGAGCCGACCGACCCATCGGCGGGTGAGGATCCCGTCACCGAGAGCGTACCGGCCGGACTCACGACAAGAGCCGGCTCACCGTCCCCTCCTGAGCCGCCTCCGGACGCGTGCAGCGTCCACCCGCCAACCGCGAGCACCAGCAGGCTCGCGGCCGCGTACGGAAGAAGACGACGCAAGGGCAGACCGACCATGCCCAGAGGCTACGCCGTCACTGCCCTGCCGGGCATCGGACTTTCGTCGCAGATTGGCGTCTCGCCTTCGCCCTGCCTCCGCAAGAGCCGCGGCCCCGCCGAAGCGGGGCCGCACAGTCGACCGATTGACGACGAAGGGTCTAGTAGGCCTCCACCCAGACCTCGAAGTGCTCCTGAGGATGCGTGCACGCCGGGCACGTCTTCGGCGCCTCGTCACCTTCGTGCACGTATCCGCAGTTGTTGCACTTCCAAAAGGTGGTCGCCCGCTTCTTGAAGACCTCGCCGGCCTCCACGTTGGCAAGGAGCTTGCGATACCGACGCTCGTGATACGCCTCCACCTTGGAGATCTGCCGGAACGCCGCCGCGACCTGTTTGAAACCTTCCTCCTCGGCGATATCGGCAAAACCGGGGTAGAGGACGTCCCACTCCTCGAGTTCCCCTTCGGCAGCGGCCAGCAGGTTCTCGGGCGTGGTACCGATCGGACCTGCGGGATACGTGGCGGTTATCTCGACCATGCCGCCCTGCAGGAGCTTGAAGAACACTTTCGCATGCTCGCGCTCGTTCTCCGCCGTCTCCAGGAAAAGGTTGCTGATCTGAACGTAACCTTCTTTGCGCGCGACTGACGAATAGTAGGTATAGCGAGTGCGTGCCTGCGACTCGCCCGCGAAAGCCTTCGCCAGGTTCTGCTCGGTCTGCGATCCCTTGAACTTCATGTTGCTCCCTCTCTTGCCGTTACGATTCCGCGGCCTGGCCCCGGCCACTGGACCGAGCCGGCTCAACTGAGATCTCCCTGCCGCGGAACATGCTCTCGTGCATCTTCTCCACGACCATGTCCGCGACGCCCTTCCGGACCTCCAAGAACGCGAAGTTGTGTAGCAGGTCGACGCGCCCTATGTCCTCCTCCTCGATGCCCGCCGTTTCCCGCACCAGTGTCTCGAGATCGTGCCGGTCGACGTGCGCGCGCCGACCGATCGAGATGAAGAGTCTGGTCATCTGCTCCTGAGACTCCTCTTCCGACAGGTCACCCTGACGAATGGCCAGCTCCTTGATGAGCGCCGCCGTGATCGTGCGCAGATCGTGGTCCATCTCGAGACGAGCCACGATAGCCATCATGTCGTCGAGGCCGGTCAGATCGAGCTTCTCGATCAGTGCGTGCACCTGTTCGCGAAGCCGGAGTGCCCGGCGGATACGCACCTCCTCCTGCGGTTGGATAACGGGCTCATCTGCGGCCATCTGCACTTCAGGCGGTGCAGGCGTCTCCGCGGAGATAGCCGCTTCGGCCTCCCGTATCCGGTCGGCCACCTCGGCGCGTCTGGCAGCCTCTGCTGCGGCCCGGACGGTGCTCTCAGCCTCCGTCGGCACTCCGGCGCCCAGATCGGCATCCGCAGTCTCGGCGTCGTACGCCTCGCCGTAGGCGGAGTCCACGTGGGCCTCGTCTTCTATCCGCGCGGATTCCTTCACGGCCTCGTCGGCCGCCGTCCACTCGATCCGTTTGCGGGCGTCGCGCATCGCGTAGCGACGTTGGCGTCGCTCCGCTTCCGTCGAATCCTCGCCCGTCTCGGGCAGCGCAAAGAACGGCTCGGCGGCGGGCTCTTCCGACGCCTCCTTCGCAGCGCCCGCGCCTCCGCGGCGCCTGCGCTGGGGAGCCTCACCCGGTGTCGCCTCGTCGCTCTCCAGGGGGGACCCAAGAGGGGTGCCCAGGGATTCGTCGCCGACGATCGCGGCGCCGGCCAGGGCCTCGCGCCCTGCGAGCGTCAGTTCGATGATGGTCTCCTCCTCGACGACCTTCTGGCCGCGACCAGGCGCCCGGTCGGCCTCCCGCACCTTGCGCCGGGCGGTGAGATCTCCCGCCGCGGCCCGCCGACGTTCCTCGACCTCGCCGCTGCTGGGGAGTTCTCCCTGTTCGATCTGTGCCATCGAGAACTCCTGGATCCGGAGCAGATCCCAGTACTCAGCCGGTGTCACGAAGGTGATGGCCACACCCGAGCGCCCCATGCGGCCGGTCCGCCCGATCCGGTGCACGTACGCTTCAGGATCCTGGGGAATGTGATAGTTGATGACCCGGGTCACGTGGCTGATATCGAGGCCGCGGGAGGCGACGTCGGTCGCGACGAGGTAGGCGAACTTCTGTTCCCGGAAACCGTGCATGATATGGTCGCGCTGCTGTTGCGTGAGGTCACCGTGCAACCCCTCGACGTCGTAACCGCGCGACTTGAGCTTGCGCGTGAGCTTGTCCACGTTACGCCGCGTCCGGCAGAAGATGATGACCGAGTCCTCCTCGCCTTCGTAGTCCAGCAGGCTCATGAGAGCTTCGATCTTTTCCTCTTCGGGCACTTCGTAGAAGATCTGTTCGGTGTCCTCGAGGGTGAGCGTCTCGGGTACCACCGAGATCGATTCCGGATCCCGCATATACTCTTGCGAGATGCGACGGATATCGTCGGGGATGGTGGCCGAGAACAACATCGTCTGTCTGTTGGTGGGGCATTGCCGAAGAATGCGGCGAATATCGGGCAGAAAGCCCATGTCGAGCATCATATCGGCCTCGTCAAGCACCAGCACTCCGACTCCAGAGAGATCCAGCGTCCTGCGGCCGAGATGGTCCAGGATCCGACCTGGTGTCCCGACAACGACCTGAACGCCCTTCTTGAGCGCGGTGATCTGCCGGTCGATGCGCTGCCCACCATAGATCGGCAACACCTTCTGACCGGAGAACAGGCACAACTCGTGCAGCTCTTCGGCCACTTGGACGGCCAACTCCCGGGTGGGACAGAGCACCAAAGCGCCCACATGGGGAGCATCGGCCGCCAGTCGCTCGGCCATCGGGATCCCGAACGCGGCCGTCTTCCCCGTGCCTGTCTGGGCCTGGCCGAGCAGGTCGCGACCCTCAAGGATCAGCGGGATGGCTTTCTTCTGGATGGGACTTGCTTCCACGAAACCCATCTTGTGTATGGACTCGAGCACGGGTGCGCTCAAGCCGAACTCCTCGAAATCGTTCACGTCACCTTCTCTCCTACCACCTTGCGCAGAAAACCCCGCAGGTAGAGGTTCGTCTCGTACGGGTTCTCCAGCATGGGAAAATGCCCAACGCCCAGCAGCGACTTCTGGCGCGCTCCGGGGATCCACCACGTCAGCATGTTGGCGATCTCGACGAAGTCGTGCAGATCTTCCTGCCCGGATAGGACGAACGTGGGCGCCTGTATCTCCGCGAGCCGCTCCATGTCCGAAAGTCCAGACGAGGAGTAGGCGGACGTGTCCAACCAATCCGCCCCGGAATAGCGCCGCGTCATCGCCTCCACACGCGCGAATACCTCGGGATGGCTTCGCGACGTCCAACTCGTGGCCTCCCCCGCGATCCACGCGTCGACGGCCGCGGTGACCCCCTGCTCCAGCGCCAACGTTCGGCACTGCCTGATTGGGTCGAGGAACGCCTGCGAGTAGGGAAAGCCGTCCAGTCCACTGGACACGAAGACCAGTGACGCCACGCGCTCCGGCCTGCGAAGAGCCATGTCCATGATGATACCGCCTCCGCGCGAGTGGCCCACCAGATGCGCCCGCATCACACCCAGGTGGTCGAGAAGCCCCGCGAGTTCGTCGCCGAGGTCGGACGGGCTATACCCGGTAGCCGGAGCGATAGAGTCACCGCACCCCCGCGTATCGTAGGCGATCAGACGGAACTCGTCGGCCAGTGGCAGTTGCTCATCCCACACCTCGTGAGTCAGACCGAATCCGTGCACCAGCACCACCGGGGGGCCTTCACCCTGATCGGTGTAGCACAGACCCAGTCTCTCGTCATACGCCACGGGCATCCTTCACGACGAACGCGGCCACCGCATCGCCCACGAGGTCGGCGAGACCGATGAAGAAGTGATCCGCTCCGCTCACGGTTATCATCCGCGGGTGCGCCCCCGCGCCACGCAGAAGCCGTTCCACCTCCGCCGGAGGCGCGACATCGTCGAGTTCACCGCACACCGCCAAGACCCGCGCGCTGCTGGATCCAAGACGAGCGAAGAACGACGGCATCATTTCGTCCCAGTTCACGGGGAACGCCACCAGGGCGAGGCACGTGGCCGGCGTGCCCTCCCCCGCTGCCAAGGCCGACATGGCCGCTCCGAAGCTATACCCGGCCAAGGAGGTCGCCACGCCATCGAGCCGGTCTTCCAAGTAGGCGAATGCGGATTGGACGTCCCGATACTCATCCCGGCCGCTGTAGCCACCGTCGCTGCCGCCCACCCCGCGGAAGTTGAAGCGCAGCGTCGCGAGTCCCCGGCGACGGCACGCACGGGCAACATGGTGCACGACGGGCTGCGACATGCTCCCACCATAAAGAGGGTGGGGGTGTGCCACCACCACGCCTCCGACCACCGGCTGATCCTCGGGATACTCCAGAAGACCCTCGAGACGACCTGCTTCACCGATGAAGGATACCTCGCTCCGCACTAGCAGGCTGTTGAAGAATGACGCTTCGCCATCGCCTTCCTAGTCCCGCATGTTGACGAACTGGAGGGGTATGCCGAAATCCTCGGCCTTGAGTAGGGCGATGACCTCTTGCAGATCGTCGCGTTTCTTTCCGGTGATCCGAACCTCGTCGCCCTGGATAGCCGCCTGCACCTTCAGCTTCTTCTCCTTGATCGTCTTGACGACCTTCCGAGCGGTTTCCGTATCGATGCCCGTCGTAACGGTAACCTCCTGCCGCACCATGTCACCCGCCGCACGCTGGGGTGTGCCGAACGTGAACGCCTTGGTGTCGAGGCCCCGTTTGACCGCTTTGGTGATCAGCATATCGGAGAGGGCGCGGAGTCGCATGTCGTCTTCAGTCTGTAAGGTGACCGTGCCCGCCTTCCGGTCGAGCTCGATGCTGGTCTTCGAACCCCGAAAGTCGAATCGGGCGACCACTTCTTTCTTGACCAGGTTGACTGAGTTGTCCATCTCCTGCATATCGACGCGGCTCACCACATCGAACGACGGCATAGGTGACCACACTCCTCGCGTGACGTTCCGGCGGTGCTACGGCCGACGATTGCCGATCACTCACCGGAATGATAGCAGGCCGTGACGATCTCAATCACAGCAGGACTCACGATCGGCCGCCCGCACGAGCGCCCAGAACCGGCCGTCAAGCCGCGTGATCTCTATCGGCACGCCCATCGCGAGCGACAGGGGACCGTCGAGGAGTACCTCCGCAGTCGGTCCCGCGGCTACCACCCGCCCTCCGCTCAGAAGGAGCGTGTGGCTGATGGCCGGCACGATCTCCTCCGGGTGATGTGTGACCAGTAACACGGTGGGCCCGGCGGGGGATCGTGCCAGGACCGCGAGGGATTCGAGCAGATCCTCACGGGCCGCCAGGTCGAGTCCCGCGGTGGGCTCATCCAAGACAAGGATACGGAGGTCGGCCATGAGCGCGCGGGCGACCAGGACCCGCTGCTGCTCACCCTGGGAGAGAACGCCGAAGGGGCGCCCGGCGAGATACAGGCAACCAAGAGCGTCGAGCAGACCTTCGGCACGCACGTAGTCCGCCCGGTCCGGCTGCTCGAAGAAGAGGCCGATACTGGCGAACCGGCCGCTGACGGTGACGTCGACCGCATTCTCGTTCGGGTGGAGTCGCTGCGCCAGACGTGGGCTCACCCAGCCGATCGACCGGCGGAGGCTCCGCACATCCACCCGCCCGAACTCACGGCCCAGCACCCGAACCGTCCCGCGGGTGGGGTAGAGATACCCGGCGATGACCTGGAGAAGGGTGGTCTTGCCGGCACCGTTCGGGCCGAGCAGCGCCCAGTGCTCTCCGGGAAGCACGTGCCACGTCACGTCCTGGATGAGCGCAGTGCCGTCTCGGACGACATCGACTCCGTCCAAGGCGATGACGGGCTCGGCGTCGCCATGCTCAGCGACGCCTTCGAACAGGGGATCCATGCGCAGAGGATAGCAGACCACGAAGTAGAGAGGCCCTTCGACCGCGCCGGGTCCAAGGGCCTCTCCACAACATTCGAAGGGCACCTATCTTCCCCCAAGAAGGAGACCCTTCTACGATCGGAACGGCGCAGCCGAGAACGCTCCCGGCGCCTTCCGTACCTGGCGCATCTCGCCCCCCCCGGGCGATCAACGCTACCCGACATCGGTCAACCACGATGTGGTGAGAGTGGCCTTGCACTCGGCCGGACCGTGTCGCGAGTCAGAATGTAGCAAATTTCGCGGCGGCGGAGAACCGAACCCCGCTGAACGGTCCGCATTGGATGGTGAACGGGACACTGTCAACCACCGACGGCCCCCTTGTTTACGACCTGACGCCCTACTTGCTCGGGTCCAAAGACGCCACCGTCTCCGCCAGAACCTCCCACTCCGGGTACAACCCGGCGAGTTCGTCCTTGATCTGAGTGGCCTCCTGGCTGGCGGCGAAGAGCAGTTCGTAATCTGAGACGTGTTGCGGGTCGGCGAGAAGCTTCCCCAGTTCTGCCTGGCGCTGTTCCATGGCAAGGATCTGCTTCTCGACCTGACGGTGCCGGCGTTGCACTTCCTTGCGCTCCCGATACGACATCGCGCCCGCGGAACCGTTACCCGAGACAACGACCTCTTCCCGGATCGCAGGCGCCGCCGTCTCCATAACCGCAGTCGTTCCCGCGCCGCCCGGACGCCTTTCGGCGTCCGGGCGCGCACTGCGGTCTCGTCCGGATTTCCAGATGTAGTACTCCCAATCTCCCAGGTAGTGCGTCAAACGTCCGTCCTGCACCTCGATCACCTTCGTGGCGATGGCGTTAATGAGATGGCGATCGTGGCTGATGAACACCACCGCGCCCTCGAACTGCCGCAGTGCTTCGATCAGCACCTCGCGCGATGCCATATCAAGGTGGTTCGTCGGTTCGTCGAGCAGCAGAAGTCCGGCCGGATCGAGCAACATATGCGCCAGTGCCAGCCGTGCCTTCTCGCCCCCAGAAAGTACGCCCACCGGTTTGTCGACCTCGTCTCCGGTGAAGAGGAACGTGCCCAGATAGCCGCGCACCAGAAGGAGCTTGTCCACGGGAGCGGCCGCCTCCTCCATCGTCTTCAATACCGTCTTGTCGGGATCGAAGACTTCGAGTTGGTGCTGGGCAAAGTACTCTCGGCGGACGTTATGGCCCAAGACCAGCGACCCGCCGTCGGGTTCGATGACCCCGGCGAGTAGTTTGAGCAACGTGGACTTGCCTGCCCCATTCGGACCTACCAGCGCGATCTTCTCGCCTCTCTCTATCACCAGACCAAGGTCCCGATAGACCACGAGATCGCCATACGCCTTACGGACACGTTTGAGCTCGGCCACCACTCGACCGGTGCGCCCGGGCTGAGGGAAGCGGAACGTGATGCGTTTTCTCCGCATGGTCGGCGCGTCGATGCGATCCATCTTGTCCAACTGACGTACTTTCTGCTGCACCTGCTTGGCTTTGGTGTTCTTCGCGCGGAACCGCCGGATGAAGCTCTCGGCCGAATCTATCTCGCGCTGCTGGTTCTTGGCCGCGTTCACGAGCGCCTCGTGCCGGAGTTCCTTCTCGACCTCGAAATGGTCGTAGTCGCCCGTGTAAAGATCGAGGATGCCCCGATCGAGTTCCACGATGTGGGTGGCCATCCGATTCAAGAAGTAGCGATCATGACTAATGAGCACGAGGCTGCCGGTCCATTCCAACAAGAACTCCTCGAGCCACAGGAGACTCTCGAGATCCAGGTGGTTGGTGGGCTCGTCCAAGAGGAGCAGGTCCGGCCGCTCCATGAGGAGGCGGGCAAGAGCCACCCGCATGCGCCACCCTCCGGAGAGCTCTCGGATCGGTCGCTCGAAATCATCGTCCCGGAAGGCCATCCCCCGCAAGATCGCCTGAGCGCGGGCCTCCAGAGCATAGCCGTTGGCGGCTTCGAACGCGGTCTGCAGAGTGCCCATCTCGTCAAGCAGTCGTTCCGGGTCGTCATCGACGGCATCCGCCGCACCGGAGTATGCGGCGGCTATACGTTCGCCGAGGTCCTTGAGTCGATGTTCCATGTCGAGCACACCGGCAAACGACGCCAGGACTTCATCGATGACCACGTGGTCGGCGATCTCTTCGATCTCCTGGGGCAAGAAGCCTATGCGCAGGTCTTTGGGGGAGTTGATCTCCCCGCCGTCGAGGGACTCCTCCCCGGCGATGATGCGCAACAACGTGGTCTTTCCGGCCCCGTTCGGACCCACGAAGCCGAGACGCATACCCGGCTTCACGTGCAGACTCGCCCCGTCAAGGATGACCTGGGTGCCGTACGACTTGGAGACTTCGGTGATGTGCAGCATGACCGAGGAAGGATAGCAGGAGTCGCGGAATGAGCACCGGAACCATTCCTCCCGTAGCATGAGATAGTGTGCAGCAGGGAATCGTCGTTGCGCGCTACCACGAGCTCTCGGAGGGCTGGAATGCTGAACTGGAGGTCGGACTACGCCGCCAAGCTCGTCTCCGCCGAGGAAGCGGTACGTTGCGTCGTCTCGGGACAGCGGGTGGTCTTCGGAAACGGCTGCGGAGAGCCCCAGGCACTGGTCGCAGCCCTCGTGAAGCGCGCGCCCGAACTCCGAGCCGTGGAGATCGTCCACATGATCGCATTGGGGCGGACCGAGTACTGCAAACCCGCCTTCCGCGATTCGTTCTTTCACAATTCGCTGTTCGTCGGTGGAGGCAGCCGACAGGCGGTAGCCGACGGACAGGCAGACCACACGCCGGTGTTCTTCTTCGAGATACCGCGACTCTTCTCCAACGGCCGGCTGCCGGTGGACGTCGCGTTCGTCCAGCTATCGCCGCCCGACAAGTTCGGCAACTGCTCCTTCGGCATCTCGGTGGATTACACCAAGCCCGCCGCGAAGGCCGCCAGGATCGTGGTGGCCCAGATCAACCCGAAGATGCCCCGCACCCACGGCGATGCATTCATCCACGTGACGCAGTTGGATCACATCGTGGAGTGCGATGACGATCTGATCGCGAGTGATCCGCCCACGATTGGGCCGACCGAGGAGGCCATCGGACGCCGGATAGCGGAGTTGGTCGACGACGGGGCCACCCTGCAACTGGGCATCGGCGCTATTCCCGACGCCGTGCTCACGTTCCTGCACGATAGGACGGATCTGGGTATCCACAGCGAGATGTTCTCCGACGGCGTGGTGGAACTCGTACAGGCGGGAGTCGTTACCAACCGGCGAAAGAAGCTCTATCCCGACAAGTTGGTGGCCACCTTCATCATGGGGACACGGCGACTGTACGACTTTGTAGATGACAACACCGCGGTGCGGATGTTCCCGGTGGACCACGTAAACAACCCGTCCATCATCGGGCAGAACGACAATGTCGTCGCCATAAACTCAGCCCTGCAGGTGGACCTCCTGGGGCAGGTAGTGGCCGATACGATCGGCCCCCTTCAGTACACCGGAGTCGGTGGACAGGTGGATTTCTTCCGCGGGGCCTCCTTCAGCGCGGGAGGAAAATCCATCATCGCCCTGCCCTCCACGGCCAAGGGCGGCACCATATCCAGGATCGTCGCCACGCCCACTCCCGGCGCCGCCATCACGACCTCCCGCGCCGAGGTTGACTACGTGGTCACCGAGCACGGTGTGGCCCACCTCAGAGGCAGGCGCCTACGGGAGCGGGCAGAAGCGCTGATGGCCATCGCCGATCCCGCCTTCCAGGCGCAGCTGGAGGAAGACCTGGCTGCCACGTTCGGCAAGGGCTGGCTGGGTCGGTAGCAAGGAACGCACGTGCGCCCGCAGGCTCTGACTACCCGGAGCCCCCCAGATCCTCGTCGTCCCAGAAGACTCCCAGCCCCTCCGCATCCTGAGCGATGCCGTGCCGCTGGGCGGCTGCCAAGAGCGTCCGGATGGCACGCTCACCCTCGGCTCCGTAGTCGAGTGAGAACTCATTGACGTACAGATCGATATGCCGGCGGCACACGACCGCGCTCATCTCCTGTGAGTGAGCGCGCACGTAGCCTACCGAAGCCGTCGGATCCCGCCGAGCCGCCTCCAGGCTCAGTCGGATAGCCCTGTCGACGGCCGCCGCGATCGCGGGCCCTCGGTCCCGCCTCACCACGATCCCCCCCAATGGAATGGCCATGCCGGTGGTGGATTCCCACCACTCCCCCAGGTCGACCGCCTGCTGCAGCCCGTACTGGGGATAGGTGAACCGGCCTTCATGGATGATCACGCCTGCCTCCACCTCTCCCGCGACCACCGCCGGCATGATGCGTTCGAAGGACATCACGACGAGATCGAGGGCTGCGGGCGCGAACAACTGGAGCAGCAACGCCGCCGTGGTCGATCGCCCGGGGATGGCGATGCGCACGCCGGCCAGCTCTGCCGGGCGCAGTACATGCCCCGGTCCGAGCACCGGCGAACCCTTCGGCGCCACCAACAGAGGGCCGCACCCGCGCCCCAAGGCACCGCCCGCGTGCAGAAGCGCGTACCGCCCGCGAAGCTGAGCAAAGGCGGCGAACGAGACTTTGGCGACGTCGGGTTCGCCCCTCAAGGCGGCTGCGTTCAGTTCGTCGATGTCGGCCAACACGACCGAGACCGCGGGCGCATCCGGAACCAGACCGTGCGCCCAGGCGTGGAATATGAACGTGTCGTTGGGGCACGGAGAAAAGTACAGGCGCAGTCCAGGAACCAAGGGGGTCGGCACGGCGGCGGGCTCCTTACGCGCCGGGTCCGCTCACGTCGGCGGCGGCGGCCAGCACGTCGTCCAACCGAGCGCACACAGCCATGGCGGCGGCGGCGGCGCGCGCCGCCGCCCCATGCAGGTCCCAGCCGGCTTTATCACGGTCGGACACCATGTTGCTGACGCCCCGAACCTCGAGGAACGGTACGCCGTGCAACGCGCATACGTGCGCGGCGGCCGCCCCCTCCATCGATTCGGCCAGGGCATGCCATCGCCCGGCGAGTTCCCTGCCGTCGGCCGCTCTACCGGTGACCAGAGAAGTGGTGAGGCATCGGCCCGCGGCGATGCGTGGCCCCGGCTCGGCCCAGGTGGCCGCCTCCAGCACCCGGAATGCGGCGTCGACCAGTCCGCGGTCGAGAGGGAATGCGTTGCCGTATGTGTGCCCACGCACACGAGCCAGCGGAAGACCTATGGCCTCAGAGGAGAGCCAGCCCTCGGGGGCAAGAACGCCGGTGTCCGCATATACTTCCTCGGTGGCCAGCACCAGATCACCGACGGCAAGCCCGGACTCGAGATACGCTCCGGCCACACCCATCTGCAGCACCAAAACCGGGCGCGAAGCCAGAAGCAGGCAGGTCAACGCGTGGGAGGCGTTGACCTTGTCGTAGCCACCCACCACCAGCGCCGCTGGGATCGCCTTAGACTCCGGCCCGAGCGACCCGTGCCAGGTTTGGACGCCCGCCACCTCGACCGATGCGCCGAATAGGCTCTCAGGTGCCCCCGGCGTGCCCAGAAGCGGCTCCGCCTCAAGGCGGCTGGCAGTGAGCAACACCAGATCGACGTCGCGCACAAGGCCTTGGAATCCGGCCAGATCCGGTCGTATGCCCGATCGGCGTCGTGACATGCCGTTCACGCCCTCAGGCACCCTCTAGCAGCATGAGATCGGGATCCTCCAGGTAGCTGATAATGAGGTTCAAGAAGCGGCCCGCCTCCGCACCGTCGACCACTTGGTGATCGTAGGTGAGCGACAGCGGCAGCATCTGCCGCACCAGTACCTGACCCTTGCGGACCACCGCCAGGTCGCGCACTCTACCCATGCCGAGGATGGCGATCTCCGGGTAGTTCGTCACCGGCGTTCCGTACACACCGCCGATAGCGCCGTAGTTCGTGATCGTGAACGTCCCCCCTTGGAGATCGGCCAGACTCAGGCTGCGGTCCTGCGCTTTCTCCGCCAAGTCGATCACCTCCTCGGCGATGCGGAAGATGCTCTTTCGGTCGGCGTCCTTGATGTTGGGAACGACGAGGCCGACCTTGGTATCCACGGCGATACCAATGTTGCAGTAGCGCTTGATGAACAACTCCCCGCAATCCTCGGAGAGGATGGAGTTCACACGCGGGAACCGCTGCAACGCCGCCGCACAGGCCTTGATCACGAATGCCATGTAGGTAAGGTGGATGCCTCGTTCCGCCGCCAGCGTGCGCTCTTTCTCGCGGATCCGTCGGAGGATCGACACGTCGGCGTCGTCGGTGGTAGTCACCTGAGCCTGCTTCGCCAGCGATTCGGCCATACGCCGGGCCATGACGCGCCGCACACCGCGCACGCTCAACCGCTCGACGAATCCGAACTGATCTCGTTGCAGTATGCCGCCCATCCAGGGCTCGCCCTCGGCTGCGTCGGCGATCGCTATCGATGGAGCCGCCACGGTGACCCGCCCATAGACCGCCGCTTCCGCGTAGTCTTCTACGTCCTGGCGCAAGATACGGCCGCCCGGACCGGTACCGTGGACCACAGACAGATCCACCCCGAGTTCCCGCGCGAGTGCGCGCACCGACGGCATGGCCAGCACCTTCACCGTGCCTTCATCCGTCCCGACGGGGGCCGGCGCCGCAGCGGCGCCGGCGGACCCTGCGGAAGCCCGCGCCTGGATCGCCCGCAGGGCCGAGGCGGACCCAGGCGCAGGTTCGTCGTCCGGGGCCTCCTCGAGGTGCCCTATCACCGAACCGGTGTAGAACTCCTCCTCTTCTTCGACGTGTCTCACCGGAGGCTTGGGAGGGGGCGGCATCGTGCGCGACGGGCCGGCGATAGGGGGCGTGTGAATCGCACCTGCGACCACACCACCGGCCGCTTCCTCGATGGTGACGAGCACCTGACCCACCGCGATGACGTCGCCGTCGGCAACGTGGAGCTTCGCGATGCGCCCCGCACGCGGCGACGGGAGATCCACCACCGCCTTGTCTGTCTCCACCTCCGCCAGCGTCTGGTCTTCGATGACGACATCGCCTTCATGTACCTTCCAGGCCAGGAGTTCACCCTCGGTGATCCCCTCGCCCACGTCCGGGAATGTGAACTCGAAAGCCATAGCTTAGAACTCCATCGTCGCGATGATCTCGTCGACCACCCGATCCGCATCCGGATGGAAGTAGTCTTCGAGCTTGGCTAAGGGGGGAACAGTGTCGAAACCAGTCACCCGGCGCACGGGCGCCTCCAGGTGCAGGATCGCCCGCTCCATCAGCTGAGCCGCGATCTCACCCCCGAATCCCCCGGTGCGCGGCGCCTCGTGGACTACGACCGCGCGGCCGGTCTTGATGACGCTCGCCGTGACGGACTCGAAGTCGAACGGCGACAGCGTGCGCACATCGATCACTTCCACATCGCTCCGCCCTTCGGCAGCCAGCCGTTCCGCCGCCTCAAGAGCGATCCGCACCTGAGCCCCCCAGGCCACGACGGTAAGGTCCCGGCCTTCACGCACCACGCGTGCCGTGCCGAGGGGGATCACATACGACTCTTCGGGCACCTCCGTCTTGATCGCCCGATACACTCGGGCGGGCTCGAAGAAGACCACCGGGTCGGGGTCACGGATAGCCGCCGTCAGCAGACCCTTGGCCTCATACGGATCGGCGGGGATGACCACTTTCAGACCGGGTACGTGAGCGAATATCGCTTCCATACTCTCGGAGTGATGCTCGAGCGCCCGGATGCCTCCTCCGTAGGGCGCCCGCACCACCAACGGCACGGTGAGCCGCCCTCGGGTACGGTTGCGCATCCGCGAAGCGTGGCTGACCAGCTGGTCGTACGCCGGATAGATGAACCCGGAGAACTGGATCTCGGCGACCGGCCGGTAACCGGCGATCGCCATCCCGATCGCGACCCCCACGATGCCCGACTCGGCCAGCGGCGTGTCGAGGACCCGCTCTTCGCCGAACCGCTCCACCAGTCCGTCGGTGACACGGAACACGCCGCCGTCTTTGCCCACGTCCTCACCCAGAACGATCACGTTCGGATCGCGCTCCATCTCCTGTTGGAGCGCCTGGTCGATCGCCTGGACCATGTTCAGCCTGGCCACGACTACCGCTTTCCCTCGAGCCGGCGCAGAAGGTCGGCGCGCTGCTCGGCCAGAGGCGGCGTGATCTCCGCGTAAACGTGGGCGAACATCTCCTCTGGAGTGGGAGGCTCCAGCGCCTCGAAGACGGCCACCGCCTCGCTCACCTGCCGGTCGGCGGCGGCGATCACGGATGCCTCCTCCACGTCGTCGAACATCCCCTGCTTCTTCATGTAGCGGGCCAGCCGATCGATGGGATCGAGACGCCGCCAGAGCTCCACCTCCTCTTCGCTCCGATATCGGCGGGCGTCGTCGGCGGTCGTGTGGTCGGTGACCCGATACGTTAGGGCTTCGACCAGGCTCGGACCGCCACCGTTCCGCGCTCGGTCCAACGCCTCGTTCACCATGCGATAGACGGCGAAGACGTCGTTGCCATCCACCTGGGTGCCGGGCATGCCGTATCCCACTGCCTTCTGGGCAACCGTACAGGCCGCGGTCTGACGTCGGTACGGCACCGAGATCGCCCACTGGTTGTTCTGGCACAGGAACACGACGGGCGCTTGGAAGACCCCCGCGAAATTCATGGCCTCGCCGAAATCGCCCTCCGAGGTGGCGCCCTCCCCGAAGCTGGTCAGGACGGCCGCCGCTTCGCCCCGCTGCCTGGTGGCCCACGCCAATCCCACCGCATGCAGCATGTGAGTGCCCACAGGCACGGCCGTAGGGAGCATGCGCACGCCGTCCGGCATGACGTTTCCCCGTTCATCCCCGCCCCAGTACTGCAGATAGTGCTCCATGCGCATGCCCCGCATCAAGAAGATACCCGTCTCGCGAAACGAGGGGACCATCCAGTCCTGGTCGCGAAGGGCGAAGGCCGCCCCGATGTGTGCTGCCTCCTGCCCCGTCACCCGCGCGAACGTCCCCAGCCGGCCCTGGCGCTGCAGATTGAGCATGCGCTCGTCGAACCGCCGGGTGAGCACCATCCAGTGGTAAAGTTCCATGACACGGTCGGCGGCGAGATCCGGCATCAGGCTCTCGTCGACATTCCCTTCCGGATCGAGCACCTCAACCCGCTCGACCGAGAACGACACCAAGTCGGTCACCGGCATCGAACACCTCCCGCACGCTCGTCGGTATCGACGAACGATATATCACCGGCTCGGCCATGGGCTACACCCTCGCCGCCGGGGTCCCTCCCCAGGCCGTGCCTCTGCAACACCTCTTCGCCCAACAGCGTATACTACTGGGCGGTCCGAGACGGGCGACCGTCAATCAGGACCAGGAAGGAGGTGGCGACGTATGCATGATTCGCAAACGTGTGCCCACTGCGACCGGGAGATACCCATCTCGGCCTGGATCTGCCCCCAATGCGGCAGCTGGGTAGGCGAGGTGTTCCGCGTAGGAGCGGTACTCCCGGCGCTGGAGCCGGCGGCGGCCTAACAGGCCCCCGCCCGCCCACTGGGTCATCAAAGGCCCGTCAAGGAGAGCCCTGAGGGGCTTTTTTTGTTGCTCCAACCCGCGATCTCGAGCCCGAGATCTATTGCTCCGCCGGCCGATCCTGGGTGTGATTGTTGCGCACGAACACCGAAGGGCGCTGGAAGTGCACGTGAACATACTCGTCTACCAGGCGCTGCACAAGCTTCCGAGGTTCGGAGTCGTAGACGATCGCCGCGCCCGTCTTCTTGTCGATGGCCCGCACGAGGTCCGGTACGATCTCGGCAATACCCCCGCTACACTCGAGCACACCGATGAGCTTGCCTTCGTCATAGGCGATAGCGAACTCCCCCAGGGTGCCCGAATGACCACCGACGATCGCCACCATATCGCTCGAACGGATGTTGACGATCTCCCGCCCCATCAGACCCGACCCGGTGTAGATGATCACGTCGAATACGTCGGTGGGCGAGTGGTAGAAGTTGACGTGCTCGTGCAGGCTGAGCGCCGGGGATATACCCACCGAGAGCCCGCCGTGCGCCTGAGCGCCGCGGGCGGACTCCCAGGGCAGCCCAGGCGCCGCCCCCGTGATGATGACAAGTCCCAAGTCGCCCGCAGCAGCCCCCAACTCGAATGCAGCCGCCCGGACCTCCGGGGTGAGATCACCCGACGCCGCTCCCATGACGCCCAATTTGAGTGCCCCGCACGGTTTGACGGCGTAGGCCCCCGGATCGGCGAGGAACCGGTCGCGATGGTCGGTTGAGCAGAAGACGTACATGCACCCGCGGTAGAACGCAGTCGCGGCCGCCTCGCGATCCTTGATGCTCGCGCCGCACACCGGGTCGATGCTCACAGCGACCCCTTCCCATCGTCGACGCTCAGAGCAGGATCCGCCGGTTCAGAACTCAGCGGAAACGACTCGAACGCCTCGGGCACCTCCACCCGAAAACGGAATCGTTCTTCCAACGCCTTCTTGAGCGAGAATGCCGCCGCCGGCTCGCCATGGGTGAGCAGGGTCAAGCGGGGTGCGCCAGCATGACCCGCCCACGCGAGTAGCTGCTCACGATCGGCGTGCGCGGAGAGGCCGCTGATCTCGTGGATGTGGGCTTTCACCGCGATCTCCTCGCCGAAGATGCGCACGCGCTTGTCGCCGTCCAGAAGCCGCCGACCGAGCGTTCCTTGCGCCTGATAGCCGACGAATACAACGTGGGCTTCAGGCTTCCACAAGTTGTGCTTCAAGTGGTGTTTGATGCGCCCCGCCTCGGCCATGCCGCTGGAGGAGATGATGATGACACCCTGCCTGCCGTTCAGACTCTGCGACTCCTGCACGCTGGTCGTGTAGCGGAGGCCGGGGAAGTCGAAGACGCCGCCTTCGGCCTTGACCCGCGCCTGGGTCTCGGGATCGTACACCTCCCCATGGCGGCGGAAGACCTCTGTCGCTCGGCCGGCGAGCGGGCTATCGACATAGATGGGCATGTCGTAGCAGCCCTCCCCGCAGATGCGCTCGAGGTAGTACACCACTTCCTGCGTACGGCCGACCGCAAAGGCCGGGATGATCACGTTGCCACCGTCCGCATGAGCCTGTTTGATGATCGTGGAGAGCTGCGCCAACGGGTCCCCGACGCCATCGTGCTCACGATCCCCATACGTGGATTCCATCACCAGGTAGTCCGCCTCGACGGCGGTCTCGGGGGCGCGGATGATCGGCTGGTCCGCGCGGCCGACGTCGCCGCTGAAGACCAGCTTCACCTCTCCCGAGGGACCCGTCAACCAGACCTCCAAGAACGCCGAACCCAGGATGTGGCCGGCGTCGCGGAAACGCACCCGCACGGCGGGTGCCGGCTCCAAGGATCGCTCGTACTCGACCGATCGGAACTGCCGTGCCACCTCCTCGGCGTCCCGCCGGGTATAGAGGGCCGCGTCGGACCGGCGACCGGCACGGCGGGCCCGACGAGAGCGCCACTCGGCCTCCGACTCCTGGATGTGGGCAGAGTCGAGCAACATGATCTCGGCCAGGTCCAGTGTGGCCGGCGTCGCGTAGATGGATCCGCCGAATCCCTGCTTTGCCAGTCGGGGAAGCAGACCGGAATGGTCGATGTGGGCATGGGTGAGCAGCACGAAGTCAATCTCAGCCGGATCGAACGGGAAGCGGGCTCGGTTCTGCGCGTCCTCCTTGGCGCCCCCTTGATGCATGCCGCAGTCGACCAAGAACGCCGCTGAACCCGTCTCCACCAAGTAGCACGAGCCCGTGACCTCCCGCGCCGCCCCACAGACCTGAAGCTGCATACCGCCTCCGCCCCTCCGCCGTGACCCCGATACAACCACCATCGCACAGGACGATACAACCACCATCGCACAGGATCGTGGATGATACAGGGTCCCCTCTCCACGCGCATCGGTGGAAGGAAGGTTCAAGCAGGCCGGAGGGCGTCTGCTAGACTCGCGCGAACATGGACGAGCAGACCCCACAAGCAGTGAGGCGCCCGGGACCCGCCGGAGTCGTCGTCGCACACAGCACCGTCACCGCCGACATCACGACTTCCGCGGCTGCGCTCATGGTGGCCCTTTGTGCGCTGTGGGGGGCCAACTTCGTCGCTATCAAAGTGGGCAACAAGGGTTTCCCACCCATTTTCGCAGCCGGGTTGCGCTCCGTGGGCGCCACCGTGCTGGTTGGAATGTGGATGGTCCTTCGGCGGGGGTCGCTGCGCGCCCCGCGCCGGCTGCTGATGCACGGCGCCGTCGTCGGCTTCCTCTTCTCCCTCGAGTTCCTGTTCCTCTATGGCGGCACCAGCTACACTTCCGCATCGCGAGCCATCTTGTTGGTCTACACAAGTCCCTTCTGGGTGGCTCTGGGCGCCCACTTCGCGCTCCGCGGAGACAGTCTCTCACCGACCAAGATGCTCGGTCTTGCCCTCTCGTTCGTCGGCGTGCTCGCCGTGTTCCGGGCACCGGGAGCCGGCTTGGGACCCGACCACCTCCGGGGCGACGGGCTCGAGCTGCTCGCGGCGATCTCATGGGCCGCCACGACGCTCTACGTGAAGCGCTACATCCAGCCGTTCGGAATCGGCTCGGTTCAGATTCTTTTCTACCAGGTCGCATTCTCCGCCCCCATGCTTCTCATCGCAGCCTCGCTCGCGGGTCAGGCGGCTCCGACCGCTTGGCGACTCGACTCCCTGCTGGCGCTGCTGTACCAGACGGTGGTCATCGCTACCATCAGCTACATCGCCTGGTTCTGGGTGCTGCAGAGGAACCGGGCCTCGACGATCCACTCGTTCACGTTCTTCGCCCCCCTCTTCGGCGTCGTGTTCGGCGGGCTTCTCCTCGGCGATTCGCTGCCCTTCCTGCTCCTGCTGGGGCTTGCGCTGGTGGGAAGCGGCATCTACTTGGTCAACCGTCCGGTCGACCGGGCGTAATGCCGGACGCACTCCCGATCGGACGCGGTCTCAGCATCCCCCTCGATGAGTTCGAGGTCAGGGCGTCACGGTCAAGCGGCCCCGGCGGGCAGCACCTCAACACATCCGACACCCGCGTAGAAGTGCGATTCGATGTGCTGCATTCGCCGTCGCTGCCGGAAGCCGCGCGCACGGTGCTCCTCGAACGCCTCGCGGGCAGGCTGAGTCGTGCGGGGATCGTCCGCGTCGTAGCCCAGGGCCACCGCTCGCAGCTGAGGAACCGAGAGGACGCGTTCGCGCGCATGGGAACGCTTCTGGCTCGAGCACTGGAGGAACAGCCCCAGCGCGTGCCCGGCCGGCCGACCGCCGGGGCCCTCCTCCGGCGCCGTAGGGACAAGCAATTCCGAGCCGCTCTGAAACGGTCACGCAGCCGTGTGGAGAACGAATGACGAGGGTCTGAACCCGTCGGTTCCGGCCGCAGGCTGATTCATCGTTTAGCCTCTTGCCCAAGTGGTAAGGTGTCTCTATGCCGTACGCGGGGACAAGCCGCCCTAGGCAATCGCGCGGCTGAGGCCGGGGGACCGTTGACTCATCGGACTCGGAGGTAGAACGTGGCAAACGAGAACATACTCGAAGGCAAAGTGTTCGAAGTGCCGGCGGAGTTTCAGTCGCGCGCGTACATCAACACGATGCAGATGTACCAGGAGATGCACCAGCGCTCGCTGGACGATCCCGACGGCTTCTGGGCTGAGGTGGCCGAACGCATCACCTGGTTCAAGAAGTGGGATCAAGTCCAGAATCATGACTTCGCCAACGCGAAGATCCGTTGGTTCGAGGGTGGGAAGCTCAACGTATCCTACAACTGCCTGGACCGCCATCTCGACGGACCAGACGCCGACAAGGTGGCCTATTACTGGGAAGGTGACTCCCCCGAGACATCCCGGGTGCTGACCTACCGCGAGTTGTGGGAGCAGGTGACTCGATTCGCGAACGTCCTCAAGAAGAAGGGTGTCAAGAAGGGCGATCGAGTGACCATCTATCTGCCAATGATCCCGGAGTTGCCGGTGGCCATGCTCGCGTGTGCCCGCATCGGAGCCATCCACAGCGTGGTGTTCGGAGGATTCTCGGCAGACGCGACGCGAGATCGCATTCTTGATTGCGGCTCCGCGATCCTGATCACTGCCGACGGAGGGCTGCGTGGTTCGAAGAACGTCCCCTTGAAGGCGGCGGCCGACGACGCGATGGCCGCCTGCTCCAGCGTCATGCACTGCATCGTGGTGCGCCACACGGGTCTCGAGGGCATCGGCTGGGTCGAAGGGCGGGACTCCTGGTACCACGAAGAGATGGCCGCCGCCGACATCACCACCGACTGCCCTTGTGAGGAGATGGACGCCGAAGACCCACTCTTCATCCTGTACACGTCGGGTTCCACGGGCAAGCCCAAGGGTGTGATGCACACGACCGGCGGCTATCTCACCTACGTGAGCTACACCCATCAGATGATCTTCGACCATCATCCCGAAGACGTCTTCTGGTGCACGGCCGACATCGGCTGGGTGACCGGCCACAGCTACATCGTCTACGGTCCTCTCGCAAACGCAGCTACGTCGGTCATGTTCGAAGGAGTCCCCAGCTATCCGCACCCGGACCGGTTCTGGTCGGTGGTCGAGAAGTACAAGGTGAACACGTTCTATACCGCCCCCACCGCCCTGAGGGCGATCGCCCGCGAAGGCGACGATTGGGTGAAGAAGCACGACCTCTCCTCTCTGAGACTCCTGGGGACCGTGGGTGAGCCCATCAACCCCGAAGTCTGGCTCTGGTATCACGGTCTGGTCGGGGGCGGTCGGTGCCCCATCGTCGACACCTGGTGGCAGACGGAGACCGGCGGCATCCTCATCACCCCGCTCCCCGGAGCGATGCCGATCAAACCGGGCTCGGCTACCTTGCCGTTCTTCGGGGTGGAACCCTATATCGTCGACGCCGACGGCCAGGAAGTGACCGGCGTCGGCGTGGGCAACCTCTGCGTCAAGCGTCCCTGGCCCGGCATCATGCGCGGCGTGTACGGGGATACCTCCCGCTTCTACGACACGTATTTCCGCCAGTATCCCGGCGTGTACTTCACCGGTGACGGCTGCCGGCGCGATGAGGACGGCTACTACTGGATCACCGGGCGGGTCGACGACGTCATCAACGTCTCCGGGCACCGCATGGGCACCGCCGAGGTGGAGTCGGCCCTTGTCAGCCACGACGCCGTGGCCGAAGCCGCCGTGGTCGGGTTCCCTCACGACATCAAGGGCCAAGGCATCTACGCATACGTGACGCTGAACGTCGATGTGGAGCCCTCAGATACACTTCGCAAAGAACTCGTAACCCACGTACGCCACGAGATCGGGCCCATCGCTACTCCCGACGTGATCCAGTGGGCTCCGGGCCTGCCAAAGACCCGCAGCGGCAAGATCATGCGCCGGATCTTGAAGAAGATCGCGGCCAACGACATCACCGATCTCGGCGACACGTCCACCCTAGCCGATCCGACCGTGGTCGGGGACCTGGTGGACAACCGCAAACAGTAGGAGCCAGACCGACGTGTCACTCCCAGCGGCAGGGGCGGCTACTGTGGCAACCCCTGCCCAGGGCCTCCCATGAGGTGCGGGTGTGCCTGAGAAGGCTTGGCGCACGCGATACGCCGAGAAGCTCACCACCACCCCGGCGGCGCTCACGCGCATCCGCCGCGGCGACACGATATTCATCGATGCGGGGTGCGGCGAGCCCCAGGCTCTCGTCCGAGGTCTCAGCGACATGGCCGGCCACCTGGCCGACCTGGATGTCTACAGCCTGCTCACGCTTGGCACGGCGCCGTATTCGGCTCCTCGATTCAGTGGCGTGTTCCGGCACAACTCCTTCTTCATAGGTGCCGACATGCGCGACGACGTCGCGGAAGGCCGCGCGGACTACACGCCCCTGTTCCTGTCCGAAGTGCCCCGCCTGTTCGCGAGCGGGCAGATCGCCATCGACGTAGCTTTGATCCAGGTTTCGCCGCCCGACGAGCACGGCAACTGCTCGTTCGGCGTGGCGGTGGACGTCACCAAGCCGGCGGCGGAGAGCGCTCGAGTCCGCATCGCTCAGGTGAACAAGGGCATGCCGCGCACGCTGGGGGACTCCTTCATCCACATCGACCGGCTCGACGCGATCGTGGAGATCGACGAACCCGTCTTGACCGCCGCATTGCCGGTTGCCGACGATGTCTCGCGCGAGATCGGCCGACAAGTGGCCAAACTGGTAGAAGACGGCTGTTGCCTGCAGGTGGGCATCGGTGCTGTGCCCGCCGCCATGCTCGAATTCCTCACCACCCGCAAAGACCTGGGCCTGCACACCGAGATGTTCACCGACGCGGTGATCGATCTCGCGCTGGAGGGGGTCATCAACAACGCGCGCAAGCAGATCCACCGGGGCAAGATCGTGGCCTCGTTCTGCATGGGCACACAGCGTCTATACGACTTCGTACACAACAATCCCCAGTGCGAGTTCAGACCGTCCGATTATGTGAACGACCCGTTCATTATCAGTCAGAACGATGGCATGGTAGCTGTGAACGGCGCCCTGGAGGTGGATCTCACCGGTCAGGTCTGTTCGGACTCGCTAGGCTACAACTTCTACAGCGGGATAGGCGGACAGGTGGACTTCATCCGAGGGGCAGGTCGTTCGCGAGGCGGGAAGCCGGTGATCTGCCTGCCGTCGAAGGCGCATCAAGGCGAGAGCCGCATCGTCGACCATCTCTCCGAGGGCGCCGGAGTGGTGACCACCCGCGGCGACGTGCACTACGTCGTCACCGAATACGGCATCGCCCAACTGCACGGCCGTTCCATCCGCGAGCGCGCGCTGGCCCTGATCGAGATAGCACACCCCGACTACCGGGCCGAACTCCTGGCTCACGCCAAGGAACGGCGTTACGTGTTCCTTGACGAGGTGCCGCCGCGCGCCCCCCGGTACCCAGACGAGGCGGAGCGCCACGTCACCCTGCCCGACGGCGGGATCGTACAGTTCCGCCCCTTGAGATCCTCCGACGACCCCCTCATCCGTGACCTGTTCTACGATGCCGGAGAGCAGAGCGTCTACCAGCGCTTCATGGGGCACAAGAACACGTTTTCGCGCGGCGAGCGCCAAGACCTGGTCAAGATCGACCATCGGACGAACATGAGCATGGCCGTCATGTCGCAACCCCCGGCCGCGGAGGAACTCGTGGCCCTCGCCGAGTGGCGGCTCAACCCCGACGGCAACATGGCCGAAGTCGCATTCCTCGTGCGCGACGAGTGGCAACGACGGGGCCTCGGCCGTCTTCTGTTGGACTACTTGATCGAACTCGCTATGGAACGCGACATCGCCGGATTCACCGCCGACGTCCTGGCCACGAATCGGGTCATGCTGCATGTCTTCCATCAGTCGAAGCAGACGGTGCGCGCCCACCTCGCCGACGGCGTCTACAGCGTCGTCATCGAATTCGACCCCGACGAGGTCGAGCGGCGCACCGAGGCTGCCCGCCAACTGCACACAACTTGAAGGATCGCCCTCTTCCGTGTACACTGAGGCAAGTAAACATATACCCCTGTGGGTATATGTTCATGGTCACCAGCTATCATGACAGCGTGCGGAGGTCGACACCTTGAATCAACGGCCGGTTGCCCACATAGACCAGTCCGCGTGCGATGGGTGTCTCCACTGCACCGTCAGCAGCATATGTCCGCGCGATGCGGTCGAAGCAGAACCTGCCGGCGCCGGGTCGTCGGAGTCCGGTGGCCGTTCCCTCAGCCGCTTTCGACGGTTGCTCGGCACGCACGAAGATCGCCTGTGGAGAGTAGACGAGAGCAAGTGCGCCGGCTGCCTGTTGTGCGCCCCCTATTGTCCGCACCACGCCGTCGTCCCCAAGGAACGCGGAAGGGCGGCGTAGCCGGGAGTCACGCCGCCGGTCCTTCGGTTGGCAATATGTAGCTGATTCGGCAAGATTATGAGTATCACTTGACAGAATCGGCAGTCACAGCTGTATACTGATGTGTGAGTGGCTCAAACCATCACACTCAGAGGCGGCTCCGTGGCGCACCGGATCGACGAGATAGATCGACACATCGTGTCATTCCTGCTGACCGACGGTCGGATGACGAGTTCGGACATGGCACGTCGGCTCGGCACGGTGTCGGAACGCACCGTCCGCTATCGAATCGACCGGCTGATCGCGGAAGATATCGTGCACGTGGGGGCCATGATCAATCCTAAGGCCCTTGGGTTGTCGGTCACGGCGGACATCTGGATAGAGGTCGTGCCTGGGCATCTGCGCAGTGTGGCAGGACGCCTGGCCGCACTCCCTCAAGTCAGCTACGTGGCCTACTCCACCGGCGAACGGGACTTGAGCATCCAGGTATACGCTCGGGACAATCAAGAACTGCACCACTTCGTCAGCGAGGTTGTGGGAAACATTCCCGGGGTGGCCCGCACGAGCACCATGCTCGTGCCGGAAAAGGTGAAAGACGTACACCAATGGGACATTCCCGAGTCACTGCCGATCGCCGCCCACCCGTTAAAGAACATCCGACCGCAAGGAGAGGGAGTATGAGCATCACCGCCGTAGACCTGACCACGCGCGCGCTCACGATCACAGGGCGCGAGAAACAACGCTACGCTGATCGTACCCAGGGCAGCCAAAAGGCCACCGAGCGCGCCAAGAAGGTGTTGCCCATGGGCGTAGCCAGCAACTTCCAATACTTCGATCCCGCCCCCGTCGTCGCAGCGAAAGCCCTGGGCAGTCGCCTGTGGGACGTCGATGGCAACGAGTACATCGACTACAACATGGGCTACGGCTCTCTGCTCGCCGGCCACTCTCACCCGCTTATGGTGGAAGCCATACGGAAGCAGGCCGGCGAAGGCACCCTGTACGTCACGCCCAGCGTGCTGAACACCGAGGTGGCGGAAGCGCTCTGCAGCCGGTTCCCCTTCGACAAAGTGCGCTACACGAATTCCGGCACCGAAGCCACCATGGATGCGCTGCGTCTCGCCCGGGGCTTCACCGGCCGAGAGATGATCGTGAAAGTGGAGGGCTGCTACCACGGCCACCACGACCTGGTCATGATCTCGGTCAAACCTCCCCTCGACAAAGCCGGCACCGCAGACGCCCCCAACTCGGTCCCCTATTTCGGCGGTATCGCCGGGGGCACGATCGACGAGGTCGTCGTAGTGCCGTATAACGACCTGCCTGCCTTGGAACGCGCCTTCGCGGCGTACCCCGAGCAGATCGCGGCCTTCATCCTCGAGCCTGTGCCGGAGAACATGGGCATCGTCCTGCCCGACGAAGGCTACCTGGCCGGAGCCCTTGAGATCGCCCATCGACACGGAGCCCTGGTGGTCTTCGACGAGGTGAAGACCGGCATCACGTCGCATCCCAATGGTGCCTCGGGCGCGTTTGGAATAGAACCGGACATCATTTGCCTGGCCAAGTCCATCGGCGGGGGCGTACCACTGGGCGCGTTTGGAGCGCGCAGCCGGATCATGGAGTTGATCGACAACTGGACCGTCGCGCACCAGGGTACGTTCAACGGTAACCCGCTGGTCATGGCCGCTTCGCTCGCGGTGCTCAATGAGATCTGTACCCCGGAAGCCTGGGAGCTGGCCAGAGCCAAGAACGACCGCCTGCTGGCGGGTTGTCAACAGGTGATCGACGCTGCCGGCCTACCCGCCCATACGGTGGCACTGGGGGCCAAAGGGTGCATCACCTATGTCAAGGACCGCGTTCGCAACTACCGGGACTACAAGAAGACCGACTTCGACCTGGCCTATGCTCATTGGATCTACATGATGAGCCACGGCATCTTCCTGCCGCCGGGACTCGATGAGCAGTGGCTCATCTCGGTTCAACACTCTGACGCCGACATCGACCGGCACCTTGAGGTCTTCGCCGATTTCATCGGCGAATTGACGGCCTAGGAGGCTGCTGAAACACGAGGTCCCGGCGGCCGAAGCGCACTGGGAGGCGCGATACGTCGTCCTCGGTCGCGCACATAGCGCTGCTATTCGCGCTTTCTGCGTCCTTGTCTGGCGCGTTCCCAGCGCACCTCCGCCGC
>Ga0172371_10000015_pt1 | contig 210458 bp, 189 predicted proteins | sample Lak12m_FD_114543 | JGI IMG/M metagenome (GOLD analysis project Ga0172371, IMG submission 114543) | Freshwater microbial communities from Kabuno Bay, South-Kivu, Congo - kab_022012_12m | ecosystem: Environmental > Aquatic > Freshwater > Lake | place: Democratic Republic of the Congo...
CAAGGATAGGTGTACGACCCTTTGTCGTTCTTATAAAGACGGTCTATCTTGTAAGGGTTATTCGTATGAAATGACAGCCCCACAAATCATGGTAGATCTGTGGGACTGTCGTCCTCGAATTGGGATCCTGACTGGAGCAGGAACGCACCTTTCAGCCGGTCCCGATTTTTTGCCTTTTCTCTCCTATAGGATCCACTTCCGGTAAATGTTCCGCAGGCTGACCAGGAAAAGGCCAATACAGAAAAGTGCAATCAGCCCAAAGGAAAGCGGATACGCCAGGGCGTTCTGTCCGCGGATCGCGCCGTGCAGGATGTCCACGCCATAGGTCAGCGGCAGCAGGTAGGCAAGCGGCTGCAGGTAGATTGGCAGGGAAGCGACCGGCACGAATAGGCCGCACAGGAAGATCATCGGGAAGCGGAAGAAATTCGAGAACGTCTGCGCCTCGAACACCTCGCTGACCGACACAGCGATGAACAGCCCCAGGAAGGTCGAGGCCAGCGCGATCAGGATGACCGCCGCAAGCACCAGGGACCAGTCCACGCCGGAAAGGTCGGCCAGAAAGGCGGCCAGCAGCGCCGGGACAAAGGCGTTCAGGATCCCAAAGAGGATCGCCCCGCTGGTCTTGGCGAGCATGAGCAGCCAGAGCGGGATGGGGGAAAGCAGCAGGCGGTCGAAGGAGCGGTTCTTCTTCTCGAAGGTGACAGTCACGGCCAGCATGGAGGTGGTGCCGAACAGGATCGAGACCGCCATCACCCCCGGCAGGATCGACAGGGTGCTGTCCAGTCCGTTGCCGGAGCGGATGAAGAACATGCCCGCCCAGGCGATCGGGAAGATCAGGCCCCAACTGATGTTGGGAGGCTTGAGGTAATAGGCGCGCATGTCCTTGAGCAAGATGTTCCAGAAGGCGATCCAGTGCTTCATTGCCCGCCTCCTGCACTTCTTTCTTTTTCCTTCTTCATCGTGTCCATTTGAAGGCCGGTTACTCGAACGAAGACATCCTCCAGAGTGGGGTGCAGACGGCGGGCTTCGGCTACCTCCTGGTCCTGCTCCGCCAGGAAACCCACCAGCGGGGCAAGGGGGATGGAGTCCTTTGCTTCGATACGCACCTGGTCTTTGGCTGCGAACTGGATCTCGTATCCGGGGAATGCCGCTGCCAGGCGGGAGGAGAGCTGCGGGTCCGCGCCCGGGATGGTCAGTTGCAGGATGTGCCGGTTTTGCAGCGGCTGCAGCAGGTTCGGGACGCTGTCCATCAGTACGATCCGACCGCCAACGATGAAGGCGATCCGATCACACAACCGCTCGGCTTCTTCGATGTAATGCGTGGTCAGGAAAATGGTCGTTCCGTTCCCGTGCAGATCCTGGATCAACTGGCGGATCTGGCGGGCGCTGGCCACATCGATACCTGTGGTGGGTTCATCCAGGAACAGGATGGATGGCTTGTGGATCAACCCGGCGGCGATGGTCAGCTTGCGTTTCATCCCCTTGGAATACCCGGCGAATTTACGCCTGGCTGCCTCAGTCAGGCCAAATACATCGAGCAGTTCGCGGGCCCGCTTTGTGCGCTCTTCCTTCTTGATCCCATACAGGGCGGCGCAGAAGCACAGGTTGTCAAAGCCGGTCAATTCGGGGTAGAGGTTGCTCTCATCCGGGACGATCCCGATCAAGTGCTGGGCGGCCTTTGGGTTGCGGCTGCAATCCTTCCCGTCGATCTGGAGAGTGCCGCCATCCGGGCGGGCCAGCCCGGTCAGGATGTTGATCGTCGTGGTCTTACCGGCCCCGTTCGGTCCCAGGAAACCGAATAATTCTTCGCGCTCGACCTGGAAGGAGATCCCATCCAGCGCAGTAACCTGCCCGTATCGCTTGATCAGCCCGTTCACCGAGATGATCGGACTGCTTGCAGTTGCCGGTAGTGCGGGTCCTGTGCTGACGGTCATTTTCTCAGGTCAGCCAATCGTTCTTCCACGGCCTGGACTTCCAGCTTCAAATCCTTCAAATAGGTCTCAAGACCGGCAATCTCCTCATCCCGGGTCTGATACCGGCGGTGAAATCTATTGTGCTCACAGCAGCAACCATGCCGTTCGCCTTCCTGGCAGTGACCGTCACATGGTCCCTTGCATCCGCATGATCCTTCACAATCACAGGACCCCTTGCAATCACATTTTCCTTCGCACATCGTTGATACTCCTTATCGTTGAGAAATGGGTTGGTGCGCCAAGCCTGGGGATCGGCGCACGGCAGGTCACTTGTTCTTGCAGCAGTTGGAACAATCGCATTCCGCAGGCGCTGGTAACACCGGAAGCGAGACGCCCTTCATTTGCGCCACCCGTCCGATCAGGTCCAGCAGGGCAGGATCGTTCAGCCTGTAGTGAATGAACCGGTTCTCGCGCCGAGTGGAAACGATCCCGGCCCTGCGCAGGGTCATCAACTGCTGGGAGATGTGGGATTGTGACCAGCCGAGCATGGTCTCCAGGTGACAAACGCAGGTTTCGCCCTCCCCGATTGCCAGCAGGATGGCCAACCGGGAGGGGTGGGCGATGGTCTTCAAGATGGACGAGACCTGGTTGAGATTGTCGGTGGTTTTCATATTTGAATTTCCAAATATATTATACCAACACATTTGAAATTGTAAATATGATTACCCCGCCTGATTCTACTCGAACCGGCTCCCGGCGATTGAAATGAGGGGTTGGCGGAAGACTGTCGCCCGATCTGGTGACGAATATCATATTCCGAATATTGAATATAAGTGTATAATGTATTCATGATTGCGAATATGATAGATCAAACTCCCCCCACCCCCCTTTCGACTTTGAGCGCATTCCTGCAAGCCGTCAGCCCGGAGCCGCGCCTGGAGATCCTGCTTGCCATCGGCCGCAGCGAGGCATGTGTCTGCCATTTGGAAGCAGTCCTGGGCTACCGGCAAGCCTACATCTCACAACACCTGATGACATTGCGCGATGCCGGCATACTCGAAACACGCCGGGAAGGCAAGTACGTATTCTATTTTCTGAAAAGGGCGGATATCTTGGACCTCTTGCAGCAAGCCGGAATATTGGCCGGGGTCGATCAAGAAGCTCTTGCCCGTAATACAACGGCTGGACAAATACACTGCGAATGTCCAACTTGTGCAGGGATGATCCCATCGACGGATGCAGGAACCGGCAACCAATAACCCAAGTCTGGTAATACTGGAGCGCTGTAGATATGCTTACATTTCTCTCGAATCTGCTTTACGGCGGGCTGGGCAACCTGGCTGCCTACCTGGCGGCGCACGTGCTGCTTTGCCTGCTGCCTGCCTTCTACATTGCCGGGGCAATGACCGCCCTGATCCCCAAGGAGACGGTCACCCGCTTCCTGGGGCGCAACACCCCCAAGTGGATCTCGTACCCGGCCGCGGCGCTGGCGGGCTCGGTGCTGGCGGTCTGCTCGTGCACGATCGTGCCGCTTTTCGCCGGCATCTATAAAAAAGGCGCGGGATTGGGACCGGCGATCACCTTCCTTTTCTTCGCCCCGGCTGCAAACATCCTGGCGCTGGTCTACACCGGCGGCGTGATCGGCGCGGACCTGGCCTTTGCCCGCCTGTTCCTCTCGCTGGCCTTCGGCATCTGCATCGGACTGATCATGGCGCTCATCTTCCGCAAGGATGACGCTGCCCACGACAAGGCCACGGATGATATGTTCGCGGCCAAAAAGTCCATGGGCCGCGTGGCGCTGGTCTTCCTGCTTGTCCTGGTGGCCCTGCTGCTCTCCGGCACGCTCAAGGTCGGCCTGCTGACGAACCACTACGCCAGCTTCACCCTGCCCGTCTCTGGTATGGACCGCTTCCAGGATTTCCTCTACAACCTGGTCCCCTACGATGCCAGCAGGGGTGAGGAAGGGGTCACCGCCCAGGGTGCCATCCTGATCGGGCTGCTGGTCTTGATCGGCCTTTCATCCTGGTTGGGCCTGGAAAAGATTCACGATAAATTCACCGCCTGGACCTGGATCGCCATGGGGTTGGTGGGCCTTACCCTTCTGGTCGCCTCCCTTGGCATGGTTCCGCATGCCGGCGGCCTTGATGTGCTGCTTACCGGCAAGTTCTTCGGCGTCCTGTTGGCGCTTGTGATCCTGATCCTGCTGGCCTGGAAGGGCCTGAGCCGCGACGAACTGCGCGACTGGCTGTGGGAATCCTGGCGTTTCGTCAAGCAGATCTTCCCCCTGCTGGTGGCAGGCGTCTTTGCGGTGGGCGTCATCCGGGTGCTGGTCAAGCCCGAATGGATCGAGACCCTGGCCGGGCGCAACACGCTCACCGGCAACCTGGCAGGCGTGGTCTTCGGCGTCTTCATGTACTTCCCCACGCTGGTCGAGGTGCCGATCGCCAATATGTTCCTCAGCCTGGGCATGCACCGCGGTCCGCTGCTGGCCTACCTGATGGCAGATCCCGAACTGAGCCTGCAGAGCATCCTGATCATCTCAACGATCATCGGCAAGCTCAAGTCCTGGACATATGTTGCCTGGGTGGCGCTGTTCAGCACCTTGGCGGGTCTTATCTACGGTGCCTGGGTGGACGGCGCCTCCATCGGGTTGGTGGCGCTCTACCTGGTGCTCTTCCTGGCAACCCTGGCTACCGTTCTCTGGCTGGTCAATCGCCGCAATCAGTACAAAGCGGCTGTGGATGCCACGGTCGAATAATAAAAAAGGAGAATATCCATGCTCACGATCAAAATTCTCGGTTCTGGTTGTCCCAACTGCAAGAAACTGGAAGCGCTCGCCCGGCAGGCGGTGGAGCAGCTTGCCATTGAGGCTGATGTCATCAAGGTGACGGACTACAACGACATCATGGCCTATAACATCATGTCCACGCCCGGGCTGGTAATCAACGAGAAACTGGTGTCATTCGGACGAATTCCCTCCCCGGCTGAGATCACCACCTTCCTGACCAACGCGCTGTCTGCAGAATAGTCAGTTCCCGTATCTATTAAGAAATAAGAAGGTTCGATAAACATGGAAATCAATTCCACTTTGATTATGGCGGTTGCGTTTGCCTTCCTGATCGCGTTCGTGTTCTCCATGTTCGGACAGGGCGGGGGCTCGGTCTATTCGCCGCTGCTGCTCCTGCTTGGGTTCACGGCTATGATCTCCACTTCCACATCCCTGGTCTTGAATCTCATCACCTCGCTCGCGGCAGGCTATATTTTCTACCGCAAGAAGATGATCGATTACAAGGTCTCGCTCATCTTTGCACCGGGGATCTCTATTGGCGCGTTTGCTGGCGGCGCCCTCTCAAAGTCCTTCGACACCACCATCCTGCTCTGGTTGTTCGTGGTGTTCCTGCTGGTGGTGGGTGCCCGGATGATCTATTCCTATTGGGAGAAAGACAAGAGTGAGCAGGCAGTGCCTGCCAGCCTGTCCGCTGGCAAGTACGTGCTGATCGCGCTGGTCGGCCTGGCAGTGGGTTTCATCGCCGGCCTGTTGGGCGTGGGAGGCGGCATTCTCATCGTCCCGTTCATGGTCTATGTTCTCAAGTACCCAACCAAGATCGCGGCTGGATCGTCCCATCTGATCATCTCCTTCTCGGCCCTGGCAGGAATCCTGGGACACATGACCTCCCACCGCTTCGACCTGCCGTTGGTTCTGGCTGCCGGCGTGGCTGTACTCATCGGCGGGAACCTGGGGGCGCGGGTCAGCATGAAGGTCAACACCAAACTGATCAAAGCGGGTCTGGGACTGATCATGTGGGCGTTTGTGGTACAGCTCTTGTTCAAGTTATTGGGCTAGAAAATAAAATCCATCACACATCCGATCGAAAGGAAAATAAAAAATGACAACTCAACATATTCCTCCCGAATGGGCTTTTGAATTTCACGGTCATGAATGCCCGTTCATGCCCATTGGCTATCGCATGGGTAAACTGGCGCTGGCGTTTCTTGGCGCCGAAAAAGAGCCGGACCACGGTTTTTTCATCTTCCCCGAACTGGGGGAAGGCCACCCGCAGACCTGCATGATCGACGGCATGCAGGCTGCCACCGGCGCGACCTATGGCAAGACGATGATCACCAAGACCTTCTACGGCAAGCTGGCAGCCACCTTCTACCACCCGCAAAAAGGTGCAGTGCGTTACTCGCTCCTGCCCGAATTCGTCGATGCGCTGGGCAAGTTCGAATTCTTTGCCTACCGCAAGAAGGGCATCGAGCCTTCACAGATCCCGCTCGAAACCCGGCGCGAAGTCATCCAGTTCGTCTATGACCAGGCAGACGAAGCCATGTTCAAAGTGGAAGCCAAGCCCGATTTCGCTTTCAAGCCGGTCAAAGGCTCATTCAACAAGACCAAATGCAGCGCCTGCGGCGAGTACGTTTTCGACCGCTATATCCGCATGAAGGATGGGCAACCTGTCTGCATTCCTTGCTCCGGTTACGAAAAAACGATCCTGGTTGAGCGCTAAGCCCTGTCTCTTGGCAATCTTTGCCCACCCCGATGACGAGACCTTCCGTCCAGGCGGGACGCTGGCTTTGCTCGCCTGGCAGGGTGTGCACATCGAGGTGCTGACTTTCACGCACGGCGAGGCTGGTTCCTGCGGTGACCCGCCGCTGTGTACGCCCGATGAACTGCCCGCTGTACGCGAGCGTGAATTGCAGGCTGCCTGCGCCGCGCTGGGCATCCAGTCCCTGCGCCTGTTGGAATATATCGACGGTCACTTGCAGGAAGCGGACAGAAAGGCGATGATCGCTCAGATCCTATCTGTTGTGAACGAAACCCAACCGCAAGTGCTGTTGAGTTTCGGCCCGGATGGGCTCTCAGGACACCCTGACCACATCGCCGTGGGGCAGTGGACTGCCGAGGCATTCCGCCACGCGGAAGGGATCTCAGCACTCTATACCGTTGCCGTGCCGCAATCGCTGGCCGAGGCGCTGAGTATGCGCCAAGTGCATGCTGTGCCGGATGAAACCATTGCGCTGGCAGTGGATATATCCACCGTCTGGGAGACCAAACTGACAGCCATGCGCGCTCACGCCACACAGATGAGTTCATCACCCATGATGAGCGCGCCCGAGGAACGCCAGCGCCTGTTTTTCGGGCAGGAGTATTTTGCACGCCCGGCGGTGAGATCGGCGGCTGATGATTTCCTGCCGGCAGTGCTGGTAAGGAGTGATCAATGAAAAGAGTTTTATTTCTCTGTACCGGCAATTCCTGCCGCTCGCAGATGGCAGAGGCCATTGTCAATGCACGGATGGGGGAAGCCTGGCAGGCGTTCGGCGCCGGGACGAAGCCTGCCGGCTTTGTCCATCCGAAGGCGTTGGCCGTCCTGGAAGAGATGGGAATCCATCATACCGGTCGCTCGAAACAAGCGGACGAGTTCCGTGACAAGAGTTTCAACCTGGTGGTGACGGTCTGTGATTCGGCCGCTGAAGAGTGCCCGGTCTGGCTCGGGCCGGGAATGCGCGTGCACTGTGGTTTCCCGGATCCGGCCAGGACGGATCGGCTGGAGGATTTTCGTTCCGTCCGGGACGATATCGAGCAGAAGATCATCGCTATCTTGAAGGATCATTCCTGAGAGGAGAGTTGCATTCCCCCAAAAACCGGAACGACGAAACGATTACCCTTCCTGGACCGCTTCCTGACCCTGTGGATCTTTATGGCCATGGCGGTCGGGGTTGGGATCGGCTATTTCTTCCCCGCCGCAGTGCAGAAGTTCAATACGGCTGTGTCGGTCGGGACGACCAACATCCCGATCGCGATCGGCCTGATCCTGATGATGTACCCGCCGCTGGCGAAGGTGCGCTACGAAGAGTTGGGCGACGTTTTCCGCAACTGGAAGGTGCTGGGGCTGTCACTCCTGCAAAACTGGGTGATCGGTCCGGTCTTGATGTTCGCCCTGGCAATCCTCTTCTTGCACGGTTATCCCGAATACATGGCCGGCCTCATCCTGATTGGGCTGGCGCGCTGCATCGCCATGGTCATCGTTTGGAATGAACTGGCGAAAGGCGACACCGAATATGCCGCCGGGCTGGTGGCTTTCAACAGCATCTTCCAGGTATTGTTTTACAGCGTCTATGCGTACATTTTCATCACCGTTCTGCCCACCTGGTTCGGGTTATCCGGCGCCGTGGTGCACATCACCATCGGCGAGATCGCGAAGAGCGTCTTTATTTATCTGGGCATTCCCTTCATCGCCGGCTTCCTGACCCGCCTGATCCTGATCCGGCTCAAGGGCAAGGAGTGGTATCACGGCAAGTTCATCCCGAAGATCAGCCCGATCACCCTGGCGGCTTTGCTCTTCACCATCGTGGTGATGTTTTCGCTCAAGGGTGAATACATCATCCAGCTTCCGCTGGACGTGGTGCGGGTCGCCATTCCGCTGCTGATCTACTTCGTGGTCATGTTCGTGGTCAGCTTCCTGATGGGCAGGGCAGTCGGGGCAGACTACAGGAAGACAACCACGCTGTCCTTCACTGCCGCCAGTAACAACTTCGAGTTGGCCATTGCCGTGGCTGTGGCAGTTTTCGGCATTTCCTCCGGCCAAGCCTTCGCTGCGGTCATTGGTCCACTGGTCGAGGTTCCGGTGATGATCGGGTTGGTCAATGTGGCCTTCTGGTTCAAGAGGAGAATGTTCCCAATCCAGGGAGAAAATGGCGAATAGGAAGTTGGGGAACGCGGAATCTTTATACGACGCAAAAATCCCGCCTTTCGGGCGGGATTTGGCTTCCTTTGCGATGGTTTACGGTGGGTATGTTCGCACAAGAGGGGTTATACGCCGGGATTTACAGAGCCCGCCGGCAGGATTTTCACTCTTTCGGTCGCTTTCAGCAAATGCTGAAACCCGGTAAATCAGTGAAAATTCAACAATGGTTGTCAATCCAGGTGAATGAAAAACGCAGCCGGTTTCGCTGCGTTTGGGATTACCTGCAACTTGAAGATGCTAGGCATTGGGCTTGGAGTTCAGTTCTTCTGGACTCCGACTTGTGACGATGAACGGTAATTTCGCGGCCGTTGTCCAATCATCTTTTTCTGAAATCCGATATTCCACCAAGAACTCAAACCGCCCTGTGGTTGTCATCGGGATGGCTCCGATGGTAATGCGGGTTCGGTGGAAGGGGGTTTTTGACAGATCGATCTCCAATGAAACCGTATGGGGTGTTTCGTTGTCAGGGAGTTTGAGGAAGACTTGCATCTGGCCAGAACAAGGAATATCCGCATTCTCTCGCGCCCATAGAGATACGATCTCGCATGAAAGGATAAAAGGCCTCTCTTTTGATGGAGCGCCAAAGACAAGCAAGTTTTCCAGTGTGTTAAAAAGGCTGACGCTGTTCGTTTGTGCGTCGAAAGATGCACTCTGACACACTACGGACCAGACATGTTGGATCATTTCTGATCACCTCCAACCCGGATCTGACTCTGACTCCGGGTTCCCTGCTGCAGGACAGGCCAGTTGGGAACAAGAATGGAGGCCTCGGCGATAGGCACCACTTTTGACGATGTGGTGGATGGCACCGAAGCGAAGGTTAGCTCCAGGTCGAGAGTCTGGATGATCTTTTGAATAAGTTTCAGGGTCGGGTTGCTCAGCCCGGCTTCGATTCGGGAAATATTCGCTTGCTTTGTGCCGACCTTCCTTGCCAGTTCCGCTTGAGTCCAACCCCTCTGCACCCGGGCGCGTAAAACGGCATCACCGAGGGCAAAGTGAGCCTGGAGAGCGGCTTTTCCCTGGCGATATTCAGGATCGTTTTCGATCTTTTGAAGATAATCAGTGTATTTCATGATTTTCTCTCGTGTCTGACAAAATAATCAGCTTTGTGCTTTTTTGCTTTTTCGATATCTGCTGTTTTTACTTTCGCTTCCTTCCGCAAGCCATGGCTGATGATGATTTTTTCCCGGAAAAAGTAAAAATACAAGAGTCGGTACTGCTTGTGCTTGACCGGAATTCGTAGCTCGTATATTCCATCGGCTAGAAAATCTGCATGAGGACGACGAAGTTGATTGCCGAATTCCCGCAACAGGTCGATCTCGCGAATCACATAAGGGAGTTCATCTTTCTTGTTGAGGCCATCGAGGAACTCTTGTGTCGGGCAAGCGCCGCTGGGCAATGTGTAGAATTCAACTCCCCACATGATCAGCCTCGACCGACTTTATGATTATAGCATATATGCTATAAATTGATTGCATCGATTTTCCTTTTCTTAATCCAACGGGCTTTCGATTTTTCTGCCAGCCCACTGCATGTGTCGCACAATATCAGAACATTTGTAATAATTATACCATTGTCACCAAATAATCATTGAACACTTGACTGTGATAGAATCTTGGGGAAGCGGTATCGTAAAGCCTGATGATCCCGGACACTCGGAGAGTGTACCTAGCCGCCGCTGAAATGCGGCCTGTCAATAGCCGCCCGATGTATACCAGCCATAGCCGCATTGATGGGTACCACCAAAACGAGTGTGGAGGGGGTTAGGATTCTGGATTTATCGGGTCATCAGAAGTTGTTTTATTCGAAGTAATATCCTTTCTGCGGCCTCGTTGGCGGAAGCTATCGCCGCGGATAACGATGGTGTGGGCATGGTGGGTCAGACGATCGAGGGCAGCACTGGCGAGCAGATCATTGGCGAAGATCTCGCCCCATTCTTCAAAGGCGCGATTGGAGGTGATGATCAGGGAGCTGCGTTCATACCGTTCGGTAATGATCTCGTAGAGATCCTGGACCGCCTGGGGAGAAACGGATTGCAGGCCGAAATCGTCCAGGACAAGCAGGTCGTACGTCAGGGTTCGCGCGAGGATGCGAGAGTGAGAGCCATTTGCCCGTGCGATCTGCAGATCCTGCAACAGGCGATGGGTAGGTTTGGTCAGGACGCGGAAGTTGTGTTTCACAGCATCGATGGCGATCGCGTTGGCGAGGTGGCTTTTCCCCACACCAGTGGGTCCGCACATCAGTAAATTCTCATGGCGCTGGATAAAGACACAGGAGGCCAGGTCCTGGATCAGGGTGCGATTGATCCCAGGGGCAGCCGAGAAGTCAAATTGAACCAGGGTTTTGTTGCTGTCGCATCCGGAGAGAGCGAGCTTCAATACCAGGCGGTTTTGGTTGCGTCGTTCCAATTCGTCGTCAAGCAGTAATGCCAGGAACTCCAGTGGGGCGAGTTGCTGATCCACCGCCTGGGAAACGCGCACATCCAGAGTGTTGAGAATACCGGAGAGTCTGAGCTGGCGCAACTTGGGGAGAAGCGGGTGCGACATCATGAGCGCCTCTCGAAGAATTCTTTCCCACTGCGGGCGAAGATATGGCTGAGCGCGGGTTGTGCGGGCTGCGTTTCGGGCAGGGGTTCACGATCCAGGGCCGCATTCAAGATCAGCTTGATCTGCCGGTAACGTACATCCCCGAAATAGACGGCCCGTGCACAGGCAGCCTCCAGGCGTTTAGGCCCCACGCTCTCCTCCAGTTTGAGGATGGCCTGCACCGAACGCAGGCGATCTAGCGGCCGATCCGCCAGCAGCTGCTCCACCACGCTCTGGGTGGATGGACCGATCTCTGCCCCCAGCTTCTTGCAGTATTCTGGCGTGCGGATCAGGTAGGCGGCTTTGGCGGGTGGATAGTCTTCCAAGCGGGTATGCCACTGCCCGGGCCGGGTACTGCGCGGGTGGCTGGAGACCAATTCCTGCCCCTTGTAGATCTCCACGAAGTTCTCACTCACGTGCGCCGCCAATTCCTGGCCAATATACCCAAAAGGCACCGAATAAAAGCTCCCAAGGATCACCACATGGCAATCCGGGTGGACCTTCATCGGGCGGATCTCCAACAGCCGGAAGGGCTGCGCAGGTAAGGGCTGCAGGCAACCTTTCTCAAATTCATTGAACAAGTGCAGCGGCGCCTCGCCGGTGGTGCCATGCTTGCGGACCCCGGCCGTATTCAAGATCCAATCCCGCAAATGGACATTGCCAACATTTATATCCACAAATTCCTGGCCCGCCATGAAGTTACGCTGGACGTAATGCACTCCACTCTCCACTTTCCCTTTGTGCCTCGGTGTGTGCGGGATGGTTGGGCTGATCAGAAAACCATAATACAGCGCCATTCGCCGGTATCCCTCCCCCAGGATCGGATCGTGCACCAGGGCTTTCAATACCGCCGCTTTCAGATTGTCCGGGATCACCCGCTGCGGCACTCCTCCAAAATATGCGAAGGTCCGTTTGTGCAGGGCGATCCAGGTCCCCACTTTCTGATCAAAGACCAGTTCCGCATATTGGTGGCGGCTGTATCCCAACGTCGCCACGAACGCATAGGCCGTCCGCATGCGCTTGGCAACTGGATCGTACAACTGTCCCACAGACCCAAAATCTACTTGCATGTCCTCGCCAGGGTCACTGTGAACCCGCACGAACGCTTCCGGCTCCGCTGGTTTCAATCGGTGCACGAATCGTCGCACGGACGAATACCCACCCTTGTAGCCGTAATTCTCTTGCAGCCGCAGCCAGATGGCGGTCATCTCCACCCCTGCCTTCACCCACTCCTGGATCTTCTCCCGGTATGGCTCCACTGTGGATGCTTGCTTGGGAACTTGCACCCCAGGTCCCAATGCCTGCCTCAACTCACGATCGCTGGGCTGTGCACCTACCTTTTCCAAATACCCGTTCTCTTTTGCTATCTTGGAATACTTCCGAACGGTCTTGCGCGCAATTTGCATATCCTTGGCGATACGCCGTTCGCTCTCTCCCAGCTGTAATCGCCGGATGATATCCTGTATATGATTCATGTGCTTCCTCTTCATGTCGGTCGCCTCCAGAGTTAGGTCTGGAAGCATTGTGCCACACTCCAAGGTGGTACCCATACGGGCGGCTACGACTGGTACCCATACGGGCGATCACGACTGGTACCCATACGGGCGATCACGACTGGTACCCATACGGGCGGCTACGCCTGGTACCCATTCAGGCGATCACGACTGGTATACATTAGCACGATCAATGACAGCGGCCCGGGTTGACTGACATCGTCTGCAACGCCGACATGCACATCGCCGAAGTACGCAAGTTCTGCGAGGTGGACGAAACCAGTCAGGCCTTGATACAGACTGCCATGAACCAGTTACAATTATCGGCGCGGGCTTATCATCGCGTGCCGAAAGTGGCGCGGACAACCCCAACCTAGCCGGGAGCGAGGACATTGTCCCGACGCATCTGGCTGAAGCTTTGCAATACCGGCTCAGGCTTTTGGCGATGTAATGAAAATCTTACGATCTGAGGAATAACAAAGGAGTTTTGGATCGGATACGATTCAAAACTAACTTAATCAACAAACCTCACATCTTGAATGGCACAGGGAACTCTAACTCAAGTCTGTTACTTCTGAACTAATCATAGTCGCCATATCGATGCAATGTCTCCAACATAGCCATGTAGTTTTCTGGTTTGATGCAAGACATAAGGCTATTGGAAGTAGACAAAATATAGCCGCCGCCCGGTTTACCAGCCTGGATACAGGCTAATGTTTCCGCACGCACTTCATCAGGCGTACCAAGGGACAGGGCACCTCCAATATTGACATTCCCTTTCAAGCAGATGCGTAAACCATATTTTTCTTTGACCGCGCTGACACTCATTCCTCCCAGGGGATCCAGTGGATCAATACAATCAACACCGGTATTTACAAGATCATCCAGGATAGGCCATATATTGCCATCTGTGTGTTTGATTGCTGGTACTCCTGCCTTATGGATGGCATTAATGGTATGCTGAAAACCGGGTAACAGGAATTCTCGAAAATGCTTTGGTGACATCATCGGACCCCGGTTATCGGAATAATCGTCTGTCAGGAAGATCGCGTCAGCGCCTAGTTCAACAGCTCGATTTATAAGCGCAGTGTTATAAGTCACACTGATTTGCACCAATTCGCGCAACAGATCTGGATTGAGAATGAAATCCATCAATAAATTTTCGATGCCCCGTAAATATCTTGGAATTGAAAACACGTCGTGGGCGCGAAATAAAATAGCTCTTTTCCCCTTAAATCTTTCAACTGCCGAGACCAAGGAAGCGAAACGGACTGGCGCACAAGGATCTGGCAGGATATGCTTGGCCAAGTCGGATGGTTTTTTGATTGGGTAATCGATTGAGATGGGGTAAATCTCATCGGTTTTTTGAAAAGTCACTCCCCATTCATCAATGAATGTATTCTCACTAATAAATGTCTTTTCCGTATCCTCAAAAATTGAGACCCCATCCAGGTCAGTCCATTCAATGAAATCCAGCAGGTTCCCTCCGGGTAATAGTGAATCGATCAACTTTTCATCAATTTCCCATTCGATGCTGGGAACCCGATCAGGCTGCTTCCTGTTCAATGCTTTTAGCACTCGCTCCAAATGAACACTATCATCCATCATGATCTCCAATCCACCAATTTTATAAAATCAATCCTAAATAGCAAGCGTATCGAGAACCAAGCAAAAGTTGAATACCGGAAAGAAAATCTCAGGCCAACAAAGCCCGGGCAGAATCGACTGCGCTTGCCGCGTCTTCCGCATAAGCATCAGCGCCTGCCTCTTTGGCAAAGCTTGCCGTAACCGGTGCACCACCCACCATTACCAAAACAGTTTTGCGTAGCCCAGCTTGTTCAAGCGCTTGAATGGTCATTGTTATCTGATTCAACGTTGTTGTTAATAAGGCGCTCAACCCAAGGATCTGGGGTCGATGCGTACGAACAGCCTCAATAAAAGTTTCTGGCGCCACATCCACACCCAGGTCTATCGTTTCAAATCCTGCCCCTTCCAGCATCATTTTGACCAGGTTCTTTCCGATTTCATGCAAATCGCCTTTGACGGTTCCTATCAGAAATTTCCCCGCAGTTGGTGCATTGCTGGCAACCAATAAGGGCTTCAAAATATCCATCCCCGCGTGCATGGCCCGGGCACAAACAAGCACCTCTGGCATATATAGTTCGCCGGATTTAAAGTCCTGTCCAACCCTATCCATACCAGCAATAAGACCATCCTTTAGTACTGTCTGTGACCCATGCCCTTCATCAATCGCCTGTTGAACCAGTTTTGCTACAGTTTCGGCATTCCCGTTATATAATTCATCTGCAATTTGTCCAAATATAAGCGCCATTTTGGAATACTCCTTCTTGGTGAATTGTTATGAATAAGAGATTCGCAGTATGCCAAATTTATCGCAGCCGGCGGATGATCCAAAAAACACGTAAGGCTCACTCTTGCTCCAGGTAGCATATTTTGTCAACACACGTTTGAAACTAGCCTCAGCGACAGGGGTGTTCCATCCGAGAATAGCCACCGTGCCCCCTGCACCGCCACCCGTGATCTTGGCTCCGAGCAGATCGTGATCTTTCTCTTCCCGAACTAACTCTACGATCTTATCGGTCGCTTCCGAACCCAAGCCGCATTCGCTGTAGCCCAAGTGCGCCAGATACATCAGCTCGCCCAACAGGGCACCTGAACCAGGGTCCAGCGATTTGTCTGGCCAGGAGAGCAGGCTAATAAAGGTTTGCACGCGCCAGTTTTCCTCCACTGCATAACGAGAGGCGGCGCGGACCGGGTAATTCGCTTCCGGTCGGACGGGTGTGAAAGGGTCCAGGTGGGTTGCGTACAACTTGTTGAACTCTGCACCGGATATGCTTTCGGGTAATCTGGGTTCATATTTAGCTCGAAATTGAGAAGGGGAGACATTCGCCAAGTAGCCATTCCACCTGGGTTCGACCCAACGGGGTAGAGCTCCGCTTTCATCCAAAACAGGCTCCAAGTTCTCCCAATCGCACAGGAAACGGTACCCCATGAAGGTGGCTGCCCGGGCAGATTCGTACTCGATCCCTGCCACCAAGTGGCGCACACCCGAGTCGATTCCCCACAGGCGGAGCGTTGCCGGCAGCTTGACCAATGATTTTGGCTGGCAGGGTTGGCAAAGCATGGGTACGAAATAGCCCTCATCGCCCATCACAACCGTCAATTGATCCATAATGCCGCAGGCGGACTGGGTCAGGGCAATCTCGACCCACTGGGTCCACTCTGCTAGTTCCACGCCTTTGACCGGAATGCCATATATTTCCGCCATGGCTTTCATAGGAGCAACTTCCAGAGCGGCTGAGGAGCTGACTCCCTTGCCAAGAGGTACATCTGATTCGAGATACAGGGAGAAACCCTGGGAGACTTTCTCTGGAAATTTTTTGATCAGAAAATATAAGTCGCCGAGAATGTAGGCGCACCAGGAACCCCTGGGGTCCCGGTTGATCCAATCCCGCACTACTTCGAGAGGTTTTACCCTGTTGTTGTTAGTCAAGTCATCCAAGGAAAATTCAATCCTTTCACTCCACCCCAGAGCCTTAACGGCGGGGTTATAAAAAACAACGGTTTTGTCTGAGCGAGGTTGGATGGCGACTAGAGTAGCCTCTTGGATGGTGGTTTCAAATACTGTACCGCCAGTGTAATCGTCATTGCCCCCCATGAGATCCAGGCGGCCGGGGGTTCGGTTGATCAAGATATCGGTATCTTTCCGAAAATATCCCTCGCTGACCAGTTTTTGAACACCTTTTTCAAATCTGATCAATTCCGGATATTGATTTCCCAATTGCTTGATAGCTTCATTCATCTGGAAAGCTCCTATTTTTATATCATGAATGTATTGAATTCGTTAACAAAAGATCATAATGTGCATTAATTCTATTCTAACATTAATAAAACAAATGGTCAAACGCAATAAAACGAAACATTAAGCATTGACATACATAATATGCGGTGATAATATTGTTAACAGGAACCCGATTATGGTGATGCTAAAAAAATTTTTCCGCAAGATTTCTGATTGGTCGGGTTTTTTCCCGTTTCTCATCTTTTGCCTGGCATTTGAGGCGGTGCCAATATTGGTTCTGATTCGGGGGAGTTTAATCGACCGAACGACCCACCAGATTACCTTGCAGCATTTTCTTGATCTACAAGGCCGTTCTTATATTAATTCGTTTATTAATAGCATAAAACTCTCGGGGTTAACCGCTGTGATTGGCGTAATATTGGGAACCATCATCGGGTATGCGATTTATACATGGCCTTCGGAACGGACCCGTAAGATATTTATTACACTTTTGAATGTGACCTCAAATTTTGCAGGCGCGCCCCTGGCATTTGCCTTTGTTGTAGTTTTGGGTATGAATGGAGTTATCACACAATTTCTCCTGCAATGGTTAAATTACGAACTATATCCGGGCTTTAGTATTTACTCTTTTTATGGGTTGGTACTGGCTTATGTTTATTTTCAATTACCCTTGATGGTTTTGCTCATTCTTCCCGCTTTTGCTGGGATAAAGAAGGAATGGCAGGAATCGGCCCGGAGCTTGGGCGCCAATTCATTTCATTTCTGGTGGCGTATCGGGATACCGGTTCTGATGCCATCGCTTATTGCAGGATTCACCCTCCTCTTCGCGAATGCGTTTGGCGCATATGCGACCGCTTACACCCTGCTTCAATCCCAGTTCTCACTTGTGACACTAAAAATTGGTTTCTTGATCGCCGGTGAGGTGCGCGGCGATCCGGGAATTGGCATGGCAATGGCAGTTTTGTCATTGATGATTATGGGAATAAGTATCGCGGCCTACCAGGTAGCTACAATTCGCGCTCGCCGCTGGTCCAAATCCTGACTAGGATGAATCTGAACAAGGAAATAAGCAGTGCGAAAAAAACCTAACTTGATTGGATCTCTTCCAAATAAGAAATCTCGCCCGACAGGCTGGCAAATTCTTCTGATCGCGTTTTTTCTATTCTATATGTTGCTACCGATCGTTTCGACTTATGTTTTTTCGGTCGCTACTCGATGGGACCGTACGATCCTGCCCGAAGGATATACGCTTGAATTTTATCAGCGGGCAATCCAAACTTCGTACTTTACCATCACTTTACGCAATTCTTTCATTTTATCCATGGCAACTGTTCTGGTAAGTTTGATATTGATCGTTCCAACTGTTTACTGGGTTCATACGCGCCTAGTTGGTGCCAAACCGCTTCTGGACGTTTTGATGATTCTCCCGTTTGGAATTCCGACAGTGGTGCTGGCTTTGGCCTTGGTGCAGGTCTATAACTTTCCTCCAATCGCCCGTTCACCCTTTTTACTCATCGGCGCTGTTGTGGTGTATTCCATGCCGTTCATGTATCGACCGGTCTCCAACGCAGTGCAAGCCATCAATATCCACACACTCACCGAAGCGTGTCAAAGTTTGGGTGCAAATGTTTTTCAAATTCTTTCTAAGGTGATCATTCCCAACATAATGTCGGGGATTTTGAGCGGTAGTTTATTGGTATTTTCTACAGTCTTTGCGGAATATACACTCACTTCTTTACTTGTTGGCGCCAGGTTTAAAACATTCCCACTGCTGCTGGTTGAATACACTCGCATCAATGGAAATATTGCTGCATCCTTTTCGGTAATTTCCTTCACCATTGCCTGGCTGGCTTCCATCCTGATCCTGTGGGCGGGTAGCCAGGGGCAAAGACCATCCAAAAATGTAACGCGATCTTGATTAGACAGGGAATAATCCATGGCATACCTGGAATTAAAAAACGTATCTAAGTCATTTTCTAATGTAACCGTTGTTCAGGATTTTAACCTGGAGATTGAAAAGGGATCTCTCGTTTCTTTCCTGGGTCCATCCGGCTGTGGAAAGACGACTACTTTGCGGATGATTGCCGGTTTTGAGAAGCTGGATAGCGGGACGATAAAGCTTGGTGATCGCGAAATTACCACCGTACCACCCAACCGGCGCGACATTGGTATGGTCTTCCAAGCGTATGCGCTGTTCCCAAATATGACCGTGCGCGAAAATATCGCCTTTGGCCTTCGAATGAAGAAAGCCCCGAAGCAGGAGATCGAAAAAAGGGTCAACGAAGTACTCGACATGGTACGCCTGCAAGATACCGCCAAACGCTTTCCCCACCAGCTTTCAGGTGGGCAACAGCAGCGTATTGCCTTGGCGCGCGCTCTGGCTGTGCAACCGTGCGTTTTACTCCTTGATGAACCCTTATCCGCTTTGGATGCTGAAGTGCGTGTGGTGCTGCGAGGGGAAATCCGCCGGATCCAATCTGAACTGGCAATTACCACGGTTTATGTTACACACGATCAAGAAGAAGCCTTATCTATTTCAGATAAAGTTGTTGTGATGAATAAAGGCATCATTGTTCAAGTCGGTACACCGGAAGAAATCTACCGCGCCCCCAAGACGCGTTTCGTCGCCACGTTCATCGGAACCGCCAATCAATTTTATGGGGAAGTTTCGGGGAAAGATACGGTCACATGTAAAAATATTAAACTATCTGTGGATGGCCTGAAAGAATTTAATGAGGGCCAGCAAGTAGTTGTCCTGGTCCGCCCGGAGAATATTCAGGTGCAATCTGAACACCATAATCGCAGAAACTGGAACGCCATCCCGGGCACGATTGAAACGATCACTTTCCATGGCGCGGTCACCCGGCTGGGTGTCAATGCAAATGGTCAACGGGTGGTAGCGGATATCACGGTTGGCAATACCCAGCCGGTTTCCCTGAACCAGACAATCTGGCTCTCGTTTCCTCCAGATGGCTGCCAGGTGATGGCTGTAACTGAATGAGTGTTTCAAAAATCTACGGGATATGAAAGGAGGTGGCCCACCAAGTAAATGCAATACAGTCTCAATAACCTCATTTGTGTTGTGGAACGTTCAATAGCTGATGTAAAAACTCAAAGAATAGGAGATTTGAAATGTCCAAGAAAATTGTTTCACTTGTTGGGTTGGTGATGGCGATTATTTTGGGGCTGGCGGCCTGTGCGCCGACTGCCACCGTAGAACCAGCCACTGTACAACCGGCCACCGATACACCTGCCACTGCAGTACCGACAGTGGATGCCATGGCTCAGATGATTGATGCAGCCAAAGCCGAAGGTGTAGTTGTTACCTACGGTTTGTCGGATAGTTGGGTGAACTATGGTGGGTTGTTTGCAGGGTTCACTGCGGAATATGGCATCATCCGCCAGGATTCGGAAATGGACAGCGGCACGATCATTGCTGCCCTGGAGGCTGAAGTTACTGCCCCAGTTGCGGATACCACCGATTTAGGACAGGGTTTTGCAAAAATAGTGGTAGATAACAATCTTTCGCAGCCCTACAAAGTCTCAAACTGGGACCAAATCCCGGATTATGCCAAGGATCCAGAAGGTCGCTGGACTTCAGCTTACTGGGGTGCTGCGGCTTTCCTGGTGAATACGGATAAGGTCACGAATGTACCTCAGAGTTGGCAGGACTTGCTGAAACCAGAATATGCAAATACTGTTTGCATGAAAAATCCGGCTTCGTCTGCAACTGCCCAGATGATGGTACTCGCTGCGGCTTTCGCCAATGGCGGTGATGAAACGAATGTTCAACCCGGCTTGGATTTCTTCCAGCAGATGATTGCAAACCAAACCCTGCTCATGGGTGTCTCGCCATCTGTTGCTAATATCCAAAAAGGTGAATGTCCAATCGCGATCCAGTGGGACTTTGATGCACTAAGCAACAAGTATCAAAATCCGAACATGAACCTGCAGGTGATTATTCCCTCAGATGGTACCGTGGCTGGGATGTATATCCAATTTGTTACTGCTGGTGCACCTCATGCCAACGCGGCCAAACTTCTGATGGAGTACGAATATTCAGACGCGGGTCAACTGGCCTATGCTCAAGGTTTCGTACACCCCATCCGCAGCAATGTGCAACTGCCAGCAGATTTGTTGGCGAAATTCCCACCAGCCGAGGCCTATGCCTCTGTTCACTTCCCCACTGATATTGTAGCGCTGGATAAAGCCGGTGCTGCAATCGCAGAAGGCTGGGCTTTGATCGCACCGTAACTTTTGTGCAGGTCGTTTTCAGGGATGGAGCAGGTTTCCTGCTCCATCCCTGAACGTGCTTCATGCGCCAGGAATTTCGAAATTCATGCAATTATTTGATCAATAATCCATCAATTCATTTAACTGAGGAGTACAACATGCCTGTAACAGGTGAATCCATCCGTTTTTCGAGATTATTTTCAGAAGGGAAGAATGCGGTCGTTGTGGCTGTCGATCACGGCCTGTATTTTGGCCCGCTGGCGGGAATGATTAACCTCCCGTCGGTGATCGACAAAGTCTCCGGCGCGGACGCCATCCTGATGGCGCCCGGCATGCCCGCCCACTGCCAGTCCGTCTTTTCGAAGCGCGGCGCCCCCGCCCTGATCGTCCGCTTGAATTGGGGATCGAACTATGCCGCCATGTGGAACTACAAGCACTCGCACAGCGTCACGATGACCTCCGTGGCAGACGCCGTCGCGCAGGGCGCAGACCTGGTCATTGGCAGCCTGAGCCTGAAGAACCCCGACGAAGCCGAAGACGCCCACAGCGTGGAAGTTTTCTCCAGGTGTGTGGCTGAGGCGCGTACCCTCGGCATCCCGCTGATCGGTGAAGTCTACCCGACCGGTGGCGACGATTTCCAGCCGGAAGACCTGCAGGATGAGATTTTCGTCGGCTGCCGCATCATCGCCGAACTCGGCGCGGACCTGGTCAAGACCTTCTACACCGGCAAACGCTTTAACGAAATTTGCGCCGCCACCCCGGTCCCGGTGCTGGCCCTGGGCGCCAAGAAACTCCCCAAAGAGAGCGACGCCCTCAAGCTGGCGGCTGTCTCGGTCGAAGCCGGAGCACGCGGCATCGTTTATGGCCGCAATGTGATCCAGTCGAAAGACCCTGACCGCCTGCTGGACGCCCTGAAGGAAGTCGTCAAGGACTTCCAGGCCCCCGACAAAGTAGCCGCCAAGTACAAATTGGATTAAGATACTGGAATGGATGTATTGCTTGGAATAGACGTCGGCACCACATCGGTCAAGGCCGGGCTGTTCGCCCCGGATGGACGCTGCCTGGGTGTTGGCCGCCAGGAGTACCAGCTCGATACGCCTGCCCCCGACCGCGCCCAACTCGACCCTGAGATTTACTGGCAGGCCTGCGTGAAGACCGTCCGCACTGCCCTCGACCAGGCGGGTATCCCGCCCGAACAGGTGCGGGCCGCGGCGGTCTCCAGCCAGGGCGAAACGACCATCACGCTGGATAAAAACGGACAGGTCATTTACCCGGCCATCGTCTGGCTCGACAACCGGGCCATCGAGCAGGCCGCCTTCCTCGCCGAAGCGTTCGGTGAGGAAGTTTATGACCGCACCGGCATCCCCGAGATCGTCGCCACCTGGCCTGCCTGCAAGATCCTGTGGCTGCGCCAGAACGAGCCGGAGATCTTTGCGCGCGCCGATAAATTCCTGCTGGTGCAGGATTACCTGATCTACCGCCTGACTGGTCGGATCGTCACCGACGGTTCGATCTCCTGCACCACCCTGAACTACGACCTGACCAAGAACGACTGGTGGACAGACATGCAAGAAGCGATCGGTATCCGGACCGGGCAGCTGCCCGAACTTGTCCAGCCGGGTGCCAACGTTGGGCAGTTGACCGCCGACGCCGCCCGTCAACTTGGCCTGACGACCGGGACGTTCGTCGTCACCGGCGGGATGGACCAGTCGGTGGGCGCCATCGGCGCGGGAAATTTCAAACCCGGCAAGGTGTCCGAAACGACCGGCGCGGCGCTCGCCATCCAGGCGACGATCTCCGACCCGCTGATCGACCAGTCGCACACGGTACCGGTCTATTATCACAGCGTACCGGGTCAATATTTATTCGTTCCGGTTTGCCCCACGGCGGGGATGGCCTTCAAGTGGCTGCGGGATACCTTCTTCCAGGATGAGATCCGAGCCGCCGAACTGGACAAAACCGACGCCTACGACCGCCTGACGGCGCTGGCAGAGTCCATCCCGCCCGGAGCGGATGGACTGGTCATGTTGCCGCACCTGATGGGCGCGTTCAGCCCGGAACCCAATCTTCAAGCGCGCGGCTCGTTCATCGGTTTCACCCTCAGCCACAATCGCGGCCATTTCGTGCGCGCCCTGCTCGAGGGTGTGGCGTTCCTACTCAGGCGGAATCTCGAGTCCATCGAGCGAACCGGCATCCAGGTCCAGGAAATTCGTTCGACAGGTGGCGGGGCGCGTAGTCGGCTCTGGAACCAGATCAAGGCCGACGTCTGCAATCGCCCGGTCGTGACCCTCGTCGACGAAGAAACCGGTCTGCTCGGCGACGCCATTTTGGCGGGCGTTGCCAGCGGTGTTTTCCCGTCTATCGAAGCCGGGTGTGAGGCAATGGTGGCGGTCAAAGAAGTGATCCAACCCAGTGCGCAGGCCGTAGCCTACGCGGAACCTTATCGCCGGTACTGCGAGTTGGACCGGCAACTGTTCGATTATTTCAAGCGTTCGTAAAATTCACAAATGGATGGTAACGATGAAAACAAAAGTTGGTGTGCTCGTAATGGCTTTGCTCGAAGACGATTACAACAAGACCGCTCACGTCCGCCCGATGGCCCAGAAAGTGGCGGACAAGATCGGCGGGATTATCGGTAAATACGCAGACGTGGTCTGCCCGCCGCTGGTGGAGGAAGAACACCAGGCCGAGGCCGCCGCGCAGATGTTCAACGCCGCCGGTGTGGACCTGATCATCGCGGTGGAAGTGGCGTACACGAAGGGCGTGGTTCCCACCCGCTGCTTCCTGAATACCACTGCCCCGGTCGTGGTCTGGAATACCCAGCAGATCGAATTCCTGCCTGAAGATGCGGATTTCAACTTGATCATGCTCAACTCAGGTATGGCCGGTGTGCCGGAAATGACATCCGCCCTGCTGCGCATTGGCCGCCCGTTCTGGATGGTCACTTCGTTGATGAACGATGTGGAAGGCCTGAAGCAACTGGCTGAGTACATCACCGCGGCTGGGGTTATCCGGCGGATGAAAGCGGCCCGCATCGCCGTCTTCGGTCACGCCTTCGAAGGCATGACCGACCTGATGGTCGACCAGTTGAGCCTGCGGCAGTTCGTCGGTCCGGTATGCTGGCCGGTGGAACCCGAGAAGGTCTCGGTTGCCATGAGTCAGGTCACGGAAGAAGAAGTCAAGGCGCTGGTCAAGAAAGAGTCCAGCCGCTACACCATCGACATGGACGCGGCCCAATTCGAGCGCTCGTGCCGCCTGGCACTGGCGCTGGAAAAGGTCACCCGCGACGGCAAGTTCGACGCGGTGGCCTCCTTCGACCAGGTCTGGCTGACGGACGCCCGCGTGGGCATCATCCCCGCCTATGCCACTGGTCGCCTGTGCGAACTGGGTCTCCCCACATCCACCGAAGCGGACCTGACAACGGTCACCGCCATGTTGATGTTGCAGGAACTGGCTGGTGAATCCACCTTCCTGGAGAATTACGTGATCGACTTCAAACGAGACGCCATGATCCTGTCGCATGACGGTCACGGCAACCCGGCCCTCGCCGCCAAACCGGCGGACGTGACGCTCAAGCACAGCATCTACTACCAGGGAGTGAACGGTTTCGGCGCCAGCTTCGAGTACGCCTACGCTCCCGGCCCGATCACCAACCTGGCACTGGTCAATGTGGGCGGACGCTGGCGACTCAATATCTCCGAAGGCGAATCGATCGCCATCAAACCCCGCCCGGTGGCGGCTCCGCAAATGCTGTTCAAACCCAAGACCCTGAACATCAAGGATTGGTGCAACGCCTGGTGCAAAGCCGGTTCTCCGCATCACATGGCCGTGGCCTACGGCCACCTGTCGCGCCAGATCAAGATCTACGCCGAGATGGCCGGTTTGGAAGTTGTTGAGATTTAACGAACACGGGCTGTACGAACTATCGTAAAATCAACAGGGTAGATTGCTGTTGATGGAGTGATGAGCCATGGATGACCTAAGCGCTGCCGAGAGAAGATCACAAATCGCCCAAATGGTGCTGGAGCACGGGAAAGTGGTCGTTGCTGACTTGGTGGAACAGTTCCAGGTGACCGAGACATCCATTCGCCGTGACTTGACCCTGCTGGAGGAAAGCGGACGGTTGAAGCGCGTCCACGGCGGGGCCATCCCGGTGCCAGGCAATTCGCGCACCGATTCCTTCGCGGAAAAGAAGGAACTACACATCAAGGCCAAGGAACGCATCGGCAAGGTGGCGGCGGAGATGATCAAGCCAAAAGATATCCTGCTGCTCGACTCGGGCACAACCACCCTTCAAGTCATCCGTCACATCCCTTCGGCATTCCGCACCGGCAACATGGTCACCCTGGTCACCAACTCGCAACCGATCGCACAGGAGGTGCTAACCTGGCCTTCGCCCAACCTGGTCATCCTTGGCGGGCTCTACCTGCCCGATTACCAGGCTACCGTTGGCCCCCAAACCCTGGCACAGTTGCAGGAATTGACGGCTGACAAGGTTTTCCTCGGCGTGGATGGCCTGACCCTGCACGGCGGCGCGACTACGGCAAACATCCTGATGGCCGAAGTGGACCGCATGATGGTCGAGCGCTCCCGCCACGTCATCCTGGTAACTGACAGCAGCAAGATTGGTCGTGTCGGCTTTGTGCCTGTCAAACCGATCAACGTGTTCCATACGCTCATCACCGACACGAATGCCCCACATGACATCATACAGTCCATCCGCGACATGAGTGTAGAGGTTATTCTGGTTTGAAAACCCGCGAACCGGCTCAAGGTTCGGCTGGCAATATTCTAAAACCTGTTTCTGAGGAGAAAGACGAAATCCTTCTCCTCAGAATAGTCACTAACAGATTTTTGTAAGGAGAAGGTCAGCATGCATAGGGGTCTCGAGATCACCCCACCTTTTTTCGAGGTCGGCCCTAAAGCGTACCTGTACGGCAAGGATGTGCTTCGCCTCGCCCGGCACGCCGACCGGATGAGCGCGAAGTACCGCGTCCAGATCATCTTCACACCCCAGTATGTGGATATTCCCCTGCTGGCGCGCCAGACCCGGAACCTGCTCATCTTCGCCCAGCACATGGACTCGCTCCCCATCGGGCGCGGCATCGGCTCTGTCCTACCAGAAGCGATCAAAGCGGCCGGGGCGGTGGGCGTTTTACTCAATCATGCCGAGAAGAAACTAACTCATGATGAACTGGAACATACCATCCGGCGGGCCGATGAGGTGGGATTGGGGTCCATGGTTTGCGCTGATAATCTCGAAGAAGCAGTCAAGGTTGCACGAATGGCACCGAATATCATTATTGCCGAATCGCCTGACCTGATCGGAGTCGGTAAGCGAGGTGAGACTGACCGTGAAGCCGCAGCAAGGATCAACGCTGCCATTTGGAACATCAACCCGGAAATTCGCGTCCTGCACGGAGCGGGCATCAGTTGCGGGCAGGATGTTTACAATATCATCGCCGCAGGTTCGCAAGCCGCCGGTTCCACCAGCGGCATCCTCATGGCAAACAAACCGTTGGCTATGCTCGAGGAAATGATACGTTCTGTGCGGGCGGCTTGGGACGAAACACACTAAACTATTCTGGAGGTTAACCTATGGCGGTTCATCATGAGACTTTTAAGATCCAATCGGATCGCAGGCCCACTTTCGAGGATGTGACCGACCGTGTGCACGATGTGCTCAAGTCATCCCGCATCCATAACGGCATCCTTCTGGTCTATTCGCAACACACTACGTGCAGTGTCCTGATCCAGGAAGCTTCGGACGACACAGACTACTGGGGCACCGAACTGCTCATGCAAGACCTGGTCAACGTGCTGGAGAAACTCATCCCCACCTGCCGGACCGAGGGCCAATACTTGCATCCCGGACCGAAGCATATTGTTGCTGCCAAGGGCCGTAACGAGGAAGCATTCTGGTCTCTGAACACGGATGCTCACCTGCGTTCGGTCCTGTTGGGCCGTTCGCAGTCCATCCCGGTGCTGGATGGGAAGATGGAACTCGGAGAGTTCGGACGAATCTACTTCGCTGACTTTGACCAAGTACGAGCACGCGAACGCACAGTTCGTGTGCAGATTGTGGGTGAATAAGTTTCAATTCAAGTATTCACCCTCTCGCGTATGGATTATCCGTATATACAACACCCCCTTGGGGGCACAATAAAACCGTCATTTAAGACGGTTTTTTGATTCGATTCTAAGTACAAGGAAAGAAGTCAAAACAGGAGTCCCCTAAGGGGGATGATATCCCTTGCCTGGGATGTTATTCGAGTCCCCTTGCCCCCTGCGGGGGTGCAAAGAACGCGAGGGGCACCTCCTTGTATGCCTGCAATTTGAAGTTAAAATAAAGAGAAAAATGTACACCCGACAATAAGTCGGATTACTTTTAAATAGAATAGTAATCACCGGAGATCGAGATTCTGTGGGGTTCACATTTCAAAACAGGCGTCCCCACAGGGGGATGATATCCCTTGCCTGGGATGTTATTCGAGTCCCCTTGCCCCCTGCGGGGGTGCAAAGAACGCGAGGGGCACACATCAATTATGTATATAAGGATGAGCTGCACCTATGGGGTATTTTTATTTCCAATTTTCCTTTAGATTTTAAAAACCCATGGTTGAGATGAGACTCTTTGCAAATCAGACCTGAAAACTTGATATAATGTTTATAAATGACCGGCTTCTTTTCTTGCCCGGTTTGAGAAGGAATAATGAAATCAAGGCGGATAGAACTATTCATCTTGATTACAACCAGCGCGTTGATCCTGGTAGCATGCACTTCGAAAGAAGGTGGGGAGACCGCGATTCTGGTTGTTAATACTGCACCAATCGTGACGAATTCCCCGACCATCCTGCCAACGGCCACCTGTACTGCTGTGAGTACCTACACCCAACAGCCAATTGCGACACCCAGGCTGGGGATTGGTTCCACGCTGATGCGTTCAGAAGATGGGGCGGTAATGGTTTATGTACCGGAGGGAGATTTCATCATGGGGAATGATGATAACGAATATCTTCCTGATGAAAAGCCAGCGCACAAGGTTTACCTGGAAACATTCTGGATTGACCGAACTGAAGTGACGAACAGTATGTTTGCTGAATTTCTTAATGCACAGGGGAACCAGGAAGAAGGTCATGTTACCTGGCTGGATGTTACCGATAGTGATGCACGCATCCATGAAAACGGGGAGACTTGGGATGTAATTGAAGGATTTGAAGATCATCCAGTGGTGGAAGTAACCTGGTTTGCAGCACGTGCGTATTGTGAATGGGTAAGTGCTCGGCTACCAACAGAAGCTGAGTGGGAAAAAGCGTCAGGTGGAACAGATGGAAGACTCTTCCCATGGGGAAATTCAGAGCCAGGCTGTTCATTGTTCAACTACTGGGCGATTAATTGTCTACCTTATATTGCTGCTGATGTCAGTATCCTTCCCGGTTCCTATCAACTACCCACAACGTTAGTGGGCAGTTACCCGGATGGAGCCAGCCCATATGAAGCGATGGACATGGCGGGAAATGTGTCTGAATGGGTGATGGACTGGTATGATGAAGGTTATTATTCCTACTCGCCGGCGAGCAACCCGCAGGGACCTGTCACTGGGTCCTATCGAGTATTCCGCGGCAGCTCGTGGCGTGATGATGATTATTATATAACGAACTTATACTTATCTCATCGCAGGGCTGATGTTCCAACCATGGCGTATGAAACGGTTGGTTTCCGTTGCGCCCGACCATAGCCAACAGAGAAAATTCATAGTAAATATATTTCTAACTACCACCTTCTCAATTATGGATTATCCGTATATACAGCACCCCTTTGACATTTCAGGGTGCAAAGAGCGCGAGGGGCATAGTTAGATCAAAACAGGATTCCCCACAGGGGGGATGATATTCGAGTTCCCTTGCCCCCTGCGGGGGTGCAAAGAGCGCAAGGGGCACGGTTAGATCAAAACAGGTGTCCCCAGAGGGGGATGATATTCGAGTCCCCTTGCCCCTCAATGGGGGTGCCATGCGAGGGGCAGCAAAGCATAGCTTTATAAGGTGAATTAGATCTCATACTTAAGAAATATTCTCCAACAAGAGCAGCAAACCGAATGGCAGAGAATGCTTTCGATCCATCATCAGGAAGCCAGCACTTTCTATTTGGACCACAAGGAGGCATACAACCAGTTTACGAAATTTTGATCCCAGCGTATGATCTCCATATCCTTTTGCAGTGTTGGAATAAATTCCCAACCATCGGTGAGCAAATCCCAACCCGCGTCAAAAAACTTAAGATTGGTCCCATCCAACTTATTGAGCAAGCAGAGGGCGGTATTGAGTTGGGCGGGAGAGGCATCCGTCAATACCGAATCAACAAAGGAGGCATAGATAGACGGGATCCTGCTAATGATCGCCGGGTCTTGAAGTTTTTGGATGATGGCGTTAATCACGATGGTCTGGTTGTTGATGCGTGCCAGGTCCGAGTATTTTTTTCTAATGCGTGCCAAGGTCAATGCTCTTTCACCATCCAGGTGTTGTGCACCAGCGGGGAAATAGGAACTTGGCATGTCATCCACAAAGGAGGGCAGATCCACATCAATGCCGCCAATGGCATCGACGAAACTGACAAAAGCCTGAAAATTAACCACCAGGTAATGATCGGCTGTGATCCCAAAATTATATTGGATCGTTTCTGCCAACGAACCGGCTCCAAATGCCGAACCCGTGTAATAACCCATTCCACGTGCCCCATAAAAATACGACTGGTTGATCAACAAAGGACCTTCAACCAAGATATGATCTTCCGGAATTTCTACGAGCATGGCACGAGAAAATGAAACAACATTTACACTTGGCACCGTGAAATCCACCCGGGCAATGCGGATGACATCCGCCAAACCATAGAGGTATTCTGATCCCTGTTCCCTGGAATCCAAACCGACCAACATCACGAACCATTCTGATTCGTTCCCGCAAACAGGTTTCTTGTCTGGATCCATGGTTGCCTGGAGCGTAGGGATTTGAAGGTTGGGGGAGGTTCGCTTGATGGTTGAGGGTCCACTACTGAAAATAAAGGATTCTGAAAGAGGTGTCCGCCAGACACTGATACCCCAGAAAATACCCAAACCAATCAGGATCGCGAGAATTATCAAGAACCAGCCAAGACAACCCTTTCTGTGACGGTCTTTTATTGAAATATTATTTCCAAATATTCTCCCAGCCACGGGTTGGGTAGAATCCGTGGCACTCTTTGTGGTCTTCTGGTTATCCATCTTTTCCTTTTCCTTTGCCAAGTTTTCACTTGTAATAATTAATATAGATTGCTATCACTCAATAATGCTCAATTTATTAATCTCAGTATTGTATCATTATCATGACACCAGGAAATATATCCTGCGCATGAGCATATTTCAATCATCCTAAAAATATACCGACTACATATCGGTTTTGATCCACGTTCGGGATGACCTCCACCCAGATTTTTCGTCTGCACCCAAGCAGGCAAAGGTATTCAACCTTCGCAATGATTTCTTGCTTCTTAACACAACCCAGAGCGGAGGTTCACTCATGTAATTGTTATAAAACTCAAATCCAACGACTGATTTTTCTTACACGAGACAGATTTGAAGAGCTTTCATCAAACAACACTATTTGCTGAACTCCACTTCCCAATCCGAGCCATAATTCAAGCCATAGCGTTCACTGAAGTTGCCCTGGCTGACAGCCAATGATACTTTCATCAATTCATTGGTGTAGATGATGGGTTCTCCTTTTGAAGCGAAGCCAAAGGATTTATGGAAGAGCACCTTTTCATTAAAAACAAGCTTACCTTGATAAAGAACGATCTGGTTAAGGTATTCACCATATACAAAACCCGCCTCTGTAAACATTGAGAGGGGGATATTCGTCCACAGGTTGCCATAATTCGGGTCTCCGATCTCAAATATACCCTTCACCCTTCCGTCCATAAATACTGGTTCTGCCACAGGGAACGCTACTATTTCATCGACAGGATATGCAGGACCTACCTGGTGATATGAAATGATCCCACTGGCAAGTCTGGCAGCACAGTAACCAAAAAGGTCCCTGCCGTGGAAAACACTGACTTCTTCAGTGCCTTTTCCCCGCAAGCGGTTTACCCTCTGGTCGATCTCCCTGATTTCCGTGATGCCCACCCATTGTTTGAGATGAGTCAAGCTGCCGTTATCCGGTGTGACCACATAATAACCATCTGAGGTGAGGGCTACGCTGGCTTTGCGGGGTGTGCCAACTCCCGGATCCACAACCGAGACAAAGATGGTCCCTTGCGGCCAAAAGCGCATGGATTGGTACAAACGATAGGATGCACTCCAGATATCAAATTGAGGTATCTCGTGGGTGCCATCCATGATCTCCAGTTCCCGGTCCACGCTTTTGACAACACCATACATGGCGCAGACCGCGCCTTCTTTATAAGTGAAGTCGGTTTGAAATACCAATATGGGTTTCATAAAATTCCTCTTTTTAAATGAATGGGTTGTAGAAGCGACCATGGTTAATAAAGGCGGATACTCCCAGGGCAGCGAGAAAAAGAAGGATTGAGACCAGAATGGCAGCATAATCCCGGCGCTGCAGTTTTCTGTAGGTGTACCAGGTGCGCGTATGACTTTTTGCAAAACCTCGCAAGTCCATGGCATTGGAAATCATTTCGATGCGATCCAACGTTGAAAAGATGAGCGGGATGATGATCAACAGGGCGTACTTGAATCTGTCCATGGGCTTGGCCTTATGCGAGAGATCCAAACCCCGGGCTTGTTGAGCCTGACTGATATCATGGTAATTGCGCTGGATATCGGGAAAATAGCGCAGTGTCAAGGCAAAAGCGTAAGCAGCTTTAAAGTTAACTTTTACCCCATTCAGTGAAGATGCAAACTCACTCGGATTGGTTGTCAAAAGAAAAATAATACCCAATGGAACAACCGAAGCATATTTGAAAAATTTTGTAAATTGATAGAATAACTGTTCCCAGGTTAATTTTAAGGAACCATACAGATTGCCGATCACATGGCGTGTTTTGTAGATTTCCACCCCCTGCTCGGGAGAAAAAAAGAATGAAATGACGGCGTTGGTGAAGAGGAAGATCAGGACGTAAATGATCATCAGGCGGATCTGCGAAAATTTGATCCTTGAAACTTTAAGAATGAGGAGTGAAAAAAGCATAATAAGCAGTATGACGCGGATATCATAAGAATACATAACCGTGGATGTCAACAGTAAGAAACAAATCAGTTTGGTCAGACCTGAAAGCCGGTGGATGGGAGAATCTACTTGATTGTAGGAAAAAAGCTTCATTTTCGAGTTCATCAGTTTCTCATCCCCTTTTCGTAATCGATAAATCTCTGCACAAAGTTCGTCCCATCTTCGATGCCCGCCAATTGAGCCAGCTTGAAAAGTGAGGTCTCTTTAAGATTGGCTTCTGCAATGACATGGGAATCGGTAAGGACAACCGATGCAAGGGTGTCGGCTATCTTCCTGCCCCCGGACAACACGATCGAGCGAGGGGTATATTCGAGCATCAGGTGCATGTCATGGGTGATCAGAATGATCGTCACTCCCCGCTTGTTGATCTCCAACAAGAATTTCATGATCTCGGTGTAGTGCCGAAAATCCTGACCTGCCGTGGGTTCATCGAGAATGAGGATCTTTGGATCAAGCACCAGGATGGAAGCGATGGTTACCCTTTTTTTCTGCCCATAACTGAGTGCAGAGATTGGCCAATCCTTGAAAGGAGCCAATCCGCAGGTCTTGAGCACCATTTCCACCCTATGGGATATCTCATCTTCAGGTACATTTCGTAATCGTAATCCCAATGCTACTTCATCAAAGATCATGGGTTTGGAGATCATCTGGTTGGGATTCTGCATAACCAGCCCAATGGTCTCTGCCCTCTCCTTGATTGTCATGCCCTTGATGTCCTTCTCCTTATAATGAATGGTACCCTGGTCTTCTTTTTCAAAGCCGCAAAGCAGCTTGGATAAAGTGGATTTCCCTGCCCCGTTCTTACCGATAATGGAGACCATCTCTCCTTCACGAATGTTGAAATTGATATCATCAAGGACTTTTTGAATGCCATCATAGGAAAAAGAGATATTCTTCATTCTTAATATGGAAGGATTAGTGTTGTGATGGTCATCCGGGGTAATGGCTTTGTACCAGGCTCTCAGAGCGTTTCTGGATCCCTCCAATTTTAAGGAGGTGATATGTCCCGGGAGCATTTTGCTGGTCACATGGATACCGGCGTATTTCATGGCTGTGACATAAAGAGGCTCACGAATGCCGGTGACCTTTAATATCCTTGAGGAAACCAGCTCATGTGCATCCATATCTGCAATAATTCTGCCTTCCTTAATGACAATGACTCTGTCAATATCCCTGTGCAAGACATCTTCCAGCCGGTGTTCAATAATAATGATGGTCTTCCCGGAATTATTATGGATATCATCGATTATTTCGATGGCAGTTTTTCCCGTGGCCGGGTCCAGGTTGGCGAGAGGTTCATCGAACAGCAATATGGGCACATCATCGATCAGGACACCAGCCAGGGAGGTCCTTTGCTTTTGTCCACCAGATAATTCAAATGGGGAAGAAGACAACCAGTTGTGCATGTCCACCATTCGGGCAACCTCTTTGACCCTGGTATGCATTTCCGCATGAGCCACATTGTCATTTTCCAATGCGAAAGCGATATCTTCCCCCACTGTGAGCCCGACAAATTGACCGTCGGAATCCTGTAATACGGTGCCGATCAACTTGGATAAATTAAATATATCCAGGCTGGTTGTTTCAATACCATTAATCTTCAAACTTCCAGTAATAACCCCCTTGTAAGAGAAAGGGATCAAGCCATTCAGGCAGCGTCCAAGCGTGCTCTTGCCACTGCCGCTTGGACCCACGATCAATATTTTTTCTCCAGGGTGAATCTTCAGGTTGATGTCGTATAAAGTTGGATCAGCCTGGCTAAAATATTGAAAAGAAAAATCCTGAAATTCGATAATGGCTTGATCATTCATCAATATCAATATCCGATCCTACTGCCATATTTGAAATTTTTATAATCCGTCAAAAAGCCCAGACCCAATATTTTAATCAGGTCTGAGCTTTTATGAATTCAATGGAATTTAATTCCTGACCTTAAGCTTTGCTCAGACTGCCCTTTTTTGTGCGGGTTGCTGCATATGCGATCAACAACAAGGTGCCAATGACACCGGCGCTAATGGAGTTCATGACGAAAGCGGTAAAGCCTTGTGTGAAGACCAGGTTGACCGGTTCCGAATAGATGAGAATATCCAGGATTGGAGCAACCAAAATCCAGGCAATGGCATTACCAATAACCTGGATAACATTGAAGGTGATAATATCCTTGCTTTTGAATTCACCCTCTTCCACTCTGGTTCTCTTGTAGGCGAACCCAAATATAAAACCGGAAACACCACTGGCTATAACCCAACTCCACCAAGGTGTACCATACTGGACAGCATCACTGAGTGCATGACCGATGAAAGAGATCAGGGCACCTGCTATGGGTCCGAATAAAGTTGCAAAAAATGAACTGAGACCATAAGCCGTCTGAAAGCTTGTTTCAGGGATTGGTGAAGGAACCTTGACATACATGAATAGAAGCATAAAAATAGCCGCCCCAAGACCAGTGGCGACGATGGTTTTCGTGGAGACTTTAAATAAATCCTTCATCTTTTACTCCTTTTCTATAGAATGGATAATTGGGAAAAATACATTTTCTGAAAGTCAGTAAGTCATCAAGTCATAGGCTGCCTCCTCGAGTAATAGGACAATCTCACTTTTTCTGGTGTCCATCGATCGACTGTGATCCATATGAGAATAATTTGAACTGTTATATTTTCAATCAAGCCTTAACATTTTTTGATCGAAATTTTCTTTCTTCAATATACCAATAAAATTGTATTATAAGGATTTAGAATAGTCAACTGGACACATTTTTTTTGCGAAGATCAATCAAAGCGGGATCCTTAAGATGGACATGGTAAGAACTCAATCATCAACACAAGTATAAGTTAACAATATATACACCTCTTGAAGATTGAGGTTACGAGATGATATATAATTACCTCAAAGGTTGCATCGGAAATAAGTTGGCAACGATTTGTACCAATCCGGCAGCAATTTTCAGCCGGAGATCCCAAGGATAATCATAGGAGCATCACATGGCAAACGCGAACGATCCCCTCCCAAACCATCTCCAAGCATCCAACTGGTACCAGGAAGCGAAGTTTGGCCTGTTCATTCACTGGGGGGCTTATTCTGCAGCCGGAGTGGAGGCATCCTGGCCCATCATGGCTCCGGATCTTTCCGAGGCTATGTTCGGGACAAAGACCCGTATCACAGAAGATGAGTATACAGCTTTGCCGGCGAAGTTCAACCCGATCGATTTTGATGCCGACAGCTGGGTGCGCACCGCCCAGGAAGCCGGGATGCGCTACATCATCATCACCTCCAAGCATCACGATGGCTTCTGTATGTTCGATGCCCCCGGTACGGACTACAAAATCACCAAAACCCCTTTTGGCAGGGATATCTGCCTGGAGCTTTCTCAAGCCTGCGCAAAATACAACATGCGCCTGGGATTCTATTACTCACCACCGGATATGCATCACCCGGGTTATCGTGACACCCGAAAACCTGCCACCAAGAATTGGCTGGGTGAACCCAAACGTAAAGAATGGGTAAGCTATCTTGATTATATGGAAAGCCATATTAGAAAATTGCTCACGGATTACGGGGAGGTCAGCATTATGTGGTTTGATGGACTGGTGAACCACGGCAAGTATGACCCGGACCGCTTCCATCAATTGATCCGCAGACTCAGCCCGGATACCCTGATCAATGACCGACTGGGAGATGATTACGATTTTGTGACTCCCGAACAATTCATCCCCAAGCTGGGCATACCCATCCGTACAGGCAAGCCACCGGCTGGAGTTGACCCGGGGGGAGATGGATTCTTCAGGCTGGTAACTTCCCTGTTCAAAGTGCCCGGCCTGCGGGGATGGATCCGCAGACAATTAAAGAAGTATAACGATGGCACTCTTGCATTAACTCCCGTTCTGCAGGAACCGTACCCGGCTCCACAGCGCTTTCAGCCCTGGGAAACCTGCATGACGATGGGACAAAGCTGGGGATATAACCCCCAGGAAACAGACTGGAAAGCACCCGGGAAACTGGTCCGCAATCTTATCGAAGTCGTCAGCCGGGGAGGCAATTACCTGCTGAACGTCGGCCCCACAGAACGGGGTACCTTCCCGCCTGAAGCGATCGAACGGCTGCAGTACATCGGCAAATGGATGCAAAAAAAACGGCGAATCTGTGTACGGCAGCAGCTACACTCCTGTGCAGGGTGCAGACTGGGGACGTGCCACCCTCAAAGATGATCGCATCCACCTGCATGTTTTTGACTGGCCCAGCACCGGAAAACTGGAGATCCCCACCTTCCCCGTTATAGCCAACAAGATCAGCCTGCAGAGCGGGGAGCCACTGACATTTATTCAGAATGGTCAAAAACTTGAGATCAGCCTGCCCAATCAAGCACCCGATGCGGATGTGTCTGTCCTGGTGGTAGATACTTCTGACAACAAAAAGGTATTAGCAGCTTATTCACCAGAACAAGATACCAGAACTTCCACTTTCCAGTACATAAAAAAACAGGCCATTGCCACCATCGTCATCAATTCGATCCTGAATGGTCTGATCGCATTTTTCACTTACCGTGTGCGCGGTCCCATCCCCTATGCGGAAGCTGCCATTGATATTCTTATTACAGTTTTTATCATCGCCTACCTGATAAGCTGGCTGAGCATAGGCAGTACACTCACAGAGATCATCAAAGGAAACCTGCCTGTGCCTGTTAAGGGCTGGCCCGGGTTGAAATTGCCACGCGGTACCGGTTTGAGTATCCTGTATATCACGATGGTTTGCGTGATCCTCTTTGGAGGACTGTTCATGGATGGGTTGCTCTACCTGCTCGCCCCGGGAGGTATGAGCAATTGGGCTTACATTGGACTCAAGACAATTTACACTGGACTTTGCGCCGGTATGGCCTCCAGCCTGACCATTCAAAGCGTGGTCCATACAAAACGAGCCAAATGATCGAGGTCAGTCGGGAAGTGATCTGGTTACCGATCAGTTATAAGTAATGCAGCACACCTAAAAGGAGATCAACATGGAGCGTCATGGGAGTGTTATCCAACTCAAACCCGAGAAACTGGAAGAGTATAAAAAACTACATGCCAATGTCTGGCCGGAAGTTCTCAGCATGCTGCATGCCTGTAATATCCGCAATTATTCCATCTATTTCATGGACGGCTACCTGTTCAGTTATTTTGAATACCACGGGATGGATTTTGATGCGGATATGAAGAAAATGGCTGCCGATGAGCATACCCAAGCCTGGTGGAAGTTGACCGATCCCTGTCAGAAGCCACTGGATATGCGCCAGCCGGGTGAATGGTGGACCAGCATGGAAGAATTCTTTCACATGGATTAATAGGGGCGCTCGGAATGAACTCCCGCGAACGCATCCTGGCTGCCATCAATCACACCGAACCGGACAGGTTACCGGTTGACCTGGGTGCTACGCCCAGTTCGGGTATCTCTGCCATTGCCTATGATCATCTTCTAAAACGCCTGCCGCTCAAGGACAAGCGTAATTGGGTCTACGATGTTGTTCAGCAGGTGACCCAACCATCCGAGGAAATACTTGATTATTTCCGCATTGATGTCATTGATCTTGGGCGCACATTCAACACGCATGATAACGATTGGGTCGACTACACCCTGTCCAACGGTGGTACAGCCCAACTGCCAGCCTGGTTTCGTCCCCGCCAGCAAAGGGATGGTTCCTTTCTGGCCTACACAGGCAATGAAGCCATTGCCATGATGCCTGCCACAGCCATCTCCTATGACCAGATTGTGTATCCTTTCCTGGACGGTTACCCGGCTCAATATGGTTCCAACCTGGACCATGCGATGGGACGCATCCATTGGGCTGCACTGGTACACAGTCCCTGGGATCATGCCCGTGAGAAGGATTTCTGGAAGCAGCTTCGCACCAAAGCCCTGGACCTGCGCGCAAACAGCTCGCGAGCCATCGTGCTCTCGGCCGGCTGCAACCTTTTTGAGTGGGGTACCTTCCTGCGACGCATGGACCATTTCCTGGTGGACCTGATGCGCCAACCATGCGAAGTCGAACGTTTCCTGGATGCGCTCATGGAACGCCACCTGGCTTCGCTGGAAAAGATCTGCCAGGCAGTTGGTGACGTTGTGGATGTCATCCGCCTGGGGGATGACCTGGGCATGAATGGCGGACCCTTGATGAGTCCAGATACCTATCGCAAGCTCTTCAAGCCGCGCCACACACTACTGTGCAACTATATTAAAACTCACAGCCGCATGCAGACTTTCCTGCATTCTTGCGGCTCAATTTATAGACTGATCCCCGACCTGATAGAGGCTGGTTTCGAGATCCTCAACCCCGTCCAGACCAACGCCCGCGATATGCAACCTGAAAAACTCAAGCGGGAATTCGGAGAACAGATCACTTTCTGGGGAGCAGGAGTGGACACCCGCTCCATCCTGAACATGGGAACGCCGCAGCAGGTCAAAGATGATGTGCGCCGCAATATCGAGATCCTGGCACCCGGCGGTGGATTTGTCTTCAACACCATTCACAACATCCTGCCGGATGTACCCCCAGAAAACATCCTGGTCATGTTCGCCGCCCTTGACGAATATCGCTGAGAGGCACGAACGATGGAGAAAAGGTATGACTAAAAAAGTATTCGTGAGTGGGTGTTTCGATATGCTGCATAGCGGGCATGTGGAATTCTTCCGCGAGGCTGCCAGCTATGGCGATGTTTATGTAGCCCTCGGATCGGATAAAACCATCCATGATCTTAAAGGACGCCCTACTGTAAACAGCGAGAAGGAACGATTATTCATGGTCCAGTCTGTTTCATGGGTCAACCAGGCTTTCATTTCAAGCGGCTCCGGCCCCCTGGATTTTGAAAGGGAACTACATAAAATACGCCCGGATTATTTCGTTGTCAATTCGGATGGAAATTTTCCCGAAAAAAGAGCCTTGTGCCAGTCTCTCGGGATCGAATACATCATCCTGGAACGCAAGCCATTCTCCGGGCTTGAATCACGTTCCACAACCACCCTGCGCGGGCAGGACTATCTGCCTTACCGCATTGACCTGGCAGGAGGCTGGCTTGACCAGCCCTATGTCTCACAGCATCACCCTGGCCCAGTTATAACCATCTCACTTGAACCCACCATGGAATTCAATGAACGCAGTGGTATGGCCTCCAGTACACGCAAGCATGCGCACGAACTTTGGGGTGAAAAGATCCCCCCAGGGAATTATGAGAAGCTAGCCAAAATATTATTCTGTTTCGATAACCCGCCCGGGACAAAGATCATCTCCGGGTCACAGGATGCCATCGGACTGGTCTTTCCCGGTCTGACCTATATGTATTACGAGAATGGTTATTGGCCAACACGCATCCAACACCACCTGGATGGATCCCTGCTGCGCTTTGTGGAAAACGCCCTCAACTTAATTCCGCTTGGACCACGTTATGATGACTATGATGTCCTGGCTGATACAGTCATCAAACCACAAAACGCCAAAGCCCTGGCGGATGCAGCTGAAGCTCATTGGGAAGCCATCCTGAAGCAGGATCTCCAGGCCTTCGGGGAGAGCATGCGCAGAAGCTTTGAGGCACAAGTGGCCATGTTCCCCCACATGATCAATGAGCGAGTTTCCTCCCTGATCGAGGAATATCGCAGGATTGCTCTCGGCTGGAAGTTGTCTGGTGCAGGGGGCGGCGGATACCTGATCCTGGTCTGCGACCATCCCATCCCGGATGCCATCCGTGTGGTTGCCCGCCGTGAGGTCGAGTGAAATTTATAGATATTTTTTCCCAGTCTCTATCATACAAGGAATCTGATTTACAAGATTGAAGGTATCGTTATTTTTTTCCCCATCTAACCGATATATGATAAATGTGGTAAAGTTTTGCTATTAATTCTCTGGCTGGTAAAAGAATATAGAACCATTTGGTTTCCAGAAACCAGGAGTCAGCATCAGCAGTTATCTAGCAGCAGAATAAGGGTATAATACATTAACTTTCTTTTATATGAAACGAGGAGCGCAGCATGGCAAGTGTAACTTATTCTAATGTTGTCAAGCAATTCGGTGATGTGAAAGCAGTTGATGATGTCAGCTTTCATGTAGAAGACAAAGAATTCCTTGTGCTTGTAGGTCCTTCGGGTTGTGGAAAAACAACAGCCTTGCGCTGCCTGGCTGGCCTTGAGGAATTATCCAGCGGGGAGATCAGGATTGGTGACCGGGTGGTGAACGATGTTCCACCAAAAGATCGTGATATTGCCATGGTGTTCCAATCTTATGCTTTGTACCCTCACCTTTCTGTTTATGACAATTTGGCATTTGGTTTAAAATTACGCAAGACTCCCGCAGATGAGATCAAAAGGCGTGTCAATAAAGCAGCTGAAATCCTGGGAATCCAGGATCTGTTGCAGCGCAAGCCACGCCAACTGTCCGGCGGACAGCGTCAACGTGTGGCTGTTGGACGTGCCATTGTTCGAGAACCCAAAGTTTTCCTTTTTGATGAGCCGCTTTCAAACCTGGATGCCAAATTGCGCGTGGCCATGCGTGCTGAGATCAATAAATTGCATCAAAGATTAGAAACCACATTCATTTACGTAACACACGACCAGGTGGAAGCCATGACCATGGCAACACGAATAGCCGTGATCAACAAAGGGAAGATACAACAAATCGATAAACCACAGATGCTTTACGATTACCCTGCCAACTTGTTCGTAGCGGGATTTATTGGATCACCTGCGATGAATTTCTTCCCGGGTCACCTGCGCAAAGAGGATGGAAGGATTGTTGTGGATACGGGTGATTTCATCGTTCCCTTACCTGTCGAGCGTATGAAATTATTTGAGAATTATGTGGGTAAAGATGTAGTTTTCGGAATACGCCCTGAGAATATTCATGATGCCAATTTCACACCACCTAACATTCATGGTGAAACCGTAAGCATAAAAGTGGATGTAACCGAGTTGATGGGTAATGAAATCTTACTATACCTGGCAAGTGAAAAGAATAGCTGCGTCGCACGCGTAGACCCTCGTTCTACTTATCGTCCTGGCCAACAAGCCCAGGTTATTTTCGATATGGAAAAATTCCACTTATTTGATGGACAGACAGAATCTGCAATTCAATAAGACCTATGGAGGTGATATTTATAAGAAATAAACCATATAATGATGTTCCTGTTTTCAAAGAATAGAGATTACCTATTTTGTTCAAAATAAAGAGGAGAAAAAGATAATGAAATCCAAGTTTTTATTTGTGGTAGGTCTGTTATTGATCGCCACGATGATCCTTACAGCTTGTGGACCCAAAGATTATGGTCCAGTAACACTTACTTTCTGGGAGCAGGAAGGCGATGATGTTGATGTGTTCATTGACCAGTTGATCGCTGACTTCCAGGTTGCGAACCCGAACATAACTGTTGAGCGCACTCACTACGAAAATGAAGCTCTGCGTGACCAATTCCAGACCGCTTCACTTGCCAACGCCGCTCCTGACCTTGTGCGCGTTCCCAATGACTTTGCAGGACCCTTCAGTGCATTGGATATTGTTGCACCAGTTGACCAACTTTTCAATCAGAAATTCCTGGATAATTTCTTCCAGGGTGCTCTTGATCCAGCCGTGGTCGGTGGTACCCTATGGGGTGTTCCCGATAACTATGGCAACCACCTGATGTTAATTTACAACAAATCCCTGATCGCAACACCTCCTGCCACATTTGAAGATCTGATCGTCAAGGCAAAAGAACTCACCACAGGTGATATTCAAGGCTTCGCCTACAACTTAAACGAACCCTATTGGGGTGGTGGTTTCTATGGTGCTTTCGGTGGTTGGCCGTTGGATGCCAATGACGTACCTACATTTAATAATCAATCCTTCATTGACTACCTGACCTTCGTTGCCAAATTGAAGACTGATGGCGTTGTTCCCGCTGAGTGTGATTACAACTGTGCAGACACCCTGATGAAAGAAGGCAAAGCTGCCATGATCATCAATGGAGACTGGTCGTTGGGTGATTACACCACTGCACTCGGAGCGGATATGGGCGTTGCTCCAGTCCCGACCATTAATGGAAAACCCTATACTGAAATGACCGCCGGCAAGTACTTTATGGTTGCCAAACCCGTGTTGGATGACCCAGCCAAGAAAGATGCAGTCACCAAGTTCATCACTTATATGACCTCTGTAGAAGTTCAAAAGAAATGGTTGGATGAGTTCAAGCGACTGCCTTCCAATACCGAAGTTGCCAAAGATCCCAGCATTTCCAGTGATTCGATCCTGGCCGGCTCCATGGCTGCCCTCTCCAATGGCCGCGGACAACCTGCGGCTGCCTCCATGCGATGTGCCTGGGATGCCTGGCGCCCGAGCCTGGAAGGTGTCATGGCTGGAACGACAACCCCAACTGATGCTGCCGCTGCGGCGCAAGCCTCCGCTGATGCCTGCGTTCTAACGCTCGGTCAATAAGCTTCAATATCCAGTTCAATAATTTATTTTTAAAAGGGGGGGCATAAAAAACCCCCCCTCAACCCATTTTTACAAGCGAGGCCCGGCATGGAACCTAAACCCTCTTGGCGCCGATTCCTTCCATATGTATATTGGATTGGTGGTTTGTTTGTTCTCTACTTCCTGCTCAATGCCCTGATCTCACCATATTCATCCGGTATAACCCTCAATTCGTATATCGTCTTCGACCGTATCGGAGGGATCGGCTCATTTCTCTTTGCTATCATGGTTGGATTAGGTCTGATCGAAGTTTACTTCTATCAGAACTTTTTTCGCCAACCGCGCGACGTGAAAACTAAGATCATTGTTCGCGGACTTCAGATATTTCTGGGTCTATTTACTTTGCTTTCAATATTTTCTTTTTTCGAAGCCTCCGGGTTATATACCTTGGGAGATACTTTCATCGGATCTTTTATCCGATCACCCATAAGCCTATTTTCCGGTTTGCAATCCATCCTTTTTGATATCCTATTTGACAAAGGCCTATCGGGCTTGATCGTCGGCCTGGTTCTAACTTTAATAATCTCAGGAATTTTTATTATTATCCAAAAGCTCTGCATTCCTCGTTTCAGCCGCCTGGGATTACCCTACTTACTGGTGATGCCGGCATTGATCGGGATACTCTTTCTGATCATCTATCCATTCCTTTTTGAAATTAAACTGGCGTTTTCCAACGCATCCCTTGGAACGCAGGCAATCAAGAAAGCCCAATATGGATTAGAGTATGGTTGGGAAAACTTGAAAATGCTTTTCACCGGAACGGTTGCAAACGATGCAAAGTTTTTTGAGGTGTTTGGAAGGACGATCCTTTGGACTGTGATCAATGTGACATTCCATGTTAGCGGAGGAATGGTGCTGGCTTTGCTTCTACATCGCCCCATGAAACTGCAAGGCGTTTATCGCACACTGCTGATCTTTCCATGGGCCATCCCAACCACAATTGCTGCCATGGCTCTGCGCAATGAATTTGACAATCGCTACGGGTTATTTAATATCCTTCTGACAGATCTGAACTCATGGTTGACAACACTAAGCCACGGCACAGTTAATATTTTCGGCCTGGGCAACCTGTTTAATTATCTGGCTGCGCATATCGGGCCGGTAAGCTGGAAACAAGATCCAATCTGGGCATTTGTATCCGTCCTGATCTCGAACATCTGGCTTGGTATCCCTTTCATGTCTGTAATTATTCTGGGGGGTCTACAGAGCATCTCCAAGGAATATTATGAAGCTGCAGAAATTGATGGTGCTTCAACATGGCAGCAATTCCGAAACATCACTCTACCACTCTTGCGACCTGTGCTAACTCCCGCCATTATCCTCGGCGTTGTATGGACATTTAATAAGTTTGATGTCATCTACCTAATCACACAAGGAGGACCCCAGGAGAAAACCGATATCCTGGTTTCCTCAATGTATAAAGCTGCCTTCCAATTCTATCGATATGGATTCACCGCCATGTTCGCCCTGGTCATTTTTGTTATCCTGCTGATATTTACGCTGATCTATCTGCGGGCAGCTGGTGGGCTGAAATCCGCGACTGAGTAGCGAAAGGATCCTTATGACTTCCACACTTACACCCAAACCGGTAAATCCCCTGGTTAAAATTCTGCGGTGGATCTTCATCCGTGGCCGACGTGATGCACCCTTTAAAACCCTCCTTATCCATACAACACTGATCATTGCCTCGATCGTTGCTGTTTATCCTGTTTTGCGTGTTGTAACCATCTCCTTGCGTCCGAATGATACTCTGCTCACCACCGATCTTCGAATCATTCCTGAGAATGCCACCTTGGATAATTACAAAGAAGTTCTCTTCGGCGTACCGGAGGAGAACCGAAAATCCGATTTCTTCCTGTGGATATGGAATTCATTCTCGATCGTGACAGTCACTTCCTTCATAAGCATGATCCTGGCAGCCGTCAGTGCGTATGCATTTTCGAGATTCAAATTTCCAGGACGGGCTGCAGGGTTGGTGTTCCTGCTTACAACCCAGATGATCCCGGCAGGTATGTTACTCCTGCCACTTTTCATCATGCTGGCTCAACTCAAAATGATCAATACTGCCCTGGGTTTGATCATTGCCTATTCGGTGAGTTCAGTTCCCCTAACGATTTGGACACTCAAAGGCTACTATGATACCATCCCGGTCGATTTGGAAGAAGCTGCCCTTATCGATGGTGCCAACCGATTGACAGTATTCACCCAGATCATTTTACCTCTCTCCACACCTGCCCTGGCAATCGCCTTCCTGTTCAGTTTTATGGGTGGTTGGAGTGAATACCTGGTGGCACGCGTTGTCTTGCAAAAGAATAGCACTTTTACGTGGCCGTTGGGAATTTTCACTTACGCACAGCAATTCACCGTCTCATGGGGGCAATTTGCAGCTGCCTCGGTCTTGATCTCCATACCGGTTATGATCTTGTTCCTGTATTCATCCAAGTGGCTGATATCTGGACTGACATTAGGAAGTGTTAAAGGATAAGCATGCAATCAAGAATCCAAAGATTTGTGTTATTTATCTCTCTCATAATTGGTCTATCCATCTCGGTAACTGCCTGTGGAAAGGCAAAACCTGACACAGATGTCTTATATTTGAATCTGGTCTGGCATCAACATCAACCACTGTATTACCAGGACGCAGATGGGGTATACACACGTCCCTGGGTGCGTGTTCATGCCACGAAGGATTATTATGACATGGCAGCCACGGTTGCGAAATACCCTGATGTACATTTGACTTTCAACCTGACTCCGGTACTCATCCGCCAATTGGATGATTTTGTTTTGAATGGCGCAAAAGATAAATACTGGGTATTATCCGAGAAACCTGCTGCAGAGTTAACAAGTGAAGATAAGGAATTCATCCTGAATCGTTTTTTCGATGCGAATTGGGATCACATTATCAATATACACCCCGGCTATAAAGCCCTGCTCGATAAACGAGGCGGGACGACAGGTGAAGCCATTGCTGCTGCCCTTAAGAATTATTCCGAGCAGGATTTTCGTGACCTGCAGATCTGGTTCAACCTGGCCTGGTTTGATCCGGATGAGCTTGCCAAAGAACCACTCCTGAGCCTTGTCAATAAGGATGGCAATTTCAGTGAAGAAGACAAGACCATCTTATTCGACCAGGTTCGCAGCATTTTAGGAAAGGTAATACAAATTCACAAGGAATTACAGGATAAGGGACAGATAGAGGTAATCACCACTCCTTATGCCCATCCGATTCTGCCACTTTTATATGACACCAACCTGGAATTAGTCGGTAATCCTGCAGCAGAAATGCCGGATCGTTTTTCCTTTCCAAATGATGCGATTGCACAACTGGATCGCAGTGTAGAGATATATAAAGACCATTTCGGTAAAGCGCCGCACGGCTTATGGCCTTCTGAAGGATCTGTTGCCGAGGAGATCGTACCCCTGGTAGCAAATGCCGGTTACAGTTGGATGGCAAGTGGAGAGCCTGTGTTAGCCCAATCACTTGGACTGGGTAGTTTCACCCGCAATGCCCAGGAAACTGTCCAGGAAGCTGATGACCTGTACCGACCTTATTACGTTCAAGGCGTGAACGGGGATCAAGTGGCCATATTCTTTCGCGACGGAACACTATCGGACAAGGTCGGATTTACTTATTCCGGAACACCCGGGAGTGTAGCCGCCAAAGATATGATCCAACGTCTTGAGAATATCAAGGTCCAATTACAAGAACAAGGCGCACAAGGACCTCACATTGTCAGTATCATCCTGGACGGTGAAAACGCCTGGGAATATTACCAGAATGATGGCAAGGATTTCCTGAATGCGCTCTATCAACAACTTTCAGAGAGCACATCCATTAAAACCATCACTCCGTCCGAGTATCTCAAGTTATTTCCTGAGCAGCGCCCGCTCGAAAAACTCTTTCCAGGCGCCTGGTTCAGTGCAAATTTTGATACCTGGATCGGTGAAGCCGAGGAGAAAACAGCCTGGAATTACCTGTTACAGGTCCGTAACGATCTTTCAAAATTTGACATCAGCAAGAGTCGCACCGCCAGCCCCGAAGCAATTGCCCTGGCTCAAGATTTTATGTACCTGGCTGAGGGATCCGATTGGTTCTGGTGGTATGGTAGTGACCAGGATTCGGGTCAGGATGAATACTTCGACACAGGTTATCGCGCCTTGCTATCGAAAGTCTACGAATCTCTCGGCGAAGAGGTACCTGCATTCGTTAATGTACCCATCATCCCAAAGAAACCTGCGACTGCAGAGAAAAATGTAAACGGTCTCTCTTCTCCGATCATCGATGGGAAAAATTCACCTGGAGAGTGGGATAATGCTGCCATTTTCACTGCCGGATCGATGGCAGGGAAGAGCCTGGCTTACACATTTGATGCCAAGAACCTTTACCTACGTGTAAATTTCAACCAAACACCATCCCAGGAAACACGCTTCGGTTTCTACCTGGCTGCTCCAGGTGCAGGCGATGCTTATCCATTCACTCTCAGTACCGGTGATGAGGAACCCATTCTTCTTGGCATAGCTGCCACGCATTTGTTCGAGTGGAGTAACAACCAATTTAATGTGTTCAATGCCACAAGAACTGGTTGGGGTGCAGGCAAAAAGGTCGGCCAGGCTGTACTTGGTAACGATACGTTTGAAGCAGCCATCCCATGGGGAGATATTGGTGATTTGGAGGCTGGAGACGACCTGCGGCTTGTGGCAGTCATCCTGCCAGATGGTGATCTTTTACCCCTACAAGGACCAGCCCAGATCGTACTGCCAGACCTTGGGACTTCAATAACCATTCTCGAGGTTTTGGACCCGGATGGTGACGATCATGGACCAGGTTCTTACACTTATCCTTCAGATGGTGTCTTCAAAGATCATCCCTTTGACTTGAAGGCATTCAAAACAGCGTATGATGAAAAGAACATCATCTTTAAATTCACTTTCAATGGCCCAATACCAAATCCATGGGGATCCCCGAATAACCTGGCAATACAGACACTGGATGTCTATGTGGATAAAGATCCAGGAAAAGGTTCGGGGGCACGCTTGCTTTTACCTGGCAGGAATGCAGCCCTGGCAGAAGGCTTTGGCTGGGAGTATGCCATTTGGGCGGAAGGGTGGACACCGCAGATCCTAGCTCCAGACTCAACCACCCTTGATCCCAAACAGGTAATCGGTGCGGATTTCAAGATCATCGTTGATCCGGCTGGAAGCACGGTTACACTACGTGTGCCCCGCACCGTCTTTGGTGAGGGAGACCCAACCACCTGGGCTTATGCCGCGGCTGTTCTGAGCCAGGAGGGATACCCTTCGACCGGGGTTTGGCGCGTGCGGGATGTCAACGCATCAACCGATCAATGGCATTTTGGTGGCAGCCCCGATGATACCAATCACACCCGCATCATTGACCTGGCCTGGGCAGAAGACAGCTTACCCTCACAGGAGGAAATGCTTTCAGGCTATACCGGAAGCAAAGCTGGAGCAAGCCAATTGACTGTTGCCGATTTTCCACAAATTCAAATGCTGATCGTAAAATAACTAAAGTTTGTCCAGAGGGTGCAGCAATTATTGCATCCTCTATTTTTTTTGCCCGGACCATCCAATTTAATTCATTACGTGAAAGAGCAACCTTTATGACGATAAATACACCAGAATGGGTCAAAGATGCTGTTTTCTACCAGATCTTTCCAGACCGTTTCGCAAAAAGTGACCAAAATCCTGCCAGCCATCTGTCCTTCGAACCATGGGATTCTCCCCCCACCACCTACGGGTTTAAAGGTGGTGATTTGAACGGTGTGGTTGAGAAACTTGACTACCTGGTTGACCTGGGTATCAATGCCATCTACTTCAACCCAATTTTCTCTTCAGCCAGTAATCATCGCTACCATACCTACGATTATTACAATGTTGATCCATTATTAGGTGGCAATGACGCCCTGCGGCTACTATTGGACAAAGCACATCAGCGTGGTATTCACATCATCCTTGATGGTGTATTTAACCACGCCAGCCGGGGGTTCTGGCAGTTCCATCATGTTTTGGAGACAGGAGACGGTTCTCCATATAAGGATTGGTTCTATTTTGATCCAGAACGTTTAAATAGGAGAAAGCAATGGGGAGCTTACCCTTCCAACGAAGAAGAAAAAGCCATTGAACGTGAAGGTTCGCTTAAAGCCATCGGTTTCCAAGGTTGGTGGGACTTACCCGCCCTGCCAAAATTCAATACGAATAATCCCGCCACACGCCAGTTCCTGTTCCAGGTTGCCGAATATTGGATCAGATTCGGGATTGATGGATGGCGATTGGATGTACCCGCTGAGATCAATGATGATTCCTTTTGGCGGGAATTTCGCCAACGGGTGCGTGCCATCAACCCCGAGGCTTACATTGTCGGAGAGATCTGGCAAGAATCCCAGCGCTGGTTGCAAGGTGATCAGTTTGACGCGACCATGAATTACCTGATCACTGCCGCAGCACTCGGTTTCTTCGGTGCACGCACTCTTAACCAGAAAATCATCCAGAATGCAGGGGGAATCAAGGACCGGGTCCACCCGATGGATGCGAATGCGTTTGCGAATGAAATAGACCGACTTCTCAAGCTTTACGATACCAACATCACACAGGCCCAATTCAACCTGCTTGACAGCCATGATATGCCTCGATTTCTAACTTGCGTGGGTAATGACAAATCCGCCTTAAAGCTGGCCTGGCTCTTCCTGATGACCATACCTGGACCTCCATCCATTTATTATGGCGATGAGATCGGATTGAACGGAGATCACGACCCCGATTGCCGAAAATCTTTTCCGTGGGACGAATCGCATTGGGACAAGGACTTATTCGATACCCTTAAGATGGCAATAACCATGCGGAAGAACAATCCAGCATTACGACGCGGAACCCTGGATCAACTTTGGAATGCAGATGATGTTTATGGCTTCAAACGGACATTGAACGATGAAACGCTTGTTGTAGTGTTTAATACTTCGAAAGAGCCCCGTACCATTGAAGTACCGTACAAGTCCGATAAAGAACCAAGCGTACTGTTTGGTCAGGTTTCTGGCTCGAGTTCGATGAATGGTAACCTGAAATTTTCAATACCGGGAAGAAGCGGGGTCGTGATAGCGTGATCTGACGATGTGACGAGCATAAGGGATGAGGAAAATCTCATCCCTTTTTGTTTACCCAGTGATAGCTGCTATTTTAATTAAATAAAATGATTGTAACTGCTCAGGGTTATCAGCCTCCTCCACTAACAACAGGCGGAGCGAACTGCCGAAAGGACACCATTGAAGCCTCCGATCCGTAGGGGAAAGGGAGTACGGTGTGAGGGAGCGTTCCTCTCTGGTACCTGCCTATCTGGGCAGGTGTGCGGCTGAGGCTTGTGCCTGAAACAGTGCAGGTGCAAGTTTCACTTCGTTCTATCAGACTTGTGATAGTATCTTAATTACCAGACAAGGACTGAATAGGTCTAAGCTCTCTCAAGAAATGACTGCAGAGTCAAAACTCATACCCCGAAAAAGACCCAGCCAGCGTGATGAAGAGTGAAATTATGTAAATTTTTTCTAATTCGTAAAGGAAGGAGAGACTTAAATCCTTTCTGTAATACCTTCCCAAGAATTTTCATGTTTTCCTTCCCAAGATATAATGACAGCAACTGAAAGCATCATCCCAGTCTTGTTGTGCCACATGCCAATTATGGTAAACTTATTAACGGGGTTGACAAGAAGGGTCATGACAATCAATTTGTAGTCATGCCGAAGTGCTTTAAGATCCCAAACCATTATTAGATTTCCACCAGTAATATTTGGTGATATTTTACATTGAGGGCTGAAATGACAGAACAAATAACAATCGGATTGGCGCGCATGCATTATGAGTTTGGCGAAAGGCGCGACTTTTTACCAAATTTTGTGGCGATGCTGGGGAAATTGGATGCCAAGGTTATGCTCGAATACGGGTATGGTTCAGGGATGAGATATACAGAGGAAGATTACCTGAACCATGACCAGAAGATTACTTTCGTATCCCACGAGGAAGTATTCAAACAGGATTATGTCCTTGTCTTGCGCTGCCCGAGTGAAAATGATTTGCGTCTACTCAAACCAGGCGCTTGCATCATCTCTATGATGCATTATGCCACCCGCCCCAATCGGGTTGCACTTCTGCGCTCACTGGAAGTCGAAAGCATCTCTCTGGATTCCATCAAGGATGATGTCGGTCGTCGCCTGGTGGAAAATCTGCGTTCGGTAGCCTGGAACGGCCTTGAAGTAGGGTTCAGTGTGCTGTTGCGAACCTACCCATCTCCTGGGGTGGAAAGCCCAAATCGGGACCCCATCCAGGTAACAGTGATGGGTGTTGGGGCTGTTGGTATGCATGCTGTTCAGGCAGCCAGCCACTACGGGGATATGTCCCTCTGGAATACATTGGCAAAGCGCGGTGTACCCGGTAACCAAGTCACTGCTCTGGAATACGATCTGACCTGTAATAAAGCAGTCATGAAAGATATTCTGACAAGATCAGACATTCTCGTGGATGCCACCCAGCGTCCAGATGCAAGCCAGGCAGTCATTCCCAATGATTGGATCGCATGGATGCCAGAGCATGCCGTGCTGGTGGATCTATCGGTGGATCCCTATGATTGCTCAGTTGATAACCGAGAAGTGAAAGGTATCGAGGGCATTCCACAAGGTAACCTGGATCAATATGTGTTTGCACCAGATGACCCGGCTTTCGAGCTCATCCCTGATTGCGTTTCAACAGTAAATCGTCGTTATTCTGTATCATGCTATTCATGGCCAGGGATCCACCCCAAAGAGTACATGGACTTGTATGGTAAACAGATCGGACCTCTCGTTCGTACAATTCTAAGAAAAGGTACACCTGCCAACATCAATGCAAAGGGTAAGTTCTTTGAACGAGCTCTTTCACGTGCCATGCTTTCAAACTACGAGGCAACATAAACAAGGGGTCGTTATCAAAAGGAGAAGAATATGAATATTCCAAAAACAATAGGTTTACCACGCATGCGCAACGAAGCAGGCGAAAAGCGCGTATTCCTTCCAGAATTTGTTCAATTCATTGCCTCCTTGGGTGTAAATGTATTTATAGAAGAAGGTTATGGCTCACGCTCCGGATATTCCTTTGAGGATTATAAACTCGCCACCCCGCTAATCCACCTGGCATCCAAAGAAAAAGCCTACCAGCAGGATGTTGTCTTAATTTTACGCTCACCCAAACCGGATGAATTCAAATTGATGAGACCGGGAGGTATCCTTTTCTCGATGCTGCACTTTCCCACCCGCCCTTTGAGAATCAAACGCCTGCTTGAAGCAAAAATCCTTGGTATATCAATGGACAGCATTACCAATGATGTGAATATCCGCTTGATGGAAAACATGAAATCAGTCGCCTGGAATGGCTTGGAAGCTGGTTTTAATGTTCTAGAGAAACGCTGGCCCGGGTTGGTTAAACCCGATAAAAAACCCATCCAGGCCCTGATCCTGGGGACAGGCATGGTGGGTAAATATGCCATCGATGCTGCCACCAAACTTGGAAACATTGAGCGAAATAATGATCATATCGAAGCAGGTGGTCCGGGTGCGATCGCATTTTCTGTGGGACGCAACCTGAGTAGCAACCCGACAACAATGGAATCTCTCTTCCAAGAGGCAGATATCCTGGTGGATGCCACCCAACGCCGGGATGCGAGCCAACCGGTTGTCCCCAACGAATGGATCGCCTGGCTGCCGGAACATGCCGTAGTGGTTGACCTGGCTGTAGACCCCTACACCCTGAGCGTTGATCCACCGGTTGTGCGTGGTGTGGAGGGGATACCTCAAGGAAACCTGGACCAATATATCTTTCCTGCTGATGATCCAAATTGGGATAAGACTGTTCCTCCCAGTGTGAATTCAAAAAACCGGAGAACTGCGGTTACCTGTTATTCCTGGCCTGGCGTTCACCCCGAGGCGTGCATGTTGCATTACGCCCACCAATTAGAGCCCTTTGTTGAAGTCTTATTCGAGAAAGGTTATGACGGGTTATCGCTGGATGGAGAGTATTTTGAACGCGCCCTTTACCGTGCCACGCTCAAATGTTATCTTGATGAGCAAAAATCAGTGGTGTAAGAAAACCTGAAGAGGATAATTCGTGCAATTTCGCAGATACCCTATTCAGACCTGGCTTTTCTCAAATAAGCCCAGTCCCAGAACCAGTACACCAAACCCTTCCATTCCCCCCATTTCTCAAAAGCCGCCTGCACCTGTGCAGGTGTGACTGTTTGCCCGCCATGCCATTCCTGGGAGACCATTTTCAATGCCCAGGTATCTATTGGTAAATAGTCACTGCGACCCAAGATCATAAGCAGGTTGGCAGCTGCATATGGTCCGACCCCCATAATCTTCAACAATTCCTTGCGTAATTCGAGTGTGGGTAGGGAACTGGTCTTGAAAGCTTCCACATCCAAATTGGAGGCAGTGACACGCTGAGCCAGATCGATGATGTAGGGAGCGCGGTATCCCAGCCTGGTCTCTTCGCGAAGCCGGGTTTCACTGACCGCAGCCAGGCGCTGCGGAGTGGGGAAGGCTTTGTAACCAGGATTGGATGGAAGCGAATCGCCAAACTTAGCTACCAAGCTGGCTGTCATGCGAATGGTGGCTTTCCATAGTGTGTTGGTGGTAAGAATGGTGCGAATGACATCTTCAAAAAAAGTGGGTGAACGCAATACACGACCCATGGCACGTTTTTCAACGTGTACCAGGGGTGCTTTACCGCGAATGGCAGCATAGAAATGCGAAAAATCCATATTCAATCCGAACATCCAGGTCAGAGTGGAGGAAACTTCCTTTTTTTCCGCCGGGGTGAGCTGGTCGGTTTTTACGCGGATCCCATCCTTTGCTGCGGATATCTCCAGATCGATGACTCTCCCGTCGGAGAGGCGCAATGTGTAGCTGAGATTGCCGGTATCCTGATGCAAACGAAAGGGTAGACACTGACCCCAACCATGCGATTTCAGCACAGACTGAAAATTGAAAGGGGGACGGGCAGATAATGTGAATTGCATTCTTACCTCGTTTCAGAAACCGGAACCAGCCGCCAGAAGAGAAATCCCGCCAGCAAAGCCAGGACCGCACCGAAGATGAAAGGGGCGGTAGGACCCAGCCCATGACAGGAACCCGCTCCCTGCCAGAGTAAACCGGCGATTAGGGAGGCTGGAAACACTGTCAGACCGATGGCAGCATTGTAGATGCCATAAGCCGTACCACGCCGTTCGGGGGGTACCAGATCGGCGACCAGCGCTTTGGCAACACCCTCGGTGGCTGCGTAATAGATGCCATAAAATCCGAACAGCGCCCAGATCTGCCAACCGGTGGTGGAAGCTGCAAAGCCCAGGTAGACCATGCCATAGGTCATCCAGCCGGCAATGATGAGCTTGCGGCGACCAATCCTATCGGATAGGACGCCCAGCGGGGTGGACAGGAGGGCGTAGATCAGGGTAAAGGTCATCATCATTAACATTACGTGCAGGACATTAAGACCACGTTCCTGGGCACGCAGGATAATGAAGGCATCTGATGAATTGCCAAGTGTAAACAGAATGATCACTACAAGGAAGCGTTTGAAACGTATGTCCATACCCTTCAGGCTGAAAACCGGTGTTGAGGATCTGATGGGTGTGGCAGTTTCGCGTGCCCCAATTGCCAGGACAAGAACAGCCAGAACAGCCGGGAGAATGCTGGCAAGAACGACGATCTGGAAGGTGCTGCGGGAGAGGTTAACCGCCTGGGACTGGGTCAGCCAGACGATGAGAGCGGCGATGCCAATACCCAGAAAGGCTCCGAAGGTATCCCCGGCGCGATGCAAGCCAAAAGCCAACCCACGCTGCTTTTCATCCACACCAGCAGCGACGAGGGCATCTCGCGGGGCAGTGCGAATGCCCTTGCCGAGGCGGTCGCTGAAGCGCACGCCCAGCACCCAACCCCATGAATTGGCAACATAGAGGAAGGGTTTGGCAACGGTGGAGAGGCTGTAACCCAGAACGGTGAGCCACTTGCGCTTGCCAAGCCTGTCGGACAGGGCACCGGAATAGATCTTCATGAGGCTGGCGGTGGTTTCTGCCAGACCTTCGATGAGACCAACGATGGCGGTGCCGGCTCCGAGCACATTTGCCAGAAAAAGGGGTACCAGGTTGGCGAGCATTTCGGATGAAACATCCGTTAAAAAGGAAGTGGCGGTGACGATCCAAACATTGCGCGGCAGGCTGCGGAGGGGATTTTTATTGGCGGTTTCAGGCATTTGGACTCCACTGGGTATTAGATTTTTTTTGAATATATCATATAAGTATCACCTTTCGGTTTCAACCCACATGCTGACGCCATCCGTCGAGACAATGATCCAGCCGGAACGATCTGTCCGGATGAGGGGGTAATTCTGAACAGCAACCAGGGTTTCCTGATCGGGCAAGCCATTGGGATCAGCGGCTGAGACGCTCAGTATGCTCAACTGTGGATCCAATTTGGAAATCCATTGCTGAGGATTGAGAGGGGAATAGCCAGAATCTGCCAGGAGCAATACAGACAGTGGAGCCAGGGTGGGATCAGAAGGCATTGTATCCAGATCTGAAAAGGTCAACCCTATTGGCAGTAAGGCACGAAAGTCAATCCATTCGACCATGAGAACTGCACCGCGCGAACTGACTGACAGGATCTTGAGCCTGGCACCTTGACCCAAATCAAGTTCCAAACCAGGTTCTGCCAAGGTGACGGGAATCTCCGCAGAGACCAGCCCGGTTTGCAAACGAAGAGATGAATAGGATGCCTCAGCTGCGCCACTCCATAAGACCACATCGGGAGGAAAAAGTTGCATCGTCCCGGGCAGGGAAGCCACCTGCTCTTCCTGGGTGGAAGCCAACACCAGGATATCCAGCTTGCGTTCCAGCGGGGATAGACGCCTACCGAGTGCATCGGTCAAGAAACTTTGGGTTGGACCTCCGTTGATCAACAAGTTGCGACCGCCTGGTGTCTGGATGAGAACGGCATCTGCACTACCAACATCAAGAAAGGTCAGGTGCAATCTTCCGTCAGGGAGAGACAGGGCCGAACGCCAGACCAGCACAGTTAAAATAACCATACTAGTACCCAAAACAAGCGGGTTGCGGACAGGACGCAGGATCTCCTTCAGGCGAGCAGGCGCAAAGGTGAAACCGAATAAGAACAGGTAAAAAAGAACAACGAACAGCAAGGAAAAATCACCCAAGAACAGGACTCCGTGCGGAAGGCGGTTGAAAAGCTCTACGACCCGGATGGTATAGATTGAGAAAGGCCATGCCAACCAGGCAGCCAGTTGTCCGAGCGGCAGATAGATCAGCCCGAACAAGAGCGCCAAGCCTGAAGCGATCATAACTGCGGGTTGGGCTGGAAGGATAAAAGGGTTTGCCAGGAAAGAGACCAGGGAAATACTCCCAAAATGATAGGCTATCAATGGCAGGGTGGTAACCTGGGCTGCCAAGGTAAAGAGCAGGTAATCTGCCAGCGGAGCAGCCAGTTTCTGAGCTTTTGCCTGCGGATTGCGGGTTGAGAGCCAAGCCAACACAAACTCCTGCATAGGACTGGCATACAAAACAAGTCCCAATGTGGCTGCAAAAGAAAGTTGAAAACCAACATCCCAGGGCAGGAAGGGATTGAAAACACACATGAGCCCGGCAACAAGACCTAGTGTGTTCAATCCATCCTGGCGGCGACCGATCTGGTGTGCAAACAAGGCTGACCCGCCCATAATGGCGGAGCGCAATACCGAGGCTTCAGCTCCCACCAGCAACGTGTAAAAAGCAATGCCCAGCACTGCCGCCAGGGCACCGCGCCGGGGTCCCCACAGGCGACCGAACAGACCGGCAAAAAAGGCAGCTAAAATGGCAATGTTAAAACCCGAAATGGCGATAATATGGGCGGTACCGGTATTGTTAAAAGCCTGCTGCAGACCAGGTGAGAGACCGTGATCCACTCCCAGCAGGATGCCTGCCAGCAAGGAGGCTTCAGGTTCGGGGAAAATTTTCTTGAGCGTCTTGAAAAGATGGTCTTTAAAGGTAAAGACTGCTCTTATGATCGGACTGCCACTGCGAAAGGGTAGCTGGCTGATCCGGTCAGAATACAAGATCGAGTGAATGCCCTGGCGTGCCAGATAAGCCCGGTATGAAAATTCTTCATTTTCAGGTGGGGTCTTGAGATAACCTTGCATACGCAGTACATCCCCCACCTGGAAAACCGCACCGGGCAGGTTGCGTACCAGGACCTGTCCTTTCACAGGGAGACTCTTTTCAGCTGTGTCAAGGCTGTCCAGGTGGAGGCGCAGGTTGGTATACCCATCACGCTGGTCGGGTGGAGCAACCAGCCAGCCTGTCAGGGTAACCTTATGATCCTGATCGTTATACCAGGCTACATAACCTGGCGAAAATTCCGGCTGGGCAGCCTGGTAATGCAAACCTCCAATTGCAAGTGCAAGGAAAATCAGGCCATGCAACAGACGGGTTGAACCTGGAAGGTTGTAGAGACTGGTGCGTTTGTAGATGAGGAAGGCAGCCAGCAACGCCAGAGCGGACAAGCCCAGCCAGACCGGGACGGACAGGTGCAATTGGTCAGCCAGAATAATGCCAGCCATGAAAGCCAGGCCGAGCCAGAGGAGTGGACGTTTGGGTGATGGAAGTGGCAATGTGGGGCGGTCCATAAATGTTTTTTTAATAAACGAAATCTATGGGAAAAACTCCCGATTGAGAGTATGGTTCCATGGGTTTCTGTACCCGCCAATTTGGTGAAGGCAAATGATTTTCCGGTGGCACTTTGATATTTTCTGAATATATCACAAATGGGAGGGAGGAACGAAAACCGGTAAGATGTGGTTTGGGGGGAGAACCATCAGATGTGGCGGGTTTGGAAACCCGCCCTACGGGTGATGCAATGTTGTCAACAGATGCGGAGGGTTGGGTATTGGAAACAGCGGGATCGACCCCCTCAGTTTGTGTTATGTGTTGAACTTGATTTAATTTACTCAGTGATCAATTCCAAAACGGTTTTCAAAGCGAGATTTGGCTTTTAGTGATTCTGCCACACGATCTCTAGGTTTGGCTGAAGTGACCAACGAATTGAGCAGTTGTGTGACCGAGGCAGTGATATCATCGACCGCTTTAGTGAAGGCAGCATCGTTGACACTGGAGGGCGTAGTGAAACCGCTGACTTTGCGGACGAACTGAAGGGAGGCGAGGCGGATGTCTTCAGCGGTGGCGGGAGGTTCATAATTGAAGAGGGGTTTAATATTTCTGCACATTATTTATCCTATGGTTTAACCTTCCGGCTACTCACCAAATCTCTGCAGGACTTTATCAATGGCATGTGTGCCAAATCCAACAGCAGAGGCAGAGATGCACCCGTTAGCGGCGTGGATGGAGGAAGGGTTTTATATCAGATAGACTCGGATCCGTTCAAAGAGGTCCTGATAAACGGTTATAGTCCCCTGCCCAGGATCGCCTATGGACATCAGCACAGCCGGCAACCCATAGAGCCTGGATGCCCTGGTTTTTTTGATGTGATCCCAAGGTATGAGAAGCTTGATATGCCTGGCCAAAGGTGGACGCACCCACAGGAACAAACCGCGTGGTTCGATGCTGACGGTCACACAACGTCGATAACGGACATCGCCAAACTTGACGGTCTGTTTTACGAGAACAACGCTGGCAGGGTCTGCCGTTGAAGCAAAATGTTCAGCCAGTTTGTTCAATCCGCTCAATTTTTCAAATATTCCCAACCCTTCATCCTTCCTTTCAACAAGCATTGCAGTATGAAGATCGATTTTTCCTGTTGTCGTTGTTCTCAACTTGTTTTTACTCTCCGGCCTGTCCATTGACCGACCAGCAACTGGATGCGGGTATAGACCGGTTCTTTAACAGATGAGGTTCGAACTCAAAGAACAATATGCAACCACAAGTCTATTAAGCTTTGACACCTTTCAACTTATCCTGCATCAATCCACAAAATGGACAACGCATCCATCCAAACAGAGGACCTGCGGACCTGGCAAGGGAAGGTAGCCTGATTATACAATAATCCCCAGACCAGGCACTACACAGAAGCAGGTTGATAATTCCACTCCGGGATGGACAATGCATTTAAACAAGGGATTAATGGTTACACATGTAATAATAAGCATGGAAGAAGGAACTATTAGCACCAAGAAAAGAGTGATTGTATAATTAAGCCTGCAAAGTGGTTATTCCCATGATCAATAAAGGAGGGTTCATCCATGCCAGAGGTTGTCATCGAAGTGAAGGATTTTCGTAAAACCTACGGCACTTATGTGGCCGTGGATGGGATCAGTTTTGAGGTGAGGGAGGGGGAGATCTTCGGCCTGCTGGGTCCCAACGGAGCCGGGAAGACCAGTACGCTGGAATGCCTGGAAGGACTGAGGGAGCCGAACGGGGGCTGGCTGCGGGTGGCAGGGCTGAACCCGGCCGGTGAAGCCCACAAGCTGCGTGACCTGATCGGGGTGCAATTGCAATCGGCCGGGTTACCTGAAAGTATCACACCTGATGAAGCTATGAAATTTTTCTGCGCTTACCACCAGGTGAAGCCTCGTTTAGACCTATTGGAAAGGCTTGGGCTGGCTGAAAAACGCAATTCGCAATTCTTTGAACTATCGACCGGGCAGCAACGCAGGCTGGCGCTGGCTCTGGCCATCCCGCACAACCCGAAGGTGCTGTTCCTGGACGAGCCGACTGCCGGGTTGGATGTGGCTACACGGGTCGAGTTACATGGCATGATGCGTGAACTGCAAGCCAGCGGCACGACCATCATCCTGGCAACCCATGACATGGCTGAAGCAGAACATATGTCGGATCGGGTTGCGATCCTGCTTAGAAGCAAGATCGCCCAGATCGGCACCCCGATGCAGATCACAGCGACCGGTGCCAACATGACCAAGATCTCGGTGCGTACTCAGAGTGATAGCCTGGCAGGTGTGGGATTCCCGGCCGTAAGCCAGCAGACAATCAAAGAGGAGTACAGCATCTATTTCAGCTCAGATATTGGTGCAACCACTTCAGCCATCATTGCCCATATCCAGAGCCAGGGAGATACATTGATCGACCTGCGGGTTGAGCGCCCCTCGCTAGAGGATCGTTTTCTTGAAATCACCGGTAAGGTAGGCGTGCAATGAACGCTTTTTTAAACCACTTCAATTTCGATTTCCGAGCAGGTGTACGCAACAAACAACTGCTTCTGATGAATTACCTTTTCCCATTGGGCTTTTACCTGATGATGGGATTCGTGATGGCCGAGATCAACCCACCTTTCCGGGAAACCATCATTCCAGCCATGGTTGTTTTCAGTATACTGGCAGCAACCCTGCTTGGTATCCCCGACCCTCTGGTGAACGCCCGCGAGAACGGTATTTTTCGCAGTTACAAAATCAATGGAGTGCCCTCCATTTCAATCCTTATCATCCCAGCTTTAACGACCATTCTTCACCTGGTCATCGTGACCATACTCATCACAGGAAGCGCACATTGGATGTTCAATGCGCCCCTCCCTGTAAACTGGCTCAACTATGTGCTTATATTTTTTGTCATGGCTTTTGCCTGTTCAGGATTAAGCGTACTGATCGGAGTAGTTTCCCCGAGCTCCCGAATGACGGTGCTCTGGTCCCAGCTGATTTTCGTCCCCTCCATGCTCCTGGGAGGTATCATGCTCCCGTACAGCATGCTGCCGGGAATAGCAGGAAAATTCGCCCAACTATTCCCATCCACCCATGCCATGAATGCCTTGAATGAATTGAGCATGGGCAAAGTGGCGGATTTTTCAGCATGGGGCTCGGTACTGATATTGTTTTGCACAGGATTATTAGCCTTCCTATTGGCAGTCTACCTGTTCAGCTGGGACAGCCGCAACACGACACGGCGCGGACATCCTTTGCTGGCTTTGCTGGTATTGCTACCAGCTTTGCTGGGAATATTCCTGATGAAGTGAAAAATTCGGGGAGAAAAATCTCTTTCAGGTCGACGTAATGACCCGATCTAAGGTAATGGTCCATGCTGGATTTTAATATACAAGGAAAATTTGATGGACCTAGCAGCAAGCTCCATCATTATTTCCGCTTTAGTGTTTTATTCGTTTGGAGTGTGGGGAGAACGGTTCACAGGACGCCTTAAACACTGACACCTGGTTTTCTTTGTTTTCGGGTAAATAAGTGACTCCCGGAGTACAAGTATGATGTTCAAGTGGTCTGGATGACCCGATTGGTCCCCTAATTCAGCCCGATGATCTTTAACATTGTCTATTAACTGTTCAAGTATTGTGAAACATTGGGAGCTGATCAGCCAGGGAAGGTTGATGAACCTGATGACTACCAGACCAAACAACTATGAGAAGAGATGATACTTTCTTAATCTGACCTTCAATGGTATATAATCATCTTGAATTCTCTTGGAAGATAGAATTAATCGCCTTATGAAATCTTTAGAAGAAAATGGTAAATTGATACTGGTTACCGGAGCTACCGGGTATATCGGCGGCAGACTGGTGCCGCGCCTGCTCGAAGCCGGTTACCGGGTACGCTGCCTGGTACGAGACCCCAATCGCCTGCAGGGACGACCCTGGCTGGACAAGGTGGAAATCAGCAGGGGAGATGCGCTGAGCGAAGAATCACTGGTGACTGCCATGCAGGGAGTACAGGTTGCTTATTACCTGATCCATGGCATGCAAGGCGGCAAAGTTAATGCTGAACGCGATATGCAAGCTGCCCGCAATTTTGCCTGTGCAACCGATTCAGCCAATGTTGAGCTGATCATTTACCTGGGAGAACTGGTGGACAGGAATGCCACTCTATCACCTTACCTGCGGGCACGACATGAAACCGGTTATCTCCTGCGGCAGGGAGGTGTGCCGGTGACCGAACTGCGGGCAGGCATCGTGATCGGATCCGGCAGCCTGCTGTTCGAAATGATCCGCTACGTAACCGAACACCAGCCAGTGATGGTATGCCCGCGCTGGTGGTACACACTCGCCCAACCGATAGCCATCCGAAATGTGCTCGATTACCTGCTGGCTGTGCTGGATACACCGGCCAGCCGCGGTAAATTGATCGAGATCGGTGGGGTGGACCAGCTGTCTTACGCCCAGATGTGCAAAGGGTATGCCAAGTTACGGGGCTTCAAACGTTTGATGATCCCAGCCCCAGTGTATGCGCCACGCCTTTCTGCGTGGTGGGTGCACATGCTGACTCCCTTGCATTGGCGTGCCTTGCTGCCGCTGATCGAGGGTCTTAATGCCAGGAGTATTGTGCAGGATGATTCCGCATTGCATATCTTCCCGGGCATCCAACTGCTCGATTATAAGACCGCCGTCAGCCGGGCGTTGGGCAGGGTGCTAAATGATGATGTTGAAACCACCTGGGCGGATGCCCTGGTTTCCAGTGCTGGAGACAACCAGCCCTATACTTTCAGTTTGCAGGATGGCATGATGATCGAAGACCGCCGCAAATTGGTTACCATATCAGCGAAGTGTGTTTTCAAGGCATTTACCGGTCTGGGCGGCAGCAGGGGTTGGTTGTACCTGGATTGGACCTGGGATATACGCGGCTGGCTGGATAAAATCATGGGGGGGGTGGGCATACGCAGGGGCAGGCGTCACCCGGACGAGTTGTATGTGGGGGATTCGCTTGATTTCTGGAGAGTTGAAGCTGTGGAACCCAACCGCCTTTTGCGACTGCGGGCTGAAATGAAATCGCCCGGTAAAGCGTGGCTACAGTTTCAGTCAATCCCACAACCGGATGGCAAAACACTACTTACCCAGACCGCCTATTTTGCCCCACGCGGTCTCACGGGTTTTTTGTACTGGTATAGCCTGTATCCCATCCATATCTTTCTTTTCAGTGGAATGATCAACCGCATCGCTGAACGTGCCGCACAACTGGAAGACATGGAAAATAATATTGCCATCATCACCCATTAAGCACAACCCTAAAAAACTCATCCTGGTGACAGGTGCAAGTGGTTATATCGCCAGCCAGCTTATTCCCCCTTTACTTGAGCGAGGATTGAAAGTGCGCTGCCTGGTACGAAACTCCGCACACCTGGAAACCCGCAAATGGTATGCGGACGTGGAAGTGGTGTGCGCAGACCTGACCCTACCCGAGTCTTTACCCCCAGCCCTGGAAGGGGTAAGCTGCGCTTATTACCTGGTGCACAGCATGTCCAGCGGACAGAATTATGTTGAGCAGGACCTTAAAGCTGCACGTGATTTTGCAACTCTGGCAAAGCAAGCGGGAGTGGAACATGTCATCTACCTGGGAGGGCTGGCTGATCCTCAGGCTAAAATTTCACCCCACATGCGCTCCCGTATCTATACCGGTGAGGCACTGCGAACAGGTGGTGTCCCGGTGACCGAATTCCGGGCGAGCGTGATCATCGGTCCCGGAAGCATTTCGTTCGAGATGATCCGGTTTCTTACGGAACAATTTCCGATCATCGTTTGTCCGCGCTGGATGCCCAATCTCGCCCAGCCCATCGCTATTCAAAATATATTGGATTACCTGTTGGCTGCCCTGTACCTACATGAACCTGTAAGCCAGGTTTTTGAGATCGGCGGAAGCGATGTGATGAGCTATGCAGAAACCATGCTGCGATATGCTCTTTTGCGTGGCTTGAAGCGCAAGATATTGATCTTACCGTTCAACCCGGTGGGAATATTGGCTTATTTTATGTCCTGGTTCACTCCGGTGCCTCCTGCCATTACCCGCCCGTTGGTGGAAGGTTTGTGCAGCAACAGTATCGTGCAGAATGAGTCTGCCCAGAAGACTTTTCCAGACATCCAACTCCTGGATTTCGATAGCGCTGTTCGTATCAGCCTATCCAGGCTCAGCCCGGATCAGGTTGAACCGGTCTGGAGGCAGGGAAACAAGCGCGTTCAATCCAGCAAGCATGCCGGGTTTTGCATCCTTCAACGCCAAATGAAAATCAAAGCAGATGAGTGGGTTGTCATGGAGTCAATTCAAAACCGCTTCAGCAACAATCATAACTTTGAATTAACCAAAGCTGAAGAATGGTTATCAGAATCTGGCTGTGAAAAGATCTTGTTGCTGCAATCTCAGCAAAAACTTCCGGGTCTGCTATGGCAGGAATGGAGGGTTATTAGTGATGAGAATGACACCCATATCGCCCAGGCAATACTTTTCGCCCCCAAAGGTCTGATCGGTTTCCTGGGTTGGTACGGAATGGTGAACTGGTTGCGCCTGAGCCAGTGGTTCACATTCCGCAGACTGGCAAGGCAGGTAAACAGGCTTAATTACGGCAGGTTGTGAAACCTGCCTTACGGGGGTGCTGCGCGGGAAAATTGCCTAACAAGGTTATTTGACCCGCTATCATACGCCTAAGGTTGGGCAGGTTTCTCGAAGATCCCTGATATTTAAAAATGCATACCACCTGGAATTCAATTAACCTCATGTAATTCTGGTTGGTTTTTATCTTTTTTCATTTCCCAAGGTGGAATTCCATAATCTTGACCAAATCTTGACGCTTCCAACCCATTTTCTTAATGCAATTTTGACTTGTGCCGGGGTAAACTAAATTGCATTTAATGGAGACCCATGTCTGATTTAATTTCGATCTTATTGATGGTTGGTTTCTCCCTGTTCCTATGGGGATTCCTGCGCCTGTGCTCTTCCCTGATGGAGAATTAATATGAGTGGAATCATCATGCTGGCTGGTGTGCTGGCATTGTTATTGCTTTTTTACCTGTTTATCTCGCTCATAAAACCGGAGTGGTTCGGATGAACATGAATAGCTGGCTTCAACTTACTTTCTACCTCCTTGTACTGTTGGTGTTTGTAAAACCACTCGGGCTCTACATGGCACGTGTCTACCAGGGTGAAAGGACGATCCTTTCCCGTTTGTTCGCACCGCTGGAAAGAGTGTTGTACAGGCTCGGTGGTCTCAAATCTGATGAGGAAATGGATTGGAAAACTTATTCATTTGCGTTATTGCTATTCAATCTGGTTGGTTTACTGTTCTTATATTTGCTCTTGCGTATTCAAAATCACCTGCCCCTCAATCCGCAGGGATTGGGGGTTCTTTCCCCTGACCTGGCATTCAATACTGCAGTCAGTTTTACATCTAACACCAACTGGCAGAATTATGGTGGTGAGACAACCATGAGCTATCTATCACAGATGGCAGGTCTGACCGTACAAAACTTCCTCTCTGCTGCAAGTGGCATGGCAGTATTGATCGCCTTGATACGTGGAATTGTTCGCCATGCAACCGATAAACTGGGTAATTTTTGGGTTGACCTGACCCGCTCCATCTTATACATTCTTCTTCCGTTAGCTCTCCTCCTGTCCGCAGTACTTGTCTCACAGGGAGTGGTGCAGACCTTCCGATCAAATGAAACTATACAGGTGTTGGACCAAACTGGTCTAGCAATCACCCAGTCAATCCCGCTCGGACCGGCAGCATCCCAGGTTGCCATCAAGCAATTGGGGACCAATGGTGGAGGCTTTTTCAACGTCAACTCAGCCCATCCTTTTGAAAATCCAACTCCTCTCAGTAACTTTCTTGAGATGTTTGCCATTCTGCTTATTCCGGCAGCCCTGACATATACCTTTGGCAAAATGGTGAAAGATACGCGCCAGGGATGGTCCATCCTGGCTGCCATGACCCTGGTGCTGGTGGTCATGGCGGGATTCGCCATCTGGGCTGAGGCACAGCCCAATCCTGCCCTGTCCTCAATGGGGATCGACCAATCGGCAGGAAACATGGAAGGCAAGGAGATGCGTTTTGGTGTGACTAACTCGGCACTCTGGGCGACGGTAACGACTGCAGCCTCCAATGGTTCGGTAAATTCCATGCACGATTCCTTTACGCCTCTTGGCGGACTTGTACCTATGTGGATGATGCAGTTGGGGGAGGTTATTTTTGGCGGGGTTGGCTCCGGTTTATATGGGATGTTGGCTTTTGTTATCATCGCTGTATTCGTTGCGGGGCTGATGGTTGGGCGCACACCAGAGTACCTTGGGAAGAAGATTGAGATCTACGAGATGAAAATGGCAGCCCTGATCGTTCTCATCCCAGTCCTGACAGTATTATTTGGTACAGCCATTGCTTTGCTTTTACCGGCAGGAAGGGCAGGGATTTTCAACGCTGGTCCGCAAGGCTTCAGCGAAGTTTTATACGCTTTCTCATCAGCAGGCAACAACAATGGTTCAGCCTTTGCCGGGCTCGGTGGAAATAATCCATTCTATAATATGGCGTTGGGAATTGCCATGCTGATCGCCCGCTATGCATTGATGGTTCCGGTGCTGGCCATAGCAGGGTCACTGGCAAAAAAGAAAAAAATACCAGTCAGTGCAGGGACATTACCTACCCATACACCTCTGTTCATCGGTTGGCTGATAGGTGTAGTGGTAATTGTTGGAGCACTTAGTTTCCTGCCTGCTCTGGCTTTGGGTCCATTAGTCCAGCAATTGCTAATGGGAATCGGGAGTTTGTTTTAATGGAAAATAAAATAATTCGGGTTACAGCTTTGCGTAACAAGCTATATCGTCGCGCCGTGTTGGATGCTTTTAAAAAACTCAATCCTCGCCGCCAGTTGCGAAACCCAGTTATTTTCGTTACAGAAGTTGGCAGCATGCTTGCCACGGGATTATGGGTCCAGGCTTTAGCTGGAAAAGGCGAGGCTCCAGCTGGTTTTGTTGGCGCGATCGCGCTTTGGTTATGGTTCACTGTTTTGTTTGCCAATTTCTCCGAAGCATTGGCTGAAGGGAGAGGCAAAGCCCAAGCCGAATCTCTACGCAAGTCCCGCCAGGATACTCCTGCCAAGCATTTGCATGGAAATCCTTCCAACATGAAAACAGCACAAGAGGTTATGCAGGTGATCTCTTCCACCGCGCTTCAGAAAGATGACCTGTTTCTGGTAAAGGCGGGGGATATCCTCCCAGCTGATGGGGAAATCACCCATGGTATAGCTTCGGTGGATGAAAGTGCTGTGACTGGTGAATCGGCGCCAGTTGTGCGTGAGGCTGGTGGTGACAGGTCTGCTGTGACTGGTGGGACCCGTCTCCTTTCGGACTGGCTGATCGTCCGTGTCAGCTCCGACCCGGGTCAGGGTTTCCTGGATCGCATGATCTCAATGATCGAAGGCGCCAAGCGGCAGAGAACTCCCAATGAAATTGCCCTGAGTATCCTGCTGTCAAGTTTTACCATTGTGTTCCTGGTAGTTTGCATCACCTTGTTACCCTTTTCCTGGTTCAGTGTACAGGCTGTAAACCGGGGAGAACCCATCACTATCACGGTGCTGGTAGCCTTGCTTATCTGCCTTATTCCCACCACAATTGGTGGTTTGCTTTCAGCCATCGGTATCGCCGGAATGGACCGATTGATCCAGCGAAATGTCATCGCCATGTCTGGCCGGGCAGTAGAAGCTGCCGGGGATATAGACGTCTTGCTGCTTGACAAGACCGGCACCATTACTCTTGGCAATCGCCAGGCTGTGGAGTTCATCCCGGTGGGAGGTGTTGAGATATGTAACCTGGCAGAATCTGCCCAACTGGCTTCCCTGGCGGATGAGACACCGGAAGGACGGTCGATCGTTGTGCTTGCCAAGGAGAAATTCGGACTACGTGCCCAACCCATGGGTGCCAGTGAAAAAGCCCCCCATGGGATGCACTTTGTTGCATTTACGGCTCAAACACGCATATCAGGTGTTGACTTCAATGGTACTTCCATCCGAAAAGGTGCACCTGATACGATGATCACCCTCATTCAAAGCAGCGGACACACCTCTCCGTCAGATCTCTCCACAACAGTGGATTCCATCGCAAGCAGTGGGGGTACTCCGCTGATAGTGGCTCGCGATGGGCAGGCCCTGGGTGTTATTCACCTTAAAGATATTGTCAAAGGGGGTATAAAGGAACGATTCGCCCAGTTGCGAAAGATGGGGATCAAGACCGTGATGATAACCGGTGACAACCCCATCACTGCGGCAGCCATCGCTGCGGAAGCAGGTGTGGATGATTTCCTGGCACAGGCCACTCCGGAGGCTAAACTGAAACTTATCCGTGAGTACCAGGCAGGAGGTCGCTTGGTAGCCATGACAGGCGATGGCACCAATGATGCGCCAGCCCTGGCCCAGGCGGATGTGGCGGTTGCCATGAATACCGGAACCCAGCCAGCCCGCGAGGCGGCCAACATGGTGGACCTGGACAGCAATCCCACTAAACTGATCGAGATCGTGGAGATCGGAAAACAGTTGCTGATGACGCGCGGTTCATTGACGACCTTCAGCATTGCCAATGATGTCAGCAAGTATTTCGCTATCATTCCTGCTGCTTTCGCCTCCACCTATCCAGCTCTTGGAGCCCTGAATTTCATGCACTTGGCGACCCCCCAGAGTGCCATCCTATCTGCAGTGATCTTCAACGCGCTTATCATAATTGTCTTAATCCCCCTGGCACTGCGCGGGGTTCCATACCACCCAAAGCCTGCCGCACAACTCCTGCGGGATAACTTGCTGGTCTATGGTTTGGGGGGTCTGGTCGCTCCGTTCGTTGGCATTAAATTGATCGATCTGGTGCTAGTCGTTTTGCACTTAATTTGAACCTTTGGAAAAAGGAGAAGATTGTATGAAAAAAAAATATTTCCCAATTTCCGGACGAACAAGTATCAATAGCTTAAAAGCAGTTTCTCTAGTTGTGTGTATCACGATTCCAATGTGGTTGATCGGACGTGACACTCTTGGTGAAGCTGTTATTGCCTTACTCTACCTCCTTCCTGTAGCTTGGAGCGCATACCGGTTTGGGCAGCTGGCGGGAATCAGTGCTGCCTTGACTGCTGCCCTGATTTTTGATTTTCTCTTCATACCTCCTTTTTTCACCTTTGTGGTAGGCAGTCTGGAAAGCTGGTTGGTACTTATTATCTTCCTCGGAATTGCAATTGTCGTGGTTGGTCGAATTCAAGCCAGCATTATAAAAGAATGGGAAGCGACTTTCAAGTATGAGCTAAGCATGGGTTTAAGTGGGGTTCGCACACAGGATGCAGTTGCACGCATACTGGCACGTCACATCCAGCAACTCTTCCAGGCTGCTCTTGTCAGAGTTAGTTACCGTCCCGGAGATTCTGTTACCTCCTTGGTCGTCAGCCAACCCGAAGGAATCATGCCAGAAAACCTTCCAGACAGGGTATTGCCTATACTGAACGCCTGGGGGCTGATCGGTGAAATCCAGATCTGGCGAGGTGGTTTTGAAGAATTGCCACCGGTTGATAGTCTCCTATTTCAAAACTTTGCCATGCAGGCAGCCCGGGCTTTTGAACGAACTCAATCCTTCGAGAATGGAAAGCAAGTAAGGCAAGTTAACGGAGGAATATGATTCGCCAACTTAAGTCAGCCTTGATACTTTTTGCCTTGATGACTCTATTAACCGGAGTCTTGTATCCACTGGCAGTAACAGGTATAGCTCAAGCTATATTCCCGGTCGGGGCGAATGGGAGCTTGATCAAAAATAATGGCTTCTTGGTCGGTTCGCTCTTGATCGGGCAGAACTTTGCCAGTGACAAATATTTCTGGAGCCGACCATCAGCAACCGCCGGGTCACCTTATAATGCATTCGATCCTACTGCCCTGACCGGTTCCTCAGGTTCTAATCTCGGTCCACTCTCCAGATCATTGGTAGATACCATTCAGCAGCGTGTGAATTACTTGCATAGGACTGATCCCGGGAATTTACTTCCGATCCCGATCGACCTAGTGACTGCCTCGGCATCGGGACTGGATCCTGACATTAGTATTGCAGCAGCTGAGTACCAGGTCTCGCGCGTGGCGCGAGTGCGCGGTTTGAGTGAAGAAGTAGTAATGACCCTGGTAGCTGAATATTCAGAAAACAGGTTATTTGGTTTTCTAGGTGAAGAACGTGTCAATATTTTGCAATTGAATCTGGCTCTGGATGCGATAAAATAGATTTGATGGATACACGTCCCGATCCAGATGAATTACTGAAACATGCCCAGGTGGAAGAACTTTCCCGCGGCCGGCTCAAGATATTCCTGGGTTATGCAGCCGGTGTAGGCAAAACCTATGCCATGCTCGAGGCTGCCCACCAGCGCAAGAAACAGGGCGTAGATGTGGTCATTGGTTACGTGGAAACACATGGCAGGGTGGAGACTGAAGCATTTACAAAAGGGCTCGACATCCTTCCTCACAGGGAGGTGGAATACCGCGGCATCAAATTATACGAACTGGATATAGATGCCATCATCAAGCGCCATCCAGAATTGGTGCTGGTGGATGAATATGCACACACCAATTCCCCGGGATCAAGGCACCCAAAGCGGTACCTGGATGTGGAAGAGATCCTGGACGCTGGCATTGATGTCTATACAACGCTCAATGTACAGCACCTGGAAAGTTTGAATGATGTTGTGGCCCAGGTAACCGGGGTGGTGGTTCGCGAGACTGTCCCGGACAGGGTATTGGATGAAGCCTCTGAGATCGAAGTGATCGATCTGCCACCGGATGAACTACTTACCCGATTGAAGGAAGGAAAGGTTTACGTTCCCGAACAAGCTCGACGTGCTGTTCAAAAATTTTTCCGAAAAGGTAACCTGTCCGCTCTGCGTGAATTATCTTTTCGGCGCGCTGCCGAGCAGGTGGATGACCAGATGCGTGCCTATATGCTTACACGAGCCATCCCGGGTCCATGGGCAGCAAGGGAACGTTTACTCGTTTGCATAAGTCCAAGTCCGCTGGCTGAAAAACTCGTACGCACAACCCGCCGCCTGGCAGATGAACTTAATGCTGAGTGGTATGCAATTTACATTGAGCTGGCCTCCAGACCTGAGAATAATCCTACCATCCACGAACGGATCAGTAAAACCTTGCAACTGGCAGAGGAACTGGGAGCACACACCCGTACATTTACGGGGCGCTCAATCCCCGAGACTGTTCTGGAGTATGCCCGTAAACAAAACATTACCAAGATCGTTGTCGGTAAACCGATCCGTCCGCATTGGCGTGAATTGCTGGCTGGTTCGATTTTGGACCAGTTGATCTATGCCAGCGGTGATATTGATATCTATGTGATCAGTGCCGAAAAGGGAGTAAAAAATCCAGTTTTACTGGAAGAATGGCATCCTCATCATCCATTGATACGCTACCTGCAAGGCTTTGGGTTGGTGACTTTTTCCACTATAATCGGGTTGCTCATACGCGGGAACCTGGAACCAACCAACCTGGTGATGCTTTACCTGGTCAGCACGGTGATCGCAGCCATCTTTCTCGGACGTGGTCCAGCATTGCTGACATCTATTCTAGGTGTGCTTGCCTTTGATTTTTTCCTCATTCCTCCTTATTTGACCCTTGCTGTCAGTGACACTGAATACCTGCTTACTTTTATTGTGTTATTCGTTGTCAGCCTGGTTATCAGTACACTTACGGCTCGCACACGGGAACAAGCCGAGGCCGCCATCCAGCGCGAGACACAGACATCTGTCCTTTATAATCTCGGTCGTGACCTGACCTCAGCCACCGATCTTCACCAGGTTAGCAACATTATCATCTCCCATATTGGTCAGGTATTCGGGCGGGAAGTTGCGATTCTTCTGCCGGAAAATGGAGAGTTGCGTGTTTTTGCAACCACACTTGGCTATCATCCCGACACCAATGAACTGGCTATCGCAACCTGGGCTTTCGAGCATGACCAACCAGCTGGCCTTGGGACGGATACCCTGTCAGCAGCTTCATTACGCTGCCAACCTCTCAAGACAGCCCGAGGACAGATCGGTGTAATTGGCATCCATCCCAAGGAACCCGGGGAACTTTTCACATCAGAACAGCTCCAGACACTTAATGCTTTTACACACCAGGCAGCCCTGGCTGTCGAACGTGCCAGCCTGGCAGAACAGGCGCACCAGACAGAATTGTTGCAGGCTACTGAAAAACTACAAACCGCCCTGCTTAACTCCATTTCCCACGATCTACGAACGCCTTTGGCTAGTATCACCGGAGTCTTGAGCAGCTTGCGGGAGGAGTCTCTTACTCTGAACCAGGAAGCTCGTGACAGCCTGCTTGAAACTGCTCATGGAGAAGCTGAACGGCTAAACCGCCTGGTAGGAAATTTGCTCAATATGACCCGTCTTGAGGCGGGTACCATCTCTCTTAGGAGGGAACCCTGTGACATCCAGGATGCCATCGGATCTGCTTTGGAGCAATTAGGAGAGCGTATAGCTGAAAGACAGATCAAAGTAAATCTGCCACCAGATGTTAGCCTGGCCTCTTTGGATATCGCCCTCTTTGAACAAGTTCTGGTGAACCTACTGGATAATGCTGTGAAATATTCCCCGACCGATACTTTGATCGAAATCAACGTATTGCAAACACAAAATGCAATTCAAATCGAAATTTGTGACCGGGGTATCGGAATCCCTTCTGAAGACCTTGAGCGTGTCTTCGACAAGTTCTATCGCGTCCAACGTCCGGAGAGCGTGAGTGGTACCGGTCTTGGCCTGGCTATCTGTAAGGGGATCGTCGAAGCCCATGGAGGAACCATCCAGGCAGTAAACCGCTCCGGAGGAGGAACCATCATTACGATCTCAATCACAAAGGAGGTGGCATCTTGACCAAGGTTGGACTTCGCGTCTTGATCGTCGATGATGAGATCGCTATTAAACGTTTCCTGCGGGTTGCATTGAATGGAGAAGGTTTCATTGTTCTTGAGGCGGGCACAGGGCAGGAAGCACTCAAAGCTCTCACGCTTGAACGACCCGACCTGGTGCTCCTTGACCTGGGTCTTCCGGACATGGATGGTGTAGAAATCACCTATCGAATTCGCGAATGGTCCCAGGTGCCAGTGATCATACTATCAGTTCGGGAACAGGAAACCGACAAGATCGCAGCTCTGGATGCTGGAGCGGATGATTACCTAACCAAGCCATTCGGAGTTGGCGTGCTAGCAAGGATTCGCACTGTCCTAAGACGCCAGGCTGGCGGTTCTTCTGAGCCAGTCTTTACCCTGGGTAATTTAAAAATGGATCTGCCGAATCGACTGGTTACCGTAGACACCCACGAGATTCAACTTACACCTACTGAATATGATCTCCTTCGAGCGCTTGTTATGCAAGCCGGGAAAGTGCTTACCAACCGCCAACTCCTCCGACAAGTATGGGGGGAAGGTTATAATGACTTGCACATACTGCGCGTTAATATTTACAATTTACGCCATAAGATAGAACCTGATCCTTCCCGCCCTACCTACATTCACACCGAGTCTGGAGTGGGATATCGGCTTAAATTGTAGAATCCATTCACTTCCCCCAATATTATCCAGGTTTCTAGTACTTTACTTTCCGCAAAAAGTGATGGACAAATAGGAGGTCAAGAAACTGAACAAGTCCTGAATGGGGTAATCAAAAGCATTTTTACCAGGCGAGCAGTTAAGCATAATTGCGGCAGGTTGTGAAACCTGCCCTGGCTTTATACAGGTTATGGAACCTGCCCTATGAGATCCTACCAAAGTGGGAATTAGATCAAATTCCCAATGTCATCTTTGCAATGGAGAAGTAGATGAACAGGCCGGTTGCATCCACCAGCGTGCTCATCACCGGGCCGGAAACAACTGTCGGATCGATCTTGAAACGCATGGCAAGCGTCGGCAGGATCGCTCCAAGCAGATTGGCCCAGATCACTATGGCCAATATCGCCAGGGATACTGTCAGCGCCAGGCCGCTGGGACTGCCCCATGTCAGTGCACGGAAGTAAGCCACCACAGCCATGGTTGCACCCAATAGTAAACCGACGCGGGTCTCATGCCAAAATGCCAGCAGAGCATCACGGATATCCATTTCACCTACTGCCAAGGCGCGGATGATGGTGCTGGTGGTTTGTGATCCGGCATTACCGCCTGTGCCAATCAGTAATGGAATGAAGAAGGACAACGCAACAACAGATGCCAGTTCAGTTTCGAAATGACGCAGGACGGTTCCGGTCAGACTCTCGGTCAGGAAAAGTAATAACAACCATAGAACGCGTTTTTGAAAAACGGATGTGGTTTTGGTAAGCAGATAGGGCACACCCAGTGGTTGGGCACCACCAAATTTTTGGATATCTTCGGTTGCTTCATCCACCATCACGTCCAGCACGTCGTCCACGGTGATGACACCCAAGAGCAGGTTGTCTGCATTAATAACAGGTAGGGCTATCAGGTCGTAGCGTGACATCAATTCTGCGCATTGTTCCTGGTCCGTTTTAACATCCACCGAGACAATATCAGCCTCCATAATATCCATTAACAGTGCGTTCGGAGGTGAGCTAATCAAAGTTTGCAGGTCCGTCACTCCTGCCAAATGTCCCTGACTATCCACGATATACAAATAATACAAACGTCCTTTACCTGTGCCCCATGAGCGCACTGCTTCGACAGCACCCTTGACGGTCATACGCCGACGCATAGCCAGGTATTCGGAGGTCATCAAACCACCGGCACTTTCGTCAGAATACAGCAGAAGCGGGCGAACTTCTTCCGGGTTATCCAATTCTGCCAGGATTTCCTGCGCCTGCAGTGGATGAATATCTCCCAACAGGTCGGCGATCTCATCCGGCTCCATCTCGTTCATGATGGATACGGCTTCTTTGGTGGATAGACCTTTGATCAACCTGGCTGCATCTTCATCTTCGATATATTCGAGGATATCGGCGGAAATACCTTTGCCAAGGTTAGGGAGCAGGGAAGCCTGATCTTCCTCATCCAGATCATCAAAGATTTCAGCCTGGTCGGCAGATCGCAAGGATTTCAAAACTTCGATAGCCTGATTCAGGTCATCCTTTTCCAAAGCTTGTTGAACTTGGGATAAAATGGTTTGTGTGTCAGGAAAGGTCATGGAGTGCCTCCAGGTGTGAGATGGACCCTGGAAACACTCATAGCGAGCAGGAAGCCAGGGTCAGGCAGGTCGAATCGTACGCGGTCCTTGGTCCGCTTCTGGTTCAGAAGCAGAATCCGCTTCTTTGTGTGCGACCAGTAAACCTTGCATTGTGTTCATAATGCTTATTATACTCGCTCTTTTTTTATGTGGGATTTGGCTTTGATTACGCAAACCAAATGTTTATCGCAATCTTTTTAATACATTTCTCACAGGCGAAGAGAAACTTTAATAATTCTGTACTTGCAAAATATATTTATTTCAATTTTACAGATGTCAATAAGAAAACCATAACTTGAAAATCCTATTTTTTCTCAATCAAATTCATTCAACCGATAATTTTTGGGATTTATAAGCAAGACCCATTGCAAATTGGTTGGTTTACATAATGAAATACCTGGATTTTTTCATACTTCATGGAGATGAACAATAATCGACCTGAATCACAACTTGGACATGACACCTCTGATGTTCAAGTTACGATATTCCTGGTTCTTTGGCGAAGAATTACAGGAAATATCTCACGTAGATCAGCCTAATTATTAATTTATTTTTTCTGGTCCTTAAGGGAAATTTCTCCAACAAAGGGTTTGAATTAATCGCCAAATCCCGGTGGTGGAAATAAAGCATTCATTTTAAGCCAATCTTGCGGTGGACCCTGCCAGCCAAATTCCTTAAAATTCACTCTCCCTCGATCGTTGAATAGGATTCCCTCCTCTTCCAGCAGCTGGCGCTGCTGTTCTGCTCCCCCTCGCAAGCTGAGCTTACCCTGGGAATTGATGACCCGCTGCCAGGGCACATCCTTCGGACAAGCTGCCATGGCACCACCCACCCAACGGGCAGCAAAAGCATCGTAGCTTTTCGGATCCATACCACCTGGTGGCGGGATCATGGCTGCGATCAGACCATAACTAGTGACCCTGCCTGGAGGGATCTGGCGCACGATCTCCCAGACGAGGGCGTTAAAAGCGTGAGTGTTCGGAGAAGAACTAAATTTGGTCATTTTCAATCCTCCTTTAAAAAAAGGCATACTTATGGTAATCCCTGTTCAGTCTATTCTACGTGGTTTTTATGCTGCATAGCAGGGGTAAGAATAAGTATTCAAACACATCAAATCTCCCTGCAATTATCCAGGAGCGGGGTTATCCAACGAACTGCCACCACACGATAGGCAGGTTGATAGTGCCGGGAATAAATTTCCGAATGATGGATGGACGGGTATCCGCGGGTCTGCATTTCAGAAAAGTATTTCTTAAATTCATTGATCAAGAAATGCAGACCTGGCTGGTCTGTTAATTGACAAATCAAGGATGCATCTTGTTCCAAGCGTCGGGTTGAACCAACAAATTCATTGGCCGTACGCGCAAAAGATTCCAATAAAGGATTCATGTTGTTGGTAAGCGCCAGGTAAGGGCGCAGGTGGACCCGGACTACTTTGCGTTCCAGCCTCGATTCCGGCGAGATCTGCTCAATAAGCGGTTGGCTTGCATCAGGGATCAGACTGCGTATTTCCGTCTCCAACCAGGTCCGTGAGCGGGTGGAATCCATGAAGGCATGTCCATTTCCCATGGTTGCCTGGTAAATTAATTTGTAAACATCCTGAGCTTGAATAAACGGGTAGCGAGTACAGTGTTCGATCAGCAGGTCCTTCAAACGGATGGACAGGTTGGCAGTCATGATTCCGTTCTTGTGGTCCAATCCCAGGACTGCATTTTAACCAGCGCTTCCTGATCTGTAAGATATAACTGCAAAGGGGTGATCGAGACATAACCCGCCTTGAGAGCTCCATAATCCGTGCCATCTTCGAGGCTGCCGGTAGGCGCTTCACCACCGATCCAATAATAGGGACGACCACGCGGGTCGAAGCGCTTTTCAAGCACATCGCGGTAAATACGCAGTCCCTGGCGGGTCAGCATGAAACCCTTGAGCTTTTCATATGGCAAATATGGCACATTGATATTCAGCAGAACCCCCTGCGGCATACCAGCGCGCATGGACCTGGCGATCACCTCTTGCGCCACACGGGCTGCTGTGCTGAAATCAATCAAACCATTGACGTTTTCGGGTCTATCCAACGATACTGCATAGCCCGGTATCTTTCCTGTAATGACCCCCTCCATGGCTGCCATGACCGTGCCGGAATAGGTAATATCATGTCCAACATTGCAATTGGGATTGATACCTGCCACCACCAGATCGATCTCTTCTTTCACCAACCCCATCAATGGAATGGCTACACAATCTGATGGAGCTCCATCCGTTGAAAATGCCGGGCTGCCGTCTGCAAGGAGGACCTCATGCACCCGCAATGGGCGTTCGAGCGTCTTGACATGCCCGGAAGCCGACCAGTTGCGATCGGGAGCACAGACGGTCACCTGCCCCATTCTGCGCAATTCCTGAACCAACGCCAACAAACCGGGGTGTGTTACGCCGTCATCATTTGTTACCAAGATATGCATTATGCGAAAACCTTCTTTTTTTCAATTTTGAATTCATTCCACAAGGAAAATCTAATTATATCCCCAAGAAAATGATCCGGGAGATGAAAAAAGAGGAAACTTTTAGAGTCCAAAGGAAATCCCAGGATCGGATCAATTCCCCTGAAAGAAGACTCCCACAATGACCGTTGCCAGCATGGTAATCACAACCATCGCCAGGATGAGAAGATTAACAACTGGAAGACGAAGAAACATTCCCAAAGGACCCGGTAGAACCCAGGCAAGTGTCAGCAGACCAGCAGCGATCCCGATCGTGATGAAAAAGATACCAGCCAAAACCCAGACCATGCCCCATGCCAGCTTTGAGCCAGCGAAGATCAACAGACTGCCTGCCAGGATGGCAATTGCGATGAGTGCGATATGTCCAAATGTTATTTTCATTTATGCTGAACCTCTTACCAGAAATAATCTTATCAAATCAATACTTAAAACAAATTTATCTTACGATAAAGCGCCCATTCTGGCAATAACTTCCGTCAAGTTGGTGTACCCATCATCAGCTGTCACTTTCCAGTAATATGATTGGTCCTCGGTTCCGGAAAAATTCCATTGTGTCACCCAACTAGGTAATAAAATAATCGTTAACGCCTACTTGTTTTTTATAATGTTCCATGAGGAGATCTTCGGTCATTGTGTGGTGGGGTCAGGAGAACCCACCACAACAAGGTCAGGACACCCCGCCACAACAAGAGTCTCAATATTTCAGGAGAACGAATTGCATACCAGGATCCAGAATCACCTGAAACCCAGCCATGCCAGAGCAGAACCTTGTGATCATCACTGTCACTATCCAACAGATATTAATTACCACCAACAATAATAATATGCCATGACAACAAAATTATCATTACTGCTCAGACCCTAAGAGCTCCTAACAAAACCGCCTTATGTTATCATCTCGAAGGATACCGGTACGGTGTGAATGTAACGACACTTGCACCTGCATGCACACCTGCGCTCCTCCGCTAAAAACAGGCGGAGCGAACTGCCGTAAGGACGCCGGCGAAGTCCCCGACCCGCAGGGGAAAGGGGGGACGGTGTGGTGTGCAGTACCAGGGAGTGCAGGTGAGGACCTCATTATTTGTGTAATGGGGAGATGCTTCGTCGTTAATAGTCGCGATCAATCAGTTCAATTCTTAGTCCCAAACATAGCGCCATTTGCCATCCGGTTCCTTTTTCCAAACCGTGTGAAAAAAGCCTTCCAATTTTTTCGTTTGACCTGAGTCATCCTTGTCTTCAAGCGTGAATTTTCCATAGGTGTATCCCAGGTCACCGGAGGTTGACACACTGATAAAATCAGGCTTCCAATCAAGATGGATATTTTTCCAGACCTTATTACTGAAATATTCTTCGATCTCTTTTTTGCCTTTGATCAGATTATTCTCTCTATTTAATACAGCCTCATCTGATGCGAAAGCTAAAAAAGCGGCTTTAATTCCTTTTTCTTTGGCGAACCTGGCAAAAGCAATTTCTGTATCCAATATCTCTTGTTCAAATTTTTCCATCGCATAACTTTCTAAATGATATATTCCAATTCGTCAACTCGATTGGCAAACCTGCCAGTCAGCTAGCCTCCGGCCATGGCACCAACGATGCGGAAGGGCTTCGCCCCACTCAAGACTTCCTCGGGCAGAATAGTATCCGGTTCTGCGAGAGAAAAGTCCTGTCCACAGGCAAAGAAACGAAGGAAGGGTCGACGCTGGAGCGTAACCTGGTCACGGATCGTGCCATTTAGAACAGGATAGCTGCTCTCAAGAGCATTTAGTATTGAGTTCAGAGTAGCAACTCCTTCTATCTCAAGCTCCACCTCCCTGCCAACCTGAGCCAGCACCTGCAGATGGTGCGGAAGCAAAACGTGTATCATGACAGTGTCTGAACTTCCACGGACATGACCGCAGGAAGATCACGGACTATGGGTATCCAACTGTCACCAGAATCGGCAGAGGCATAGACCTGCCCGCCCGTGGTACCGAAATATACGCCACATGTATCCAGCGAGTCAACTGCCAGGGCACTGCGAAGGACATTCACATAGCAATCGCTTTGTGGCAGTCCTTTCGTCAGGGCTTCCCATTCGTTGCCACCTGTGCGGCTGCGATAAACGCGCAACTTGCCCTCCGGAGGATAATGTTCGGAGTCACTCTTGATCGGGATGACATAGATGGTATCCGGCTCATGGGTGTGCACCGCGATCGGGAAGCCAAAGTCACTCGGCAAGTTGCCGCTGACCTCCTGCCATGAATCACCCGCATTATCAGTGCGCATTACGTCCCAATGTTTCTGCATGAAAAGGACACCGGGACGATTCGGATGCATGGCTATGTTATGAACACAATGTCCCACTTCTGCTGTGGCGTCCGGCAATTCATACGGGGAGATCAAACCCTGGTTGATCGGGTGCCAGGTTTGACCGCCATCGTCGCTGCGGAAAGCACCAGCAGCCGAGATGGCAACAAAGATGCGCTGTGGATTGGCGGGATCAAGGAGGATGGTATGCAGGCACATGCCACCTGCGCCTGGTTGCCAGAGATGACCCTTGGCAGCACGCAATCCGGGCAATTCCAGCCAGGTCTGCCCGCCATCGGTTGAACGGAATAAAGCAGCATCCTCCACACCGGCATAAACGGTGTCACGATCTGTCAGTGAAGGTTCAAGACACCAAACACGCTTGAATGCCCAGGGTTGCTGGGTACCATCGAAGGTCTGGTGCGTACCCGGATCACCTTCGTAATTGAACTGGTTGCCCACCGGTACCCAGGTCTGACCACCATCATTCGAGCGCTGGATCAACTGCCCAAACCAACCTGAGGACTGGGATGCATATAATCTATCCGGGTCAACAGGTGAGGCATTGATGTGGTAGATCTCCCAACCTGGAAAATGCGGTCCGCTGACATCCCAATGGGCGCGCTTTGCATCCGAAGTCAAAATAAATGCACCCTTTCGGGTTCCCACCATTACACGAACACCTTTCATTTCTTTTTTCCTTTCTGAACACCTGCTCCAAAAAAAACTATCAAAATTAATATTGCCGAGAAATTTAATGGTAGCAAAAAACCTGGATCAATGAAAACATCGGGGATTTGTGGTTTGTGGGGAATATTATAATATAAATAAGACAAAAATACTTATATTTCAAGATAAGATCTGATAATCATTCAGTAGTGGACGTTTCACGGGTTTTTTCATCACTGACCTGCCTCCCTGGCACTGCAAGCCACAGTGGTGGGGTCAGGAGACCCCACCACAACAAGAGAGATAAGATCTGATAATCATTCAGTAGTGGACGGTTCACAGGTTTTTCCATCACTCACGTGCCCTCCCTCCCGTAAGGATGCCGGCGAAGCCCCTGACCCGCAGGGGAAAGGGGGAATGGTGCGGCGTGCAGTGCCAGGTTGTGGAAGTCTCGCCCTACTGGGTTCAGGATGACTGAATTTAGATAATTAGCCCACAAAATAGACAACTTCCCCGCTTATCCACCCACCAATCCGCCCTTGACATCCCCCCGTTTTTGCAGATAATAAAGACCAAGAAAAAGCAATGACGGAGAAAAGTAGGCTGGCAGAAACCGCCAGAGAGACGTGGGGCTTGGCTGTAACCCCCGCCCGGTACAACCCGGCTGAAGTTCCCTCCCGAGCTGTCTGAGTGAACGGATCTACATCCATGTAGTTCAGGCCGGTTTTCCCACCGTTATCCGGGCAGCCGATGTTGGTCGGCACAAAGTGGGCTTAATCAGCCAAGTTGGGTGGTACCGCGAGATCTCGCTCTCGTCCCAATCAGGACGGGAGTTTTTTTATTAACTTTTGGAGGAAGCATGCTCAAAAAACTGGATGATATTCAAAGTGCAGCATTGAAAGCGCTTGAAAACATTGCGGATGAAGAGGCGCTGGAAGCCTGGCGCGTAACCCACACCGGACGCAGCTCTGCCCTGATGCAAGTTTTCAGCGGTTTGGGCAGCCTGACAAAAGAGGAACGCCCAGTGGTCGGACAAAGAGCCAATTGGGTCAAACTGGAATTGGAAGCTGCATTTGATAAACGCTGCCTTATCATCCAGGAGGCTGCCCTCGAGCAATCCCTGGAAAACGAACGCCTGGATGTCAGCCTGCCGGGTCGACCTGTGCGCAGTGGGAGACTGCACCCGGCAACACTAACCCTGCGGCGCATACTGGGCATCCTGGCTGAGATGGGTTTCCAGGTTTACACTTCCAACGAGGTGGAAACAGATGAATACAACTTTCAGAACCTGAATTTTCCTCCCGATCATCCGGCGCGTGAAATGCAGGATTCGTTCTACGTGGAAGCGGGTGAACGGGCTGACAACCCGGTGCTGATGCGCACTCACACCTCGCCCGGGCAGATCCGCGCCATGCGTGCCGCGGCTGCCAGCGACCCCGCAAACCCGCCCCCCATCCGCATCGCCCTGCCGGGGATGTGCTTCCGCTACGAACAGATCACAGCCCGATCCGAGGTGCAGTTCAACCAGGTCGAAGGGCTGGCAGTCGGAAAGAACATCACTTTCAGTGATCTGAAAGGCACCCTGAGCGATTTCGCCCGACGAATGTTCGGCCAGAATACACGCACCCGCTTCCGAGCCCAGCACTTTCCCTTCACTGAACCTTCCGCCGAAATGGATGTGGAATGCTTTGTGTGTGGAGGCGAGGGCTGCACGGTGTGCAAGCAAGCCGGCTGGCTTGAGATCCTGGGATGCGGCATGGTGCATCCAACCGTGCTGCAAAACGGCGGTTACGACCCCACCCGCTATACTGGCTTCGCCTGGGGCATGGGTTCTGAACGCATGGCCATGCTGCGTTATAAGATAGAAGACATCCGATATTTCTGGGGAAATGACGTCAAATTCCTGGAACAGTTCTAGTTAGAAAGGAGACATCATGAAATTACCCCTTTCCTGGTTAAAAGATTTCGTTGATATCGATATCAGCGTGGAAGAAGTTGCCCGCAAGTTGACGCTGGCAGGGCTGGAAGTGGAAGAAATCCGCTACGTGGGCTGGAAGATGCCAGACAACAGTATGGATTCCAAACACGAATTTAAGACCCATGGCCTGGAATGGCAGCCCGACAAACTGGTGGTGGCTGCCATCACTGAGGTCATGCCACACCCAGCTGCCGACCGCCTGGTGCTTTGCAAGCTGCAGGACGGTATCCAGGAGCATGTCGTCTTGACGGGTGCTCCCAACCTGTATGAATTCAAGGGCCTGGGAGCGCTGCCCATACCGCTCAAGGTGGCTTATGCACGGGAAGGCGCCAGCATCTATGATGGTCATGCTGATGGGCAAGTCCTGACCACCCTCAAACGTACCACCATCCGAGGCGTGGAATCCTATTCGATGGTATGTTCCGAGAAGGAATTGGGCATCTCGGATGAACATGAGGGTGTCATCCTGCTGGATGCGGATGCGCCTGTGGGTGTGCCCCTGGCGGACTACATGGGAGATGCTGTCTTAAGCATCGATATCCTGCCCAACATGGCCCGCAACGTCAATGTCTTTGGAATTGCGCGCGAGCTGGCAGCCCTGACCGGAAAAAAACTCAAACACCCTGATATCAACCCGCCCACCAGCGGGGAAAGCCTTCAGGGCAAGGTCCGGATCGAGATTCTCAACCCGGAGCTTAACCCGCGCTTTGTGCTTGGCCTGGTACGGGATGTAAATATTGAACCCAGCCCGTATTTTGTGCAACGCCGACTGCGCCTGTGTGGAACCCGACCCATTAATTGCGTGGTGGATGCCACCAATTATGCCATGTTCGAGATGGGAGAACCGCTGCATGCCTTTGACTATGATGTGTTACTGGAACGTGCCAAGGGAAAACCGATCACCATCCTGACACGCACCGCCAACCCTGGCGAAAAACTGACCACGCTGGACGGCGAGGAACGCGACCTGCTTTCAAGCCAGGTATTGGTGTGTGACAGCCAGGGTGCCTTGTCCATTGCAGGGGTGATGGGTGGGGCTGAATCCGAGGTCACTGCAAAGACCCGCAATGTCCTGCTGGAAGGCGCGGCCTGGAATTTCATCAACATCCGGCGCACCTCCAATATGCACGACCTGCAATCCGAGGCCTCCTATCGCTTCTCGCGCGGTGTGCATCCAAGCCTGGCAGAGACTGGCGTTTGGCGCGGGCTGCAATGGATGGCGGCCTGGAGCGGTGGACAAGTTGCACCTGGACTGGTGGATGCCTATCCGAATCCACCCGGGCAGGTGATCGTAGAGATCGACCCGCAGGATGTGAGGCGCCTATTGGGCATTGAATTGTCCTCCCCTGAGATCGCTGACCTGTTGAAACCGCTTGAATTTGAATGCAGTCTGAAAGATGGCAAGGTGATGGTCAAAGCTCCACCTTTCCGCATGGATATTGGTACCGGCGTGGTTGGCCTGGCAGATGTGATGGAGGAAGTAGCCCGCATGTACGGTTATGACCGTATCCCCGAGACCCGCCTGGCGGACGAACTGCCACCGCAAGTTGGCAACCCACACCTGGAATGGGAAGAGCATGTGCGTGACCTGCTGGTGGCACTTGGACTGCAGGAGATCATTACCTATCGCATGACCTCACCCGAACGTCAGGAACGTCTGGAACCCCAGGTTGGTTTCGTGCATTTAACCAACCCGATCTCCCCCGATAAGAGCGTCCTGCGCCGCAGTTTGCTGGCGAATGTGCTTGACATATTGGAAAGCAATGCAAGGCAGCAGGATAGGATGACCTTTTTTGAATTGGGACCCGTCTTCCTGCCCATGTCGAATGGAAATCTGCCTGTTGAAAAGAACATGCTGGTGGTTGCAATGAGCGGATTGCGTCAATTGCCTGCCTGGGATGTTAAAGCAGGACCCATGCTGGACTTCTTCGATCTAAAAGGTGTTATCGAAGACCTGTTGAATGGCCTGGGAATGCGCCAGGTAAGTTTTGAACCATTTGAAGATGACCCGAGATTCCATCCCGGTAAATGTGCCCGTGTGCTTTATCAACAGCAGAACTTGTGTGTTTTCGGCGAGATCCACCCGATCGTGAAAGCCAGGTACGATTTCGATCATCCACCTGTCCTTATGGCTGAAATTGATCTGGAAGCCCTGAGCAAAATTGAACCGGTATTCGACATCCAACCCGTTTTCAACTTTCCTCCCATGCACGAAGACATTGCCCTGGTAGTGGAGGAATCCATCCCGGCCAGCAAGGTGGAAGTGCTCATCCGCCAGACAGGTGGGGCGTTACTGAGCGGGGTACGCTTGTTCGATGTCTATCGCGGTGATCAAATTGGTGAAGATAAAAAATCACTGGCTTACGCCCTAACCTACCAGGCTCCTGACCGCACCCTGACAGACAAGGAAGCTGCCCAACTACGCGGCAGGATCATCAAGCGCCTTGAATATGAGATCGGCGCCAGGCTGCGTTCCGGATAATCACCACCCGGTATTGCTGGAACTATTTCAACTGGATGGAAAAATTAAGAAAAACTTGATTTCAGAGCCGAGTGATTGTATACTGGATTAAAATTTTCTTAAACAAAAGGAGAATGTTATGGAAACTAAAAAATCAAAAACGGGGGGTATCATTGGAACCCTTGCAGCTGTATTGCTATGCGGATGCCCGGGACTATTCCTGTGCATATTTGGTATTATTACTGCAACCGGAAATATGCCTTTTGAAACAGAATTTAATAACATCTACAACACTGGTATGACGCCTTCCTGGTTGGGATATGTTTTTTTATGTGCAGCCCTTTTCATGATCGCCATCCCGATCGTGGTAGGCATTATGACCCTGCGGGACAAGAAACCCAAGAAAGTTGTTCCAAATTTTGACGAACCTCTACCGCCAGCATCCTAGCTAAAAAAACCTGTCCATTCGATCAACCGGTTTGTATATTAAGCAGCAGGGATCATAAAATTAATGATCCCTGCTGGCATTATTAATTATGGTTACTGCTCAAGCTTGTCACCCCACCGAAGGTGTGAGGGGAAATCATTCTTGAAATCCAAGAACATTCGGGACGGATTACACGAGGCGGGTTAACAAATAAAATGAAAAGTTTAATCGTCTTCGTCCGGATAATTTCCCAAAACCTGCTCGATGCGTTCAAGGACATCATCCGTTAATTTGGCAACTGCGTCTGCAGCCTCCAAATTCTGCTGGAGCTGTTCCAGCCGAGTTGCCCCTGTGATGACGCTGCTGACTTCCTTGCGTCGCAACAACCATGCAATCGCCAGTTGGGCAACCGAAATTTCCAGATCCGCGGCAATTTCATCCAGGGCTTGCACTGTAGCTAGTCTTTCGGGGGTTATGCGGTCGCGGAACCAGTCCATGTTTTCCAAATCGGCGCGAGAACCAGCCGGGACACCAGATTTGTATTTACCACTCAAAATACCGCCATAGAGCGGGCTCCAGGTAGTCAGGCCAATTCCCAGGTCCTTGCAAATAGGTGCCAACTCGGTTTCCAAGCGTTGGCGATGGAACATGTTATATTGCGGCTGCTCCACGCCAGGGGTTGCCATGTGATGATTATTCGCTGCACCAAAGGCAAGTGAGATCTGCCAGGCACGCCATTCAGATGTGCCCCAATAAAGGATCTTTCCCTGTCGGATCAAATCATCCATCGTGCGAACGATCTCATCGACAGGCGTATCAGGGTCATAGCGATGACAGAAATACAGATCAAGATAATCGGTACCGAGCCGTTTCAGAGAAGCATGCACAGATTCAGTGATGTGCTTGCGTGAAAGACCGCGTCCGTTGGGTCCGGGCATGGTCGGCCAAAATACCTTACTGGAAAGTACCAAGGCTTCACGCGGCAGATCCTGAATTGCTTTGCCCACTTCAAGCTCTGCCTGACCGTTGGCATATGCATCGGCGTTGTCAAAAAAATTCACACCGGCATCGTATGCTGAATGCACCAGGCTATAAGTAGTCTCCTGGTTTACCTGTTCACCAAATGTTATCCAGGCTCCCAAAGAAATTTCGCTGACTTTCAAGCCTGATCGACCTAATCTTCGATAATGCATAACTGACTCCATTTAAGAGATTAATAATTATTTACCAGCTGTAAATAGATAGCAGGCAGAGGTACCAGGTTAATCTTATACGAAGAGTATTACGCCCTTCTCACAATAGCGAGGGAGTGCTGCTGTAATCCATCAACAGTAATAAAAACATCTCACCTGTTGATGTCCCTGTTCATTTGACTTCAATAACCATACTTAATGAACAATAGGTCGTGTTTCCACCTATTAAAGACCAAGATTCGGAATAAGTACCTTTGGTGGCAGGGGCTTGCATATGTATCACCATTACAAGGGTCTGGTTGGGAGCGGTTGTGGTAGGCAGGTCCAAAATATCGCCATTCAGGTGCATCTTGGTGCCTCCTTGATATACAAAATCCAAGCTTCCCTCCACCCATGTTGTTGATCCAGTATTGATCAGCGTCCAGGTGGTATCAAAAAATGCACCAGCTCCAATTGGAGCATTGTGTTCCGGGTCCACTGACGCAACCATGCATGGCTGGTTAATGGTCTTGGTGGGTGTTCTTGTAGCTGTCGGTAACGCTGTCCGGGTGGTGGTGGCAGTACGGGTCTTAATCATGAGGATAAAGGGAGTTGCAGTTTCAGTTGCCGTGGGGGATGGAGATGGTACCTTGGTTGCAGTAGCCGTATTTTCCGGAGGGGGTATTGTTGGAGGCGCGTGCAAGGCAGTCTGGGATGCCAAAACAGCTGCAGTTTGAACAATGGCTGTACCAAGCTGCTCTGGGGGAATCACGGTCGGAACCGCGGTTGTTCCGCAGGCGAACATGAAAATAGCTGCAATCAACAGGAGTGTTTTTTTGAGCCTTTTGTTGTTCATCGTTCACATCCTTCTGGAAAGAAATGCTCAATCAAAGGAAGCCAAATGAATAAATCCACCTACCAAAAACCCACAGATCTCATTTTAGCCGGTAATCTGTGATACTGCCGAAAGTATTAACATCCAGCAACCAGGTACTACCCGGGTGGAAAGCCTGGAAAACTGTCACGTCATGGGTCGAATAATCCAGCGTACCTTTTTCTGTGTCAAAATAGATCGTATAGTCTTCAGTCGGTTCTCCCTGCCGTTGACCTGCAGCCAGAGAAACTGTCGGCCAGTAGGGTTTGGCATCCTGTCCTGTCTGCGTATGAGTATCCACGACCGTCCATTCCTGAAGCGTATATTGGCAATAATCCATGTAGATCTCATAACTGCAATCCTGGACGACCTCACCAACTCCTGTCCCAGTATCCACTGTATAGGGTGTTCCGCAAACTTCCTCATAATTGCCTTCGGGGTAATCCTGGACACGGTTCACTTTCTGCTGACAGGAATCAATATTGGCATTGGATGGAATGACATCACTCCAATCCGAATGGTTTACCGGCTGCAATTGTTCGATGTTGATGCTCAACTTCCACTCCAAGGCTGATACTGTTCCGGTCACCTCACTGGTGCGTGTTAAGAAGGAGATGATCCAAATACATGCTACCGCCAAAACACACAGCAAACCAATCAAGCCTGCCCACATGAGAGGTGAACGTTTCTTTGCTGCCGATTCGAGCGGAGGTGACTGGAGAGAAGCAGATTGGACCCCAGAGGTTTGGACAGAAGGCAGGCTCATACTGGCACCACACGAACTGCAGCGGGTGTTGCCGGGAGGGTTGAGTGTCCCACAAGTCGGACAGGCTTGTTCTGCCAATGGTCCCGTCTTGAAGGCTCCAACCACCCTGCCACTCTGGCGCTTTTCGCCTCCAATGAGATCACCACCACACTGAATACACACGACAGCATCGGCCGTATTACGCGTCTGGCAATATGGGCAGTGAACATCTGCCCCCTTGCTGGCTTTCTCAGCCAGGGTTGGGTCTTTACTGAGTTCCTGTTGTGGCATGTTCTCAAATTGAACATCATCAGGTTGGGGAGAACCACAAGCGGTGCAGGTCTTCTGAGGACCCGGATTTATCTGACTGCAATTGGGGCAACGCCAGACCAATTGAACAAAGCCAACTTTTTTCCTGGCCATACTTCACCTCCGGGGATATGCTTTACTGAAAATTGTTGTATCCAGCTCTATTGTCAAGTGTGTTGGACACAGGTTCATGCCAAACAGCGATCTTTTTTAATCTGCTTAGAATCGATCACACTTCCGTTCCATCGCCAATTCCGAGAGGTTTCCACTTGTTTTCATCTTTCAGGCGATGCTGGAGACCGTGCCGATCATGCACCACATCAAATCCAGCCGGCTTGATGAACATGTGATCGCCATCCAACAAACCGGTGATACCTGTCTGTCCGGGTTCAAGGCGTTTATTCTGGCAGAATGAGCAGGTCTTCGGATCATGCGGTTTGTAATCAAGCGGTTCTTCATAAGTGGTGACGTAACCTTCATAATTGCGCACAACCACTTTGTGATCTGAATAGCTGAGCAGATAATTGGGCATAAGCGGGATCTTACCACCTCCGCCGGGAGCATCCACAATGAATTGGGGCACAGCATATCCCGAGGTGTGCCCGCGCAAGCCTTCCATGATCTCGATACCTTTGGCAACTGATGTACGGAAATGTCCTCCGCCCTCCACCAGGTCCGCCTGGTAGAGGTAATACGGCCGTACGCGGATGCGAACCAGGTCTTGCACAAGTTTACGCTGGATGTGAACACAATCATTGACCCCAGCCAACAAGACGGACTGATTACCAAGTGGAATGCCGGCTTTAGATAAACGATGGGTGGCATCCGCCAGTTCCTTGGTGATCTCATTGGGATGGTTTACATGGATGTTCAACCAGAGTGGGTGGAATTTTTCGAGCATGTCACACAAATCCTGTGTGACGCGCATGGGCAGGAAGACCGGAACGCGCGAGCCTATACGAATAATTTCAATATGGGGGATCTCCCGCAAACGGGTCAAGATCTCTTCGAGAATCTTAGGCGCAAGCACAAGCGGGTCACCTCCAGATAGCAATACATCTCTGACCTGGGGGGTGTTCTTGATGTATTCAATTTGCATCTCGAATTCATTGCGCGAGAAGGTGGCGGATGGGTCACCGACAATACGAGAGCGAGTGCAATAACGGCAGTAGGAAGCGCACTGGGTGGTGACCAGCATCAGGACTCGATCGGGATACCTGTGAACAAGTCCCGGCACCGGTGAGTGGCGGTCTTCAGCCAGCGAATCTTCCATCATGGATGTAAAGGGGACCAGCTCTGCTGCGGTTGGGATGATCTGCTGGCGAACAGGGTCATTGGGGTCATCCGGGTGGATGAGTGAAATAAAATAGGGGGTTATATCCACACGAAACAGATCAGTGGCGTTAAGAGCTTTGCGCTCGCTTTCTGTAAGGGTGATTATTTTTTCGATTTCTTCAATATTGTTCAAGCGGTGGCTTAACTGCCAGCGCCAATCATTCCATTTTTCGTCAGGGACTTCAGCATAGAATGGAGCCCGATGGGAACTAAAAGGTAAAGGCATGGTTTTCTCCTTGATCAAATGAGCTACTGGTAAAGTTTAAAAAAAGAAAGATGCTGGATCACACCTACCGGAGGATCATGGTCGGTCATGAAAAAACCCCCAACGAGAGAGCTTACTGTTGACATAAATTGATTGTATTAGGAAAAGAGGTTGGGGTCAATATGAGATTTGAGTGAGGTGCAAGGTTTATAGAAAAAAAACTCGCTTCAATCATGGGGACGATGTCGAACAGGCAAACAATGTTTCACAATCGCATCATTTTTTCAAGCTCTGAAAAATCAACACGGGAGGTCATATCCAGGCTGACAGGGGTGACAGAAACCAACCCTTTGGATCGGAGAACATACACGTCGCTATTTTCTTCCCGAATATCAACGATCATATTCTCGTGATAGCGAACACGAGCTGGCTGATCCCACGAATTCCTATCCGGCGGATCCGGATCATAATAGCGCTGACGGGCAACGCGCGTAAGCTGCCAGGGGGTCTGTGTCCCTGCTTGAGCCGGCACATCCACTTTGAGAAGATCTACATCCTGCGGAAAGTGTTTTTCAAGCAGCAACCTGGAAAAATAGGATGCAAAATAGGCTGCGCTGGAAAAATCCACATCTGTGGAGTAGGTTAAATGCAGGTTTGTTGCAGTTTGCAATGAAATTGCCAGAGCGGGGATATTCATGGAGGCAGCTTCCAGGGCGGCACCCACCGTGCCCGAGATGGTGATCCCGGTAGCTACGTTCTCACCATAATTAATACCTGAAACCACCAGGTGAGGCGTCTGAGGCATGATCTCCAATAAGCCATGCTGGACAGCCTGTGCAGGCGAACCACCGACTGCATACACCGTCCATTCCTTCCCATCCACTTGAACCTTTTCTTTGGTGATGATGCCATCGGATGAAGCAGGCAGGCTGCGTCCCATTCCGGAGGACTGCAAACGAGGTGCTGCCACTGTCACATAGCCCAGTTTTGAGAGTGCTTCAGCCGCAGCCCACAACCCGGGAGACTGGATGCCATCATCATTGGTCAATAAAATCTGATATTTTTCCATAAGATTTCTTCCGTTTTCTTCGTCAAAAAAAGAAGCGGGAGTTTCCCGCTTCCAACTTGTGACCCTGGCGTGATTCGAACACGCGACCTATTGCTCCGCAAGCAACCGCTCTAATCCGCTGAGCTACAGGGCCATTTTGTTATCAAGCGTACGGATTTTATCCCATATAGCGAGGCTGGTCAAGAGAGATAGAAATAATGAGCGTGGCTACAAATAAAGATGGTTTATGAATTCCTGGTATCAAGGATTGAAGGTTGATACAAAGGATTCAATACAAAATAAATTTAAATTGATAAAAAAAACCTGAGGCTGAATGCAATTGCAGTTGTTCACAGAATCATCCTTTTATCGACAAGCAGAATGAAACTGCAACCAGCCTTATCTCAATCAAAAAACAAGGTATTTTTCTTCCCCTGACGGATATCCTTTTATCTGAAGACGCTTAATTAGGTGGACAATTGACCCTCATCGAACATGTATCATTTGTGCCGATAACCGTACCATTGGCTACCTGTTGATCGCCAATCAGGGAATGACAAGCCGAAGCCTGACCACAGTCACTCCAACCACCGCCACCCCCACCCAACTTGGTAAATGTCACTCCAGGTGTGTTACATCCACAGCTCGACATGACAGGGATAAGGGTATTGGTTGAAGTTTGAGTGATGGTGCTGGTCATGGTCGCTGTACTCGTCATCGTACTTGCAAAGGTTGGTGTACCCGGGAGTGTGGGTGTCAGGGTAGGAGTCTTGGTTGGAATTAAGATAACCACCTTTCTCCTCAAACCTGCATCCCAACTCGAATCAAAAGTACCAGGTATAAGCAGGAATTTCTTGGTTGCTCCGTCTAAGGGGTCCGGATCACTATCCAGGGCATCATTATCGCCCACATCCCTAGGGCTGAAGGTGAAATTCGCAGAAGGGCGATAAACAATGAAATAAAAATTAGCCCTCAGATCAGGGAACGTGTACTTCCCGTTTGCATCCGTGATGGTGGCTGCCACCTGACCGCCGAGAAAGTTGTAGAGTGTCACTGATATTCCAGAGATGCCTTCCTCGCCCGTGTCCTGAAGACCATTGCCATTCCCATCCAACCAGACAAAGTCTCCAATACTCCCCGGCTTGGTGCCATAAACGATGGCAACCAGGATCAAGACCAAAACTACAAGTGCAAGAATAAATTGAAATAAGCGTTTATTCATTTGAATTCCTCCGATTTAAGTTCCGCCTGACCATGACCGGGAAAAAAGATAAGTGTTATGAAGGATACTTAAATAATATATGAATTTAATTGAAAAGTCAATAATCATTCTTTCCAACCCATTAAAGCCACAATTTATAGAAAAAAAAATTGCGTAATCTCCCCATTTAATCTTGAGGTCACAAAAAATTAACCCAGTACAATTGTCTATAAAAATTATTTAATATAACGGGATTTTTAGACAATCAGCCCATTACAATATCGAAAATTGTATTATTGGTACTTGCATTAATATTTTTTTTCGTGTATCATATTGATAGCAAACGTTTGGGTGCCCCCCTCACCCAGGCGTTTGCTGCTTTAACAGACTTAATTCTTATTTATCAATTTTTCCTTTTTAACGAGCGTGTAAATCCTTCAGGATGGAATATAATATCACACACAAACGCCCAATCATCCCCAGCAAGGAGAATTCTGTATGTCTCTTGACCTCACTGTCATACGCGCCCAATTCCCATCCCTGAACCGCAATGCCATTTTCCTGGATAACCCGGGTGGCACCCAGATCGCCAGGCAATCCCTTGAACGGATCACAAGCTACCTGTTGGAAAACAACGCCAATCATGGCGGCGCGTTTGCAACCAGCAAAGCTTCTGACATAGTCCTGGATGAAGCCCACCAGGCCATGGCTGATTTTTACAATGCCTCCAGTCCGGATGAGATCATTTTTGGCAACAACATGACTACGCTCACGCTTCATATAAGTCGTTCGATCTCCCGCAAATGGGAAGCCGGGGATGAGATCGTGGTTACCCGCCTGGATCACGATGCAAATGTAACACCATGGGTGCTGGCAGCCCAGGATCGAGGCGTCAAGGTAAACTGGGTGGATTTTGACGTAGAAGATGGCACCTTGAAACTGGATGAGCTGCAGAAAGCGCTTGATCGGAAACCACGCCTCCTGGCGGTTGGCTATGCCTCCAATTCACTGGGAACCATCAATCCGATCGCGAAGATCATCCAGATGGCACATGCTGCTGGAACACAGGTCTATGTAGATGCTGTTCAGTATGCGCCTCATGGACCGATCGATGTACAAGAACTGGATTGTGATTTCCTGGTCTCTTCCAGTTATAAATTCTTTGGAAATCACACTGGAATTTTATACGGCAAGCGCAGCCTGCTTGAAGAACTGTTCTCCTACAAAGTTCGCCCGGCACCCAACAGCTTACCTGGAAAATTCGAAACCGGGACACAGAATCATGAAGGCATCGCTGGTGTATTAGGCGTAATTGAATACTTTGAATGGGTCGGAAAGCAATTTGGCGGAGAATTCAGCGAGGCTTTACTTGAACATGGCTACTCAGGCAGGAAATTGGTGCTCAAGCAAGCCATGAGCGCCATCCGGGCTTACGAATTTGAGCTTAACCGCGCCTTGCTTTCTGGGCTGGAATCGATACCCGGGTTAAGGTTATACGGGCTCACAGACCCTCTACGCCTGGAAGATCGCGTAGCAACTTTTTCTTTCAGGTTAAAAGATATGCCTCCCCGCCTCCTGGCTGAAAAACTGGCTGCGGAAAACATCTTTGCCTGGGATGGCAATTATTATGCACTCAATGTCAGTGAACGCCTTGGTGTGGAATCCAGCGGTGGTATGCTGCGGGTTGGAGCAACCCATTACAACACCCTGGAAGAAATCGACCGCCTGAAAGCTGCACTTCAAAAGATCAGCGCATGAACCCAACTGCCAGGGCAGCCATTTCCGCCTTTGAAGAACGATATGGAAGCCAGCCGCTCATGCTGGTGCGTGCACCTGGCAGGGTCAACCTTATCGGCGAACATACAGATTACAACGATGGTTTCGTGCTGCCAATGGCTATCAACCATGCAGTCTGGATAGCTCTTCGTCCGATCGCAGAAAGATGCGTGCAACTGCATTCACTCGATTTTGACGAAACTATTTCATTCTCCAGCAACCTGCAATTAGAACCTGGTAAAAGCTGGGCGGATTATATTAAGGGGACAACCTGGGCGCTTGGACAGCAAGGTTATTCTTTACAAGGCTGGGAAGGTGTCATGGCTGGGGATGTTCCCATCGGGGCTGGTTTATCCTCTTCGGCTGCTGTGGAGATGGCAGTGGCGCGTGCATTTGCATCTGTTTCCGATTGGAAGTGGGAGCCAATCCGCATGGCACAAGCCTGCCAGCAGGCAGATAGAAATTGGGTCGGCATCCAATCCGGCATCATGGATCAGATGGTCTGCGCTGCTGCAAGGAAAGGACATGCCCTCATGCTGGATTGTCGTTCGCTTTTAATGGAGCATATACCTCTCCCCCCTGGTCTACTTGTGGCAGTATTGGACACTTCCACGCGCCGTAAACTTGTGGATTCAGCCTATGACCAACGCGTTAAAGAATGCCAGGCAGCTGCCCTTTTTCTTGGGAAGACTTCTTTGCGAGACATGGACAAAACGACATTTAACCAACACCCAGGAGAGATGGACGAGAAACTAACCCGCAGAGCTAGGCATGTCATCACTGAAAACCAGCGTGTCCACCAGGCGGTGGATGCCATGCAAAACAATCGATTGGTTGAATTGGGACAGATCCTGAATGCAAGCCATGCCAGCCTGCGGGATGATTATGAAGTCTCAAGCCAGGCTCTGAACCAGATCGTGGCGTGCGCTCTACAAGTACCCGGCTGCCTGGGAGCCCGTATGACCGGTGCCGGGTTTGGAGGGTGTGCTGTAGCCCTGCTGCGTGCTGAGGGGGCTTCCGAGTTCAGAGCCAGGGTGATCGAGACCTACTATCAAAAGAGCGGCTTGACAGCCAGTGTATTCATCTGCACAGCCGAGGCAGGTGCCAGCCAGGTTTGACACAATGCCTGTATTTCTTCTCAAAATTCCCGACCCAGGGGGGGGGAAGGCAGGGTTAGATCATTGCAACTGGCAAGTCACAATACTGTAAATCGATGCGCTGGACGTTTAACTGACACAATTTTCTTTACCTAATTATTTGGAGGTTTTCTTGCTTCAATTTCAGAAAACCTCCAGGTGGTTTGAAGATTCCAGAAGAGTCGAAAAATAAAATACTATTCCCGGATCATCGGCTACCTGAGATGGATTTTTATTGGTTAAGGAAAGCTACCACCATCAAGATGGTGGTAGCTTTCAATTTTACTAACCAGGACTATTTTTTCAGATGGCAAAGGCTAACGCCAACCAGTATCCGAGTTACTGAAGTCGCTGCTGAGTCCACGTCGAGTAGCGGCCTTCACCCAGTAATAATAGGTTGTACCAGGAGTTGCGGTTCGATCAGCAATTTGGGTACCCTTTGTCCGTCGAATTTCGACAGCATCGCCCTCTACAGCAGTGATGCCACGGTACACGATGTAATTAAATGCTTCACTTGAAGCGTCCCAACTCACAAGGACCTTATCAGCGAAGGTGCCATCGCTTGCAACCAGATTTTGTGGAGCAGGCAGGTTACGCCAACCTCTTTCGAAATGACCGAAGTCACTGCAGTTCGCACCAGCACAGGCTTTCACCCAGTACTTGTAGTAAACGCCGGGTGTGGCTGTGGTGTCGTCGAAGTTCGTTCCTGCCGGGCTGTCCAACAGAGTTTTTGTGAGTTCACCCAACTCAGAACGATAAACTTCATACGAAATTGCACCAGGGGCAGCGGTCCAGGTAACCTGAACCTTGTCGCTGAAAGTACCGTCACTGGCTTGAAGATCTGTCGGGGGAAGCATGCCTTTCCAACCAGTGTCGGTTGCACTGAAGTCGCTGCAATCAGCAAAATAGCAGGCTTTTACCCAGTAATTATAAGTGACTCCGGGCGTTGCAGTGCGGTCTGCATAAGCTGTACCATTCCTGCGTACCAGTTCGGTAGCATCACCAGGCACTGCTGTAGTTCCACGGTATAGAATATATCTATTAGCGCCCGGGTAGGCGTCCCACGTTACGAAAACGCGGTTGGTAAAGGTTCCATCACTGGCAGTCACATCCCCGGTAACCAAGTAGAAGACCGAAGTGCAGTCCATATCCGTGCACCAGGGAGTGTAATCCACGTTGGGACCAACCAGGGCACCTGTTCCGGCTGCGATTAGACCGGGACCGGAAGCATCACCCCACCAGTTCTTGATGGCAGTGGCTGTATAGCCAAGTGCGACGGAATCGGGATGGATGGCAACACCGTAGAAGGCGGTCCCATCAAAGCGGTTCTTCATTATTTTCGCGGTATCTGATGAAGGATCGGCTTCAAAGAAGATGGCAGCGACATCCGTACCTGCACCATTCGCAGTCAGATTACTGAAGTTATTGCTGGCCACCACCGGGTCGGTGATATTGGTTTCAAGACCGATGGCATGCGTCCAGTTGCCATTCAAACCGGAGAAAGTGTTAAATGTGATCTCGGCTCCGGGGGCACCGGCTTTATTGTTGATGATGATCCCGTAAGCGCCTTTTGATACACTGCCAATATTGGTGAAAGTGTTGTCATTGATCACCAGACCGTTGCTTGGATCCGAACTGGCTGAATCAAGCACACCGATGGCACTGGCGCTCTTGGCATTGGCGTTGATGTTATTAAAACTGTTATGAGAGATGTTGACCGAGTCGGCACCATTTTGGAAAACGATCGAGTGCACATTACTGCCCAAGGTCGGTGCGCCAACATTATCGATCATGTTATAGGTAACCGTAGTATTGCTCGAAGTCGGGGGGATGGTCATGGCATAGGTCGCCCCGGGGTTGGTGAGTGTAAAGCCGTTGACAAAAACATTGCTGGCATTGACAGTCATAAGACCCTGGATCGTGGCTTCGTTGGCATCTGCTGCTGTTCGACCGGCGACGTTCACACCCGCCTGCGCACCATGCAAGTTGAGCGACTTGGAAACATTGAGACTCTCAGCATACGTTCCTGCACAGACGTTGATGGTGTCACCAGCCGTGGCTACATCAATGGCATTCTGGATGGTGCTCTCCGGGGAGGCAACATACAGATTTCCCGCCACCCAGTAAACCGGTCCATAAGTGGTGTCGTCAACACCATGCCAGGTGCGTTCTTCGATCTGGCAATTGGTTGCCTCGGAAAAGGTTACGCCGGTCAAATCGAAATTCAAAGCCGTTAAATTGATGACCTCATATCCTTTATAGAGAGGTGCCGTGGAGGGACCAATCGATTCAGTTCCGGCAGTGAATGCTGTGGCACTGTCTACATACAGGTTCTGATCATTATCATGGAGCGAGTTGCCACCTGACATGGAGACATCACCTGCCTGGTACAACAGGACACCCGCTGCACCCCAATCCCAGGCATTTCCATCGAGGTGGAAGCTGTTGCCTGAGACCGTATTTCCCATCAGGGTGGCGTTGGCACCACGACTGATCTGGATACCATTCTGGGCGGTGACATCAACCGTACCTGCTCCAGTCACTGTATTGCCCGTGAGGGTTGCCGCAGAACCGGCGTTATCAACAACAATGCCGCCCTTTTGATAACCTGTGATGATATTGTTTTCTATGGTCGCAGTCCCGGTCGTGGTCCAGAAATTCCGACCCACCTGGATGGAAATGCCATTCTGGCAACCACTGAAGGTTGAATCGCGGACATCCACGACGGTATTGTCATGGATATAGGCATTGGCACCACCGGAGACAAAGATCCCAGCGCTGATGCTGCCGCATCCTGTTGGTCCCGGGCCTGTGACGGTGAAGCCGGTCAGTTCAGCATCCACACCAGCACCATCAAAACGTACAATGGCAGAAGTTATATTGCTGGATGCAGGTAATGTAGCCGGCGCTGCAATAATACTGGAACCTGCGCCATCACCAAACAAGCCTAAACTCTTGTTAACGGTAACCTGTTCTGTGTAAGTACCTGCTGCTACGTATACGGTACCCCCAGGAACAACCGCGTCGACACCTAATTGTACAGTCGCAAAGGGTTCATTGAAGTTACCCTTGGCTGGGTGGGCTGCCACAGCTGCACCGGCAGCATCCACAAAGATATGACTGCGGTTACCTGTCAGAGCAGCACAACCTGCTGCATCTGCTGCACGACGATCGAGCACATATGCATCATTGTTAGCGCCTGAAAGGACCAGGACACTGGCATTATAGTCCGGGACATAATAAGCTGTGTTCCAGACGATATCCCACTCGTTGTGAGTGGTTCCCCAAGTGTTGTTGCTGACGGTACGATTATCGGCGTCTGCCTGAGTGTTGGTGTAATTCATGATGCCGCCCTTGGTATCATAAATATCATTAGCATTGAATGTGGCAGTATTCCCATATTGAACCACGGCACCATCACGCACGTTATAAATGGTATTTCCTGTGATGGATACACCTGTGGTTGTGTTCGATCCCACGGTGATACCGACACCATTCCATGTTTTCATTTCACCTGCCTGGGCGGGCACATAGATCTTGTTATCCTGAATGGATAAGCCTGTCAACCCCAGGGAAACAGGAACACGGATCAAACTGTTTGGTAACTCTACCCAACCTGCGGCAACAAAAGCCGGTAATGCGCTATGGGTGATCTCCAAGTTTTGGAGGGTCACATCGCTGGCAGAAATCTCGAAGATCGAAACGACTGAAGGATCTGTACCCTGTACAATCGCCCCTGCCTCTCCGGAAATCGTGACTGATTTATTTACCAGGATGGTGGTGGTCACATCCAGGGTTCCTGCAAGTACATTTACCGTACCACTGGGTGCCACCGCATCGATACCACGCTGGATCGTGGCAAAACAATCCACTCCCAGAGCATGACCGGTACAGGTGCCGGACCCATCCACCCAAACAACAGCAGGCCCAACCTCAGCCAAAGCTGCCTGCATTGGAATTGCCAGGCTAAAAACCATGGCAAGGAATAGCAACGCGTTGAAAATAAATCGTATTTTTTTACTGGATCGTTCTTTCATTGTTGTTCTCCTATTTAGATTAAGTTGATCTGAAAGAGTGTTCTTCATTGAACTTATTATCCTTGATCAAGAATCCCTAATTTTTCTTTTTTATCAATAATCATTCCTCCTTACTCCAACCAATAATCTGAAAAATAAATAATTAATAAAACCTTCGACCGGATCAATTGAGCCTGTATCCCTGGAACTTGATGGCGATGAATTTTTCGCCATTTGGACGCGACTCGTTTCTAACCACATTTCCCCTGGTTATCAGATTGATCCCACTCCATTCTGTCGAATCGGGTGAAAGGGAGACGCGTATATGGACCTCAGTATCCTTCTGAACGGGTTGTTTGACCACCATCAGGAATCCCTTGGCGCTTAGATTGGCAACCCTTGCTTCTTCAATAAATTCATTTCCGCGCGAATCTTTGAATTGCAAGATCGCCGGGAAATCACAGGCTATCCTGGATTTCATTCTCTTTTCAGGTTGACTTGCCTGATATTCTGTTAGTGCCAGATCGGCTCCAGGTTCCATAACGATTCCACCTTTCATAACAAAGGGTTTCCCCACCAATTCATTATATAGAGAGCCCCATGAGAATACATCTGAGGTTTGGATATTAATACCTACCACAAATGGATAATATACTTCGCCTGGAATTTCGCCATTACGATAGTTATCAAGGCACAATAGTGCCTTCCGGTTTGTCTCAACAATGAATAGAGGTGCGTGCTGTCACACAGAACATCCAGCTCCTTGCCAGGTTTATTTCGTCAGGTTTGCATTTTGGGAATTAAAAAAATCTACGCTCATGGAAACTTTGAGCGCAGATTTTGCAACTGATCCCAGGGATGGAAGTCAGTGTTTTTTAATTAGAACAGGCAGTTTGAATTCTGGTATCTCCCAAGTCGAAGAATCAGACCTTCAGTCAGTTCATGTATAGCTCTTTTTCTTCTTTCCCACGATCGGTTGAACAAGATTATGGTTGTGGGCGAAAACCAGTAATTCCAACCTATCGGTAACACCCAGCTTGCTGTAGATGGAGGTCAGGTAATGTCTTACCGTTGAGGCGGAGATGCATAAATCATCTGCAATTTGCTTGTTCTTCTTACCCAACCCGATCAATTGAATGATCTCGAGTTCACGCGGCACAAGCAGGCTTATATGCTGCAAATCCGGATCACGCCTGTTCCTTGAATCCCTGTGTATAGTACTTGATACAATGGATGCCATTAAAGTGCGGTCGATCCAAACTTCCCCGGCATGCACCTTTCGGATCGCTTTAAAAAGCATTTCCGGAGATTGGTCTTTTGAAACAATTCCCCGTACTCCTATTTTGACCGCTTGCATGTGCAAATCGTTGTCTTTTAATCTGGTCACCAGGATGACGCGGGCTTGTTTACAGACCTGTAATAATTCTTCAAGAATTTCAAAGTTGCAGTCCCTGTCTTCGTCATATTCAAAAAGAATGATATCTGAATCAATGTTGGAAATCTGGTTGGTTAAAACTGGTTCTTCACTCTCGCCAACTATTACCATATCCGGTTGTGTTTCAATGAGCGAGCGCAATCCTGAGCGCACCAGGCGACAGCTATCCAACAGGATGATCCGGATCGGATCCTTGTGATCATTGACCATGTATGTGACCTCCCTTTCACCAATCGATATTTTCGATGGCATCTGATCCAATTGAAGAATGCCATTGAATTGATCCATTAATGCTCCAATTCCATCAATCCCACCAGCCAGGGAATAAGGTATAAGTTCCAAGTTGTCCTTGACAATTTGCAGCTATAAAGGTTATCAGTCATTCAATAATCCAACAAACGACCAGAATTTTGTTTCTGATGATCATCTTTGAGCATTCAGGATGAAGGTATATTAACTACAACTCCTTAACCCTCCTTGGCAGTCAACGGTCAGTTATGAAAGAGGTTTTTCCCACAATACTCTATCATTAATAGTATATAGAAATAAAATTAACTGTCAATCCCCACCTGTGGGGGACAGTTCACCAATTGAACCTACATCTGGCAGGTTCGCTCAATAATATTCATCAAGCAACCCAATAAAAACAATTGGTGGTCAAAAAAATTGAAAATCTGTATTTTACAGGCAGACATGGTTAAGGAAAAGCAACTCAATTTTGTTCGTGAACAAATCCCATGACCCAGGCACCATCTTTCATGAATCCATAAACTCATGCCATTCCATTATTGAACTTATAATGCGGAATTTTATGAGCATTAGTGGTGATCGTCAAATTCCCCTGAGCGATGCTCGACAACTTGAAAAGCCTGGTAGCGAGGCAAATCATCCTTTATTATCATTCCTGGGTGCTATAATTCGCAACACATCACTAAATGGTTTTCTCGCAAATTCTTTTGTTTTATTTTTTGTTGGGTTTCGCTGTATTATTTGATGGATTTGTCGGTATAAGAACCGCTCAACCCAACCTACTTGCGATACACGTATTTAGCGAAAAGACCACTAAATCAATAGCCTCAATATCCAAACACTCAAGTTTTGGATATGCTAAAGGAGAACGGTATGCCTGATCGTAAACAAAATGACCGACTGCGAAGTTCGCTGCAGGAATGGGAACAGTATGTACTAAAGAAGACACTGGACAACTTTCCGGAACGGCAGGAAGAATTCATCACCACATCCTCCGAACCTATCAAGCGCCTGTATACACCCCTTGACCTGGAAGAGAACGATTATGAACGCGACCTGGGCTGGCCGGGAGAATATCCTTACACACGCGGCATCCACCCAAGCATGCACCGCGGCAAACTATGGACCATGCGCATGTTCGCTGGCTTCGGAACTGCCGAAGAGACCAACCTGCGGTTCAAGTACCTGCTCGAGCAGGGTCAGACCGGGTTATCGATCGCCTTTGACCTGGCCACACTTATGGGCTACGACAGTGATGCCCCGGCAGCTTTAGGTGAGTTTGGCAAATGCGGTGTGGCTATTTCCTCCCTGAAAGATATGGAGATCCTGCTGGACGGCATCCCGCTGGAGAAAGTCTCCACCAGCATGACCATCAACTCGCCGGCTGCCATCATCTGGGCCATGTACATCGCTGCCGCCGAAAAACAGGGTGTGCGACCCGACCGATTGCGCGGCACCATCCAGAATGACATCCTGAAAGAATACATCGCCCAGAAAGAATACATTTTTCCACCCGAACCTTCCATGCGACTGGTGGTGGATACCATCGAATTTGGTTCGAAAACGGTACCCCTTTGGAATACGATCTCGATCTCCGGGTACCACATCCGAGAAGCCGGCTCCACAGCCGCCCAGGAACTGGCTTTCACCCTGGCAGATGGCATGGAGTATGTGCGCTGGGCATTAAAGCGCGGGCTGGATATTGATGACTTTGCGCCGCGCCTTTCCTACTTTTTCAATGCCCACAACGACTTTTTTGAAGAGATCGCCAAGTATCGTGCCGCACGTCGCATCTGGGCGCGAGAAATGAGGGAAACATTTGGTGCCAAAAACCCACGTTCGTGGCTGATGCGCTTCCACACCCAGACTGCAGGGGCATCGTTGACCGCCCAGCAACCTGAGATCAACGTGGTGCGGGTTGCCCTGCAAGCCCTGTCCGCTGTGCTGGGGGGGACACAATCCCTGCACACCAACAGCCGGGACGAAGCCCTGGCGCTGCCATCCGAAGATGCGGTCACAATCGCTCTGCGCACCCAGCAGATCATCGCCGAGGAAAGCGGGGTGACCAACACCATCGACCCGCTGGGCGGCTCCTATTTTGTGGAATCCCAGACCGACCGAATGGAGAAGCAAGTCTATGATTATTTCCGTTCCATTCAAGACCTGGGTGGTGTATTGCCCGCCATTGATAAGGGTTTCTTCCAGAGCGAAATATCTGATTCCGCCTACCGCTACCAACGCGAGATCGATCAGAACATCCGCCGAGTGGTGGGTGTGAATGCCTATACCGAAGACAAGCCCTTTAAAATTCCATTGCTGGTAATGGACCCACAGGGTTACGAACGACAGGTGAAGCGCCTGGAGCAGACCCGAATGGAGCGTGACAACGGGCGCGTCGGTCAGACCCTGGACAGACTGCGCATCGCCTGTCAGGGTACAGAGAACACAATGCCCCACATCCTGGAAGCCGTGCGCGCCTATGCCAGCCTGGGAGAGATCGTGGACGTGATGAAAGCAGTCTTTGGCGGTTATGAAGAACCGACCTGGATCTAGACATGATATTCAGCATGCAACCGATAGGATTTATCTATTCACCTTTCATAGAAAAATCAGAAACCCCGATCCAGGCTGTGCGCTCGCAGACTTTGGGGAGGGTGGAAGTGAATCCGGAATTTTCAGAAGGGTTAAAAGACATCGAAGGATTCTCGCACATCATCCTGGTGTATGTGTTCCATGAATCCAGTGGTTATGAATTGAGGATCCAACCTTTTTTAGATGACCAGTTACGCGGCTTGTTTGCCACACGGTATCCATACCGTCCCAACCCGATCGGCCTTTCGGTGGTGCGGTTGTTGAAACATAATGGCAATACCCTTGAGATCGAAGGTGTGGATGTATTGAACGGAACCCCCCTGCTGGATATTAAACCCTACGTGGAGGATTTTGATGTCAGGATCAACACTCGCAAAGGCTGGTATGAAAGCAGGAGGAAGGAGTAAGGTTGGTTTTTTGAAATAATTGGCAACACTCAGGTTTGTCACCATCCTGAAGAACCCCGGGATTGTGTGAGAGAGTGATCTTGGCGACCGGCACTTGGGCAGGAACACAGTGCAGGTGAAGGTCTCTTATCCTACAAGGGGATCCTTCGCTGCGCTCAGGATGACAATTAGTAGGATTGCAAACCTGCTGGCCGAGATGTTATTTGGGATAAGGATAATCTGTCTGAGTAGTTACATTAATTGATAATATATAACATCCGAAGTCTGAACCGACTCCGGATGTTTATAAATTTTAGAGATCTATTAATGCGCCAGTTGGCGGGCCATTTCGTAATATTCCATGTTGGCTGCGCGCTGGTGGCTCATGACCTGCTCGAGCGGGATAAGATCCACGACACGACCGTTTAATCCAACCATGACATCCGTTTTTCCTTCCAGGAGGGCGTTAACCGCCGCAGAACCCAAACGGGCTGCCAGGAGGCGGTCAAAGGCAGTCGGTCCGCCACCGCGCTGGATGTGCCCCAAAATACTGACCCGCGTTTTGAAACCCACGTCCATGGCATCAATGGCAAGCGAAAGCTCATTGATCTTGATGTTGGCGCCTTCAGCCACGATGACAATGGCATGTGATTTGCCGCGCTTGTAGGCATTTTCCAAAGCAGTGGCGATCTCTTCCAGAGTGGTAGGCACTTCCGGGATCAAAACAATCTCGGCACCACAAACAATGCCGGCCATGACTGCCAGATAACCGCAGCCACGTCCCATGGTTTCGATCAGAAAAGCCCGGGTGTGAGAGGAGGCTGTATCGCGCAATTTATCGACAGCATCCATAATGGTGTTCAGGGCTGTATCCACGCCGATGGCCATATTGGTGCCCCAGATATCGTTGTCGATACTGGCCGGTATGCCGATCACCTTGACACCCTGCTCAGCCAGGGCATGCGCCCCGCGCAGGGAACCTTCGCCGCCAATGACAATCAGCCCATCCATACCCGCCAGGCTCATGTTGCGGATGGCTTCGCGCTGGAAGGATTTGTCTATGAAACGCTGACTGCGCCGGGTCTGCAGAATGGTTCCACCGCGCTGCAAGATACCACCCACATCCCGCGCACCCACCGGGCGGTATTCTCCATTGATCAAGCCTTCGAACCCGCTCATAACCCCAAGTACACTGGCATCCTGGAACAAGGCGGTGCGTACCACAGCCCGAATGGTTGCGTTCATGCCTGGGGCATCCCCACCGGAGGTGAGCACTCCTATTGTAAAACTCTTTTTCGTCATAAATTACCTCTGCTTGATCTGAAAAGTATCAAAATCCCGTGCCACAACCGCCTCCGGGAAAACCGCGCGGGCTTCCTCGAGGACATCCTTCTCGCGATAGCGCCGGGAAATATGGGTCAGGAAAAGTTGCTTGACCCCGGCTTTTACCGCCAATTCTGCGGCTTGCCGGGCAGTCAAATGAGAATATTCGCGCGCCATCTCAGATTCCTCTTCCAGATAGGTGGATTCGATCACCAATCCATCCGCATTCCGGCAGTATTCCAGCAGATTGTCGGTGCGACCTGTATCCCCGATGTGAACCAAGCGAGTGCCAGGTTTTACGTCACCCAACACATCGTCAGGGGAGATGCGGTTTCCATCCGGAAGTGTAATGGTCAACCCGTTAACCAGGTCACGGCGTTGGGGACCTATTGGAACGCCAAAGGCTTCCGCTTTCTCAGGCAGAAATGGGCGGCGTGCTCTTTCTTCGAATAAAAAGCCAAAACAATCCGCCCCGCGGTGATGGACAGGAAAAGCGCTGATCGTAAAATCATCCACTTCAAAAAAAACACCTGGTGAAAGCTCATGCAGCTTAATGGGCATGGGGGCTTTTGCCCCGCGTAACACCACCCCGTAGAGCAGATCGTGAATGCGTTCGAGGGCAAATTTCCCGGCATAGATATTGAGATCATCGATCGCTTCCCAACGCGAGAAGGTGGAAAGCAGACCACCCAACCCGAGGATGTGATCCAGATGCCCGTGGGTGATCAGGATGTGATTAAGGTTCTTAAAACCCAATCCGGATTGCAATACCTGGCGCTGGGTGCCCTCCCCGCAATCAATGAGAAAGCGATACTCATCGTGTTTGAGCAGCTGGGATGAGAGCCCGCGCCGAACCGATGGGGCGGAGGCGGATGTACCTAAAAAGACGATTTCAAACAAAAGTCATTCCTTCCAATAAATTTCCTCTATTTTACCCTATTCAGGAGGGGGCAGCGACCCAACCAAGTGAAAAAATGCTCCTGAAATTTCATCTTATCAGACCAATTGTCAATTATTATATCTTCCATGACGTTGACCCATTCCAGATAGAGCTGCTGGGACCACGAATTTCAGCTTCTTTTTCTCTGCGCATAGACCATATGTGCTATAATATTTCAAGAAAAGGAAACGCAGCCATGCCCACTTCCCGCAGAAAAAAAACCACCACCCGCAAACCTGCACCCAGGAAAAAGAGCAATAACCAGGCTTCTACCAAAAAAACCAGCGCTTCGGGTTCTTCCAGTTCACGCACCTCCAAGAAACGAGCTCAACCCCCTATTTCCATCCTGCCCAACGGTATTTCCCCGGAACGCAAGATCGACATGCTGGGAGTAGCCCTGGCACTGGTAGGGCTATTGACCGTATTAAGCCTGTTCTCAGCCGAACCGCTCGGACTGAGCGGAACGTGGCTTGGTACGCTGGAAGCCGTCTTTGGCTGGGGGAGGTTTATCCTGCCTGTCGGTTTGTGCGTGATCGGCATCTGGCTGGTGGCTCGAAATGTGGACTACCTTCCAAAGCTCTCGGTGGAACGGATCACGGGTTTCATCCTGTTATTCGTCAACCTGCTGGTGGTATTCCAGGGTTTATCCGGGTCAGCGACCGGCAGCGGAGGTGGATTTGTTGGCAAAGTTCTCCTGCAGAGCCTGCTGAATCTGCTGGGAGGCGTTGGCGCTTTCATCCTGGTGGCAGCCTGGCTGTTGATCTCCCTGACCATGAGCCTGGATATCTCCATCCAGGAGTTGTTCCAATGGAGTGCGCCTCTTGTAGGGCGATTGCGGCAGAGGTTGCAGAACCGATCGGTTGTAACTGCGTCCCCTCCAGCACTTTTCCCTCCACCTGAAACTCCACCTGATAATTTTACCCCGCTGCAACGCCAATCCGACCCATCGCAAACCAGCCCGACTCCCGCGGGGGTCGTCATAAAAACCGGCCTGAACAGTTCCAGCCATGTTCCCTGGGTTCTGCCGCAGGTAAAAGACATCCTTGAGGTGGGAATCACACCCGCCATTAATCAAGAATACCTCCAGAAACGCGCCCGCCTGATCGAAGAAACACTGGCCTCCTTCGGAGCACCCAGCCAGGTGGTCGAGATCAGCAACGGTCCGAGCATCACTCAATTTGGTGTCGAACCCCTGTATGTTGAAACCCGCAACGGGCGGACACGAGTGCGCGTCAGCAAGATCGTCTCACTGACAGATGACCTGGCGCTGGCACTGGCAGCGCCGCGCATCCGCATCCAGGCACCTGTTCCCGGGCGCAGTTACATCGGCATCGAAGTCCCCAACGAAGAGATGTCCCTGGTCATGCTGCGAGATGTGCTGGAAAGTGACCAATTCAAGCGCATTCGTTCCAGTTTGCGTTTTGCACTCGGCAAGGGTGTAGCCGGGCATCCGCTGGTATCCGACCTGGCTTCCATGCCACATCTGCTGATCGCCGGCACAACCGGCTCCGGCAAGTCGGTGTGTGTCAATTCCATTTTGACCTGCCTGCTGCTCAACAATACTCCGGATGACATGCGCATGGTCTTGATCGACCCAAAGCGCGTTGAGCTGACCGGCTACAACGGCATTCCCCACCTGCTCTCCCCGGTGGTGGTCGAGATGGATCGCGTGGTTGGCGCCCTGCAATGGATGACGCGCGAGATGGACAGCCGGTATCACAAATTCTCCGAGGTAGGCGCACGCAACATCCTGGATTACAACACCCGCCTGGCTGCGCAGGGCAGCGGTCCCAAAATGGGTTACATTGTGGTGGTTATCGATGAACTGGCTGACCTGATGATGATCGCACCGGATGAATCCGAGCGCACCATCACACGCCTGGCACAACTGGCGCGCGCCACCGGCATCCACCTGGTGATCGCAACGCAACGCCCATCCGTGGACGTGGTGACCGGTTTGATCAAAGCCAATTTTCCAGCCCGGATCGCTTTTGCGGTCGCCTCCGGTATCGATTCGCGCGTTATCCTGGATCACCCGGGGGCTGAACGCCTGCTGGGACGCGGCGATATGCTCTTCCAGGCTCCGGATTCAGCTTCCCCTGTGCGGGTGCAGGGTGTATTTGTCTCGGATACCGAGATCCAACGCCTGACGCATTACTGGCGCGAGCAGGCTGGAGCTGTCAGCCCGATGGTGGCGGCAAGTGCCACAGGTGCGGTGGATGCCCCGGCTTATGACGGTGTTCCCCTCAAACAGGGTGCCATGTTCGCGGATATGTCTCCTGTGGAAAAAGGAGATGCCCTCCTGGATGACGCCATCGAACTGGTGCGGCGTGAAGGCAGGGCTTCGGTCTCGATGCTGCAACGCAGGTTGCGGATCGGCTACACACGCGCGGCACGCCTGGTGGACAGCATGGAGGACAGCGGCATCATCAGCCCTCCGCAACCAGGCAGCCAGGTGCGCGAGGTGCTGGATTACGGCCAGACCATACCCCCGGTTGAAGATGGGATGTAGAAGAAGGGGTAAACATGTGGTGGCTGAATTGGAACTGGTCGGTGTATATCTGAAAATGGAACACCAACCATCCTCAAGGAAATAAGTGGCATCCAGCAACGATAACCCCCAACTGCCTCTCAACCAGATCGTGGCGGGAGAGTGCGTGGAAGTGATGAACAGGCTGCCTTCAGCTTCGGTGGACCTGGTGTTTGCCGACCCGCCCTATAACCTGCAATTGAAACGTACCCTGTGGCGTCCGGATTTGAGCCGCGTGGAAGCGGTTAAGGATGAGTGGGATCAATTTGAGGGTTTTGTTGAATATGACCGCTTTACGCGTGCCTGGCTGACAGCCTGCCGCAGGGTATTGAAGGATACCGGCACATTGTGGGTGATCGGCTCGTACCACAACATCTACCGGGTGGGTGCCGTGCTGATGGACCTGGGTTACTGGATATTGAACGATATTGTGTGGGTCAAGACCAACCCCATGCCCAATTTCCACGGGATGCGCTTCACCAACGCCCACGAAACCCTGCTGTGGGCACAAAAGGTCAAGGGGGCACACTACACCTTTAATTATCAAAGCATGAAATCATTAAATGATGACCTGCAAATGCGCAGTGACTGGGAACTTCCGCTGTGCAAAGGTCCCGAACGTGTCCGCTTGAATGGTGAAAAAGCGCATTCCACTCAAAAACCGGAAGCACTTCTTTACAGGGTGCTTTCATCCAGTTCCAAACCGGGTGATGTCGTCCTGGATCCCTTCTTTGGCAGTGGAACCACCGGTGTGGTCGCAAAAAAACTTCACCGCAAGTGGATCGGCATTGAACTGGACCCGGAATACATCCAGGTTGCCCATCAACGGATCGATGCCACCCCGACCGGGATGTTCTCGGAAAATGTGTACATCAGCCCTTCCAAACGACAACGTCCACGCGTCTCGTTTGGAACCCTGCTTCAAAACGGTTATGTGCAAATCGGGCAGGAACTCCTTTTTAGGAAGACCAACCAGGTCGCCATCATCCTGGCGGATGGGCGCTTACGCCTGGGTGAGAAGACCGGCTCGATCCATACCCTGGGGCGTGAATTGCTGGGAGTCCCCTGCAATGGCTGGGAACATTGGTTCCTGTTAGAAGGTATTGATGGGGAAAAAATTTCCTTGAATGATCTGCGGGAGAAATACCTGAAACAAGCTAAGGAAGGCTGAACTTATTTTTTGAATTCCCGCTCACCTGCTTCCATGTGGTCGGCAGTGAACAGCATCATCCTGCCAGATGTAAAATTCTGAAGGAATTGACCAGCTTCCTGCCCGGCCCTGGATTGAAGAGCTGTCTCGAGAGCATCGCGTGAATCAAAAAGCAATTCATGGAAGCGGGTAAATTGCCTGCCATCCGCCGGATGGATCACCTGCTGCACATTACTGACGACTTCTTTCCTGAGGCGCGGCATTTTTTCAGCCAAACCCATAAAAATCTGCCAGTTTTCCTGAAATTCCATTTCGTTGAGAGGTTGTTCAAAAAGGACCACCAATTTATACATGCTCGCTCCTGTAACCGTGCAGCCTGTCCATCCTTGTGAGCGTGGGCTACCTCACAAATGAATTATACGTGGATATGTGGAATTTTCAAATTTATGGGCTGGTCCATTGTTCTTTAGAAAACAACTTATGGTACAGGGAAAAAGTGTGTAATTATTTCTTTCCACTTCCCATATTTTTACGAAACCAGCGCTTTTATGGTATTATTCTGCATCAAAAACAAATTAAAAATCGGCTCAATAAGCAGTTCAATCACCCCATTCCGCCCACCTTAATGAGAAGATTTACAGGATATATTAATGGAAGAAAACAACAAGATCACCATCATTGAAGGTCCACCTCCCATATTCGAGCCCGTGCAGGATGGCTGGGCACTTGGTCTGGGTGAAGGTCCACATAACAGTGTCACCGTTATGACCCGACTGCGCACATTCAACGGACCGGCTCTGGTCGAGCGTTGTTATCGAGCCTGGAATGGTGGCGGTCCCATGCATTTGCATTATCGAAACGATATCGGTATGGAACAGCAGGCACCCATCATTGCGGTGCGCGCCATGGAATCCCCGGATGGTCACATGCTTCTACTCTGGCTCAACCTGGACAGTGAGAAGGTGGAGTACGAATTCGACACCAATGACGATGATGACCTGGATGACAACCCGGATAACCTCAATTAAAGCTGGATAATTAATGCCCACAATTTTTTCAGAGCTGCGATCTGGAGTGCTCAACCTTACTGTGCAGCGTCCACCAGTGAATGCGCTGAACATGGAAACCATCACCGAATTATTAACGGCTTTAAAGGATGCCGCCTGTAATCCCGATGTACGCTGTATCCTGCTGACAGGTTCACAGGGTGTATTCAGCGCTGGTCATGACATCCATGAGATGCTGGCGGCACAAGGTCAGAAATTTTCTTATCGACTTCATCTACTGGAATCCTACAATCCCCTCATTTTACAGATCCGCCAGATTGAAAAGCCTGTCATCGCTGTCATCAATGGTCCTGCAGCAGGAGCTGGACTGGGGATCGCCCTGGCTTGCGACCTGCGAATTGCAGCAGACAATGCTCATTTTACGGTCGGGTTTGCAGGTATTGGCCTGGCACCGGATTCAGGCATCTCGCTCTTCCTACCGGTGTTGGCAGGCCTGGGGCGCGCCACCGAACTGGCTTTCAGCAACGCCACCATCCCGGCCAGCCAGGCACTGGAATGGGGTCTCATCAATCGCCTGGTACCCGCAGAAGAACTGGCTTCCGAAAGCGCGACCCTGGCAGGTATGCTGGCAAATGGACCCGTGGAAGCGTTTGGACTGGCAAAGCGCGCCTTCAACCGGTCTGTGCTACCCAACCTGGAAGATGCCCTGGATCATGAAGCCGACCTGCAAGAGATCGCAAGTCACAGCTCAGAGCATGCCGAGGGTGTCCGCGCATTCATTGAAAAACGTTTCCCTAATTTCAACCCCTCTCTCGAGAAATAATCTGTTTGTATTAAATTTCACGCAGGACGTCATTAATAGTGCATGGTGTTTGTCATATTGACGTAATGTGTAATATCGTGTAACTTTAAGGGGTACGGAAAACAAGCAGGAATTGCTTCAAGATAACGAGACTCTATGATTGTAATGGTCAACATAAAACCGTAAGAAAGCGGACTCTCTTCCGAGATGTCCGCTTATAATTTGACGAGGATCGAAATCCTCATTCCATTTATTGAGATCAAATAATTTCAACCTATCGTTAGGAGATGAACATGTCAGGACAGATCAATGCTTTTGAAATGGCACAGGAACAGTTTGATGGTGTTGCCAAAACATTAAATCTTGATCCACAGATCAGCGAAGTACTGCGCTGGCCGATGCGAGAATATACTTTCCGCATCCCAGTGCACATGGATGATGGCAGCTTGCGAGTTTTCCAGGGTTACCGGGTACAACACAATGATGCGCGCGGCCCCAATAAAGGTGGTATCCGCTTCCACCCCTCGGAAACGCTGGATACCGTACGAGCCCTGGCCACCTGGATGACTTGGAAATGCGCCGTAGCCGACATCCCCCTGGGAGGCAGCAAGGGTGGCGTCATTGTTGACCCGGCTACTCTATCGACTGCTGAAAAAGAACGCCTGTGCCGCGGTTGGGTACAGAATATGTGGCGTAATATCGGTCCACGCCAGGACGTACCCGCACCCGATATCGGCACCACCCCGCAGATGATGGGCTGGATGATGGATGAATACTCCAAACTTACCGGCCAGTTTACACCAGGCGTATTTACCGGCAAGCCATTGGGCGGCGGCGGTTCATTGGGACGCACCGAGGCTACAGGCTATGGCGTCATCTATACAGTGCGCGAAGCCTTGAAACACCTGGGTATTGATCCCAAAACAAGCGTGGCTGCCATCGAAGGTTTCGGAAATGTGTCTCAATACGCTGCCATCGGTTTTGTTGAAATGCTGGGCGGCAAAGTTGCCTGCGTTTCCTGCTGGGACCGACACGACAAGGCAGCCTATACCTACAGCCATGAAAATGGCATCGATCCGCACTTTCTCTTGACCATTGTGGATCAATACGGTACGATCGACAAGAAAAAAGCCCAGGCTGCCGGTTACCTTATTGAATCCGGTGACAAGTGGATCGAAAAAGATTGTAATGTTCTCATCCCGGCAGCCATCGAAGGCCATGTTAATGCCGAGACGGTTGTCAAGATCTCCAAGAATGTGAAGATCGTGGCAGAAGGCGCAAACGGTCCCTGCACCCCTGAAGCTGACGAATACTTCAAGCAGCACGACATTTTCGACATCCCCGATTTCCTGTGCAATGCGGGCGGGGTAACCTGCTCCTACTTCGAAAGCGTTCAGAACGACATGAATTTTTACTGGTCAAAGGAAGAAGTCCTGGAGAAACTGGATGCCAAGATGACCTCCGCTTTCCATGGTGTGCTTAATATGGCCGCCAAGGAAAATGTTTACATGCGGGATGCTGCTTACATGGTCGCGATCGACCGCGTGGTCAAGGCCATGCAGTTGCGCGGCTGGGCGTAAACCCGGATCGGATTAAATAATCAGACCTGGCAGTTTCCAAGAACCTGCCAGGTCTCTTTATTACAGGTATCACCACTTCTCAAGCGGGGTAGAGTACCAAACCAACCGTTCCGGGGCCAAAATTGATCGCCAGTGCGATCGAGAGGTCGGTCAGCTCTGATGATTGGACATTAAACACATTTTTGGCCTGATCCAGCAGCGCCTGACCAGAGGCCAGGTCACGAGCATGAACCACTGCCAGGTGCACCGGCTCACTCCCATAGGTTTGCCTGCCAAGTTCAAGTATACGTTCAAGAGAGGCCTTGCGCGTGCGCACCTTATCGGTCATATTTACAATGCCATCCTTGAGAATTGCAATCGGCTTGACATTCAAGACCGAAGCCAGGGCTGCAGAAAGCGTGCCAACACGACCGCTCATGCGGGCATAATCCAATTTATCGAGGGTTATGAAGATCTGGATCTTAGCACGTATGGATTCAAGATGTTTCACGATCTCTTCCACACTTTTACCGGCGCGGTCCATCTGACGGGCGGTCCGGCACATGAACCCAAGCCCCATTGAGCCACCAGCCGAGTCAAATGGAATTACTTTATACATCTCTTTCAGTTCTTCTGCTGCCATAACGGCTGAGGCATAGGTACCTGATAGCTTGCTGGTGACATGCATGGAAAGAATGGTCTCCCCCGGTTTGGCGATCTTTTTATAAAACTCGATGAACTGGTGAGGAGAGGGCTGCGATGTCTTTGGGATGGTCTTAATTTCCTCCACCTTTTTATAGAAATCATCAAAACCCATATCGACAAACTGGAGGTAGGTTTTATCTCCAAATTGGATATTAATGGGTATGATGTGAATATCGAACTCCTGCTCCCAGGCAGGTGGCAGGTCTGCCGCACCATCCGTAACAATATGCAACATAAGAAATCTCCTTTTTTTGGTGTACAAAAAAGCAAGGGATGAACCCTTACTTTTATTGCGAATATCACATATTGAAACCCCAATTATTGATTTAAGTTACTTGTTACAAGGCACAATAACGATCCACCTCGGCCGCAATGACTGCCAGGCTATCCTCCCAGAATTTGGATGTGCGAATGTTGATACCAAAGCGATCGGCTAATTCGGCTGCACTACCCTCACCCGTGGAGGCAAGCAGATCCTTATAATCAGGCACAAAATCTGCACCGCGCTGCTGGTAGATGGCGTACAAGCCGGTACCGAACAACAGTCCGAAGGAATAAGGGAAGTTATAGAATGACAGACCAGCATAGTAATAATGCGGTTTCCAGGTCCACATGTAGGTGTGCAGGGTGGTTTCATCCAGACCCTCACCAAAGGTTGCTTTTTGAGCACGCTCCATGATATCGCACAGGTCATCCGCCGAAAGCTCGGCATTGGCACGACGTTCGAAGACTTCCTTTTCAAACAGGTAGCGTGAGTAAATATCCACGATCACCTGGGCGTGTCCGATCAACGAGACTTCAAGAATGGCCAACTTCTCCTGCGGATCTGTGGCCTGATCGAGAGCAGCATGTTTGACAATGGTCTCACACATAATGGAAGCTGTCTCTGCCATGGTCATGGGTGTGTTGCGCTGCAAGGCTGTCTTGCCAGCCTGGTAGATGCACGAATTATGGAAGCCGTGACCGAGTTCGTGTGCCAGGGTGGAAACTTGCCCAAGAGAGCCGTCAAAATTGGAAAGGATGCGCGATTCTTTCACCAGTGGAACACCCATACAAAAAGCTCCACCGCGCTTGCCTTCACGCTGCTCGGCATCGATCCAGTTATTTTGCATGGCATACCTGGCAAAGCTGCCCATCTCCGGCGAAAAGTTATTAAAGTGTTCACAGATGAATTCGCGCGCTTCATCAAAGGAATAGGTGCGACCGGTTTTTCCGGTTGGAGCAAAGATGTCCCACCAAAGCAATTTTTCAGAACCCAGGCGGCGAGCCTTGGCCTGGAAATATCGCCGAAAGACAGGGAAGGAGGCTTGCATGGCTCCCAGCATGGCTTCAAGCGTCGGACGATCGATGCGAGCCTGGTCAATGGGAGCATGCAGGGCATCGCTGCGACCACGCATACGGTTAAGCGTGTTAACCGTACCCTTAACCCCATTCAAACAGGCTGCCAACGGTTCACGCACGGTCTGCCAGGCGTTCAATTCGGCAGCATGTGCCCGTTTGCGTACATCGGAATCCGGGTGGGAGTGCAGGTTGATGAGAGCCGGCATGGGAAGCTTCTGGATCTTCCCATCCAATTCAAAATCAACTGTTATTTGTGAAGTGACCGTGCCCTGCAGTTTGCTCCAGGCATTGGCGCCGCTCAGATTTAACTCAGCCGCCAAAGCTTCTTCAGGTGCACTCATCAGATACTTACTTTGTTCAGCAGTTTCCTTGAGGATGAAGGCGTGGGCTGCAACGGTGGGGTCTGACTGGATCATTTCGGGCAGCTGCGGAGCCAGGGTACCTGTCCATGCGCTAAAACGTGTGCCCAATTTTTGCAAGCGGACATTGGCTTGCTCAAATTCAGACTGCAAGCGCATGGCTGTGGTATTGTGCGAATCGGTGGATATAAAAGAGTTCAGGTATGCCCGCAAAGTGGCAGACAAGTCATAAATGCTGTTAAAACCATTGATCAATTGCCCCATAGCTTCAGACAGCTTGGGAAGAGGCGCGTCCAGACCCAACAAGGTGCTGGTCTGGTTAAAAAAGGCCTCCTGTGTTTCGATTTTTTCCTTTAGATCGATAACCGCTGCCTGGTATTCATCTGATTCCAGAGCAGGGTAAACATTACTGAGATCCCAACGAGGTGCAGTCATGGCTTATATTTCCTCCGAATTTAGTTTTTCTTATGGCAAGTATAAACTATTTTGTGAGATGAAGATTGGGAAAGAATCACCTGTAACTTGACAGCCCCTCGGCTTGACACTATAATGCAGGCTACTTTCCTCGCTAGCTCAATGGCAGAGCGGGCGGCTGTTAACCGCCATGTTCGAGGTTCAAGTCCTCGGCGAGGAGCTATGACACCCTGAAAGGGGTGTTTTTTCTTCGCCTCCCGTCGACTCATGTCGCCGGGACTGCCGGTGGCGGCTTGAGGCTACCTCGGCTGTTCGGCGAGGAGCTATTAAGCCTTTTGTGATGCGCTTTAATACAGTTCATTGCATTTTTATTCTGTTTTGGCTTTCGCAGGAATTGATCCTCGATCCATTGGAAAAACTGCTCCCCGCATTAACCAAGTACAAGTAATTGCTTTTTGGTAATAAATAGCATATACTAAAAAAGTAAATGAATATTTAGGAATAATTGAGTGAAAGAGTCCTGAGGAAGTACTAATGTCTCGCACGTGGACATCAATCGGACTAATGTTAATTTTGGTGATAGGGGGCTTGTCAGCGCAGGTGTTTTTTTCACCAAGAGACGCCATTTATTACATGAATGACAATTTATTCGGTTATATTCTCTATGGGGGAATTGCTTTTTTGTTTCTTTTTTTCTTATCAATCTCAATCCCAGGTTTGGTCAAAGGGTTACGCGCTCCTAGCAAATGGTTGGGTTTTTTTTCATTGATGGTAACGGTCGGGGCGTTATTTATTTCTTCCAAAGGCTTAAGCGATACATTTATTGTTGCCCAGTCATTGACCCAAGAGAATTGTTTGAAACGTATCCACCCTAACGCAGATTTGAGTCATTGTGATCTTTCAGGTACGAATTTGTCTGAACGAGATTTACGCGGGGCGAATTTTGAGGACGCTGATTTATCAAATGCAAATCTCACCGGATCAACTTTAATTGGTGCACAATTATTGGGATCCGATCTTTCAAATACCAACCTATCCCAAGCTGATCTATCAGGAGCCAACCTGGTTTCCGCCAAATTGGACAATGTTACTTTTGAAAAAGCGATCATTTGAAATGCAAATATGAATAACGCATGGTCAAATGAGGGAATAGTTTTTGTGGATGCGGATCTCTTCGGAACCAATCTCTCTTCTTTGCATGCTAAAGAAGTAGATTTTTCAAACGCAGAAATGACTGGATCTATCTTAAAATTGTTCAGAATTGATTCTTTCGCATCCTTCAAAGCTGCGAACCTTGACAACGCTGATCTAAGTCAATCATCCTTTGAAGAGGTTGATTTTTCAAACGCTTCTTTGAAAAATGCGAACCTTTCAGACATCACTTTTTCAAATGCCAATTTTTATCATACGGAATTGGTACAGGCTGTCCTTATCAATTTTCCATTCCTTTTTGCAGTCGGTTTGGAGAAAGATCAAATCAACTCTACATTTATTTTCTTGCCGCTTAAAGACAGTTTATTGACTGAATCAGCCAGATCCTGGACATCTGAATGGGATAAAGAAAATGGCACGGCACTTGTTTATATCGGAAAATCTGCGGCTTATGCTTATGATGAGCCATGGCCCCAGGAATGGAATATTCCGGCTAATTGGCTTTCCATGGTTAACGATGCCAGGAAAATTGAGATTTTAGTTTTTGAAGAAACCAATCAACATTCTGAAACCTGCTATTACTCGGGACCAGGTTGTAACAAATATTGTCCGAATTGTTGGCTTGATTACTGCCACCGGATTCGTTTTGAGCAAATCATTACGGTCATTGAAGCGCAATCCGGAAATCAACTTGGAAGACACGTTTTCCAGGGATCTGAACCGGCGAATTGCCCAGTTGTTGATTGTGGACCTCAAACAAGACACGCTGACCTTAATCCGCCCCTGTTGGGCGAAGTCTTCTCAGATTATTCGAGTGTAGTGGTTTGGTTGATGGATATCCTGGATTATTAAGCCTCTCTTTGCTTCAAGTCAAATTCTATCTCCGCTTGATTTCCTCGCTCACTTTGTATAAACTACTTCGTATAAGATTTGAACTGCGAACCTAGCGGTTGGAGGTTCAAATCCCCCCGTCGACTCATGTCGCCGGGACTGCCGGTGGCGGCTTGAGGCTACCTCGGCTGTTCGGCGAGGAGGAGCTTTTAACTATAAAAATTCCTTTAGCTAATTGCTTTAGCATTTTTTCATAAGAACCTGAATAATGTTTACATATATTCATCAAAACCATAGACCTTCATGTAGCCTTTAAGCCTTGATTCCATGATCCTCCTATTGTTCATCCCAAGCATCAACCCCTTTAGAACCATGGTTCGTTAGAATTGAAGGCTGTATTTTGATCCCAAGTATTAAAACATACTGGTGTTTATATTTTTTTTATTGCAAGAAGCGGAAAGCTGAACTATACTGGGAAGAGCCTTATGCATTCTCTTGTCCGGGTCGAAATTTCAGCATGAAACAATAAATAATATATGGATAATATCAACCTGCAAACAGGGATCGAAACCTTAAAATCCGGGAACAAAGTTGGAGCGCAACTGATTTTTATAGAAGTGCTTAAACAAGATCTGGATAATGAGGAAGCCTGGTTATTGCTTGAATCATGCCTGGATGAGCATGAAGATAAAATCTATTGTTTACAAAAAGTCCTGGCCATTAATCCCAATAATGCCCTGGCCCAAGCAGAATTGGCTGAAGAAAAAAGACGAAAAGATAGAGATTCCAACCCGAATCTAAAACTTTATTCCGGCACGGTTTTCCAGTGCTCAACTTGCGGCAGCTTGATTGGTGAGCCTGTGTTAAAAAGAAGGGAAAAGCCAAGTGTTTTAGCTACATCACCAGTTCAATATCCCCCAATTGAACAAAAGGTGGACGAAAATACTCTGGATAATTGTAAGGCTGCACTGGATGTGCGTAATTACTATCAAGCACTGCAATATGCCAATGACCTGCTGGAAATTGAACCGGAGAATTTTGAGGCCTGGATCCATAAGGCAACTGCCACCTTCTGGCTTTCAACAGAGGCAGATAATCGATTTAATGAAGCGATGCAATATCTAGAGCATGCAGAAAAAATCGACAGGCAGAACACCATGGTTGAAAGTACCCGTATTCGGCTAAGGGAAGGGCAATGCGAATGGTACACCTACCTGGGGGACCAAACCAATGACCTTATCGAAAAAATCATGGATGAAAACGAATCAAATCCCAATAAAAAAGCCGGGATCTCAGAAGTAAACGCAAAGTGCCAGGAACCTATCTTAAAAGCGATGAATTATTATTTGCTGGCTTCGAAATTTGACCCGAATAATTTAACCCCCTTATATAAGATGAAATACCTGGCAGATTTTGGCGACTGGTTGTATTGGTCTTCAGAAGTCAGAGAGAAGATCTCTTATGTGGATGGAATCGATCAAGGGAATAAGGCTTTTCATCGTTTGACCAATCTAAAGATGCAATTGAAGGAATCACAAACCAGCATAAACACCAGCAAGAAAGATAAGGGCTTGTTTTCCAGGATAAAAATGCTCGGACTAAAAAGGCATATAGCTTCTCTGAATCAGAAAATAGCCCAAGAAGAAAAGACACTCAATTCTCAAAAATAACGATGGAGAATTATTGCTGCAATTTTCTTATCAAAACCCGGAGATGAGGTTTAAATAACAAAATTGGTTCTATTGAATTTAAATCCTGCCTGGAAAGGAACCTCGCCATGAAAACAGCTTTGCAAAAGATCTCTCCACGCTCGTGGTTCGTGATGACAGCACTGGCACTTACGGGACAAATCGCCTGGGCTGTTGAAAATTCGTGGTTCAATACCTTTGTTTACGATACCATCACACGAGACCCGAGACCAGTAGCCTGGATGGTGGCTGCCAGTGCCATCACTGCCACATTGACCACGCTGCTGATGGGAACCCTTAGCGATCGCACACGTTCACGCTGGGGTCGCCGTCGCCCCTACATTCTGGTTGGTTATATCCTGTGGGGGCTCTCCACTGTACTTTTTCCAACAGTTGCCTTCATTAAATTAACCAGCGTTGCCATCATCATGGTGGTTATCGCTGATTCAGTGATGACTTTTTTTGGCTCTACTGCCAATGATGCCGCCTTCAGCGCATGGACGACCGACATTGCCAGCAGTGATACGCGCGGACGAGTGGAAGGCGTGCTCAATCTGAGCGTCTTTATCGCACAGATCGTGGCGATGGTGGCAGCGGGAATATTGATCGACAGCGTCGGATATTTTATCTTCTTCTATGTGCTGGGTGGAATCGTCATGATCGTTGGATTGATAGCAGGCAGCCTGCTGCATGATTCGCCCTTTCCTGAGATCAAAGAGCAGCGACCCTCGTTTTGGGCTGAGTTTTCGGAGCTTTTCAGCCTGGATACCATCAAGCACAACCGCAAATTATTCATACTTCTCATCTTCATCATGATAAGCAGCATCGGTATGCAAGTTTCCTTTCCATATCTGATCGTTTATCTTGAAAACTATGTCGGTATTACAAAGAGTGATTTCAGCATCATCGGTGGTGCAGTCATGTTGGGAAGCGCAATTTTTGCCATCCCTTTTGGCATCCTGGCTGATCGTTGGAACAAGCGCATCGTTATCGCCATTGCCACAGTCATCAGCAGCATCGGTGGGATACTGCTTTCGCTTGTCTCCACATTGGCCCAACTTGCACTTTTTGGACTGATCTGGCAGGCTTTTGCAGTAGCGGTTTCCATTGCATCCGTAGCCTGGCTTAAAGACCTTTTACCGGAAAAAAATCGCGGTAAATTCCTGGGCATACGTATGATCTTCTGGATCGCCATCCCAATGGTATTGGGTCCCTGGATCGGGTCATCGCTCATCCAGAATTTTGGAATTCCAACCAGTTTCAATGGTCAAGCAGGTTTCATACCCGTGCCAATAATTTTCCAGGTCGGCTCACTCATTTCACTCCTGGCTCTTGTTCCCCTGGCTTTCATCCACAAACAAGAATAAGATGGCCAGCACAAAAATAACAGCGGGGTTTTGGCATGACCGCCTTGAAGTTAATGCACATAAGGCCATTTTTCATCAGTGGGATCAGCTCGAAGCATCGGGGTGTATCGAAAATTTCCGGATCGCAGCAGGAGAGGTGGAAGGATTTCGTGAGGGCTGGTTCTTTTCCGATTCGGATGCTTATAAATGGCTGGAAGCGGCCTCCCGCATCAATGCTTCACATCCAAATTCCCGACTTGCCTCTCTTATTGATAACTTCATCTCCCTTCTGGCTAAAGCCCAAATGCCCGATGGATATCTATATACCTATAATCAAATTAATTTTCCTGAAGTACGATGGCAAAATCTCCAAATTGAGCATGAACTTTATTGTCACGGGCATCTGATCGAAGCAGGCATCTCCCACTTTATTGCCAGCGGGCGATCAGACTTGATCGACATTGCAGGTCGCGCTGCTGATCGAATCGTGGAGGATTTCCGGGACAAGGGGCCAGAATTTACACCCGGTCATGAAGAGATCGAGATCGCACTTATGCATCTTCACCAAGTGATCGAGGCCGACACTGCCTACCTTGAAACAGCCCGCCAATTCCTTGAACAACGCGGGCGGACGACAGGGTTTGCCATGTCCATCATTCAGCAAAACAGCAGAGTTGCCCAACGCTATAAAATCGTTAAACACAGGAAGCGTGAATACCTGGCGGCACATCCAGATTTTAAACCTTACCAACTTCCTCCCGGAAATGTAACCAGGAAGCATCCTTTGGCAAAATTACGCTGGTTTGCCAGCGCTTTGAGTGGAAAGTACTTTCAGCAACACACCCCGGTTCGAAAACAAACGGTTCCCGTGGGCCATTCTGTACGATTTGTATATCTGGAAACAGCATTAGCCCTGCTGGCCAGGGAAACCGAAGATAATTCTCTTGTTCCCGTTCTCGAAAAGGCCTGGGAACATATGGTGATGCGACGTATGTACGTAACCGGCGGGATCGGTTCACTGCCAGGGCTGGAAGGCTTTGGCAATGATTATGAACTCGATCCCGAATACGCCTACGGTGAAACATGTGCCGCTCTCGCCTGCCTGTTCTGGAATTGGGAGATGGTCCAATTAACTGGCAAGGCGAAATATAGCGATCTTTTTGAATGGCAACTTTACAACGCCGCAGCAGTCGGGGTGAGTTTGGACGGTTTGACGTATTTCTACAACAACCCACTTTCCTGTCGAGGTGATATTACCCGCAAAGCCTGGTATGCGATACCTTGCTGCCCTTCCAACCTATCACGCACCTGGGCAGACTTGGGAAAATATATCTTCTCTCTGAATGACGATGGGATATTCATCCATCAATATATCAGCTGTGAAACAATTCTGCATGCAAGCATTCCTGTAAACATCAGGATCGAATCTGAACTACCCTGGAACGGAAAAATATTGATCCATGTCGATCCTGCAGAAAAGAAAAAAATGAAATTATCTTTTCGTTTACCCTCCTGGAGCCCTGATACCCTTCCCGTATTGCATGGATCGGAACATTCGCAGAAACACAATAAGGATGAATTGCAATTTTCGCAAGGAATTGAACTGGAAGACCGGGTTGTTCCAATCAGGAACGCTCATGAACAACCTGCCTCAGGATTTAATCCGGGTGAAAGCCGGTTTGTTTCGAGTGACAGATCCTGGTCTCCAGAAGATCGAATTGAATTTAATTTTGACATGAGCATCAAAATGCGCCATGCCCATCCAAAGGTCAAAGGACATCAAAGCAAAGTCACCCTGACGCGCGGCCCCCTGGTTTACTGCCTCGAAAATATTGACAACCCAAATGTTGATATTTTTAGCTTAGTGATCGAGACATCGTCTGTTCGTTCCGAATTTGACAAAACCTTGCTTGGAGGAATCGTAAAAATCGAAGCTGAAACCAAAGATGGACATACTATCACATTCATTCCCTATCACTTATGGGGAAACCGTGGTTGTTCACAGATGACAGTCTGGGTAAAGGCGTGAAGACTCCCTGGGAACCTGACCTCCCTGTTCCATTACCTGAATACCCGCGTCCGCAAATGACACGGCCTCGCTGGGTGAATCTTAATGGTTGGTGGCAATATGCGATCCAGCCCAAAAATGCTTCCGCTCCAAAGACATTTGACGGCGAGATCCTGGTTCCTTTTGCGGTTGAGTCTTTACTCTCAGGAGTACAACAACCACTATTACCCGAACAAAGATTATGGTACCGACGGACTGTACCACAGATCGCATGCGAGCCTGACAACAGGTGTTTGATCCACTTTGGGGCTGTGGATTACGAATGTCATGTCTGGATCAACGGGAACCATGTCGGGAGTCATACCGGAGGCTTCCTCCCATTCACTTTTGACATAACTGATAAGCTTGTGCCAGGGGATAATGAATTGTTAGTTTCAGCCTGGGATCCGAGCGATAGCGGTCTGCAGCAACGCGGAAAACAGGTTCTTAAACCGAAATCCATCTGGTACACATCCATTTCAGGAATCTGGCAGACAGTCTGGTTGGAGGTGGTGCCAGCCATCAGTATCGAGTCATTGAAATTGACTCCGAACCTGGATGATCAGACCCTCCTGGTGGAAGTGAAGATCAGAGGTGCATTTGAGAATATCAGAGTAGAAGTGGCAGTGTTTTCAGGAAAAGAAGAGATCTCGATTGCTACAGGAATTGATAATGAAGCAATATATTGCACGATCCCTGATCCTATTCCATGGAATCCTGCCAATCCTTATTTATACGATCTGCGCGTTCGACTTCTTCGTAATGGACAGGTATTCGATGAGGTTGGCAGTTATTTTGCAATGCGCAAGTTTGGGTTAATAATGGATGCGGATGGTCGCATGCGCTTTGCATTGAATGATGAACCCCTGTTCCTGTATGGTCCACTTGACCAGGGATATTTTCCAGACGGGTTGTATACACCACCCAATGAAGAAGCCATGCTTTTTGATATCGAGTATGCACGCAAGATCGGCTGCAACATGATCCGCAAGCACATCAAAGTAGAACCGCTGCGCTGGTATTACCACTGTGACAGGCTTGGAATGATCGTCTGGCAGGATATGATCAATGGTGGATCGATCGAAGGTGATCTTGTGGCAATACTCTCATTGATGCTTGACTTTCAACGTGACGACACACGGCATCTACACCGTTTTGGCCGTGCAGATGAAGCCAATCGCAGCGAATTCAGAGTTGAATTGAAAGGAATGATCGATCATCTCCATAATACAGCCTGTATTGCAGTCTGGGTTCCTTTCAATGAGAGTTGGGGACAATTCCACGCCAACCAAATTGCAGAATGGGTCAAGAAATATGACCCAACACGCCTGGTGGACCACGCTTCAGGATGGTTTGACCAGGGTGGTGGCGATTTCCAGAGCCGACATGTTTATGTCAAGAAATTATTCCGACCACAACCTGATAGGCGCGCATTCGTGCTTTCCGAGTTCGGTGGTTACAGCCTGATAATTCCCGGAAACCTTTGGAATGAAAATAAAAAATTCGGTTATCGCTTCTATGATTCCAGCGATTTGCTGACCAATGCTTATCTGGCATTATTGGAAAACGAGTTGAAGCCTCTCATTGCGCAAGGATTGGCAGCTGCGATCTACACCCAGACGACGGATGTTGAGATCGAGGTCAATGGCTATCTGACCTACGACCGCAAAGTGGAAAAAATGGATGCGCAAATACTGCGATGTGCCCACCTGGCGTTATGGGACAATCCTGAATAATAAAAATATTGATCGATGAAGCTTCGTCTCAAAAAGCATTGGTGATCACCTATTTCAATGCTCGAAATTTCCATGATGATTAGCCTTAAAATAATGCTCCAACTCTCAAGGGTTCAGCCTTCATTCCTGAACTGCAGGCAATAATGGTGGAAGGTATTGCTGACCCAGGCTGAGCCCATGCCAAAGGGAGCCAGGCGTTGATTATCCTGGCACCAGATCTTTTCATCCTTCAGAGTATAAACTTTACCAAGTTCCCTCCCCAGGTCCCAGGCCAGGGGGTAGATTCTTCCCCCTTTCTTGACATTCTTGACCACGATGGTCAAATAAGCCTTCGGACGCAGACAGGACTTCAGGCTGGCATAGATCGCCACCAGTTGTTCCATGAAAATATCATAGTCGTGGATATTTCCCAGGTCGGATGGGTCTTCTGAATAAAGCACATCCAAAACCTCTGATGAGCGCCGTTTCGTTTGGGTTTCTGCGCCTTTGACATGCAGCATATCCCAGTAGGGGGGGGATGTGAAGACATAATCGACCACAGGCAGAACCCCAACTTGAATCCTGGCTGCGTCTGCTGTGATGATCCGGGCGGAGAGGTTACCAGCTGAGGTTCCCGGGGAGGTCATTTCCCCGGCGATCACCTGGCGGGCAATCTCTGCATATTTTGGATTAAGCTCGATCCCCAGGCTATTGCGGCCGCAGCGCAAGGCTGCCACCAGGGTCGAACCGGTGCCTGCCATCGGGTCCAGCACCATCTGCCCGGGTTTTGTAAAAAATTCAATGAACTCCTGCGCCAATGTTTCCGGAAATTTGGCCGGATGCAGGCGCACATCTTTTTTGCGTGGCGGTGGATTGTGGATAAACCAGGATTTCTGAAATTTCAGCCAATTCTTTGGGTCCAAGTCGTTCAAAATGTTTCTCATAATATGACTCATTTCATCAATCGGGTTGATCTTCTGAATGATCGGGAAGAACCATTGCAACGGTAATTGGTTCAAGGACCAGGTTGTGTGTTACTAAGGCACGGCGTGGACAATCAGCTTGGAAAAACTGACGCTCATGGGGTTGCCTGAATCTGAGCGGATGGACACTCCCAGGCCTCCCTGTGAAAAGAATTGATCATTGATGTTGAACTGGAATTGATCATCCAGGAAAAATCTTAGATCCCGACCAAAAGCCCAGACAGACATCTTTACCTCTCCCGGTGCCCCGAGGGGTGCATCCGGACTGGGTGTCCAATCCCGGATCACAAATGGTTTTCCGGAGACCACCCTTTCCAATCGCACTTCCCCGCTGCAGGAGACACTGTAACGGTAAAAATCGGCGGCTGAAGTCACACGAAATAGCAGACTGAACTGATCCTTTCCACGGCACAAGCTGAGTTGAGTATTGATCTCAGCATAAAAATCACTGACCACAGGCTGCATGCGCAAGCTGGTGATGGTCAGCATGTCGGTACCTTCAGAAAGGGTTAGCGTCAGCGAGTTATTGGAGACGATACTGTTGCCCGCATTTGAGGTCGTGGCAGTCCACAGGCGTGCATTTCTAAAGCTATCCCTGAATAGCAGGGGACCTACTCCGGGGATGACTCCAAGCGTGGGAGTGGGTGCCTGCAGAGGGAACGGTGTAGGTGTATTCGTAGCCGGAAACCAGTTGATGGTGGCGGTTTCCGTCGGAGTCGGCAATACCAGCGTGGGGGTCGGTGTTGCAGTGTGATTGAATCCAGCACAGGCTGCCAATATCTGGCTGGTGGCCAATAAAACAACAATTTTTAGAATGTTACGAGTGAAAATCATGTGAGTTTAATCCATATTACCGGTTGCATATATCGCCTGTGTTTTCAGGCAAGGTGTTGTAAAATTATACTGTTCTTTATGAACAGCATTGTATCATCTCAATCCTCAGGGCAAGCAATTTGAGAAGATACCTGGCAATTTAATTATTAGGGTCTTTCCCATATTCGTCAAGGAGCAGAGTATGAGCGAAAAACAAGTCCTCGTCACAGGTGCCTGCGGAGAGATCGGCCAGGCGCTTATCCAGGGATTGGCACAACGCGGGGGATTCCAGATCATCACTTCAGACCTGGCACCCTTACCCGCCAGTATCCAGCCTTACGTAAACCAGCATTTTCAGGGGGATATGTTGAACAAGACCAAAGTTTTTTATGATTATGACTTTGAGATCATCTATCACCTGGCTGCATTTTTATCTTCCAAAGCTGAAAGCATGCCGGAGGAGGCCCACAAAGTCAACGTGGAAGGCACCCTGCAATTGCTCCTGCTGGCAGCCTATAAATCGGAAAAAAGGGAACGAGCCATGCAGTTCTTCTTCCCCAGTTCGATCGCTGCCCACGGTTTGCCGGATGCCAGGACCAAGACCGAAGTAGGTTGTATCAAGGAAGATGAGTGGTTAAGACCCCACACCATGTATGGCGCCAATAAACTCTACTGCGAAGACCTGGGGAATTACTTCAGCCGCTATTATGGGCAACGCCACCTCGATTCTGAGCCACCGGTCATGCTGGATTTCCGCGCCCTGCGCTTCCCCGGACTGGTGAGTGCTTTCACCCTGCCCAGTGGGGGTACAACCGATTATGGTCCCGAGATGCTGCACGCCGCCGCCCAGGGCAAAGCCTATGCCTGTTTCGTGCGTGCTGATACCAGCCTGCCCTTCATGGGTATGCCCGATGCCGTCAAGTCCATTTTCATGCTGATGGATGCCCCGCGCGCTGCCATCACACAGAGCGTGTATAACGTCAGCGCTTTCAGCCAGACCGCGGCTCAGTTTCGCCAGCGTGCCCTGCAAGCCTTCCCGGGGGTGGACATCAGCTTTGAGCCCAACATCCGCCGCCAGGGAATTGTTGACTCCTGGCCGGCTGACGTGGATGATGCCCTGGCGCGCCGGGATTGGGGTTGGCAGCCGGATTATGACGTGGAGCGCTTCTTTGAAGACTACTTCCTGCCGGAGATCCGCAAGAGGTATGTGAAGTAGAATTTCCAATTGCAATTAGAAAAGAAATTTGGGGCTGTCCAAAAAGAAGACTATCTCCCTGAGTGAAACGAATGAGCAGTCAGTTAGTCGCACACATGTCCCGCGTGCTTTTAGCGGCTTTTAGCTCTGCATGCAGTTGGCAGAGGAAAGTCCCGGCTGCAGTTCCCGGGATTCGTTCCTCATCGTTCCTTGCGAGAGGGAGCTTCATCTGCGACCATCACGCACCCTGGCACATGAGCACCAGTGGTCAAGACTATATCCCCTCCCTACGGTATAATATTCACCAATGAAGACAGACATGTACACCAGACTGATGTATGCACGCCAAAGGGCTGGATTTGGGAGGCTGGCTTACTTTGTGCTCAAGCTGCTGGGAGCGGAGATCCCGCCTTCGGTGAAGTTTGGGGTTGGGTGTCTCCTGCTGCACGGCGGGTTTGGGGTGGTGATCCACCCAAAAAGTGAAATTGGGGAGCGGGTGCGCATCTACCCGGGTGTGACGCTGGGTCGGGCTGATATCCAGCACCCGGCAGACCAGTCGGCTTTTGAGGGCATTCGAGTGGAAGATGATGCCATCCTGTGCACGGGAGCCAAGATCCTGTGCAAGCAGGGTATTCTGACGGTGGGCAAAGGCTCACTGATCGGCGCTAACGCGGTGCTGCTTGAATCGACAGGGGAAAACGAGATCTGGGTCGGGATGCCGGCACGCTGCATCGGCCGGCGGGAGTGAAGCAGGGCATGACACGCATCTGCCTGGTTCCCAATGTCTCCGGCACAGGGGGCATGGTCTCCTTTAAACACAAACTAAGCGCCGGGCTGTCAGAACGCGGCATCGAGGTCAGCTATGACCTGGCGAATGAAAGCTGCCAGGCTGTCCTGATCATCGGCGGGACACGGCAATTGGCAGCCCTGTGGCGTTTCAAGCACAAAGGCGTGCGCCTGGTGCAGCGCCTGGACGGCATCAACTGGATCCAGCGCAAACGCCGTACAGGTCTGCGTCACTTTGTGCGGGCTGAAATGGGTAACCTGCTGCAATCCGGGATCCGCAGGCGACTGGCTGGGCAGATCGTTTACCAATCCGCTTTTGCGCAGACCTGGTGGGAAGACTGGTATGGAATTCCAAAAGCCCCGGCCAGGATGATCCATAACGGGGTCGATCTGAAAACTTACACACCGGACGGTGCGCATGAACGCCCGAAAGAGCGTTACCGGCTGCTGGTGGTGGAAGGCAGCCTGGGGGGTGGCTATGAGATGGGCATGGAGAACGCGGTAGCACTGGCTGAAGAATTGAATTTGACCCATCAACTACCAATGGAATTGATGGTGGTTGGAAAGGCGGCACCCGCACTGGTGGATGAGTGGAACAAACGCAGTCAGGTACCCATTCTATGGGCTGGAAGCGTGGCGCGTGAAGCCATCCCAGCCCTGGACCGCTCGGCTCACCTGCTGTATGCGGCTGACCTGCACCCGGCCTGCCCGAATGCGGTCATCGAAGCCCTGGCATGCGGGTTACCCGTGGCAGCCTTTGATACCGGATCCCTGCGCGAGCTGGTGCCAGGTGAAGCCGGCTGCATTGCACCATATGGCAGCGATCCCTGGAAAGTTGAAAGACCGGATATCCCCGCCCTGGCAGAAATGGTCCTACCCGTCTTAAGTGATCCTGCTCCTTACCGCCTGGCAGCCCGGGCACATGCCGAACAAAACTTTGACCTGGATGTAATGGTGGATAAATATCTGCAAGTATTACTGGAGCCAGATGATGAATGACCCTGAGATCATGGAATTCTTCCACAAGCACATGCAAAGCATTCAAGATAATGACCTGCAAACCTACCGCAGTACGGTCAGCGAGGACTTAAGCCTATACGAATGGTGGGTGACCCCGCACCGATTGGACGGGGTTCCTTTTCACGAATTCATGATGAGCGCAAATGCCAAACGGGGGACAGTTTTTGGAGTGGAAGGTGAGGCTTTGGCTGAAACCCGCTTCGATTACGCCAATATGCAGGTCCAGCGCTATACGGATACTGCCATTTTGAGTTATACCCTGCTGGTCAGCTCTGCCAACCCGCAAGGAGTGCAGGTCAGCTCTCACAACGAAAGCCGGGTGGTTGTTAAACTGGATGGGGAATGGAAAGTGGTGCATGTACACAAATCCCCATCCTGGGGTGCAGCGCATATGCCCCCAACTGGAGGATCAGCCTGAAAAAGAGCATCCTTTCCCTGGCGGCGTTCTTTGCCCGTCTTCTGCCGGCTTCGCTCAAGAAGTTGCTTTACCGAATGCCATTTCTGAGCGGGTTCCTGCGCCAGACTCTCAACAGGGCGGCACCACAAGGCATGAGCCAGGTGGTGGTGGCTGCAGGTTTATTGGAAGGCTATACCTTAAACCTGGATATGCACATTGAAAAAGATTACTGGCTGGGAACTTATGAGCTCGTATTGCAGGACAGCTTGCGAAAGCTGGTGAAACCCGGCAATATGGCTTACGATATAGGCGCCAACATCGGTTACATTTCACTCATGCTGGCCCGCCTGGTGGGTGATAAAGGGTACGTATTCGCCTTTGAAGCCCTGCCCGCCAATACCCAACGCTGGCAGGAAAATGTGAATCTGAATCACATGACTGGACGCATGCAGCTTTTTTGCGGGGCAGTAGCAGACAGGAACGCTCCTGTGCACTTCCTGGTGCACGCTTCAGGTGGTATGGGCAAGGTGTCTGGTTCAGCCGGGCGTGAGAATACCTACCAGGACGAGATCGAAGTGCCTGGCGTGAGCCTGGACGAATTCGTTTTCGAGCAAGGCAATCCCCCGCCACAGGTCATTAAAATGGATATCGAAGGCGGCGAAGTGCTGGCACTACCAGGCATGCTCGGTGTACTGAAGGAAGCACGTCCCAGCCTGGTATTGGAATTGCACGGACAGGAATCCATCCGTGTTTCGTGGGAGATCCTGAGCGGACTGGGATACCGCATGTGCCGTATGAAACCCGGCTTTCCACAAGTAGCCTCCCCTGCAGAACTGGATTGGAAAGCCTACCTGGTGGCACTTCCGGAGCAGAGGTGAGAGCAGACCTCAACCTCACAGGGTTACAAACCCACCAGTTCTAGATATCCTTCGCGAGAAGGTAATCTGTCTGAGTAGTTTCAATTAGTTCTTATTATGGGATTTATGGATAGGAGCAAGGTGGCATGAGTGCCAAATATCCCGGTAAATTAGCCTTCTTACAGCGTGTGCTGCCGACCTATCGCGCCCCTTTTTTTGACTTACTGGCTGATGCCTGCCAGGCAGGCTTGAGCCTGGCTGCCGGTCAGCCACTGATGAGCGAAACCATTGAGACAACTGAAAAATTGAGGTCTGCACACCTGACCCAAGTCCACAACATTCACCTGCTGAAGGGATCCCTATACCTGTGCTTTCAGGCAGGTCTGCCCGGATGGCTGGCTTCCGAGGAACCGGATGCCCTGATCGTGGAAGCCAACCCGCGCTACCTGTCCACTGGTGCGGCAGTACGCTGGATGAAAGCTCGTTCGCGCCCGGTCATCGGTTGGGGATTGGGATCACCGCCACGAACAGGAGCACTGACAGGCATGCGGCGCTCCAACAGGCTAAATTTTATAAGCCAGTTTGCAGCCCTTATCACCTACAGTCAGCGAGGAAAAGCCGAATATCAGGAACTGGGTTACCCTGCTGAGCGCATTTTTGTTGCACCGAATGCAGTAGCTGCACGCCCCCAAAAAAACCTGTACGAACGTTCCCCTGTCTTCAATCAACGGGCAAACATCCTGTTCGTCGGGCGTTTGCAACGCCGCAAACGGCTGGATCTGCTGTTACTGGCCTGCGCAAGCCTGCCACCGGAATTGCAACCCCGCCTGTTCATCGTTGGAGACGGTCCTGAACGACGTGAATTGGAAGGGTTGGCCGGAGAAGTCTATCCATCTGCCAACTTTGCTGGTGCACTGCACGGAGCAGACCTGATGCCTTTCTTTGCAGAGGCAGACCTGTTCGTGCTGCCTGGCACAGGAGGGCTGGCTGTCCAGGAAGCCATGAGTCATGGATTGCCTGTCATCGTAGCAAAGGGAGATGGCACACAGGATGACCTTGTGCGACCCACAAATGGCTGGCAAATCCCCCCGGACGATCTGAATTCGCTGAAAAATATATTGCAGTTGGCTCTCTCGGATGTACCCCGTCTACGCAAAATGGGGATGGAATCCTTCCGCATCGTCTCGGAGGAGATCAACCTGGAGCGTATGGTGGATGTTTTTATAGAAGTTTTAAATAATTCTGGGAATAATAGAACAGGACCCGCTCAGTTGGCAGCCACCGGGTAATATATTGATATTTACTCCATCAAAGGTTGCAGCAACGCCACATTATTACCAGTCGGATCCATGAAGGTAGCCATCCTGCCCACACCCGGAATATCATAGCCATCCATGAGAATGGTACCTCCTGCCGCCCTGATCTTCTCTAGAGTTTCATCAAGCGCTGGTGTGTTTATGTACACCATAACACTCCCGGCAGGGGATTCTTCTGAGACAGGATTAAACCCTGCTCCTGTGCCGCCTTCAGCTTCAAAGGTGGCATAATTCATGCCCGGGTAATCCTTGATCTCCCATTCGAAAACGTCCGAATAGAATTTCTTTGTCTCTTCCATATCCCTGGTGGAAAATTCAATATGAGTGATCAGATGTTTATGAGCCATATGAACACAATTTCCTTAAAAAATTTAGAAGATAAGCAGATTGATAGGATTCAGGTGAGTTTTATTTTTTTAATCGATCCAGGATGGGTCTATAAGACTACATACCAGGCAGCCACATAACCAACTTTGCCATCCTGAGCTCTTACATTCAGCCATTCATCGACCACGCCGATCTTTGGTCGGGCTGAAGCAATCTGTTCCAACACAAGCAAGGGAGTTTTAGCGGGAAGTTTCTTTACTATTTTTGAGCTGGTATTAGGTGCCGAACGTAAATTCAAGTTTGATTTACCAACCTTGGCGGAGACATAGACCGTCAGTGTTTCTGGAACAATAACAGGTGGCAATTTCAAATCGGGAGGCACCAGTTCTACAAACCAGGCGGCAGTGTAACCGACATGTCCAAGATCATCCTGGACGTTCAACCATTGATCAACGACACCTATCTTTGAACGCGCACTGTCAGCCGGTTCGATCACAGTCAGTTTTGAGCCTGCCGAAAGAACGGTCAAAACCGCGCCATCGATTGGCATGGCACGCAAACGCAAACCCAAACTGCCCACCGACATGGAAACCATCACAACCAGTTGATCCGGAATCGGTTCGGGTTCAGGGTCCACGGGTAGTGGAGGGGTTTCAGGCAATTCGACATGGAAAGAAGAACAGAAACCAATCTCACCTCGAGATGTGCGAACATTGATCCATTGACCACGAACACCGATCTTTGGACGGGCAATTTCGATATCTTCCATTACCAGCAACTCTTCATTGGCTTTCAAAATTGCGATCTTCTTTCCTTTGAGATCCGGTTGGGAACGTAATAATAAGCCATTGGAGCCAACATTTGGAGAGACATTGATGATCAGTTTTATAACTGGATCTGGTCCAGGTTGTGGTTCAGGTTCAGGGATTGGTTCCGGTTCTGGAATAATCTCGGACAATTTTTCCAGGTACCAGGCGGCTGTAAAGCCTTCGTAACCCTGGGGGTCACGCACCTTGATCCATTGACCATTGACACCAATTTTGGGAAGAGCAACGCTGGATTCTTCCAAAACCAACAATGGAGTGCCTGCTATTTCAACAGTAACTATTGTAGCTGTCGTGTTGGGTTGAACACGCATGCGTAAACCTGATGTGGTTGAAGCAATGACCCGCACATACAAGCCCGGCAGAAGCGGTATCGGCGGATCATCGGTTCCGTTATCCCAGCATTCATAAAAAGCCACAGCAGTAATGACCTGCTGAACAGGACGACCGAATCCATAGCGCTTCGTTAAAAGAACATCCGTATTATCAACAGGATATGGCCAGGGGTCCAGCATCACATAATCATCGCCTTGTTTTTTGATAAGCAAAACCCAGTGAGATTGCTCACCAATCGCCGGTGAGCGGTCACACTCAACCATTACTGTCTGACCACTGGCAAGCAAAGCATCGATCCTTTTTTCGGGCACGGGTTTTACTTCACTGCAAACATAAATCTCTTTAATACCAACCTTTGGATAGATACGGGTGAGACCTGCCCAGACCATTAATGGGCCAATGTAACCATTTCCAGAACCAAGATTGATCAATTTTTGATTGAGGGTCTCGGGGGTTTCTTTATAACCATAACCCGTAGCCATCATGGCCAGGCAGGTTAGAGCACAACCTTGTGTACCGATGGTTACATTGGTTCCAAAACCCAGTTTTATATCTTTCCAGCGGGGATCATTTTGAGAGAGAAAATTTGGTGTGAAAGTCATGTAGCACCTCGTTTTATATGATCCTGGGAGCAACCTCACGAATCTCCCCGGATGATATTTACTATCCTATGATACCTTATTTTTTTATTCGCAACATAGATTCCTGCTTCGAGTATCTGCTCTTTCTGGATAAAATAGTGGTAAAAATATTTGGTAACGGAAGCAGCGATGAAAGGTTTGACCACCCAAGGAGATATGTACAATTCAGAGATTGCTTCAACTGACTGGATAGACCACAGACAGAGAGTGATCATTTCATTTCTGCTAATCGATCCAAGACTGTTTGAAAAAAAACCTTTACGGCCGGATCATATACATCCCGTTTTGGCCGAGAGTCCACATCGATTCGAAGGTCTTCTCAGTAAAGCTCAGTTCTTTGCCTGACCAGGGATCATTGAGGATAATCTCATCCGGGTTGAACCCCTTGACAACCATAGCGTGGATGGTATCCCCCGGACCCTGGACGAGGCGTGGACCATGATCTGCCAGGGTCACACCCACAGTAACGATCAACGGACCCTTGGCTAATTCTGATCTCAGGTCTCCCAAACTGGCATGAATTTTTTCTGAAATGTGCTGATAACCAAGTGATAAAAGTTCATCGGTGATATTGGACAGTGACATACCTTTGCCTGGTGTGCCATCCCCAGGATCAAGCATAGCAATCAACTGCCGGGGAGTGATGGTTTGATTGAGTGGATCGAGATGATGATAGTATTCCAGAAGCATGCAGGCGGAGACGGGTGAACAAGCCGCACTGTCATACAATTCATCCTGCGAAAGGATTGGCACATGATGAATTAGTGAGGTTGCAGGTGGAGGAAGAATCTTTGGAGTTTTTGGGATGGTTTCCAATGCTGGCAGAGGTGTCAACTCAGAAGAGGTTGAAGATTTATGAGGAGAGCCTTGTGACTTTGAATCAACTAATGGTTCAAGTTCGGATTGAGGTTTTTCGGTAGATCGGATGGTTTTTGATGGTGCATAAGGAAATTTGGATAACTGCTTCAGTTCCGGATTTTCCTGTAAACGGGTGTCTGAAAAGGAGTTAGCACGTGATGCAGCCGGGGGCAGCGGGTTTCTTGATTTCATCAATAACCAGGCAGCGCAATATCCAGTTTGTCCGTCTGAATTCTTTACAAGCAGCCACTGGTCTTTAACGCCAAAACGATCCTGAACGGTTTTTTCTGGTTCCAGGGTTTCAAGCATCTCTCCTGCTTGAAGGATTGCGACAATTTTCCCAGTAAAACCGGGGTGAGAACGCATTCGCAAACCACGATCATCGACTTTTGGGGAGACGAATAGTTTCATATATTCCTCATGCTTCACATTACTACATTAATATTATCCTAATTCCAATAATTTTGAAACCTCCTTTCAAAAAAACAACAACCTGGTAGATTGCAAAAATTCGCCAGGTTGTTGAAATCAGAGCAATTTGAGTATTCTTATTTCAGGCTACCTGTCATTAATGCTTTTTTGACTTCACCAATGGCCTTGGTGATCTGAATCTCGCGCGGGCAAGCCAGGGTACAGTTAAAAACCGTGTGGCAGCGTGAGACACCCATGATCTCATTCATAATCTTCAAGCGCTCTGCTGCGCCCTGATCACGGCTGTCAAAAATGAAGCGATGGGCATTGACGATGGCTGCTGGACCCAGGTATTCATCGTTAGCCCAAAAGGATGGACATGAGGTGGTGCAAGCGGCACACAAAATACACTTGGTGGTATCGTCAAAGCGTTCACGATCTTCCTGAGACTGATAACGTTCTTTTTCCGGTGGCGGGTCATCGTTGATAAAGTAAGGCATCACCTTGCGGAAGTTATCAAAGAAAGGCTCCATGTCCACGATCAAATCTTTGATGACACGCAAACCCAGGATCGGCTCGACGGTGATCTTTGAGCCGAAATCTTGAACCAGGGCTTTACAAGCCAATTTGTTGGAGCCATTGATCCGCATGGCATCAGAACCACAGACCCCATGAGCACACGAGCGCCGGAATGAAAGGGTACCATCTTCATAGCCCTTGATCTTTTCCAATAAGTCCAATACCCGGTCAGTAGGATCGGCTTCCATCTTATAAGTGTCGTAGTGAGGTTTCTTATCTTTTTCGGGATTATATCGGAAGACTTTAATGGTTACCTGCATAGCTGCCTCCTAGTAGACCCGTGCTTTGGGTTCGAACCTGGTAATGGTGACTGACTGGTATTTCAATTCGATCTTCCCATACTCATCCATCGTCGCAAATGTATGCTTCAACCAGTTTACATCATCACGCTTCGGGTAATCTTCACGCGAATGACCTCCACGGCTTTCGGTGCGTGCCAAGGCTGAAACAGTGGTGACTTCAGCAAGGTCCAACAGATTTCCAAGCTCCCAAGCATTGAACATATCCATATTGAATATCTTGCCGGTATCCTGAACACGAACATGCTTGAAGCGTTCTTTCAGTTCGCGAATTTTATTGAGCGCATTCTGCATACCTATTTCATCACGGAAAACACCCATATCATCGAACATGACCTTCTTCATCTCAGTGGAAATATCGAAAGCATTTTCACTGCCATCACCTTCCATAATTCGAGCCAATTGCTCCTTTACAAAAGCAGTTGGATCGTCCGGTAAAGGCTGGTACCCGGCGGTCTTTGAATATTCTGCAGCCCGTAAACCGGCATGCTTGCCAAACACGATCAAATCGAGCAAAGAATTGGTGCCCAGACGATTGGCGCCATGCACCGAAACACAAGCACATTCACCGGCTGCATATAAGCCCGGGATGATATTTTTATTTTCATCTTTCCTGACTTCACCATATTGATTGGTGGGAATGCCGCCCATGGCATAATGGGCTGTGGGCTGGATAGGCATGGGTTGGGTGATCGGATCGACTCCCAAATAGACCCGGCAGAAATCCACGATGTCAGGCAACTTTGCGAGGATCTCCTCACCGGTCACCACAATGGGTTTGCCATCCGGTCGCTTACGCCCATCAATGGCGGCGTAATGATTAACCGTTTCTGGACGAATATCCAGGTACATATAATTCTTGCCATTGATGCCATTGCCATCGCGGACTTCAAGGTAAATAGCCCGGCTGATGACATCCCTGGAAGCCAGATCTTTAACGGTGGGGGCGTATCTTTCCATAAAGCGTTCACCCTTTCCGTTAATAAGAACCCCTCCTTCACCGCGCACTCCCTCCGTGATGAGAATACCTAGCTTGAAAATTCCCGTGGGGTGAAATTGAAAGAACTCCATATCTTCTGCCGGGATTCCACGACGGAGGGCAATCGCTATTCCATCACCCGTGTAAGCATATGCATTGGATGTGATCTCCCAGATTCGTCCATGGCCACCTGTGGCAAATATTATGGACTTCGCCTGAAAGACATGCATCTCTCCAGTAGCAATCTCAATCGCCACCACACCAGCAGCTTTTCCATCTGCCAGCAATAAGTCAACAACCTGGAATTCATCATAAAAGTTAACATTGTTCTTGATGCATTGCTGGTAAAGGGTTTGCAAGATCATGTGACCGGTACGATCGGCTGCATGGCAAGCCCGCATGACCGGCTTACCAGTATCATTATTGGTATGGCCTCCAAATGGACGCTGAGAGATCCTGCCTTCCGGTGTGCGATCAAAGGGTAAACCCATGTGTTCCAATTCATAGACGGCTGCCACTGCTTCTTCGCACATAAATTCAATGGCATCCTGATCACCCAGGTAATCACTGCCTTTGACCGTGTCATAGGTGTGCCATTCAGGATGATCTTCTTCTGAACTACCCAGGGCAGCACCCACTCCACCCTGAGCAGCTCCTGTATGTGAGCGGGTGGGATAAAGTTTACTGATGATGGCTGTTTTAGCTGTACGGGAGGCGTATAAGCCTGCCATAAGACCGGCGCCACCTGCACCAACGACCAGTACTTCAAATTGATGTGTTTTCATCGGGTTGCTCCTATGAAGTCCAAAGTACATAAATGCCGATGGTAATCATAACCACCAAGATAACGAAAACCAGCAGACGTAATATTTTGCGCCAACCAGGATGGGCCAGGTAATCTTCAATCACGCTCAAAACTCCATGCAACCCGTGGGAGGCAGCAAAGAGAATAAAAGCACTTCCGGTAAGTTTCCAAAAGGTCGTGCTCCAAGGACCCAAATCTGTTACATTGGTATTGAGTACGTGATTAGGATTGGACATAAAAGCCCAGCGGACGAGATCTGCCATGTTCATCTGGGTACGGGCACCCATGAGAAGTGCACCAATGATAGCGATGATAGCAAACAGATACATTGCCAGAGCTGAAAGCCGGGTGAAGACCCACATGGTTGTTTCGAAATCAAAACCACGTTTGGACAGGGATATGGTTCGAGGTTTCATCAATAAACTCCTATCCCGCCAACGCCGTGCGGACGATGACGATAACAACCGTAGCAACAATCGGCAACAAAACCAGCCATTCCAGCCAGATGGCTTCGCGCTGATATTCTATCAATTTTGGCCACAAATCGAGGATGACAATCCTGATACCATTGACGGCATGGAAAAGTCCACAGAAGATGATATAGATCTGGAAGATCCAGCTTTCATAAAGACCATTAATGATGGTTCCAAGGTTGCTGCCAAATTGCTGGCTTAGAAATGCTGCCAGTATGTGCAGCCCAACAAAAAGCACGATACTCAAACCACTGATACGATGCAAGATAAATGTGAGCATCGGACCTTTGCCTTGATAGCGCAAGCCATCTTTCAGGCTGACATTTCTCTTAAGACCCATCTACGCCTCCTACGAAAGATAAATAATGATCAGATATCTTCCCGAAATTTCCGGGTAAAGCTGAGCTAGTGGTTTTAGCAGCGGATTTTATCGCCAAAACCATCCCTTCTTCCTGGATCTCAGGATAGATTTAATGTACATCTTAGCGAGAAACTTTCCAGCGTAATTATCCTTAGCCGATTATAAAGGTAATAGTGACAATACTCATGGATTATTGGTTCCAGACATCCTCTTGGGGAAGATGAAATCATCTTTATAATCGTAGTGTGGGTTATTGTATCATTACATGATTTTTCCCGTATAATCCACACTGAAAGTTTCTCTTAATTCAGGGAACAGTGCTTAAAAGGAAAGACAACCTCCCAGAAAGCATCTGATTTCCTTATTCGTAATGATAAGATATTTCGTAGAGCGAATTAATTATCATCTTCCTTTAGGAGGTTTTTATGGCAGGTTCCCATAACATAAATCGAAGGGATTTCGTAAAACTGACGAGTGCGGCAGTTGGCACAGTAATCGGTGCAGCCATCGGACTTCCAGCCATCGGCTATTTGATCAGCCCAGCATTACGGGCGGGTGGAAAAGATGCCTGGGTACCCATTGGCTCACTGGAGAGTATTCCGGTTGGTGAACCTTACGCCTTCTCCTTTACACGCACACAAGTCAACGGTTGGGAACGCACCGCTACCAGCTATGGAGGCCATGTACTGAGAAGATCTGAATCAGATGAAGATATCCTCATCCTTTCCAGCCGCTGCACCCACTTAGGCTGCCAGGTCAACTGGAATGCAGATACCGAAGCTTACGTTTGCCCCTGCCACGATGCTTCGTTTGACATTAATGGCAATGTACTTGGCGGTCCTCCTCCCAGGCCATTGGATGTTTATTCTGAATTCAAAGTGGATGAGACAGGCAACCTGCTGATCCATATCAAGGAAGGTTAAACATGTGGAAAAAGCTGTATACCTGGCTGGACGAACGGCTTGGTTTGAACGACATCTATAAAACCACCCTTGACCGCCCTGAACCACGCGGAAACTGGTGGAACACTTTGGGAAGCGCCAGCCTATTCCTGTTTGTATTGCAGGGAATCACAGGGATCTTCTTAAGTGTCTATTACACCCCATCACCAGACCATGCTTACGACAGCATCCAATATATTATGACAGGTGTTTCTTTTGGATGGTTGATCCGCGGAATACATCACTGGGGTGCATCTTTAATGGTCCTGGTGGTCTTCATCCATATGCTGCGAGTTTTTGTTACTGCTTCGTATAAGTACCCACGCGAATTGACATGGCTGGTCGGTGTCGGATTACTCCTTGTGACCGTCTTCATGGGTTTCACAGGTTACCTGCTCCCCTGGAATCAGAAAGCATTCTGGGCTACCACAGTGGGCACACAAATCGCCGGTAGTGTACCATTCATAGGTGATTTTATCTTGAAGGTGTTGCGAGGTGGTCCGGCGCTCAGCGCCCTGACATTGCAACGATTTTTTGCAGCCCATATCTGGATTCTACCTGCCATGCTGGCAGGGTTGATCGGTGTCCACCTTTTCCTGATCATCAAGCACGGTGAATCCCAATTCCCGGACAAAGAGGACTAGGAGGGTTGCCATGAAAGATGAACAAAAGAAAATCATCAAGAAACGTTACGAAAAGTCCCTCCAAAATGGCGAACGCTTCTGGCCGGACAGCATCTACAAAGATGTTCTCATGGCCCTGGCTATTTTGATTATCCTGGTGCTACTGGCCACTTTTATAGGCGTGCCATTTGAACCCAAAGCAGACCCCAGCGATTCCAGTTACGTGCCCCGCCCGGAATGGTATTTTCTGTTCCTTTTCAAGTTCCTGGCTATTTACGGGCAGATCCCACTGATCGGGAAGATCGAATGGCTGGCTACCATCATCATCCCGGGTATCTTCATCGGATTATTGGTTTTCCTACCCTTCATAGACCGTTCTCCTTACCGTTATTATGGCAAACGTATTTTTGCGCTTGGTTTTATGGCTATATTTGTCACCAGCATGGTGTGCCTGACCTATATATCAGATGTTCCAACAACACTGGGGGAGGGTTTCTATCTGCCCGGACTTCTGCAAACAACAGGCGGCTTGATCGTACCAATCCTTGGATATGCTCTGCTGGCATTAATGAACTTTGTTTTCAAGAAGACCCCTGCCAGAGCCATGGTTTGGACAACGGTTGTCTCTGCTGTTTTGATGATCGCCTTAACTGGTGCCACCCTGGTGCTGGCTCCAGTTGCTGAAGTTGAAGAAACGAATGCTGCAGCTACGTTAACCGATCAGATCATCGCCGGACAAGATCTTTACTCAGTGAACTGCGTGGAATGCCACGGAGATGATGGCAAAGTTACAACCATTGAGGGTGTTGAAGGATTGGAAGGCACGATCGTCATGCCCATCAATGGCCATGATGTGCTTTATACGTTAAATGATGCCTCCCTGGCTGAAGTAATTGATTATGGGAGACCGGATGCCGGAATGAATCCCTTCGGCAAAGCTTACAATGCTGAAGGCATGACAAAGAGTGAGATCGATTACATTGTTACCTTCATGCGCTACACCTGGGATGACCGCTTTGAACTGCCGCCCATGGCTCCTCTTTTCCCGGCACTTGCTGAAGGTGAAGTGCCATCTTATGATGTTCATATTGCCCCCATTGTCAAGCGTTACTGCATCTCCTGCCACCGGGCAGGCAAGGATAATGGCAATTACCTGATGACAAGTTATGAAGAGATCTTGAATACCGGGGATAATGTACCCCTGATCACCGCTGGAGATGAGGACAGCATCCTGCTCAAGGTGATCCAAGAGCAGGTGATCAAAGATGCCAACGGTGAAGAGATCATCGGAGTGATGCCTCCCAAGAAAGTATTGGGAGGAGATATTGTGGAAGTCTTCTTGCGCTGGATCATGAATGGCATGCCAGAGACTGCCGACGATGCAGCCCTGTTATTTACAGCACCGACTTCAATTCCTACACCGTGAAAAATAAATTTATGTAAATTTAAAGACCTCCCGGTATTGATCCAGGAGGTCTTTATTATTAAACGATGAATTGGAGCCCAAGAATGTAGAAAATTATTAAATTTCCAAGTTCCAATGGGCATAGCGCGGATCACGACCACGGACGATATCACCAAATAATCGCCGTAACTGACCGGTAACCGGACCCATGACTCCTGTTCCAACCGGGCGATGATCAACGCGGGTTACTGCGGTCACCTGCACAGCAGTCCCGGTCATGAATATCTCATCACAAATATAGATCTCGGTACGATCAATGGGACGCTCAATCACTTTCAGGTGAAGTTCTTTGGCAGCCAATTCCATGATCGAACGGCGGGTGATACCTTCCAAAATATTTTCGGTGGCTGGAGGTGTGATGAGATCACCATCTCGCAGCATAAAGATGTTCATGGCACTGCCTTCCGAGATATGTCCCTCCTGAGTCAGGACCAGGGCATCATCAAAACCAGCCCGGACGGCATCGGTCTTGATCAGTGCCGAGTTGGCATAAGCACCGGTTACCTTGCCACGAGCCGGGATCATATTATCATCCACTCGCCTCCAGGAGGAAATGGTGAAATGGGCATTGTCATCATTCTTAATGTATAACCCAAACGGGATTGCAAACATGGTTAAATCATCTACCAGCCCATGTAACTTGACCCCGATCGACTCATCGCCTTTGTAAGCCAGTGGACGGATATATATGTCCTGCTGATAAACATCTGTATGCAGAAGATCCAGTAGAATTTTGGTCAGGCTTTCAGGGGTTTGCTCCAACTCAATGCACATCATCCTGCAAGAATTTAGAAAACGACGAAAGTGATCCATAGGCCGAAAGGCAAATAATTTTTTCTTATCTTCGTTCCAATAAGCGCGTAAGCCCCCAAAAACACCTGTTCCATAATTTAAAGCATGTGTCGCCACTCCGATCTTGGCTTCGGAATAAGGGACGATCTTACCGTGGAAAAATGCGTACCTGGGTAAATCCACTGTCACCTCCATAAAAAAATCTGACGGGCAGGTTCCTTCTCGAGATAATTATACCTCCATCACTGAGGGAGAAATTCTGACAGTATCTCTCGAAAAGATAAATTTATTCTCCTGGAAAATCATCTTCAAGAGTGATCTTCCTCTTTTGGATATCAGTTCTTTCAAGCACACAATTGCCATGAACGCCGAAAAAATCATTCCTCCAGCAAGGTAAACAAACCAGCGATCTGTGGGGGAATAGCCAGCAACCTGCCCGTGTGGTTATCCACAAACACCCAATCCGTTTCACCATTAACCAACACTTTGCCGTCTGAAACCCTGGTAAACTGGTAGCGACGCAAGGAACGAACCTTTCGAATATTGACCACCCAGGTGCTTGCCTCGATCAGGTCGCCTTTAAAAGCCGGGCTTTGATACACCACGTGATGGGACCTGACCACCCAGGTGGCACCCAGCGCTTGAGTAGGCGCGACTCCTCCAATCGATTCATAGTGGTTAACAGCAAGATCCTGCATCCACTGAACATAATATACGTTGTTGACATGCCCGTTCGCGTCGATCGCTTCTGCCGGAACTTTAAATTGGATGCGAAAAATTGAGAGGCTGGTTTTCTCTTCCATCGGTTCTATTGTATCCTAACGCAGATCCAGAAAGCATCAGAGTTAAAACTCCAATCGAATATAAAATGCCATGTGTCACATTAACTCTGGCGTTATGTAAATTGAATTTATTTTATTTGGGTGTATATTTAATGAAGGATTTCATTATAGGAGACGAGAATGCAAGACTTAACCGAAAACATCCTTGAACTTATCCGACGTACATCGACCGATCTGCCTGCAGATGTTGAACAATCCCTGCGCAATTCCATCGAGAATGAAGAGCCCGGGTCCGCAGCGCGCGGTGCGCTGGAAACCATTTTGAAAAATATTGACCTGGCGCGCAAGAACGCAACGCCAATCTGCCAGGATACCGGCACGCCTATTTTTTATGTTCATTATCCCGAAGGCATGAGCACCCGTAAATTAAGAGAGCAGATCCGCACAGCGATGGTGGAAGCTACCAAACGTTCCTACATGCGACCCAATGCGGTGGATGTGCTGACCGAGAAGAACAGCGGAAACAACCTGGGAGGAGAATACTTTCCCTTCATCCATTTTGAGGAAGTCGAAGGGGAAGAATTAAGCATCGAATTGATGCTCAAGGGTGGCGGCTGTGAGAATGTCGGTGCACAATACTCGCTACCCGATACGCGCCTGGGTGCAGGTCGAGACCTGGCTGGTGTACGAAAAGTAGTGCTGGATGCCGTTCAGAAAGCCCAGGGAAAAGGATGTGCTCCGGGAATATTAGGTGTCTCCTTCGGAGGCGACCGCGGGGCAGGTTACCTGGCATCGAAGGAAGTCCTGTTCAATAAGATTGATGAAGGTAATCCTGACCCCAGACTGGCTGCTCTGGAACAACAGTTGACGGACGAATCCAACCAGATGGGTATCGGACCAATGGGTTTTGGTGGTAAAACTACAGTGCTGAACACCAAGATCACCGGTTTACATCGACTGCCAGCCAGCTATTTCGTCTCGATATCCTATATGTGCTGGGCTTACCGGCGGCGCAAGATGACCATCAAAGGCAATGAGGTCGCCTACGACTGACATGCCGAAGAGAATAATGGAGCGAATCAATGCATAAGATCAATATTCCAATCAGTGATGAGACCATTCGCAGCTTGAAGGTAGGTGACCCAATCGTTTTGAATGGGATCATGTTGACCGGTCGGGACAGTGTTCATAAATGGATGATCGATACCTTCATCCGTAAAACCCGCGACCCACAAGGCGATGACCGGCAGGTATATGAGGCTATTAAACCATTGCTGAAAAATAGCGTTATCTACCATTGCGGTCCAGTCGTTTCGGGGTTGGACACCCGGCAATACAAATTTGTTGCCGCCGGTCCCACCACCAGCATCCGTGAGGAGCCCTACCAGGCCGAGGTGATGCAACATTTTAATGTCAAAGGTGTGATCGGAAAAGGCGGCATGGGTCCCAAAACGCTGCAAGGCTGCCAGGAAACACCGGGGGTTTATTTTCACGCCATTGGAGGGGCAGCCTCCTATATTGCCCAGAGCGTTACACGTGTGCTGGATGTTTTTAAACTGGATTTTGGTGTTCCGGAGGCCATGTGGGTCATTGAAGTAAAAGATTTCCCGGTGGTGGTTACAATGGATTCACACGGACAGAGCCTGCATGCTGTCATACAAGAGCTATCCAATAAAGTTCTGCAAGAACTTCTTGTAAAAGAAACCATTAAACTTATAGATTGAAGTTCGGTTATTGAAAAGCATCCAGCATTATCATCACCCTTCTTTAGCCAGCATAAACCGAAAATTCTCTAAAAATTCAAGAAAATGCATCCAAACCTGTTTCCAACCTGTCACTACCCAAGCAGAGTTTATCTTCAGCCAATATCCTAGACACACCCACCGAAAAAGCCAACACACCTGGTTGGTCTTTTTTTTGTGACATGGCGGAAACTGATTAACTCCCAAATACAGGTTTTCATTTCCTCTAGCATGGTGACCATCCTTTGTGTATTGGCTGGCATTGATTAAAATGGTTTTTGCACACACACCGTCTGAGGTGGATATAAATGATTTTTATAAGCATTTGATCTTTGGATTCTTGTCACCAATTTCCACAGGTACGTTTGATTGTTGAAATACCCCCATATATGGGGGGTTGTTTTGAGTGGAAAACTCCACCTAACAAACCTGTAAATCACGATCTTCACTTTTTTATATATACTAGGTTCATAGAAAAGGAGAAGAACCCATGACTGTCAACATGAATCCTCTGGAAGATTATGTAAATATCATCAAACAAAATACTAATTTTCTCAACCGTCTTATGACTCCAAAGATCGGTATTGCAGTTGTCGCAATTTTCACTACAATCATTGGCGTAATTGTTATAAAGGGTTAAGAAATCCTTTTTTTGTTTCAAATCCATGTCGTTTCGCCCAGGTCCATGATAAGTGGTCATTTCCTGGGCGATACCATTTAACCACCCGATGAGATCAGAAAAATATTATCCCTTACCGACGAATCTGGAAAATGATGAGGGGAGTCAAACCATCCAATCTTATTCATTTCGAGTTTCGAGAATTATGTACAGAAACTCCTTATCTTTGGTAAAATGAAACCAATCATTAAAGGAGTTGGTATGCCCATCAATAAAAGGGATATCCTCATCGAAGCGTTTACAGACATGGCTCCAGCTTACGAACAAAAGGTCGATTCTGAACTTAACACGTTGTGGGGGTGGAGTTACAAAGGTTTTCTTAATGAATTGTTATCTAAAACTCCTATTTATGAAAATGATCTAATTCTTGACGTAGCCACTGGAACAGGCGTTATCTCGCATCACCTGGCCAAGAATGGTTTAAGCAAGAACAAAATCCATGCATTGGATATCACCTATCCAATGCTTAAACAAACCAGAAAACGATTTGAGAAATCGAAAATCGAGGATAAAAGTGCCCTGGTGTGCGCATCCGCAATGGAGATGCCATATCAAGGGAATGTCTTCAACCTGGTCATCTGCGGGTTGGCAACCCACCACATGAATGTGGACAATTTTATATCTGAAACCAACAGGATCTTGACCGCCAACGGCAGGCTTTCGATCATAGATGTTGGTGGTTCACTAAACTGGCGTATTCCGGGGATAAAACCCATTATCAGAATTCTTGCTTATTTCTATTTCTTAATGACTGAGAACCACTCCAGGGCATGGGCTGAATCTGCATCGATATCGAATATTCGGGCCAAGGAAGAATGGGAGACTCTATTAACAAACTCAGGATTTAAGAATCTCGAAATTGAAAAATTATCTTCCAAGAATTGGTTCATACCATCACCACTGTTCATAAAAGCAGTTAAAAAATCAGGAGGAAATGAATGACAAGTTCATTAAAGCTTATTGAGGAAGGTCGCAAAGATGAGCTCTGGAACAAACATTGTGGATATGTGAATCTAAGCATGCCAGAGTTCATGGATATTCAAAATCGCCTGATGCTTGAACAGATCAAATTATTAGGTGAGTCGAATCTCGGAAAGCATTTCATGGGTCCGGATACTCCAACCAGCGTTGAAGAATTTCGCCGGGTAACGCCATTAACCAGAATTTCAGATTATGACAACTTATTGTGTGATAAGAGTGATGAAAATCTTCCAGTAAAACCTTATGTTTGGGCGCGTACCTCAGGACGGACATCGGATACAAAAACATATTGGCTTCCTTATTCACGGCAATTCTACGATCACCTCAGCGATTCAGTTATCGCTGCCATGTTAATGAGTTCCTGCTCACACCGCGGAGAAGTCAAGCTTGAACGAAATGATAAATTCCTGATGGCGACTGCTCCCAGACCTTACGTATCAGGTTTCCTGGCAGCTTCAATCCTGGATAATTTGCATGCCATCTTCCTTCCAAGTCTTGAAGAAGGGGAAAAAATGGAATACATGGAGCGCATCGCTACCGGATTCAAACTTGCCATGCAACAAGGGCTGGATTATTTTGGAGGTCTGTCGATTGTCCTGGCAAAAATGGGGGAACAATTTGAAACCCAATCCAGCAATTCCCAGCCATCCAAAGAGTTGTTAAATATCACAACTTTACTACGACTATTAAGAGCTGTCTTGATCTCAAAGATCAATAAACGCAACATCCTGCCCAAAGATATCTGGAAATTAAAAGGTATCATGGCAGGTGGAATTGATTCGGAAATCTACAAAGATAAAATTGAGTATTATTGGGGGAAAAAACCTCTGGAAGGCTTTTCATGCACTGAGGGTGGAAATCTTTGTTTTCAGTCCTGGAATTTCAAGGGAATGACATTTTTCCCTGATAACGCATTTCTGGAATTCATCCCATTGGATGAGGTCAATAAAAATAAAGCCAATCCAGCTTACCAACCGAGAACAGTTTTAATGGATGAGTTGAAAGAGGGTATTTACGAACTCGTAATTTCCAATTTTATGGGTGGGGCACTCATCCGATATCGATTGTTTGACATGTTCAAAGTGTTGTCCATCGGCGACGAAGAGATCGATTCTGAACTACCTCAAGTTCAATTCTACTCAAGGACCGATGACATCATTAATATCAGCAGTTACCTTATTCTTTCAGAAAGAGAAATTTGGAAAGCAATAGAAGCGACAGGTATTAAATACCAGGATTGGACAGCCAACAAAGAGATTATTAATGGAACCCCTTACCTCCATTTATACATTGAGCTGAAAGAACAAGGCGACCATTCGGATGAAGAGATGATCAACATTCTGGATAAACAGTTCAGCAACTTATTTCAGGAATATTGCGATCTAAAAGAAGACCTTCAGATCAACCCACTACTATTTACCCGCCTGTCTCCGGGATCGTTCAAAGCCTATAAGAATTCAATGATCGAAGCTGGTGTAGACCTTGAAGATGCTTTACCCTCCCATATGAGACCGTCCCCAGAAAGTTTAAATAAACTTCTAACAATTTTATCGGAATAATTACAATATGTATTGGACCATAGCCACCATTGTCTCAGGGATAGCCACAGTTATATTTTTAGCCCTTTTTGGGGTGGTTTTTCTATCCAAAACTCGCACTCAATTACATAAATTATTTCTTTATTACCTGATCTCGATGCTATTTTGGTCAATCAGTGCATTCCTGGCTTCCTCTGGCCTGGTAGCACCGCTTTTCTGGTTCAGAGCCATGGCTATTTCACCCGTGGTTATGCTATTCTTCCTCTTCCTATTCGTCCAAAAATTATTTGGATTACGCAACAAATGGGTACCTACTCTTCTGATCTACGGAATTTTCGCAATGTTCGTAGATTTTTTCACCGACCTGGTCATAAAATCTGCTTACCTCGATGAAGTCGGATCCTTTGTTTATGAATTTGGTATTTTTCTTCCAATAATCGCTTTACCATTCTTTATTATCACCCTGTATAGTCTCGTGATATTGTACAGAATTTACATGAATAGCAAAGATGCGAATAATAGAAACCGGCTTCGTTACTTGATGCTGGGAATCTCACTTCCGATTTTTGCAATAACACTTAACTTCACAGAACTTGGCAAATATCCAATCGATATCGCTACGAATGTAATAACTGCCATTCTTATTTCATATGCAATCCTACGCCACCAACTCCTGGATGTTAAAGTTGTTGTTCGGCTGGGGTTGATCTACTCGATCACCACTGCACTATTTGGTTCCATCTACTTCCTGGTAATATCTCTGGTGTTAAATTTATTCCACCTTTTGGCTGGCAATGAAGTCTTCATTACATCAATCATTGTTGGCACCTTGTTTTCTTTTGTTCTTGCCCCCCTGAATTCTCGAGCAAAGAAATGGATCGACCGTTTATTTTATCGCGAAAAATTTAACGCTGGCCAGATGATGCAAAGGTTAAGCCAGACCACAGCATCCATAATGAATCTCGATATCATGGCAGATCTGATCCTTCGTGAGATCTTGACAACATGGCATATTCAGAACGGCACATTTTTAATAAAGAAAAATGAAACCGGTGATTTCCTTGTGGCAGCTCAAATAGGAAATAATCTTGATCCATCCTGGAGATTTCCTTCACATCATCCCATACCCAAATGGTTGATGGAAAATAAAAAAAATCTCTCAAGAGATGATCTTTCCTTGAATCCAAAATTCAAAAGTTTATGGGGAACGGAAATTAATGAATTGGAGGAAATCAACGCACAATTATTCGTTCCCCTGCTTGCAAAGGGGGACCTGGTAGGGATCATCATTCTTGGAGAAAAGAAGTCGACACTTCCCTTTGATAGAGATGATATTCTGCTCTTATCCGCCTTGTCCAATCAAGTAGCAGTTGCGATCGAGAATTCCCGCCTTTATGAAGATCTTGAAAGTGCTTTTATTCAAACTACAGTTGCGTTGGCAAATGCGATCGATCTACGGGATGCCTATACCAATATTCATAGCCAACAGATCGCCTTTTGGTCTGCTGAAACAGCCAAAATAATGGAATGCAGTCCAGAAGATGTGAAAGACATTTATTGGGGTGGTTTGCTGCATGATATTGGCAAGATCGGTATACCGGATGCCATTTTAAACAAACCCGGTAAATTGGATTCGTCTGAATGGGAGGTGGTGCACCGACATCCTGACCTTGGAGCAGAATTGATAGCCCCCATCAAGAAACTTTCAAGAGTGGCACCGATAATTAACTGCAGCCATGAACGATATGATGGGAAAGGTTACCCGAGAGGTTTGCGAAAAGAAGAAATTCCACTTGGTGCCCGAATAGTGAGCGTGGCGGATTCTTATTCAGCCATGAAAGACCAACGCCCGTATAAAGAGCCGATGAGTGATGAAATGGCAATCCAGGAACTGGTTGATAATTCCGGAAAAATGTACGATCCTGAAGTGGTGGATGCATTTTTAAAGATGATCGCGATCAAGAAAAATAAACACGTTTCTTCAAACAGATTCTTACAATAGAAGAAAACCATACAGAAAGATTAGAACTCCAGAACAGCACCTAAAGTGGCTCGGGGAGAATAGGAAGAATCCGCCAACCAAGGAGGTACTGTGCAAGTTGAATTCTCAAAAGCTTGATATGACCAAAGGTAATCCATCAGGGTGGAATTACTGAAGATAAAAAGGTCAGACCTTTATCAAAATAATGAAATGGATTGACCGGTTATACCGTTTTCTCTACCAGCCTGGCCTCCACAGTCGAATCCCCAACGAGGTTGATGGTTTTGAGTTCCCTGTACACCAGTGTCCACGAAGCGGACTTGAATAACTGCACCAAACCTTCAAAAAACAGCAGAGGTGAACCAGACAGTGGGATAAATAGGGGTAATCCAAATACAATCCCGATCACCAATGGCCAATAGCCAGACAGGAAGATGGTGGAAAAACCACCCACCACCAAACCCGGTAAACTTGCCACAAGGGCAGCCAGGATAAAACTGACAACAAAAAATGGGATGAGCAGGATCAAAAGAAAAACTGAAACAATCGCCCAGGCGATATCCAGACCGATCAAGATCAACCAGAAGAGCCCGACATCTTTCCAGTTTCTGCGAACGGCAGAGAAACCATTGCGAAGTGCTGTGCGTACATCCACTTTTTCAAGGACACATGCACGAACAAAAAAATTACGCAACAGGCCAATAATCGCAAAGTAGATACTGAACAGGAGTATGGTCAAGAAAACAAGCCCGACCAGAAAAACAACAGTAAAAACCCAACTTTGAGTGGTCCCAATATTGATCCCGAGAGATATACCTCCCCATACAAGCATCATAAGTATGGAGATGAACACAATCGCAGGTAATGAAACAATCAACAGGTCGATCAAGAATAATCGCCAGGATGCGAGCGACCAACCCAAGCGGAATCCTTGTTTAACGGAAGCTTTTTGAGAAGTGGTGTCAAAATCATCCACCATGCGGATGACAGCTGTCTCTGATACATAGCCAAGGATCTTTAATCCAACACCCATAAAGATCATCAGGATAATAAAGACTACCAGAAACTTGATCAGGATGCCAATCTCAGGGTGAGAGTCGATCGCTTCGGTAATGGTGGGACCGATAGTGCGAAGTGTCTCCATGAAAGCCTGTGGTGATTCAAAAGGTTGACCCTCCCAGGAAGGCAAGTTAATACCATTTTGGAAATTCTGATCCGAGTTATAACGGTAAGCACTATGGCTTCCGGTATTTCTAAGTGTTGTCCCGCCAACTGTCAACGCCAGGATAAAACCAAATACCCATAAGGTACGATAATTCCAAAGGATGTACCAGGCTCGTTTTAAGATCTTCATGTTGTCCATATCCAAATCTCCTTTCTGTATGCTTATAATATATACGCAATATCCTTGTTCCGGTTTTATGAATATCAAATTTCCACACTATTAGGAAACATGAAGATAATTGTTGATCAGAATTATGAAAACACAACCATATCTGGATCGCCCAGGTTTTTTTTCAACCTGACGGATCTTTTTATCGACTAATTTGGAAGATCAGGGCACTCCCAAGGTCATCGTAAAGAAAAAATCCTTTTTCGGTGTCTTTGAGATATCCTCCCCATTTTGGGTATTTAATCTATCCTACCGGTTGGTGCCATCTCCTTAATCAGGGTGTAATGATGTGCTGAATTTTCCCTCCGGTAAAAAGAATTGGAACCTATTTAAGGACATCAACAGAACCCCTGGTTTTCTAAAACCTATTTCCATAAATTTAACTTAGGTGTATACTGACATTTGAAAAACAATCTTTGCGTAGAAGGAGTCCTTATGAAACGAGCAGTCAGCATCAGCCTGGGTTCATCCAAGCGGAATAAAGCCGTGGAAGTAACCCTGTTGGGTGAAAAGGTCAGTATCGAGCGGATTGGAACAGATGGGGATATGGAACTTGCAGCGAGAAAATATCAGGAATTAGATGGAAAAGTGGATGCCTTTGGGGTTGGAGGAGCCGATCTCGGTGTTCTGGTGGATAAGAAATGGTATCCATTATTCTCGGTCAATCCCATGGTCCGCTTTGTAAAAGAAACTCCGCTGGTGGATGGAACCGGCCTGAAAAGCACACTTGAAAGTAAATCCGCCTCATTCCTGGATGCCAAAATCAAGGATTATATTAATGAACGCGGACGTAAAGCTTTCATAATGACCGGTGTTGATCGGTGGGGAATGACCCAATGTTTCCTGGATGCCGGTTACGAGTGCGTCTTTGGAGACCTGATGTTTTCACTTGGCATCCCGATTCCCCTGCACACTGCCAAACAATTGAAAACTTTAGCCGCATTGCTCATGCCGGTTGCCGGAAGATTACCGTTCGAATGGATCTATCCAACTGGCGAGAAACAGGAAGAACGCAAACCAAAACATGCCAATCATTTCCAGTGGGCAACCGTGACAGCGGGTGACTGTCACTATATCAAGCGCTACATGCCGGAAGATATGAAAGGCAAGGTGGTGGTCACCAATACCACTACTCCAGAAGATGTTGAATTATTCCGGAAGGTAGGGGTGAAGTATTTGATCACCACTACACCTGTACTTGAAGGACGATCCTTTGGGACCAATATGATGGAATCTGCATTGATCGCCGTTTCAGGCAAGAAACGCCCCTTAACCAATACTGAATACAGCGACCTTCTTGCTCAATTAAAATTTGAGCCTCAGATCCAAGAATTGAACTAATAATACGGTTTATTATTATATAGATTGGTTATGGTGCCATGGCATTTCTTCGGCAATATCCCCGGCTTACTTTCATCCAAATTTTTGGATAAGTAAAAAAAACAATAAGGCAATATTAAAGGAGCTTTGTATGTTAATGGATGCAGTTGTCACTGCCGGTGGGATCCCCCTACCAGAAGAACCACTCTTTCCTTATACACAAGGGATTTCCAAGGCTTTGCTGGATGTGGCTGGAAAACCCATGATCCAATGGGTGCTGGATGCAATCGGCCAGGCAAGTAAAATCAAAAATGTTGTTGTGGTTGGTTTGGCGGAAGAAAGTGGAGTAACCTGTCGGAAACCAATCCACTTCATTCCCAATCAAGGAAAGATGCTGGATAACTTCAGGGAAGGTGTGCGTAAATCCCAAGAATTAACGCCGGATGGAAAATTTGTGGTGTTTGCCTCATCTGATATCCCATCGATCACCGGTGAGATGGTGGATTGGGTGGTGAATACTGCCCTGAAAAGCGATGATGATATCTATTATAACGTTATCCAACGCCAGGTCATGGAAACCCGCTTCCCGGGTTCAAATCGAACCTACACACATCTGAAAGGCATGGATGTATGCGGTGGAGATATGAATGTTGTGCGTGCCAGTATCGCCACAGACGAATCCGAGATATGGGAAAAGATCTCCAACGCCCGTAAAAGCCCTCTCAAACAGGCTGCCCTGATCGGATACGATACCCTTTTACTATTATTACTGCGCCAGTTAACAATGGAGAAAACCATCCAAAAAGTCGCCAAACAGCTGAATGTCAAGGGGCGCGGCATCGTCTGTCCTTATGCAGAGATCGGTATGGATGTGGATAAACCTCACCAACTGGAAATCATGCGCAGCGACCTGGCCAGATAGAGGTTCCCCTTTTGAGTCTGCAGAGAATATTAGATCTGGACGCTCGTCTCTCCACGCAATTGCGTCTGGCAGAGCGTCCCGGTGTTTTTCGTTCTTTGGTTTCTTTTTTCGCTCACTCAGGGGATTCCTGGTTCTGGTGGGGGGCGTTGGGATTAATGTGGTGGTTAGGAAGCCCTTTTTGGAAGGTCCGGGCGCAAATTATACTGCCAAATATCATCGGTCTGGCACTACTTGTGCTTACCATAAAATTCCTGGTACGTCGAAAACGACCCGAGGGTGAATGGGGTGGAATTTACCGCAAGACAGATCCTCATTCCTTCCCTTCAGGGCACGCAGCCCGTGCCATCCTGATCGCAGTTCTAATCTCCGGGCTTGGCCCCACCTGGTTGGTCATGACTTTATGGGTATGGGCGCCGCTTGTCTGCCTGGCACGCGTCATCATGGGTGTTCACTACCTAACGGATATCCTGGCTGGAATGCTCATAGGTCTCCTGGTTGGAGTGAGCATTTTGATATTCATATCCGGTTGATTTTATTCACCCGGGATCAGAAAGTTAATACTTGCCACGATCAACAGCAAACAAATTGCCAGAAGGATAATTCCCAACAACCAGATCCCAAAGCAACTTGCGATAATACCAGACCCAATAACAAATACCAAGGATAGCATAGCGTTTCTGACATTCAATGATCTGCCGATCAATGGATTGTTGCTTTTTAACCACAGAATAATACCCAATCTCATTAAAACCAGGCTGGACAAAATCCCGGTTAATAGAACCTGGGAACCTGATAAATAAGGTATTTTCAATACCAGAGTTCCACAGGTAGCCTCGCGGGATGGAGTCATTCGGGTATTGTATTGCATTACCTTGACCAGGATCAGATTCCCATAAATGGCGTCTTCTGGATTTACCATCCATTCAACTTGCATGGTTTCACCAGGAGCAATTTCAGGGGTTGTTTCCACGAGACGAGTAATTTCAGTGTTGTTACTCATATTCATACGGTAGAGAGGTTTGATCGTTCTATTTGTGTTATTCGTTATTGTGGCTGTTACTGCTGATCGATCGATAGGTGTGATGATGGGTGGGCAATGTAAAGTTTTTAAGTCTTCTTCGGCAATTTTGATCCCGCCGAAGAAGAACTTTGCCTCCAGATTTACCAGAACAATACTGCCAAATAGAGCCATTCCAAGGATCGTCCCCATAAAGAATAACACAATGCTCAGAAAACGAATTCCTTTTTGATTTGTTTTCATGATCCAAACTCCATAATTATTTCTTGTTCTTTGCTTTTGATTAATCTTCAATAAAAGATATATGGGACCAGGAATGTTGAAATTTAACTTGATATAATTAAGTATATCTAATATTATATACGTATTCTTTATATTGTCAATCATTATTATAATGTTATTTGATGTTATTGTTGATATTATTGATATTTATTTAAAACAAATATGAACTCACAATATTAAGAGATCCTTAAAGATAACGAACCATCTTTAAGGATCTCTTCGAGTTAAGTTATATCGTCAGGGGTTTAGAAAGGTTCTTTCACTCTTTTGCTGGTGGTGAATTAGCAATAAAAACTACTGCTACCATGATCAATAATACAATCAAGACCAGTAACAGCAGACCAAGCATCCAACCCCCAAAAATTCCGGAAAAAATGGCTGCCAGTAAAAGGATCGCCAACAGGATCATTATACTCAGTGTTTTTTGCGACTGGCCTTGTAGGGGATGATTATATTTTATCCATAAGAATATTCCTGCAGCGAAGGATAGGATGATTACAAGAAGGGAGAGGTAGTAAACCTGGTTACCCGTTAAAAACGGTATCGGTAACATAACAATGGCACAGGAACCGACCTGTGCAGGAGTTTTATAAGTGGGGAACTGAAAAGTGCGTACCAGGATCATGAAATAATAGACGATATCATCTTCATTGACCTCTATTTCAATGTGACTGGACTCTCCAGGCAAGATAGTGGGCTTAAATTCAAATTCGCGCACAATACCACCCAGATAACTTATTTCTCCATGAAAAACAGGATTCAATGTCTTATCTGTGTTGTTGGGAATCTCCGGGCTAATAATGCCGGTTTCTTTTGTCGTAAGGATGGTCGGGCAGTTGAGATCAGATTTACCCTGGTTTTCAGTACGAACTGCAGCAGATGTGTAATCAAAATAAAAAGGCAGTTCAAAATTTGCCCAAATAATGCTTCCGGCAAATACCAAGGCAATGAATGCACCAAGTATGTAAAGAATAATACTTAAAGTTCGGCCTTTCTTTTTAGTCATTTACCATCTCTCCAAAATTTCAAATGAATTGATGTGCGATTGTCGGTGCAGATGACCGAAAGTCCCAATTCAACTCTTTAATATCTTCCGATGTAAGCAATCCGTCATGACTCTCCATTCCATTGTTCGGGATCCAGGCTGTCGATATCATAATCGCCCCATTTGCTGTTCACCGATGTGGCAAAGATCAGAGCATTGACATAATCGGAATGGTCAAGCGCTTTGCGCATCAGTGTTTCGCGCCGGGAATTGATATCTTCCGTCTGAATTTTATCGCTGGGTTCAACAGACAGGATGCGAACATATTGCAGATCACCGGCTTTATAATCCAATGTGCTGTCCGGGTAATGACCGAGGATGGTTTTCGCCAGAGGAGTACCTGATCCCAGAAAACCAGCTTGAAAATCAGCCTGCTCATCTTCCACAAGGGTAAATGTCAAGCGTTCGACTTCACCCAAAGCGCTGACGAGTTCGACCTCCACCAACATGCCAGGTTCAACTTTTAGATCATGAACAATCTCTGACAATTCTTCATTCCTTTCACAACCATTAATTGTAACCGACAATTGCTGAATATTAATATTCGCGAAAATCAGGCAGGGATGATTATCGTGGTATTTTCCTCCCGTGAATTGTCATATTCGCGGCAAATCATGCGGAACAAATAGACAACTTCTCGTGTACTCTGTTCCTGTGCAAGAAAATTTCATTGAAAAAGGTGCGTTCTCAAGGTCACGGTTTTTTTGGAGAATCGCGAAGTAAGGGAATTGTTCATCTGACAGGAAATTTTTTTATGATACAGGCTCTAACAACCATTCTCCATTCATACCCCTTATTGAGAAGAAATCATTTATCGTATAGAATAGAGATGGAGGTGAAATTAATGGCAAAAATTAAATATGTCATCAAGCGTAACGGTGCCACCGTTCCGTTTTCCAGTGAAAGGATAACAAATGCCATCTTCCGAGCCGCGGTTTCTGTGGGTGGCAGAGATCGGTCAATGGCAGAAACACTCAGTGAGCAAGTCACCGCGCTCCTGGAAAAACAATATAAGAAGAATCAGTACCCCGGTGTGGAAGAAATCCAGGATGTTATTGAAAAAGTGTTAATCGAGAATGGACATGCGAAAGTTGCCAAAGCCTACATCCTCTACCGTGAAGACCGCAACCGGCGGCGGCGAAAAGAAAGATCTGCCACCGATCAACGTTCAGAATATATTCCCTGGGGGAAAATGTGGTCTGTGTTGGATTGGGCTGTGGAGAACGAGGTCAATTCGGTCGATAAACTAAACCAGATCGTGACATCAGGACAGTTTTCTAATTTGATCGATATTTCGGAAGCTGCTTATGCCGAGGAATTACGCAAAGTGTATGAATCAATCAGCGACCGCAAAGATGAGGTCAAGCTGGTCATTGTTGCCGGACCATCTTCCTCTGGAAAAACAACTACAACCAATAAGATCGCCCATGCATTGGGGAAACAGGGTTTGCGATTTGTCGAATTAAACCTGGATAATTACTATTTTGACCTGGCAATGCACCCGAAAGATGAGTTCGGCGATTATGATTTTGAAACTCCCCAGGCATTGGATATCGATCTGATCAATCAGCATTTACATGCACTCTTATCCGGTGAGCAGGTATTGATGCCATTTTACGATTTCAAGGAAGGAAAGGGTTACCCTGAAAGAACCCCCATGAAGCTGCAACCAGGGCAAATCATCCTGATCGACAGCCTATACGGGCTTTATCCTCCGTTGACTGATGGGATCGAGGATGCCAAAGTAAAGCTTTACCTGGAGCCACTGTTGCAAATGAAGATGAACACTGGACAATATGTGCGCTGGACAGATATACGCCTGATGCGTAGAATGCTTCGGGACCAAGCCTCACGTTCCTATGGGTACGAGAAAACGCTGACCCATTGGCATTATGTCCGCTCGAGTGAAATGCGTAACATTATCCCATATTCCGATACAGCGGATTTCATCATCAATACATCCATGCCATATGAACTACCCCTTTATCAGCACAAATTAAGTGCCCATTTCGCTGAATGGGTTGATCTGTATAGAGAAGACCCGCTGCGCCAGGATGCCTTTACACGCTCTGAGCGCATCCATGCTTTGCTTCAAACCATTACACCCTACCCAGACGACTCCCTGGTGCCGCGCGATTCGGTCATTCGGGAGTTCATCGGTGGGTTGGAGATCGAATAGGTTGAATCAATTCTTGCATTTGTAACAGGATGTCTGCCATCACCAGACATCCTGTTTTTTTTATAAATTATTAATTGAATGCTAATATTTTTCTGACAATCAAGAATTATATTTCCAATTGTAAGACCAAATTTCAAATTTATTCTAAAGGAGGTTCATTATGTCCAATATTATTCGATGGGAGCCCATGCGCGAAATGATGACTCTGCGTGAAGCAATGGACCGGTTGTTTGATGACGCCTTCACGCGCCCTATCAATAACACGAGTGGGTTCTCCAGCATACCAGCCATTGATCTCTTCCAGACCGAAGATGATGTGGTGGTAAAAGCATCTCTTCCAGGTCTCAAGTCTGAGGATGTCCACATTTCCGTCACCAACGGAGTACTCAGCCTGTCTGGAGAATTTAAACAGGAAGAGGAGACGAAAGAATCCACATATCATATCCGCGAACATCGCCAGGGTTCATTCGAACGCTCGCTCCAACTGCCGGTGGACGTGGAAACCGATAAAGCCAAGGCAGATTTCAAAGATGGAATTCTGACCATCACACTGCCCAAAGCCGAAGCGGTCAAACCCCGTACCATCAGCATCAAAGCCAAATAAACGCACCTCAGCCAACGGCTAATAAAGGCACAGCAACCTTTTGACTAGGTTGCTGTGCCTTTTTTGCCCCTTCGAATAATATGTCTTGCTGAGTTTCCTTAAATATTCATATTTACCTTGTAATTATATAAGGTCTATCCTAAAATATATATAATATCCAAATTTAGGTTTCCCTAATAATAGCATAATAGAAGGAGGGTAGCGGAAGATAAACAGCCAGCGAATTTCCATTGTGAAGTATTTAATTTCAATCCCATATCGGTAAAAGATTCAGGAGGAATCAATGTAGCGTAATAGCTATAAGTATTTTGCTTTTTCTGTGATCCTTTCCATGATTTTTACAGCTCTGCCCGCAAATCAGCATGTTCTTGCAGCGAATCCGGCAGAGTTATTTATTTCTGAGTATATTGAAGGCTCCAGTTTCAATAAGGCTATTGAAATTTACAATGGAACCGGATCAGCCGTTGACCTGGCTGCTGGATTTTACAAACTGGAACTTTATAGCAATGGTTCCGCAACTGTCAGCCAATCCGTCGCGCTTTCAGGAACCATAACTGATGGTGATGTATATGTGCTGGCACACGCAAGTGCGGATGCTGCCATTTTGGCTCAGGCAGACGTGACCAGTAATTCCGTGATCAATTTCAACGGTGACGATGCTGTTGTCTTGCGAAAAAATGGGGTTATAGTAGATGCATTTGGACAAATTGGGTTTGACCCCGGCTCACAGTGGGTTGGTGGAGGTCAGGACGATACTTTGCGCCGTAAAGTAGATATTTGTGCAGGTGACACAAATCCCGATGATGCCTTTGATGCTTCAGTAGAGTTGGATATTTTTGCAATAAACACATTCGATGGATTGGGGAGTCATTCTGCCAATTGCGGCACCGTTGAACCACCACCTACAATTTTAATCAACGAAGTTGACTCTGACACACCAAGTACGGATGTGTTGGAATTTGTGGAGTTGTTTGATGGCGGTGTAGGTAATACTGCTCTCGATGGACTAGTGGTTGTTTTCTATAATGGGAGTAACGATCTATCCTATGCTTCTTACGATCTGGATGGCTTCAGTACCGATGCCAATGGTTATTTCCTGCTTGGAAATGCGGGTGTAACCCCAACCCCTGGTATCATCTTTTCTGGGAACGGCCTGCAAAATGGACAGGATGCAGTAGCCCTTTATGCTGATGACTCAGCCAGCTTCCCCTCAAACACACCCGTAACCACCATCAATCTCCTCGATGCCATCGTTTATGACACCAACGATGGTGACGATGCCGGATTACTGGTCTTGCTTAATAATGGACAACCGCAAGTCGATGAAAACGGCGGAGGTGATGGTGCTAGTCAATCCAATCAGCGTTGCCCGAATGGCAGCGGTGGTGCCCTGAATACCGAAACTTATGCACAATTTGCTCCCACACCTGGAGATGCCAATATTTGTGTAACTCCGGTTGTTGTCGTAAAGATCCATGACATACAAGGTAATGGTATGGCGAGTCCGCTGGTTGGACAGACTGTAGCTATTGAAGGAATCGTTGTCGGTGACTTCCAGGATGGCGTCAGCGGCACGAACGGTGATTTGAATGGTTTCCATGTTCAGGAAGAGGATGCCGATGCGGATATCGATCCAACAACATCAGAAGGTATCTTTGTATACAACGGAAGTTCGCCTGCTGTAAATGTGCAGATCGGTGACCTGGTACATGTAGAAGGTGTTGTTTCTGAATTCAGTGGCATGACCGAAATTTCATCCTTTACGGGTGTTACAGTTGTCAGCAGTGGTAATGCGTTGCCAACGGCTTCTATTTTGTCTCTGCCAGTAACAAATGTTGATGACTTCGAAGCCTTTGAAGGTATGTTCGTCACCTTCCCGCAGAGCCTTGTCATATCTGAATATTTCAACTTTGACCGCTACGGGGAGATCGTGCTGACATCAGAGCGACACCTGACCCCCTCGGCTGAATTCGAACCCGGTCCGGATGCGATCCAAGCTGCTGCAGATTTCCTGCTTGATACGATCACGCTTGATGATGGTCGCTCGGCACAAAATCCGGACCCTGCCATCCATCCCAACTGCAATGTCTTCGACCTGACCAACCTGTTCCGGGGTGGTGACACAGTTGCAAACGTGACCGGTGTCATGGATTACAGCTTCGACCTGTACCGCATTCAGCCTACCCAGGGTGCGGATTACATCTCTGTGAACCCGCGCCCTGCTGGACCGGAAGATGTCGGTGGAAGTTTGAAAGTGGTTTCCATGAACACGCTCAACTTCTTCACAACCATTGACCAGGGCTCAAGTTTTTGGATTTGTGGTCCCGCTCAGAATCAGGAATGCCGTGGAGCGGATACTCTCGAAGAACTCACCCGCCAGCGTGATAAGCTCATTGCTGCAATCACGGCAATGAATGCGGACGTGATCGGTCTGTTAGAGATCGAAAATAATATTTATGATGAAGCAGTAAAGAACCTTGTTGAGAGCCTGAACACAGCCCTCGGCGCAGGCACATACGACTATGTCTCCACTGGACCAATAGGAACGGATGCCATCAAGGTGGCGCTGATCTACAAACCAGCCACAGTATCATTGGTTGGCGATTTTGCCATTCTCGACTCATCTGTTGATGCGCGCTTCATTGACACCAAGAATCGTCCGGCTTTGGCACAATCTTTCATGGATAATTCAACAGGCGGCATTTTCACTGTTGCAGTGAATCATCTGAAATCCAAGGGGTCAGATTGTAATGATCTTGACGATCCAGATCTGGGTGACGGTGCAGGAAATTGTAATATCACCCGCACTCTGGCTGCCCAGGCCCTGGTGGACTGGCTAGCAACCGACCCCACTGGTAGTGGTGATTCTGATCTCCTCATTATTGGAGATTTGAATTCCTATGACAAGGAAGATCCCATTGATGCCATCAAGGCTGGTCCTGATGACACTCTGGGCACATCCGACGACTATACCGATCTGGTCTTCAATTTCCAAGGAGAGAACGCCTACTCCTATGTCTTTGACGGACAGATCGGATATCTTGATTATGGTCTGGCAAACGCAAGTTTGGCAAGCCAAATCACAGGTGTAGCTGACTGGCACGTCAATGCAGATGAACCCGACCTGATCGATTACGATATGAGTTATAAGTTGAATGCCCAGGATGCCCTCTACGCTCCAGATCAATTCCGCTACTCTGACCATGACCCGGTTATTATTGGGTGTGACGTTTGTGACGAGATCGCTCCAGTCTTCGATGAAGTTGCGGTTACTCCTGGCTTATTGTGGCCTGCCAATCATAAATATGTGGATGTGACTGCCACACTCGTGGTCAGTGATAACTTTGACCTAAATCCAACAGTGATTCTGATCTCGATTATCTCCAGCGAAGCAGATGAAGGTTTGGGTGACGGTGATTTTCCGAATGATATCGTCATCGTTGATGATTTCCACTTCAAACTGCGCGCTGAACGGTCCGCAGTGAATAAAGCTGGCCGTAATTACACCATTACATACATGGTGACCGATGATTGTGGTAATTCCACCTACCAGTCGGTCTTTGTCTTTGTGCCATTCAACCAGAAAAAGAGATAATCCAACCTTCTGGATAAAGAAAATTATTTAACCAGGAGCCCGTCGCATGACGGGCTCCTTCTTTTTTTTGCTTGAAGATTGATCTATTCTTTGCTGCCGAAATGCGATTGTTTATGAAGGGAATATCATTCCTGCTTCGATCCAAACATAGGCACCAGCCAATCTGCCAGGGCGGGGAACAAGTAAGCTGTCAGGACCAGGAGTCTCCAAGATCTTGGAATGACATGGATCCGGCGCGGATGATCCATCAGCCAAGCTACCTGGTCTGCCACATAGCTGACCGGCATCAACCCCGGGTACCTGGGTGCATCCAACCGGCCTTCCGCGTGAGCTTTCAAATTGGTTGAGAATTCAGAAGGTGTGAAACCGGGACAAAAAGCAGACACCTTCACACCTGTTTTCAGCAGTTCCCGTCGCAAGGCATCTGAAAAACCCACCACCCCATACTTGGTGGCAGAGTAAACTGGGGAGACAGCGACAAGGCCAGCAATGGAAGAATTATTTATGATATGCCCACCCTTTTGTTCCAACATGGCTGGCAATACCGCAAGTGCACACGCCATGACAGCCACCAGATTGGTATTTACTTTATTCATGATCTGGTCTGATTCCCATTTCACGAAAGGCAGGTTCAAACCTGCACCGGCATTGTTAAAGAGGATATCCACCCTTCCCCACTTTACCAGAGTAGCTTGCACCATAGTATCGATATCTGCTCGTTGGGTGACATCCGTTGGCAGGATCAGCACTTCTCCACCTGCCTTGCGAACATCTTCAGCGACAATTTCCAATTTGTCCAAGCGCCTGGCAGCTAGCCCCAGGCACATGCCTGCCCTGCCAAGACGCCGGGCGACCGCTGCCCCGATTCCGCTGGATGCGCCTGTAATGATGACTATCTTTTTGTCCATTACACACCTCGTTCACTGTTAATCTACTAATATTATTGCATATATTTTAATCCTGCCAAAGGGAACCTTTTTATCCAGTGTGTTCAAATTAAATCAAATTGCCTGCCTGGATTCCAATTTAACCCAGGCAGGCAAGGGAAGGACATGGATTTAAGTATTATACAAACTTACGGCTCAACAATCACTGATCCTGTCATCGAAGAGTGGATCCCACAGTGATATGTATATGTACCAGCGATGCCAAAAGTGTGACTGAAGCTATTACCATTTTTAAGACTGCTGGATTTAAAACTGTCATCATCGGCAACAATTGTATGAGTTGCACCGTCCTGGTTTATCCAGTTTACAGTATCACCGATCTTTATGGTAACTGTATTCTGAACGAATGTAAATCCGCTGATCTCAATATCGAAAACATTCCCGGATGAAATTGAAGCCAAGGTGGCAGATGCAACCTCCGCAGGTATGGAGGTGTGCTCCCTGCTTTCCATTGTTTCAGTCATTTCCAGTGCCAATGTGGGAACCTGGGTTGACGCATCCTTGGGAGTACAAGCTGCTAGCAAGGAAGCTATTGTTAGAACCATTATTAATGATCTTATCTTCATCTAATTCTCCATTTATTAATAATAAGATATTTATGATAATAATTATATTATAAATCGACTTTCGGCAATACTTCTTAGAATGGGATTAGAAATATTAATAATCCCTGCTTGCGATCGCACACTTTGAACTGAGAATAATCCAATCTATGGGAAACACCGCTTCCTATATCCAAGATGGTCTTTTTACTACCCTGTTGACCGATATTCCCCATTATCGACCAAAATCAAGATTGAAAACAAATTAATACCATCCTGCCGGAGCATGACGAAAATGTCATTTGGTTATAGAATAAGAATAATTGTTTTTCTTTCGGTCAAGATAGTTTTATTAATTAATGCTTGTACGGAGACTTCAATTGATCTCACCCAGGATACCCCAACAAAAACGTCCCACCGGAATGACCGGATTGATGATCGTCCTTTCCGGGCAGGCTGTCTCAATTCTGGCTTCCAACATGACAGGATTCGCCCTGTCCATCTGGGTTTTTCAAAAAACCAGCAGCGCTACCGCCCTGGGAGGTATGACAACAGCATTTACCATTCCTTACCTGCTACTCATCCCCCTGGCAGGTGTATTCGTGGATCGCTACAACCGTAAACTGATGATGATGGTCAGTGATCTGACTGCTGCATTCGGAACCCTGGCAATATTCGTGTTGTTTTCCACAGACCATTTGCAGATATGGCATTTTTACATAATCAATGGACTGATAGGCTTAGGTGGTGCCTTTCAGTGGCCAGCCTATTCAGCTGCCATCACAACCATGGTACCCAAAGAACAATATGGGCGGGCTAATGGATTAATGTCGCTCGTTCAGGCAGGACCAGGAATCATTGCACCTATCATGGCAGGGGTTTTGATGCCATTCATGGGGTTGGTAGGAATCCTGCTGATTGATTTGGCCACCTTTATATTGGCCATCGGTGCCCTGATGCTGGTACATGTACCTGCTCCTGTTCAAACCGTTGAAGGTCTGGGGGGTAAAGGGTCTCTCTGGAAAGAAGCTTCTTTTGGCTTTAAATACATCTTCGAACGCCCCAGTTTGCTGGGGATAGTAATCATCCTACTAATCGCAAATTTCTTTCTCGGGTTTCCAAACAGTGTTCAGATTCCCCTGGTTCTTCTGCGCACTGGTAATAGCAGCGTCATCCTGGGAGCAGTTCAGACTGCTGGAGCGGTAGCCTGGACACTGGGATCGCTGATCATGAGCGCATGGGGTGGTTTCAAGGATCGAATTCATGGAGTACTGATCGGCTGGTCAGTGTATTGCCTATTCGGGAACATAGTTTTTGGCCTTGGTCGTAGCCTGGGCATCTGGGTGCCAGCCTATCTATTTGCCGGTGTGGGTTCCAGCCTGGGTATCGCATCCAGCACCGCGCTGCTGCAATCCAAGACTGCCCCTGATGTTCAGGGACGTGTTTTCTCCGCCCGTCGCTTGTTGACCTGGGCTCCAGATATGTTTACTCCGTTGCTAGGTGGGATGTTGGCAGACAGGATCATGGAACCCGCCATGCAGTCTCCAGGGTGGTTGTCCATCTTGTTTGGCTGGATGACTGGAGAAGAACCGGGGTCGGGTATGGCTGTCATGATGATCATTTTTGGATTGTTGACCATAATAACACTTCTTGCAGGTTACCTATTACCCCCTGTACGAAATATGGAAATAATCCTGCCTGACCATGATCAGCTGGAAAGGGTGGAAAGGCCGGATGCATGAAAGTGGATCATTGAAAGGTAATGGAAAGGAGTTAACCATGAGCCCAATTGGATCATGCCAGCATGGATTAAGTCGTCGGGATTTTCTGAAATGGATCCTTGCCACAGGGGGTGGCCTGGCACTTTCGCCCCTGCTGAATGGTTGTTCCAGCCCCGGGACGCCATCTCTCACTACCGCTACAATTTCACCCACCCTTATACCATCCATCACCCCGCAGGATGACCTGCTGGTCGGTTTACAAGGTTTGGATCTTGATTCGTTTCTTGAGGAGGCTTTTCGACGGTGGATGTTACGTGATCCTGAAGGTATCACGGTCAATGGACTTTCAGATCTGTTTGGAGTTGGGAATGTCAATTTGAACGATGTATCTGACGGATTCATCCATGAAACTCAACAACTGCAATCAGGTATCCTGGAGTTGCTTAAGGAATATGACCCGCAATTACTAACAAGCACCCAGGCATTTAGCGCACAATTATATGCCTGGTTCCTCCAGGACCAGGAGCGAGGTTTCCCCTTTGTTTATTCAGATTACCTGGTATTCCCCTTTGTCAACAGCTTTACCTGGAACATGAATTATCTATTCACAGAAGCCCAACCCATCCATGATCTGCAGGATATCCAGGAGACAATCCAACGCTTAGGGCAGGTTCAAACCAGATGTAATCAAGTGACGGATGGGTTGAAGATCCGCCAGGAGAATGGCGTCATTCTGCCTGCAATTCTTATCCCGGATGCGATCCAGAATTTGAAACAATATACGATGCCGGAATATTCTCATCCTTATTACCAGGCAATTTCATCCAAGATCGATCAAGTTGACAGTATAAGCACGCAGGATCGTTCAGAGAAGAATGAAGAAGTAAGAAAAGCGATCGCAGATTCGGTCATCCCCGGTTTCCAGAATCTGGTTGATCATTTCAATGGTATACGATCGAATGCCCCGCTAGATGTCGGTGTCTGGCGGTTTCCCAATGGATCAGAATTCTATACCCATCTCCTGCAGCATTACACAACAACCGAACTATCCCCGTCTGAAATTCACCAAATTGGGTTAGATAATGCTAAGCGTGTCCAGATTGAAATGCGCGAGGAATTTGCCAGGTTGGGTTATCCTGCCGATGAAAGCATAAAATCTCTTATTGAAAGATTGAGTGCTGAAGATGGCTATATCAAGGGAGCCCAGGTGGAACAGGTCGCCAAATCTGCCATCGATCTGGCGATGAGTCTATTGGATCAGGTTTTTGAATACCCGTTGCGCCAGGAGATCAAAATTGTAGGCGGAGAGCAGGGCAATTTCTTTACCCCAGCACCACTGGATGGCTCACGGCCTCCGGTGTTTTATGCTTCATCGGCTTTCTCCCAACCAGGTTTTCCAATCAAAAGCATTGCCTTTCATGAGGCAGTACCCGGGCATGGGTATCAGTTTGACGTGGCAAGCCAGATGAACCTTCCTATTTACAGGTATGCTGCGCAGTATGATGGCTATGTGGAAGGTTGGGCACTTTATGCTGAACGCTTGATGTGGGAACTGGGTGCTTATGAAGACGACCCGGCTGGAAATCTCGGCCGCCTGGACTTGGAACTCTTGCGGGCTGTAAGATGTGTGCTGGATACCGGTATCCACTCAAAAAAATGGACTTACGAGCAAGCCAATCAGTATATGCTGGAAACCAGAGGAGTACCAGGTGATGGTGAGATCCAGCGCTATATCATGTGGCCAGCCCAGGCAGTATCTTACTACATCGGGTTTCAAAAGATCCTGGAATTGCGCCGGTTGGCGCAATCACAGCTGGGTGCCCGATTTGATATTAAGAAATTCCATACGGTCATACTGGGCAGCGGACAGGTACCCCTGGCTATCCTGGAAGAGATGGTAAGATCCTATATTGAAGGTAATGGATGAGCATTTTCATTACTGCAGGCACCCACCTGGTTCTGCATCCCGCTAAACCGGAGGATGCAGCCCACCTTCATATTTCCATCCAAGAGGATTTGACAAAATCAAGTTGGACCAATTTACTGCCTTTACCCATCCAGAAATTACTGCACCATTAGCTGTAGCCAGGAAATGCGGGTTCATATATGAAGAAACGATCTCTTTGTGGGAACATCTTTTAAGGTGACAAGTTCTTAAGTACACCACCAAAGAAAATAAAATTTCATAACCAATCAATGAAAGGAAAAATGCATGCAAAAGAATATTCTCATCTTAAAAGGCAGCCCTCGCCAAAAAGGTAACAGCAACCTGCTTGCAGACCGGGTTGCAGAGGGTGCAAACCAGGCTGGCGCGCTTGTGGAAAGCATCCGCCTGCACGGACTCGACATCCGTCCCTGCGATGCCTGTGATTCCTGCATTGAGACTGGTGTGTGTGTGCTGAAGGATGACATGCAGCCGATCTATTCCAAACTCCTGGCTGCAGATGCCCTGGTGCTGGCCAGCCCGATATACTGGTTCACTTATAGCGCCCAACTCAAGACTTGCATTGATCGTTGGTACTCGGTATGGAATTATAAAAAAGATCTTTTCAAAGGCAAACCGGTCGGGATCGTGTTGACATACGGCGATTCAGACCTGTACAACTCAGGCGGCATCAATGCCATCCATTCCTTTGAGACCATGTTCCGCTTTTTGCAGGCAGATATGCTTGGAATAGTACATGCTTCACTGGAAGGTGAGGGTGAGGCACTCCAGCATCCTGAATTGCTCGAACAAGCCCGTCTTCTGGGTGTCAAGTTGGCAGGGTAATTGCTCTTTCCACTGGTATGAATTGAAAGATCGAATTCCACTGGTCATTTTTATTTACAGGTCAATTTTCTTTATCAGCCTGCCTGGCTTTTTTTCTTGCCAATAATCTACGGATGCGGGTATGGCGCTCGCGCGTCAGGGGGTAAAACCAGGCTATCAATATCGCTGAAAGAAGCAGCAAAGCGCCGAATGGACCAATCAGCACACGCATCGCCATCAGAGCGCTGTCGGGTTGGGTGAATTGTGTCACCCCCGAGGGTGGCGTCAAGTAACCGAACCAACCCAGCACTTGCAGGGCAATAAATATCGCCACCGCGCCCGTTAACTTGCGGATGAAATTCTTGATCCCATAATAGATGCCCTCCTGGCGGCGTCCTGTGCGCAGCTCATCCCACTCGATCACATCCGGGAAGATCGAGTCGGGTAACACATGCGCAGCGGAAACGGAGATGCCAGCCATTACAGCCAGGATGAGGATCAAAGTCACCTGTCCAGGTTGCACAGTGAAGATGATCAATTGCACCACTGCCCAGAATGACATGGCAATAATATAGGTTTTATTTTTGCTCAATTTCTTTGAAAGCCAGATCCAAAATGGCAGCATAACAACGGATGTCACCAGCAATAGCCCCAAGACAGAAGAATCCAGCGACAGACCGAGCGCTTTTTGCAGTAAATTTCCGCCCGCTATCCAGTAGGTCAAGAAAAAGGGTAAACAAAGTGCCACCAGGTCAAAGGTGATCCAGTTGAGCATGAATAAGGCGGTAGCATAACGGAAGGGAATATTGCTCCATGCGGTTTGAAGAGTTTCGCGTAATGAAGCCGTTGGCTCTTTTTGAAGAGTCTGAGTGTTTTGCGGGTGTTCGCGGATCACAAAGAAGATCAGCAACAGGGGAATGATCGCCAAGCCTCCAAACAAGGTAGCCACCAGCATGTAACCTTGCTGCTGGGTGCCTCCACCTGCCAAAACGGATTTCACGATCTCCGGAGCAGCCACGGCAGTCACCAGGCTTGCGAGCAGATTAAAGAACATGCGGAAACCTGTCAGAGAGGTGCGTTCATCGTAGTCGGGGGTGATTTCGGGTGTCAGGGAGTACAATGGCACACTGATGAGTGTTTGCAGGGTATCACTGAGCATATACATCAGGGAGACCGCAGCAGCCAGTGCATATTGGTTTTCAAAGGGTGGAACCCACCATAGCAAAATAAAAGCCAGTCCAAATGGTATGGAGAAGAAAAGCAGGAAAGGTCGGCGGCGACCCCAGCGTGTTTTAACACGATCACTCAGCATGCCTACCAGAGGATCATTAATTGCATCCCAAACAATACCCAACACCACAGCAAAGGAAGCCAGCCGGGGTTCCAATCCGACCACATCTGTCAGAAAGATGGCATAAAAGATCTGGCGCAGGGTACCAAAACTGGCATAGCTCCAATCTCCAGAGCCGAAAACCATTTTTTGCCAGAATGACAGGAAATTCTTGCGAGGCTGAACTTGTTCTATTGTACTCATGCTTGTTCTCCTTTGGCGAAGGGAATGGGATGGGGTTCATTCATAAATTCAGGAAAGACTGGTGATGTAAAATCGAGCTTTCCTCGTTCTAAAATCACCTATTGATGACACCCAAATGCATTTCTAATGAATTATTATGAATGACTGATATTAAGTGTATTAATTGGCAAGTCTCGTCATTGAATCCAACAGGTCTAAAACCAACTCCTTGATATCGCCTCGATTCGGTAGTGACCCGATCAGACCGTACATGGGAGCCATGCGTGAAGGCAACCCGCTGCCTGGACCACCCAATAAGGATGAAACTTTTTCCATCAGAGCGGTCATCCACTTCCTGGGGAGCAGTCGAGCCAGCAGATTAGCAAGGGCAATTATGAATTTATTGGTGGTCTTTCTCAGGCTGGGTTTACGGACAATGACTGCCGCGCTTGCCAGATCAGCCAGAAATTCAGCAGCAATCTTACTATGGACATGGTTGATGGTGACATGCAAACAGCGCGGGAAGTGCTGCCGGTCGAGGTGCCAGCCACGCTGATCAAGTTCGTCGGCCACTTCATACACATCCAGGCTATCAGATGCAATGGCAAAAACGCTCATTTCGGGGTTGCTGAGTACTTTCAACCCGGGGATATTGCTGATACCTTCCTGGATCATGTGTGTGGTTTCCATGACAGTTTTTGTGATCTCCATGTAACCGGATTCACCGAGGTGGTTCATAACTGCCCAGGCTGCTGCGATCGGTCCGGCTGCGCGTGAGCCTGTCATGGTGGGGGAAGGGTAGATACCACCCGGCCAGTTGATGGAGACAAACATCTGGTGACGTCGAAGTTCAGGGTTGCGATACAAGATAACCGAAGCGGGTTTGGCTGCATACCCAAACTTGTGCAGGTCGGCGGAAATGGAGGTGACCCCCGGTACGCTGAAATCAAAATCGGGGATTGGGTAACCCAGCTTACGGGCAAAAGGAAGCATAAAGCCCCCCACGCAAGCATCGGTGTGAAACAGAAGCCCGTTTTCCCGGGCCAAGGATGCCAGTTCATGGATGGGGTCGATGACGCCATGTGGATAGGAAGGGGCTGAGCCGACCATCATGATGCTGTTGGGAGTTATTGCCTGGCGCATCGCTTCAAGATCTGCCCTAAAATCGCTAGCGACAGGCACCAATACCAGGCTCACATCCAAGTATTCGGCAGCTTTTTCGAATGCCGGATGGGCAGTCCTGGGCAGGATCACTTCGGGATGTGTAATTTGCGGGTGATGCTGTCGCGCCCAGTCACGCGCTGTTTTAACCGCCATTATCAATGACTCTGTACCACCGGTGGTCATATTTCCGCATACGTTTTCATCCCCGCCCAGCAGAGAGGAGGTCATGGCAAGCACTTCACTTTCAAATTTACGAATGCTGGGAAAGGCAGTTGGGTTAAGTCCGTTCTCCGAGAAGAACATGGTATATGCCTCTTTGAGCAGCGCGTCGATCTCATCGTTTATATGGTAAACCAGACCCAAAGCGCGCCCCTCCTGCCATTTAACATCATGGTCACGTGCGGCGCGCATGCAGACAAGCACTTCTTTTTTTGACCTTCCCTGTGAGGGCAGAGCTAGGGTAATTGAACTCATGATCAATCTCCTCTGGCAGGTGTTGATAGTGTTATTCGACAGCAATATTAAATTGTATTAAGATGATGCCTTTCAATTGTTTAATTATTTACGATGCTTATTTGTATCCTGAATTTTAATAGTTTAGCACAAATTCACCTGGGATGCGATAAAATACGAACATGTCCTCCCTGGCAGATAAGCTCAAAGCCCTTGGTGTAAAAACCGGTACAGCCGGGATCCAGCCCCCATCAGATGAAGCTCATGCCACCCATCCGGTTGAGACTGTAGTGCACGGGTGCTTTGTATCCACACGTCGCGGGGAAACCTTTATCAGCAGCAGTCATTACCCATTGGATTACCAGCACGGTCAAGTCCCGATCTTGTTTTCGGAGGGACTTGACACTCTGTCGTTGTGGGCGAGGGATGATAGACTGATCACCATGAAACCGGAAGATTTTGTCTTTCTGGATACCGAAACAAGCGGTTTATCCGGTGGAACCGGCACCTATGCCTTCATGGTGGGAGCGGGTCGTTTTGAAGATGGTGGTTTCCACCTGGCACAGTTCTTTATGCGTGACCCGGGAGAAGAGGCTGCACTTCTGGAAGCCCTGACAGATTTCCTGGCCCCAGCCAGTGTCATGGTTACCTATAATGGAAAAGCCTTTGACGGTCCGCTTCTGAAAACCCGTTACCGGCTGCATAATATACCGATACCCTTCAACGAAATGATCCACTTGGACCTGTTGCCCCTGGCGCGACGTTTGTGGCGCGACCGCCTGCCCAGCCGGACTTTGAAATATATCGAAGAAAATGTGCTCGCCGCACCTCGCAGCAGTGAGGAAGTGCCGGGTTATGAGATCCCTTACCTGTATTTTGATTATCTGCGCAGTGGGGATGCGCGCCCCCTGACAGGCGTGTTCTATCACAACAATATGGATATCGTCGCTTTGGCAGCCATGCTGAACCATATGAACCATATGCTGGTGGAACCCCTGCATGAATCCATAGAGCATGGATTGGACAGGATCTCCCTGGCAAGATTGTTTGAAGACCTGGGCAAGTGGGACCAGGCTGCACGATTGTATGAACGCGGCTTGCAGGAACGCTTACCCGAAGCGGATTTCGGACAGGCAGTCCGTCGGCTATCCACTCTCCAGCGCCGGCGTGGTGATCTGGATTCTGCCCTGACATTGTGGGAGAAGGCAGCGAGTGATGGACATATTTATGCGCACATTGAGCTGGCGAAGCATCACGAACACCGTGAACGAAACCCCCAGATAGCCATCCAGTGGACCCGGTCAGCACGCAATCTGGTCGAACAGGATGCAAGCATGCCAGCCTATATACGTGAGCACTGGCTGGAAGAGGTGGATCATCGCCTGGAACGATTGCTTAAGAAAACTGGATATTGATGAGAAATCTCCATGAAAAAACGTGATTTTACCCCAGGTTCTGTCCTGTTAATTTTGATTCTGTCAACACTGTCTTGTGGAATACCATCGAATCCCACTCCTAAGCCGTTTATTCCGACTACTACAGCCATGCAGGTAATTACAGAGTTACCCGCACATCAAATGTTATCGCTGGTATCCACAACTCTAGCTGAGAGTGGAGAAACGCCTCCCTATACCATCAGCGCAGAGATCCCTTTCCTGGAGGGTAGTGATGAAGCCAGGATACAGTTGTTCAATCAATTGGTGGATGGTTTGATCCGTGGGGATATTGACAGCTTCCGCAAGATTGTCTTGCAGGATGCCCCCAATCCACCCGCTGCCCTGGGAAGCTCTTATGATATGCATTATGCACTTCTCTCACCACCGAGTGATATCATGAGCCTCAAGTTTGAGATAAATTCATATTTCGAGGGAGCTGCACACCCAGGCAGTTACAGCCTGACCATTAACTTTGATCTGGCAGCCGGCCAGGAATTGAGACTGGAGCAGCTATTCGTGGCGGGATCCAATTACCTGGAAGTGGTGGCAACCTATTGCAAGACGCAGCTCATTTTGCGGAATATTGCTTATTTTGAATCAGGCGCTGATCCAATTCCCGGGAACTATCGCAACTGGAACATAACCGCCGACGGCTTGTTGATCTCATTTGACCCTTACCAAGTGGCAGCATATGCAGCCGGACCGCAGATCGTTTTGATCCCATATTCAGAATTGCAAGCGATCATCGATAATTCCGGTCCTCTCGTTGAATTTTTAGAATGATAATAGAATAATAATTAAAGTGATCCCAAGCTTTTTATGGGATCAGTTAGAAAGAATCCAATAAAATCGACTGGTTCATGAACATGTGCCATCCAAGGAGGAAAAAACATGCGATCTTTCAGATATTCTCTCATTATATGCATCTCAATCTTCTTGTTGATCCTGAGCGGTTGTATCATCAAGGATAGTCCTGCTCCCGGTTGTCGAAAATCCATCGGTTTCCCAATGATGGGAGGTTGTTCAGGCAAGACCGCCATCCTGGACCTGGAAATTGAATATGCGCCGGAATGTGTGATCATTGAGGTTAATAATTGCAACGGTGGCGTGCTGAATATCCGCAATACTTGTGAGGCAGACATCCGTCTTCATGATATCGTGATACCTACCAATGATTCGGTCAGCCTGGATGTTAAAATGGTGGATGGATCGATCGAATTGATCCAATCTCACGGAAATTTTTCTGTTTTTATCCCAGTGGAAGACATGCGAATCGAGGTGATGGGTGAAACAGGCATTGACCCAATTAAGTTTTCTTTTACGAAAACGAAGCCATTGTGTGAATAAAAGATTGCTGCAATTTCTTATTTACTCTATTTATAATAATATTTGAGATAATCATGGCAATAAAAAGATTTGATCGAATCCAGAAATTCACTTCCTATCAAGAAATTAACGAGATCATTCACTCATTTGTTGTAGAGGTTATGAACATTCTCAACGAAAATTTATGTGGAATTTACCTCACAGGGTCTCTTTCTTATGGTGACTTTGATGAAAATAGTAGTGACATTGACATTACCGTTATTTTGAGAAAAACTGTTTCGTCAAAAGGATTGGAAAAAATCAAGAAATTACATGTTAAGTTGGAGAAAAATTTTGAAAAATGGGCAAAACGTCTTGAATGTACATATACTCCCGTTGAAATGTTGAAAAGTATCCTGCCACCTTTAGAGCCCCGGCCATGGTATTGTGGACTCGAAAGTTTTCTATATGAAAAAGCACCTTACGGAAATGAATGGATAATCAACAACTACCTGTTATATCATTATTCCATTCCACTATTTGGTCCGGATTTCAAAGAGCTGATATCTCCAATCGATATTGAGGAAGTGCAAAAAGCATGTATCAGGGATCTATTCGTTGAATGGGAACCGAAAATAGACATTCCTGGTTATTTAGACAACAGTCATTTTCAATCCTATCTGATTCTCAATTTGTGCCGTATTTTATACACAGTCCTTCATAAAACTGCCGGTTCAAAAAGAGTTTCCGCTGCCTGGGTCAAGCGTGAATTTGGCATGCCCTGGAAGACCTTGATCGACTTAGCCGAGAACTGGCAATATGGAAAAGAAATCAAGGAGAGGAAAATGACCATTGATTTCATCAATTTCTCCATTGCAGAAATTTCAAAAACTGAAATTTTTGAACAATTGAGAGAGGAAATAGATATAATACGCTTGTCAAACAAACAGGAAAATATTAATTAATATGTTAACAGTTGGTATCAGCTTGCTGTTTATCAATCTGCCTGGAGTAAAATTAGGTTCAACCCCCGATACATTATCTGCGGAGGGATTTTTTAGGAGTGCGAAATGATTCGAAAATGTATCATCATGCTGGTTCTTGTCTTTTTAGCCGCCTGTTCAGCCAAGCCCCTTCAAACTGCAACATCCACACCTGGCTTGCCTAAAGTCCTGGCAGTTGAAACCTTTTTGGCGGATATCGTCCGTAATGTAGCGGGTGATCGTATGATCGTAGACAGCCTGTTGCCGATCAATAGTGACCCCCACAGTTATCAACCTGCGCCTCGCGATATCATCAAAGTCTCTGAAAGTAATGTGCTGGTCATCAATGGTGGCGGTATTGAAACATTTTTTGAACCGTTATTGGACAACGCTGGAGGTTCCCAGTTGGTTATTACAGCATCGGCAGGTTTGACCTCCCTTCCTGATCCGAGCGGTGAGCACCCGGAAGGAGACCCGCATTTCTGGATGGATCCCAATAATGTGATCCGCTACGTGGAAAATATCCGGGATGGCTTGATCCAGGCTGATCCGCAGGGTAAGCAGTACTATATGGATAATGCTGTTGCCTATATTGCGAAATTAAAAACATTGGATACCTGGATCGTGGATCAGGTTGCTCAAATTCCTCCCGAATATCGCCTGCTTGTCACCAACCACGAAAGCCTGGGTTATTTTGCTGCTCGTTACGGCTTTACCGTGGTCGGCTCGATCATCCCCAGTGTCAGCAGCGAATCTGTGCCAACTGCCAGCCAATTAGCTGAGTTGATCGATCAGATCCGGGCCAGTGGGGCACACGCCATCTTCATGGAAACTGGTGCTAATACCGATCTTGCCGAGCAGATATCAGCCGAAACAAATGTAATTCTGGTAACGAACCTGTACACTGCTTCTGTATCGGATATGCAAGGTCCGGCACCCACATATATCGACATGATGAAGTACAATGTGAATCAAATTGTGAATGCTTTAAAATAATATGAACCACAAAAAGGATATGCTTTCATTTTCCCGATAATTTCCAGGATTATCGGTAGAATCAACTATCGCTTGAAGATAACCATGGAAAAAACCTCCCCTCAAATATCAGCCCGCCTGGAAATCGAAAATATAAGTGTAGGTTATAACGGCACAACTGTTCTACAAGATGTTTCTTTTCATATTGCTCACGGTGCGCGCGTGGCAGTTGTGGGTCCGAATGGTGCCGGAAAATCCACGCTTTTCAAGGCTTTGGTCGGCCTATTACCTCTTCGTTCCGGGCAGATCTTCATCCATGAAATGGCATTGGGTCACCACCTAGACTGTGTGGCATACGTGCCACAACGCAGCGAGGTGGACTGGCAATTTCCAGTCACGGTTGCAGATGTGGTCATGATGGGGCGCTTCGGGAAGATGAACTGGCTGCAAGCCCCCAGTCGTGTTGATCGCCAGGTTGTGCTTACAAGTTTGCAACAAATGGGGATCGCTGATCTTGCAGATCGTTCGATCCGCGATATGTCGGGGGGACAGCAGCAACGTGTCTTCCTGGCGAGGGCTTTGGCCCAGCAGCCGCATATTTTCCTGATGGATGAAGCTTTTACCGGGGTAGATACCACAACACAGGAAGCGACTTTGCAATTGCTTGACCACTTGCGCGAGCAGAATGTGACCGTATTGATCTCCACCCACGATCTAACCCTGGCAGCCACGAGATTTGATGCCATCCTGCTACTAAATAGACGTGTGCTGGCATTTGGTACCCCCCAGGAAGTACTCACCCCGGGTAATCTCAGGCAGGCTTTCGGTACACATGTTCTAGATATGGAAACTGGTGCATTGCTTGTGGATGATTGCTGCCCACCAGACAAAGATCAGGATCATGGCTCGTCCAAAGATGCAGAGTGAACTGGCTGCTTGAACCCCTGCAATATGCATTCATGCTACGCGGCCTGTTGGCGGCGTTGCTGGTGGGCATCTTATGTGCCATCATGGGTACTTATGTTGTCATCCGTGGTATGGCATTCCTGGGGGATGCCATGGCACATGCCATATTGCCAGGTGTAGCCATTGCTTACTTGCTGCAAGGCAACCTGCTGCTCGGTGCTCTATTCGCAGCAGTACTGATCGCATTGGGAATTGGTATTTTCTCCAAAGGTGGCATGGTCAAGGAGGATACAGCCATTGGCATCCTGTTTGCAGCAGCCCTTGCTTTAGGCGTAGCCATTATCAGCTCGATCCAAACCTATGCGGTGGACCTGTCACATATTTTGTTTGGCCATATATTAGGTGTGAGCACATCCGATCTCTGGTTGACTGCCGGGTTGGGGATTTGCGTATTACTGGTTGTGGCTTTCAACTTTAAACAATTCATGGTCATTTCCTTTGACCCGGTGCTGGCAGCAACATTACGACTACCGGCTGAGTTTCTGCGGAATTTGCTGCTGCTGCTGCTGGCTGTTACGGTAGTTGTATCCCTGCAAACAGTGGGAGTGTCGCTGGCGGTAGCCATGCTGGTCACACCTGCTGCAGCGGCCTACCTGCTAACCCGCCGCCTGTTTCCCATGATGGTGGTCTCTGCGGTGATCGGAGCCAGTTCCAGCCTGATCGGCCTGTACCTGAGTTATTATCTTAATATCGTCTCAGGTTCTGCCATTGTCTTGACAGCAACTGGCATTTTTCTCGTTGTTTTCCTGTTCAATCCACGACAAGGTATACTCCGTCGTAAGATAAGATCCTAACTTGAAGGAATAAGCTAAATATGCGGTTAAGGCATTTTTTCGGTATCGTATCCATGCTTTGCCTGTTCCTGGGAAGTTGCACCAGAACCACGCCGACTTCAACGCCAATGTTGGTGGAAGTCACTCCCAACAATTCTGCCTCCAATACACCCCAGGCAACGGTTACGCACACACCTCAGCCAGCGATGGATAACCCCGAATATACTCTCCATCTACAACTGGATTATGCCCAGAAACAAGCCAGCGTGAATGAGACCATTAAATACCAGAACCAATCCGGGCAGGAAATGTCCAACCTGATCCTGGCAGTTGAACCCAACCTCTGGGCGAATTGTTTTAGCTTGAACGAGATCCGGATCGATGACCAGGTCAGCAATGAGTATGTGCTGGATGGACAAAAACTGGAGCTATCTCACACTTTAACTCCCATGGAAATTGTAACCATTTCCGTTTCATACACCCTTGCATTGCCAAAAATTGAGGTCAACGATAAAGCGACCATAATCCGTTCCCAGGTTTTTGGTTACACCACCCGGCAATTGAACATGGTGGATTGGTACCCGTTTGTGGTTCCATATGTCCCTGGTCAGGGCTGGTTATTGAACGAGCCTGCGACTTATGGAGAGCATCTTGTTTATGACAGTGCCAGTTTTGATGTGATGATCAATTTTGCTGGCGAAACGATCCCGGTGGTTGCCGCAAGTGGGGCGGAGATTTCTTCTGATGCTGGCAAACGCTTCCTGCTCGATAAAGGGCGCAGTTTTGCGCTCTCCTTCAGCCCGGACTATCTGATCAAGAGCCAGGAGGTTGATGGAATCACTGTGTTGAGCTATTATTTTGCTGCCAATGCCCTGGGAGGGCAGGCTGCCCTGGATGCCACCGTGAGAGCCTTGCAAATTTTCAGCCGGTATTTTGGACCTTACCCGCATACTTCAATGAGCATTGTTCAGGAAGAGACGGCCTTCAGCATGGAATATGATGGTCTCTATTTTCTGGAACGTCCCTTGTATTTTGGTTACAGCGGAGCGGATACAGATTTCCTACCTACCATCGCTGCACATGAGACTGCCCACCAATGGTGGTTTGGGCTGGTGGGAACGGATCAGGCTAATCAACCCTGGGTGGATGAAGCACTGGCCACCTATTCCGAGAGGTTATTCAACGAATCTTTCAGCCCGCAAAAAGGCGAGTGGTGGTACCTGGCGCGGATCAGCCTGGCTGAAGAAAATAATTGCCCGGTGGATATCAGCATTTATGGTTTTTATGATTACAAATGTTTTTACACCGAATCTGTGTATATGCGCGGGGCGCTGTTCATGCAAGCTCTCCGGGATCGCATCGGAGACCAGGTCTTTCTGGACTTTTTGAAGGACTTTGCCACACAATTCTCATTTCGACGGGCAAGTTCCCAGGATTTTTTCGCGGTTCTGCGCCAGCACACGGATGCTGATCTGACGGATATCATCCAGAATTTTTTTAATGAAGCCTATTGACCCGGAAATTCAAGAATGATCTTTACTAACTACAGAAACTTCCTGGCGATGGTGTTGATCCTGGTTCTGGCTGGTGGGTGTATTCCTCCCCTGCAAACACCTACCACACCAATTCAACAAACCATAACCCAAAACCCGAACAGTACCTACACACCAACACCTTTCCGGCCGGTTGCAAATACACCTTTGCCAACTGCAACACCAACCAATACGCATACACCCCTGCCAACCCAGACGCCATCGCCAACCCAGACACCCATACCACCCACCAGGATGCCGGCGAGTGATAGCGACCGTGCAAGTTATGTATTTATGGTGAACCTGGATTACGACAACCATCGCCTGGCAGTAGATGAAACCATCCATTACCCAAATTTATCAGGAGTGGAATTGACCAACCTGGTGATGGCAGTTGAACCAGATCGCTGGATTGGTGCATTCCAGTTGAATGGATTAAGTGTGGACGGGTTGGAAGTTGAAGATTACAACCTCGTGGATGGGCGCATGGATGTTCCCCTGATCAATCCATTGGCTGCAGGTGAAACCATCATCCTGAACCTTAATTATGACCTGGTATTACCCTGGAATGGCGACCATATCTTTGGTTACAACAACTGGCAGATCAATGTGGTGGACTGGTATCCATTTATCGTGCCTTATAAAACCGGCACTGGTTGGCTGCTGCACGATCCTGCCAATGTGGGTGAACATTTGGTTTTTGATTGTGTGGATTTTGATGTCACCATCCTACCCAAAGCCGGCAACTCGACATTGAGCATTGCCGCCAGCGCACCCGGGGAGCCTGTTGATAATGGATCGCACTACATGTTGAGCCAGGCGCGCACTTTTGTTTTTTCCGCCAGCAAGGCTTATATGACATCCAGTGCAATGGTGGGGGATGTGACCGTAACCAGTTATTATGCAGATGTTAACCAGATAGCTGGCGAGGCAATATTGGATGCAATTGTCCAGGCTATTGAAATTTACAGCGATGAATATGGTCCTTATCCATACAAAAGCCTCAGCATTGTGGAAACTTTTTTCCCGGATGGCATGGAATATGACGGTTTGTTTTTCCTGAGTCACAATTTTTATGATGCCTATGATGGGACCCTATTAAATAACCTGATCATGATCGGGGTCCACGAAACTGCACATCAATGGTGGTTTGGACAGGTTGGCAACGACCAGGCTTTGGAACCCTGGCTGGATGAAACCCTGGCCACTTATAGTGAGAGAATATTTTATGAGCGTATCAATCCAGTCTTGATGGGCTCCTGGTGGTTTTTCCGGGTAAATAATTTCGAACCTGCCGGAAAGATCGATATCAGCATTTACGATGGGGGCAGCTTCCGTCCGTATACAAACGCGGTCTATTTGCGCGGTGCCAAATTCATGGAGAATCTACGCACCCGCATGGGAGATAAATCTTTTTTCGAATTTTTGAGTGATTATGCAACTCAAAAGGCGCACAAGATCTCTACAAGTGATGATTTCTTCAGGATACTCTATAGACATACTTCGGCAGATATCAGTGACATCGTGGCCACTTATTTTCAAAACCCGCATTAGTTGATCGGGAAGACCCAAAGAACACCTAACACAACCAGTGGAGGAGTGCAGGTGCGCTTGCAGGCCGTCTCGCCCCGGCGGGCTCGCGGCCCGAACGGGTGCAAGTGTCGCCCTGTTTATCAGCATGACAGGTATTGTCAATGGAACTAGCATGACCGAATCTGATCTCAAACACATAACCGAATCCAATCGAGCCGCCTGGAATGAGGTCATGCCATTGCACCAACGCGCCGCCAAAGAAAAACTGGACAAATTTTTCTCCGAAGCGGGTTGTGTGCATTTGGATGAGATCGAGATCGGAATATTGAAAGAGGTCAACCTGGAAAGAAAGCATGTGGCTCACCTGTGCTGCAATAATGGTACTGAGTTGATGTCCCTGAAGAACATGGGAGCGGCAGAATGTGTTGGATTCGATATTTGCGACGAGGCTATCCAGGAAGCCAACGAGCGAGCCATCCGCAGCCAGATTAATTGTAAATTTGTGCGAACAGACGTTTATGAAATTGATGAGACCTATAACGATCGTTTTGATATTGTCTATATCAGCGCAGGCTGCCTGGGCTGGCTGCCAGACCTGGAACTGTTCTTTGCCAAGGCTTTCACCTTGTTAAAGTCGGGTGGAATGGTTTTCATCCACGAGATCCATCCATTCGCTGAGATGCTGCCTTGCGATGATGACAAAAATCCTGTTAACCTGTGCATTGTCGAACCATATTTTAAAATAGAGCCCTACAAGGATCAGGGTGGTCTGGATTATGTCGGGCATTCAGAATATGACTCAACCACAACCCAGTATTGGTTCGCGCATACCTTATCTGACATTCTTATGAGTCTCATAAAAAACAACCTGCGGATCGAACGATTCGCAGAATTTGAAACGGATATATCTGCCGGACATCGCCAGGTTGAAGAAGCAAAAGCTGGCATCCCTTTAAGCTATATTTTGATCGGAAGAAAGGCGGGATAATGATCGAGAGGAAGAGGTAAATCAATGGAACCTATTGTCACAGGTCCCCTACCCGGAACATCAGTCGTGTGTACTGCCGTCATGCGGACTCTGCCAGAATGGTTTGGTATTGAAGAATCGATCCTTCAATATTCAGCCGAAATTGAGCATCTACCCACCTTCTTAATTAATGCTTCTGACAATGTGGCTGGTTTTTTGAGTCTCAAACAACACAACCCCTTTTCAGCTGAAATCCTTGTGATGGGTATTCGACCCGAATTCCAACGCCACGGATACGGCAGGTCACTGCTAGATGCAACCCAGGAATGGTTGCGACAACAAGAGGTTGAATACTTGCAAGTTAAGACACTCGGACCGTCCAACAATGACCCAAATTACGCAAAAACCAGGGAGTTTTATCTTGCGATGGGATTCAGACCGCTTGAAGAGCTTCTGCATGTATGGGATGTGCATAATCCCTGCCTGATCCTGGTTAAGAAATTATAATTTTTTGTTACTGCTCAGACCCTAAAGGTTCACCCGGAAAATTCAAGCAAGCAATAGCATTAATAATTGGATAGTTGTGCATTTTCTCAGGCCAGAGAAACCATTAGGGTCTTGACCTGAGAATTATCATTTTTCAAATAAATTTTTAATATAAATACGATATAATTTATCTTATAAGGAGTCGCACATGGAATTATCCAAAGAAATTCTTCTCAATATGTATTGGACAATGCTGCTGGCCCGGCGTACAGATGAACGCGCCTGGGTTCTGCACCGCCAGGGCAAGATCGCGTTTCACATCTCCGGAATCGGGCAGGAAGCCGCCCAGGTGGGAGCTGCCTTTGCATTGGATAGAGGCAAGGACTGGATATCACCTTATTATCGTGACCTGGCCTTGATGATAGCCCTCGGGTTGACACCTCTGGAGTTCATGTTAAGCGTGATGGGTAAGAAAGGTGAGCCATCTTCGGGAGCACGCCAGATGCCAAGTCACTGGGGATTACGCCGGGCCAACGTGTTGAGTCATTCTGCGCCGGTCGCGACCCAGACCTTGCATGCCAGCGGGGTAGGCCTGGCCATCAAACTCAGGGGAGAAAAGCAGGTGGTATTTACAACAATTGGCGAAGGATCCACCTCACAGGGTGAGTGGTACGAAGCAGTCAACTGGGCAGCCATCCACAAACTACCTGTCATCTTCATGGTGGAAAACAATTCCTATGCCATATCGGTTCCGCAGGATAAGCAAATGGCAGTCCCCAGCGCTGCCGACAAGGCTTGTGGATTGGGTCTGCCAGGTATCAATGTGGACGGCACCGATATCACAGCCGTTTACAAAGTCATGCAAGAGGCGGTCGAACGTGCCCGTTCAGGCGAAGGTGCGACCGTGATCGAAGCAAAAGCATACCGCCTGACACCGCACTCATCGGACGATGATGATCGATCCTACCGCACGCGTGAGGAAGTTGAAGCTCATAAAAAGACGGATCCGATCCCATTGACCCAGAAATTACTGCTCGCCAAGAAAATCATCACCCAGGAACAATTGGACGAAATGGAGATGCGTGCCAAAACAGAAATCGACCAGGCTGTAACGAATGCGACTGCAGCTCCCTATCCTGACCCTGAAGAAGCCCTGCATCCAGTCTATTTCGAGGAGGTGACCCATGCCTGAGATGACACTCATTGATGCCATCCGCCAGGGCATGGACGAAGAACTGGCACACGACCCCAACGTTTTCATCATTGGCGAGGATGTAGGTGTGCGTGGCGGCGTTTTCCGCGCCACCATGGGTTTGTTCGACAAATATGGCCCGCAACGTGTCATGGATTCCCCACTAGCCGAAGCATCCATCATAGGCGTGGGTATCGGGGCAGCGTTATATGGCCTGCGACCCATCTGCGAGATCCAGTTTGCTGATTTCATCCACCCGGCTTTCAACCAGATCATTAATGAAGCCGCCAAAATGTGCTACCGTTCCAACGGTGAATGGAGCGTGCCGATGGTCATCCGCGCTCCTTATGGCGGGGGAATTGGTGGCGGCTTGTATCACTCGCAATCGCTGGAAGCCTTCTTCACCCACACCCCGGGACTCAAGGTGGTGGTACCCTCCAACCCGAGAGATGCCATTGGCCTGCTTAAATCGGCCGTGCGTGATCCCAACCCGGTGCTCTTTTTTGAACCCAAAAAAGGCTACCGCCTGATCAAGGGTGAGGTACCCGAGGGTGAAATCCTGGTTCCGATCGGCAAGGCAGCTGTCAGCCGGGAAGGCAGTGATGTGAGCGTCTTTGCCTACGGTATGATGCACTATTACACCCTGCAGGCAGCTGAAAAACTGTCAGGCGAGGGTATCCATGTGGAAGTGATCGATCTACGCACCCTGTACCCGGTTGACCGGGAAAGCATCCTGGCATCGGTCCGCAAGACCGGTAAAGCCCTGGTCGTTTATGAAGACAATCTGACCGGTGGTTATGGCGCCGAGATCGCGGCGATCATTGCCGATCAAGCCTTTACTGACCTGGATGCACCCGTGCGGCGCCTGGCTGGACCGGATGTACCAGCCGTGCCTTTCAGCCACCCGATGCAAGACTGGTTCATGCTCAACCCGGAAAAAATTGCCACTGCCATCCGGGACCTGGTAAATTATTAGGAGAACTATGCCTACAAAAGTCATCATGCCGCAATTGGGCGAATCTGTTGTTGAGGGAACTGTCACCAAATGGCTAAAAAATGAAGGCGAGAGCATTAACGAGTTTGAAGCCCTGCTTGAAGTCAACACGGATAAAGTGGATACCGAGATCCCCAGCCCGGCTGGTGGAATCGTGCTCAAACTGCTGGTAGCTGAGGGTACCACGGTAACAGCCGGTACGATACTGGCGTGGCTTGGGCAACCCGGCGAAGAGATACCTGGAGGTGGCACTGAACCGGAGACACACTCTCCGGCGAAAGTACCGGCGGTAACCCAGGTAAAGACTGCCAGCCCAGAATCTGCTGCCAGCCCACAAAGCGTTCGTGACCTGGGATTTATTTCCCCCGTGGTGGCAAAGATCGCACATGAACACAATGTGGATCTGCAGCAGGTGAGAGGAACCGGGCAGGGCGGGCGCATTACCAAAAAGGATGTCCTGGCGTTCGTGGAGGCTAATCCCACGGGAGCAGCGATCGCAGATATACCCATCTGGGAGACCCCGGCGGATGGCGACCTCTTCCGCCCGACCGAAATGATGTTCAAAGAACCCACTGAGAGTACAGCCACGCGATCTGCAGCAGTGACGTCTACTCCTTCTGCAGCACCCATTGTTGGCGACCAGTTGATCCCCCACACAACCATCCGCCGCTCGATCGCCGAGCACATGATCAAGAGCAAGAGCATCTCAGCACATGTCACCACTGTCATGGAAGTCGATCTGAGCCGGGTTGCTGCACATCGCCAGGCCAACAAGGCGGCTTTCGCGCGGGATGGCGTCAACCTGACCTACACGGTCTATTTCATGTCCGCCATCGTGAGCGCTTTGAAAGCCTACCCGCAAGTCAATTCCTCGTGGAGCGATGAGGGCCTGGTGCTGCACTCCGCCATCAACATTGGCATGGCTACCTCCCTGGCAGAAGCCGGGCTGATCGTGCCGGTCATCAAGGGTGCCGACGGGCTGTCCCTGCTCGGACTGGCACGGGCGGTCAATGACCTGGCGCAGCGGGCACGTGAGCGTAAACTGCTGCCGGATGAAGTCAAAGGCGGCACTTTCACCCTGACCAATCACGGCACGTCCGGATCCCTTTTCGCCACGCCCATCATCAACCAACCGCAGTGCGGCATCCTGGGGGTGGGCATGGTTCAGAAACGGGCCGTGGTGATCAATGATGCCATTGCGATACGCCCGATGGTTTACATCTCACTGACCTTCGATCACCGCATCCTGGATGGTGCCTCGGCGGATTGGTTCCTGGCTAAAGTGGTGGATACACTACAGAACTGGGCTTTATAAACCGGCAAGCGAGCCACCAGAGGGGATAACCTTGTACCAAAAGGGTATAATTCAAGCAACCTGAAAAACAACAGAGTGTAGTAAAAGTCCATTTGTATTGTCCTTGCGATGGATGGATGCTCTTTCAGCCAGACACTTGCACCTGCATGCACACCTGCCCTCCCGTAAGGACGCCGGGACGGTGTGGCGGGCGGTGCCAGGGAGTGCAGGTGAGCAATCCTTTATTTAATGAGGAGATTGCCACGACCGGTGGAAGGATCACCGGTCTCGCAATGACATATTATAAGAAGCAGTATTTTTTTCAAAACTCTTAATTCTTATTTAAGGAGATCTCATCATGGAAAAATATGATGCAATTGTTATCGGCGCCGGTCCGGGCGGTTATGTGGCTGCCATCCGACTGGCACAACTGGGACAAAAAGTCGCTATTGTGGACAAGCAGTGGCTGGGCGGCGTGTGCCTGAACGTGGGCTGCATCCCCTCCAAATCCCTGTTGAAGAATGCCGAGGTGGCACATACCCTGCGGTCACGTGGAAAGGAATTCGGGTTCAGCTTTGAGAATCTGAAACTCGATTTCAGCGTGGCCAGCAAACGCTCACGTCAGGTTTCGGAGCGATTGGTCAAGGGTGTCGGCTTCCTGATGAAGAAGAACAACATCAGCGTATTCATGGGTACAGCCAAATTAACTTCCAAAGATAGCGTGTCTGTGACCGACGCGGATGGCAAGGTGATCGAATTGCAAGCCAAAAATATCATCATCGCCACAGGCGCTAGCCCGGTCATACCCGGCGGTTGGAAAGTGGATGGCGAAAAGGTAATGACCTACCAGCACGCCATTCTGCAGGACAAACTGCCTGCCTCAGTCATCATCATTGGCTCGGGTGCAATCGGGGTGGAGTTCGCCACCATCTGGAATTCCTATGGTGTGGAAGTAACCCTGGTGGAGATGCTGCCGCGCCTGGTGCCACTGGAAGATGAAGAGGTCAGCCTTGAACTGGAAAAAGCTTTCAAGAAGAGCGGCATCCAGGCATTAACCGGGCACAAGGTGGAGGCACTCAAGGCAAGCAAGACAGGTGTGAGCGTGACCGTCTCACCAGGAGGGGAGAGCAAGCAACTGGAAGCTGCACAGGCACTGGTGGCGATCGGTTTCAAGCCTAATTCGTCCGGTCTGGGATTGGAAGAACAGGGCGTTAAGATCAGCGAGCGCGGCTTTGTCGAGATCGATGAGCGCATGGCTACCAATGTTCCCGGCATTTGGGCGATCGGGGATGTGACCGGCAAACTCATGCTGGCGCATGTCGGCTCTGCGCAGGGGATCGTGTGTGCCGAGAACATCTGCGGGGCAGAGACCGTGACCCTGGATTACGAGATGATGCCGCGCGCCACCTATTCGCAACCACAGATCGCCTCGTTTGGTCTAACTGAAAAGCAGGCTGCAGAACAAGGGTACACCGTCAAGATCGGGAGATTCCCTTTCCTGGCCAACGGCAAAGCGCTGGGACTGGGCGATTACGCCGGCTGGGTCAAGCTGGTGGTGGACGAAAAGTACGGCGAGATCCTGGGCGCGCACATGATCGGACCGGAAGTGACCGAACTGCTGCCCGAATTGACCCTGGCGCACATGCTCGAATTGACCCCGGCCGAGATCTCCCGCAATGTGCATGCCCACCCGACCCTGTCGGAGGTGCTGATGGAAGCTGCGCATGCAGCCGAGGGACATGCAATTCATATGTAAGCGGTCTGAAAAAACTTTACACACAATAATAATATTTGTTACCTGGAAAATTGGGGTAGATTATCACTCGACCATAAACTGACAGGATTTCCCCAGAAGTTTTCAGGAAGTGGATTAAGGTTAACAATATAGCGATATTCATCCAGATAAAACCAACCACCACCTACTTCAGATTTTCCAACATGGAAATGAAGCATTGGTGGTCGTGGAGAAGGGTAGTATTCTCCTGAATTCCCAGATAACCCGACTATTTGTCCTCGATAGATAATCTGATACATTTCTACTAATTGAACAGCCACATGACCATAACAGTTATCATAATCAATTAAGGATTTCTCAGGAATTTGAAACATGATGTTAATACGTAATTCTTCAGGTTCTGGTCCAGCAAGGTACCAGACTTTAGAAATTGGAGCACCTGAGATAAGCAAATTGCCAAAGGGGACTAGATAATCCAATCCCGTATGAGAATCGCCAGCGCTAACCATTCTAAGGTGTTGAACACCCTCAGTAAAATAATTTCCATCGTAACTCAGCATAATCTCATCTAGCGTTGAAGTATATGTGTTTTTCTCATCAAAAATCCGATATCCTACAATATCGAAATATGTAACTATAAAAGGATCTGGCTCCTGCTTTTTCACGAATGGAAGAGTCAAGAATCCCTGCATCAGACCAATCTCATTGGTTTCGCTTGATATAACAGATTTGCCGTCTCCAATTGGGATTATTGCTGTGTTGTTAAGATATTGGTCTCTTACCTGTAGGGTGTCTCCATCAAGCTTGCAGACCAATACTTCCAGATCTGCATCGCATAATGGAATGAGTGTCAGTTTAGCCATGGTGGCTGTATCCACTTCCCTGGTGTAAGCGGGGACGGTGACGGGTCCCTTCCAGTGGTTGATATAGCGCATGGCCAGGGCGGGATCCTCTGCATGCGGGTCGGTGATCTGGAGGTTTGCACTGGAGGCACCGGTTGGGTTTGGAATTGAGAAATTACCCTGCACATCGGTCTGGACACAGTCTTCCTTAATGCAAACGGTGTATCCGGAGAGCCCTGGTTCTGCCATGGTGACCAGGTCGCCATCTGCGATCTCAGGGTGGGCGGCGAGGTAAACCGCGAGTGCATTTGCCAGGTCGGGATGCAGGGGTTGGCGCGGGTCAGCCAGGCGTTCCGGGTCGTAGGTGAAGGAAGTCTCATCCTGCAACCCGGAGCCGTTCAGGTCAAAGAATAATCTGCCTTCAATGGGAGGGATGGGAGTTGGTGAGGCGGTGGGAAGAGGCGTCCTGGGTGGTGAGATGGTGGAGGTTGGTGTTAATGAGGCGGGAGGGGTGGCAGGATTACAGGCGGAGAGGAGACTGATGATCACAACCGAATACAAGATGCAGTATTTCTTCATGGTTTGACTCTGTTTCATTTTGAAATTACCTGGAAAATTGGGGCAGGTTATCGCTGGTCCATAAACTGACAGGATTTCCCCAAAAGTTTTCAGGAAGTGGATCAAGGTCAACGATATAGCGATATTCGTCAAGATAATACCATCCTTCTGATGTTCTTTTCGCATGATGAAAATGTAATTGTGGAACAGGGATTTCTCCGTCGTTACCAGATATACCGATAATCTGACCACGATAAATAATTTGGTTTAAGTCTACAACCAAATTAGTAAGATGTCCGTAACAGGTTTCAAAATTTTCGTCAGCAACAGGAAATAATAGGTTTGCTGTATGTTCATCCAAAAGAAACCATACGCTTGAGGTTGGAGCACTAGAAACAACAAAGTTACTGATAGGTATAAGGTAATCTAATCCTGTATGTGAATCTCCAACTCCCGAGAGCTGAACAAGTCGCGTTAATTCTGAAGATTGTGTAGCAGGAGAAATTATTTGATGATAAAAACCATTATAATTTAACATAATTCCATCTTGAGTACTTTGGAATGTATTTTTTCCTGCATCATCAAATAATCTCTTTCCAATAATATCAAAATAATCCCAGATGAATGGATCTGGTACTTGTTCGCTAACAAATGGCAGCGTCAAGAAGCCATCTATTAATCCAATCTCATTATTCAATCCTCCCTTAATCAATATACCTTTTTCAAGAGGAACGATCTCGGTATCATTCAGGTGTTGGTCCCTGACCTGCAAGGTGACATCATCAAGTTTGCAGACCAGAGCAACCTGATCTACATCACACCCGGGAATTATGGTAAGTCTCACCATGGTGGCTGCATCCACCTCTTTGGTGTAAGCCGGGACGGTGACGGGACCCTTCCAGTGGTTGATATAGCGCATCGCCAGGGCGGGATCCTCTGCATGCGGGTCGGTGATCTGGAGGCTTGCACTTGAAGCACCGGTCGGGTTTGGAATTGAGAAATTACCCTGTGCATCGGTCTGGACACATTCTTTCTGGATGCAAGCGGTGTAACCGGAAAGCCCCGGTTCTGCCATGGTGACCAGGTCACCATCTGCGATGTGCGGGTTGGCAGCGAGGTAAGCATCCAGCGCTATGGCCAGGTCGGGATGCAGGGGCTGGCGCGGGTCAGCCAGGCGTTCAGGGTCATAGGTAAGGAGGTCTCATCCTGCAGCCCGGAGCCGTTCAGGTCAAAGAATAATCTGCCTGCAATGGGAGGGATGGGGGTGGGTGTGACGGTAGGCAGAGGCGTCCTGGTTGGTGAGATGGTGGAGGTTGGTGTTGGTGGGGTGGGAGGGGTGGCAGTTCCGCAGGCAGTTATGAAAATTAATATGAGTGAAACTATCCACATGGTTTTTTTCATTTTTTCCTCCAGGATGATCAGGATGTAAATGCTAATTATTTCAGAAATGTAACTGCTCAGGCCAATGCCTAAAAGGTTTCTCTGGCATGAGAAAATGCACAACTTTCCAATTATTAACTCACCTTCCGCAAAACGTCCCGAAGGTTTGGATGGAAGATAAGCCTGAATTAAGGAACCTTCGGGACGGTGCTTATTTTAGAAATATTCTTTTCTATAAGGGTATTATATAACTGGATGGACCTGATTTCAACTCCATTTTCACAAAGGCTGAGATTCTCCAAAACTGGATGAAAGACTCCCGGGCAGACACGCAGGTCTGCCCCTACAATTATTATGCGGATCTGCCCTTACATTGGTCATGCAAGTCTCCCCTACATTGGTTATGCAGGTTTGCCCCACCATTGGAAACGCCTTGAACCTGAATCTAATTTCATGCTACACTAACACTATAATAGCATTCAAAGAAAATGTCTCAAAATACTACAAAACTACTGCAATAAGGCTTAACACAATATTACCAAGTAATTAAGGCAACTGCTCTGGCCAAGACCCTAAAGGTTTCTCTGGCAGAAGAAGTGGAACGATTCGTCTTTAAATCATGCTGTCGATCACTCTATTTTTCAGCGTAAACCTTTAGGGTCTGAGTAGTTACTAATAAAGACACATAAAAAAAAGTACCCTGGCGAAAATGTGACCTGATGGTGAAAGTATCTTGAAATGGATCCTATGCCTTTAAGCATGAACAACCCTACAGGAGACTATGCTACATAAACTCAAGTACCTGCTAACCGGTTCCCCCCTGCCCAACCAGATGATGGCTGACAAGCAACTGAATAAGGTCAGGGCACTGGCGGCTTTTTCGCCGGATGCACTGTCATCCCTGGCGTATGCCAACCAGGAGATCTTCCTGGCACTGGCGGTGGCAGGGTCGGCTGGACTTTCCCTGCAATTTCCCATAGCCCTGGCTATAACCCTGCTACTGGGTATCGTGGCATTATCCTATTTCCAGACCATTCGAGGATATCCACAGGGAGGCGGATCCTATACTGTGGCACGCGAAAACCTGGGAATGATACCTGGCTTAACTGCAGGAGGTGCCCTGCTGCTGGACTATATACTGACTGCAGCCGTCAGCCTGACTGCCGGAGTGGCCGCCATTTCATCGGCTTTTCCTGAACTCTGGCCCTATCGTGTCTGGGTGTCGCTTGGGTTGCTGGTGGTCATCACAAGTGTCAATTTGCGCGGATTACGCGAATCAGGCACCACAATGGCGATCCCAGTTTACCTGTTCTTATTCTCATTCATCGGGATGCTATTGTTTGGCTTGATCAAAGCTGCCATCCAGGGAACTCCCACACCACTAAGCAGTGTGGCGCCTCCAGCATCATCGGCACTGGGTCTATTACTTGTCTTGCATGCATTTTCGGCTGGTTGTACCGCGTTGACAGGAGTTGAAGCCATCAGTAATGGTGTAACAGCCTTTAAAAAACCTGCCTGGGTCAATGCCCGAAAAACCCTGATCATTATGACGGTGTTGATGGCATTTCTGTTTTTGGGAAGTATGGGACTGACCCAATTCTTTGGTGTGGTAGCCGGTCCGACTGAGACGATCCTTTCTGCTTTAACGCGCCGGTTGGTTGGCAATGGTCCAGTTTATTACCTGGTGCAATTCTCCACACTGGCAGTGCTGGCAGTGGCAGCCAATACCAGTTTTGCAGGCTTTCCACGCGTAACTGCCATCCTGGCCCAGGATAAATTCATGCCCCGCCAACTCTTCAATGTTGGTGACAGGCTGGTTTTCCACAACGGCATCCTTCTCCTGGCTTCCCTGACCGCTGCATTAATAATAGCCTTCAACGGCAACTCGCATGCCCTGGTGCCGTTATTTGCAGTAGGTGCTTTCACCGCCTTTACACTTTCCCAAACCGGTATGGTACTGCACTGGTACAAATTGAAAGAACCAGGTTGGCAAATCAAAGCCTTCATCAACGGGTTGGGAGCGCTGGTCACTGGAATTACCCTGGTTGTTATTGGAATCAGCAAGTTTCTGCAAGGAGCATGGATCTCCCTGCTGGTCATCCCACTTATCGTGGTTGCATTTATCAAGATCCGGGCTCATTACTTGAGTGTCGGAAAGCAACTATCCATGCACGGACTGCCTCCCTCCTTGCGACATTTCCCAAAACCACGCATTGTGATACCGATCTCCGGAATTCATCGCGGCATGGTGGATGCAGTCAACTTTGCCTGCTCCATCTCGGACAGGGTTACTGCCCTTTTCATTGATGTTGATCCTGGTACGGCTGAAAAAAAGTTACGAGAACAATGGAATGCCTGGTTTCCGGATGTTGAATTAATGGTGGTCGAATCGCCCTATCGCTCCCTGGTGGAACCTTTACTCACCTACCTTGATAAGACCGATGCCGAGCATAATGATGGACAACGAGCCATCCTGATCCTGCCGGAGATCATCCCGGCTTCGAGCTGGCACGAGATCCTGCACAACCAATCAGCGGAGGAGATCAAGAAAGCATTATTGTTCAGGCGACGGCAATTCGGCCTGGAACGCATCATCATTGATGTACCATACCACCTGAAATAGTAATTAGGGATCGCTGGAAAAGTTTAGAAGAAACCTCTTGGAAAATTCATGCAAGCCTGGCTAAATCTTCGGCAAGTTGCAGGTCGGTGGGTGTATTGACATTCATGAAGATGATGCCCTGTGGGTCAAATTTGGATATTTGCTCCAGGCGGACAGATTGGACTTTTACATCAGGAAACCAGGAGATCAACTTCCAGGCATTTTTCCGCATGGCAGCCTGGACGGCCGGCAGACACGTCGCGCGGCGGTAGACGGCATGCAATGGTTCAAGACCTTCCAGGCTGGAGGGAATGACCACATCCAGCACCTGCTCCACCAAAACATCGCGCTGGTATTCAAATAACTCCCGGCTGGCAAAGGGCATATCACAAGCCACCACTGCCACCAGCGGGTTTGAGGCAGCCTGCAAGGCTGTGTACAAGCCTCCCAGCGCGCCACGCCCGGGTTCCAGGTCTGCGAAGAGGGGTAATCCCAAGAAGCGGTAATCCTGCGGGTGGTTGGTGGTTACCAGCACTTCATCCGCCAGAGGTGACAGGCGCTCGATCACGCGTTGAATGAGAGCCTGCCCCAAGAATGGCACCAGTCCCTTATCCGAACCCATACGACGCGATTCTCCGCCTGCCTGAACAGCCAGTGTTAACATGGGTGTATTATATAATAGAAGGGAGATGATAAGGAGAAGCCTTGACCAAAATCACCCGTGAATTGGATAAACTGAGTCGCGAGGCTGAACTGGTGCAGCAGCTGGACTCAAGAGAGGTACGCTGCCTGGCGTGTGCCCAACGCTGCCTGGTGCGACCGGGTCGACGCGGTATCTGCCAGGTGCGCTTCAACCAGGATGGGAAATTATATGCTCCCTGGGGGTATGTAGCCGGTTTACAGGCTGATCCGGTGGAGAAGAAGCCGTTCTACCACTTTCTGCCGGGGTCAACCGCCCTGACCTTTGGGATGCTGGGATGCAATTTTCACTGCGATTACTGCCAGAACTGGCTGACATCACAGGCTGGACGTGACCCGGCTTGTGACCAGGTTGTAAACCAGGTACGCACGATCTCACCCGAGCAGATCATAGCCACCGGTGTGCGCGTTGGAGCACGGGTGCTGGCTTCCTCCTATAATGAACCACTGATCACAAGCGAGTGGGCGGCGGCGATCTTCAAACAAGCCACCCAAGCAGGGATGAAATGCGTGATGGTCTCGAACGGGTACGCCACCCCCGAAGCCCTGGAGTACCTGCAACCCTTCATGGTTGGCTACAAGATCGACCTGAAATCCATGCAGGACAAAAACTACCGCAGCCTGGGAGGCGTGCTGGTTAATGTGCTCTGCAGTATCCAAAAAGCACATGACCTGGGGATGTGGGTGGAGGTGGTCACCCTGCTGGTAGCGGGCTTTAATGACAGCAACGCGGAATTATGGGAGATGGCCAGTTTTATCAGGGGTGTTTCACCTGCAATCCCCTGGCACATTACGGCATTTCATAAGGATTATCACATGCTGGAAGCAGACAATACCCCGGCGACCAGCCTGCTGCGAGCGGCTGAGATCGGGAGCGAAGCCGGGTTGAATTATGTCTATGCTGGCAACCTGCCCGGTCGGGTGGATGAATACGAGACAACCTTCTGTCATCAGTGCCGGACAGCGCTCATCAAGCGGCGTGGATTTTATGTTATGGAGAACCTCATCACCCCACAGGGAACCTGCCCAAAGTGTGGAAGCGTGGTAGCGGGGGTATGGAATTAGAAAGATGGGCAATAATAATTGGACGATTCCGATATTATGGAGCGGAACCGGACAAGAGATCCCGGTGCTTTCGGGAATATGGATGAGGAGGGTTCTAAAATCCTCTCAACTTTTATTTATAGAAGTTTTAACAGGTCCTGATACTCTTCATCCGGCATGCCAAACCAGTTTTCCGGCTGCGGGAAGGTCTTATCGAAGACCTCGGTGGCGTAGCTTTTAAGACCGTTCAATATCACCTCACCGGCATTCCCGAATACTTTGGCCATCTTCGGTTTAAACTTGGGATACAAACCAAACATATCGTGATAGATGAGCAATTGCCCGTGGGCATCCGGTCCGGAACCAAGACTCATAATAATACAGTTCTCGGCGCGTTCGGTGATGAGCTTGCACAAGCGGTCCGGGACCATCTCGAGCAGAATGGCAAATGCTCCGGCATTCTCAAGCGCCTTGGCATCATCCAGGATTTTCTTAGCCAGTTCAGCTGACTTACCCTGGACACGGAAACCGCCCAATGCTGCCACGGATTGAGGTGTCAGACCCAGGTGACCAATGGCCGGGATACCGGCTTCGACAATACCCTGGATACGGTTGGCCATGGCCGCGCCACCTTCGAGCTTGATGGCATCACAACCTGCCTCGGCCATGAAACGCCCAGCGTTCAGGATGGCGGACTCGACCGAGGATTGATAGGTCATGTAGGGCATGTCACCAACCAGAAAGACAGTGGGGGCACCACGACGCACAGCCTGGGTATGACGGATCATATCGGCCATGGTGACCGGCAGGGTCGAGTCGTAACCCAGCATGGTCATGCCAAGGCTGTCACCCACCAGGATCATATCGATCCCGGCCTGTTCCTGCAGATAGGCAGTGGGATAGTCATAACAGGTCAGCCAGGTGATGGGAATGCCATCTGAGACTTTTTTGAAGAGAGTGGGTAAAGTTACTTTTTTGCGTTCAGCCATCATAAGCTCCTGAGAGACGGGATATGAGAATAAAGGAGTTTTCCCCGCCTGGATAATTATAATCCAATTACCTTATATCCCCATCACCACCAAGCTTGCCGCGCTCCTGCCGATCATATAGTTTGACAATGTTGGCTTCAGCCACCTCCTCCAGGGTCAGACCCAGTTCGGTGGAAACCTGCGCAAGGTACCAGAGTACATCGCCCAACTCGGCTTTTAACGCCTGACGGGTATCTTCCGAGATGTGACCATGCTTATCTCGGAAAACCTTCTTGATCTTGCCTGCCACCTCACCGGCTTCGTTGACCAGACCAAGGGTGGGGTAGATGACAGGGTGCCCGATGGCAGGATAGAGGGCTGTCTTGCGGGATTTATGCTGATATTCGTTAAAGTCCATGATCGCCTCGATAGAACAGGATTTTTTTGGTTTTATAACGCGAAGGTACAAAAGTGCAAAGGTGAAAAGATGTGATTGTATTGTCTTCCGCTTGTTAAACCATTTACTACCCAATACAATCCATTCATTTTACTTCAAGGATATGGTAACCAGCGGAAATCTTAAGGGTTACCAGATCTTTGTCGATTGAAAACAACAGGTCTGTCCCAGATTCTGTAATATTCACAAATGGAGGTGCCCAATAGAAAGCTATGGTTGTTTCTGATGGAGTATTCAAATATATTCTTCCTTCAGTGGAATCGGTCTCGAGATAAAGATTTTCGGAGCTTTCAACCAGAGTCTGTCCATCATATGTCAGGCTAGATCCATTCATCAGACAATAACCATGCATGGTTCCATCCTTCTGATAGGTACAACCCGCTATTCCGGATATTTCATAATCCCCGACAGTTCCGCTGGTATTTGAAATACCCGGGAGAATCCAGGTCCATTTCATATCTTTGAATAAACCATCAATCTGGGTTCCTTCTGGACCATCAGTGCAGGTGAAGGATGGAACTTGATAAATCCTTTCAGTTACAGAAAGTGAAGTAACCAAACGAACCGGCTTTCCTTGATAATTAATATCCATGCTCACACCCTTTGAATCGGATAAAAATTTCTCAGTATCATATTCACGTTCAATACGTGAATAATTGGCTGAAAGATCAGCAGTCATCTGGATCGTGAGTCTGTAGTTGTTGTCGTCCTGTCCGTAGATCCAGATATTATCCTTGGCTGATAATTCAGAGCCATAAACATACCATCTCTGCTGCAATAAGTGAGAGTTGTTGTCACCAATGGCATCATCCACAACAATCCATTGAGACCAAGGTTCGTTCCATAAAACCAGTCGAGTGTGCTGGAGGTTCGGATAGCTGTGAGATGTAATTCCAGCAATTCCAAATTTCCCCAGATCAGCAAATGCGATTGAATCACCTCCGGTGTAAGTCTGGTTGGTGTTATCCATCCCAAGAGTGGAATGCTGGTTTGTGGGTCGGCCATCCGGGATGTGGTAACCATTGCCAACCAACCAGGGTCCATGGGAAAATAGATACAATGCTCCATAGCTGTATTCCTCATGAACACGTGAAGCAGTAAATTGCAGCAAGCTATACTGGTCATCCCGTGTCCAACCATTTCGTAAAATGGCAGCTCCGGTGGATGGCAGGAGGACCGATGTATATTCAGGAATTTCTGAAGATCTTTCACCCAGATTCACCCAAGCGAGTAGATGAAAAGGAGTCATAGCCTTTGCAGCGATTATTCCATATGATTCGAGTCTCCCGGAGTTATACATCTCCTCTGCATAATATAGTTGAGAATTGTTGGTTCGGTATCCACACAACCGAAACAAACCCGGGTCGACCGGATAGTGGTCCGTATCATTTAGAGCAGGAACAGTTCCAATCGGAGTGACTGTATCAAGAAAAAAACGGCACATGGATAGAATCGTACGCCCATTAAAGTCCTGTGCGTATAGATCCGGTCCTGCATTTCGAAGAGAAATCTCAGCCAAGATAAGAAGTGATTCCAGCCTTGAGAAACCATAATTCTGGGTATTCTCACCCCAACCCCCATCTTCTTCCCACCAATTCTCCAGCTGCCAATTCAAGTGAGGCCATACACGGGCATCCAAGGCTTGCATTTCTGGTTCTTCTGGAAAAGTTCGTGCAATAGTCAGGGCTGCTAAATTAGCTGCAAGAGGAACGTTTCGGTTGATCATTCCATCAAGTGGCACATCATTCCCTCTCTGGATTGCAGCCTGCTCATATAATTCACCCTGAAGCTGGAAGAAGTGGTCATAGGTTGATCTCAGTTCGTCGTCTATCACAATCGTATCTCGTATTGACAGATAAGCAAATAAGGTGGATTGGATAACCACAGCACCATAACTTGGATGAGACATTGTCCCTCCTGCCATATACCTACCTCTTCCGTTGGGCATATCAAAGTTTGTAAGTGAGGAGACAACGGGAGTGTTGGCACGGACAAGTTCCAATAGTTTCAGGATGGCGTTGGAATATACCTGGTCCCCTGTGACCAGGTATATCAGAGCCATATCACGTGCAATGAAATTTCCCGCGCCCGACCAGAGAACACCCCAACTGGCATCCGGATCGTATTGGGTTGGAAATCTTTGCAGGTAATCATCCACGATTTCTTTCGTAATAAGCCAATCTTCCATAAATCCCGGATCTTTCGATTTATAAGCTGCACGGATACGGCGTATATCGTTACAATCCATGAACAGGTATAAGTGTTCTGGCATCACTCCACCACAAGGAAGATCGGGGTTTAAAGTGGGAGTTATTAAAGGTATTGATGTCAGAGCAGGTGTTGCAGTAAACGAAGGAGTGCCTGGCAATAAAGTGGGAGTGAAAGGTGCGGATAATGTAGGATCTGGTAATGATCCAACTTTTCCGCATGCTGAAAGCAAATAAGTTGCCATCACTAAAACCCTAAAAAAAACCCGATACCTTCTTCTCATTAGGTGTCTCCTAATAATTAGGGTAAATAATCAATAACAGTTAGCAGATTGTTATATAAATATAAGGAACAATGCCATCCATATTATATAAGTTAACTTATTGCCTGAAAAGCAATAAACCTTTAATGACAATTAACCAAGATTGGGAAACTCCCCGATCATTTGCTTCCAGAAGTCATCCCTCTCTCCAGGGACGAAGGGGATATAGAGGCTGATGCGATCAGCCAGACCTGTATAGCGTTTTATTAATTCGGAAGGCAAACTGGCCTGGTCGGTGACCAGGCAGAAGGTGTGCAGCATCTCATCGGTGATGAGAGCAAACATCTCGCCCCACTGACCCTTAGGTGCCAATGCTGAGAGCTGCCCGGCGACATCACTCCAGCCATGCAAAGCCATGACTGATCTATAAGAAGGAGTGGAGGCATAGAAGGATATCTGGGCTCGGGCGAAGGTTTCCTCTTCTGGTGTGGTGGCGACAAAAGCCGTGACCGAGTTCTTAATCTCTGAGAGGGAACGCCCGGCTTTTGCGGCACCTTCGGAGATGGCTGGCAGGATGACTTCGCTCAAATAGCGCGGGCTGCCAAAGGGGTGCGAATGAAATCCCTGGCAAGTCTCTCCAGCCAGGCGCGCCAATCCACGGTTGACACCGGCAATGTAGATGGGAATATCCGGATGGTCATTGGGACCCGGATTGAAGAATGGTGACATCAGGGTCAGTTTGTAATATTCACCCCGAAAATCCAGCTTTTCATTTTTCTGCCAGCTATTCCAGAAGGAACGAATGGCCTGGATCTGCTCACGCAGCTTTCCGACCACCGAACCTGGCCATGGCATACCAAAGCGCCGCTCGATATGCGCTTTGACCTGGGTGCCCAACCCGAGCATGAAACGCCCTTCGGATTGAGCTGCAAGGTCCCAGGCAATATAGGCCAGGTTGGCAGGGTTGCGCGCGAAAGAGACAGCGATGGCCGTGCCAAAATGCAGTTTCTTGGTATGCTCCGCTATGAGTGGACAAGGGAGAAAGGGGTCATGCTGGGTTTCGCTGGTCCAGAGAGCATCGAACCCCATATGTTCGGCAGCTTCAGCAATGTGGGATACAGCGGACAGCCCGGTCATGGGAAGGGTGGCATCGAATAACATGAGGACTCCTTTGTGAATAAAGTAGTTTTTCTGTAACTGCTCAGACTTGCCACCCCGAGGTCACGTTTTTTCGACCGAAGGTCTCTTGCACTGCCAGGGGATCCTTCACTTCGTTCAGGATGACACTAGCGTTCTAATTGTCTTAATGAAAGTTAGTATGGCTGAGCAGTTACGTGTATCTTTAAGATAGTTCTATTTGAAAAAAAGTATAGCTTATGAGTATCTTCGCATTGGAAGGGATGCCATGCCGCTATTTAGTCCAGCCATCAATGACATATGTAAAAGAAACGAATCAGTCTTCGAGAAGGTAAGCCAGGAGCCATTGAGTTGTTGCGACAAGCGCATCGGTGTGCGTGCGCTCGTAGTTATGGGAAGCGTCCACACCCGGACCAATCAGCGCAACGGCCACATCTCCACCCGCGCGCCAAAAAGCTTCTCCATCTGAACCATAATAGGGATAGATATCCACCATAAAAGGGACTTTGTATTTATCTGCCAGGTCGCGCAGACGATTGGAAAAAGCGTGATGATAGGGACCTCCGCTATCCTTGACGCAAATCGAGGCAAAAAACTCACTGGAATTTTGCCCATCCCCGACTGCAGCCATATCGACTGCCAGGAGTTCTTGTACGTCTTCCGGAAGACCAGCGGCAGCGCCATGACCAACTTCTTCATAATTACTGATCAACAGGTAGGTATCCTGCGCGGGTTTTAAACCAGCTTCACTGATGGCTTTAACCGCAGCCAGGATATTGGCCACACAAGCCTTGTCGTCCAGATGGCGCGAACGCACAAAACCATTCGTGATCTCCAGGCGCGGATCAAAGGCTACGAAATCACCAATATCAATGCCCAGATCCTGGGTTTCGCTGGAAGACTGGGTGCGGGCATCCAGGCGTACTTCCATATTTTCGTCGATGCGCTCATCCTTGGTCACATCAGTGCCGTAGACGTGTGTGGAGGCTTTATTCACCAGGAAGGAGCCACGTACCCTGGTGCCGCGACGGGTGAAGATCGTACACCCTTCGCCTTCGACCGTATTCCAGGCAAAGCCACCGATCTTGGTCAATTGCAGACGTCCATTGGACTTGATCTCCTTGACCATGCCACCCAGTGTATCCACATGGGCTGTAAGGGCGCGGGCAGAAGCATGCTGCTCACCAGGCCAGTATATCAACAGAGCACCTTTGCGCGTGCGGTTTAATTTAAGTTCTGGAAAGACATTGAAAACACCTTCGCAGTAAGCAATAGCCTGGTCGGTAAAACCGGTAGGGCTGGGGGTATTAAGCAATCCACTCAAAAATTCGAGCATATGGGGGGTATTAATGGCAGGTAAAGTTAACATGATCTATATTTCTCCATTTGGAAGGTTTTCAAATTGACTTATCTTTTCCCGCCAGTGTGACGGGATGGGGATGGTAAGCCCGGTGTGATAATCATAGGTTACCAGCACCAATTGACCTGTGCATAACGTTTTTCCAGTGATTTTATCCAACAAACCTTGCTGAACATCCAAGGATTTGTTACCCAGGCGGGTGGTTTTCACGCCAGCATGAATATCCATGCCGAATAAGACCGGTTCATGAAATACCAGATGCACATCAGCCAGGATGACACCAATATCCATAAAGGAGATGCCCGGCTTGAACAGACCGAGATTGACAAAATAAAAAATGCGGGCCTGTTCAAAGTAGGTCAGGAATTTGGCATTGTTGAGATGACCCTGCGGGTCCAGGTCGCCATAGCGAACCTCGATGGGATGGGTGAAATTGTAATCGGTCATGTCAAGAATTATACAGCAGCAATTCTTAAATGGGATAATTTATGAGTAGCTATCTCACAGGTTTAATTAATATGTACACACCTAAATCAGTTAAATGTTGGGTTTCGATCAATTGATTGTAAGTCTAGTCGGTGCCAGAATCGTTCAACCCAACCTACCCACTGTTCAAATTTTTAGCGAGAAGACCACGTAGGGATGATGAATAAAATAATTACCAAATGACCAGGAAACCAGGTGTGTTAGTGTTAAAATAAATCCACAATGGCACCCATTCGAGCTTCCGATATCGGTTCTTATTTGTATTGCGCCCGAGCCTGGTGGTATCAGCGCCAGGGAATTGAATCCTCCAACCAAACCGAAATGACTACCGGTACCAAATTGCACCTTCACCATGGACGCCAGGTAATGGCAACCGGATTGATACGCACTCTTGCGATGGTGCTACTACTGGTCTCCCTTATGATGCTGGTTTCTTTTTGTACTGCAAGGATCTTATAGGAAGGGGAACTGACCATATGCAGTACATTGCCCTACTCGTCCTGTTGGTCGCCCTGGTGCTCTTGTGGTATGCTACCAACCAACGCAAGTCTTCCGGGCTATCGGGAGGGCGCATCATTTATACGGACACGAAAAGCTGGGGAAAAATGGAGAAAGCGCTCTATGATCCCGACCTGGGTTTGACAGGCAAACCAGATTACCTTATTGAACAGGACGGAAAGATCATTCCGGTCGAAGTAAAATCCGGCCGAACACCGGAAGCTCCCTATGATTCCCATATTTTTCAACTGGCAGCCTATTGCCTGCTGGTTGAGCGTACTTATGGAAAAAGGCCTCCCCATGGCATCATCCATTATTCAGACCGTGATTTTGCCGTGGATTACACTTATGAGCTTGAATCTGCTCTCTTGGACTTGCTGACGGAAATGCAACATTCCAGGAAATGCAGAGATGTACCACGCTCCCACAGCGAAGCGCAACGTTGCCAAAAGTGTGGCTTCCGGGATGCTTGTGACCAGGTACTGCGATAATTTTGAGCGAACGACAACCTTCTTGTGGGAGATGTATTGACGTGATCCTATTCTTGCAGGACACTTTAATTGGTAACCTGTCTTTTTGAAGTACTATCCACAGGATTGCTTTTGCCCACCTACGGTATAATTGACCAGTATGACAGATAAACTCTCCATCCCAAAGCGGATCATATTTGCCGTTCACCCAAAAATGTCGGATGCGCTAAAAGAAGCCAAATCCTTTGAAGCATTTATTAAATCGCGCGGCGTGACCACCCAATGTGGTCTGTTGGATGATGCAAATCTACGCCAGCAGGTCCGTAACTACAAGTTTGACCTCATGGTGGCAGTGGGTGGAGATGGCACCATGCTAAGGGCAGCCCACCTTTGTGCACCCTGGGGAGTGCCAATCCTGGGTGTAAACCTTGGCAGGCTGGGTTTTCTCTTTCAGGTCCAGCAAAATAATAGCCAGGAATATTTTTCCCGGCTCCTGGAAGGAAAATTCTGGATCGAAGAGCGCATGATGTTACACGTTGAACACTGGCGATCCGGAGAAACGCAAGGCAACTGGCATGCTTTGAATGAAGCTGTAATCTGCCGTGGTCATTACATCCGCCCGGTACATATATCAGCCAGTGTGGATGACCGACTATTGACGACCTATGTAGCCGATGGTTTGATTGCAGCCACGCCAACAGGTTCCACCGCCTATGCCCTGGCTGCCGGCGGCCCAATCCTTCCACCCGACCTGCGCAACATCCTGCTGGTGCCGATCGCACCACACCTGTCCGTTGACCGGGCGGTGGTACTCTCGGAGGGCAGCACAGTCAGCATCCAGAACCACAGTGATGCGGGAACTGTCTTGAGCGTTGACGGACAAACTCCTGTAGGTATGGACAATAAAGATATCATCAAGATCCGCTCCGGTGATTACAGTGCTCATTTTGTTCGATTTGGTGACCCGGATTATTTCTACCGAAATCTGACAGCCCACATGAACCAAAATTCAACCATTGAGTTTTCTCAATGACACAGACTTCGGCTCCCCTGATCTGTGCCAACCATCCCGAGGTTGAAACCACCCTGCGCTGCAACCGCTGCGAAAAACCCATCTGCCCCAAGTGTGCCGTATTAACACCAACCGGATACCGATGCAAGGAATGTGTGCGCGGTCAACAGAAGAAATTTGATACAGCCGAATGGTACGATTATGTGTTTGGTTTCATTACAGCCGGTTTGCTCTCGCTGATCGGCAGCCTGCTGATATCCCTGGTGGGAGGCATCGGCTTCATTGGCTGGTTCCTGGTGGTGATAAGCGCTCCGACAGCAGGTGCGATCATAGCCGAAGCTGTCCGACGGGTCATCCGCCGACACCGGGCGCGGTCTTTGTTCACGACCATTATCATTGCAGTCGCACTCGGTGCAATGCCGATGGTTCTGATCCATGTTTTAAGCTTGAACCTGTTTGGGATCCTCATCCAAGGCATCTATCTTGTTCTGGTAACCCCGGCAGTTTACTACCGGCTTTCAGGGATCCAGCTTTTTAAGTGACCCATTATGCTGAGAGAATTAAATATCCTTAACTTTGCAATCATCGACCAGCTTGAATTAACTTTTGAGAATGGGTTGTTGGTTTTTACGGGGGAGACGGGGGCAGGTAAATCCATCATCATGGATGCGGTGGAAATGCTGCTGGGTGGAAAAGTGGATGCGACCATCATCCGGGCAGAAGCAGACCTAACACGTGTTGAAGCCACATTTAACCTGGAAGGGATCCATCGTTTGGCAAGCCACGAACTACTTAAACGCGAAGATCTGCTGGATGACGAGAACTTTGTGACCATCAGCCGTGAGGTTCGTCGCGAGGGACGCAGCGTAGCTCGCATCAACGGACGCACTGTCAGTCAGTCCCTGCTGCGTGAACTGGGCAGCCTTTTAGTGGACATTCATGGTCAATCTGAGCATCTTTCCCTGCTGGATACACGCTCCCACCTGGGATTGCTGGATCGCTTTGCCAAATTGGATTCAACCCTGGCTGCCTACCGCCTCAACCATCAAAAGATCGGGGTAATCCGCCGAGAATTAAAGGAAGTGCAAATTGCCCAACGGGACGCCGGGCAGCGTACGGAATTGCTGACCTACCAGGCGGAAGAGATCGAAGCAGCCCGCCTACATCCCGGTGAAGAGGATGAATTGCGCAATGAACGGGACCGGCTGGCGAATGCTGAAAGCCTGACATCCCTGGCACAACAATCTCTTACGTTATTGGATGAAGGAACACCCGAAGCACCGGCAGCCACAGATCTGATCGGGCAAGTATCCCAGGCATTAATAAATCTCAGCCGGATCGATTCCAGTCAACAATACCTGTCTGACCAGGCTGCCGGACTTGAAGAAAATCTATCCGATATGGCGCACAGCCTGCGCAATTACTTGGATGGCATTGAGTTCAACCCCAAGCGCCTGGAAACCGCTGAGGAACGTCTCAATCTTATTCAAAATCTTAAGAGAAAATACGGGGGATCCATCGAAGCAGCCCTGGCATATGCAATTGAGGCTCATCAAGAATTGGATGGCATATCGCATGCCAGTGAACGGATAGCCAGCCTGCAGAATACAGAGAGCGAGCTGCTTAAAGAACTGGCGGGACAAGCCCTGGAACTATCCAACTTGCGCAAAAAATTTGCTGACGATTTGAGCAAACGAATTGAAACCGAACTGGAAGACCTGCGTATGACCAGCGCACTGTTTAAAGTCGATTTCCAGACCCATCCGGACATTCATGGTTTACCCATGCCAGACGGCTCCCACCTGGCGTTCGACTCAAACGGTATGGACCAGGTGGAATTCCTGGTGGCACCCAACCCGGGTGAAGGACTAAAACCATTGGTGAAAGTAGCATCAGGAGGAGAAACCTCGCGCCTGATGCTGGCTTTAAAGAATGTGCTGGCCAGTGCTGACCAGGTACCCACCCTGATCTTCGACGAGATCGACCAGGGGATTGGTGGACGGGTAGGGACGGTGGTCGGGCAAAAGTTATGGCAGCTGGCACGCCAACACCAGGTATTGGTGATCACTCATTTGCCGCAACTGGCTGCTTTTAGTGACCAGCACTGGCAGGTGTACAAATTGCTTGAAAATGAACGCACCATGACACGAGTCACTTTGCTGGAGGGAGAAAGCCGGACATTGGAGCTGGCCAGCATGCTGGGGGAGGTCACTGAAGGAACGCTGCGTTCTGCGCATGATATCCTGCAACTAGCCCAGACTGTCAGAAAGTGAAAAATGTAATATTCCCATTTTTTAATGAAACTATCACCTATTTTTGGGGTTTTATTAGTGGAAGCATCTGCCGTCGAAAAATAATCTTTTAAGGAGAAATTAAAATGACACTTTCTGCTCCAAAAAATATCACCTTCTGGGTAGCTTTCGTTCTGGGTGTGCTCGGCTTTCTTGGGACCCTTGTAACCATTCCCCTGGTCAGCGCAAACGCTTTCTGGTTCGTATTCCTTGGTTTTGTTATACTTGCATTAGGTTGTTTCCTCAAAGACTTATAGGGTTTTTAATTGTTTAGCTAATATCATCGACGGCAAGATTTTTGAACACCCCATTCCAGCTTTGTTTGGGGTGTTCTTTTCCAAGAAACTTTAGCATTCTATCCAGATTTCTGTCTATGCCATACTGAGATCATCGTCCAAATTATGGAGGTGTCCCCTTGAAGCAAGATCGTTTCCTGATCGGTATTTTGATCTTTATTGTTTTGCTGGTGGTAATTGCCCTAGGGTTATTCTATACACGCCAGGATGCTCAAACCTATGGTCCAGAAGACAGCCTGGAAGGCGTGGTACGCAACTATGCCATCGCAGTCCAGAATATGGATTTCGAGCGCGCCTACACCTACCTGGCAGAGATGGATGCCAAACCCAGTTACGAAAACTTTCGCAAAGCTTTCCTGAACCGCGAGCTGGATACTTCGAACACAGCCATACAGATCGGCTCCACCCGCAATATCAGCGACAGTGAGGCAGTGGTGGATGTGACCCTTGTTTATTCATCCAGTGATCCATTTTCCCGCTCATGGTCAGACCCTCAAAACGCCAACCTGATAAAAAAGAATGGTTCTTGGAAACTGATTTACATGCCTTATCCCTACTGGGGCTGGGATTGGTACACACCAACACCCATACCGGTTAAATTACCATAGGGTGTTCAGCGTTTATAACCTGGAGGTAGCGCCATGCGTACTGTTCGCCGATTATATTTTTATACCGTTTCGCTGGTCAGCCTGGAAGTTGTGTTATGGGGTTTGATCGGTCTGGTTCGTTCTGCCATCACTCCAGACCTGGTGGGCGGAGGACCTACCCGCCTGGCTCAGGCTCTCTCACTCATCCTGGTGGGGGTACCCGTTTTTTGGATCCACTGGAACATAGCTCAACGTAACGCCCGTGAGGATATGGAAGAAAACAGCTCGGGTGTACGGGCTTTCTTTCTATATGCCACCCTGCTTGCAATCCTTGTCCCAATCATACAAAACCTGCTTGGGCTTGTAAATCATATCGCTGTGCGTGTATTTAATCTCCCGAGCAATTTGACCATGTTCAGTCCGGGTCAGGTTTGGACAGATAACCTGGTGGCGATCTTAATGAATGGATTGTTAGTGATATATTTTATTCGGGTAGTGCGCCAGGATTGGGAAAGAGTAACTTCCAGCGAATCTCTCAGCAATCAACGCCGTCTTTTTCGTTTCATCTGGGTGGTGTATGGACTGGTCATGTTGGTGGCAGGTGTGCAACAGATGCTGCGCTTCATTCTCACGGTGCCATCCAATACTTTATATGGCTTAAACACCAGGGTGGCATTTTCGAACAGTCTGTCGCTGTTATTCGTGGGAACTCCGCTCTTTTATTTTTCCTGGCAAACCGCTCAAAATGCCCTGAAGGAATCCCGTGAACGCGAATCACTCCTGCGTTTGGGTTTGCTTTACATACTTTCACTATCTGGAGTTATTACCGTTCTATCAACAGGAGGGGTCATCGCGGATAATCTTTTGCGGGTTGTATTTGGAGAGCGACCTGGTTTTCCTGATTTCATAAGCGCCATAAGCATCCCGTTTTCCCTGGGAGTTCCGCTGGCAGGAGTCTGGGCATATTTTGGTCGCTGGTTAAGTTTTTCCATGACCGAAGTACCCGATGCACCCCGGCGAGCTGGGCTGCGGCGATTATATTTTTATATACTTTCTGCAATTGGATTAGTGGCAACCTTTATTGGTTTGAGCCTATTGCTTTCCTTTGTGATTGACAACCTGGTTGGCGGAACATTATGGATCACCGGATTGCGGTCACGACTGGCATCCGCCCTGGCTGTTATGCTGGTCAGCTTCCCTTTGTGGTGGCTGACATGGCATCCAATGCAATCTGATGCATTGCAGGCTGGAGACAGTGGTGACCATGCCCGTCGCTCATTGATGCGCAGGGTCTATCTATACCTGGTGTTGTTCATCAGTGTTATCGGTGGCATGGTGGTTACGGGAAGTATGTTATTCCTGCTTCTACGCAGCCTGTTGGGAGATACGCCACCCAACTTATTACGAGATGTGTTAAATTATTTACAATTGCTAATCCTGTTTGTGCTATTTGGTTTTTATCATGGTCAAAAGTTACGCCGGGATGGACAAATAGCAGCTGAAGCCCTCAACCAAAAATATGCTGCCTTCCCTGTGCTGCTGCTTGATCCCGGTGAATCGCCCCTGGTGAAAGAGATGCAAGCCACCTTTGAAAAACAACTTCCCGAATTACCGGTGCTCGTTCATACAGCCGGGCAACCTCTTTCGAAGGAGCAACTGTCCAAGATCAAAGCCGTGGTGCTACCAAGTGAACTGGCATTACAACCTTCCAAAGAGCTGGATGATTGGTTACAAGGGTTTGAAGGAACCAAGCTGGTTATGCCAAACCAGGTATCCGGTTGGGAATGGATCGGTGTGAGCAGGCGTTCTTCACAGGAAATGAACCGGTTGACTGTGAATATTGTGCGCAAGTTAGCTGAGGGACAGGATATCCGCAACCAGGCTTCCATTTCAGGTTGGTTGATCGCCTTTTACATCCTATTGGGATTGATCGTTACGCCAATCCTGATCTCAATTTTGTCATCGGCTATCTTCAGGTTCTAGTGGATCTTGCGCATACGCCTGATAGAGCGGTTTAAGGAAATATTCATTTAAAATAAAGGCAATAACCTTGACAAATTTTTCAAGTAGCCTATAATTTCGCTCAATATGTATGCAAACATCCATTTCTGGAGATCCTCCTGCACTCAACACAAATATTGCGAATTGTGTCATTTGTTTTTTTAGAGAGCCTTTACAGGCTCTCTTTTTTTATCAGGAAATTGACAAACATCTTCTTTCCATTATGAAAGAACTCAAAAGCCATGCTTAAACTACCCGGACTAATTGATCCTCACGTTCACCTGCGCGAACCAGGTCAAACCCACAAGGAGGACTGGGATAGCGGTACCGCTTCCGCCCTGGCTGGAGGTATCACGATGGTATTGGCCATGCCGAATACGAGACCTCCCATTTTTGACATAACCACGCTCAACCTGGCTTTGAGCGCAGCCAATTCCAAGGCGCGCTGCGATTACGCCCAATTCCTGGGAGCAGGCCCCAGCAACTCGGATTGGGAGCTGCAAGCAGACCTACCTAAATGCTCAGCCGGATTGAAGATGTATCTCGACAGCACCTTCGGTGAATTGCGCCTGGATGACATGAACCTGTGGAGATCCCATTTTGAAGCCTGGCCCGTGTCCCTGCCCATTGTGGCACATTCCGAAAGCCGCAGCATGGCGGCTGTCATCCTGTTTTCAGCCATCCACAATCGCCCGGTGCACATTGCCCATATCTCTTTAAGAGAAGAAGTGCTTCTCATTAAAGCAGCCAAAGAAAGCGGTATTAAAGTGACTTGCGAGGTGGCACCCCATCATCTCTTTTTGACAAAGGAAGATATACCCTCCATCAACCATGGAAATCCTGGTCGCAGTGAAGTTCGACCAAGACTTGCCACAAAAGAAGATGTGGAAGCCTTGTGGGAAAACCTGGAGGTCATTGATTGCTTTGCCACAGATCATGCTCCCCATACCCTGGTTGAGAAAGATGGTGACAAGGCTCCGCCCGGGTTCCCCGGCCTGGAGACGATGCTCCCATTGCTACTGACAGCTGTGAACGATGGACGGTTGAGCATCGCAGATATTATTCAAAAGTCCGTGATCAATCCCCGCAAGATTTTCAATCTTCCTGAACAGCCCGAAACCTGGCTGGAGGTGGACGAGCAAGCCAGCTATGAGATCAACGCCAACAAGATGCACTCACGCTGCGGATGGACACCATTTGAGGGCTGGCGGGTTAAAGGCCGATTGACCAAAGTGGTGCTGCGTGGAAAAACCGTCTTCAAGGATGGCATTGTATTGGCTGAGGCAGGGTATGGAAGAAATGTCAGAGGATAGTGGCTGCCGTGGAACCATGTGTATCGGTAAAGAATGTACCGAGGCAATATTTGGTCCAGTTGACAATCGTAACTGGTCTCGAGTTGTCATTCGGTTTCGATACGCCGCTATGCGGCTACTCAACCAACGATGTGCATATCATATGTATTCTCAAGTTTCTAGTTAGCGAATGATAAGGATTTTTGATGGCCTGGATGTATATTCTTGAATGCTGCGATAGATCTTACTATGTCGGTTCTACGAAAGATCTTGAGAATCGACTGCGTGAACATCAAGAAGGGTGAGAAGCAAAATACACATCACGACGATTGCCAGTTAAATTAGTTTACGCCGAAGAATATGACCGGGTTGATGATGCATATTACAGAGAAAAACAAGTTCAAGGATGGAGTAGACTAAAACGAGAAGCATTGATCAAAGGTGAATATGCTGCTCTACCTGAACTTGCAAAGAAGAAGTTTAATA